>Ga0308010_1000011_pt1 | contig 206041 bp, 206 predicted proteins | sample Neamet129_FD_202368 | JGI IMG/M metagenome (GOLD analysis project Ga0308010, IMG submission 202368) | Marine microbial communities from water near the shore, Antarctic Ocean - #129 | ecosystem: Environmental > Aquatic > Marine > Unclassified | place: Southern Ocean | collected 2014-07-24 | reverse complement strand
AGTGGGATGGATGCTGCGGAGTAAATTGGCTCCTGGCACGCGTTGCGCCCTTGAGCATGGAGGAGCAGCTCCAGTAATCGTTGCTGAAGACGCGGATATGACTGTTGCGTTGGCCAAGCTGGTCAAGGGTGGTTTTTACCACGCTGGCCAAGTTTGCGTATCAGTACAGCGAGTGTATGTGCATCAATCGATTGCGCGGCAATTGGCTGACGATATAGCAAGCCATGCAAATGCCTTGGTGGTGGGTGATCCTTTACAAAAATCCACAGAAGTGGGCCCACTTATTAGCCCTAAAGAGGTTGAACGGGTGTCTCAATGGGTTGATCAGGCCATTGATGGCGGTGCTCAATTACTTGCTGGTGGTAAGGCTCTTTCATCCACTTGCTATGCACCTACAGTGATCTACAACCCAGCAGATGATGCTCTGGTTAGCCAAAGTGAAATATTTGGTCCGGTGGTTTGTATTTACCCTTATGGTAATATTGATGAAGCCATAAGTCAGGCAAACCGACTTCCTTTTGCTTTTCAGGCGTCAGTGTTCACCAAGGATATAGCTACAGCTACCTACGCATATCATCAACTTGATGCTTCTGCTGTTATGATCAACGAACATACAGCATTTAGGACAGACTGGATGCCTTTTGCTGGGTTACGCCAATCTGGCTTAGGTGTAGGAGGCATACCCTATACAATGCATGATATGCAGAGCCAGAAGATGATGGTGATCTCTACTGCAAACTAAACTTAAAGTGCTTTTAAGTCTAGATGGGCTTGCAAATATATGAATTTGGAATGAAAATGCAATGACGGTGCATTTCGCATTGCTAGTCTTTGTTTGTATATTTTAGGATCGTTTTAATGTTGCTGACGGTAGATGAAGAATCAAGAGTGATAGAAATGGCTTGGGAGGACCGCACGCCCTTTGAAGCCATCGAGCAGCAGTTCAAAATGAATGAATCCGACGTTATCAAATTTATGCGTCATAGTTTAAAGCCGAGCAGCTTTAGATTATGGCGCAAAAGGGTCAGTGGGCGTGCTACCAAGCATATTCAGCTGCGCAGTAAAGAGGTGGGCAGAAGCCATTGTCCCACGCAATATAAGCATCGCTAATATAATATTCTGCTTTATATAGGGGAGAGCTAGGCATGTCTAAAGGTTATCTCATTGCATTCGTAAAAATGACTAATGCAGCAGATTTTAAGGCAAACTACAGTTCAAAGGTCGTTGACATATTTACCCAGTATGAAGGTAAGTTTATCGTGCAAACAGACCTGACTAGCCATCAAGAGGGTCGCCTCTTTGATCGTCATGTGGTTGTTGAATTCCCAAGTGTTGAAAAGGCGGTGTTAGCAGTGGAGAGCCCTGAGTACCAAGCGATTAAGCCGCACAGAGTCCGTAATAGTGATATAAACTATGGCTCTTTCATGTTGGTGTCCGGTGTTTAGCAATGTGAGGATTTTGCTTGGTGTCTGTTTGATTGGGTTATAGAGCTTTAGATATAGGAAAGAGCATGCGTTATTTGCACACGATGATAAGGGTAAGAGATTTAGATGCTTCGTTAGAATTTTGGTGTAATCAACTAGGGTTGATTGAAATAAAGCGAACAGACTATGAGTCTGGACGATTTACTCTGGTGTTTTTGGCTGCAGCCCTAGATGAGAAGCGTGCACATATTGCCCAGGCTCCTTTGTTAGAGCTCACCCATAACTGGGATGAAGACAGTGCTTTGGTTGCGGGTAGAAGTTGGGGACACCTTGCTTATGAAGTTGATGATATTTACCAACTTTGCCAAGGTTTGATGGATGCAGGTATTGTAATCAATAGGCCACCACGTGATGGACATATGGCATTTGTAAAATCGCCCGATGGCGTCTCTATTGAATTGTTGCAAGTAGGCGCAGCATTGGCACCTATGGAGCCGTGGATATCAATGGCTAATGCAGGTAGTTGGTAAGCTTGTCTATTTAACTCATCCTTTTACTAATTAAATGTAATAAGTGTTTGACGCACAAGGGATAATTAGATATTATATGCGCACTTTGATGCGGGGTGGAGCAGTCTGGTAGCTCGTCGGGCTCATAACCCGAAGGTCGTAGGTTCAAATCCTGCCCCCGCTACCATTTTTAGGTGAGTGTTTTTTAACGCTTACCTTTGGCGGAAGTCATAAAGGGAGTAATTCAGGGGTTCGTGTTGTCACAGCTTTGGCACGCGAGACTGAATACATATAGTCAACAAAAAGCCCCTCTTTTGGGGCTTTTTGCGTTTTAGGATATTGAAAATGGCAGGTGCAGCAGCACAGATTGAAGCATTGGTAGCGCCAGCAGTGGCAGCTTGTGGTTGTGAGCTTTGGGGTATTGAATATATATCACAAGGTCGTCACACCACTTTGCGAGTATATATTGACCATGCAAAAGGCATTGGAGTAGAGCAGTGTGCAGATGTTAGTCGTCAAGTAGCTGCAGTAATGGATGTAGAGGATCCTATTACTGGAGAGTACACGCTGGAAGTGTCGTCCCCTGGCTTGGATCGGCCGTTGTTTAGCTTGGAACAGTATCAGGCAAGTGTGGGTGAAAAATTAAGTTTGAAATTGCGTTTGGCCTTTGATGGCCGCCGCCGTTTCACTGGATTGCTAACCGGCATCGAAGGTGATGACGTGTTATTGCAAATTGATGACGAAGAGTATCTGCTGCCTTTTGACAGCATTGAAAAAGCCAATATTGTACCGCGCTTTTAAGTGCGGTTTTATAAGCCCAAATTAAGTGAGAGCTTGAAATGAATAAAGAAATTCTGTTAGTTGCAGAAGCGGTTTCAAATGAAAAGGACGTGCCAAAAGACGTTATCTTTGAAGCCATCGAATTAGCCTTGGCCACAGCGACACGCAAGCGTATCGATGAAGAAAGTGATATTCGAGTTACTATTGACCGTAAAACTGGTGCAGCCACCACAACACGTTGCTGGACTGTGGTGACTGACGAAGTGTACACCAATCCTGAAGCTGAGTTGATTCTTGAGGATGCTCAAGAGACTAATCCTGATCTTGAGCTGGGTGATATTGTCCAAGAAGAGTTGCCAACTGAAGCCTTTGGTCGCATTGCAGCGCAAACTGCTAAGCAAGTAATTGTACAAAAAGTTCGTGAAGCTGAGCGTGCAAAAGTTGTTGAGTTGTATCGTGGACGTATTGGCGAAATTATTAGCGGTAGTGTTAAGAAAGTGACCCGAGACAACGTGATTGTAGATCTAGGTAATAATGCAGAAGCACTTATGGCTCGAGACCAGCTTATTGGCCGCGAAACATTTCGCATGGGAGATCGTATAAGAGCTTTGTTGGCTGAAGTTCGTACTGAAAGTCGAGGCCCTCAGCTTTTTTTGAGTCGCACAGACCCACAGATGTTGGTTGAATTGTTTAAGATTGAAGTGCCAGAAATTTCTGAAGAAGTGATTGAGATTCGTGCTGCCGCACGTGATCCAGGATCTCGTGCTAAAATTGCCGTGAAAACTAATGATGGCCGGATTGACCCCATTGGTGCTTGTGTTGGTATGCGAGGCTCACGTGTTCAGGCAGTCACTGGTGAATTGAATAACGAACGTGTAGATATTGTGCTTTGGGATGATAACCCCGCACAGCTTGTGATCAATGCGATGGCTCCTGCAGAAGTTAGCTCTATTGTTGTGGATGAAGATCGCCATGCAATGGATGTTGCAGTTAGTGACGAAAACTTGGCAATGGCCATCGGTCGTAATGGCCAAAATGTGCGCCTTGCATCTGAACTGACAGGCTGGACTATTAACGTGATGTCTGAAGAGGATGCCGCCGCTAAGCAGCAAGATGAAGTGGGTGGTGTGGTACAGACTTTTGTTGATGCATTAGACATTGATGAAGAATTTGCGCAAATGCTAGTAGAAGAAGGATTTGCGAGCCTTGAAGAAATTGCCTATGTACCGCTTGATGAAATGCTAGCTATCGAAGGCTTAGATGAAGACATTGTTGAAGAGCTTCGTACTCGTGCTAAAGATAAGTTACTTAACCAGGCTCTTGCAGCCGAAGAACAGTTAGATAAGTCTGAACCTGCCCAAGATTTATTAGATATGGAAGGTATGGATACTCACCTTGCATTCGTATTGGCAAGCCGTGGCATTATTACAATGGAAGATTTGGCTGAACAGGCTGTTGATGAAATTTCAGACATTGAAGGCTTGAGTGACGAAAAAGCAGCAGAATTAATTATGACGGCTCGCGCGCCTTGGTTTGTTTAAACCATAGCCCGACCGACAGGAGAATATGATTATGACAGATCAAACTGTCAACACCCTAGCTGAAAAAGTAGGTGTTCCGGTTGAGCGTTTGCTTAACCAAATGGAAGAAGCAGGCCTCACGCGCCGTGCGGCCACAGATGCTGTGTCAGACGAAGAGCGTAAGTCGCTTCTATCGCACTTGCAAAAGTCCCACGGTGGAGAAGGTGATAATGCCGACGGACCAAAGAAAATCACCTTGCGTCGCAAGACTACTAGTACGCTAAAAGTAGCTGGTGCAGCAGGTAAGCGCACTGTTAATGTTGAAGTGCGTAAAAAACGCACCTACGTTAAGTCTGAAGAAGATGACCAAGTGGCTGTTATTGAAGCTGAAAAAGCTGAATCAGCAGCTCGTCAGGCAAGTGAAGTAGCGCAAGTAAAAGCAGATGCTAAGTTAGAAGCGGATGCACAAGCAAGCGCATCTGCCAACGCTGCAGCTAAAAGTGAAGCAGATGAAAAAGCTAAGGTTAAGGCCGATGCAGATGTGGCTGCAGCTAAAGTGGTTGCAAATGCTGAAGTGGTTCGCCAGAAGGCTGCTGAAGATACTAAAAAGAAGCCTGCGCATCAAAAAGTATTTACTACACCTGATAAACCTCGTGGTGGTGCCCCTGCTGGTAAAGGTAAGGGCAAGGGTCGTGCAGCTGGTGGCCGTGATGACCGTAGTCGTGGCAAGGGTGCCCGCAATAAAGGCAAACTAGCTGCACCTAAACGTTTAGGTAATGGCGAACATGCTTTTGAGGTGCCTACTGAGAAGGTCATTTATGAAGTGAATTTGCCTGAATCTATTACTGTAGCTGATTTGGCTCAGCGCATGAAGGTGAAGGCTGCTGAAGTGATTAAGGTGATGTTTAATATGGGGGCCATGGCTACCATTAACCAAGTGATTGACCAAGATACAGCGACTATCGTTGTTGAAGAGATGGGTCATAAAGCGAAATTGGTGATGGATGATGCTATTGAGACTGAAGTCGTAGAGAGTATTAACTATGAAGGTCAAGAAATCCCTCGTGCTCCAGTTGTAACTGTCATGGGCCACGTTGACCATGGTAAGACCTCCTTGTTGGACTGTATCCGCTCTACTAAGGTTGCTTCTGGCGAATCTGGTGGTATCACTCAGCACATTGGTGCTTACCATGTAGAAACTGAGAAAGGTATGGTTACCTTTTTGGATACGCCAGGACACGCTGCTTTTACAGCAATGCGAGCTCGCGGAGCTAAGGCGACAGACATTGTTATTTTGGTTGTTGCTGCAGACGATGGTGTGATGCCGCAAACAGAAGAAGCAGTCCAGCATGCTAAAGCAGCTGGAGTACCTTTGATTGTTGCAATCAACAAAATGGATAAAGAAGGCGCAGATGTAGATCGCGTGAAGACTGAATTGTCTAGTCGTGATGTTGTGCCAGAAGACTGGGGTGGTGTAACGCAGTTCGTCCCAGTATCTGCTAAAAGTGGTGATGGCATTGAAGCATTGTTAGATGCTGTGTTGCTAGAAGCTGAAGTGCTAGAGCTTACAGCTGTGCCAGAGGCTCCGGCTAAAGGTGTTGTGGTTGAAGCTAGGCTTGATAAGGGTCGTGGTTCTGTAGCGACTATATTGATTCAAAATGGCACTTTAAAGAAAGGTGATATTGTATTAGCTGGGCAGCAGTTTGGGCGTGTACGCGCTATGCTTGATGAAAATGGCAAGCCCATCACTAGTGCGGGCCCATCCATTCCAGTAGAGATATTAGGCCTAGGTGGGACTCCAGATTCAGGTGAAGATTTTGCTGTAGTTGCAGACGAAAAGAAAGCCCGTGAAGTGGCTTTATTCCGTCAAGGTAAATACCGTGATGTGAAGTTGGCTCGCCAACAAGCCTCTAAGTTGGATGCTATGTTTGAAAACATGGGCAAAAACCAAGCCTCTGTATTAAATGTTGTACTTAAGACTGATGTGCGAGGCTCTTTGGAGGCGCTAACAAGCTCTCTTATGGAGATTGGTACAGAAGAAGTTAAGGTGCAGGTGGTCTCTAGTGGTGTAGGTGGTATTGCTGAGTCGGATGTGAACCTAGCTGTAGCATCTAATGCTGTAATCTTCGGTTTTAATGTTCGGGCAGATACGCCAGCTAAAGCTCTGATCGAGAAAGAAGGCATTGATCTACGTTACTACAGTGTAATTTACGACATCATCAACGATGTTAAAGCAGCTCTATCAGGTATGTTATCTCCAGAGCTGCGTGAGACGATTGTAGGCATCGCAGAAGTGCGTGAAGTGTTCCGTTCTCCAAAGCTAGGTCAAATTGCTGGTTGCATGGTTACTGAAGGTACGGTACATCGTAGTAAGCCGATTCGCGTACTAAGAGACAATGTAGTGATCTACGAAGGTGAGTTGGAATCTTTGCGTCGTCACAAAGATGCTGTTGCTGATGTGCGTAATGGTATTGAATGTGGCATTGGTGTTAAGAGCTACAACGATGTTCGTGTGGGTGACCAAATTGAAGTCTTTGATACCGTCGAAGTTGAGCGTAGTTTGTAAGGGCTGATCATGGCACAAGAATATAGCCGCACCCAGCGTGTGGCAGACCAAATTCAGCGTGAACTAGCGTCCTTAATCCAGCGTGAGGTGAAAGACCCTCGCGTAGGTATGGCGACAGTGAGTGCTGTAGAAGTATCTCGTGACTTATCTCACGCTAAGGTTTTTGTCACCATTTTTAATGGTAGCGAAGACGAGCAAGAGATTACAGAGTCTGTGAAAGCGCTTAACAGTGCATCTGGTTTTTTGCGCAGTCAGTTAGGCCAGCGTATGAAGCTGCGTATTGTACCGACCCTTCGCTTTCATTTTGACGATAGTTTGTCACGTGGCAACTACCTAAGTAATTTAATTGACCAAGCTAGGGCATCAGACCCAGAGCAGGACACTAATGCTGAATAAGCGCTAGTGGCTCGTCAACCAAAAGGTCGAGAAATTAGCGGCATTCTTATCTTAGATAAGCCTACAGGCATGAGTTCAAACCATGCCTTGCAAAGAGTGAAGCGCATGTTTGGGGCCCGTAAAGCGGGTCACACAGGTGCGCTAGACCCTTTGGCAACCGGCTTGCTGCCTATTTGTTTAGGCGAAGCTACCAAATTTAGCCAGTTCTTGTTGGATGCAGACAAACGTTATCAAACCATTGGCCAGTTAGGTGTGCGCACCGATTCTAGTGATGCAGATGGTAAAGTTGTGGAAACTAAGCCATGTGACCATATCACTTTGTCTGATGTGGACGCTCAGTTACCACAATTTCGCGGGCTTATTAGTCAAGTGCCCTCTATGTTTTCAGCGCTTAAGTATAAGGGGCAACCTTTATATAAATTAGCCAGAGCTGGAAAAACTGTGGAAGTTAAGCCCAGGCAAGTCACTATCCACAATTTAGAGCTATTAGGTTTTTCTAATGCCCAAGTGGAAATGGATATCACCTGCACTAAAGGCACTTATATTCGCAGCATTGTAGAAGATTTAGGTCTGGCGCTAGATTGTGGGGCTCATGTTGCTCAGCTAAGACGCTTGCAGGCAGGGCCTTTTGTAGCTGAACAAATGGTGACTCTGGAAGACTTGCAAGCCATCATAGATGAGGCAACTAAAGACCAGGTGGTAGAAGAGGGCAAGTGGCCAGACATCACGCCAGCCTTTGGCGCTTTAGATAAGCTATTAATGCCTTCAGATACTGCCGTTTTATCATTAAATGCTGTACAATTACTCGCCGATGAAATAGAGGCGTTGCAGCAAGGTAAGGTTATAGACCATGCCACTGACTATGCTGAATTTGATGTGGTGCGAGTTTATAGCTTGCATGCTACCCCAGCGTATACTTTTATAGGTTTAGCTGAGGTGCAACCTGAAGGTCGCTTAAAAGCTAAACGCTTAATGAGCACTTAGGCTTTCATTTACGTTCCGCTGTAAATATGCACGGTGTGAACACTAACTAACCCCTAGCCCCTCAAAGAGAGGCCAGTGGGCATATTAATTATTGGAGAATTATCATGGCATTAACTGCCGTTGAAAAAGCTGCTGTTGTAGCTGACTACCAAACTGCCGAAGGCGATACTGGGTCACCAGAAGTTCAAGTTGCATTGTTAACTTCGAACATCTTGGCGCTTCAGAGTCACTTCAAAGAACATCATCATGATCACCATTCACGTCGTGGTTTGATCCGTATGGTAAACCAGCGTCGTAAGTTACTAGACTACCTTAATCGTAAAGACGCTGCGCGTTATACTACGTTGATCGGTCGTTTAGGCCTACGCCGCTAAAATCAGTTTTACCCCCCTGGTGTATTCTCATAATGCAGCAGGCTTAAAATCTGATTGAAAATACCACGCTCTACATTAGTGGGTGTGGCAAATAGAGGCTAGGTAATCGTTTGGTTACTTGGCCTTTATTGTTTTAATTGTAAGCAAAAAGAGAGGATCGGCCCGTACTCTTATTCGCTTGGTAGGTTGATTTAAGTATTAGCCTAACCGAGTTAATCAGTGTACTGGTGGATTAGATCGCTCAATTGATTGCAGAATCATTAATTTGTGGAGATATATATGTCTATCATTACCAAAACATTTCAATACGGTGAGCAAACTGTAACTCTAGAAACTGGCCGTATTGCACGTCAGGCTTCTGGCGCTGTGTTGGTCACTATCGATGACGCCATCCAAGTATTGGTTGCTGTTGTAGGCTCTAAAACAGCTAAGCCAGATCAAGGTTTCTTTCCTTTGTCTGTGCACTACCAAGAAAAGACTTACGCAGTAGGTAAAATTCCGGGTGGTTTCTTTAAGCGTGAAGCTCGTCCATCTGAAAAAGAGACCTTAACCAGTCGCTTAATCGATCGTCCTATTCGTCCGCTGTTCCCTAAAGGATTCATGAACGAAGTGCAGGTTATTTGTACTGTGATGTCTGCGGATAAACAAAATGACACAGATATCGCCGCTTTGATCGGTACATCTGCTGCTCTAGCTATCTCTGGTATTCCTTTTGCCGGCCCTATTGGTGCTGCTCGCGTGTCATACTCTGATGCCGATGGATACCAGCTTAACCCAAGCTTTGAAGCTCAAGCCACATCTGATCTAGATATGGTGGTGGCTGGTACTGCTGACGCTGTATTGATGGTTGAATCAGAAGCTAAAGAATTAAGTGAAGATGTCATGTTAGGCGCTGTTCTCTTTGCTCATGATGAAATGCAGGCTGTGGTTAAGGCTATTGCAGAATTTGCATCAGAAGCTGCCAAGCCTACTTGGGATTGGGTTGCTGCTGAAGAAGATGCTGAGCTTAAAGCTGCTGTGACAGCTGCAGTTGGCGATGCAGTGGGTGAAGCTTACCAAATTAGCGATAAGATGGACCGTCAAGCGCGCTTGGCTGAAGTGAAGGCACAAGCGCTAACTGCCCTATGTAGCGATGACGCATCTGCTCCTTCCAAGTCTGACGTATTAGGTATGGTGAGTAAGTTAGAAAAGCACACAGTTCGCTCACGCGTTGTTGCAGGTGAGCCGCGTATTGATGGTCGTGACACTAAGACTGTCCGTGGTATCGATGTGCAAATTGGTACTTTGGCTAAAGCTCACGGTTCATCTTTATTCACCCGTGGCGAAACTCAATCTATTGTTGTAGCTACCCTTGGTACTAGCCGTGATCAGCAGATCATTGATGCTTTAGAAGGTTCGCGTAAAGATCCGTTTATGCTGCACTACAACTTCCCTAGCTATTCTGTAGGCGAAACAGGCCGCTTTATGGGCCCTGGCCGTCGCGAAATTGGGCATGGTCGTTTGGCTCGTCGTGGCATTCAAGCCATGTTGCCAAGCCAAGAAGAGTTCCCTTACACCATTCGTGTGGTTTCAGAAATTACTGAGTCTAATGGTTCTAGCTCGATGGCTTCTGTATGTGGTGCTTCACTTGCGCTGATGGATGCTGGTGTGCCAATTAAGGCACCGGTTGCAGGCATTGCTATGGGTCTAATTAAAGAAGATGCAGGCTTTGCAGTATTGACTGACATACTAGGTGATGAAGATCACTTGGGTGACATGGACTTTAAGGTTGCTGGCTCTGCTGCAGGTATTACAGCACTTCAAATGGACATAAAAATTCAAGGTATTACTGAAGAAATTATGGAAATTGCTTTAGAACAAGCTCATGAAGCACGTATCCATATCTTAGGTGAGATGAACAAGCTTATTTCGGTGCCACGCACCGAACTGAATGACAACGCCCCAACTATGAAAACCATCAAGATCGATCAAGATAAGATCCGTGATGTGATTGGTAAAGGTGGCGCAACCATTCGTGGATTATGTGAAGAAACCGGTGCTTCAATTGATATTGAAGATGACGGTACCGTTCGTGTCTACGCTGATGATAAGGCTGCTGCTGAGTTAGCCGAAGCTAAGATTCTAGAAATCACTGCAGAAGCTGAAGTTGGTGCTATTTACGAAGGCAAGGTAGAGCGCATTGTAGACTTTGGTGCATTCATCAATATTTTACCTGGTAAAGATGGTTTGTTACACATATCACAAATCTCTAGTGAAAGAGTTGAGAAGGTCACCGATTACCTAGAAGAAGGTCAAACGGTTAAGGTTAAAGTGCTAGATGTCGACGCACGTGGCCGTATTAAGCTGTCCATGAAAGACATGGAAGCCTAATCATTCCCACAAGGTCTGTTTGCAGTAAAGCCAGCTCAGCGGCTTAGTGCCAGCCTTGTTTAAAAAGCCTCTAGTCATTAATGGTTAGGGGCTTTTTTATGCTTGCAAGGCTACTAATATGTCGCTTTTGATATTATAATGGTCGCCTTTAGAGTTTCGTTAAATTGAATTTAAAAGGCCTTCCCTTGACCCAGTCTCAGCATATTTCCCTTAAAAAACAAAAGATCAAAATTGTTCTGTTAGAAGGCGTACACCAATCAGCTGTTCAGGCCTTAGAGGCTGAAGGGTTTGATAATATTCACTTCTATGCCACTGCTTTACCAGAAAGTGATCTTATTGAGGTTTTAAGGGATGCTCAGTTTGTAGGCATTCGTTCACGCACTCAGCTTACCGGCAGTGTATTATCTCAAGCGCCCAAGCTTATGGCGATTGGTTGTTTTTGCATTGGGACTAACCAAGTGGACCTTGGTGCAGCTCTAGAAATGGGCATTCCAGTATTTAATGCGCCATACAGCAATACACGAAGTGTGGCAGAGCTAGTCATTGCCGAGGCGATATTACTATTAAGAGGCATACCAGAAAAAAGCGCCAAAGCCCATCGTGGTCAATGGCTCAAGTCAGCACATCAATCCTTTGAAATAAGGGGCAAAAAGTTAGGTGTTGTAGGTTATGGGTCTATCGGTTCACAATTGGGCATAATGGCAGAATCAATGGGCATGGAGGTGATTTATTATGATCAAATCACCAAGCTAAGTTTAGGTAATGCCTCACCCTGTAGTAATTTGGCTGCACTACTGATGCAAGCAGACATTGTGACCTTGCACGTGCCAGAAACTCCATCAACCCATTGCTTAATAGGGCCAACACAATTAGCACAAATGAAAGATGGCGCAATTTTGATTAATGCCTCACGTGGCACTGTAGTAGACATTGATGCACTAGCCAGTAGCCTTAAAAGTGGGAAGTTGTTAGGGGCTGCTATTGATGTATTTCCTGTGGAGCCACGTTCTAATGATGATGAGTTTATTTCTCCCTTAAGGGGCTTGGACAATGTGATTTTGACACCTCACATTGGCGGTTCCACCGTGGAAGCGCAAGTGAACATTGGTGTTGAGGTAGCAGATAAGCTGATTCGTTACTGCGACAATGGCACTAGTCTTTCGGCGGTGAACTTTCCAGAAGTTTCTCTGCCTAACCATGAGAACACTCATCGCTTACTTCACATACATGAAAATATTCCAGGCACATTATCTAAAATAAATAATGTATTTTCTGAAAACAGTATAAATATATCCGGACAGTATTTAAATACTAACTCGAAAGTGGGTTATGTTGTCATTGATGTGGATGCCAGCTGTTCTGAGCTGGCATTGATGAAGCTAAAGCAGGTTGCCGGCACAATAAGCTGCCGGGTATTGTTTTAGTTTGTGAGAGTTTTGACACCTTCACTAGTGCCCAGAAAAAGAATATCTGCTGGGCGCTGGGCAAACAAGCCATTGGTGACTACACCTGTAAGTTGGTTGATTTTCTGCTCAAGGTCTTTTGGGTCAACAATATCCAAGCCGTAAACATCTAGGATCAAGTTGCCGTTGTCAGTGACAAAATTTTGGCGCCAGACAGGCTCGCCACCTAAGCCTACTAGTTTGCGGGCCACATAGCTGCGGGCCATAGGGATCACCTCTACAGGCAGAGGAAACCTGCCCAATACATCCACTAGTTTTGACTCATCAGCAATACACAAAAATGTCTCAGCCACAGCAGCCACTATTTTCTCGCGGGTTAATGCCCCACCTCCACCCTTGATTAAGTTAAGGTGGTTGTCGCTCTCGTCAGCCCCATCTACATAAAAATGCATGTGTGGTACTGCATTTAGTTCTAATACGGTAATACCATGGCTATTAAGTCGTTGTGCGGTTGCTTCAGAGCTAGCTACAGCGGCATCAAAGTCGTGTTTAATATTGGCCAAAGCATCGATAAAGCAATTTGCTGTAGATCCTGTGCCCACACCAATAACAGATTGAGGAGTAAGGTGTGGAGCAATATGGTCGATAGCTGCTTGTGCTACAGCTTGCTTTAACTGGTCTTGGGTCATGGTAATGATCAATTGGAGACTAATGGGGTGATTATACAGGAATTTGCATCATACAATGTAGACGCTAGTAGCTTCTACCATTAATATGATGGACTGAGCTAAATGCGCGACCTTTTGTGTCAATATATTACCCTACTAGAAGAAATACTATGCCTCATCGTTACATCAAAAAAATTCTATCAGCCAATGTCTATGACGTGGCAGTAGAAACCCCCGTTGACTTGGCACGCAGCCTGTCTAAGCGATTGGCAAATAATGTTTTGATTAAGCGCGAAGATTTGCAGCCTATATTTTCTTTCAAAATCCGGGGTGCCTATAATTGCATTTCTCAATTGACAAGCGCACAGCGCTCTTGTGGTGTGATCGCTGCGTCTGCAGGTAATCATGCTCAAGGTGTAGCGATGTCTGCAAAGCACTTAGGTATTAAAGCTACCATAGTAATGCCCAAAACTGCGCCTGACATTAAAGTGAATGCAGTCAGATCTTTAGGTGCAACAGTTGTTTTATATGGTGACACATTCCCAGAGGCGTATGCTCATTCTCTCAAATTGGTTGCTGATCTAGGTATGATGTACATTCACCCTTTTGATGATGAGCATACTATTGCAGGCCAGGGTACTGTTGCTATGGAGCTGTTGCGACAAATCCAAGGCAACATTGATGCGGTATTTATACCTGTTGGTGGCGGTGGTTTAATTGCGGGCATGTCTGTCTATATCAAGTATTTGCGCCCAGATATTAAGGTGATCGGAGTTGAACCCGAAGACTCTTGTTGCCTAAAAGCTGCGTTAGATGCGGGTGAGCGGGTTATCTTGTCAGAAGTGGGAACCTTTGCTGAAGGTGTGGCAGTGGCACAAGTTGGAAAGCTCAATTTTGAGCTTGCACAGCAATACGTTGATGAAGTAATCACTGTCACAACAGATGAAATGTGTGCTGCTATCAAAGATATCTATGATGATACACGGGCTGTTGCAGAGCCTTCTGGTGCTTGCGCTTTAGCAGGGTTAAAGAAATATGTAGAGCGTGAACAGGCTCAGGACCAAAATTTGGTGGCTGTGTCTACAGGAGCAAATCTCAATTTTGATCGCCTAAGGCATGTGGCTGAACGCGCTGAAATTGGCGAAGGACGTGAGGCTATTATTGCAGCACAGATACCTGAGCAGCCCGGCAGCTTTGAGAAGTTTTGTACCGCCTTAGGTGAGCGTAATATTACCGAGTTTAACTATCGCTATGCCAGTGATAGTGAAGCACAAGTGTTTGTAGGTGTGACATTAAAGGCAGATGAAGGTGGTGGTGATCCTCTACTTAAACAGTTAGCTAGTCACAGCATAAGTGCGGTGGATTTGAGTAATAACGAAATGGCAAAAAGCCATGTTCGCTATATGGTGGGTGGTCATGCCAGTGTTGATAATGAAGTAGTTTACCGATTTACCTTTCCAGAACGCCCAGGCGCACTACTTAAGTTTTTGAACAAACTTGGTCGGCCATGGAATATTTCAATGTTCCATTACCGTAATCATGGGTCTGCTTATGGGCGAGTATTAGTAGCGATGCAAGTGCCGGCTAGAGACAAAGAGAAGTTTGAAGGCTATTTAGATGAACTTGGTTATGCGTTTAATGAAGAAACAAGCAACCCTGCCTATCAGCTATTTTTAGCCCCAAAACCAATCTAAATTGGACTACATATGAATATTGCTATTTTGACCTTTGAAGGCTTTAACGAACTAGATTCATTTATTGCAGCGGGGATTTTGAATCGTATGAAGCCCAAAGGTTGGAATGTACAAATCACTTGCCCCACTGTAAAGGTCACTTCGATGAACGGAGTCACTGTTGCAGCCCAGCAGCCTTTAGAGTTTGCCAATACTGCAGACGTGGTTTTATTTGGCAGTGGTATATATACCAGAGAGATCGCCATGGATGCCAGTCTGCTCGATAGGCTGCAGCTAGACCCTTCCCGCCAGCTCCTGGCAGCCCAGTGTTCGGGCACTTTGCTGTTGGCTAAATTAGGCTATTTAAATGGCTTGTCTGCGTGTACGGATTTGACCACTAAACCTTGGGTTGTTGATGCTGGTGTTGAAGTGCTCAATCAGCCATTTAACGCTCAAGGGAATATTGCTACAGCAGGTGGTTGTATGGCTTCGCAATACTTGGCCACGTGGGTGATTGCAAAATTGGGGGGTAGTGCAGCCGCTGAAGCTGCTATACATTATGTTGCCCCGGTGGGCGAAAAAGAAGAGTCCGTTACCAAAGCTATGGCGGTAGTTTCGCCTTATATCGACTAAACCCAAAACTCTATATCAATGTTGTGTTGGCGTCTTTGGTAATGTGATAATTACTCTAAGGCCGCCGGTATCTCTGTTGCTGGCTTGTATGCTGCCAGACTGGGCTCGTATGGCTTGTTCTGCGATAGCCATTCCAACGCCATAGCCACCACTTTGTTGGTTACGGCAAGCTTCCACACGGTAGAAAGGCTCAAATAAGTGTTTTAACGAGTCTTCTGGTACACCCTCACCCTCATCTTCAATTTGAATCACCACAGACTTTGCATCGGCCGTCACCCGCAAGAACACTCGTCCATCATCTGGTGTGTAGCGTATAGCGTTGCGCAAGATGTTTTCTACAGCACGGGAAACGAGCTCTGGCTGTCCAGTTAATTGGTTTTTTTCAGGTTGTTCAAGGTGCACCTGATGCTTTGACTGCGTCTCAAACTGAGCATCTTGGGTAAGATTGAGTAATAGTTCACTTAAGTCATAGGTTTCAGTAGTGGGGCTTTGATCGCTTTGCTCTAGTCGTAGTAAGGTGAGTACTTGGTCGATTAATGCGTTCATCCGTTCTATTTCTCGCTCAATGCGATTTAGGGATTGGTGCTCCGTATCTGGCAACTTGCGCGCAAGTAACTCCAAGGCTATTTGTTGGCGTGCTAGTGGGGTTCTTAATTCGTGTGAAATGTCTCTGAATAGTCGTTGCTGATTACTTACCAGCAAGCTAATACGCTCTGCCATATGGTTAAAAGCTAGACCTACCTCACCAATCTCATCATTTTTTCGAAACGCCACATTATGTAGTCGAGTATTCAGGTGCCCTCGGGCAAATGCATCTGTAGCCTGCTTAAGTTTACGTAAAGGCCCTGTGATATGCCAAGTTACAAAAGCGGTTAGCAAAGCTACGATCAGCAAAGCTGTGACAATCTGTAAGATAGGCAAATGTTTCAACCAGGTAGGATAAGGACCACTATTTTCGCGCAAGGCAACAAAAGTATATATACGGTTACTACTGCTGGAAATGCTATAAGGCTGAAATCCTTTTAAGTTACGCTCAGAAAGTCTGTGTTGGGTCAGTGGTAACGTAAACTCAAGCCAGTTTTTGGGAAGGTGGGCTAGGCTAATAGGTCGTCTTTGAGCATCGAGCATAAAGCCTGTGACATCAAATTCTAAATGGATGTAATAGAGCCACTCTGTAAGCTCTGCAGAGCCTTTGGTCTCAAAAATATCAGCTGCCTTGATGCCTAATTTGACGACCTTTTGGTACTGATCCTGATCACGTTCTTGAACGATAATTTCTGATAAAGTGGCGACAGAAAAAATGGCTGCAATAAGCGTTAGCCAAAAAAAGAAAAATATTTTCCAATATAAACTACGAAATATTGACGGCCATCTAATCGTTGATGACATATTGATACCCAACACCGCGGATGGTTTTTATGCGGGGTTCATTACTTAAAAATGGCCCTAATTTCCTTCGTAAGTTACTCATGTGCATGTCTACACTTCTGTCATACAAGGCTAGCTTGCGACCCAATGCTTTTTCTGTAAGCTCTTCTTTGCTCAGCACTTGTCCTGCTTTGGCTAGTAAGCTGGCTAATAAATTAAATTCGGTGCTGGTAAGATCTAAGGCCTCACCTTGCTTTGATACAATGCGCGTATTGTGGTTTAGCTCCACGTCTTCGCGCGTGATAATTTGGCGGCTTCCGCTAGCCTCCATAACAGACCTATCCATCTCTACACGCCTTAATATGGCACGTATACGAGCAGAAATTTCTCGTGGGTTACATGGTTTTGGTAAGTAGTCATCTGCCCCCATTTCAAACCCAACAATGCGATCGACTTCATCGCTGCGAGCGGTTAGCATTAGCACGGGAGTTTTATGGGCTGTACGAAATTGTTTGAGAAGGTCTAAACCATTCATCTTTGGCATCATGATGTCGAGCACCAAGACGTCATATTGACCATTTAATGCCATGTTGAGGCCTTGTTCACCATCAAAAGCTTGATCCACGTGAAAGTTTTCTAGAGCCAAAAATTCGCATAATAGCTCATTCAACTCTTGGTCGTCTTCGATTAATAAGATACGTGTAGTCATTGGTTTAGGTTCCAAGAAAGATCTATTTTTGCCAAAATTCGGGTTCGATTGTGGCATAATTTTAGGCTAAGTATAGCCATAGGCCGAGGATTTTACAGACTTTTACGCGTTTGCAGTGAAGGAGTCACTTTAAAACAAAGAGGGTGGAAGACTCCCCAAGGTGTCGTTTCTAAAAGTTGCCCTGAACCCGAAGGTTCAAGGTGGGAGCCTCTGTCTATGCAGAAGGCGTTCCAACAAGTGGACATGCGCAGAGCATAAGCAAGAAGCTTCCTGGGTATATAAATCGGCTCAAGGACGTTATTAGATGTCGATAACCACAGGGAGTCTTTGAGTATTATAGGCGGGTGTTTTTAAAAATGTAACCCAGTAGAAGTAAAAATGATCAGCTTAGGCTATCGCTTACTTTTTTGTTGAGCTGTTCAATGGCAGTTTCTAGGGTGGCTAACTGCTCTTGAGCCTCTATTAATTCAGCACTCATGTTAAGAGCGGCCATTACCGCCATCCGTTCCAAGCCTATAACTCTACCACCTTTTTTAATGCTGCTTAGTTTTTGGTCCAAGTTATGTGCAGCTTGCCTCAGGTTTTCCTCTTTGCCAGCTGGGCACGTTAAGGTGTAGCTTTGCGCTAATATGGACACTTGCACGGAGTGTAGGTCAGTCATAGTGAAGTTCCGTTACTTGGTCAAAGAGACCAATCAAGTGATTTAGGTCGTCTTCTAGGGATTTATTTGGGACTTTTTCAGCAGGGGGTTGCGCCTCTTTTGTTAGCTTATGAGCGGCTTGTTCTTGTGATAGCTTTTGTCTAAGCGCGCTCGTGTCAATTTGAAGCTGCGAATGTTCTTGCTGCAAAACGCGGTGTTGAGCTAGTAGTTGGTCGATATTGTATGCCAAAGCGTTGATGGTCGACATTATTTTGCCACTTAAAGGATAATCTACGTTTGATTTTATAGTAAATTGAGCCACTGTCTAGTGACCCCCAGCAAAAGCCCTAGAGAATGTGTACAGCTCAGGTATAATAGAGCAATATTTTGTAGCTAGAGCCAAACTAATGACTGACACCAAACCACAACTTAACTATGTATTTGACGACTTTGCTGACATGTTTGTTGAGCTGGGCGCATTTGGCACTCCATCAGAATTGCATGGTCTATTAACGGGGCAATTGGCCGCGGGTGTTCGAGCTGATGCTGAGGCGTGGCTGGCTATGGTTGTTTCCCATTTAGATGTACAAGAGTTAGAAGATGATGATGACAAGGCTGAATTGGTGGCGCTTTATGACCTAGTGCTTGAGCAATTAACATCTGCTGACTTCGGATTCCAATTACTGTTACCAGAAGACGATTCAGAGCTGGCTGGTAGAACAGATTCTTTAGGGGCGTGGAGCAGTGGCTTTTTAAGTGGATTTGGTTTGGGTTTTGATCGCAGTAAGCAAACGCTCTCTAGTGAAATTACTGATGCAATGGAAGACTTAGCCAATATCGCCCAAGTATCATTTGACGCTGATGATGAAGAGTTAGAAGGTGAGAACGCAGAAACTAGCTATTTAGAGTTAGCAGAGTATGTGCGGTTAGCGGCTATGATGGTATTTGCAGAATTCAATCTAGCTGATACAGCGACACAAAAAACACCAAAGCAATTACATTAAGGGCACACGCCATGACTAAGCTATCTACCATAGAATATGCCCACCGACGCAACGCTTTATTGAAACAGCTTCCCGCGGGCGCGGTGGTCATAGTTCAGTGTGCACCAGTACATATTCGTAATGGTGATGTGGAACATGACTATAGGCAAGACAGTGGCTTTTACTACTTATCTGGTATGGTAGAGCCAGATACGACACTCGTGCTGTCAAATAGCATCAATGGCCCACGTAGTATTATATTTTGTCGGAATAAAGATAAGCTTCAAGAAATATGGCATGGCCGCAGGCTAGGACTGGAGGCTGCTCCAAAAGTGTTAATGGTAGATGATGCATATGCCAGTGAAAGCTTGGAGCAAAAGCTTGTTGAATTATTGGATGGCGCAAGTCAGGTAGTTTATAGTTTTAGTCGAGATGAAACTTTTGAATTAGTGCAGCGTAGCTTAACTAAGCTGCGTAGTTTGTCTCGTCAGGGAAAAAAATGCCCTATGCAGCTTGTAGATCTTGCCCCAGTGCTGGATGCAATGCGCTTGTTTAAATCAGTGGCTGAAATTGACCAAATGGCGTTGGCCTGTAATATCAGTGTGGCTGCGCATAAGAGGGCTATGCGTGCGTGCAAAGTGGGTATGAATGAATATCAATTGGCAGCTGAACTACATCACCAATTTTCCATGCAAGGTAGTCAACGTGTAGCTTATGGCTCCATAGTTGCCGGTGGTGAAAATGCGTGCATCTTACACTACACAAATAATGATCAGTTATTACAAGACGGTGATTTAGTGCTGATTGATGCAGGTTGTGAATTGGATCACTATGCGTCAGATATTACCCGCACATTTCCAGTGAATGGCTGTTTTAGTGAAGCACAAAAAATTATTTATGAAATTGTGTTAGCTGCCCATGAAGCAGCGTTAGACTGCATCAAGCCAGGTGCAGTCTTCACAGACATGCAAGATGCAGCAGCTAAGGCCATTACCCAGGGCTTGATCAACGTTGGTTTGTTGACAGGAACACTAGAAGACAATATCAAAGACCAAAGCTATCGCAAATTTTATATGCACAATATAGGGCATTGGCTAGGTATGGATGTGCATGATGTGGGTGCTTATAAATTAGATGGAGCGTCTCGACCTTTAATTGCTGGTATGGTGACCACTGTAGAGCCGGGTATCTACATTGATCCAGATGACATGAGTATTGCCCCGCAATGGCGAGGCATCGGTGTGCGTATTGAAGACAATATATTGGTCACAACACAGGGCTATCGAAACCTTACGTCCCATTTGCCTGTGAGCGTTACAGACATTGAAATGTTGATGGCTAGCTGATGGTTACAAATGTACACAATTGCACAGCTGAGACTAAGGCGGCTAAACACTACGATATTGTTATTGTGGGTGGTGGATTGGTAGGTGCTAGTTTGTGTCTGGCCCTTGCAGGCACGGCTAAGGCTTTTAATTTGTCCATAGCAGTATTAGATGCCTCACCGATTGAAGCAACGATTCCTACTGCAGCTGGAGTATTAGATGGTCGAGCAACAGCGCTCGCTCTTGGCAGCCGTAACTTACTTAATAGTATAGGGTTGTGGGATTGTTTAAATCCTCATGCTCAAGCTATTAGGACGATTGAAGTGAGTGACCAAGGCCAACCCTTTAAGAGTGGAATGCAAGCTGAACAAATGCGCCAAGACGCTTTGGGCTATGTGTTACAAAACCAAACCATGGGTCAGGTTTTCTTAGAACAAATCAATCTACGCTGCGGTGATTTTGTAGACCTAATAGACCAAGCGCAAGTGACAGCTATAGATAATGCACGCCAAGACAGTCAACTGAACTACCGGCGCCTTGATCAAGATGGCACAATCACTGCGCAACTTATTGTCATGGCGGATGGCGGTCGCTCGGACTTGCGGCAAAAGCTAGGTATGTTTGATCAAGTGCATCCTTATGAGCAAGTGGCACTCGTTGCTAATGTAGAGCTTGACCAACATCATCAAGGCCTTGCTTGTGAACGGTTCACCTCATCTGGACCTCTTGCACTGTTGCCACTACCCAGTATTAAGGGTAAATATCGTGCTGCGTTAGTTTGGACCCAGCCCATTGCGCGTCAAAGTGAATTACAGCAACTTAGTAATGAACAGCTGTTGCAAGAAATTCAACAACAAATGGGCTATCCCATGGGCGAGCTGCTCGCTATTGGTGATCGTCAGGTTTACCCCCTGGCCTTAAGTGTTGCATCAGAACAGGCTAGGCAAGGTTTGGCTGTGGTAGGCAATGCCGCTCACACCTTGCACCCAATCGCTGGGCAAGGATTTAACTTAGCCTTACGAGGCAATTTTGCACTGGCAGAATCAGTGCTTAAAGCCTGTACGCAGAGCACTCCTATTGGCGATTTAGCCAATTTAAATCAGTTTGTTGAAATGAGTCGTTGGGATCAAGAACGGGTGATCAGTGCCAGTGATAAGGTCATGAAACTTTTTACTAATAATAAATGTCACTACAGCGTATTACGACAAATGGGTTTATTAGCCATGCAGCAGGTGCCGCTTGTAAAAACGGTATTTACCCGTGCAGCTATGGGGTTAGATGTGCCTTTGACCCAAGTATTGGCAATGCCTCCTGTAAGCCTAGATCAATTTAGTAGTACTGAGAAAATCTCATGAACCTTTTTAATGTCGCTATAGTAGGCGCAGGTATGGTGGGGGCAAGCCTTGCTTGTGCTCTTATAGAGGCTGGTTTTAAAGTTGCTTTGATTGAGTCTGGCAAGTTGGATCCATCACAAGACTGGCCTTCAGGGCAAGTAGATGCAAGAGTGTCAGCTTTAAGTTTGGCATCTGAAAATCTACTCAAAAATATTCAAGTTTGGCCCATAATTGAAGGTATGAAGCGCTTACAGCCCTACGATGCCATGCGTGTATGGGACGCCTGCGGTACTGGCCAGCTTCACTTTACTGCTAGCGAACAACATTTACCTTATTTAGGGCATATCGTCGAAAATCGCACCATTACTTCAGCCTTACACCAAGCCCTAGGACACAAAAATTATCAATTGTTTGAAAATTCGCAGGTGATTGATATGACCTCTCAAGAGAGCTCGCCTCGCACATTAACACTGGCTGGTGGTGAACAAATAGTTGCTGAAATAGTAGTAGGGGCTGATGGTGCTAACTCTAAAATAAGGCAGTTAGCTGGCTTTCCTACCCGAGAATGGGATTACCCTCACTACGCTCTAATTACTCGAGTAAAGGTGTCCAAAACACATAAAAATACGGCATGGCAACGGTTTACAGAGGATGGAGTTTTGGCCTTTTTACCTTTACCTACTCCCCCCGGGGAAGGCTTGGATAGTCATTATTGTTCGATTGTTTGGTCACGACCAAAGGCCCAAGCCCAAGCCATGCAGCAGTTGTCAGAAAATGAATTTTGCATAGCCCTAACCCGTGCTTTTGAGCGACAACTAGGTGACGTAATAAGCAGTGATCAACGCCATGTTATCCCCCTTAGGCAGCGTCATGCCAAGCATTATGTGCAACAGGGGCTTGTGCTAGTGGGTGATGCAGCTCACACCATACACCCGTTAGCAGGACAAGGGGTTAACCTAGGGTTATTGGATGTATCAGCTTTAGTAGACACCCTCAAGCAAGCACAGCAACAAGGCCGTGAAATTAATGGCGTTAGCGTGCTAGAAAGTTATCAGACTCAAAGGAGAAATGATAACCTTCGAATGATGGCCTTGATGGAAAGTTTTTCTCGATTGTTTGGTAATCAGCATCCAATGTTAAGTTTGCTGCGCAATACTGGTATGAATTGGGTGCAAAAATTGAGCCCTATTAAACAACATCTAGCGCAACAGGCCATGGGGGTAGGTGTTCACCTACCGCCATTGTCACAAGCGCCCCCAAGTGTAAAAAACACCTTATAAGGACACAAGTATGAGTAATTTACCCCAAGGCTTAAGCTATGTTGCAAGCCATGAATGGATCCGTAATGAAGGTGACGGTATCGTCACTATAGGTGTGACAGACTTTGCCCAAGAGCAGTTAGGAGATGTGGTGTTTGTTGAGCTGCCTGAAGTGGGCACAGAGGTCGTTTCTGAAGATGAGTTCGGTGTGATCGAGTCTGTTAAAGCGGCATCAGATTTATATGCACCTGTTTCTGGCGAAGTGATTGCCATCAATGAACAGTTAGATGATGACCCAGAATTGGTAAATACTGATCCCTATGGTGATGCGTGGCTGCTGCAAATACGTTTATCTCACCCAGACGAATTGGAGCTTTTGTTAGACGCCGATGCTTATAGCCAATTGTGTGAAGAATAAATGCCAGATTTAATTTTAAAGTCAAAATCTGATCGCCGTTTACGCCAAGGGCACTTGTGGATCTATAGCAATGAAGTTGATGTCACCAAATCTCCATTGCAAAACTTTCCAACAGGAGAACAGGTCAACGTATTAGATGCCAAAGGTAAAGCATTAGGCACTGCTATTATTAACCCTAAGCAGCTAATATGTGGCCGATTAGTTAGTCGTAATGCGGATGAACCACTCAATAAAGAGCGCTTAGTTAGCCGATTAAAAGCGGCTTTAACCAGCCGGGAACAGTTGTTTGAAGACCACTGCTATCGCTGGGTTTATGGTGACAGTGACGGTTTGCCTGGGTTGGTGATAGACCGTTTTGATCAAGTTATCGTGGTGCAAATTTCCAATGCAGGTATTGAGCTATTGCTTGAAGAGCTACTCGCAGCCATTAACGAAGTGGTTCCAGAGCTTAATATATTGATTAAAAATGACGGTAAAATGCGTGCGGTCGAAGGATTAGAAAACTATGTTCGTGTGGCTCAAGGTGACGTGCCAAAGCTAGTGCCCCTTAAAGAAAATGGCGTACATTTTTTAGCACCTGTTTGGGAAGGTCAAAAAACAGGATGGTTTTATGACCACCGGTTAAACCGCCGCAGAGTGCAAAAACTGTCAAATGGTAAGCGTGTCTTAGACATGTTTAGCTACATTGGCGGTTGGGGTGTGCAGGCTGCTGCTGCAGGGGCTAGCGAAGTGGTTTGTGTGGATGCATCTGCGCAAGCGCTAGAGCTTGTGCATCAGCAAGCAAAGCTTAATGGTGTGGAAGATAAGGTCCATAGCGTAAAAGGCGATGCCTTTACTGCCATGAAGCAACTCCATGAAGATGGTGAACGCTTTGATATTGTCATTATTGACCCGCCCGCCTTTATAGCCCGCCGTAAAGATATTAAAGCCGGTGAGCTTGCATATCAGCGTGCTAATCAGCTTGCGATGCGACTGTTAAAACCAGAGGGTATATTGGTATCTGCTTCATGCTCCATGCATTTAGAGCGAGCAAGGCTTACCCAGCTACTGCAGGAAGCGTGCCGAAAAAATGGGCGTATGGGCCAGGTGCTGGAGCAAGGAGGCCAAGGTGGTGATCACCCTGTACACCCTGCTATTCCAGAGACTGAATACCTGAAGTCGGTTATTTTACGGACTTGGTACGAGGCTTAAGCACTTACCTTAAGCTTAGCACTGGCCAGCCTGTGGCAAGTGCATGGGCTTTAAGGGTGTCATCTGGGTCCACAGCAAAGGGCTCATCCACTAATGCCAACAGCGGCAAGTCATTGTGTGAATCGCTATAAAAACAGGCGCCTTCAATGGTGTAGTTGTTTAGCGCCATCCAAGCATTCAACTTGTCAATTTTCCCCTCTTTAAAGCAGGGCGCACCACTCAATTTACCTGTATAGCGCCCGTCTATGCATTCTGTAGGAGTAGCTATGAGGTGGGGTATGGCAAGATATTCAGCTATGGGCGCGGTAATAAAGTCATTAGTGGCTGTAACAATCACCAAAATATCTCCAGCATCGCGGTGTTTCTTCAGTAAAGCTTGAGTTTTAGGGGCGATCATGGGAATAACCGTGGCTTTCATGAACTTTTGGTGAATAACTGCAAGTTCGCTAATGCTATATTTCATTAAAGGTGCTAGGGCAAACTCTGCATAGGCCACCATATCTAAACGACCTGCGAGGTAATCTTGGTAAAAGAGGTCATTTTTTTTACCATAGTCCGCAGCATCTACAAGCTTTTCTGACACCATAAACTCACCCCACCCATGATCACTATCCCCTGCCAATAATGTGTTGTCTAAATCAAACAAAGCGAGCCTTCCTTGCATGGGGTTACCTTTAATAATGGTTGATAAAACATTATTTTAGCTCATTTTCATCTGTGGTTGTTGTTGCCTGCTGTTTTGTGGAACAATGGGGCAATTATATTTTGTATGGTGCAAAGCCGTGATCGATAAAGATGGTTTTCGCCCCAATGTAGGTATTATTCTGGCAAATGCCCATGGCCAAGTGCTTTGGGCAAAGCGTTTGGGTTGGGATGCATGGCAATTCCCCCAAGGTGGCATTGATGCTCATGAAACACCAGAAGAGGCCTTATTTAGGGAACTCAAAGAAGAAATTGGCCTATCGCCAGAACATGTCGAGGTGCTTGCCTGCACTCGCGGTTGGTTACGCTATCGTTTACCTAAGCGAATGATTCGCCAAGGCCAGCAGCCCTTATGCATTGGCCAAAAGCAAAAATGGTTTTTGTTACGTATGTTGGCGCCAGATGATGCTGTTCAAACGGGCACAACCAATAGTCCAGAATTTGACGCTTGGGAGTGGGTGAGTTACTGGTACCCAGTGGACCAGGTGGTGTCGTTTAAGCGTGAAGTTTATCGGCGAGCAATGAAAGAATTGTGTTTGCGCCATTCACGGCTTGTTTATCACCATGGCTTAGTTGTTCCAAGCCATGCCCAAAACCAAGATCGTATAGTGAACAGCTGATAGTTAACAATGCATAGGTAGGGATAAAACTGGATGCTCCATAGTCTGCGTAAAATAATCCAAGCGGTCAGTGCTGCTGAGGATTTGCAATCGGCTCTGAAATTGGTGGTTCACCAAGTTCGTCGAGCTATGCGCACTGACGTTTGCTCTATATACCTATACTTCCCACAAACTGATAACTACGTTCTCATGGCAAGTGAGGGGCTCAATCAAGCTTCTATCGGCCTAGCTAGTTTGGCCTCTGGAAAAGGTTTGGTTGGTTTGGTAGGCTTTAAAGCAGAAACCATAAACCTTAAGCGGGCTGCAGAGCATCCAAATTTTCATTACGTGCAGGAGACTGGCGAAGAGGCGTTTAGCTCTTTTTTAGGGGTGCCTATTATTCATCATCGTAAGGTGTTGGGTATTTTAGTGGTTCAGCAGCGTGATGAGCGCCAGTTTGACACTGAAGAAGAGGCTATGTTGATCACCTTGTCAGCTCAGCTTGCTGGGTTTATTGCTCATGCTGAAGCTACAGGTGGTGGCCTCCGACATGACGCTTTGGCAGATGATGAAAGCTTAGATCTGCATTACGAAGGAGTCAGTGGTTCTGCTGGAGTAGCAATTGGTCATGTAGCAGTGATCGCCCCACCTGCAGATTTAGACAAAGTGCCAGATCGTAGATGCCGCAATGCAGAAACAGAAGTTGAGGCGTTTCAAACTGCTTTAGAAGCTGTTAGGCGTAAGATCAAAATCATAAGCCGTACCTTAGCTCGCAACTTAAAAAACCAAGAACAAGAACTGTTCGAAGTGTATATGCGTATGTTAGACGACAATGCCTTAGCTGGAGAAGTCATTCAACATATACGCCAAGGCCAGTGGGCCCAAGGGTCACTGCGCCGAGTTGTGCAGCAACATATTCGTGCCTTTGAGGCAATGGAAGACCCATACTTACGTGAAAGAGCATCTGATATTCGTGACCTTGGTCGGCGGATCTTGGCTGAATTACAACAAACAAATACAGAAGTTCGCCAGTTTGAAGACTCTACTGTTTTGGTTGCTGAAGAAGTGACAGCGGCCATGCTGGCTGAAGTGCCCCCTGATAAGCTTAAGGCGATCATCTCTACTCTAGGATCGAATAACTCTCATGCCGCTATTTTGGCTCGTTCAATGGGCATTCCTACAATTATGGGTGCAGTCGACTTCCCATACCGGCGTATGGAAGGCCAAGAGGTGGTTATTGATGGCTATATGGGTAGGATTTTTCTTAACCCAAGCCAAGATTTACGACGACAATATGAGCAAGCTATTGCTGAAGAAGACTCGTTCACTAAAGAGTTAGAAGTTCTACGGCTAGTGCCTGCGCAAACACGTGACGGCCATACCGTGCCTTTGTTAGTTAATACTAGCTTACCCTTGGATGTGGGGCGCTCCTTAGCTCAAGGTGCTCAAGGAGTAGGTTTATACCGTACCGAAGTGCCGTTTATGACTAAGGAGCACTTCCCTTCAGAGGACGAACAAACTGATTGTTATCGTACTCAGCTTCAAGGCTTTGCGCCTCACCCTGTAACCATGCGTACCTTAGATATTGGTGGAGATAAAAACTTACCCTATTTTTCTATTAAAGAAGATAATCCGTTCTTAGGATGGCGTGGCATTCGTGTCACCTTAGATCATCCAGAAATATTTTTGGTTCAAATTCGGGCGATGCTCAAGGCCAGCGAGGGCTTAGATAACCTTCGCATCATGCTGCCAATGATTACCCATGTTAGCGAAATAGATGAATCTGTTCGCTGGATTGATCAAGCGTTTTCAGAGCTGTGTGAGGAGGGCTATAAGTTAGTTAGGCCTCCTATCGGAGTGATGGTGGAAGTGCCTGCTGCGGTTTATCAAGCCCATCACATTGCAAAGCGTGTGGACTTTATGTCTGTGGGTAGTAATGATTTAACGCAGTATATCTTGGCAGTAGACCGTGATAATCCTAGAGTTGCAGATTTATATCACGCCATGCACCCTGCTGTCTTAATGGCCTTACAGCATGTGGTGGATGCTGCTAAAGTTGCAAATATCCCAGTGGGCCTATGTGGTGAACTGGCCGGTGATCCTGCAGGTGCTTTACTGCTGATGGGGATGGGCTATGATAGTTTGTCTATGAATGCTGCAAGCCTTCCAAAGGTGAAGTCTGTTATTCGCAACTTTACCCTGTCACAAGCACAAGAAATGTTGCTAAAAGCTCTAGAGCAAGCAGGCGCAGACGGTGTACAGCAAGTGATTCAAGAAAATCTTAAAGCAGCTGGGCTTACAAGGCTACATAGTCGATATGTGGGCAATTAACCCAGCCGCTATTCCCCACATTATGACACCAATAAGGCCATCCAGTAGCCTCCACGCAATCGGATTTTTAAATATGGGGGTCAGCCATTTGGCCCCCCAAGCCAAACCAAAAAACCAAATAAAAGAAGCGCTCACTGCGCCAAAACCAAACCAAACTTTCTCATTACCTGCATATTGACTGCTAATCCCGCCTAGTAAAATCATAGTGTCTAGATAGCAATGAGGGTTGAGCAAACTCACACTTGCGGCGACTGTGATCGCTTTAGTTAGCGAGTAATCACTAGCGCTTGAGTCTATATTCATTGAGCGTGTGCTAGCGGCTGATCTAAATGCTAAAGCGCCGTAAATAAATAAAAACAAAACTCCAGCCCAGGAAACCCAGAACAATAAGTCAGGTTGTGCGTGGATCAAAGAGCCCATTCCAAATATGCCCAGACAAATAAGGCTTGCGTCGGTCAAGCTACAAAAAAGTGCCACAGCATATTGATGTTGATTACGTAAAGCGCGGTTTAGCAAAAAAGCGTTTTGCGCACCTATGGCAATAATAAGGCCGGCACTAAGAGCTAAGCCATTAAGGAAAATCAAACTGGTGCTCATGGTGTCTTTACCCTCCATGTAAAGTGTTGTAGTAATGGTTTTGGATGATCAAAGCAAGTTTCAAGTACATCGACCTTACCCAATGTGTCACGTAATATAGTAATGCAGGTGCGAGTGCCATAATTATAATGAGGGGCATCAATAAAACAAGATGATAAAAGCCTTTCCCAGTCTAAAGTGATACCTGTTTTGGGTAAGAGTTCATCATGCGCAACCCCGGTATGTTGCATCATTGTTTGCAGCTGCTTGTGGGCTGGAGGTTGTTTTAGCGACTCCCTCAAACTAAGCTTCACATGATTGACCTTGGGCCAATCACTATCCAATTGGCCATTGCTTAGACCATACAATCCGGCAGGCAACACTTTTGGTTGCTGCTGTTCTTGGTTAGCACAAAAAATAAGTTCTTGATTATCCCAAAGTAATAAATTAAATCCGGCAAATTGATCCATTTTTAGGTTTTTTGCAAACTGTAGTGCCGTGTCATTTTGGCATAGAAAATTGACTACCAACTGGCCTCGTGTTTTCAATACGTCGATATGATCACAAGCGTTATGGGTGGTAACCTTACGAAAGTTGGTCACGGCAGCCCAGCGGCCATTCTTGTGCATGGCAAGCCAAGTGCCACCAGCTTCAAGATCTTTACCTGCAAGTATTTCAACGTCTGGCCACCAATGCATATTATGCGTGGGGCGGTGGCGAAATTCATCACGATTAGCTGCCAATATAAGGGGGTAGTCGCAATGGAGTTGATGGGCTAAAACAATGAGGCACATAACAGATTTAATATCCTAAACTTTGCGCTTATGACGTGGAGCGTAGATAATAGCCTCTTTCTAACCTAGATGTGAACGCATGATTTTTGTTGCTTATATGGCCCTTGGTGCAATCGCTGGACTATTGGCAGGGCTGTTTGGGATTGGAGGCGGTATTATTGTAGTGCCAGTGTTGGTATTAGCGTTTAATATACAGGGTATAAACCCAGAAATAGTGTTTTATATGGCTATTGCCACCTCACTTGCGAATATTATTTTCACGTCATTATCTGCTATCAGAATCCACCAAAAAAAATCAGCTATCCAATGGTATTTAGTTAAGCCCATTTCAGTAGGTATGCTCATTGGCTCATTTGTTGGCGTAAATACTGCTCTTAATATTCCTGCTATTTACCTTCAAGCTAGTTTTGGTGCCTTTGCCATTTTCTTGAGCTTAAGAATGATGTTGTCACGCCTTGGTGCTGGCCGCTCTGATTTACCGGGGCCCATGGTGCTAGGTGCCACAGGTGTTTTTATAGGCTGGGTTTCAGTGTTGTTTGGCATCGGTGGTGGGAATTTACTGGTCACTTGGCTATCCAACCGTCAGCTGGTGATGCAAAAAGCGGTGGCTACTGCTAGCGCATGTGGTTTTGCTATTGCAGTTTCAGGGGCCTTATCTAATGCCCTCCTAGGTTGGGGCAATCCCATGCTGCCTGCAAACAGTTTGGGCTATATTTATTTGCCAGCATTGCTTGGCATCGTGCTCACAAGTTCTTTTACAGCTTCTTATGGCTCTGTGATTGCTCATCGTCTATCTCCAAAGTTGCTCAAACAGCTATTTGCATGGATGCTTTTGTTAATGGGGCTTAGAATGTTAACTAGTGTTTGGTTTTAAGGATAATAATGCTTACTTTTCCTAATGTTGACCCTGTTCTTATACAGCTTGGCCCGTTGGCTATTCATTGGTATGGGGTCATGTATTTGTTGGCTTTTAGCTCTGCTTTTTGGCTTGGAAGTTTGCGTGCGAAGGCTGCGGGCTTCACTAAAGAGCAACTTAGTGATCTGATTTTTTTTGGTGCAATTGGTGTCGTTTTAGGCGGACGTGTAGGCTATATTTTGTTCTATCAATATCAAGCCTTCATTGAGAATCCCATTATCTTACTGCGTGTTTGGGAAGGTGGTATGTCCTTCCATGGTGGTTTCTTAGGTGTTATTTTTAGTGGCATTTGGTTCGTCAAAAAGTACCAATTCAAATATTCACAGGTGATGGACTTTGTGGTGCCTATTGTGCCTTTAGGCCTAGGTGCTGGCCGTTTGGGAAATTTTATCGGTGGTGAGCTATGGGGACGCCCAACAGACTTACCCTGGGGCATGGTTTTTCCTCATGTAGATGCCTTATCAAGACATCCATCACAGCTTTACCAATTTTTGCTAGAAGGTTTGCTCTTGTTTGCAGTGGTGTGGATTTACTCTGCAAAACCTAGAGACCCCTTGCGTGTGTCTGGATTATTTTTGTTAGGTTATGGTCTGCAGAGGTTTGTTGTTGAATTCGCTCGCCAGCCCGATGCCCATTTAAATTATGTAGCCTTTGATTGGATGACTCAGGGGCAATTGTTGTCATTGCCAATGATTGTTGTAGGGGCCTATTTATTAGTACGCAAGGCTTCGATTAAAGGTTAAAATACCTCGTATTTCATTTTCTTAGTGAGCTTTTTATGCAGCAGTATCTTGAATTAATGCGTCATGTGCGTGACATTGGAGCCTTGAAGCAAGACCGAACAGGCACGGGCACTGTAAGTGTGTTTGGCTACCAAATGCGCTTTGACTTGGCTCAAGGTTTTCCTGCACTGACCACCAAAAAGTTACATCTCAAATCCATTATTCATGAGTTGTTGTGGTTTCTAAAAGGGTCTACAAACATCCAGTACTTAACCGATAATGGGGTGCGTATCTGGGATGAATGGGCGGATGAAAATGGTGATTTGGGGCCAGTATATGGATCTCAATGGCGTTCATGGCCAAAGCCAGATGGCAGCCACATAGACCAAATCAGCCAGCTGATCAAACAGATAAAAAGCAATCCAGATTCGCGTCGTTTAATTGTAAGTGCCTGGAATGTGGCCGATGTAGAACGTATGGCTTTGCCACCATGCCATATGATGTTCCAGTTTTATGTTGCTGAGGGCAAGTTATCTTGTCAGCTATACCAGCGCAGTGCTGATATTTTCTTAGGTGTACCGTTCAATATAGCCAGCTATGCACTTTTGACCATGATGGTGGCGCAGGTTTGTGGCTTAGAAGTTGGAGATTTCGTTCATACACTAGGAGATGCCCATCTCTACTCCAATCATTTGGAACAAGTAGACTTACAATTGTCTCGGGACACTATGGCATTGCCCAAAATGCACATCAATCCAGAAGTAAGCAATATTTTTGACTTTACCTTTGACGACTTTGAATTACTTGATTATCAATCCCACCCACATATTAAAGGGGCTGTTGCTGTATGACTATTGCCTTAATCGTTGCCGCCTCTCAAAACAATGTCATTGGCCTTAATAATCAGCTACCTTGGCATTTGCCTGGGGACCTGCAGTATTTTAAAGCCATGACCCTAGGCAAGCCTGTCATTATGGGGCGCAAAACCTTTGAATCTATTGGTAAACCTTTACCGGGAAGAGACAATATTGTCATTAGTCGCCAAGCAGATTATGTGGCTGAAGGAATTAAATTAGTATCAAGTCTAAAGCAAGCGATTGAGCTAGGTGAGAGTATTAATCTAATAAATGGTGCGCAAGAGGTTATGATAATTGGTGGCGCACAAATATATGCAGAGTCATTACGGATGGCTGATCGGGTTTACCTTACACGGGTGCACAGGGAAGTGGAAGGTGATGCCTACTTTCCTGAGTTAGAGGCTGATGTGTGGCAGGAAATTGCCCGTGAAGACATGACAGCCAAAGAACCCAATCCCTTTGATTTTAGCTACTTGGTGTTAGAGCGTAGTTAACAACTAACCGCGTCATCACCCTGGAGTAATGACGCAATTAGGGTTTAATCAAGCAGGCTAATGTCTCGGATAGCGCCCTTGTCTGCACTGGTGACCGTCTTAGCATAGAACTTAAGTGCAGAGCTTACTTTACGAGGACGCTCAGCAGCAGGTTTCCAACCTTCTTTCCCCTTTGCATTCATTGCTTCACGACGTTGATCAAGTGCATCTTCGCTGAGTAAGACATCGATAGTACGGTTAGGAATGTCAATGCGAATACGGTCTCCATGTTCGACCAAGGCAATGTTGCCTCCGCTTGCAGCTTCTGGTGACACGTGGCCAATCGATAACCCAGAAGTGCCTCCAGAGAAGCGCCCATCGGTTAACAAAGCACAAGCTTTACCTAAGCCTTTGGTTTTAAGGTAGCTTGTAGGGTAGAGCATTTCTTGCATACCTGGGCCTCCTTTAGGCCCCTCGTAACGAATTACAATCACGTCGCCTTCTTTCACCTTATCACCCAAGATGTCTGCTACTGCCTGATCTTGGCTTTCACAAATGTAAGCTGGGCCTTCAAATAACCAAATACTTTCATCTACCCCTGCTGTCTTAACCACACAGCCATCTAGTGCCAGGTTGCCAGTCAATACCGCTAGGCCACCTTCAGTGGAGTAGGCGTTGGCCAAATTACGAACGCAGCCATCAGCACGGTCATCATCAACGGTAGGCCATCGAGTGGCTTGGCTAAATGCTGTTTGAGTAGGGATGCCTGCAGGACCTGCTTGGTAAAACTTTTTAACAGCAGCATCATCTGTTACGGCAATGTCCCACTTGGCCAAAGCGTTTGCCATAGTTTCACTATGCACAGTGGGTAATTCTGCATGGAGCAAACCTGCTCGATCCAGCTCGCCTAAAATAGCAAATACACCACCAGCACGGTGAACGTCTTCCATATGGTACTTTGGAGTACTAGGAGCAACTTTGCATAATTGTGGCACCTTACGAGAAAGCTCATCTATGTTGCTCATGTCAAAATCAATCTCACCTTCTTGCGCCGCAGCCAATAAGTGCAAAATTGTATTGGTAGAACCACCCATAGCAATGTCTAAAGTCATGGCGTTTTCAAACGCTTTAAAACTAGCAATGTTGCGAGGAAGTGCGCTTTCATCATCGTTTTCGTAATAACGCTTACATAGCTCAACGACAGTGCGTCCAGCTTCCAAAAATAGCTCTTTGCGATCTGCATGTGTGGCCAACAAGCTGCCATTGCCAGGTAAAGATAAACCCAGTGCCTCTGTTAGGCAGTTCATAGAGTTGGCTGTAAACATGCCAGAACAAGACCCACAGGTAGGGCAAGCAGAGCGCTCATATTCAGCAACTTCTTCGTCGCTGGCCGTATCATCAACAGCGATGACCATTGCATCAACAAGATCTAGCTTACGATCGCCTAATTTGGTTTTTCCAGCTTCCATTGGCCCACCAGAAACAAAAACACATGGAATGTTCAGCCGCATGGCAGCCATGAACATGCCTGGGGTGATTTTGTCACAGTTAGAAATGCATACCATAGCGTCAGCACAATGAGCATTGACCATATATTCTACAGAGTCTGCAATAATGTCTCGTGATGGCAAAGAATAAAGCATTCCGTCATGGCCCATCGCGATGCCATCGTCTACAGCGATGGTATTAAACTCTTTTGCAACTCCACCTGCTTGCTCAATCTCTCGCGCAACAAGCTGGCCCATATCCTTGAGATGAACATGTCCTGGAACAAATTGGGTGAATGAATTACACACCGCGATAATGGGTTTTTGAAAATCAGAGTCAGTCATGCCAGTTGCGCGCCATAATGCACGAGCACCTGCCATGTTACGGCCAGAAGTGGAAGTTTTAGAACGATAAATGGGCATGGGATCGGTGCCTTATAATAAAAGTTATTTAAGAGGTTATAGCAATTCTTTACTAAATACTTTTGAATTGCGTTGAAAGTTGTATAACGACTGCCTGCTGGTCGGGAGTTCGGTTAACTGTGCCGCAACAAAACCATTTTCTATAAACCAGTGCGAGGATGCAGTTGTTAGCACAAAAAGAGTTTGCAAGCCCATATGGCTAGATTGCTTTTCTATATGATGCAAAAGCACTTGGCCTCTGTCACCGCCACGGTAGTCAGCGTCGATAGCCATGCAGGCCAGTTCTCCTTGGCGTGCATCATCAAATGGGTAGAGTGCAGCACACCCGATAATAGCACTGTCTCGTTCGATCACACTAAAGTAATGAATTTCTGACTCAAGTAATTCACGAGAACGGCGGACTAAAACGCCGTCATCTTCTAGTGGCCTAATTAATTGTAAAATGCCACCTACATCGTCAATACTAGCATTACGAACTTGTTCGTAGCTCTCTTTAATGACCATGGTGCCCGATCCGTCTCGGCTAAAGAGTTCACTCAAAAGAGCCCCGTCTTCTTGGTAGCTTAATAAGTGCCCTCTAGCTACTCCTGCATCACAGGCTTTTGACAACACATCAACATGCATGGACAAGTCAGTCCAACTATCACCACTGCTTTGGTGTTGGTGCACTAAGCGATGGCCTGCTTTAGTTAGTAGCTCAGCAATCTGCTCGCCACGAGAGTTGGTGATGCCTTTGTCAGCCCCAAACACAATGAGCTTGTCAGCTTGCAAACTTGCGGCTACGCGGCCTGCAACTTGGGCTGCTGAAAGGTTAAAAGTTTCGCCTGTGGGGGAATAGCCTAAGCAAGAAATAAGGACCAAGTTACCGTCATCCAGCTGTTTGCCAATGGCTTGTGAATCGACGCGCCTTACTTCGCCGGTATAAGCAAAGTCGACACCATTTTTCACCCCAATAGGGCGTGCAGTAATAAAGTTACCTCGGCTGGTGCGGATTCTAGAGCCTTGCATGGGTGAATTGGCTATGCCCATGGAAAACCGAGCTTCCAGTTGCATTGCTTGGCGGCCCACAGTTGCCTGGACTAAAGCTAGCTGATCCAAGCCGGTGATGCGCAAACCGTTATGAAATTCAGCTTCCATGGTGGCTTTGGCACACGCCTTTTGTATCTGTGGACGGCTGCCATGCACCAGCACCAGCTTAACGCCCAAACTATTAAGTAAGTTAATGTCATGAATAGTGTGAGAAAAATTCTCGTGAGCTAAGGCTTCACCTGGCAGGTAAATGACAAAAGTACGCCCTCGATGGGCGTTGATATAAGGCGCAGAGTGGCGAAACCAGTTCACATATTGCTGATTGGTCTCGATCACTTTGGTTACCTATAATTGTGGTGTTTGAAGGTACTATTAAGCCGCGCTCAGGCGCTTGTGTCAATCACACAAAGGCGACAATTTGGAAAAAATAAGGGACAAATAAATGCCTAGCTCCAATTGTGCCATGTGAAAGGCCAATAAGGCGCGTCATAGAGAGATAACCTCAAGGTATAAATGATAGCGCTGAGCTTTGTCTCTGGTGTTCTATGGTGGTCTTGTGAGATGTTTGTAAGAGATAAACACTGTTCAAAATAAGATTGGTATAGAGCTAAACACCAGCTTATGACACAAATAATCAACTATAGCTTGATTGTAGGGGAATTTTTCCGTTAGGGTCTAGGGCTTAGTGCCACCTTGTTAGTGAGTTAACCACACCAATCCAACAGCCATGAGCTAAAGTTGGCTTGGTGCTTTTTTGGAGTAATCTTTATGACGATTGTTGTTGCGCCAGAAAACCAGCCTGTAATAGACGCACTGCAAGACCCATTAAAAAATGAGGTTTTAAAGTGGTTTAGAGTGCTTATGGCGATGGAAGTTAATTCACACTGGCATCAAGCTGACGCTCAGCTTCAGTTAATTAAGGTGATTGCTGCCAGCCCATTTGTAGCGCAAGTATTTTCACTGAATCCACATTTGTTGGATCATACCTTTTTGACGGTCGCCTTTTCAAAAGATCAGCTGCAAGCTTTGTTATCTGAACCAATGAGTAAAGTGGCTAACGAAGCACAATTGCACAGCTGTTTAAGACAATTTAGAAAAGCGCATCAAGTGCGTTTAATTTGGCGCAATCGGTGTTGCTTAGGCTCTAGCGCAGCATTAGTGGAAGAGCTTTCTAACCTAGCTGACGTGTGTGTGGATGAAGCACTGAACTGGCTCCATAACGATAGTGTGAAGCAGTGGGGCCAACCCACTAGTCTGGATGGACAGCCACAGCAACTTGTAGTGTTAGGTATGGGAAAACTTGGTGGCAAGGAGCTTAATTTATCCTCTGACATTGATCTTATATTTAGCTTTTCAGCAGGTGGTGAGACCCAAGGAGGAAGGCGAAGTATAGATAACCAACAATTTTTCATTCGCTTAGGGCAGCGCTTAATTCAAGCAATAGATGCCATGACAGCCCAAGGGTTTGTGTTTCGAGTGGACATGAGACTTAGGCCCTATGGGGCCAGTGGCGCTTTGGCCCTGAGCTTTGATGCTATGGAAATATACTATCAACAACAAGGTCGTGAATGGGAAAGGTATGCATTTATTAAAGCTAGAGTGGTCGCTGGCAACCAAAGCCAAGGTAGCCAGCTGTTGGAGCTTTTGCGACCCTTTGTCTATCGTAGGTACCTAGATTTCAGTGCCATTGAGTCCTTACGTAGCCTTAAGCAAATGATAGCTAGTGAAGTGCGGCGTCGTGGGCTGCAGCAGAATGTTAAGTTGGGCACAGGAGGCATTCGAGAAGTAGAATTTATTGCCCAAGCCTTTCAGCTGATTCGTGGAGGGCGCGACATTCGTTTACAAACAAGTAGTTTAATGGTGGTGTTAGATTTACTGCCAGAAACTGCGGGCTTGGTTCCTGATGATGTAGAGAAATTGCGCCTACATTACTGGTTTTTGCGTGATGTTGAGCACGCACTTCAAGCTGTCAATGATCAACAAACTCAAGATTTACCCACGCAAGAGTCCGAGCAGGCGCGCCTTGCTTTTGCGCTAAATTTTTCCTGCTGGAATGGCTTGCAGACACGAATTGACGTTGCAAGGGAGTTTATACATCAACAATTTGAGATGGTGGTGGCCCTAAAAGAGGATGATGAGGGTCAAGGGCCAGATCATCAATTGAGTCACCTATGGGACGAAATATCCCATAGTGCCAGACAAGAAGATCGGTTTGTGGTGCAGCTTGAGTGGCAGGAAATATTAACACAGGCAGGTTTTGCTGATGCAGACCATATTCTTGAACACCTATGGGCTCTGCACCAAAGCCGATCTGCACAAACCATGCAGCCAGTAGCACAAGCACGGTTAGCTAAATTAATGCCACGTATATTACAGATCACCGCTCAACAAACTGATGCAGTAGTTACCTTATCCCGTGTATTAGTGCTGATTGAGGCTGTGTTGAGACGTTCAGCCTATTTAGTGTTATTACTTGAAAACCCGGTGGCATTAAAATTGTTAGTGGAGCTATGTTCTGCAAGTTCGTGGTTTGCAGATTTTTTAGCTCGCCAGCCCTCACTTCTTGACGAGCTACTGGATGTTAATAGCCTATTTAATGTGCCAGATGAGCTTGAACTAAAACAGGAACTAGCACAGAGCCTTTTACGACTTCCAGAAGACGATACAGAGCAGCTAATGGAAGCACTTAGGCATTTTAAACATGCGCATTTATTACGTGTTGCCGCTCAAGAAGTGACTGGTCGTTTGCCACTGATGAAAGTTAGTGATCAGCTAACCTATGTCGCTGAGGCGGTTGTAGAACAGGTTAAGCACCTTGCTTGGCGTGAGTTGAGTGAGCGTTATGGTCATCCTCAAAATGAACACGGCACAAGTGATGATTTTATTGTTGTGGGTTATGGCAAGGTCGGTGGATGGGAGCTTAGCTACGGGTCTGATTTGGACTTGGTGTTTATCTATGATATGCCATCTCAAACTGAAACGGACGGCCCCAAGCCCATAGCCAATAGTGTGTTTTTCACTCGGCTGGGTCAGCGCATGATCAACTACTTAAATACAGTGACAGCTGCTGGCCAGCTTTATGAAGTGGATATGCGCTTAAGGCCTGACGGAGCTAAGGGGCTATTAGTATCCACTTTGGCAGCATTTACTCACTATCAATTACACGAGGCATGGACATGGGAACATCAAGCCCTTGTGAGGGCGCGGCCGCTAGCAGGTAGCCTTAAGCTATCTAATGACTTTGTTGCGGTGCGCAAGCAGGTGTTGTGTCAGATTAGGCAAGCCATTGATCTAAAGCAAGAGGTGGTTTTGATGCGAGAAAAAATGCGCCTACAACTTGCTAGTAAGCCAGGTGTAGATGGTTCAGCTGCACAATTCCACTTGAAACATGATGCAGGGGGTATTGTTGATATTGAATTTATGGTGCAGTATGCCGTGCTTGCCTACAGCCATAAATGCCATGCCTTGCTCACATATACCGACAATATTCGTATTCTAGATGCGCTGGAGCAGCAATCCATGCTCACCAACAGTGAAGCCTACGATTTGCGTGAGGCCTACCAAATAATGCGCTCTGTGGAACATCGTCTTACGTTACAGAATAAAGCTCGCACGGTGTCTTCAGATGACCTGCTTGAACAACGTCAAAAAGTAAAAGCTATTTGGGCTGCAATAATGGCCGTGTAGTTGAGTTTTATATTACCTTTAATAAATTTTTGGACTATTTACAGGTCGTGTTTTAAAGCGGCGATGTAACCACAAATACTGGCTTGGTTTTAAGCGCACTTTTGCCTCAATGGCGGCATTTAATTTAGTCGCATCTGCGACTAAATCCCCACTTGGAATGCTTGCCAAGCTGTCAGTGATACTAAGCAGGTAACGTTGGTCTTGATGAGTGCGATGGTGACTGAACTGAAGCACTTTCGCACCAGTAGCCGCAGCTAACCGGCTTACTATAGGAGTGGTGGCTGCGTCGACACCAAAAAAACGCGCAAATACGGATCGATCAGCCCCAACATCTTGATCTGGAGCTAACCAAACAGTCTTGCCTTGTTTGAGTAGGCGCATTACCTGGCGAATGTCTTCTCGCTCTACTATGCCAGGCAAATGATTTAGGCGTCCACGGCGAATAATACAATCCATTAATGCATTACCATGGCGTTGGTAGGTGGCATAGTATGGGTAATGAGGGGCGAGCAGGATGCCACCTAAATCGAGGCTGGTGAAATGGGCTCCTACCAATAGCACTCCTCGGCCTTGGGCTTGAGCTTGTTCGATTAACTTGCCCCCCTCTATAGAAACCCGATGAGTTAGATCTTTGCGGGAACTCCACCACGCCATCGCGGTCTCAATAATGCCGATGCCATTGTCTGCAAACGTTTGTTGCACCATGTACCTTTGTTCTGAGCTTGTTAGGTGGCTAAAACAGAGGGCAATATTGGTTTGGGCAATGGATCTTCTGCGGCCAGATAGCTGATACAATAGGCTCCCAAGCCATCGGCCCATTCTCATGCGCCATGCCCAAGGTAAGGTTATTGTTAGGCGCAGTAAGCACAAGCCAAACCAAACAGGCCAGTATTTAATAGCGTAAAAGTGGGTTAGAGCAGGTTTTGTGGATGGCATATAGGATTCGAACAAAATTACGGGATAAATTAACCTCTAGTGGGCTAATTCAATTGATACCAGAGCTACAGTTTACACTGAGCTTGCGATACCAGCTAGAGAAACTAGCGTTCTATCTATGTAAGGACAATAAATGAATAAGCCTGGCAGCCCAAATATGACTCACAGCGCTCAACCTAGTTTAGGGGCTTGGAGCGCCTATAAGCGGTTATTGGGCTATGTGTTGCAACACCGGGCAATATTTTGTGTGAGCATTATTGGCTTTGTGCTTTTTGCGCTTACACAGCCTGCTTTTGCCAGTTTAATGGAATATATGGTGGATAGTGTTGAAAGTAGTGATAGTCATGCTCGCATTATTATCCCCGCAGCAGTGGTGGCTATATTTTTTGTGCGTGGCATCGGCTTCTTCCTGGGCAATTACGGCATTACCTATGTAGCCAGGCGTGTGATTCATCAAATACGCCTAGATATTTTTGACCGATTATTAGTACTGCCAGCCCAATTTTACCATCGCAATGCATCTGCAACTTTGCTATCAAAGCTAACGTTTAATGTAGAACAGGTCACGGGTGCAGCAACCGATGCGCTAAAAATATTTGTCCGAGAAGGCCTCACTATTGTGGGACTACTGACCTACATAGTGTATTTAAATTGGCAGCTTTCGCTGGTGTTTTTGACGGTGGGGCCCTTTATTGGTTGGGTCGTGAACAAAGCAGCCAAGCGTTTTAGAAATATTAGTTCTAATTTACAAGATAGTATGGCGCAAGTCACATCAACCGCTAGTGAGGCTATTAAAGGTTATGAAGTAGTCCGTGTGTTTGGTGCGCAAGATCAAGAGCGTAAAAGTTTTTGTGCTGCAAGTAATAACAATCGCCAACAGGCTATGAAGTTAGCTCTAGCAGAATCTATATCTACGCCCTTGGTGCAAATGATCGTGGGCTTAGCGATGGCGGGTTTAATATACTTGGCCTTGCATCCCAGCATTATTAACACGATGAGTGCTGGGCAGTTTATTGCCTTTATCACAGCTTCAGGCATGCTCACTAAGCCATTACGTTCGATGACAGAAATAAATAGCATTTTGCAGCAAGGCATTGCTGCGTCCCAAAGCATATTTACTTTGCTTGATGAGGCACCAGAAACTGATAAGGGTGCAAAGTCTATAAAACGTGCTAAGGGTCTAGTCCACTTTAAAGATGTAGACTTCAGCTATGATGAACAGCCATTGTTAAAAAAGGTTAATGTTGTTATTCAACCTGGCCAAGTAGTGGCGTTGGTAGGGCGATCAGGCAGTGGTAAGTCCACCTTGGTCAACTTGCTATTGCGTTTCTATGAACCTTTAGCAGGACAAGTCATGCTAGATGGTAACGACATTCAAGACCTGACTCGAGTCGACTTGCGCCGTCAGGTAGCATTAGTGAATCAACAGGTTATTTTATTTAACGGTACTATTGCACAGAATATAGCTTATGGCGCTATGAATGGTGCCAGTGAAGAGCAAATTACAGTGGCTGCGAAGGCTGCCCGAGTCACAGAGTTTACTGATCGGATGAGTTTAGGGTTAGATACCATGGTGGGGGAATCTGGCGTGCTTTTGTCTGGCGGCCAGCGCCAACGTATTGCCATCGCCAGGGCACTATTAAAAGATGCACCTTTGTTGGTGCTAGATGAGGCCACTTCTGCGCTTGATACTGAGTCAGAACGGCACATACAAGCGGCACTAGATGAGGTAATGGTGGGTCGTACTACACTTGTGATTGCACATCGGCTTTCTACTATAGAGCAAGCTGATGTGATTTTGGTGATGGACCAAGGCCAATTGATAGAGCAAGGTAGCCATCAACAATTGATTGATAAAGGTGGGCTTTATGCGCACTTGCATCAGTTACAGTTTCAACCAGTTAAAGGTGTTTAAGTGACCAGTAATAAATTATACGGCGTAAAGCGTCTGATTAAGGCCTGTGGCTATTCTTGGCGCGGCCTTACCTTTACTTGGCGTAATGAAGCAGCGTTTCAACAAGAAGTTTTAGCGTTTTTAGTGCTGCTGCCGTTAGCTTTGTGGTGGCCAGAAACGCCATTAGAGAGTGCCATTTTGGTGATGAGTTTGTTTGTTGTGCTCATTGCTGAGTTATTCAATACAGCAGTTGAAGCTGCCATAGACCGCCACGGTGATGAGCAACATCACTGGTCTGGAGTGGCTAAGGATGTGGCTTCTTCAGCTGTGTTGTTGGCTTTGGTTCAATGTGTCTTAGTTTGGCTTTTAGTACTGCTTTAGTGTTCCTTAATCCCATGAATTAACTGGGGTTTGATGTATAAGTCCAACATATCTGCGATTTTTTGGCGTACAGGCCCCGTACTGTAATGGTCTCTAGCAGTCGCGTATGCAGCCTCACATAAGGCTTGGTACTGTGTTTCATTTAGATTGATCGCAAAGGCTAAGGCGTCAGCTAAACTGTCGGCGTTAATTTCGCACAATAAGCCATTGTGTTGATCTTCTATAATGCCTTGTGGGCCTCCACAACGCGTGGCAACCACAAGACGCTTGCGTGCCATGGCTTCTATCACCACCATACCGAATGTTTCCCCCCGTGATGGCAGACAAATAATATCCGCATTGTCAATGAAGGCATCGCGTTCTTGGTTACTAATCCAGTCTAAACGTTGAGTAATCTCACTTAATCCTAATGTTTTAATTCCACTGTTTATTTTTCTATTCCAGCGGCCCTTGCCAGCAATGATTAACTTAAATTTAATTTTACGCTGGCGCAAAATAGCTGCAGCTTGAAGCAGAATGTCTTGGCCTTTCGTGCGGCGTAGGATGCCCATGCTGGCAATAACAGGGATAGGCTTTGGAACACAACATTTAGGTTCTGTTGCATTCAATTCAACCAAGTTAGGAATAATCTCTAACTCACCAACGTAGCCATTTTTCCGAGCAAACTTAGCCAGTACAGGGGAGACGCAAATTAATAAGTCGGCTGCATTTATCCCAGCGGCATTGTAGCTGTGAAGAATTAAAATCAGTTGGCAACGCTTGGGCAAGGCTGCTCTGGCAAGCTGAGCATCAATGGGTTTATGAACGATGACTACATCAGCACCTTGTTGAACAAATAGCTGCTTGAGCTTTTTAATGGCAATGTTTTTTAGCAGTGGCAGGCGTGTACGTGGGTAATCCAGCAGCAGATAATCAAGCTTTCTATGTTTTAGTAATGGCTCTAATTGTGCATTAGGACGAATGACAGAAGTGACTTGATGGCCCAATTGGCGTAAATTGTCACTGTAATGTAAAAAAGTCTGCTTAGGGCCGCCTAAGTCTTTACCGGATATCAGGTTGACGATCTTCATTGTTGTTGGCGTCACTAAAAATAAGAGTTAACATTAGTTTAACAAACAAAAGGTTTTTTTGTACCCGTGGCACTCTTCGTTTATACCTGTTTTTGCTATTTAGCCCTACCGATTGGCATTGTATCTCACTTGCTGTTTGTTTGGCGTCGCCCAGAGTTTCGTCGTGGCTTTTGGCAGCGCTATGGCTGGTTGCCGCAAAAACAACATCACCCTGTCTTAGTCCATGCAGCAAGCGTGGGCGAATTGAATGCTATAGCACCTCTTATTAATGCCATTATTAGTGATCTAAAGCTCCCAGTGCTTGTCACGACCACTAGTGTGACGGGTCAAGCAAGGTGTAGGCAGTTATTTGCTACTAATGACCGGGTTAGTTGGGCCTATTTGCCCTTTGATCTGGGGTTGTCAAACTGGGTTATGCTGCGTCGTGTTAGGCCTAGAGCCTTATTATTAGTTGAGACCGAACTATGGCCCAACCTAATAGCTAGTTGCGCCAGGAAAAACATACCTACTATTTTAGTTAATGGCCGTTTGTCGGCACGTTCTGCCAAGGCCTATGCGCGATTACCCTGGTTAGTTGCGTCAATGCTTCAAAAAATAACCCAACTATTGGTGCAAGACGAAGCCACTGCCCGTCGCTTTTTAGACTTGGGGGCATCACCCAACACTTTATCTGTGTTGGGTAGCTTAAAGTATGATTTAGTTATACCTGACGGCCACCTTGATGTTGCAAAAGCTGTGCCTAAAGGTTTGTGCTGGGTGTGTGGGAGCACGCGCAGTGGTGAAGAAGCTAGTTTATTACAAGCTTGGTTGCAGCTTCCTCCACAAATCAAAGGGACTTTAGTGATTGTGCCAAGACACCCCCAGAGATTTAATGAAGTGGCAGATTTGTGCCAGCAGTCAGGATTGCCTTGGTTAAGGTACACGCAAATATTTAATCAAACCAACGCGCCTCAAAGTCTCATTGAGGCGCCACACCAGCATCCCCGCACTGTGTTGCTGGTGGATGCTATGGGCGTGTTGTTTGATTTTTACCGCGCAGCAGATGTTGTCTTTGTAGGAGGAAGCTTAGCCGACAAGGGAGGGCACAACCCCTTAGAACCCGCCGCTTTAGGTAAGCCTGTGCTTATGGGGCCCAATTGTTTTAATTTCACTCAAGTGTGCGACCAGTTAGAACAGGTGAATGCTTTGCGAGTAACTACAAACGCACATTTACTAGAGGACATCACGCAGCTGCTAACTGATGCGCCGTTAAGAAAGGCTATGGGAGCAGCGGGAGCGCTGCTGGTGGAGAAAGAAAAAGGGGCCTTGGTGGGGCACTTATCTGCCATAGAGGCGACTCTTGAACAGGCGCTAGGGGAGTGATTAAAGTTGTCTCATCCAAACGCTGGTTGTGGTTTAGTAGTCTTAGTTTTGGCTTAGTGTTGGCGCCTTTGTTTTTAGCTTTGGCGGCGTTTTCTTCCTATGTAGATCAGGCCCAATGGCTAAGTTATATGACCGATACATATACCTGGCGTGTTGTGTGGTTTTCATGGTGGCAGGCCAGTCTATCAACCTTGATTAGTTTGTCTGCTGCGCTGCTGGTAGCTCGTGCATTAGCCCGCAGGCAGTCTTTTTTAGGCCGCTGGTTTTTGTTGCGATGTTTTAGTGTGGCATTGGTCGTACCCAGTATTATTGCTGTGTTTGGGATTATTTTATTGCATGGCAAATATGGCTACGTGAATCAGCTTTTGCTGTGGTTTGGTGGTCAGCCCCATAGCTACGTCTATGGTTTAGTGGGGATCTTGTTAGCGCACGTTTTTTTCAATTTGCCCCTAGCTACCCGGGTTTTATTACAGAGATTGGAAGCCATAAATGCAGAAACTTGGCGGCTATCAAGTCAGCTAGGTATGACATCAGCGGACCTGTGGCGTCATATAGAGTGGCCACACATCAAAGGGGTGCTGCCGCAATTGGCAGCTTTGGTATTTACCTTGTGCTTTACCAGTTTCGCTATTGTTATGACCCTAGGTGGAGGGCCTAAAGCAACCACCATTGAGGTCGCCATATTTCAAGCCATACGCTTTGACTTTGATATTGCTAAAGCGGTGTATTTAAGCTTGTTGCAAATAGGGTTTTGTGGGTTTATTTTATGGGTAGGATTGCGACTAGGCAGGCCTATTGACGTGTTTGCTAGTTTTGAAATTTCAGCAAAAAACCTGCGACCAGACCTTAAGCCGTTAGTGGGCATTATCAGCGATTCAATGGTTTTAGCGTTAGCAACCTTGATAGTTTTAATGCCGTTATTTGCCGTAATCATCGCAGGTATTAATGAGGCTTGGTTTGAGGTGTTATTTGATCTGCGCCTGTGGAGCGCGTTTAGTAATAGTCTTTGGGTTGCATTGAGCTCTGCTTTTTTGAGTCTGTTAATGGCCTCTGGCTTGTTGTTAGCTCAGCGTCATTGGCGAGTTCGTCATGCTTCTTCTGCCTTGGCGGTTGAATGGATGGGATCTGTTATTTTGGTTGTACCACCTTTAGTGTTAGCAACGGGGTTATTTATTGGCTTGAGCCCTCACGTAAACGTATTTGCTATTAATCTTTATATCGTCGTGCTGGTCAACGCCCTGATGGGCCTGCCTTATATATTACGGGTATTGTCCGTAGCCTATTTAAAGGTTGATAAAGATTATAGCCGTCTATGCAGTAGTTTAGGTGTGCAAGGTTGGCACCGCTTACGACAAGTTGAGTGGCCTCTATTACGCAAGCCTATCGCCTTGGCGTTGGCGTTAGTTGCAGCCATGTCTGCCGGTGATTTAGGTGTTGTGGCCTTATTTGGTAGTCCAGATATTCAAACGCTGCCACTTTTGATGTATCAGCGCTTGGGAAGTTATCAAAGTGATGCAGCGGGCGTCACAGCCGTAGTGTTATTGGGTTTATGCCTAGCTATTTTTGTGATTTTAGAGCGGATAGTTGGAGGTAAGAATGATTAGCTTTAACCAAGTCAGTTGTCGTTTAGGTGAGCAGGATTTTTTTTATGATTTACAAATACCGCTTGGTAGTGTGGTTGCCATAATGGGTGCCAGTGGCTCTGGTAAGTCAACCTTGCTTAATTTGCTTGCTGGTTTTATCAACCCTGAAAATGCTAATGCACAAATTTTCCTTGGCAACGAACGGGTGGACCAGCTTGATCCTGCACAAAGGCCAGTCACAAGTTTATTCCAAGAGCATAATCTTTTTGCCCACATGTCAGCATTTAACAACCTAGCGTTAGGGATAAGGGCAAGCCTTAGGCTTAAGCCTAGTGAAAAAGATCAAGTAGAAGCGGCACTAGATCAAGTAGGTCTTAGGGGCTTAGGATCTCGGTTACCAAAGGAGCTTTCTGGTGGGCAGCGGCAGCGGGTGGCGCTGGGGCGAGCATTGGTTCGTCGTAAGCCTGTGTTGTTGTTAGATGAGCCATTTAGTGCGTTGGATCCTGCCTTAAGGCAAGAGATGGCAGGATTAGTTAAGCGGCTAGCGCTGGCGCATCAGCTTACTGTGCTGCTGGTGACTCATGAGCCAAAGGACGCTTTAGAGTTAGCTGATATGGTAGTCTTTATTAATGCAGGTAGAGTTCATTGGCAAGGCCCTAGTAATGAATTTTTGCAACAAAAGGATAAGCATATCAAAGCCTATTTAGGCCAAAGCTGCTAACCTGATAATATTGCTATGAGGTGATATAAATTTATGTATGAAAAAGATATACCATTGCCAACCAGCCAAAGTGCTGGCCTGTTTCCAGAGGCCTCTGTAGGCCTAGAGCAGAATAAACATGTACTTATTATTGGTGCAGGCATTTCTGGCTTAGCAAGTGCGTGGTTTATTCAGCAACAAGGTTTTTCAGTGACTGTGCTTGAAGCTGGAAACCAAGTGGGTGGTAACTTACAAACTGTTCAAAAACATGGATGCCTGTGGGAGCGTGGCCCCAATTCTTTTATCAATAATCGCCCAGCCATGGCCCAGCTGATAGACGAAATTGGCTTAAAGCCTCATATTGTGCTGGCCAAAAAGGAGGCCCATAAGCGCTACATTGGAAAAAAAGGTTCAGTTCTTGCTTTGCCTACGGGCATTATGGATGCAGTGACGACCGATGTGCTTAGTGTGTTTGGAAAGCTGAGGTTATTGATTGAACCTCTCATAGGCAAAGCCTCTTTTGAAGAGAGTATCGCTGAACACGTCAGGCGCAGGTTAGGTGAGCAAATGCTAGATTGGCTCATCGATCCATTTATATCTGGTGTTTTTGCAGGTGATCCAGAGAAGTTGTCAGTGCGCGCTGCAGTGCCTAAGGTGTATGCGCTAGAAGCTGAGTACGGTTCAATGATTATTGGCGGTGTGGCAAAAATGAAAGCCAAGTCACGTCAAAAAAAGCTCAATGAACAGCAGGGTATAGCTTCTCTAGACGGTGCAATGATGAGTTTTTCTGGTGGTTTACACCAATTGCCTGAAATGTTGGCAAAAAAACTAGGTCCGGTGGTCACTTTAAATGCCCAGGTGGACAGCCTGACCTATAGCAGTGAGTTTGGTTATCAAGTAATGTGTGGAGATCAGATATGGCAGGCCTCTCAAGTGGTTTTAGCAGTGCCTGCAGCCCAGGTTGCTAGGTTGATAGACGATTTAGTGCCAACAGATGAAGCATTATTAACGCGAGCAAAGGCGTATTTGCAAGCCATTGATTACCCTGCTGTAGCAAGCATCACTATGGCCTTTAGCAAAGACCAAATTGAACATGCTTTAGATGGGTTTGGTTGTTTGTTACCTACCAAAGAAGGTAAGCAAACCTTAGGTGTGTTATTTCCATCGAGTATATTTTCCGACAGGGCTCCAGATGATCAGCACCTTATCACGGTGTTCATTGGTGGTGGTCGAGGGCAACATGCGATGACTCTAACCCCACAGCAAAGGGCAGAGCTTGTGATACTAGAGCTATCGCCCTATCTAGGTATTCAAGGGCGGCCGTTATGGCATGAAGAAAGTTTATGGCCCAAGGCTATTCCTCAATATCACCTAGGACACCTGCCCAGGGTGGCGTTAGTGGATGAGGCATTAGCTCAATTTCCTGGTTTACACCTGCGCAGTAATTGGCGTGATGGTGTGGCTTTGGGGGATTGCGTTGAAAATGCCCTGCAATTAGCCAATATAGTCAGCAAGACATAGTGACACCTCACGATAAGCAATAGGAGGATCTTCGTATTATGTATAAACCCTCATTTAATCAGCTGGATGTGCGCATCGCTCACCGAGAAACTGTATATCAAGGTTTTTACCAAGTAGAAAAGCTGAAACTGCAGCATCGTTTATTCCAGGGCAGCTGGAGCAAAGAACTACTTCGAGAGCTAGTCGTACGATTACCCGCTGTGGCGGTGCTCATGTATGATGCTAATGCAGACCAGGTGGTGTTAATTGAACAGTTTCGAGTGGGTGCTATGGATCATGAAGATGGGCCATGGCAGCTTGAAATGGTGGCAGGTATGATTGATACGCTAGAAACACCGGAACAAGTTGCAGTGAGAGAATGTGAAGAGGAATCTGGTGCGATCATCGACCAAAATGACCTAGAGTTGGTGTGTAAGTACTTAGTGACTTCTGGAGGTAGTAACGAAACCCTAGCAATTTATTGCGCTCCAGTGGATGCTAGTCAACTGGGTGGTGTGCACGGCTTGCCCACTGAAGGTGAAGACATTAAAGTCTGCGTTTTAGAGCGTCAGATGTTGGGGCAGATGTTAGAGCAGGGCATGCTCACTAACGCGGCCACTATTATTGCCGCTCAGTGGTTAAATTTGCATTATTTGCGGCTCCAATCTCAATGGAGTAGGTGATGCCATTACGAATTGCTCAAATTACAGATTGCCACTTGCAAGCAGATCCCCTTACCCCCTATAAAGGTGTTGATGCTGATGCCCATTTAGACCAATGTTTGGAGTGGTTACAACAGCGCGGGCCAATAAATCTTTTAATGCTAACAGGTGACCTTAGTCATTTTGGCAGTGAAGCAGCTTATATTCGGTTAAATAACAAAGTAAGTAAGCTACCCTATCCGTGTATTTGGTTACTGGGTAATCATGACAATAGCCAAGTGATGACCCATGTTTCTGGCCAAGCTGTTGAAAAGTTACGGGTGTTAGACTACGAACACTGGCGCTTAGTGGTGCTTAATACTACTGAGTGTCCAGATGGAGAGGGGGGAGGCAGCTTGTCTGCTGATCAGATGAAAGAGTTTGATGAGGTATTGAAATCCGATTTAGAAACACCCATCTGTGTGTTTATGCATCACAATGCAGTGCCTGTTAATTCATTATGGCAAGACCATATTATGCTGGGTAACGCTGCGCAGTTTAACGCATTGATCGCAGCTAATGCTCATGTGAAGGCAGTGGTGTGTGGTCACGTGCATCAGTCTTTTGACAAGGTTGTAGGCAAGGTGCAGTTTCTTGCATCACCCTCTAGCGCAGTTCAATTTAGCACTAAGCAAGATAAGTTTAAGGTGCAGGTGGAGCTTGGGCCTGGCTTAAGGTTGCTTACGCTTTTGCCTGATAGTCAAATCAGCACCACGGTACAGCGATTACCTAAACTCTAAAGCACGCATTCTTATATGTCCGCGTAAAACGTCTCAGTTGTTGGTTAAATGCTGCTACTATTGCACATTAGCGATCAGGTGTTAAATTAGCGCTATCCTTAATATGATTCTATTGGTGAAGCAACTCCATGGCACAAGATAATTACACAGCAGATTCTATTGAAGTATTAAGTGGCTTAGATCCGGTCAAAAAACGCCCGGGTATGTACACAGATACCAGTCGTCCAAACCACCTTGCTCAAGAGGTCATTGATAACTCCGTAGACGAAGCATTAGCTGGGCATGCAGACCAAATCGATGTAATCCTGCATAGTGATCACTCACTTACAGTGACTGATAATGGTCGCGGTATGCCAGTAGATATCCATGCTGAAGAAGGGGTGAGTGGTGTAGAGCTTATTCTTACGCGCTTGCATGCAGGTGGTAAATTTTCTAACAAAAACTACCAGTTCTCTGGTGGCTTGCACGGTGTGGGTATCTCTGTTGTTAATGCGTTAACCTCAAGCTTGGAGGTGAAGATTAGGCGCGCGGGCCAAGTGCATCGTATTGCTTTTTCTAATGGCCTGAAGGTGAGTGAGCTGGAAGTTGTGGATACCGTAGGTCAGCGTAATACGGGCACCAGTGTCACCTTTTTACCAGAACCCCAATATTTTGATTCTGCTAAATTTTCTGTGGCCCGACTTAAACACGTCTTGCGTGCTAAGGCAGTGCTTTGCAGTGGCTTGAAAGTCACGTTTTTAGACTTAACCAGCGCCACCAAAGAAAAGCATGAGTGGTATTATCAGGAAGGTTTGGACGATTATCTGCAAAGTGCCAATGAAGGTTTTAATTGTTTACCAGAGACGCCATTTGTTGGGAGTCGTAAAAGTGAAATTGAAGGTGTGGACTGGGCGGTGCAATGGCTTCCAGATGGTGGAGACCTGACACAAGAAGGTTATGTGAACCTGATACCAACTTCCCAGGGTGGCACCCACGTTAATGGTTTGCGCAGTGGTTTGTTAGATGCCCTAAGAGAGTTTTGTGAAATCCGTGCGTTATTGCCTCGTGGCGTTAAGCTTGGCCCAGAAGATATCTGGGACAGGTGTTGTTTTGTATTGTCGGTAAAAATGCAAGACCCACAATTTTCTGGCCAAACCAAAGAACGGCTTTCTTCTCGTCAAATAGTGGCTTATGTGTCCGGTGAAGTTAAAGATGCGTTTAGTTTGTGGCTTAATAGGCATACAGATGAAGGTGAATTGCTAGCTGAGTTAGTGATTAATCATGCCCAAAAAAGATTGCGTGCTGGGAAAAAAGTCATCCGCAAAAAAATCACTCAAGGCCCTGCTTTGCCAGGAAAGTTAGCAGACTGTAGTGGCACCGATGTGAGTAGAGGGGAGTTGTTTTTGGTGGAGGGAGACTCTGCTGGTGGTTCCGCCAAGCAAGCCAGAGAAAGAGAGTTTCAGGCCATCCTGCCTCTTCGTGGCAAAATACTTAATACGTGGGAAGTGGATTCCGGGCAGATTTTAGCCTCTCAAGAGGTACATCATATTGCTGTTGCAATGGGTGTAGACCCAGGGGCAGATAATTTAGAAGGCTTACGCTACGGTAAGATTTGTATCTTAGCAGATGCTGATTCAGACGGCTTACATATCGCTACACTGTTATGTGCTTTGTTTGTACGTCACTTTAAACCTCTGGTTGCAGCAGGCCATGTGTATGTGGCTATGCCGCCTTTGTACCGTATCGATATTGGCAAAGAAGTATTTTATGCCCTTGATGAAAGTGAAAAACAAAGCGTGCTTGACCATATAGTGGCTGAGAAAAAACGGGGCAAGGTGAATGTTCAGCGGTTTAAAGGGCTGGGTGAAATGAACCCATCTCAGCTAAGAGAAACAACTATGAAGCCTGACAGTCGTAGGCTGGTGCAGCTTAGCTTGGAGCCTGGCGATGGCACTATGGAAGTGATGGACATGTTGTTAGCAAAAAAGCGCTCAGGTGATCGTAAAGCGTGGCTGCAAGAAAAGGGCAATTTAGCTCAAGTGGACTAAATATAATGCGCTAATGAGTCTTGCTTAAATGCTAACGTTATCTTTGCAAACCTTTGCAGTGCCTACACCCACCCTAACAGTTGCGGGAGTATACTTAGGTTAGCCCATTCGGGAAACCCCTAACTTAATAAGGAGAAAAATCATTAAAACATATATCAAGCGCAGCTTAATCATCGTACCAACTATCGCTTTAGTTGGCTTGGTGGGTGCAGGATTGGCGCTTGCAGATGATAAAGACTGCGAACATGGCGCCCAAGACAGCCGCGCTCAGATGGATGGCAAGCATAGCAGGTATGGCAAGCATGGCCACAAACAAGGTGAAAAAATGATGCGTCGTATGGTTAAGTCGTTAGACCTTACAGAGGTGCAGGAAGATGCAATCAAAGACCTAATGCAAGCGCAATATGATGGTATGTACCACGAACATAACGTGATGACCCAAGAACTTAAGCAGTTATCGCAGTTAGACTCTGGTAGTGACGCTTACATTGCTAAGGCTAAAGAGATTGGTGCTTTGCAAGGTGAATCCATGGCGCAGCGTTTGATCCAGCGTGCTGGTGTTCAATCGCAAATAATGGATTTTCTCACGCCAGAGCAAGTGGAACAATACCAAGAAATGCATAACGAGATGGCCGATCACTGAGCATATTTTACGCAAAAGTAAAATTTACAGAGTGGTCGATCTATACAACCAATAAAATAGACATAAATGACCTCAACAAAACCGTAGCAAATGCCCTTGCTGCGGTTTTTTAGCTTCAACTAGGATATAATTCCGCTCTTTTATACTCCCTGGTTTATTTTTTGGCAGGGGTAACTTGGAAGTCATCCCATGGCCATCAACTCCCTGATCCGTAACTTTTCTATTATCGCCCATATCGATCATGGCAAGTCCACTATTGCTGACCGATTCATTCACATGTGTGGGGGTTTGTCGGACCGTGAGATGGAGCAGCAAGTCCTAGACTCCATGGATATTGAGCGAGAGCGTGGTATAACGATTAAAGCTCAAAGTGTTACTTTGGATTTTCACAGTAAAGACGGCAAAACTTACCAGCTAAATTTCATCGATACACCGGGACATGTGGATTTCTCTTACGAAGTTTCTCGCTCTTTAGAAGCATGTGAAGGTGCTTTGTTGGTTGTTGATGCAGCCCAAGGTGTTGAGGCGCAGTCTGTCGCCAACTGCTATACAGCCTTGGAGCTGGGCTTAGAAGTAGTGCCTGTGTTGAATAAGATGGACCTTCCTCAAGCTGACCCTGATAAGGTGAAGCAAGAAATTGAAGAAGTGATTGGCATTGATGCCACAGACGCTGTTGAGGCCTCTGCTAAAAGTGGCTTAGGTATGGAAGCGGTGCTGGAACAATTAGTTGAGTTGATCCCTGCGCCTATTGGAGATGAAGATAAGCCATTACAGGCCTTAATTATTGATTCGTGGTTTGATAATTACCTTGGAATTGTCTCCCTTGTGCGTATAAAAAATGGCGTGTTACGTAAAAAAGACAAAATAATCGTTAAATCCACAGGCATACAATATGGTGTCGAAGATATTGGTATTTTCACTCCAAAGCGCAAGCAAACCGGAATATTAAAAGCGGGTGAAGTAGGTTATGTGGTCGCAGGTATTAAAGACATTCATGGCGCGCCCGTTGGAGATACGTTAACACATCAAAAAACGGCTGATGTAGAAAGCCTTCCAGGATTTAAGAAAGTCCAACCCCAGGTGTATGCAGGTTTATTCCCTACCAGTTCTGACGACTATGAAGACTTCCGTGAAGCTTTAGCTAAGCTGAGCCTTAACGATGCGTCGCTGTTTTACGAGCCTGAAAGTTCAGATGCATTAGGTTTTGGATTTCGATGTGGTTTCTTAGGCATGCTGCACATGGAGATTATTCAGGAGCGCTTAGAGCGTGAGTATAACCTTGATTTGCTCACTACAGCACCCACTGTAATCTACGAATTAGAGCTTAATAACGGCAATGTGATCTATGTAGATAACCCCTCAAAACTACCTGATATGGGTGGTGTGGCTGAAATGCGTGAGCCCATTGTTGAGGCTAATATTCTAGTGCCACAAGAACACTTAGGTAACGTAATCACCTTGTGCATACAAAAGCGTGGTGTACAAAAGAATATGCAGTTTACTGCAAGCCAAGTTGCACTCACCTATGACATGCCAATGAGTGAAGTAGTATTAGACTTCTTTGATCGACTTAAATCTGTGAGTCGAGGCTATGCCTCCTTAGAGTATAATTTTGTGCGTTTCGAAGAAGCTAAGCTTGTGCGTCTGGATATTTTAATTAACGGTGAGCGGGTAGATGCGCTGGCTGTGATTATGCATCGTGACAATGCCCAGTCTCGTGGTCGCGCTTTATGTGAAAAGATGAAAGAGCTAATCCCTCGTCAAATGTTTGATGTAGCGATTCAGGCTGCGATAGGTGGCAATATTGTTTCTCGTACAACAGTTAAGGCGCTGCGTAAAAACGTGACAGCGAAATGTTATGGTGGTGATATTAGTCGTAAGAAAAAACTTTTGTCCAAGCAAAAAGAAGGTAAAAAGCGCATGAAGCAAGTGGGTAGTGTAGAAATCCCACAAGATGCCTTTTTAGCCGTGCTTAAGCTAGATAGTTAAAAGATAGTTAGACAAAAACATAGGAGTATGGTCCGTGATGGATTTTGATTTTGAATTGCTGCTTACCGGGTTGGTTGTCGTGTTTGGCATAGGTTATGCGTTAGACGTATGGTTATGGAAACCTGTCCGTGTAAACGCATTAGCCATAGCTACTGCCAGTGCTGGTGGTGAACTGCCCCAAGCGGATCAGCAGAAAATGATGCGAGAGCCCATTTTTGCAGAATATAGTCGTTCTTTTTTTCCTGTTTTGGCCTTTGTTTTGGTGCTGCGTTCTTTTTTTATGGAGCCTTACCAAATCCCTTCAGGCTCCATGCTGCCTACCCTTACTGTAGGTGATTTTATTGTTGTTAATAAATTTGAATATGGTATCCGTTTGCCTGTATTAGGCACCAAGGTGCTTGACTACAATGAGCCGAAAACAGGTGACGTTATGGTATTTAAATACCCAAAAGACACCTCTATTAAATTTATTAAACGGGTGATTGGTGTGCCTGGTGACACCGTCGAGTTACGTGACAAGGTGATTTATATCAATGGTCAGCAAATGACTCAAACCTACGTTGGTGATGCATCACCATCGACACAAATATACAAAGAACAATTAGGTGATGTAGAACACCTCATTTGGCGTAACAAAAGCCCTGGAAAAAATGGCATTGTCACCATACCCGCTGGCCAATATTTTATGATGGGGGATAATAGAGACGGTAGTAACGACAGTCGTTATTGGGGTTTTGTGCCCGAAGAAAATATTACAGGCAAAGCCATTGCGGTGTGGTTGCATTGGGAAAGCTTCTTTAGTTTGCCCAACTTTAGCACCGCAGGTAGCATAGAATAATATGAAAGCGCCTGCCCTGAGTGCATACCAGCAAAAAATAGACACCTTGTGTGCCGCAATTGGTTACTCCTTTACTGATATTACACTTTTGGAATTGGCGCTCACTCACCGTTCGTGTGGCCATCGTAACTACGAGCGTATAGAATTTCTTGGTGACTCTATCGTAAACTTTGTGATTGCAAATGCATTGTTTGATAAGTTTCCCAAAGCTCGCGAAGGCCAGTTAAGCCGCTTGCGTGCAGGCTTAGTGAAAGGTGTCACGCTAGCGCAGGTTGCCGTAGAAATGCAAGTAGGCCCATGTTTAAAGCTTGGAGCTGGTGAGCTAAAAAGTGGCGGTCAGCGCAGAGAGTCAATTTTGGCTGATGCGACTGAAGCTATTATTGGGGCGATCTATAAAGATGCAGGAATGGCTGTTTGTGAAGTGCGAATTTTAGATTGGTTTGCCTCTCGTTTAGATAATTTAAGCCTTTCTGATAATCAAAAAGATCCCAAAACGCGCTTGCAAGAATACCTACAGGCAAAAAAATCTGATTTGCCTGAGTATCATCTAATAGGAGTTAGCGGACAGGACCATGAGCAAGTGTTCATTATAGAGTGTCACAGCGAGTTATTGGATAAACCCACCAAAGCACAAGCATCCAGTCGTCGTATCGCAGAACAAAAAGCGGCTACGCTTGCGTTACAGCAGCTTGGTCAAGAGTCTTTATAGCAGAAAATATACCATGACAGATTTAGATAGTTGGCTAGCAGCCCAAAATGACAGTAGTAAAAAGTGTGGTTATGTCGCCATTGTAGGCCGACCTAACGTTGGAAAATCCACTTTGCTTAACCGCATCTTAGGTCAGAAAATTAGCATTACATCTCGTAAGCCTCAAACGACGCGGCATCAAATTTTGGGTATAAAAACCGAAGGTGACGTACAGGTAGTGTATGTAGATACTCCTGGACTGCATATTGATCAAGCAGATAAGGCAATTAACCGCTATATGAACAAAGCGGCTTCAAGTGCACTAAAGCATGTGGATTTAGTTATTTTTATGGTCGATCGTACCCGTTGGAACGAAGCTGATGAGCATGTGTATGAAAAAGTGAAAGCGGCTAATTGCCCAGTCATTCTAGCGATTAACAAAATTGATATACTAGATGATAAGCAATCTTTATTACCCTATTTACAAGAAGTGCAACAACGATTGCCCAATGCCGTATTAGTGCCCATTGCTGCTCATACAGGCGCTTCAGTGGAACAGTTGGAGCAGTGTGTGCTTGATCAGCTACCAAATGGCCGTCACTTTTTTCCTGAAGATCAGGTGACTGATCGTAGTGCTCGCTTTATTACTGCTGAATTGATCCGCGAAAAAATCATGCGTCAACTTGGTGATGAGTTACCTTATCAAATGACGGTGGAAATAGAGGAGTTTGCTCAGGATGGCCCAGTACTGCACATTGGTGCCCTCATCTTAGTTGAGCGAAAAGGCCAGAAGCGCATCCTCATTGGTGACAAAGGTGACCGTATCAAACAGATTGGACGTGATGCAAGGGTAGACATGGAACGGATGTTTGAGTGCAAGGTTATGCTCAAGCTGTGGGTCAAGGTGAAAAGTGGTTGGTCTGACGATGAGCGTGCTTTACAAAGTTTAGGCTACGACGGACTAGACTAAACTAAGATGACAGAGCAGCAGCCAGCCTACGTATTACACAGTCGCCCATGGCGAGAAACTAGTGTGATTGTTGACTTGTTTACGCTCAATCAGGGTCGGGTATCAGTGATTGTTCATGGGGCTCGAAAATCCCAAGGCAAACAGCCTGCTAAAAGAGCGCTCATCCAGCCCTTTACCCCGCTGATGGTGAGCTTCACAGGGCGGGGCGAACTGCGCACTTGCGTGCAATTTGATGCGGCAGGCCCGCCACTGGCAGTCCTTGGTGATTATCTTTACAGCGGCCTCTACGTTAACGAACTTTTGCTAAAACTACTAGCTGTTGACGACCCACATCCAAACTTGTTTGCCTACTACCAAGCCTTGCTTAATGGGTTGATAGATAACCCTGTGTTAGAGCAATGTTTGCGTCCATTCGAGGTCCATTTAATGGACGAACTGGGTTATCATATGGTGCTTGATAAAGATTACACAACCTCAAAGCAAGTGGTGTCTGAAGGTCTCTATGAGTTACATCCACTGCAAGGCGTTTGTTTAATTCAGGAATCACCTAACGAGCTAGGGCACCGACCTTCGATAAGCGGCAAGGTGCTGCTGCAATTAGCTGACGGCCATTATGCAGACACGCAATGCCTTAAAGTAGCTAAGTATATGGCCCGGGCTAATTTAAATCAGATATTAGGTGGGAAACCACTACAAAGCCGTAATTTATTTCACGCCGTTGTTTAAAAAATAACCCCACCTTGGTTTGTAAAATAAAGGGCAGTGACAATTAGGAGAAGACAAATAATGGTTGATCCAAATCGAATTTTGCTTGGAGTCAATGTAGATCATGTTGCTACATTACGCCAAGCCCGTGGTACGCGCTACCCAGACCCTGTAAAAGCTGCTTTAGATGCAGAGCAAGCGGGCGCAGATGGGATTACAGTGCATTTGCGTGAAGATGCAAGGCACATTCAAGAGCGTGATGTGCGGTTGATGGCACAAGTGTTGCAAACCAGAATGAATTTTGAGATTGCAGTCACTGAAAAAATGGTTAATTTAGCAGTGGAAATCGCCCCAGCTTACGTGTGTCTGGTGCCTGAAAAGCGTGAAGAGCTCACCACAGAAGGAGGCTTAGATGTAGTGGCTCAAGAGGCAAAAATTAAGTCAGCATGCCATCGTATGCAGGCTGTGGGTACGCAAATTTCTTTGTTTATAGATGCTGATAAACAGCAGATAGATGCGGCCAAGCGCACAGGTGCACAACTGATAGAGCTGCACACAGGAGCTTACGCAGATGCCCCTAGCTACGCTGAACAACACGCTGAACTGGCCCGTATAGCTGAAGCTGCAGCATATGCTGTCAGTATTGGACTTGTTGTTAATGGTGGCCACGGGCTTAATCTCCAAAATGTAGAAGCCATCGCTGCTATTCCTGAATTTAATGAGCTTAATATTGGTCACTCTTTAATGGCAGATGCATTATTTGTTGGCTTGCCTCAAGCGATCAAAAACATGAAGGCTCTAATGTTAGCTGCGCGTGAGCCTCATCGGCCTAGTCGGGTGTAAAAAGGCAGGGCGAAATAACATATGGTTAAGGCAATTGGCACAGATATAGTTGCAACTGCTCGTATTCAAGCTGCTTTGGAGCGCACTGGGCGAAAGTTTGCACAGCGTATACTGACAGAGTTTGAAATGACACAATTTGATGTGGCAACTGCCCCTGCAGCTTTTTTGGCTAAGCGCTTTGCTGCCAAAGAGGCAGCCGCCAAAGCCCTAGGCACAGGCATTGGACGTGGTATTTCTTGGCAGCACATGCACATTGAGCACGATGAAATGGGTGCGCCTTTGTTGATACTTAGTGGGGCAGCTGCAAAAAGGCAAGCTGAGTTGGGTAGTCAAACTGCTCATATTAGTATTGCAGATGAATTAGACCAAGCCTTAGCTTTTGTAGTGCTAAGTTAGGAATGTTAACTTGAGGTTAGTATGTATCAGTTCCCCACTATAGAAGACTATGTAGGCAGCACTCCTTTGGTGCGCTTGCAGCGGTTACCAGGTCAAACTAGTAATGTTATTTTGGCCAAACTTGAAGGCAATAATCCTGCAGGTTCGGTCAAAGATCGCCCCGCTTTAAGCATGATTACACAAGCTGAAAAGCGTGGTGATATTAAGCCAGGTGATGTGCTTATTGAGGCGACCAGCGGTAACACGGGGATTGCCCTGGCTATGGTTGCAGCTATTAAAGGGTATAGACTCAAGCTAGTTATGCCCGACAACATGAGTTCAGAACGTAAGGCTTCTATGGCGGCTTACGGTGCACAACTTATTACCGTAACTTCTGAGCAAGGCATGGAAGCTGCGAGAGACTTAGCCCTAGCCATGCAGGCTCGTGGTGAGGGTAAGGTGCTAGACCAATTTTCCAATAGTGATAACCCATTGGCCCATTATCAGACAACTGGCCCAGAGATTTGGCAGCAAACCCAAGGTAAAATCACGCATATGGTAAGCTCTATGGGTACTACAGGTACGATTATGGGGTTGTCAGCCTACTTTAAAGAAAAAAACCCAGCCATACAGATTCATGGCTTACAGCCTAAACCCGATTCACAAATCCCGGGTATTCGCCGCTGGCCAAAAGCCTATTTACCAAGTATTTTTGACGCAGCGAAGGTCGATGCCATTATTGATATGGACCAAACTGAAGCTGAAGCCACTATGAAAGCCTTAGCCACGCAGGAAGGTATTTTTGCCGGAGTGTCTTCTGGAGGCTCTGTTGCAGGTGCATTACGCCTGTCTAAACAGGTAGAAAACGCTGTTATTGTTTGTATTATTTGTGATCGTGGAGATCGCTATTTATCCACTGGAGTATTTACCTAATCATGGCTCGTTTATCGCCCTTACAGCGCAAACTTAAACTTAAAAACCCTTCTGCTTCTGCTAAACAAAAGCGCTCCCAAGCCCAAGTGGATGTGGAAATTGTAACCTTGCCCGTAGGCAAGCACCTAGACATTGAACTTGAAAATCTAAGTCATGATGGTCGTGGCGTGGGTCGCTGGCAAGGTAAAACCATATTTGTTGAGGGTGGGTTAAAGGGTGAATCTGTTAAAGCAGAAGTGTTAAGCGATCACAAAACTCATGCAGAAGCCCGTTTGCTGGAGTTAAAGCAGGCTAGTGACCAGCGAGTTAAACCATTTTGCCCCGTATATGAAACCTGCGGCGGTTGCCAGCTGCAACACTTAGAACCTACGGCTCAAATTAGCCACAAGCAGGCCGCAATCGCTGAGCAATTGAGGCGTTTAGCTGATATTGAACCACAGCAATGGGCACAGCCAATTGTGGGTGAAAGCCTGGGTTACAGGCGCAGAGCCCAACTTGCCACACGTTACTTTGCAGACAGCAAAACCTTATTGTTAGGCTTTCGCCAAAGTGGTCATAAACACATTGTGCCTATTACTCAATGCCCAGTATTGGAACCTGCTCTATCTGATCTGTTAGGGCCTTTGCATGATGTATTAGTTGAGATGGAGCACACCCAATGGGTGACTCATGTAGAGCTACTACAAGCAAATGCAGCTCCATGCATTAGTTTGAAAGTGTCAGACACCCTAATTACTGCTGACCAGCTATTGTTGTCTGAGTTTGGAAAACAGCGTGGAATAAGCTTAATCTGCCAGCAAACTGATCACGATGATCTTTGGTTGCATGGAGCCAAAGAGGGATTAAGTTACAGTGTGTCAGTGACTGGCGTGGAAAAACCTATCGAGTTGGAATTTGCAGTGCAAGATTTTGTTCAAGTGAACACCAAAGTCAACCAAGGTATGATAAACCAAGCCTTAGAGTGGCTTGATCCTCAGGCTGGCGATCAGATACTAGATTTATTTAGTGGTGTGGGTAATTTTTCTTTACCTATTGCCAGCATGGCAGACCAACATGTTACAGTATTGGCCCTTGAGGGTGATTACGACATGGTTAAGCAAGGTAGAGCAAATGCCAGGCGTAACGGTTTTGCTCTAGTAGATTTTGAACACGCTGATTTGTTTGAAGCTAGCGCCCGTAAGCAATGGCAAAGAAAGTCGTTTAATAAGGCCCTATTAGATCCTCCACGTGCAGGCGCTAAAGGCATCGCTTCTTTACTTAAAGGTCAGCCACTGGAACGCCTTGTCTACGTGTCCTGCAATCCAGCATCTATGGCTCGGGATTTAAAAGAATTTCAAACCCTAGGGCTGCAAGTTAATAAAGTAGGTTGTATTGATATGTTCCCTCATACTCCCCACTTAGAAGTGATGGCCCTACTTGTTCGAAAGTAATGTACAAGTAATGGGCGAGGAACTAGGATAACGGCGTACACTGGTGTGCCAACGGATGGGATTTAATCATGGTACAGGTACGCGCAGTTCACCCAACTCATGCCGATGGTAATGTTGATATCCAAGCTTGGATGGAAGGCTTACAAAATATAGTGAAGTTGGCTGATACAAGTGGACTGCAAAAGGCATGTGAACTGGCCCAAGAAGTGCGTGACCACGCCAGCAAAAGTGAAGATATTTGGGCCACTGAAGAAGTCGATTGTTTTCGTACTGGTCTTGAAATGGCTGAAATACTGACGACTTTGCAAGTGAATGAAGAAACGCTAGTGGCTGCAGTTTTGTACCGTGCAGTGCGTGAAGACAAGCTATCCTTAAAAGATGTTAAGGAGGATTTTGGCCCCGTAGTAGCTTCGCTAATCGATGGGGTGTTGCAAATGGCTGCCATAAGTAGCTTACAAAGCCCCACGCGAGATAGTATTTTAGGCCAGTCGGATGGTCAGCTGACTAACGTTCGTAAGATGCTTGTATCCTTGGTAGATGATGTGCGTGTTGCGCTGATCAAGCTGGCTGAACGCACATGTGCTATTCGAGCAGTAAAGACCGTCGATCGAAAAAAACGTTATTTGGTTTCCCGAGAAGTGTTTGATGTATACGCTCCATTAGCGCACCGCTTAGGTATCGGTGCTATCAAATGGGAACTTGAAGACCTTTCATTTCGCTACCTTCAACCCAATGCTTATAAAGAAATTGCGTCATTTTTAGATGAGCGACGTATGGATCGGCAAGATTATATTGAGCGCGTCTTAGCTAATCTAACCGCTCAACTCACAGGTGCGGGCATTGTGCCAGATGTGATGGGTAGAGCTAAGCATATCTATAGTATCTGGCGAAAAATGCAACGCAAGAACATCGAATTTTCCCAAGTCTACGATGTGCGTGCAGTGCGTGTGCTGGTGCCAGAACTCACTGATTGTTATACCGCCTTGGGTATCGTACATGGTTTGTGGCGCAACATTCCTCAAGAATTTGACGACTATATAGCTACCCCCAAAGAAAACGGTTACCGCTCCCTCCACACGGCTGTGATTGGACCAGAAGGTAAAGTGGTAGAAATTCAAATTCGTACCTTTGCTATGCATGATGAAGCTGAGCTTGGTGTTTGTGCCCATTGGTTGTACAAAGGCACTGATGTTAATAGCACAGGTAATTCATATGACGATAAACTTGCCTGGCTGCGCCAGGTCCTAGAGTGGCATGATGAAGTAGGTGATGGCGATGAGTTTGTCAATCAGGTTAAAGGTGATGTAGCCCAAGACCGTATTTATGTGTTCACACCTGATGGACATGTAGTCGATTTACCAAACGGTGCGACGCCAATCGACTTTGCATACCGGGTGCATACAGAAGTAGGCAATACCTGTCGTGGGGCAAAAATACATGGACGTATAGTGCCACTAACTTATGGCCTTCAAACTGGAGATCAAGTCTCTATAATGACATCTAAAGGTGGCGCACCAAGCAGAGACTGGATGAATCCAAACTTGGGTTATGTAGCTGCTGGGCGCACACGGGCTAAAATAGGGCACTATTTCAAGCAACTAGACAAAGATAAAAATACTGCGGCTGGACGCCACTTAGTAGAGCGCGAAATGCGCCGGATGGCTATTACTGGGGTAGACTACGGCCTAATTGCTACCGAGATTAATTTTAAACACATAGATGACATGTATGCCGCTTTGGGTGCGGGAGACTTGCGCCTAACCCAGGTGATAAACGCCGCTCAACATCAGGTAGAGCCTAACTTTAAGTCTAAAAAGCAGTTAGACCTTAGTCTTTTAAACGGCAAAACTAAGCCGTCTTCTGCAGTAGGAAATGATGTTCAAATTGCTGGGGTAGGTAACCTACTAACTACTATGGCTAATTGTTGTAAACCCGTGCCAGGTGACCCTATCACAGGCTTTATCACACTTACTCGTGGTGTATCAGTGCATCGACAAGACTGCATAAATATTATGAATATGGCTGAACGTGATCGCCAGCGTATTATAGAAGTAAATTGGTCTGGCAACAGTGAGCATACTTATCCTGTAGACATCTTTATTGAGGCGGTTGATCGATCAGGTTTGTTGAGTGAGGTCATCATGGTGCTGGGTAATGAAAGTGTTAACTTGGGTAATATTACTACCAACGTTGACAAAAACAACCATTCAGCAACGATCTCTATGACAATTGATATTCCTCGACTAGACCTGCTTGGTCGAATTTTAGATAAAATTAGTCAACTTCCTAACGTATTAGATGTAAGGCGACAAAAAAATGGATAAAAACTCCATCAATACAAGCGATGCCATGCAAGGCTTGTTGGACATCATGGCTCAATTGCGGAATCCTGATGGTGGTTGCCCATGGGACCTAAAGCAAGACTTTCGAAGCATTTTGCCTCATACCTTAGAAGAAGCCTATGAAGTGGCAGATGCGATAGAGTCAGATGACCGAATGCAATTACGTGACGAACTTGGGGACTTGCTATTTCAAGTAGTTTTTTACTGTCAATTAGCTCGTGAAGAAGGTAGTTTTGAGTTTAAAGATGTGGCCCAAGCTATGGCGGGTAAGCTTATCCGAAGGCATCCTCACGTGTTTGGTGACCGTGCCAATAGCGCAATGGCTATGGATTCTGACCAAGTGCTTAAGCGTTGGGAAGTTATCAAACAAGAAGAACGTGAAGCTAAGCAGCAGTATTCTGTACTAGATGACGTACCCAATGCGTTGCCGGCTATGCAGCGTAGTGCGAAATTACAAAAACGCGCCGCCAACGTTGGGTTTGATTGGCCCAATCCAGCGCCTGTGCTGGCTAATATGGCTGAAGAGTTAGAAGAAGTGCAGCAGGCCTTCGTAAGTGGTGATAAGGCCCACACACTAGAAGAGTTGGGTGACTTAATGTTCGCGTGTGTCAATATGGCTAGGCACTTAAAACAAGACCCGGAGCAAGTAATGAGAGCCGCCAATGCCAAATTTGAGCGTCGGTTTCGTTTTTTAGAAGCGAAGCTTTTAGCTGCTGGAGAAGAGCTAGAAAATGTTAGTTTAGAGCGTATGGATGCCGGCTGGAATGAGGCTAAAGAACAAGGCTTATAGCGCATTATGTTGCACATAACACTCTTAGTATAACCGTTATAAGCCACTTTCATATGGCGATCATGGCGTTGCAGCGAAGTTTTAGTTAAACTACTTGGCCCTGTCAAAAGTGGCAGTTGGTAATGGGTTTCTTAGCAAGCGGACAACCAAGGCAGTGGATTTTTGTTCTTTTTCTAAGGCATCTTAGTTTAGTTGGATATGGATTGACTGAGAATTAAACTATGGCCAAAGCATTTAAATTTTTTGGAGTTGAATCATGAAGTTAATCCTTTTAGGGGCGCCTGGCGCAGGTAAAGGCACACAGGCACAGTACCTTACGGACAAATATGGTATTCCTCAAATCTCCACGGGTGATATGTTGCGTGCAGCTGTAAAAGCAGGCACTGAGCTAGGCAAGATTGCTAAAAAAATCATGGATGAAGGTGGTCTGGTTTCAGATGAGCTGATCATTAACTTGGTTAAGGAGCGCATCGCTCAAGAAGATTGTGCTGGAGGTTTTTTGTTTGATGGCTTCCCAAGAACTATTCCTCAAGCCCAGGCATTAAGAGATGCTAATGTATCTATCGACGGTGTAGTTGAGATTGATGTTGCAGACACGGAAATTATTAAACGAATGAGTGGTCGACGTGTCCACCCTGGGTCTGGTCGCACCTATCACCTCACTTTTAATGCGCCTAAGCAGGCTGGTAAAGACGATGTGACTGGTGAAGATTTGGTGCAGCGTGCTGATGATCAAGAAGATACGGTGCGCCAACGCTTAAGTGTATACCACGAACAAACTGCGCCACTTGTAGATTTTTATAAGGCGCTCATTGTGGACGAAGGTTCTGCTGCCCCTGCATATCATTATATTGCGGGTGTAGGCAGCGTGAGTGACATTAAAGAAGCTGTGTTTTCAGCATTGGATAAGTAGCTTTACCCATGACTCATATATTAGCACTGGACACTTCAGGCACCTCCTGCAGCGTCGCACTATGGAGCGATACGGGTCTTTTAATAGGTAAAGAGGAGCTTGCTCATAGGCAGCATACACAACGGTTGTTGCCGATGGTTAAGGATCTTTTGGTTGAGGCGGATATAAAAATGGCAAATCTTGACGCCATTGCTTATGGCCGCGGGCCAGGTTCCTTTACAGGTATCCGTATCGCTGCAGGTGTAGCGCAAGGTTTGGCGTTTGGTATCGGCTGTGAAGTGTTGCCAATATCTACTCTGGCAGCCCTTGCACTGAGAGCTGCTCACAAGTCTCATGCAGCTGATCTATCTTATGCCTGTAGTTTAGATGCGAGAATGGGAGAGGTTTATTGGGGTGAATACATCATTGACGAAAATCACCCCGCACTAGCTATTCCCCAAGTTGTGGAGAGAGTCTGTAGCCCTGAACAGGTTAAGGTGATGTCCCGCGATTATCTGGCTTGTGGTAGTGGCATGGACGTAGCTAATATGCCTCAAAAAATCATTATGGCTGCGCAGTCTGTGTCGCCTGAGATAGAGCCAAGAGCCCTAGAAATGGTGCGTTTGGCTGCGGCAGGGTTTGCCTTAGGGCTGCAGTGTGCCCCAGAAGATGCACTACCTGTCTATTTGCGTGATGAAGTGACATGGCAAAAGTTACCACGCTACCAATAGCCTACTGTTCTTACTGAGGATTACCCATGGATTGGATCCAGGCCAGTACTATTGCTTTAATTCAGGGTATTACTGAATTCCTACCTATTTCTAGTTCCGCTCATCTGTTATTTCCAAGCCTATTGTTGGGATGGCCTGATCAAGGTTTGATCTTCGACGTGGCTGTTCATTTAGGAAGTTTGTTAGCAGTAGTCATTTACCTGTGGCATGATTTAAGCGCCATGATTAAAGGGCTATGGCAGTGGCAGCACGAAAAGCGATTGAATCAGCAAGCAACCTTAGCCTTAATGTTAATAGTGGCTACCCTGCCAGCAGTATTTTTTGGTTTGGTGCTTAAGGACTGGATAGAAGTGAATGCTCGCGCTTTGTGGGTTGTGGCAGTAACCACTTTGATGTTTGGTTTGCTGTTGGGATGGGCTGACTGGCGCAGCCGAAGGCAACGCCATATGGCTGCTATGAACTGGCGCCACACTATATGCATAGGTGTTGCTCAGGCCCTGGCCTTATTGCCAGGCACATCTCGTTCGGGCATCACTATGACGGCAGCTCTGATGCTTGGTTATACCCGTGAAGCGGCTGCTCGCTTTTCATTTTTAATGTCTATCCCTGTCATTTTAGCTGCATCTAGTCTCATCACCCTTGAGCTAGTCACTACATCTGTGGTGATTGCTTGGGTGCCTATGGTGATTGCGTTTTTGGTGTCTTTTGCTAGTGCTTGGTTATGTATCGTGTTATTTATGCGCATTATTAGCCGGATGGGTATGTGGCCCTTTGTCATTTACCGTATTGTTTTGGGAGTAAGCTTGTGTTGGCTGATCTTACCCACATTAAGTTAGCGGTTGTAGCGTCAGGGTTTCAGCTTTTAGAGAAGACCTTAGCGTTAGATTTAGCTATTCCATTGATTAAAAAAGCTAATGACAGCTATGACTTTCTGCTGCGTTTCACTTCTCAAGGTTTGGGTGTAGAGCCTGTAGATGGTCGAAGTGGTGCAGTTTGTGTTGATTTTACAGCAGGCAAAGCTCGCCACCGCAGGGTATTTGGTGGTGGCAAAGGGCAGCAAGTGGCTAAAGCTGTGGGTATGCAAGGTTCAGTACGCCCAAGTGTATTAGATTTAACAGCTGGTTTAGGTGGCGATGCATTTGTGCTAGCTAGCTTAGGTTGCACAGTGTCTATGGTAGAGCGACAATCAGTAGTGAGAGCGTTACTTGAGGATGGTTTGGCTAGAGGTGAGCTAGATATCGATGTGGGAGATATTGTGGCAAACATGTGCCTCAAGCAAGGTGATGCTATTGCGGTGATGAAAGGTTGGGAGGGCGAGGCACCACAGGTCATTTATTTAGACCCCATGTTTCCTCACTCTGGTAAATCAGCGCAGGTGAAAAAGGAAATGGCGCTTTTTCGTGAGCTAGTGGGTAGTGACGAAGACGCAGATGCACTGTTAGCTCCAGCCTTAGCTTTGGCCAGTCATCGAGTTGTTGTAAAGCGTCCGCGCATTGCGCCAGACCTTGATCAGCATAAACCTATGTATCGACTTGAAGGCAAATCTAATCGTTTTGACGTTTATGTTAACAAAAGTTTCACTGCTGGATAGGTTAATAATGTGGTGGGGGTTGGTTTGCTTCTGGGCCACCTTGGCCGGCGTCTGCAGCTTGTTGTAAGTTTGTCATTTGCTGCGCTAGCAAAGCTAAAGCACGATCCATGCGGGTCATGTCTTTTTGCTGCTTACTCACAACTTCGTTGAGAGTATCTATAGTTTGCTCCTGAAATGCGATTTGTTGCTGTAATTCGACGATATCGGTGGCATTAGTCATGATATTCTCAAGAAGTTGCAAAAAAAGAGGGTTTTATAAATCAAGTGTTTGATTGGGCGTGAGTTTTTCTATAATCTTGCGTGATTGTACCGACTTTATGCTAGCTAGGATATGCAAACAGGCAAAGGGCGTGTGCAATGCTTTTACTTAAAACAATAAAATTAGAGATATCGAGTCATTATGAGACGCACACTATTTATTTATAGCTTCATTATTAGTTTAATCGCCGCTTTGGCATTACCATTTATTTTAGATGAAATCGCCCATGGTTCAAACATTGTCAACACTCAATTTGAGTTAGTGGCAGGTGTAGCTTTTGCCATGTTTTGGGTGGCCACAATTGCCACTGGTGTTAAGTTCATTTCTACCGGTGTAGAAGATGACGCCCAATGGGATGAAATGGATGATGATCCTAATCGCGAATCTGGCACTGTTAAGTGGTTTAACGTGACTAAAGGTTTTGGGTTTGTGACTCGTGACCAAGGTGACGACGTATTTGTTCACTTTCGTTCAATTCGCGGCAAAGGCCATCGTTCATTATTAGAAGGCCAACGGGTGCGTTTTAGCGTCACTGAAAGTGATAAAGGCATTCAAGCCGAGGACGTCTCTATCGTCGGTTAAGGCAGGGCAGGTTAGGCTTAAATGGTTTGGCAAGTTTCGCCAGACCAAGCTGATCTAAAAAATAATTGACAAATCCCAATATGGAATAGGAAATAGTCTATGAAAAATAATCAAACACACTCAGATGAAATCGATCTGGTAGACCTTGTCCGATCCCTATGGGATGGTAAATGGTTGGTTATAGGCGTGATGTGCATTACCTTAATGTTGGCCGCTGCCTACCTAGTATTGGTGCCCAAAACCTACACTGCTAGTTTTGAAATATCTCCCCTACCTGCGGCTCAACTGGGCATTTATAATGAGCTCAATACTACACAGCTGATGGCAGTGAATAAGCAAGAGCTCTTGTCATTATTTATCGATGACATTAAATCCTATAATGGTATCCAAAGCTTCATTAAAACCTATGGTTACCTTGAGCAACAAAAAGACGAAACTGATCCAGATTTTGCATTTAGGCAGCGAGCAGCGGTGTATGACTTTGCTTTAGTGTCGCCTGCTTCAAAAAAAGGTGAAGGCACTCAGCCAAATTGGAGCTTAAATATAACTACTCAAGACCCAAAGATCGCTAGTCAAGTAGTCGCTGATGCTTTAGCGTTATCAAGCCAAAATGTTAATGAGCAGTTAGTCAAAGTCTTTCAGCTGAGTAGCGAAAGGTATGCTAGGAAGAACAAGTTTGCCATTGAGGACTTGGAGCTAAAAAAGCAGAGAGCTTTGGCTGCCTATGATATGCGTATAGAGGCTAAGTTGGCAGACTTAGCTGAAAATGCTCAAATTGCTCGAGAAATTAACCTAAAGGATGGCACATTTTTAGCGCAATCTTATTCTAACAACGCTTCTGTGATGGCCCCTTCCAGCCAAGAAGAGCCACTATACTTAAGAGGATATTTGTCGATAGAGAAGGAAATTGAAGTGCTTCAGTCGCGCGAGAACGTTGCTTCATTTGTTGATGAATTACCTGCTATTGAAGACGCTATATTGACATTGTTACAGGATCAAACGCTCACCAGAGCTGATGATATATTTTCAAAAACACCCATAGGTACTGATCAGTTTTTGGCGGCAGTCTATGACTTAGCTTCAATAGACTATAAGAGTAAAACCAAAGACACGCTGGTGCTTGTCTTAGCGATAGTGCTGGGAGGAATGTTGGGCGTATTTGTGCTGCTCATTCGTAATGCCTTGATCAATAAAGACTAAGTTAACAACACTTTGAAGGCGCCTTTAGATCGCGTCCACTTAAACTAAATAGCCTATCTAAGGATTTTTTAAATGTTGGGTTTTTTACAGGCATAAAAAAACCAACGTCCGTTAGGTTGTTGATTTAGTTAAACAATATGCGTGGTACCAGTGCCCGGACTCGAACCGGGACGCCGCGAAGCAACGGATTTTGAATCCGTCGTGTATACCAATTTCACCACACTGGCACATTGAGGTGCGAATTATACAGAGTTCTTCTTTAGCGTCAACGACTGTAAGGCCATTTATCTTCTTTTAACTAAATAACCTGTCTATTGGCAGATTATTTAGTTAAAAGAGCCCCAAATACGTCTGTGCTGTAGCTGCCTATTTTGTTATTATGTGAGCCCGAATTATCTAGGCATTGGGATTCTCTTCAAGAGTCCCCATTAAGATTCCATGCAAGTTTCAGATTTTAGTTTTCAACTCCCTAATGAGCTCATAGCTCGCTATCCAACACCGCACCGCACGGCGAGCCGGTTGATGCAGCTTGATGGTGAATCAGGAACATTGTCCCATGGGGGATTTACTGACTTGCTTGAGTTTCTCCAGGCGGGTGATTTGCTCGTTTTGAATAATACCAAGGTGATCCCTGCGCGTTTGTTTGGTACTAAAGAGTCTGGTGGCAAAATTGAAGTGTTAGTAGAGAGGTTGTTGGGGGAACAACACTTTTTGGCTCATGTACGTTCTAGTAAGTCGCCAAAAGTGGGTGCTAGGCTGTTATTGGAAGGTGAGGTGTGGGCAACTATGGTTGCGCGTCACGATACCTTGTTTGAGCTAATGCTTGATGAAGGAGAGATCGCACTTGATGTGTTGCAGCGTTTGGGCCATATGCCTTTACCTCCCTACATCGATCGCCCAGATGACACTGCAGATCGGGAGCGTTACCAAACCGTATTTGGAGAGCATCATGGAGCAGTGGCTGCACCCACTGCAGGTTTGCACTTTGATCAACCTCTTTTGGACGCAATAGCTGCTAAAGGAGTAGGTTTTGCTTACGTTACATTACATGTTGGTGCAGGTACCTTTCAGCCGGTTAAAGTTGAGCGTATAGAAGACCATCATATGCACGGTGAGCTAGTCGAAGTAAGCGCAACAGTTGTTAGTGCGGTGAAACGCACTCGTGCCGAGGGAGGTCGAGTGATTGCTGTGGGCACAACATGCGTTAGATCGCTAGAAAGTGCTAGTGCTGGTGGTGAAATTGCGCCTTTTAATGGTGAGACACGTATCTTTATTTACCCAGGGTATCGCTTTAAAAGTGTGGATGCCTTGGTAACAAATTTTCACTTATCAGAATCGACCTTGTTGATGCTGGTAAGTGCGTTTGCAGGGAAGGATAATGTAATGAGTGCTTATGCCCAAGCGATTGAGCAAAGGTATCGTTTTTTTAGTTATGGTGATGCTATGTTAGTGACGCCACAATCTTCTGCTTTGGAGTGGACATGACGCGCAGTTGTTTTATGAAATTTGAGCGGTTGGCCCAAAGTGGTGAAGCGCGCCGTGGCCGATTAACCTTTCCCCGTGGTTCTGTAGAAACTCCATGTTTTATGCCAGTTGGCACTTACGGCACGGTAAAGGGGATGCTACCAAGGGATATTGAGGCTACCGGGGCTGAGATTATCTTAGGCAACACCTTTCACTTGATGCTAAGGCCTGGCACCGAAGTGGTTAAACTCCATGGGGATTTGCATAACTTTGCGCAGTGGCAAAAACCGATTCTTACAGATTCAGGTGGTTTTCAAGTATTTAGTCTAGGTGCTGCCATCAATGAGGAAGGTGTTAAATTCCAGTCTCCCGTAAACGGTGACACAGTTTACATGACCCCAGAATCATCAATGAAAGTGCAGCAAGAGTTAGGTTCTGATGTGGTCATGATCTTTGATGAGTGCACTCCTTACCCAGCAACAGAAGAAGAGGCAGCCACCTCAATGCGCCGTTCAATGCGTTGGGCTAAGCGCAGTAAAGATGCCCATGGACTTAGCCCTTCAGCTCTGTTTGGTATAGTCCAAGGTGGCATGTATGAGCATCTGCGCGATGAATCCCTCGAAGGGCTGGCAGACATGGACTTTGATGGCTTTGCTATTGGTGGGTTGTCGGTGGGAGAGCCTAAAGATGACATGCTTCGAGTGCTAGCCCATACGGCACCTAAATTGCCGGCAGATAAGCCTCGTTACCTTATGGGGGTAGGCAAACCAGAAGACTTAGTGGAGGGTGTGCGTCGTGGTGTGGATATGTTCGACTGTGTCATGCCCACCCGCAACGCGCGCAATGGCCATTTGTTTATTACTGACGGGGTGGTAAAAATTCGTAATGCTGTGCATAAAACAGATCCTGGTCCGCTTGATAAAGAGTGTGATTGTTATACTTGTAGCAACTTTTCCCGTGCCTATTTGTATCATTTGGACAAATGCCGCGAAATGTTAGGTGCCCAGCTTAATACTATCCACAACCTACATTACTATCAGCGGCTCATGGCAGGATTGCGTGCGGCTCTGGAAGCAGGTACATTGGACGACTTTGTCGATGATTTTTATAGCAAGCGTGGCTTAGCCACTCCTGCTTTGAATTAATATTTTATTTTTTAGTTAATAATATTGGAGATAATATGAGTTTCTTTATTGAATCAGCCATGGCCGAAGGCGCAGCAGCCCCAGGTGGTGATACAAGTTCCCTTGTGATCATGATGGTGATTTTTGCCGCTGTATTTTATTTTATGATTTGGCGTCCGCAAGCAAAACGCACCAAAGACCACAAGAACCTAATGGGTGGCTTGTCTAAAGGTGACGAAGTTGTAACCAACGGTGGCATGATTGGTAGAGTGGCTAAAGTAAGCGAAGATTTCGTTACTATTACCTTAGCAGAAGGCGTAGATTCACATTTCCAAAAAGCCGCGGTGGCTTCTGTGTTGCCTAAAGGCACTATTAAGTCTATCTAGTTTTGTAATGTAAAAGCCTTAGATTTTTAGCCGCTTGCGGCCTTTAATGAGGCTTTTTTTATGACTCGTTTTTCAAGGAAAGCCTGTGTTAAATCGTTATCCCTTATGGAAAAGTCTTCTTATCATGGTTGGCTTGGCACTTGGTGGGCTTTATGCTCTACCAAACTTATACCCAGATGATCTGGCCATACAAATATCTGGAGCAAGAAGTGCTACGGTCATTGACGCACAGGTGCTTGATAAGGCAGTTGATGCCTTAGATAAGGCTGGGTTAAACACTAAAGGTGTTGAGCTAACGGCTAAAAATGTCCTCGTGCGTGTGCTTGATTCTGAGTCTCAATTGCGTGCTAAAGCAGTGCTAAGTGATGCATTAGGGGATAATTACCTTGCAGCGTTGAACCTAGCCCCCACTACGCCTGATTGGCTAACCAGCCTGGGTGCTGGGCCTATGAAGCTTGGCTTAGACCTACGTGGTGGTGTTCACTTTTTGCTTGAAGTGGATATGGTGCAAGCAGTAGCCCAGCGCTTAGACGTTTATGTGAGTGAAATTAAGAGCACGCTACGAGCAGAAAAGCTGCGTTATCGAGCAGTCTCCCGCGAAGCTGATGGTAGCTTGCGAATTAAATTTATGGATGCTCAAGTACGAGACCAGGCGCGTGCCCAACTTAAGTCCAACTACAGTGAATTTTTAATGAATTCAGATGATGTAGATGGCGCGTACTACCTCCTTGTTAGTCTCAATGAATCCTCTGTGCGAGAAATTGAAAATTATGCGGTTAACCAAAACTTAACGACCTTGCGTAATCGTGTTAACGAGCTAGGAGTGGCGGAGCCTTTAGTGCAACGTCAAGGTCGTAATCGTATTGTTGTACAGCTACCTGGTGTGCAAGATACTGCTGCAGCCAAACGAGTATTGGGCGCAACAGCTAATTTAGAGTTTCGCTTAGAAGCCAAGCCTGGTGCTGCCCGGGTCTCTACAGAAGAGTTCACCTTTAGATCTAACCCAGATCGTCAGGCAATATTAGAAAAAGGCCTGATTATTAGTGGTACGAGCGTTTCTAACGCGCAGTCTAGCTTTGATGAAACAGGATCTTCTCAGGTGAACATCGACCTTGATAGTCAAGGTGGAAAATTGATGAACCGAACCACACGGAATGCTGTTAAACGACGCATGGCTGTGGTTTTCGTAGAGCATAAGTCTCGTATTAAAGTCGTAGAAGTGGATGGGGAACTGGTTGATCAGCGTCAATCCTACGTCGAGAAAAGCATTATTTCTTTGGCTACTATCCAAACGGCCCTAGGCAATAGCTTTCGTATCACTGGCTTAGATGGTGCTGGTGAAGCGTCTGAACTTGCTTTGTTATTACGAGCTGGTTCGTTAGCTGCGCCTATGTATTTCGTTGAAGAGCGCACAGTGGGGCCCAGCCTAGGCCAAGAAAATATCGACCTTGGTTTGACTTCAGTGCAAATTGGATTGGCTTTGGTAGTGATATTTATGATGGCGTTCTACGGGGTCTTTGGTGTGATTGCCAACGTCGCCTTAGCGTTTAACTTGTTATTAGTCGCCGCGGTGATGTCTTTGTTAGGCTTTACTCTTTCATTGCCTGGTATTGCAGGTGTGGTGCTTACAGTGGGGATGGCTGTAGATGCCAATGTACTGATTTTCTCTCGCATCAAAGAAGAGTTAAAAGCGGGTATGCCGCCACAGTCAGCTATCCATGCAGGTTACGAAAGAGCATTCAGCACTATTTTTGATGCTAACATTACCACCTTGTTAGTTGCTGTAATATTGTATGCCGTGGGTACTGGGCCAGTTAAAGGCTTCGCAGTCACCTTGTCGATTGGCATAGTAACTTCGATGTTTACAGCCATTATGGTGAGTCGTGCTATGGTCAATGCTGTCTACGGAGGCAAGAAAATTACTGATATTAAAATATGGCCTTTATTCATGGGAGCAAGCAAATGAGCGACATGAAGATTATTAACTTTATGGCCCTAAGAAAAATTGCAGGTGGTTTATCTATTGCGCTTGTCTTTGGTGCTTTGGTTTCCTTGGCAGTTAATCAGTTACAGTTTGGTTTGGACTTCACTGGTGGTACGTTAATTGAGGTAGGCTATGAACAACCAGCCAGTTTAGTCGATGTGCGTATTCAGCTTGAAGCTGCTGGTTTTGATGATGCCGTAGTGCAAAACTTTGGCTCTGAAAAAGATGTATTGGTTCGCCTTGGTCAAACCTTTAACGATAAAGTAGGTGAGCAGGTGCTTGGTGTGTTGCAATCTGCTTCAAGCACCCCTGTCCAGTTACGTCGCTCTGAATACGTTGGTGGGCAAGTGGGTGAAGAGCTTACTGAGCAAGGCGGTTTAGGTATGCTGCTGGCGTTAGCTTTGGTGATGATTTATGTAGCTTTGCGCTTCCAAATTAAATTCTCTGTGGGTGCCGTGGTAGCTTTAATTCACGATGTGCTGATTGTTTTGGGTATCTTTTCAATATTAAAGTTGGATTTTGATCTAACTGTTTTAGCTGCAATATTGGCAGTCATTGGATACTCATTGAACGACACTATTGTCGTGTCTGACAGGATAAGAGAAAACTTTCGTAAAATACGTAAGGGTACGTCCATTGAAATCATCAATGAATCCTTAACTCAAACCCTTGGCCGAACTTTAGTGACCTCCATTACCACTCTTTTGGTGCTAATGGCCTTATTAGTGTTTGGTGGTGAGTTGATTCATGGCTTTGCGCTTGCATTAACGATTGGTGTATTGGTAGGCACTTACTCTTCTATCTACGTAGCTGCCAACGTATTGCTGTTGCTAGGCATTAGTCATGAAGATTTGATCATTCCCCCCAAAGAAGAAGTCATTGAAGGTGAAGGCTTTGAAGAAGGGGAAGGTTTCGAGCAGGACTTAGATGAAGAGCTAGAGCGGCCTTAGTGGCGTATTGATCGGTTATTCTTCTAAGGCGTGCTGCACTGTTGTGGTATACAGACAGGGCAGCACGTTGTGCTGAGGCTTAAATTAAGCGCTATGCACAGATTTAAGCATGAGCTTTAGTAGTTTGGTGTTGGCACACACTAGCTCGCCTTTATTCATAGGTGAGCCTCCAGTAAAGTCAGAAGCTAAAGCTCCTGCTTCTAAAATCAGTAATAAGCCTGCGTCAGCAGTTTGATCTAAGCTGGTATGCCATAAAGCATCTAAACGGCCAGCAGCAGTATAAGCCAGTGCCATATTAATGCTCAGTTGAGTGTAGTTGGTTGCGCCTTGACTAAACAAGTTGCGTGAGATGGCTTGGCCACGGTCAAAGTCTGTAAGGTCTTCACGATTTTGGTCGCCACCACCAAATATTTGAGCACCACTAAGTGTGGCGCGCTTGCTTGCGCGAATACGGCGACCATTAAGCTGGGCTCCGCGGCCTTTGCTGGCGCAAAACTCTTCACCGCTGGAAGGGCAAATAATGATTGAATGGACCGGTTTTCCGTCTTCGTAGCAGACCATGGTTAAAGTGAACATAGGTAAGCTATGGGCATATTGGTCAAGGCCGTCGATAGCGCTGATGCGCCATACTTTATTGGGTGCTTCTGCAGGAGGGTTCATCTCGCCAGCAACAGCGCCTACAATACCTTGCTCTGGATGAGCCTTGTGTATTTCGTAGGCAATAGTGCGTTCAGCACCTTCAAATTGCTTTAGCAAATGGGCTTCGAGTTCCTGGCCTTCTTCGTGAATAAGATCCAGTCGTTCCATTGATCTGACTAGTTGTTCGCTAGCGATACGCGCGGCACGCAGGCCAATGTTAATTAGCGGAAGCATGAGAGAATTACCTTAAAGTTTATAAAGAACGGGACGCAAATACGTCGATGGCCAGCAGTATAGCAAAAAAGTGGCAAAAAAGCTCAGTTACAGTGGGAGATTTGCCCTGTAACCACGACAAAATTTTGGAATATCGCTATTATTGTAACTTCTAAATTCATTCACACTTTAGGTTAGCTGCTTCCATGCAAAATTTAATGGCCAACGCCCGTATTGTCTTGGTAAATACATCCCATCCTGGCAATATCGGTGGTGCCGCCCGCGCTATGAAAAACATGGGGATGCATAACTTGGTATTGGTGGAGCCTCGTGACTTTCCCAGTGGTAAGGCTGACGCGCGCTCAGCAGGTGCCCAAGATGTGCTGGAAGATGCCTTAGTAGTGGGTACTTTAGCTCAAGCTATTGAAGGTTGTGGTTTGGTGGTAGGTACTAGCGCCAGAAGCCGCAATATCCCATGGCCCTTATTGGATCCTCGGGAAACGGCTTCACAGGCTTTAGCTGAGTTGCCTAAACATCAAGTCGCCTTTGTATTTGGGCGAGAAGACAGGGGTCTTACTAACGAAGAGCTCCATTTGTGTAACTTCCATGTACACATCCCTTCACATGAGGAGTTTAGCTCGCTCAATCTGGCTGCTGCAGTGCAAGTGATTACTTATGAGTTGCGTATGGCTTTGTTGGCCACAGAAAAAGGCGATGCTCCTGCGCCAATTTGGGGTACCCAATGGGATGAAGAGTTGGCCACTAATGATCAAATGGAAAAGCTTTTTGAACACATGGAAGAAACTTTAATAGAGGTTGAGTTTTTGGATCCAGCAAGTCCACGTCAGTTGATGGCAAGGCTGAGACGTTTGTATGTTCGTGCCAGAATGGATCGAATTGAGCACAATATTATGCGAGGTATCTTAACGGCGACACAACGCACATTGAAAAAATTACGTTAGTCGCTATATTATTCTATATCAGCCAATAGATAGAGTGTTGGCTATGTTTTTGGCTCAAGCTTTGCCTCACTAAAAAGGATTAAGGTCATGTTTAGACATCTCAAAGAAGATATCGCTTCCGTTTTCCATCGCGACCCAGCCGCGAGAAATTTTGTGGAAGTTCTCACTTGTTATCCTGGTTTGCACGCTTTGTTGCTGCATCGTATAGCCCATAGCTTTTGGAATGTCGGTTTAAAGTGGCTGGCAAGGTTTTTATCTACCATTACGCGCTGGTTGACAGGCATAGAAATCCATCCGGGTGCGCAAATTGGTAATCGGTTTTTTATTGATCATGGCATGGGCGTTGTTATAGGAGAAACCGCCATTATTGGCGATGATGTTACTCTATATCACGGCGTGACCCTAGGTGGTACTACATGGGACAAAGGTAAGCGTCATCCTACGTTGCAAGATGGTGTTGTTGTGGGAGCTGGAGCAAAAATATTAGGCCCATTTGAAGTGGGTAAAAATGCTCGTGTAGGCTCGAATGCCGTGGTTACTAAGGCTGTGCCGGCTAACGCCACAGTAGTAGGGATCCCAGGTCGTATTATAGAGCGCCCTAGTGAGGCTGAGCAAAAGTTGCGCCAAGATCTAGCAGATAAGTTTGATGCTTATGGCATGAGTTCAGATCTACCAGACCCTGTGGCCAAATCCTTATCAGCTATGTTGGATCATATGCATGCAGTGGACAAAAAGCTACATTGCATGGCAGCAAAAATGAAAGAGCTAGATGAGAGTTTTGTGGACGAAAATTTACCAGAACTGAACGTTGCTGATTTTGAAGCGACAACTGATAAATGTGCACCTGATCAGTCTTAAAATCAGCTGCTAATGTATCGACTTTAATACTTGACTAAATTAGTCAGGTTTTAGTAAAATGGTGTACCTAAAAAGCACAGGTTCTCAGATGAAGCTCACCACTAAAGGCCGTTACGCGGTGACTGCAATGTTAGATCTTGCTATTCACGCGTCAGATAAGCCGATAAGTTTGTCTGACATATCACAGCGGCAAGTGATTTCTTTGTCTTATCTAGAGCAGCTTTTTTCTAAGCTACGCCGTCAAGGTTTAGTCGAAAGTGTAAGGGGCCCTGGTGGGGGTTATTGCCTTAGTCGAAGTGCAGATATTATATTTGTGGCCCAAGTGATTGATGCAGTCAATGAAGCTGTTGATGCCACTGGCTGCAGAGGTACACAGGACTGTCAGGCTGGAAATATGTGTTTGACGCACCACTTATGGACGGACTTGAGTCATCAAATCCATTCTTTTTTGAGTGGTATTAGTTTGGCAGATCTAGTAAGTCAGGGCCAAATACAAGCAAGCTCTAAGGTTTTGACAGAGCAAAAAAGCACCGCTGAATTTTTAAATTTTGTAAATGAGTGATCATCTACTCATCTGTTTTAAGATTGACTAATAGCTGTTTCTAACAGTGGAGAATATACATGAAATTGCCTATTTTTTTGGACTACTCAGCAACTACACCGGTAGACCCAAGGGTTGCTAAGCTAATGTGTGATTGTTTGACCCAAGAGGGTAACTTTGGTAACCCAGCCTCACGTTCACATATATACGGATGGCAAGCAGAAGAGGCTGTAGAAAATGCCCGCCGCCAAGTTGCTGACTTGGTCAATGCTGACCCAAGGGAAATTGTTTGGACATCAGGTGCTACAGAATCAGATAACCTGGCCATTAAGGGTGTGGCTCACTTTTACCATAAAAAAGGTAAGCACATCATCACCTCGAAAATTGAGCATAAGGCAGTGTTAGACTCCTGTCGTCAGCTTGAGCGTGAAGGATTTGAAGTGACTTATCTAGACCCTACAGCTGATGGTCTTATTAGTGCTGAACAAGTTGCTGAGGCCCTGCGTGAGGACACTATTTTGGTATCTTTGATGCATGTTAATAACGAAATTGGTGTGGTCACAGATATTGCTGCTATTGGTGAAGTAACTCGCGCCAATAAAGTTTTGTTCCACGTTGATGCTGCGCAAAGTACGGGTAAAATAGCTATTGACTTGGCCGCTTCTAAAGTTGATTTAATGTCTTTTTGTGCCCATAAGACTTACGGGCCAAAAGGTGTTGGCGCATTGTACGTAAGCCGTAAGCCGCGGGTTCGTTTGGAAGCTCAAATCCATGGTGGAGGTCATGAGCGAGGCATGCGTTCTGGCACCTTAGCAACTCACCAAATTGTTGGTATGGGCGCTGCGTTTGCCATTGCGCAAGAAGAAATGGCCTCTGATAATGCACGTATTGCACGCCTAGGTAAGCGACTGTGGGATGGTGTTAAGGACATGGAAGAGGTGTATATGAACGGCCATCCAACACAGCGGGTAGCTGGCAACGCCAATATAAGTTTTAACTTTGTAGAAGGTGAGTCTTTGCTCATGTCTTTACGTGAGTTAGCAGTTTCTTCTGGTTCAGCCTGCACGTCTGCTAGCTTAGAGCCCTCCTACGTATTACGCGCTTTGGGCATGAATGATGAACTGGCTCATAGTTCGATTCGTTTTAGTATCGGTCGTTTCACGACAGAAGACGATATCGACCAAGCTATTGAATTGTCACTTAATGCAGTGAACAAATTACGTGAGTTATCGCCTTTATGGGACATGTATAAAGACGGTATTGATTTAGATACTGTGCAGTGGGCGGCACACTAAAAGGCCTTTGTGGGCTTTGCACTAGCGATGTAGTTGTTTAAAAATTAATAATACAGTGGCATTCCACTGTGAGCATATAAAATAGATTGAGAGGATAAGCACATGGCATATAGCGAACAGGTTCTCGACCATTATGAAAACCCACGTAATGTGGGGAAAATGGACGAAGAAGATGCGCACGTAGGCACAGGTATGGTTGGAGCGCCAGCATGTGGAGATGTAATGCGTTTGCAGATTAAAGTTAATGACGAAGGTGTGATTGAAGACGCCAAGTTTAAGACCTATGGGTGTGGTTCAGCTATCGCATCAAGCTCCTTAGTGACAGAATGGATGAAGGGTATGACTTTGGACCAAGCTGGTGAAATCCGCAATTCCAATATCTCTGAAGAATTGGCATTGCCGCCTGTAAAAATCCATTGTTCTGTGTTGGCTGAAGATGCAATCAAAGCTGCAATTCACAACTACAAGAGCAAGCAATAACGTCTAGGCGTTATTCTGTACGCAATAAGAGGAAGTCATCATGGCTATTACCATTACACAGGCAGCCGCTGATCATGTGACTAGCTACCTATCTAATCGTGGTGAAGGTGAGGGTGTGCGTTTGGGTGTCCGTACCACGGGCTGCTCAGGTATGGCTTACATTCTAGAATTTGTTGACAAGGTCTCTGCAGATGATGCAATCTTTGACAGCAAGGGTGTGAAGGTGGTGATTGATCCAAAAAGTTTGCTGTATTTAGATGGCACTGAGTTGGATTACGCCAAAGAAGGTCTTAATGAAGGTTTTCAATTCAACAACCCCAACTCTAAAAGTGAGTGTGGTTGTGGTGAAAGTTTTAACGTTTAGACAGTTTTTTGGTGCTTTAAAGCGATGAATATTAGCCAAGATTATTTCTCTTGTTATGACTTACCTTGTGGTTTTGTTGTGGACCTTGTGATGTTGCGCAAGTTACATCATCGTCTGCAACATCAGCATCATCCAGATCGTTTTGTGTCTGAGTCTGACGTTGAGCAAAGAAAGGCTGTGCAAATTACTGCCTATTTAAATCAAGCTTATGCGACCTTAAGTGAGCCACTAAAACGTGGTATTTATCTTCTTCAGCTCCAGGGTATGGATCCATTAGCACCTACCAATACGCAAATGCCAATGGATTTTTTGCTGCAGCAAATTGAGCTACGTGAATCCTTAGAAGACATGCGTCAGGCTCCAGACCCAGAATCAAAAATAGATGCAATGGCTTCTTCATTGCAAAATCAGGCCAAACATTTGGAGAGTGAGTTTGCGCAATCTTATGAGTCGTTAGACTTTCAAGTGGCAGAAACATCAATGCGTAAGCTCCAGTTTATCGTTAAGTTACAGCAGCAATTAGACGCCCTTGAAGGCGAGTTGCTCGATTAAGGAATACATAGATGGCCTTGTTGCAAATTGCAGAGCCTGGCCAAAGTGCCAAACCTCATCAGCGCAAACTCGCTGTCGGCATAGATCTTGGTACCACGCATTCGTTGGTAGCCAGCGTTCGTAGCGGGCAAGCAGAAACTTTACCGAATAGCCGTGGAGAGCACTTGCTGCCCTCTGTGGTGCGCTATTTAGCTGACGAATTACCCCAGGTAGGTGTTAACGCTCAGGCTCATTTAGTAGATGATGCTGCTAATACAGTGATGTCGGTTAAGCGACTAATGGGTCGCGGCATTGAAGACGTGAAACGCCTTGGTGAAAACATGCCGTACCTTTTTGATGCATGTGATCAAGGCATGCCTCTTATTAATACAGTTTCGGGCTTAAAAAGCCCAGTGCAGGTGTCTGCAGACATTTTGCGGGCTTTAGTTCAGCGTGGTGAAAGCAGTTTAGGTGGTGAATTGGTAGGTGCTGTAATTACGGTGCCAGCTTATTTTGATGATGCCCAACGTCAGGCCACTAAAGATGCTGCCCAGTTGGCAGGTATTCAAGTGCTTCGTTTGCTAAATGAGCCAACTGCAGCAGCAGTGGCTTATGGATTGGAGCAGAATCAGCAAGAGCAAGGCACTATCGCTGTGTTTGATCTAGGTGGTGGAACATTTGATATCTCTATATTGCGCATGGAACAAGGCGTGTTTGAAGTGCTTGCAACAGGCGGTGATTCCGCTTTAGGAGGGGATGACTTTGACCACGCCCTTGCTGAGTGGATGCGTCAAGAGCGTGGGATTTCGTCGCAACTGGATTTAGCGCAACAGCGCTTCTTATTGCGTCTGGCTCGAGCAGGTAAAGAGCTATTGAGCGATGTTAAAATAACTCAGTTATCGTTTGCAGGTTGGCCAGGTAATGAAATTTATGCTGATCTAACACTATCTCGTGAGCAGATGAATGCCCTGCTTGATCCTATTATCGATAAGGCCATTAGAGCTACGAAGCGTACTTTACGTGATGCTAAAACTGCTCTTAGTGATATTGCTCAAGTTGTCATGGTGGGTGGCTCAACCCGCAGTTTGCAAGTGCAGGAGCGGGTTTCCAGCTTCTTTGGTCAGTCACTTCTAACGGATATAGATCCAGACCGAGTGGTGGCTTTGGGGGCGGCACGTCAAGCAGATGTTCTTGCAGGTAATCAAAGCGGTGAAGAGTTACTTTTGCTTGACGTGCTGCCTTTGTCTCTAGGATTGGAGACTATGGGGGGGTTGGTTGAGCGAGTCATTGATCGCAACACTGCGATTCCTGTGGCTCGGGCGCAAGAATTCACCACCTATCAGGATGGCCAGACGGCTATGGCTATCCACGTTTTGCAAGGAGAGCGTGAGCTAATGCAAGACTGTCGCTCGTTATCGCGTTTTGAATTGCGAGGCATTCCTGCTATGGCTGCAGGCGCTGCTAAAATCCGGGTGACCTTTCAGGTGGATGCAGACGGTTTGCTTGAAGTTAGTGCTAGAGAGCTGACTTCTGGAGTAGCTGCGTCAGTGCAGGTCAAGCCATCTTATGGCTTGTCTGATGTGCAGATCGCAGACATGATTAAGGCGAGCTGGACCAACGTAGAGGGCGATCGCAGTGCTCGGAGTCTGCGTGAGCAGCAAGTTGAGGCGGATCGCCTGGTTGAGGCGGTTACTATGGCTTTAGCAGAAGATAGTCAGCGCTTATTGACAAGGCAAGAGTGTCAGGTGATAGAAAGTCAGATAGAGCAGTTGGTGTTAGTTCGAAATGGTCAGGATCATCACGCCATCGCTAAACAAATTGAAATCATGGCTAAGGCCAGTGATACCTTCGCAGCAATGCGTATGGATGACAGTATTAAGCGTGCCCTTGCGGGTAAAGCTGTAGATCAGTTGTAACGGTTACTAGCTTAGGAGCTAAATTAAATGCCACAAATTATTATCCTTCCCCATTCCGATCTTTGTCCAGAAGGTCAGGTTTTCGAGGCGCCCGCAGGGCAGACGATTCTAGATGCGGCCAAGGCCAATGGGATTGACATTGAGCATGCCTGTGAAAAATCATGCGCTTGCACTACCTGTCACGTTGTTGTGCGTGAGGGCTTCAATTCGATGATAGAGTCTGACGAACTAGAAGATGATATGTTAGATAAGGCTTGGGGTTTGGAGCCGGACTCTAGGCTAAGTTGTCAGGCGGTTATTGCAGAAGATAATTTGGTTGTTGAAATTCCCAAGTACACTATAAATATAGTGTCTGAAGCGCAATAAAATTAGTAACTGTCTCTGGAGGCTTTTATGAGTATAGGTTGGACTGATACGATAGATATTGCTATTGAGCTATATGAGGCACATCCAGAGGTGGATCCGCGCTTGGTTCGCTTTACTGATTTGATGGAATGGGCTATGGCCTTGCCAGACTTCAATGACGATCCTAAGCGCTGCGGTGAAAAAGTATTAGAAGCTATTCAGCTTGCTTGGATTGATGAGCTTGATTAAGGCTTTAGATCTATGAAAGCTATGAAAAACAGCGTACAATTACGCGGTCAAAATTCCCGTACATTTTAGTACGTCTTTGCTTTTTTAATATTAACCCATTTAATGGGTCCCACTGTTTGGAGAATACCATGGCGGTAGAACGCACTCTGTCAATCATCAAGCCTGATGCTGTAGCAAAAAATGTAATCGGCAAAATCGTTTCTCGTTTTGAGGCCAATGGTCTTAAAGTTGTTAACATGCAAATGAAGCAGTTGTCTGAAGCTGAAGCACAAGGTTTCTACGCTGAACACAGCGAGCGTCCTTTCTTTGGGCACTTGGTTTCTTTCATGACTTCTGGTCCTGTTGTTGTGCAGGTTCTTGAAGGTGAAGGCGCTGTAAACATGAACCGTGATTTAATGGGTGCAACTAACCCACAAGAAGCTGCTGCAGGAACCATTCGTTGTGACTTTGCAGAATCTATTGATGCTAACGCAGTACACGGATCTGACTCTACTACGTCAGCCGCTCGTGAAATTGCCTACTTCTTCGGTGGCTAATAGCTACAGGTTAAAGTAGTCTGTTATTGTCTAAGTTCGCTTTAAGTAACAATAGCAGCATGCAACATGCGGCGTTCCTGGTGGACGCCGTATTGCGTTTAGACCAAATAAATGGCTGCGCAAAAATATGTATTACTTACAGGTTTTATCATGTCCGAAGTCAGCACAAAAATGAATATATTGGGATTCTCCCAAGCTCAAATGGAAGCCTTTTTCAAAACTATGGATGAGCCAAAATTTAGGGCTGTTCAGGTAATGAAGTGGATCCACCAGTTTGGTGCAGAAGACTTTGAGAGCATGAGTAACGTCAGTAAGAAACTGCGTGAAAAGCTAACCCTAAGTGCTGAAATTGTAGAGCCTGAGGTCTTGTATCGTGGTGACTCTAAAGATGGTACTCGTAAGTGGATTATTGGTGTGTCAGGCGGCAATAAAGTTGAGATGGTGCTCATTCCAGATGGTGATCGAGCGACCTTATGCGTTTCATCTCAAGTTGGTTGCGCCTTAGATTGTAGTTTTTGCTCTACGGGTAAGCAAGGATTTAACCGCAACTTAACCTCAGCCGAAATCATTGGTCAGTTAAGAATTGCAATTAAGTCCTTTGGTCCTGTAGACCCTAATGGGCCGCGTAGGGTGACTAACGTGGTGTTTATGGGTATGGGAGAACCCCTTTTAAATTTTGATAGCGTTACGCCTGCCATCGCATTGATGATGGATGATAATGCATATAACCTTTCTAAGCGCCGTGTTACTTTAAGTACCGCTGGTGTGGTGCCTGCTATTGATCGGCTGAGTCAGGTAACCGATGTCTCTCTAGCTATTTCTCTGCACGCTCCTAATGACTTGCTACGCAATGAGCTGGTGCCTGTGAATAAAAAGTACAATATTGATGCCTTATTGGATGCCTGTAATCGTTATCTAGAAAACTTAACAGATAAGCGGGTGATCACTATGGAATACACCATGATCGATGGTATTAATGATCAGCCCAAGCATGCACGGGAGTTAGCTCAAGTGCTTAAGCGAGTGCCGTGCAAACTTAATTTAATTCCTTTCAATCCATTTCCAGGATCAGATTACCGCCGCAGCCCAAGGCCACAAATTGAAGCTTTTCAACGTATTATGGCAAAATCGGGTATCATCACCACTATAAGATCAACTCGAGGTGATGACATTGACGCGGCTTGTGGTCAGCTAGTGGGGCAGGTGAAAGACCGTACACGACGAAGTGCGGCACATGCCGCACGTATTGAGGCTAAGCAAATTTAGTCACGAATCATCAAGGCACTAGTGTAGAAGACTAAGCTAGTAACTTAGCTAAGGAACTTAGTGGTACTGGTAGTGTCCAAAAATGGGCGTTATGATGAGTATATAGAACGTCAAAATTTAGACTGATTAATATTAATTAACTCAACATCCAATAATAATAAAAGGTATTGATAGTGAGTGATGTGGAATCATTAGGTATGCAAGATCAACCAGAATTAGACACTCAGTTGCCAGGCTTTCCTGGGCACATATTGCGCGAAGCCCGCGAAGGCTTGAGCTTGTCACAAAAAGAAGCTGCGCGTGAGTTACATTTAACGTCAAAAGTTATCAATGCTATTGAAGAAGACGACTTTACTTTGATTCCAAGCTCTGTGTTTGCTAGAGGTTACATCCGATCTTATGCGCGTCATGTGGGGCTGGATGGTCAAGCCTTGGTCAACGCATTCGATGAGGCTTATGGTATGCCAAATAATGTGGCTAAGCCTATGACAGCCATTCGAAAGTTTGGCAGCCAAAGCAAGCCAAGTGACACCTGGGTCAAATTGTTTTCAATTATTTTTGTGATTGGTTTATTGGTTGCGTCAGTGGTTTGGTGGCAAAGCCAAAACAGTGCTTTTGTGCCCTTACAGCCAAACGATACAGGGATGGAAGTGCAAGAAGATAGCCTTGATCTATCTATGTTAGTCACTAATCAAGATGAAGTTGACTCTGTGGTTCTTGATGAGCAAGCTCAGACTGCGATTGACTTGAGTCTTCAAATCGAAGCAGACGCTGTAACACCTGTAGTTGATGACGCGATAGAGATCGTTAAAGATCAAGACGCTTTAGTTATTACGAAGCCGGTGGTTGCTACTGGTGTTGTTGAGTTGGCTCTGGATCAGGCGCAGTTGATAATGGTATTTGATAAAGACTGTTGGGTAGAAATTAAAGATGGCAATGGCAAAATGATTTTGTCAGATTTGTATTCTGCAGGAGATACTATCGAGCAGGTAGTCACAGCTCCAATCGAAGTGCTGTTAGGTCGCTCCTCTGGTGTTGGAAAACTATCGTTTGATGGACAGCTCATTGATTTAAAGCCGCATACGCGAAAAGATATTGCACGCCTTACCCTGAGTAAATAACACTCTTTTTAGTTAGCGATACCTCCATTAAATAAGGAATACACTTTGGCGTCTATTAAAGCCATTCGCGGCATGCATGATATATTGCCTGATCAAACCCCTTTGTGGCAGTTTTTTGAAGCACAAGTAAAGTCAGTCTTTGATCAGTATGGTTATCAAGAGATACGCATGCCCATTGCTGAAAAGACTGATTTGTTTTGTCGTTCAATTGGTGAAGCCACAGATGTGGTCGAGAAAGAGATGTACACCTTTGCTGATCGCAATGGCGATAACATGACCCTGAGGCCTGAGGGCACGGCGTCTTGTGTGCGTGCGGCCCAAGAGCACGGGCTAACCTACAATCAGGTCCAGCGTTTGTGGTACCACGGGCCAATGTTTCGCTACGAGCGTCCACAAAAAGGGCGCCAGCGTCAGTTCCATCAATTTGGTGCTGAAGTCTATGGTCTAGATGGGCCAGACGTGGATGCCGAGCTGATTATTATGACAGCGCGATTATGGCGCCAGCTAGGTCTGCAAGAAGCGGTTACATTACAATTAAATACTTTGGGCAGTGCTTCTGCTAGAGCGGCTTATCGAACTGACCTAGTCGCATTTTTACAAGTTAACATGCAATTGCTTGATGCCGACAGCCAGCGGCGAGTTAGTACTAATCCATTACGGGTGTTGGACAGTAAAGATTCAAATACACAAGCTTTGTTAAATGGTGCGCCTGATTTTTATGGTTACCTGGATGATGAATCTCGCGTGCATTTTGAGCGACTACGTGAGCTTTTAGATGCGGCAGGCATTAGCTATGTGATCAACCCCCGGTTAGTGAGGGGATTAGATTATTATTGTAAAACTGTTTTTGAGTGGGTCACTGATAAGTTAGGCTCCCAAGGCACTGTCTGTGGTGGTGGTCGTTATGATGGCATGATAGAGCAGCTTGGTGGTAAGCCTACTCCAGCAGTTGGCTGGGCCATGGGCGTAGAGCGAATGATTTTGTTGTTACAGGAAATGCAACAAGAGCCTGCTGGCTTGGGACAACAAGCTGATGTTTATTTAGCTCACATAGGAGATGATGCTAGTGTACGCACTATGCAACTGGCAGAGCAGTTGCGCACTGATATCTCGGGGTTACGTTTGTTGTGGCACTGTGGTGGTGGCAGTCTTAAGAATCAAATGAAAAAAGCTGATCGTTGTGGTGCTAAGGTAGTGCTTATTATGGGTGACGATGAGTTAGCTCAAGATCAAATTCAGATCAAACCTTTGCAAGGTCAGGGTGAGCAGCAAAGTATACCTTTAAGCCAAGTTTCAGTGTGTGTGGCTGAACTTATTTAATCATTATTACAAACAGTATTAAGGAGTTTTTGGTTGTGGCCGAAATGAAGACAGAAGAAGAACAGGTAGAAGCATTAAAACGCTGGTGGAAGGAGAATGGTAAGTCATTAATATTGACTATTGCTGTGACCTTAGGTGGTGTGATGAGTTGGAATGCTTACCAAGACTATCAGATCAACCAGGCTGAATTAGCTAGTGTATACTTTCAGCAGCTGATGAATAACTCTCCTGCTGGGCAGTTAAATGATGGGCAGATAGCAGAAATACGATATAACAATGATTTACTTAGAGCTGAATTTGGAGCTAGTGCTTATGCTCAATTTGCAGCACTTATGATAGCCCGGGTAGAGGTCCAAACAGGCGACTTGCCTGCTGCTGCATCCCAACTACAGTGGGTCTTAGGTCAGCAAGGTGATGCTGAAATAAATGCCTTGGCTACTATTCGTCTTGCCAAAGTGCTAAGCGCCCAAGGTCAACACAGTGAAGCGTTGGCTTTATTGGTCGATGGTGATGATACGTGGCAGCTAGGCCGACTAGAAACTCGTGGCGATATTTTAATTGCCCAAGGTGATATCAGTGCTGCAAGAGCAGCCTATACTGCTGCTTCCTTGATCGCTGTTGCTGGTGGTGTAAACAAACCCTTATTAGGGTTGAAGTTAGATAATCTTTCCCAGTAGCGCTTCTTATATCAACGAAGAGATGGCCACGTAATGACTAGTACAGATATTGTTAACATGAGCGCTAGACCCTTAAGGTTATTTATAGCCTGCATAATATGGATCGCTCTTAGTGCATGCTCGTCATCTGGTGGTTATTTACCTGAGCCTGCATCATTAAATGCATTTGAGCCACAAGTGCAGCTGGTTAAGAACTGGTCTGTATCTGTGGGTGGAAATGCTGATGTAGCTGAATTTACGATACAGCCTGTTTTGCTGGGTAATGCAGTGTTTGCAGCATCGGGAAAGGATTTTCGATCTGTTAGTCCAGATACTGGTCAGGTGAACTGGCAGCTTGAATTTGATGCTCCAGTGACTGCAGGTATAGGGTATGTGGATGAACAGTTATTTGTGGCTACCCGCAACGGTAGATTAATTGCGTTAAGCGGTGTGGATGGATCTATACTTTGGCAGGTCAATACTTCCAGTGAAGCCCTTTCTGCGCCTCAGGCCAATAGTGAAATTGCTGTGGTACAAACGGTTGATGGAAAGGTCAGTGCTTATGCAGTTGAAGATGGCAAACTCCAGTGGTCTTATGCAGCTAATTTACCCAGTCTAACGTTGCGAGGCACTAGTACCCCACTAGTTAATGAAGTCTACACCTACGCAGGCTTTGCTAGTGGTAAATTAGTGGCTTTGGATAATCAAACGGGTAGTGTTATCTGGCAAAAATCGATTAGTGCTGCCAAGGGGCGTTCAGATATTGAAAGATTAATCGATATTGACGGTGCCTTGATCTTAGTGGATGGGTTGCTTTATGTGACTAGTTATCAGGGCAACATTGCAGCCATTGATGCCTTGACAGGCACCACAATATGGCAGCAACCTGTGTCTAGTATCAATGGTGCCACACTAGTTGGTGACGCTGTTTTGGTGGTAGACGCGCAGGATATTGTGCTTGCTTATGATCGAAAGCTTGGCCACGTTTTATGGCAAAATGACGCTCTCAAGTATCGCTTATTATCTACCCCGATGGGATTGGATGATCAGGTTTTGGTGGTTGATGCTCAAGGTTACGCTCATCTACTTCAGCTTGAGGATGGCGAGTTTTTAGGTCGTCAAAAACTGGGCATCAATGGTGCTCGTATTGGTAGTAAGAGCTACCAAGATACTATTTTCTTACTCAGTCAAGATGGACGTCTTACGCGTCTTGGCTTGAAATAATTGGCTTATTTATGAATCCCGTAATTGCCCTTGTTGGGCGCCCTAATGTGGGCAAATCTACACTTTTTAACCGTTTAACGCGTTCTCGAGACGCTTTGGTTGCAGACTTTCCAGGCCTGACCCGAGATCGTAAATACGGTGAAGGCAAAACTGAAGAGCGAGACTATATTGTTATTGATACCGGGGGTATCAGTGGTGATGAGGCTGGTATCGATCAAGTCATGGCAGAGCAGTCTTTGCTGGCTATTGACGAAGCTGACGCTGTACTTTTTTTAGTAGATGGTAAAGCTGGATTGAATCCTTCTGATGAATTGATTGCAGACCACCTTCGCCGCTGTGATAAACCAGCCTACTTGGTAGTGAATAAAACGGATGGTATCGACATAGATGTTGCCCTAGGCGATTTTTATGGTCTGGGCCTTATTGGGCTGCCGAGGCCAATTGCTGCGTCTCATGGGCGTGGTGTGAGTCAGCTAATCGAAGATGTGTTAGCTCCTTTTCCAGACGATCAAGGCTTTCCAGAAGATTCTGAGGGAGGTATTCGCATCGGTGTTGTGGGTCGGCCAAACGTAGGTAAATCTACCTTAGTTAATCGTATGTTAGGTGAAGATCGAGTGGTTGTTTTTGACGAAGCGGGCACCACTCGTGACAGTATTTATATTCCTTATCGTCGTAATGATAAGCCGTATACATTAATTGATACGGCAGGTGTGCGCCGAAGACGAAGTGTGACAGAAACGGTAGAGAAATTTTCTATCGTTAAGACTCTGCAAGCTATTAAAGATGCTCACGTGGTTGTATTGGTGGTTGATGCTCACGAAGGTCTCACTGAACAAGATATGCACCTATTGGGCTTTGTGATCGATGCGGGTCGGGCTTTAGTAATTGCAGTCAACAAGTGGGATGGTATGAGTGTTGATGATAAAGCTCATGTAAAGCATGAATTGCAAGCGCGTTTGGAATTTGCCAAATTTGCACGCATTCATTTTATCTCAGCCTTACACGGCTCTGGGGTGGGCGATTTGTATAAGTCAGTTGAGGAGGCTCACAGCTGTGCCTTTACTAAGTGGAGCACTAATAAGTTAACCACACTGCTTGAAGATGCAATTTTGGATCACCAACCACCGTTAGTACACGGGCGCAGAATTAAATTGCGCTATGCCCACCTTGGCGGTTCAAATCCACCCTTGTTCATCGTGCATGGCAACCAAACTAATGCATTGCCAACAACCTACAAGCGCTATTTAGAAAACAAGTTTATTAAAGTGTTAAAGATTCGAGGCACGCCAGTGCGCTTTGAGTTTCGCACCAGTGATAACCCCTTTGACGGCAAAAAGAACCAGCTATCTCAGCGTCAAATTACGAAAAAACAACGTTTGGTTAAGCACGTTAATAAAGCTAAGAAAAAGGCTAAAAAGAAGTGATGTGCAAGCTTATTGCGAGGCTTGAAGTGGCGCGTCCATTTGTATGTCATTAACAAGTCTTAATCAGTTGCTGCATTTGCTGGCTGATGGTCAGTTTCACTCAGGTACAGCCTTGGGGCAGCATTTGAGCATGAGTAGAGCTGCTGTGTGGAAGCAGCTTAAGGGCATGGAAACCTTAGGGGTGCAGCTGCACCGAGTTCGTGGTCGTGGCTACCGCATTGCTGGTGGGCTAGACCTATTAGATGTAGAAGCCATACAGCGTCAGCTGCCAGCGTTAACCCCGCCCTTTAGTGTGCAGCTGCACATGTCTCTTGCCTCCACTAATCAAACACTAATGCAGCAACAGCAACATCAGTCTATCCATGGCGAGGTGGTATTGGCAGAGGTGCAAACAGCTGGTAGAGGTCGATTGGGGCGTAAATGGCAGTCTCCATTTGGTCAAAACGTCGCGCTATCCTTAGGGTGGAATTTTTCTGGTGGTGCCGCAGCGCTGGAGGGGCTTAGTCTAGTAGTTGGTTTGGCGTTGACGCAAGCACTAACCGATCTAGGTGTGGAGCAAATAAAGCTAAAGTGGCCTAATGATGTTTTGGTTGATGGCAAAAAACTAGCAGGTGTCTTGCTTGAGATGCGAGGGGATGCGACAGGCCCATGTCACGTGGTGATAGGCATGGGGCTCAATGTACACCTATCTCATAGTGATCATGTCGATCAGTCTATTGGCCAGCCTTGGGTGAGTCTCTCACAGCTTGGTCATTGCTTGGCCCGCAACGACATTGTGGCACAGATCCTTTTGCGCTTGCATCAGCATCTGTGTCTATTTGTTGAGCAGGGTTTTGGTGCGTTGCGTGACCGGTGGCAACAGCATCACTATTATCAAGATAAAAGTGTGCAATTATTGCTGCCTGGTAGGCAAGTTGAGGGCATCTGTCGTGGTGTTAATCAGGTGGGAGCCCTCATGGTAGAGTCAAATGGTGTGCTCAATTCCTACAGTGGGGGCGAGATTAGTATGCGTCCCTGGGAGCGTGTGAGTGGGTAGTTTACTGGTAGATGTAGGTAACACCCGCCTTAAGTGGCGTTTTCAGCAGGAGGGTGTGGTGAGGTGTGCGGGGGCGTTACCTGTCCACCACCTCAGTTTGTCACTATTGCGTGAAGCCCTGCCCGGCAACGTTGCCAGATTGTTTTGGTCAAATGTGTCTAGCGACGACAATGGTGCTATTGTCCAAGCCTGGGCGCTGGAGCAACAAATACCATGTAAACAAATTTCCACTCAAAATAATTGGCAGGGCCTCATCAATGGTTATGAGCAAGCTGCTCAGTTAGGGGTGGATAGGTGGCTTGCTATGATTGGGGCAAGGCAGCGCACTCCAAAGGCTTTTTGTGTCGTTGATTGCGGCAGCGCTATCACCTTTGATTATGTGCGTATAGATGGCCGTCATGAAGGGGGCTACATTATCCCTGGTGCCCTGCTAATGTCACAGTCTTTGGTTCGTGATACTGCTAATATTAATATCAGTGACGAGGGGGTTCATTGTTTATCTATTAAAGCCCAGCCTGGAGCTGATACCAGTGCAGCAGTTTTTGCAGGATGTGACCAAATGGTCTATCACGGCGTTCGTGGTTTGATAAGTGAAGCGAAGCTTCGGGGCTATGAAATAATTTTGTGTGGAGGTGATGGAATAGCGATTGCTGACAAGTTAAATGTAACTTATGTCGAAGGATTGGTGCTTGATGGCTTGGCACAAGTGGCTGGATTGCATAAACACTGAAAAACTTTAATAAAATCATCATTGATGCTTGCATCCATCCAATTCGTTCAGTATTATACGCCCCTCCTGAGTTCAGGAGCACAGGCAATTAGCCGGTATAGCTCAGACGGTAGAGCAACTGACTTGTAATCAGTAGGTCCGGGGTTCGACTCCTCGTGCCGGCACCAGTTCCTGTTGAAGAATTACTTGGGTGGGGTTCCCGAGTGGCCAAAGGGATCAGACTGTAAATCTGACGCGTAAGCTTCGGTGGTTCGAATCCACCTCCCACCACCATTCTTTGCGGGTATGGTATAATGGCTATCACGACAGCCTTCCAAGCTGTATATGCGGGTTCGATTCCCGCTACCCGCTCCATATTTAGAAAAGTTTGCTAAGGTTGTGAATTGATCTAAGGCTATTTAGAGCCAGTTTAGTGCGTTATAAGCTCTAGTAGCTCAGGGGTAGAGCGCACCCTTGGTAAGGGTGAGGTCGGCGGTTCAATTCCGCCCTAGAGCTCCATTGTCTGTTGAGGCAGAGGGGCACAGTATATTTTGAAGGGTAGATATAGCAATGTATCTACCCTTCTTGTTATCTGCAGTTTGCTCAATAATTGGGTGCCTGCATTATTTAACTTAGCGCGGCCAAGTGGTCGCCCATCGTTCGGAGGCTATCATGGCTAAGGAAAAGTTTGAAAGAAATAAGCCGCACGTAAACGTCGGCACCATCGGTCACGTTGACCACGGTAAAACTACATTAACAGCTGCATTGACTCGTGTTTGTGCAGAAGCGTTTGGCGGAGAGTTGAAAGACTTTTCTCAGATCGACAACGCCCCTGAAGAGCGTGAGCGTGGTATCACCATCGCAACTTCACACGTTGAATATGATTCTGCAGAACGTCATTACGCCCACGTTGACTGTCCAGGACACGCTGATTATGTGAAGAACATGATCACAGGTGCTGCACAGATGGACGGAGCTATTTTGGTATGTGGCGCGACTGACGGCCCAATGCCTCAGACACGTGAGCACATCTTGCTGTCACGTCAAGTAGGTGTACCATACATTGTAGTATTCTTAAACAAGTCAGACTTGTTGGCTGAAGATTGCGGCGGCGCAGACTCAGAAGAATACGAAGAGATGCTAGAGCTTGTTGAAATGGAGCTTCGTGAGCTTCTAGACGAGTACGAATTCCCAGGTGACGATACACCAATCATCCCAGGATCTGCCTTGATGGCGTTGAACGGTGAAGATACTAACGAAATGGGTACTACTGCAGTACGTAAGTTGGTTGACGCACTAGACAGCTACATTCCACAGCCAGAGCGTGCGATTGATGGTAACTTCATCATGCCTATCGAAGACGTTTTCTCAATCCAAGGCCGTGGTACTGTTGTAACGGGTCGTATTGAGCGCGGAATCGTTAACGTTGGTGACGACGTTGAGATGATCGGCATTAAGGACACTACCAAGTCTACTTGTACTGGTGTTGAGATGTTCCGTAAGTTGCTTGACGAAGGTCGTGCAGGCGAGAACGTTGGTGTACTACTACGTGGTACTAAGCGTGAAGACGTTGAGCGTGGTCAAGTATTGGCTAAGCCTGGTTCAATCACTCCTCACACCAAGTTTGAAGCTGAAGTATACGTACTAGGCAAAGATGAAGGCGGACGTCATACTCCTTTCTTTAAGGGATACCGTCCACAGTTCTACTTCCGTACCACAGACATCACAGGTGCTTGTGAATTGCCTGAAGGCGTAGAAATGGTAATGCCTGGTGATAACATCCAAATGGTTGTTGAGCTAATTAACCCAATCGCAATGGATGAAGGTTTACGCTTCGCTATTCGTGAAGGTGGCCGTACTGTTGGTGCTGGTGTTGTAGCACGTATCCTAGCTTAATTAAGCTGAGGAAATGCAAGCAGTTAGCTCTAACTGCTTGCAAATATCATGGGGCACGTATAATATACGCGTCCCATACTTTTGGCATGATTTAAATAGTTCTGCCAGAAGATGTTCTAGGCCAGTAGTTCCAACGGCAGAACGTCGGTCTCCAAAACCGAATGTTGGGGGTTCGAATCCCTCCTGGCCTGCCATATTTTTAATGCTTTGGGTGTTAATAGCCAAAGTATAAAGCACAGTTAACTTGAGGCTCCGATATGAGCGCTACACCAACTACACAGAACTCACGTTTAGACACCGTTAAATGGGTAATTGTTCTGGCTTTAGTGATTGTTGGTGTTGTAGGTAACTCTGTTTATTCCGATCAATCCTTGTTGTATCGCACTTTGGCTCTAGTGGCATTAGCTGGTGTGGCTTTGTATGTGGTTTTACAAACAGCTAAAGGCAAGGGTTACGCGGTTAGTTTTAAAGAAGCTCGCAAAGAAATCCGGAAAGTGGTTTGGCCAAATCGGCAAGAAACTACACAAACTACATTAATCGTAGTGGTTGTAGTGTTGATTGTGGCTTTGTTTTTGTGGGGTCTGGACTCGTTTTTGAGTTGGGCTGTTTCGTCTTTGATTGGCTAGTCAGCTTAAAAGTTTAGTTAGGATATTATCATGGCAAAGCGTTGGTACGTTGTTCACGCATACTCAGGTTACGAGAAGCAGGTAATGCGCGCCTTGCATGAACGCATAGAGCGTTTTGAGATGCAGGATGTGTTTGGCGATGTTTTGGTGCCAACAGAAGAAGTCATAGAAATGCGTGCGGGCAAGAAGCGCCGCAGTGAGCGTAAGTTTTACCCTGGCTATGTGCTAGTGAACATGGAACTTAATGATGACACATGGCATATGGTTAAAGAAACGCCCCGTGTATTAGGTTTTATTGGCGGTACAGCTGACAAGCCAGCGCCTATAACAGAGCGTGAAGCTAATGCGATCTTAGAGCGTGTTGAGTCTGGTGCAGAAGCGCCTAGGCCGAAAACTATCTTTGAGCCAGGTGAAATGGTTCGAGTTGTAGATGGGCCGTTTGCAGACTTTAACGGTGTGGTAGAAGAAGTTAATTACGAAAAGAGCAGGCTGCAAGTGGCGGTTCTTATTTTTGGCCGCTCAACGCCGGTCGAATTAGAATTTATTCAGGTCGAAAAAGCCTGATTATTGGCAGCTTAGGCTGCCAATATTAAACCCTGGAGTCGGTGACGGCGCCCAGGGTTTTTGCGCATTCAGCATTAGCTGAATGTTTTTATAACACAGGGGAGCTATTTTTAGCACTTCAAGCGTAGCGAGCAAAGAGCTAGCAAGGCAAAAGTTGACGTAAAGCGCAGTTTGCAATTGCAAATGAGCATTTTAAGAAAGCTTTTAACATAGCTAGGTCGAGCGCAGTAGCTTGATGAGTTAAAAAAGCGTTATTACCCATTAGGAGATCACTCATGGCTAAGAAAGTACAAGCCTACATTAAGCTACAGGTTGCTGCCGGTAAAGCTAACCCAAGTCCACCAGTAGGCCCAGCGCTGGGTCAGCACGGTGTAAACATCATGGAATTTTGTAAAGCCTTTAATGCTCAAACACAGAGCATGGAAGCTGGTATGCCAGTACCTGTAGTTATTACAGTATACGCAGACCGTAGCTTTACTTTTATCACTAAGACTCCTCCTGCAGCAGTATTGCTAAAGAAGGCAGCGGGCCTTAAAAGTGGTTCTGCGCGCCCAAATACTGAAAAAGTTGGCACTGTAACTCGTGCACAGCTTGAAGAGATCGCCACCACTAAGATGGAAGATCTAACAGCTTCTGATATGGATGCAGCTGTACGTACTATCGCGGGCAGTGCTCGTTCTATGGGCTTAAATGTAGAAGGTGTTATCTAATGGCTAACATGACTAAACGTGCTAAAGCGATCGCTGAAAAGATTGAGCTAGGCAAAGTATACGAGATCAACACTGCAGTCGATCTATTGGCGCAACTATCTACTGTTAAGTTCGCTGAAGCAATTGATGTGGCAGTTAACTTGGGCGTTGACCCACGTAAATCTGACCAAGTTGTTCGTGGTTCTACTGTGCTTCCTAACGGCACTGGTAAAGATGTTCGTGTGGCTGTTTTCACTCAAGGTGAAAACGTAGAAAAAGCCAAAGCTGCTGGTGCAGATATTGTTGGTATGGAAGATCTAGCTGCAGAAATCAAAGCCGGAAAAATGGACTTTGACGTAGTTATTGCTTCTCCAGACGCAATGCGTGTTGTAGGTCAGCTAGGTCAGGTTCTTGGTCCTCGTGGCCTAATGCCTAACCCAAAGGTTGGCACTGTAACACCAGATGTAGCAACGGCTGTTAAGAACGCTAAGTCGGGTCAAGTGCGTTACCGCACAGATAAGGCCGGCATCATCCATTGTTCTCTAGGCAAGGTAGGTTTCACTGCAGATGCAGTTAAAGAAAACCTAATCTCCCTTTTGGGTGATCTTAAAAAGATGAAGCCAGCTTCTGCTAAAGGCGTCTACATCAAAAAAGTAACTATATCGACTACTATGGGCCCAGGCCTTTCGGTTGATCATGGTGCTGTTAAGTTCTAATGCATTTTGCCCTCCTTGTGTGGGCTATATTTTAGGTTGTAAGTGAAGTTAGCTTAAGCCTTTAATAAACCAAACTTTGGGGTCTTGTACTTGTACAAGACTGTCAAAGACCGTAGGTGACTTTGATCCTTTTGGTGATAAGTCTTAATGATTGCCTACGCAGACGGTGAACCCGATTCAGATGTTTGAATCCAACACCGTTATTAGGTTCTTATTCTTACAAAGCGCAAGCAAGTAAAGATAAGGAGTTGGATAATTATTTCAGGAGAAATAGCGTGGCTATAGGTCTCGAAGACAAGAAAGCGATAATCGCAGAAGTCAACGAAGCAGCCACCAGTGCTCTATCTGCAGTTGTCGCCGATTCACGTGGCGTTACTGTAGGTGACATGACTGCTCTTCGTAAGCAAGCTCGAGAGAATGGCGTAACCCTACGGGTTGTGCGTAACACTCTTGCTAAGATTGCTTTAGAAGGCACGGATTACGCGTGTTTGCAGGACTCCTTCAAAGGACCGAGCATTATTGCATTTTCGAACGAACATCCAGGCGCTGGCGCTCGTTTGTTTAAAGATTTTGCAAGAAGCAACGGCAAATTTGAAGTGAAGGCACTGGCGTTTGAAGGCAACCTTATGGGTGCTGATCAAATCGACGTATTGGCAACATTGCCAACATACGACGAAGCAATTGCTAAGTTGATGAGCGTAATGCAAGGTGCTACCAGCAAGCTGGCCCGCACTCTAGCAGCAGTTCGCGATCAAAAAGAACAGGAAGCCGCTTAAATCCATTGGTCCAATTGGGCTGGGTTTAAACCGACTTTACGTATGAACATGATGACCCATTTGGGTCTTATTAAAGAATAGGAATTGTTATGTCTATCACTAAAGACGATATCATCAATGCCGTAGCTGACATGTCTGTAATGGACGTGGTTGAACTTATCTCCGCTATGGAAGAGAAGTTCGGCGTTACTGCAGCAGTAGCATCAGCAGGCCCAGCTGCCGGCGGTGACGCTGGCGCAGCAGCCGAAGAGCAAACTGAATTCGACGTAATTCTAGTTTCTGGTGGCGAAAAGAAAGTTGCAGCTATTAAAGCTGTACGTGCAGCAACTGGACTTGGCTTGAAAGAAGCTAAAGGCCTAGTTGAAAGTGCTCCAGCTGCAGTTAAGGAAGGCTTGTCTAAAGAAGACGCTGACGCCCTTAAAGTTGAGCTTGAAGCATCTGGCGCAACTGTCGAAATTAAGTAAGCCATCTTTTAAGATGTGCTTGCTTAGGCCCATGATTCTTTTGGAGTAATGGGTTTGACAGCGCACGGCTGGTGGCATATTTGCCACCGGCCTTTTTCGGTTCTATAGCGCTGGCTTTTTATGCCTCGTTTTATAACCAAAAAAGGCTGGATCAAAGTGGTTTAAACCCTTTGTCAGTAACGTTTTGCGGGGAGTATGCCCCCGTCGCCTAGGGCGGAACCAGTATATTTGGACATTTGTCCGACCAATTTAACGGTCTGAATACAGACCCAAATCGGGGATTTTTGATGCCTTACTCATACACTGAGAAAAAACGTATCCGCAAGGATTTCGGAAAGCTGCCTCCGGTGATGGATGTGCCTTATCTGTTGGCCATCCAGATCGACTCTTACCGCAAGTTTTTACATTCAGGTCAAGGTGTTGACCAGCGCAAAGACTTAGGTCTTCATGCTGCTTTTCAATCTGTTTTTCCCATTGTCTCGTTTTCTGGCAATGCGTCTTTAGAATATGTGACCTACAAACTAGGTGAGCCTGTTTTTGACGTTAAAGAATGCCAGTTACGCGGCGTTACCTACGCTGCTCCATTGCGCGTTAAAGTACGTCTAGTGATCTACGATCGCGACTCTAAGGCTAAGGCGATCAAGGACATTAAGGAACAAGAAGTCTACATGGGCGAAATGCCTTTGATGACGGACAACGGTACTTTCGTTGTGAATGGCACAGAGCGTGTTATTGTTTCTCAGTTACATCGTTCTCCTGGCGTATTTTTTGACCATGATAAGGGTAAGACCCATAGCTCAGGCAAATTGTTATATAACGCCCGTGTTATACCTTACCGTGGTTCTTGGTTGGATTTCGAATTTGACCCTAAAGATACTTTGTTTGTACGTATTGACCGTCGTCGTAAGCTACCTGCATCTATATTGCTGCGCTCTTTGGGTTATACCAGCGAACAAATCATCGAAACATTCTTTGATAATGTTGATGTGACAGTGACCGAAGAAGGCTTCACCATGACCTTGGTGCCAAGTCGTCTACGTGGTGAAACTGCGACCTTTGACATTGTTGATCAAAAAGGCACTGTTTTGGTTGAAGAAGGGCGTCGCGTTACTGCGCGTCATATCAAACAAATGGAAAAAATCGGCTTAGAACAGCTGCAAATTCCAGAAGAGTATTTAGTTGGCAAGAAAATTGCCCGCGATCAGATTGATCCAGCCACTGGTGAGATCATCTGTGACTGTAATACTGAAGTGACTCAAGAGTTACTCGTTGCCCTTCGTGTGGCAGGCATTACATCGTTGCCATTGATTTATAGTAACGATTTAGACTGTGGTCCTTTCATGTCAGATACATTGACTGCCGACCCAACACGCACGCAACTAGAAGCACTGGTAGAAATTTACCGCATGATGCGCCCTGGCGAGCCGCCAACTAAAGAATCTGCTGAAAACTTGTTTAACAACTTGTTCTTCACCAGCGAACGTTACGACTTATCTGCTGTTGGACGCATGAAGTTCAACCGTCGTTTAGGTCGTTCTGAAACGACGGGTGAAGGCGTGTTGGGTGACCAAGACATCGTTGCAGTGATGCAAACACTCATCGCTATCCGCAATGGTAAAGGCATTGTCGATGACATTGACCACTTAGGTAACCGTCGTGTTCGTTCTGTAGGCGAAATGGCTGAAAACCAATTCCGTGTGGGTCTAGTTCGAGTTGAGCGTGCTGTTAAAGAACGTCTAAGTATGGCCGAGTCAGATGGCCTTATGCCACAAGACTTGATTAACGCTAAGCCAGTGTCGGCGGCAATTAAAGAGTTCTTTGGCTCTAGCCAGCTGTCTCAGTTTATGGATCAAAACAACCCGCTTTCAGAAGTGACACACAAGCGTCGTGTGTCTGCATTAGGGCCTGGTGGTTTGACACGTGAGCGTGCAGGTTTTGAAGTGCGTGACGTTCATCCTACTCATTATGGTCGTGTATGTCCTATCGAAACGCCAGAGGGACCAAACATCGGTTTGATCAACTCTTTGGCAACTTATGCCCGCACTAACGATTATGGTTTCCTAGAAACTCCTTATCGTAAAGTAGTGGATGGCAAGGTTACATCAGACATAGAATACTTGTCTGCAATTGAAGAGAGCCAACACATCATCGCTCAGGCTAATGCCAAGCTTGATGCTAAGGATAACCTTTCTGAAGATTTAGTAACGGTACGTCACGAAAACGAATTTACACTGATGTCGCCAGACAACGTCGACTATATGGACGTGTCTCCACGCCAAGTAGTTTCTGTTGCGGCTTCATTGATTCCATTCTTAGAGCACGATGATGCTAACCGAGCCTTGATGGGTTCAAACATGCAGCGTCAAGCAGTACCTACATTACAGGCGCAAAAGCCTTTAGTGGGCACGGGTATGGAGCGTCACGTGGCCCAAAACTCTGGCGTTTGTGTGGTGGCCTCTCGTGGTGGTGTGATCGAATCAGTTGACGCTACACGGGTTGTAGTTAAAGCCCATGATGCAGAAACAGAAGCAGGTGATGCAGGTGTAGATATCTACAACCTGACTAAGTACACCCGCTCTAACCAGAACACCTGTATTAACCAACGCTCTATCGTTAACCTAGGCGACACTGTTGCTCGTGGTGATGTATTGGCTGATGGCCCATCTGTTGACCTTGGCGAACTAGCCTTGGGTCAAAATATGCGCATCGCCTTTATGCCTTGGAATGGCTACAACTTCGAAGACTCGATCTTGATCTCTGAGAACGTCGTTAAAGAAGACCGTTTTACTACGATTCACATTCAAGAATTAACCTGTGTGGCTCGAGATACCAAATTGGGTAGTGAAGAGATAACCTCTGACATTCCTAACGTAGGTGAAAGTGCGCTAGCTAAGCTAGATGAAGCTGGCATAGTTCACATTGGTGCTGAAGTTGGCCCTGGCGATATTCTTGTTGGCAAGGTTACACCTAAAGGTGAGACCCAACTTACTCCAGAAGAAAAGCTACTACGTGCGATATTTGGTGAAAAAGCGTCTGATGTTAAAGATACTTCTTTACGTGTTAAAACAGGTACAAAAGGTACAGTCATCAACGTGCAAGTATTTACTCGTGATGGTGTTGATAAAGATCAGCGTGCGGTTGCCATTGAGCAAATGCAGTTGGATCAAGAACGTAAAGACATTAATGACCGTTTCCGCATTGTTGAATCAGCCACCTACGAACGTTTAGAAGCAGCCCTAATCGGCAATGCAGTAAACGGCGGCGCTGGCTTCAATAAGGGAGACATTATTACGGCTGACAATTTGTTAGAAGTGGATCGTGTAGATTGGTTCAAGCTACGCATGGCCGATGATACTCTTCAGCAGCAGCTTGAATTAGCTCAGCAGTCTTTAGAAGAAACGCGTCTTGATTTAGATGCTAAGTTTGAAGACAAGAAGAAGAAGCTACAAACTGGTGATGACCTAGCGCCTGGTGTGTTAAAAATCGTTAAGGTTTACGTTGCGGTTAAGCGTCGTATTCAGCCTGGCGATAAGATGGCAGGACGTCACGGTAACAAAGGTGTTATCTCTGTAATCATGCCAGTTGAAGACATGCCTTTTGATGAGTTCGGCAAGACTGTAGACATCGTGCTAAACCCACTAGGTGTTCCGTCGCGTATGAACGTTGGTCAGATTCTAGAAACCCATATGGGTATGGCTGCCAAAGGCTTAGGTGAGCGCATCGAAGAAATGATGATGCAAGAACGTGCCAAGTCAATCAAAGAAATACGTGCCTTCTTAGATCAAATTTATAACGACGGCAATTGTTATCGTTCTGAAGACCTTAACAGCTTCAGTGATGATGAAATCCTTGAATTGGCTAAAAACCTTAAAGCGGGCGTGCCATTGGCTACTCCTGTATTTGATGGTGCCGAAGAAAACGAAATTAAGCGTTTGTTAGAACTTGGTGGTTTAGATCGTTCTGGCCAAACTTGGCTATATGATGGTCGCACAGGTGATAAGTTTGATCGTCCTGTGACCGTAGGTTACATGTACATGTTGAAGTTGAATCACTTGGTTGACGACAAGATGCACGCCCGCTCTACCGGCTCATACAGCTTGGTAACTCAGCAACCACTAGGTGGTAAAGCTCAGTTTGGTGGTCAGCGATTTGGTGAAATGGAAGTTTGGGCACTAGAAGCTTATGGCGCCGCTTACACCTTGCAAGAAATGCTAACCGTCAAGTCTGATGACGTGAATGGCCGTACTAAGATGTATAAGAACATCGTAGATGGTGATCACAGCATGGAACCAGGTATGCCTGAATCCTTCAATGTATTGGTGAAAGAGATTCGTTCTCTGGGTATCGATATTGAGTTGGAATCTGACTAAGACATTAAGGTAGGAGAAGGCAATGAAAGATTTATTACAACTATTGAAAGCCCAAGGTCATTCGGATGAATTTGATTCGATCCGAATTGGTTTGGCGTCACCAGAAATGATCCGTTCATGGTCTTTTGGTGAAGTTAAAAAGCCAGAGACCATTAACTACCGTACCTTCAAGCCTGAGCGTGAAGGTTTGTTCTGTGCCAAGATTTTTGGCCCGGTAAAAGACTACGAATGTTTGTGTGGTAAGTACAAGCGTTTGAAGCACCGTGGTGTGATTTGTGAAAAGTGTGGCGTAGAAGTTGCACTGGCTAAAGTGCGCCGTGAGCGCATGGGCCACATTGAACTGGCTAGTCCAGTTGCACACATCTGGTTTTTAAAATCATTACCTTCACGTATTGGTTTATTACTAGACATCACTTTGCGTGACATTGAACGTGTACTTTATTTCGAAAGCTACATTGTTATTGATCCAGGCATGACCACTCTTGAACGTGGTCAGATGATGAATGATGAGCAGTACTTTGAAGCCATGGAAGAATTCGGTGACGACTTCGATGCGCGCATGGGTGCAGAAGCAATTCAAGCATTGTTGAAAGATTTAGACATGGCCCAAGAAGCCATTCAGTTGCGTGAAGACATTCCGGCGACTAACTCTGAAACTAAAATCAAGAAGCTGTCTAAGCGCTTAAAGCTAATGGAAGCCTTCTTGGCTTCTGGTAATAAGCCTGAATGGATGGTGCTAACTGTATTGCCTATCTTGCCACCGGACTTACGTCCTTTGGTACCCTTAGATGGTGGCCGTTTTGCGACTTCTGATTTGAATGACTTATATCGTCGGGTAATCAACCGTAACAACCGTCTAAAGCGGTTGTTAGATTTGAGTGCGCCAGACATTATTGTACGTAACGAAAAGCGTATGCTCCAAGAGTCGGTTGATGCCTTGTTGGACAACGGTCGTCGTGGTCGTGCCATCACTGGATCTAATAAGCGTCCGTTGAAATCTTTGGCTGACATGATCAAAGGTAAGCAAGGTCGCTTCCGTCAGAACCTATTGGGTAAGCGTGTAGACTACTCTGGTCGTTCTGTTATCGTGGTTGGACCTTACTTGCGTTTGCACCAGTGTGGTTTGCCTAAGAAAATGGCTTTGGAATTATTCAAGCCGTTCATTTTTTCTAAGCTAGAATTGCGTGGTCTTGCGACTACCATTAAAGCGGCGAAAAAGATGGTAGAGCGTGAGACTGCTGAAGTTTGGGATATCCTTGCTGAAGTAATCCGTGAGCATCCGGTAATGCTAAACCGAGCGCCTACGCTTCACCGTTTGGGCATCCAAGCCTTTGAACCAGTATTGATCGAAGGTAAGGCGATTCAACTTCACCCACTCGTTTGTGCGGCATACAATGCCGACTTCGACGGCGACCAAATGGCTGTGCACGTTCCGCTAACCATTGAAGCTCAGCTAGAATGTCGTGCTTTGATGATGTCGACCAACAACATCTTGTCACCCGCAAACGGCGACCCTATTATCGTACCTTCCCAAGACGTTGTATTGGGCATTTACTTTATGACTCGTGACCGTATTAACGCCAAAGGCGAAAATATGGTGTTTGCAAACGTTGCCGAAGTGCAGCGGGCATATGGTGCTAAGCATGTCGACTTGCAAGCTATAGTTAAGGTGCGCGTGACCGAATACGCCAAAGCTGAAGATGGCACATTGGAAGCCTTTGATACAGTGGTTGATACGACTGTTGGCCGTGCGCTCTTGTCTGAAATCATGCCTCAGGGTATGCCTTACAGCTTGATTAACAAGACCATGAAGAAGAAAGATATCTCTACAGTTCTTAACGCTTGCTATCGTAACGTAGGACTTAAGGAAACAGTTATCTTTGCTGACCAGTTGATGTATACAGGCTTCGCTTATGCAACCCGTTCTGGTGCTTCTGTTGGTGTTAACGACTTTGTTATTCCAGAAAAGAAAGAAATCATTATCAACGGTGCTGAAGATGAAGTGCGCGAAATTGAAGCGCAGTTCCGTGACGGTTTGGTAACACAAGGCGAAAAGTACAACAAAGTGATCGACATTTGGTCTCGTGCTAACGAGCTTGTTGCTGGTGCCATGATGGACAGCTTGAAGAGCGACACGGTTATCAACGCCGAAGGCGAAGAAGTTGAGCAAGAGTCGTTTAACTCGGTCTACATGATGGCCGACTCTGGCGCTCGTGGTAGTGCTGCACAGATGCGTCAGTTAGGTGGTATGCGTGGTTTGATGGCTAAGCCGGACGGTTCTATCATCGAAACCCCCATCACGGCTAACTTCCGCGAAGGTCTTTCAGTACAGGAATACTTTATCTCTACTCACGGAGCTCGTAAGGGCTTGGCTGATACGGCTTTGAAAACAGCTAACTCTGGTTATCTTACTCGTCGTTTAGTAGACGTAGCACAAGACTTGGTTGTTACTGAAGTAGATTGTGGTACCGAAAACGGTCTTACAATGTTACCAGTAATTGATGGTGGTGATGTTCGAGTACCTTTAGGTGATCGTATCTTGGGACGTATGATCGCAGAAGACGTGATTAATCCAACCACAGGTGATCTGTTGATTGCTAAGAACACTCTCATTGACGAAGCTTGGGTTGAGCGGTTAGAGAATGATGAAACGCTTTCTTCTGTAGATGAAGTGAAGACTCGTTCACCGATTACCTGCGAAACACGTTATGGTATTTGTTCTAGCTGTTATGGACGTGACCTTGGTCGTGGCCATCAGGTTAACATCGGTGAGGCTGTAGGTGTTGTTGCTGCTCAGTCTATCGGTGAGCCAGGTACACAGCTTACTATGCGTACCTTCCACATCGGTGGTGCAGCATCTAGAGCTGCAGCAGAAGATAAGGTTCAAGTTAAAAACAGTGGTGAAATACGCTTACATAACTTGAAGGCTGTAATTCGCACCGACGGCAATATGGTCACGACTTCTCGTTCAGTAGAGCTAGGTGTGACTGATGAGCACGGTCGTGAACGCGAGCGTTATAAGCTTCCATACGGTTCCTTGATTCAAGTTGTTGATGGCGCACGCGTAGAAGCTGGCGAAGTTGCAGCCACTTGGGATCCACATACTCACCCCATCGTTTCAGAAATGGCTGGTACAGTGCAGTTTGTAGGATTAGACGAAGGCCTTACTATTAGCTTACGTACTGATGACTTGACTGGACTTAGCTCTATTCAGGTTCTCACTGTAGGTGAGCGTCCAGCGGCTGGTAAAGACTTGCGTCCGATGATCAAGTTGGTTGATGCTAAAGGCAACGAAATCATCAACCCAGAATCTGGAGCACCTGCTCAATACCTTCTTCCTGGTGGCGCATTGTTGTCCATTATTGATGGCGGTCAAGTAGAAATTGGTGATGTAGTTGCACGTATTCCACAAGAAAGTGCAACCACTAAGGACATCACAGGTGGCCTCCCTCGCGTAGCTGACTTGTTTGAAGCACGTAAGCCAAAGGAAGCTGCTATCTTGGCAGAAGTCTCGGGCATCGTAAGCTATGGTAAAGAAACTAAGGGTAAGAATCGTCTAGTCATTACGCCAACAGATGGCAGTGATAACTACGAAGAGCTAATTCCTAAGTGGCGCGTACTTAACGTGTTTGAAGGCGAAACAGTAGTGAAGGGCGAAGTGATCGCTGATGGCCCATTCAACCCACATGATATCTTGCGTATCTTGGGTGTTGAAGAGCTAGCGCGTTACATTACTACCGAAGTGCAAGACGTATACCGTCTGCAAGGCGTAGTAATTAACGACAAGCACATCGAAGTGATTGTGCGTCAGATGCTACGTAAGGTTGACGTAGTTGCTTCTGGCGACACCAACTTGATTAAAGGTGATCAGGTTGAATACACTCGCTACTTAGAGGCCAACGAGAAAATGGTTGCAGAAGACAAGATTGTGTCTCACATGCAGCGTGTATTGTTGGGTATTACTAAGTCTTCTTTGGCTACGGAATCCTTTATCTCGGCAGCGTCTTTCCAAGAGACTACCCGTGTATTGACTGAAGGTGCAGTAACTGGCAAGAAGGATCACCTACGTGGTCTGAAGGAAAATGTGGTTGTAGGCCGCCTGATCCCAGCTGGTACTGGTTTGGCATACCACTCAGAGCGCAAGCGCAAGCGTGCAGAACAGCGTGCTTCTGAAGGTGTTTCAACGGTAAGTGCAGAAGAAGTTCAAGCAGCATTGACAGAAGCGCTACGTGCTGAAATGTCTGCTAGTTAATTCATTGGCAAACTAGCCATTGATTAAAAAGCCCGATCTGTTCGGGCTTTTTTGTGCGCGTAATAAAATTCTGTGTTTGGCTGTCAACTAGCTTACATGGGCTGCTCTTTTTTAGGCAATAAAAAACCTCGCGCTGGTTAAACCAGGCGAGGTTTTTTGTGAGAGAAGAAGCTTACTTAGCAGCTTTGCGTTCTTTCTCTTCAGCGATGACCTTTTCAGCAACGCTGTTAGGGCAATGCATGTAGTGTGCAAATTCCATTGAGAACTGACCACGGCCAGAAGTCATGGTGCGCAAGTGGCCAATGTAACCAAACATCTCAGAAAGAGGTACGTTAGCTTTAATGCGTACACCTGTTACACCAGCTTCTTGGTCGTTGATCATTCCACGACGACGATTTAAGTCACCAATAACATCACCAACGTGATCATCTGGAGTGTAAACATCTACCTTCATGATTGGCTCTAGCAACTGTGGGCCAGCCTTAGGCATAGACTGACGATATGCACCTTTAGCAGCGATTTCAAACGCAATAGCAGAGGAGTCAACTGCGTGGAAACCACCGTCAACCAGCTCAATTTCTACGTCTAGAAGTGGAAAGCCAGCTAGTGGGCCCTCCACCATCATCGTGCGGAAACCCTTCTCAATCGCTGGGAAGTATTCCTTAGGCACGTTGCCGCCTACTACAGATGACTTAAATACAAAGCCAGAAGCCGTTTCGCCAGGAGTTACAATATAGTCGATCTTGCCGTATTGGCCAGAACCGCCAGATTGCTTCTTATGAGTGTAGCTATCTTCTAGCTTAGTGGTGATCGTCTCACGGTAAGCAACCTGTGGTTGGCCTACAATAAGATCAACACCGTAAGTACGGTTTAGAATGTCTACTTTGATGTCTAGGTGAAGTTCGCCCATGCCCTTAAGGATGGTTTCGCCTGAATCTTCGTCTGTTTCAACGATGAAAGAAGGATCTTCTGCCACCATCTTACCAATGGCAATACCCATTTTCTCAGTAGAAGCCTTATCTTTAGGCGTTACAGAGATAGAGATTACTGGTTCTGGGAAGATCATTGGCTCAAGAGTACATTCATGCTTTGGATCGCATAGAGTGTGACCAGTCTGTACGTTCTTCATACCTACGATAGCGATGATGTCACCGGCTTGAGCTGAACTTAATTCGGTACGTTCGTCAGCGTGCATTTCTACCATACGGCCAACACGTTCGCTCTTACCAGTGTAAGAGTTAAGGATGGTGTCGCCTTTCTTCAAAGTGCCAGAATAGATGCGTACAAACGTTAACGCGCCGTAACGGTCATCCATAATCTTAAACGCTAGTGCACGTAATGGCTGGTCAATAGCAACAAGTGCAACTTCACCATTTACTTCGCCAGTTTCTTTGTCTGTCAAAGGCTGTGGCTTAACTTCTGTTGGGCTTGGAAGGTAATCGATGACGGCATCAAGAATTAGCTGAACACCTTTGTTCTTAAAGGCAGAACCACAGTAAGTTGGGAAGAAGTCTAGCGCGATGGTGCCCTTACGGATGCAGCGCTTGATTTCGTCCATTGAAGGCACTTCGCCTTCTAGATAAGCTTCCATCAGATCATCGTCTTGCTCTAGAGCTGTTTCGATAAGCTTCTCGTGGTATTCGTCGACCAGGTCCACCATGTCAGCTGGAACATCTAGAATTTCGTAGTTTTCTGGAAGACCAGTGTCATCCCATACAAACGCTTTCTTAGACAATACATCTACCATACCTACGAAGTTTTCTTCGGTGCCGATAGGGAGTGTCATTACCAGTGGGTTAGCAGCTAGTACGGTTTCGATTTGGCCAACAACGCGTAAGAAGTCTGCACCCATACGATCCATCTTATTAACCAAGATGATACGAGCTACTTCTGATTCGTTGGCATAGCGCCAGTTGGTTTCAGACTGGGGCTCCACGCCGCCAGAGCCACAAAATACACCTACACCGCCGTCAAGTACTTTGAGTGAGCGGTATACTTCTACAGTAAAGTCTACGTGTCCTGGAGTATCGATGATGTTCATGCGATGGTCTTTCCAGAAACAAGTCGTTGCTGCAGATTGGATTGTTATTCCGCGCTCAGCTTCTTGGGTCATGAAGTCTGTAGTGGATTCGCCATCATGAACTTCACCAGTCTTATGGATTTTACCCGTAAGCTTTAGAATACGTTCTGTGGTTGTGGTTTTGCCCGCATCTACGTGAGCAAAAATACCGATATTGCGGTATAAGTTTAAGTCAGCCATGAGGGCTCCAGTTAGTTACAGTCTTAAAAAGTCGCCGTATTGTACAGGATTGGCCAGCTGATATCGAATTAAAACGAGGTAAAAGAGGCTCTATGTTAAGTTAATTGTCTCTGTTTGATGCTTTTTGAGTGTTTTGCTGTCTAGCGGTAATAGCTACTGGTTCAAAAGAGTAATTATTTGGCTTCGCAGGCTGAAAATAGGAGCCCTGTTGCTTGACGCTCAACTATTAAAGCGAATATAATTCACCGCCCGAAATTGGCAGGCAAATATAGTCCTGTGTATTTTTGGGTATTTCGGCGGTGCTAGCAAATAGGTTGCTAGTGTTGTGCCGATGAAGAATGTGGAGTTTGCATAATGGCAACAGTTAACCAGTTGGTTCGTAAGCCTCGTAAGCGTAAGATCGTAAAGAGTGATGTACCTGCACTGCAGGCCTGTCCTCAACGTCGTGGCGTTTGCACAAGGGTTTATACAACCACCCCTAAGAAGCCTAACTCTGCTCTACGTAAAGTATGTCGTGTGCGTTTGACAAATGGTTTTGAAGTTACCTCCTATATTGGTGGTGAAGGTCATAACCTACAAGAGCATAGCGTTGTATTGATCCGTGGCGGTCGTGTAAAAGACTTGCCAGGTGTTCGTTACCATACAGTACGTGGTTCTTTGGATACATCCGGCGTGAGCGATCGTAAACAGAGTCGTTCTAAGTACGGTACTAAGCGTCCTAAGTCTTAATGAAACTTTCCTTAGTTGATTGTTGTGTTATCACAGTAGTCAGCTAGGACGGGCAATCACTGCGTAAGTAGTTGTTGTTAGCCAGTCTGCTTTTTAGCAGTTGGCCATGAGACTTATCGAGAACCGATAAGAGTAAGGCCAGGTAAGCACTTAATTATGAGTGTTAATTCCTGAACATAACCTGAAGTATATTTGAGGCCCATCATGCCAAGAAGAAGAGTTGTCGCCAAACGTGACATCCTGCCAGATCCTAAGTTTGGCAACGTCACCCTAGCCAAGTTCATGAACCATGTCATGATCTCAGGCAAGAAATCAGTTGCAGAGCGTATCGTTTACGGTGCTCTAGAGAAGATCGTTGAGCGTAAAGGCGGCGATCCACTAGAAGTATTTGAAGCGGCGTTAGAAGCTATCCAACCTATGGTCGAAGTTAAATCTCGCCGTGTTGGTGGTGCAACGTATCAAGTACCTGTTGAAGTGCGTCCAGCACGTCGTTCTGCCCTAGCTATGCGCTGGTTGGTAGATTACTCACGCAAGCGTGGCGAAAAGTCTATGGCTTTACGTCTTGCTGGTGAGATTCTAGACGCTGCTGAAGGTAAAGGTGCTGCGGTTAAGAAGCGTGAAGACGTTCACCGTATGGCTGAAGCCAACAAAGCCTTCTCTCACTTCCGCTTCTAAGCGAACCTGAGAGAAAAGAGAGAACTGTCATGGCTCGTAAAACACCAATAGATCGCTACCGTAATATCGGTATCGTTGCTCACGTAGACGCGGGTAAAACCACGACTACCGAGCGTGTTCTGTTTTACACCGGAAGGTCCCATAAAATCGGTGAGGTGCACGATGGTGCAGCCACAATGGATTGGATGGAACAAGAACAAGAACGCGGTATCACCATCACTTCGGCGGCGACTACCTGTTTTTGGAAAGGCATGAGCCAGCAGTTTGAAGACCACCGTATCAACATTATTGACACCCCAGGGCACGTAGACTTCACTATTGAAGTTGAACGTTCTTTGCGCGTGTTAGATGGTGCGGTGGTAGTATTATGCGCAACTTCCGGCGTTCAGCCGCAGACAGAAACTGTATGGCGTCAAGCCAATAAATATGGCGTACCACGCATGGTATTTGTCAACAAAATGGACCGAGCAGGTGCCGACTTCCTTATGGTCGTTGAGCAGCTTAAGGAACGTCTTGGGGCCAATGCTGTGCCGATTCAATTGGCCATTGGCGCAGAAGACGAATTCAAGGGCGTTATCGACCTTGTGCGTATGAAAGCCATTATGTGGAATGAAGAAGACCAAGGCATGACATATAAGCTGGAAGACATTCCTGCAAATATGCAAGACGAGGCCGACCAGTTTCACGAACAGCTAGTTGAAGCTGCTGCCGAAGCCGATGACGAATTAATGGAAAAGTACCTTGAAGAAGGTGAGCTCTCTATTGAGGAAGTGAAAGCGGGTTTGCGCAAGGCTACGTTGGCCAACCAGATTGTTTTAGTACACGCAGGTTCTGCATTCAAGAACAAGGGTGTGCAAGCGGTGCTGGACTCAGTTGTTGAGTACATGCCGTCACCAATTGAAGTAAAAGCTATTGAGGGCACATTAGACGACGGTAAAGGCACATTGGCAACTCGCGACGCCGATGATAGTGCTCCGTTTTCTGCTCTCGCATTTAAGATCGCAACGGACCCATTTGTGGGTACGTTAACGTTTATGCGGGTCTACTCAGGCGTATTGAAGTCTGGCGATCACGTCTTTAACTCTGTTAAGGAAAAACGTGAACGTGTAGGTCGTATGGTGCAAATGCACGCTAACGACCGAGAAGAAATCAAAGAAGTGCGTGCGGGTGACATTGCAGCTGCAATTGGTCTTAAAGACGTTACTACGGGTGACACTCTGTGCTCTGTGGACAATAAAATTGTTCTTGAGCGTATGGAATTCCCTGAGCCTGTTATCTCTGTAGCTGTAGAGCCTCGCTCTGTGCCTGATCAAGAGAAAATGGGTGTTGCACTTGGTAAGCTTGCTCAAGAAGATCCATCTTTTAGAGTGAGAACCGATGAAGAAACTGGCCAAACCATCATTGCGGGTATGGGGGAATTACACCTTGATATCATCGTTGATCGTATGCGCCGAGAATTTAGTGTTGAAGCCAACATAGGTAAGCCACGTGTGGCCTATCGTGAAAAGATTCGTGCTACCGTTGATGGCAATCATAAGTTTGTGCGCCAATCCGGTGGTCGCGGTCAGTATGGTCACGTGGTTATTGAGTTCAGTCCCTCTGATGAAGAAGGTCTAGAGTTCATTAATGAAATCGTGGGTGGTGCTATTCCTCGTGAATACATCCCAGCTATACAAAAAGGAATTGAAGAGCAAATGAAAAATGGCGTTATTGCCGGCTATCCTTTGTTGGGTCTTAAAGCCCGTTTGTATGACGGTTCCTTCCACGACGTTGACTCTAACGAAATGGCCTTTAAAATCGCCGCTTCTCAGTGTTTAAAGAAGTTTGCTCAACTAGCCGACCCATGTTTGCTAGAGCCGATGATGAAGGTTGAAGTGGTAACCCCAGAAACGAACATGGGAGACGTGATGGGAGACCTGAATCGTCGTCGTGGGATAGTTCAGGGTATGGATGACAGCTCTGCTGGTAAAATCATCAATGCACAAGTGCCATTGGGTGAAATGTTTGGTTATGCTACTGATTTGCGTTCGGCAACTCAGGGTCGTGCCAGCTACTCTATGGAATTTGAATGCTATTCAGAAGCGCCTCAGAATATTGCTGAAGCGGTAACTAATCAAGCCTAACTTTTTAGAGGATTCTACTCATGGCTAAGGAAAAGTTTGAAAGAAATAAGCCGCACGTAAACGTCGGCACCATCGGTCACGTTGACCACGGTAAAACTACATTAACAGCTGCATTGACTCGTGTTTGTGCAGAAGCGTTTGGCGGAGAGTTGAAAGACTTTTCTCAGATCGACAACGCCCCTGAAGAGCGTGAGCGTGGTATCACCATCGCAACTTCACACGTTGAATATGATTCTGCAGAACGTCATTACGCCCACGTTGACTGTCCAGGACACGCTGATTATGTGAAGAACATGATCACAGGTGCTGCACAGATGGACGGAGCTATTTTGGTATGTGGCGCGACTGACGGCCCAATGCCTCAGACACGTGAGCACATCTTGCTGTCACGTCAAGTAGGTGTACCATACATTGTAGTATTCTTAAACAAGTCAGACTTGTTGGCTGAAGATTGCGGCGGCGCAGACTCAGAAGAATACGAAGAGATGCTAGAGCTTGTTGAAATGGAGCTTCGTGAGCTTCTAGACGAGTACGAATTCCCAGGTGACGATACACCAATCATCCCAGGATCTGCCTTGATGGCGTTGAACGGTGAAGATACTAACGAAATGGGTACTACTGCAGTACGTAAGTTGGTTGACGCACTAGACAGCTACATTCCACAGCCAGAGCGTGCGATTGATGGTAACTTCATCATGCCTATCGAAGACGTTTTCTCAATCCAAGGCCGTGGTACTGTTGTAACGGGTCGTATTGAGCGCGGAATCGTTAACGTTGGTGACGACGTTGAGATGATCGGCATTAAGGACACTACCAAGTCTACTTGTACTGGTGTTGAGATGTTCCGTAAGTTGCTTGACGAAGGTCGTGCAGGCGAGAACGTTGGTGTACTACTACGTGGTACTAAGCGTGAAGACGTTGAGCGTGGTCAAGTATTGGCTAAGCCTGGTTCAATCACTCCTCACACCAAGTTTGAAGCTGAAGTATACGTACTAGGCAAAGATGAAGGCGGACGTCATACTCCTTTCTTTAAGGGATACCGTCCACAGTTCTACTTCCGTACCACAGACATCACAGGTGCTTGTGAATTGCCTGAAGGCGTAGAAATGGTAATGCCTGGTGATAACATCCAAATGGTTGTTGAGCTAATTAACCCAATCGCAATGGATGAAGGTTTACGCTTCGCTATTCGTGAAGGTGGCCGTACTGTTGGTGCTGGTGTTGTAGCACGTATCCTAGCTTAAGCTGTAATATTTAAGCTGTAAAAAAGCCCCCTAGGTCTTGGCCAAGGGGGCTTTTTTGTGCCTGAAATTTGACATTAATGAGGTGGCTTGAAAAGATTTACCTCTAAACAGGTGAATTATATTTCATGTGCTAAAGTTATGAGTACTACTAATAAGCAGTCAAATAAGGAGCAGTAACAGTTGAAATATTTAAAAGGAATGGTTTTCGTATTGTTTATAAGCATGTTGCAAGCATGTTCTCAAATGTCACCACAAGGCGTGGTTTATTCAGGCCCTGAAAATGCAAAACTTACCCATGCTTTAGAGGAGCAAATGTGGATAAGGGATGAGTATTCTAAGTACCAGTCCCGCCGAGGCTACAAGGCGTTTGCTATCGCCGTAGACTATTCGGGCCTTATCTTTGCCACTGGATTTGGAGATGATAAGGTAAGCAAGCAAGCGGCTTTTGATGAGGCTCTGCGAATGTGCAGACACTTTAGTCAAGGTGATGGAGAGTGTCGTGTGGTAGACGAACAGGTATCCAATGGTTTTACAGGGCTCACTAAGAAGCAAATAGAAGATGCCCCTAAAGAGCTCATTGCCCATCGAGATATTCGCCAATACGTGCAATACAAAAAAGCAGAAGCGCCTAAGGCATTTGTTGTGGCCGCATGTTCGGGGCAGTCCTTTTGGTTTGAGCAACAAGCGACCAAGGCGCAGGCCGAAAATAAAGCTTTGCAAAAATGTGAGCTAAACCGCCATGAATCAGACCCATGCTGTAGTTTACTTGAGAGTGAGTAGGTAGGCTGTTTGCAGGGTGCATGGAGCGATTATTCCGCCGCGCTGCCTAGCTCAAAAGTCCCCAAATAAGACCAATTTCCATTGATGATGATATCCACCCTGTGGGAACCCGCATAATGTCTGCGAGTTGATAGGTTGGAAAGATTAACTTTCTTACTCAAGGCTTTGTGTTCGGATGCACCCAGCTGTATTTGGCACCATTTAAATACTTTAGCTCTAGGGTTGCCGTTGGTCTTAATGTAGTGCACAGCAAAATCGACCATCACAGCTTTGCTACTGGAGCCTTGGTTGTGAAGCGTGGTGTTTATTTTTACTGATTTACCAATGTGTGTATGGTTGGGTGTAATAACACTGTTGCTTGTCTCAATGTTGGTAGTGTCGGCGTAACCAAGCAGTGCTAAGGCCTCTGGTTCGCAGCGCTTAACAGCGGAACGTACGGCATGGCCGATCACCCAGTCGCGGTTCTTGTTGCTGTCTTTTTGCCAGCTAGCTAATAGTTGGTAAACCAGCTGAGGGTGGTCTTTGCCAATGTCATTCAAATTGTTGGCCACCGAACGGCGCACGTATAGTTCAGGGTCATCTTTAAGGGACTCAAGTAGTGCCATTATAGGTGTTGGATCGGCCTGCAAGTCACGTAGGCGACTAGCCCATGGTAATCTGGGCCTGGTTCCTTCGGATACTAGGCGGCGTATATGGGGGTTGGTGTCTTTAACCCACAATTGAAACAACTCAAAGCATCTGGTGGGATAGCGTTCAATAAAAGCGCGAATGCTGAATTCGGCGCTAAAACGCTGGGTAATTTCATACTGAGCGTCCATGGATTCTTCAAAATGATCTAGCCCATACTTGCTTACATACAAGCTTAAAGGAAGGCTCAAAAAGCTCACTTGGCTAACGTCTGTGGTGGAGCAGTGAGCCGGCTCTAGGCTGCGCACCAAAATGTTGACTGCTGTAGGGTAATCTTCAGGTAGGTGTTTGTGCAGGCAGTCAGCTATAAAAAGACAGCGGTCCATGAGCTCAAGGCCGAGGTAGTGAGAGGAAAAAGACTTCGCCAAAGAGTCTGTATCAAACTCTGGCATTACTTGGCTTATATAAAGGCCAAGATGGGCTACTAGTTTGGGACCTACTAGGTGCTTTAAAGGTTTTGCCATGGTGTGAACTGATGACTAGAAGAGATAGCTCCAGTATAGGCTAATTTATCGTCGCCTTAGGTGGTTTATTGGCACACGTCCTATTTCTTTGATGGGTCTACTTGGTTGCATTCAAAGTTCAAATCCCGTACAATCCCGTACCCATTTTATTTGGGCCGGAAGGATTTTTCTTTTTGGCGCGGGGATGGGCTAGATTTAAACCCGTTTAAAGAAGGTTGTAGTCGATAATGCAAAACCAAAAAATCCGTATTCGGTTGAAGGCTTTTGATCATCGTCTGATTGATTCTTCTACGTTGGAAATCGTAGATACTGCCAAACGTACTGGCGCGCAGGTTCGTGGTCCTATTCCACTGCCTACTCGTAAAGAGCGTTTTACAGTTCTGACTTCACCGCACGTCAACAAAGACGCGCGTGATCAGTACGAAATCCGCACCCATAAGCGCGTTCTAGACATCGTTGACCCTACAGAAAAAACTGTAGATGCATTGATGAAGCTAGACCTTGCTGCGGGCGTAGATGTTCAGATCAGCTTGAGCTAATCGAATCGTAGTGCCGAAAGGCAGCGTGGCAGCGCTTTAAATTTGCAACATTAATATAATTTTCGTGCAATTGACGTGTATCGTCAGCCATAGTGGGTAAGCAGCCCCTTGCACAACTGGCAATTTGAGGTAATACAATGACTATTGGATTAGTCGGACGGAAGGCGGGCATGACCCGTGTATTCACCGAAGCAGGTGATTCCGTGCCAGTCACCGTTATCGAGGTTGATCCTAACCGCGTAACGCAAGTGAAGACAGCAGATACTGACGGCTACGCAGCCATTCAGATTACTGTTGGCGAACGTCGCGCTTCACGCGTTACTAAGGCTGCTGCAGGCCATTTTGCTAAGGCAAATTCTGCTGCTGGTCGTGGTTTATGGGAGCTACGCAATGTTGATGGCGAAGAAGTCTCTGTTGGCGATAAGCTAACTGTTGAGCGTTTTGAAGCTGGACAGAAAGTGGACGTAACAGGCCAATCAAAGGGTAAAGGCTTTCAGGGCGGTATCAAGCGGTGGAATTTCACCATGCAAGATGCAACCCACGGCAACTCACTCTCCCACCGTTCTATCGGATCTATTGGTCAGTGTCAAACCCCCGGTCGTGTCTGGAAAGGCAAGAAAATGGCGGGTCATATGGGCTCTGAACAAGTTACTACCCAATCACTAGAAATCGTTCGTGTTGACGCAGAGCATAATGTGCTGTTGATCAAGGGCGCTGTTCCTGGTGCACCAGGTGGTGATGTGATCGTTAGACCTACCGTCAAAATCCGTCGGTAAGGCTTAGGAGAATATCATGAATTTAAATCTTGTCGCAGGTGGTTCAGTTGAAGTGTCCGAAGTAGCCTTTGGTCGTGACTTTAATGAAGCGCTTGTCCATCAAGTAGTTAACGCCTATCTAGCTGGAGGCCGTCAAGGCACTCGCAAGCAGAAAACTCGCTCAGAAGTGAGCGGTGGCGGTCGTAAGCCCTGGAACCAGAAGGGTACAGGTCGTGCGCGTGCTGGTACTATCCGAAGCCCAATTTGGGTTGGTGGTGGTCGTGCATTTGCAGCTCGTCCTCAAGATCACTCACAAAAAGTGAATCGCAAGATGTACCGTGCTGCGATGCAATGCATCTTGGCCGAGCTAGTACGTCAAGAGCGTTTGATTGTTGTTGAAACTTTCGAACTTGCTGAAGCTAAAACGAAGTCAATGCTTGCTAAGCTTGCTGAGTTTGATGCTACCGACGCACTAATTGTGACTGAAGTCGTAGAAACGGGCCTATACTTGGCCGCTCGGAACATCCCTAAGATTGACGTTGTTGATGCCGCTGGTATTAACCCTGTTAGCTTGGTAGGAAGCGAGAAGGTTATTGTTACCGTTGCTGCTCTGAAGAAGATCGAGGAGTTGCTAGGATGAACCAAGAACGCATTTATCAAGTACTGCTAGGCCCACACATTTCTGAGAAAGCCACAATCGTCGCAGACGACGGTGGTCAGGTTGTTTTCCGCGTTGCCGCGGATGCGACTAAGCCAGAAATAAAAAAGGCTGTTGAGCAGTTGTTCGAAGTTAAAGTGGCGTCTGTCCGCGTACTTAATGCCAAGGGTAAAGCTAAGCGCACCCGTTACGGTATTGGTCACAAAGACAACATCCGTAAGGCGTATGTACGCTTAGCGGAAGGCCATGACATCGATTTCATCGCTGAGGCGTAAGGAGAAGCACATGTCAGTAGTTAAGTGTAAACCTACTTCTCCGGGTCGTCGTCACGTCATTAAAGTCGTACACGTTGATCTACACAAAGGTAAGCCATATGCTCCTTTGTTAGAGAAGAAGTCAAAGTCTGGCGGTCGTAATAACAACGGCCGTATCACTACCCGTCATATCGGTGGTGGTCATAAGCAGCATTATCGTATGGTCGATTTCAAGCGCAATAAAGATGGCATTCCAGCCACTGTAGAGCGTATTGAATACGATCCAAACCGCACTGCAAATATCGCACTTGTGCTTTATGCAGATGGCGAACGTCGGTACATCATTGCCTCTAAAGGCATGAAGGCTGGTGATCAAATCATCTCTGGTGCAGATGCACCGATTAAGAGTGGTAACACCATGCCTCTACGCAATATCCCTATGGGTAGCGTAGTGCACTGCGTTGAAATGAAAGTAGGTAAGGGTGCGCAAATCGCTCGTTCTGCTGGTGCCTCTGTGCAGCTAGTGGCTCGTGAAGGCGATTACGCTACATTACGTCTACGTTCCGGCGAAATGCGTAAAATTCGTGTTGAGTGTAAAGCCACTCTAGGCGAAGTAAGCAACTCCGAGCATAGCCTTCGGTCATTGGGTAAGGCTGGCGCCTCCCGCTGGCGTGGTGTTCGTCCTACCGTTCGCGGTGTGGCAATGAACCCAGTTGATCACCCACATGGTGGTGGTGAAGGTCGTACATCTGGTGGTCGTCACCCTGTTTCACCATGGGGTACTCCTACTAAGGGATACAAAACTCGTAGCAACAAACGCACCGACAAACTTATCGTTCGTCGTCGTAACGCTAAATAACTAAAAGAGGATACGGCTGTGCCACGTTCACTAAAGAAAGGTCCATTCATCGACCTTCATTTGTTGAAAAAGGTTGAGACTGCAGTTGAAATGAACGAACGTCGACCAATTAAAACTTGGTCTCGTCGTTCGACGATCTTCCCTAATTTTGTAGGGTTGACGATTGCAGTCCATAACGGACGCCAACACGTACCTGTTTTCGTAACTGAAGACATGGTAGGGCATAAACTCGGCGAATTTTCTGCTACAAGGACCTATAAGGGCCATGCAGCAGATAAGAAAGCCAAGCGTTAATGGAGAATATGATGGAAGTCACCGCAAAACACATGGGTGCCAGAATATCTGCTCAAAAAGCGCGTTTGGTTGTCGATCAAATTCGCGGAAAGCGCGTTGATGAAGCACTTACTATTCTAGCTTACAGCCCCAAAAAGGCTGCTCAGTTAGTAAAGAAAGTTCTAGATTCAGCGATTGCTAATGCAGAACATAACAACGGTCTAGACGTTGATGAATTAGCAGTTGTTACTGCGTTTGTTGACGAAGGTACGACTATGAAGCGAATCAGTCCACGGGCCAAAGGCCGTGCGGACAGAATTTTGAAGCGCTCATGTCATATCACTTTAAAAGTCGCTGAGAAATAGGAGCTACCATGGGACAGAAAATACATCCTACGGGTATTCGTCTTGGTATTGTGAAGGACCATACCTCAACTTGGTATGCGAACCGCTCTGCTTACGCGACTAACCTGTTGCAGGACTTGAAAGTTCGTGCCTTTTTGGAGAAACGCCTAGAGCGTGCTTCAGTAAGTCGCATCGAAATTGAGCGTCCTGCTCAAAACGCACGTATTACAATTCACACGGCTCGCCCTGGTATCGTTATCGGTAAGAAAGGCGAAGACGTTGAGAAGCTACGTAATGAATGTTCTAAGATGATGGGCGTGCCTGTGCACATCAACATCGAAGAAATTCGTAAGCCTGAATTGGATGCAAAACTCGTTGCACAAAGTGTAGCTGGCCAACTGGAGCGTCGGGTTATGTTCCGTCGTGCCATGAAGCGTGCTGTACAAAACGCCATGCGTCTAGGTGCCGAAGGCATCAAGATTCAGCTAGGTGGTCGTCTTGGTGGTGCTGAAATAGCACGATCTGAGTGGTATCGTGAAGGTCGCGTACCGTTGCACACATTCCGTGCAGACATCGACTACGCACCCTATGAAGCTCATACTACGTATGGCATCATCGGCGTTAAAGTGTGGATTTTTAAAGGCGAAATTCTGGGTGGTTTGGACGAAGTCCGCGCTGCTAAGAGCAACGCTGCGAAAAAAGCTAAATAGGGGATACTGTAATGTTGCAACCTAAACGCACAAAATTCCGCAAAATGCATAAAGGCCGTAACCGCGGTCTTGCGCTTCGCGGAAGTAAAGTAAGCTTTGGTGAATTTGGTCTTAAGGCTACTGGCCGTGGCCGTATTACCGCCCGTCAAATTGAAGCGGCACGTCGTACTATGACGCGTCACATCAAACGTGGTGGTAAAATTTGGATCCGGGTTTTCCCAGACAAGCCAATTACTCAAAAGCCTCTTGAAGTTCGTCAAGGTAAGGGTAAGGGTAACGTTGAATATTGGGTTGCCCAAATTCAGCCAGGCAAAGTCTTGTTTGAAATGGAAGGTGTTTCAGAGCAACTGGCAACTGAAGCGTTTACGCTTGCTGCTGCTAAATTGCCACTCGCCACCACTTTTGTTAAGCGGACGGTGATGTAATGAATTCTGTTGAAATGCGTGAAAAATCTGTTGATGAGTTGGAAGTGTCTTTACTGGAACTATTAAAGGAACAGTTTAACCTTCGTATGCAAAAGTCATCAGGTCAGCTAGGTCAGTCTCATTTGTTGGGACAGACGCGACGCGATATCGCCCGCGTAAAGACTATTCTTAACGAAAAGGCAGGTAATTGATATGACGGCTACTGATCAGTCTCGTCTCGCCACTGGCCGGGTTATCAGCAACAAGATGGAGAAATCTATCACTGTTCTGATTGAACGTCGTGTTAAGCACCCCATTTATCATAAGTATGTGAAGCGTTCTACTAAGCTTCATGCACATGATGAGAACAATGAGTGCAACACCGGTGACCTGGTAACTATTGGTGAAACACGCCCGATTTCAAAGACTAAGTCTTGGTCTTTGGTAAAAATTGAAGAAAGCGTCGCAAAGGTGTAGAATACCTGCCTCGCTTCTAGGGTTCCCCAATTTCGGACGCCTAAATTAGAACTTTTCTGGTTAAAGCGAATGAAATTGGCCCTTATAGTTTGGAGTAAACAATGATTCAAACAGAATCAATGCTAGACGTTGCTGATAATAGCGGCGCCAAGCGAGTACAGTGCATCAAGGTACTCGGCGGTTCTCACCGTCGTTACGCAGGCATCGGCGATGTCATCAAAATTACTGTTAAGGAAGCAATTCCTCGCGGTAAGGTGAAAAAAGGCCAGGTGCTTAAAGCTGTTGTAGTACGGACCCGAAAAGGTGTACGTCGTCCGGATGGTTCAATCATCCGTTTTGACGTTAACTCAGCTGTGTTATTAAACGCATCTGACGCCCCTATCGGCACACGTATCTTCGGCCCAGTAACGCGCGAGTTACGTACCGAGAAATTTATGAAAATTATTTCCCTGGCACCTGAAGTACTTTAAGGCTCCTTTTGGAGTTTAAACTGCTCATTTTTACAATGGGCAGAGTAAAGAGCGCAAAAGCGCTCTTTCTAGTATGAGAAGGTTGTAGGAAAGGATAAAGAAATGCTTAAAATTAAGCGTGATGACGAAATTATCGTTATCGCAGGCAGAGACAAGGGCAAGCGCGGCACCGTCGCGAAAGTTCTTGATGGTCGTTTCATTGTGACTGGCATCAATATGGTTAAGAAAAACCAGAAGCCAAATCCAGCGACGAACCAACCTGGCGGCATCATTGATATGGAAGCAGCAATTGCTGCCTCTAATGTTGCTATTTTCAATTCCGCGACTGGCAAGGGCGACCGTGTTGGCTTCAAGATTCTTGAAGACGGCAGTAAGGTACGTATCTACAAGTCCAGCGGCGAAGTGATCGGCGCATAAGGGGATTCGGACTATGTCAAGACTAAAAGCATTATACAAGAACGAAGTAGCAGCTCAGCTCCATGAAGAGCTTAAGTTAGCTAACGTTAACGAAATTCCAAAGATCACCAAAATCACTCTAAATATGGGTGTTGGTGAAGGCATTGGCGACAAAAAGATGATCGACAACGCGGTAGCTGATTTAGAAGCTATCTCGGGTCAGAAAGTTGTTGTTACCTTAGCGCGTAAGTCTATTGCAGGCTTTAAAGTGCGTGAAGGTTGGCCAGTAGGTTGCAAAGTTACTTTGCGTGGCCAGCAAATGTGGGAATTCTTCGATCGTTTGGTAGATATTTCTATCCCACGTATCCGTGACTTTAGAGGCTTAAATCCTAAGTCATTCGATGGTCGTGGAAACTACAGCATGGGTGTGCGTGAGCAGATCATTTTCCCTGAAATCGAATACGATAAAGTGGATAAGCTACGCGGTATGGATATTACCATTACAACCACAGCACGTAACAACGTGGAAGGTTTGGCGCTTTTAACAGCCCTTAAATTCCCGTTCAAAAAGTAGGGCGATAACATGGCTAAATCTTCCATGAAGGCGCGTGAAGACAAACGTGCAAAAACTGTTGCTAAGTTTGCCGTTAAACGCGACGCAATCAAAGTAATTTTAAACGACGTGAATACCAGCGATGAAGACCGCTGGGATGCACAAATGGCTTTGCAAAAGTTGCCTCGCAACGCAAGCCCAGTGCGTCAGATGCGTCGCTGTCAAATCACAGGTCGTCCACATGCGGTTTACCGCAAGTTTGGCCTATCACGTATCAAGCTTCGTGAAGCTGCGATGCGTGGTGATGTACCAGGCCTTAAAAAGGCTTCTTGGTAAAAAAGTTGGCTACGAAGTTTTAGGACTTCGTGGCCAGTTTTTAAAAATCGGGTGGTTGGAAACCAAAGTCAATTCCGGCTTTAGGTCTAATCACGCTTTTGTAAAGCAAGCCTTAGGGCATGTGGCACTTAAGTTATAATTTGGAGCTCACTAACATGAGTATGCAAGACACATTAGCGGATATGATCACTCGCATCCGTAATGCGCACATGGCTGGTAAAGTATCAGTCACTATGCCTTCTTCAAAGTTGAAGGTGTCAGTAGCGCAGGTCCTACAAAGCGAAGGCTACATTGGTGACATTTCTGTTGCTGAAAGTAAAAAGCCTGAGTTGACCATCACTTTGAAATATTACGAAGGCAAGCCTGTAATCGAAAAGATTGTACGCATCTCTAAGCCTTCTCTACGCGTGTACAAAGGCGCTTCTTCTATTCCTACCGTTGAAGGTGGTTTAGGTGTTGCAATCGTAACAACTTCTCATGGCGTCATGACCGATCGCGCAGCCCGTGCTGCTGGTATCGGTGGTGAAGTCATTTGTACTGTATTCTAAGGAGTTGTCATGTCACGAGTAGCAAAAAGCCCAGTGGCTTTGCCCACAGGGGTCACAGTTACAATTAATGGTCGCGATTTGACCGTTAAAGGCAGTAAAGGTTCTTTAGACTTGGCAATTCACCAAGACGTAGAAGTTAACCAAGCTGACAACGAGATCACCTTCGGTGCTCGCAATAACAGCAAGCTAGCCATCGCCATGTCAGGCACCACCCGTGCCTTAGTTAACAACATGGTGACAGGTGTAGCTAACGGATTTGCTAAGACTTTGTTATTACAAGGTGTTGGTTACCGTGCTGCAGCTAAAGGTTCTGTACTTAATCTAACGTTGGGTTTTTCTCACCCAGTAGATTATCAGTTACCTGAAGGCATCACTGCTGAGTGCCCTAACCAAACTACAGTCGTAGTTTCCGGTGTCGACAAGCAACGTGTTGGCCAAGCGGCCGCTGAGATTCGCGCCTTCCGTCCGCCAGAGCCGTATAAAGGTAAGGGTGTGCGTTATGCAGACGAGCATGTGCGTCGTAAAGAAGCTAAGAAGAAGTAAGGTAGGATACTGATGGAAAAGAAAATTGCACGTATACGTCGCGCTGCCCGCGCACGTTATAAGATGCGTGACCAAGGTGTGACTCGCTTGTGTGTTAACCGCACACCACAGCACATCTACGCACAAGTTATTTCTGGCGACGGTTCTAAGGTATTAGCTCAAGCTTCTACACTAGACTCAAGCTTGCGCTCTGGCGCCACTAGCAACGCTGCGGCGGCTGCTTTAGTAGGTACTTTGATCGCAACTCGCGCTAAAGAAGCAGGTGTCGAGGCGGTTGCATTTGACCGTTCTGGATTTAAATACCACGGCCGAGTGAAGGCGTTGGCTGATGCCGCGCGTGAAGCTGGCTTGCAGTTCTAAGGAAATATGACAATGGCTAACATTGAACAGAAAGACGGCGACCTGCAAGAAAGTTTGGTACAGGTAAACCGTGTATCTAAAGTAGTTAAAGGTGGTCGTATCTTTAGCTTTACCGCTTTAACAGTGGTAGGTGACGGCGCAGGTCGTGTAGGTTTTGGACGTGGTAAGGCTCGTGAAGTGCCTGCTGCAATCCAAAAAGCTATGGAAGCTGCACGTCGCAACATGATTACAGTGGAATTGGACGGTACTACCCTTCAATACGCAATCAAAGCTCGCCATGGTGCCTCTAAGGTATACATGCAGCCTGCATCGGATGGTACTGGCGTAATTGCTGGTGGCGCTATGCGTGCTGTATTTGAGATGGCTGGTGTCCATAACGTATTAGCTAAGTGCTACGGTTCTACCAATCCGGTAAACGTAGTGCGTGCAACATTCAATGGCCTTAAAGCCATGAATTCTCCAGAAGAGATTGCAGCTAAGCGTGGTAAAACTGTCGAAGAAATTTTGGGGTAATTAGTCATGGCAACAACAAAGTCTATGATCAAGGTCACCCTTGTACGCAGCGTGCATGGCAAATTGCCACGTCACCGTGATTGCGTCAAAGGTCTCGGCCTCAAGCGCATGTGGCATACAGTTGAAGTGGAAGACACTCCATCTGTACGTGGCATGATCAATAAGGTCAACTACATGGTTCGCGTTGAAGGCGAATAAGGGAATTGATATGCGTTTAAATACTCTATCCCCAGCCGATGGATCTACCCATGCGCCAAAGCGCGTAGGTCGTGGAATCGGATCAGGTTTGGGCAAGACGTGTGGCCGCGGCCACAAAGGTCAAAAGTCTCGTTCTGGCGGCAGTGTTAAGCCAGGATTTGAAGGCGGCCAGATGCCTCTACAAAGGCGTCTACCGAAGTTTGGTTTTACCTCACGCAAAGCTGCTTTTGTAGCTGAAGTGCGGTTAAGTGAATTGGCAAGTATGAATGTTGATGTGATCGACTTAGCAGCGCTACAAGCTGCTGACGTGATCAATGATCGCATGAAAGACGCCAAAATCATCCTTAGTGGCGAGTTAACCCGGGCAGTTACTGTCAAAGGTTTGCGTGTAACTAAGGGCGCAGCAGCTGCTATTGAAGCTGCTGGCGGTAAAATCGAGGCATAGTATGGCAAAGCAAGGTAAGTCGCCAGCTGGCAATCAAGGTGGGTTAAGTGAGTTATGGTCTCGCTTGCGCTTCGTTCTGATCGCCATTTTGGTGTATCGAATCGGGGCACATATTCCAGTTCCTGGAATTAATCCTGACCGCCTTGCCGCTATGTTCGAGCAGAATCAAGGCACTATCCTGAGCATGTTTAACATGTTTTCAGGAGGCGCATTGGAGCGCATGAGTATCTTAGCCTTGGGCATTATGCCTTACATTTCGGCTTCGATAATCATGCAGCTCATGACTGTGGTAAGCCCACAGTTAGAGCAGCTTAAGAAGGAAGGTGAAGCTGGTCGACGGAAAATAAGTCAATACACCCGCTACGGTACTGTTATTTTAGCGACAGTGCAGTCTTTAGCTATGGCGGTCGGTCTTGCAGGGCAAGGAATTGCCTTTAATGCGGACCTCAGCTTTTATTTCGTTGCAGTTATAACCTTGGTGTCTGGTGCGGTGTTCTTAATGTGGCTTGGTGAACAAGTGACAGAAAAGGGCATTGGTAACGGCATCTCAATACTCATTTTTGCAGGTATCGTATCAGGTTTTCCTAGTGCGGTAGGACAAGCATTTGAGTCTGCCCGTCAGGGCGACTTGAATATTATCGCCCTGTTAGCAATTGCTGTACTGGCCCTAGCCACCATTGCATTTATAGTGTTTATGGAGCGTGGTCAGCGTCGGATTACCATTAATTATGCCAAGCGTCAGCAAGGCAATAAGGTTTTCGCCGCACAGTCCAGTCACTTGCCTTTGAAAGTGAATATGGCGGGGGTTATTCCGCCAATTTTTGCATCGGCCATTTTATTACTACCGGCTTCAATCGGTCAGTGGTTTGGTCAAGCAGATGATATGGAATGGGTGCAGGATATTTCTTTGGCGCTAGCGCCAGGTCAGCCCCTATACATACTTCTGTTTGCAGTAAGTATTGTGTTCTTTTGCTTCTTTTATACCGCATTGGTCTTTAACCCTAAAGACGTGGCGGATAACTTGAAGAAGTCTGGGGCCTTTATCCCAGGCATTCGCCCAGGTGAACAATCGGCGCGTTATATTGACACTGTATTGGGTCGATTGACGTTATTTGGTGCACTTTATATTACCGCGGTTTCGCTAATGCCGCAGTTCTTGATAATTGCATGGAATGTGCCTTTTTACTTTGGTGGTACATCACTGCTGATCGTTGTGGTTGTGGTCATGGATTTCATGTCCCAAGTACAATCTCACTTGATGTCCAACCAGTATAGTTCCCTGATGAAGAAATCGAATTTAAAGGGTAATGGCGGTCTTTTAGGTTAAGGCAAACATTAGCCCCAAGAATTTAGGAGTTCGAAATGAAAGTACGTGCATCTGTAAAGAAAATGTGCCGAAACTGTAAAATCGTACGTCGCAGCGGTGTAGTTCGAGTGATCTGCAAAGTTGAACCACGTCATAAGCAACGCCAAGGCTAAGCTGAATTGACGCGGGGTGGCGGGGGATGTATAATTCGCCGCCTTCTGTGACGAAGAGAATAAAAAACGAAGCACTTACTGAGTGCCTCGAACGGAGTAAATTGAATGGCTCGTATAGCTGGCGTCAATATTCCAGACAATAAGCACACGGTTATCTCGTTGACTTATGTTTTTGGTATTGGCCGACCTACTGCTCAGCAGATCTGCGCCGACCTCAAAATTGAGGAAAGCACTAAGGTTCGTGATTTGGGCGAAGAGAAATTAGATGAGATTCGTAACGTCATTGCTGCAATGAACGTCGAAGGCGACTTACGCCGCGAAATCTCAATGAACATTAAGCGACTAATGGACTTAGGTTGTTATCGTGGATTACGTCACCGTCGTAGCTTACCGCTACGTGGTCAACGTACCAAGACTAACGCGCGGACCCGTAAGGGCCCGACTAAACCAATTCGCAAATAGCTAAGTACAGGATATCAACATGGCTAAGCCAGGTACTCGTACACGTAAAAAAGTTAAAAAGCAGGTAGCGGATGGGCTAGCGCACATTCATGCCTCTTTTAACAACACGATCGTTACTTTAACCGATCGCCAGGGCAATACACTAAGCTGGGCAACAGCTGGTGGTTCTGGTTTCCGTGGCTCTCGAAAGAGCACGCCTTTTGCCGCCCAGGTGGCTGCAGAACGTGCTGGTAAAGCAGCAATGGAATTTGGATTGAAGAACATTGATGTATTTGTTAAAGGCCCAGGACCAGGACGTGAGTCTGCTGTTCGTGCCTTAAACGGTTGCGGCCTTAAGGTTGCTAACATTACAGACGTGACTCCAATTCCACATAATGGTTGTCGCCCGCCTAAAAAGCGTCGCGTATAAAGGGGTAGGATCAAATGGCAAGATATATTGGACCCGTTTGCAAGCTGTCTCGACGTGAAGGAACAGATTTGTTCCTTAAGAGCGGTGTGCGAGCATTAGATTCAAAATGTAAAGCTGATACCATTCCAGGTGTACACGGCGCACGCCGTAGTCGTCTGTCTGAGTTCGGCACGCAGTTACGTGAAAAGCAAAAAGTTCGTCGTATGTATGGCGTTCTTGAGCGTCAATTCCGTAACTACTACAAAGAAGCGGATCGTCTTAAAGGCGCAACAGGTACTAACCTGTTGAGTTTACTAGAGACGCGTTTAGACAACGTTGTTTACCGTATGGGCTTCGGCTCTACCCGTGCTGAAGCACGTCAAATTGTTTCTCATAAGAGCATTTTGGTTAACGGTCAGACTGTAAACATCCCAAGCTACAAAGTAGCTGAAGGTGACGTAATCTCTATCCGTGAAAAGGCAAAAGTGCAGTTGCGCATCAAAAGTGCTCTAGAGTTGGCCGCCCAGCGTGCCGCAGTAGAGTGGTGTGATGTAGATACTACTAAACTTGAAGGTACTTTCAAAAGTACTCCAGAGCGTAGCGAACTGCCAGCCGAAATTAATGAGCAATTGATTGTAGAACTTTACTCTAAGTAAACTCTATTTTTAATCGCCCCAGTGAAAGGTGAGTCCATGACTTCAACCAACGATATTTTGACACCGCGTAACATCGTAGTGCAACGTGTAAGTGATACCCGCTCTAAGATTATTCTTGAGCCATTAGAGCGTGGCTTTGGCCACACTCTAGGTAATGCTTTGCGTCGTATTTTACTGTCTTCAATGGCAGGCGCGGCAATCGTTGACGTAGAAATCGACGGTGTTGAGCATGAGTACAGCTCTATTGAGGGAGTGCAAGAAGACGTTATCGAAATCTTGCTTAACCTTAAGGGTGTTGCGCTAACCATGCACGCCGGTGAAGAAGCAGTCCTAACCCTGACTAAACAGGGTCCTGGTACTGTAACTGCAGCCGACATAGCGCTGAGCCACGATATTGAAGTGGCTAACCCAGACCATGTGATTGCCCATTTAAACACTGCAACCAAGCTAGTAATGCAGCTTGCTGTGCGTGCCGGTACTGGCTATGAGCCAGCCGACACTCGCGACTTTGGTGAAGACGAAACTCACGCCATTGGCAAGCTGCAACTAGACGCTTCTTTTAGCCCCGTATTGCGAGTTGCATACGCGGTTGAAAGTGCTCGTGTAGAGCAGCGTACTAACTTGGACAAGCTAGTGATCGATCTAGAAACCAACGGTACTATAGATCCTGAAGAAGCAATCCGTAGCGCTGCTACCATTCTGCAACGTCAGATGGCAGTGTTTGTGGCTTTGGAAAACGACAACGAACCAGAAGCTAAGGTTGATGAGCCGGAAATTGATCCGATTCTTCTACGTCCAGTAGACGACCTAGAGCTAACCGTCCGTTCGGCTAACTGTCTTAAAGCAGAAAACTTAAACTTTATTGGTGATCTGATTCAGCGCACCGAAGTTGAGCTGCTTAAAACTCCGAACCTCGGTAAGAAGTCACTGACCGAAATTAAAGATGTGCTAGCCTCTCGCGGCTTGTCGCTTGGAATGCGTCTAGAAAACTGGCCACCGGCTATGTTGAAAGGCATTCAAGCTTAACGTCTTAACCGGCAAAAATTCAAACTTAGTTTGATAAGGAACTAACAAATGCGTCATCGTAAAAGTGGTCGTCATCTAAATCGTACCAGCTCTCATCGTAAGGCCATGTTTAAGAACATGTCTGTATCGTTGTTTGAGCACGAGTTGATCAAAACGACCCTACCTAAAGCGAAGGAACTGCGTCGCGTGGCTGAGCCACTGATCACCCTAGCTAAGGAAGATAGCGTTGCTAACCGCCGTTTGGCCTTTGCTCGTACTCGTAGCAAAGAAGCAGTTGGCAAGCTGTTCAATGAATTAGGCCCTCGTTATGAGGCTCGTCCTGGTGGCTATATCCGCATTATGAAGTGTGGATTCCGCCCTGGTGATAACGCCCCAATGGCCTATGTAGAATTAGTTGATCGTCCTGTAACTAGCGACGAGTAACCTTCTGCAGTAGTAAAAAAACCCAGCCTTGAGCTGGGTTTTTTTTATCTTAAATTTAATGGGCAAAATATGGCTGCCAATGGGTTTGAGTGGCCTAACTATCGACCACTTATCACCCTTTGAACTTGCCCTAGCGCACTAACAAGGGGGCCAAGAAACGCCCTGTGTGGGACGCTGAACTAGCTGCCACTTCCTCTGGTGTGCCTGTTGCAATAATCTCTCCTCCTTTATTTCCGCCCTCAGGCCCTAGGTCTACCACCCAGTCCGCTGTTTTGATTACATCTAAGTTATGCTCAATCACCACAATTGTATTGCCGTGGTCTCGAAGGCGATGTAAAACCACTAAAAGTTGCTGAATATCAGCAAAATGAAGACCCGTAGTGGGTTCGTCTAGTATGTATAGAGTTTGGCCGGTATCACGTTTGGATAGCTCTCTAGATAGCTTCACCCGCTGAGCTTCACCACCTGAAAGGGTGGTGGCATTTTGTCCCAAACAGATGTAACTCAAACCTACATCCATTAATGTCTTTAAGCGGCGATGAATCATGGGTACTGCAGCAAAAAAATCCACAGCAGCTTCCACAGTCATGGCAAGCACTTCAGTGATGTTTTTACCCTTGTACTGGATTTCTAAAGTTTCCCGGTTATAGCGCTTGCCCTTGCACACATCACAAGGTACGTAGACATCAGGCAAAAAGTGCATTTCTACTTTGATGACGCCGTCACCCTGGCAAGCTTCACAGCGGCCACCTTTAACGTTGAAACTAAAGCGGCCAGGTTTGTAGCCACGAGAACGGGCTTCCTGTGTGCCTGCAAACAATTCCCTAATAGGCGTAAAGATGCCGGTATAAGTGGCAGGGTTGGAGCGAGGCGTGCGACCAATAGGGCTTTGATCAATATCGACAACCTTGTCCATTAACTCTAAACCCTTCACTTCTTTATGGGGTGCAGCCACCAAAGTGGTTGCTTTGTTTAACAAAGTCGCAGCTAATGGATAAAGGGTGGCATTGATAAGAGTAGATTTACCAGATCCAGACACACCTGTAACACACGTCATTAAGCCCAATGGAATAGCAAGATCAACATTTTGGAGGTTGTTGCCTGTTGCCCCTAAAAGCTTTAACCATTGACCCTTAGTCGGTTTGTTACGCTTATCAGGTAAAGGGATGCATTTGACACCGCTTAAATATTGCCCTGTAAGGGAGTCTGGATTAGCCATCACTTCTTCAGGAGTGCCTTGTGCTACTATGCGACCACCATGAACGCCAGCGCCAGGGCCAATATCGATCACATGATCTGCAAGGCGCACTGCTTCTTCATCGTGCTCAACCACAATTACAGTATTTCCAAGGTCCCGTAGGTGAACGAGTGTCTTTAACAAGCGCTCATTGTCACGTTGATGCAAGCCAATAGATGGCTCGTCGAGAATGTACATAACGCCCACTAGGCCTGCGCCTATTTGACTGGCAAGCCTAATACGTTGGGCCTCGCCACCTGACAGGGTGTCAGCATTGCGATCTAGAGTAAGGTACTCTAAGCCAACGTTGACTAAGAAGTCTAAACGCAGGCGTATTTCCTTTAAAATTTTATCAGCAATTTGGCCCTGTTTGCCTTCTAATTTTAGGTTAGCAAAGTAGTCGGAGCAAGCACCGACGGCCTTACTAGTGATCTGTGGTAAATTTAGCTCATCAATAAATACATGGCGAGCTTCTGTGCGTAAGCGACTGCCATCACAGCTAGGGCAGGGCTGCATGTTGAGGTATTTTCCCAGGTCTTCGCGCACCATGTTCGACTCGGTCTCCCGATATCGTCTTTGCATGTTATTAATGATCCCCTCAAAGGGGTGATTGCGAGTGATTTTGTCGCCACGATCATTGATGTAATTGAATTCAACAGCTACTTTTCCGGTGCCGTAAAGAATCAGCTTTTGAATGTCTAAACCGAGGTTTTCCCAGGCCGTGTCCATGCTAAAGCCATAGTGTTTTGCCATGGCGCTAAGGAGTCCATAGTAATAAATAGAACGACGATCCCAGCCTCTGACGGCGCCCTCAGATAAGCTGTTTGCTGGTTGTTGAACTACTTTTCCTGCATCAAAAAACTGACGGATTCCAAGACCATCACAAGACTGGCAAGCACCTGATGGGCTATTAAAGCTAAATAGTCTGGGCTCTAATTCGGCAATAGAGTGGCCGCAAGTAGGGCATGCAAAGCGAGACGAAAAGATCATCTCTGGAGCGGATGGGTCGTCCATGGACGCTACTTTGGCAATGCCATCAGTAAGGTTTAGGGCAGTCTCAAAAGACTCTGCTAAGCGAAGTTGAAGCCCCTCCTTTACTTTGAATCGGTCTACTACTACTTCTATAGTGTGCTTCTTATTCTTTTCTAAATCTGGAGTGTCATCTAAATCACACAAAGTGCCATCGATGCGCGCACGGATATAGCCTTGGCTACGAAGCTCATCCAGTGTATGTAAGTGCTCACCTTTTCTATTTTGTACCACAGGAGCAAGTAGCATTAAACGCTGGTCAGCTTCTTGGGCCAATACCTGGTCTACCATTTGGCTTACTGTTTGTGCTGCTAGTGGAAGGTCGTGTTCTGGACAACGAGGCTCGCCGGCACGAGCAAATAGCAAGCGCAAATAATCATAAATTTCAGTAATGGTGCCTACCGTTGAGCGGGGGTTGTGAGAGGTAGATTTTTGTTCAATGGAAATAGCTGGTGACAAACCTTCAATATGGTCGATATCGGGTTTTTCCATAATTGACAAAAACTGCCGGGCATAAGTAGATAAGGATTCTACATAACGTCTTTGACCTTCTGCATAGAGGGTGTCAAAGGCCAACGATGACTTGCCAGAGCCAGACAGGCCAGTAATTACAACTAGTTTGTCACGCGGAATATCGATGTCGATGTTCTTCAAATTATGGGTGCGCGCACCGCGTACTATTATCGTGTCCATGGGTCAATCCGCTGAAGGCCAAACCAACCATTATAGGCACAACTAGTGTGCTATAACAGCATTTAAAATGGAGGCATCAACTCCTTCTAAAAATAAGCACTTTAAGCTTTGAACATTGCCCGTTTAAGGCCTATAATTTTGGTCCCAGGTTTTCATAACTGGTGCTTTAATGTGCTCACACATACAGCAACTCAACACTCATACATCAGGAGAAGATCATGGCACAAGGCGTCAATAAAGTGATATTAATAGGCAATGTGGGCGGCGACCCAGAAACCAAATACATGCCTAGTGGTGGTGCAGTCACAAACTTAAGCATAGCTACTTCAGAATCTTGGAAAGACAAGCAAACAGGCCAACCACAAGAGCGCACAGAATGGCACCGAGTGGTGTTTTTTAACCGTTTAGCAGAAATCGCTAGCGAATATGTACGTAAGGGTTCAAAGGTCTATGTAGAAGGTGCACTGCGCACTCGTCAGTGGGAACAAGACGGTGTAAAGCGTTATAGTACCGAAATAGTGGCGTCACAAATGCAAATGCTAGACAGTCGCCAAGGTGGAGCTCAAGCAGGTGCCCCCCAAGGTGGGCAAGGTGCTCCTCAAGGTGGCCAGCCACAGCAGCAAAATTATAACCAGCAAGCTCCACAAGGCCGTCCTCCACAACAACAGCAACAACAGGCGCATCAACAACAGCCCCCAGCTCAGCAACCACAGCAACAAGCAGGTGGTTTTGACGATGGGTTTGATGATGATATTCCTTTTTAATAGAAGCCAGATAGGTTTCCATTAAATATGTTATAAAGGCCTCTGATCTCAGGGGCTTTTTTGTTTTTACACAAGGCTCTTAACGCACGCTTTTAAATTGGCACCAATGAACAGAGACACACGGATGTTGTTTAAGCTATTTTTACCTTTTGCCTTTGGTTACTTTTTGTCATTTTTATATCGCGTGGTCAACGTAGCCATAGCCCCAGATTTGGTGCGTGAGTTTGGCCTAAATGCTAACCAAATGGGCTTGATCAGTAGTGCCTATCTATTAACCTTTGCCTTATGTCAGTTGCCACTAGGCATTTTGTTAGACCGTTATGAAAGCCGTAAGGTCAGTGCCGCTTTACTGTTGGTCGCAGCCCTTGGAGCTTTGGTCTTTTCCTTTGCAGATTCTGCTTTTTGGTTGCTTATAGGCCGTGGACTCATTGGAATAGGTGTATCGGCCTGTTTAATGGCAGCCTTCACTGCTTACGCTAATCTTTTACCCTCACAAAAACTGCCCCTAATAAATGGTCTGCAGCTGATGGCAGGCGGTTTAGGGGTTGTGTCGGCGTCTACCCCGGTGCAGTGGTTTCTTACATGGGGAGACTGGCGACTGTTGTTTCAAGGCTTAGCTGCAGCGTCTGTGATTGCCAGTGTATTGGTTTATAGTTTAGTGCCAAAGTACCTGGTGAGTTCAAATGGAGAAAGTCTAAAACAGCAGCTAGTATCCTTATGGCAAGTGGTTAAAAGCCCACGTTTTTACCAAATCGCGCCTTTGTCAGTAGCTACACAAGGTGTATTTGGCGCATTTGTGGGCTTGTGGTCAGGGTATTGGTTGCGAGATTATCTATCCTTGCCTAATGGGGAATCTTCACAAATCATTCTTACCATGGCCTTAGCGATGACAGCTGGTTTTGCGGTGTTAGGTGCTCTAGCAGCAAGTGCCCAGCGTATTGGTATCAGTGCCCATGTCGTTAGCGTTTCAGGCATGCTGGTGTACATGCTTAGCCAGTGGGTGATTATTAACGAATGGAGCCAATGGCACCATTTGTGGTGGGGGCTAAGTGGTTTTTTTGGGACATCTGGCGTGCTTATGTATGCGTATTTGTCTCAATCAGTGCCAAAAAGTTTGTTGGGACGCACTAACACTAGCTTAAACTTGTGTGTATTTGTGGTGGCATTTGCCTGTCAGTGGGGCCTAGGGGTAGTGATCAACTTATGGCCTGCCAGTGCAGCAGGCGTATACCCAAAAATAGCCTACGCTACCGCTTGGCTCTGGGCATTAGGGCTCCAAGGAGTCGCGTTAGCCTGGTTTGGTTATAACGCCATCTTTGGCAAGTTGCGCTAACTGGGCAGTGGACACACCTAATATGTCGCCTAAAACATCACTAGTGTGGCTGCCTAGTTCTGGCCCTGGCCAACGTGTGGCGCCAGGTGTTTTAGTGAGTTTTGGTAAAATAGCTGGAATCTTAAGCTCCTCACCGTTAATTTGTACACTTTCAAATAAGCCTCTAGCATTGAAGTGCTTATCATTGACCATGTCTTCTACGTTATAAATGGGTCCCCCAGGCACTCTATTGATATCTAAAATATGAAGAATAGTTGCAGAATCATTTTTTGCACACCAAGAACACAAAGCCTGGTCAATTTTAGTTTCGTGTATCACCCGGCCAGCATTAGATGATAGTACAGGGTCGTGGGCCATTTCTGGATAGCCTGCTGCTACCATTAAGCGTTGAAAAATCGAATCACCATTACCACCAATCACCACATACTTTCCATCTAAACACTTGTAAGTGTTGGTAGGCACAATGCCAGTTACTGTGCTGCCAGAAGGTTGCCGAATTACATCGGCACCATCATATTCAGGAACCACCGCTTCCATTAAATTGAACATAGATTCATACAGGGCAACATCTACCACTTGGCCTGTGCCACTGCTTTTTTGTTCAATCAGAGCTAAACAAATGCCTAACGCTGCATGAATCCCAGAAATAGTGTCGCCAATGCTCAGGTTGGGCCTAACGGGGGCTTGTTCTGGGTGGCCGTTAACATATCGAAAGCCACTAATCCCCTCACACACAGAGGCAAAGCCAGGTTTGCTGGCATAGGGGCCTGTTTGGCCATAACCAGAAATACGGGCGTAAACCAGCTTAGGGTTGGATTGTTTAAACTCTTCAGGGCCAATGCCCCAGTTTTCTACGACGCCTGGGCGAAAATTTTCGATCACAATGTCTGCCGTATTAATTAGCTGTCTAACCAATTCAATGCCGGCTTTAGTTTTTAGGTCAATGGTGACAGATTTCTTATTTCTAGCTAATGAATACCACCACAACGATGTGCCATCTTTCATCTGGCGCCAATTACGAATTGGGTCGCCGCCATTTGGAGATTCGATTTTGATCACTTCCGCACCAAAGTAACCAAGCATGCATCCGGCAAAAGGGCCAGCGAGTAGCTGCCCTAGCTCAATAACTCTATACCCTGATAATGGGCCTTTAGCATCCATAGTTAGTGCTCACTTTTTCTACGTTTGTATCAAATAACCATAATGTAATTGTATATTGGATTTATATTGATAGTAAGCGCTAGCGTATCTCTTGCAGCAGTTGCTCGCACCAAAGAGTGACGCGCTGATCTGTAAGCTCATGTTGGCTATCTTCGTCCACAGCTAAGCCTATAAATTGGCTACCGTCAGCGGTTGCAGCTTTAGATACTTCGTATTGGTAACCTTCAGTAGGCCAATAGCCTATAGCTTTAGCGCCAAGGCCAATACATTTTTCATGTAATAGCCCCATTGCATCTTGATACCATTCTGGATAACCAATTTGATCGCCACAGCCAAAGAAAGCCATTTGAATGCCTGACAGATCTAACGTGTCTATTTCTTCCCAAATGTCTTCCCAGTCTGCCTGCAACTCGCCGTAGTCCCAGGTAGGTATGCCACAAATAACTGTTTGATAATCTAGCATTAAGCTTACAGAATCATCCGCCACGTTAAAGATGTCTACTTTATCAGCACCTAAAATGTCACGAATTTGGTCGGCAATATCTTCTGTGTTGCCGGTGGTTGAGCCAAAAAATAAGGCAATGGACATGATTTAAATCTCTAAGTAAAAGCGCTAAGGGTCAAAAGTAGTATATGCAACAAAACTTTAGGAACTATTCTGAATTTAAAGCCATTTACTTGGCAGGTGTAATTGCTGCAGGTAAGGTGGCGATGCTTTCCACATTTTTAGTGGCGATTTTGTGGCTTGGGGAAACCTAAGCCATTTTTTTATCTAAAATTCGATACCACGTTGGGCTTTAATGCCATCTCGAAAGGCATGTTTTACATCTTTAATTTCACTCACTGTGTCACACACTGCGATAAGCCCTTCTGGCGCACCTCGGCCTGTGATCACAAGGTTCATGTGCGCAGGGCGCTCATTAATAGCCTTGGACACCTTGTCCAAATCTAACCAGCCATGACTAAACATGTAAGTCAGTTCGTCCAGGATTAAAAAATGGATGCTAGGGTTCGCTAACAAAGATGCGGCTAGTTCCCATGCTTTTTCAGCAGCAGCTTTATCGGCTTCTTGGTTTTGAGTTTCCCAAGTGAATCCAGCACCCATTGCATGGTAGGACACCAAGGGTAATTGGCTAAAAAATAATTCTTCGCCACATTCCCAGTCGCCCTTTATAAATTGTACTACTGCACAGTTATGGCCATAGCCTAAGCTTCTGGCAAGCATGCCAAAGGCAGAGCTGCTTTTACCCTTGCCGTTACCCGTTAGTAATACAGATACACCTTGTTCTTTGTCAGCATTAGCAATTTTTTTATCGATTTGCTGCTTTACCTTGCTCATACGCTGCTGGTGTTTTTCGTTGCTGACGGGCTTTTTCATAATATATGTCCTGCCTAATGCTGATGCCGCTGTTCTGGTCACAGAGTAGGCTGTTATTTTGGGTGAGATGATCCATGTATGGTGAAGTTTACCTATCGGTGAAGTGGTGAACAAGGCGTATATTGGAAGATTGAAATAACCAAGTCGCTTTTAAGTATTAAAGGGTAAAGGATCACTATAAACTGTGACGCATATTCAACAAAAATGTCCAAGGCATCTCGCGCATGAGCTTTTCCAAACCACTGCGGCAGCTATTTTTGGGGGGCGCTCGCTCAGGCAAGAGCGGCCTAGCCGAACAAGCCGCCATAAATAGCGGTCTAAAAGTGGTCTATGTGGCTACGGCTCAGTTAAGTGAACATAACGAGCCAGGCAGTATGGCCGCACGGGTGGCAATACATAAAGAACGCAGACCAAGCAGTTGGCGGTTAATAGAGGAGCCATTAGCGCTAAGCCATACTATGTTCGAGTTGGATCAAACGCCCTGTTGCGTGCTGGTAGACTGCCTCACATTATGGCTAAGTAACCATTTATGTGCTGAAAATAGTGATATAGAGGCTTCTTTGGCACAGCTAATTCACCAGGTCAGCCAAACACGACACCATGTTATTTTAGTCAGCAACGAAGTAGGCTCTGGCATAGTGCCAATGGGGGAGTTAAGTCGCCAATTTCAAGACTATTCGGGCCTCATGAATCAGCGCTTAGCACAAGTATGCGACGAGGTGACCTTGGCTGTAGCTGGGCTGCCATTAAGCTTAAAGAACAACTGAATTTTGTTAACTACCTAACCACTTTTACCCAATCCTAACCCCTAAACTTACCAGAAGTAATTACTATGACTCTTGAATGGATTAATACGCCACTAGCCACACTCAATACTAGTGCCAAAGAGCAAGGCCTAGAGCGGCAAGCACAACTCACCAAACCACCAGGCTCTTTAGGCAGTTTGGAAGCCATGGCTGTGCGCCTTTGCGCGATGCAGGGTGTACAAAAGCCCAGTGTAGACAGTGCGCAGGTAGTGGTTTTTGCTGGTGACCACGGTGTTGCTGCTGAGGGAGTGTCTGCATTTCCTCAAGTAGTTACTGGCGAAATGGTAAAGAATTTTTCCCGTGGTGGTGCAGCAATTTGTGCATTAGCACGTCAAAACAACGCCGCCTTTGAAGTAGTGAACTTGGGCACTGTGGTGGACTTATCAACCATGGAGAACATTGTTGATAATACGATAATGGCAGGCACGGATAACTTTTCCCAGCAACCGGCTATGACTTTGGCGCAGCTTGCCCAAGCGATGGCAGCAGGTAAAGCTGCGGTAGATCGTGCAGCAGACAATGGAGTTACCTTATTTATTGGTGGTGATATGGGCATTGCCAATACCACAGCAGCCACTGCACTGGCTGCTTGGGCGACTGGCGAAAGTGTGACTGCGCTAGTAGGCCCAGGCACAGGGCTAGATGCCCAAGGTGTAGCTCATAAGGGGCAAGTGATAGAGGCAGCGCTGGCAAAGCATGCCAGCGCTATGATAAGCCCAGTAGACGCCTTGCGTCATGTGGGTGGCTTGGAAATAGCCGCTTTAACAGGCGCCTATATACGAGCAGCTCAAGTCGGCATGGCTATTTTAGTGGATGGCTTTATTACAACGTCGGCGGCCATTTTAGCGGCTAAAATCCAACCTCAAATCACTGGCTGGATGTTTTTTGCTCATGCATCGGCAGAGCCAGGTCACCAAGCAATGATGGCTTCGATAGGAGCTGAAACTATCCTTGATTTGGGTATGCGGCTAGGTGAAGGCAGTGGCGCAGGTGTGGCTTTATCAATATTAAAAAGTGCATGTGTTACACATAACGAAATGGCCACATTTGCAGAAGCTTCAGTTTCTGAAAAGCCAGCCTAATAACGGTTAACTGGTTATGAGAATTAGCTTGCTGCGCCACGGTCAAACCACACAAGATGGAATATACCGTGGTTATACAGATGTCGCTTTAACTGAGAAAGGGTTAGAGCAAATGCAATACGCTGTAGCAGGCTTTGAGCGGTCTGTAGACTACCTAGTAAGTTCTGATTTACAGCGTTGTGCAAAATTTACAGCGTTATTTGCCTCATCACTTACAAAACGTGGTTTACCTTTAGCGCCTAAAGAGCTGCTAGACAAGCGCTTTCAAGAAATGTCTTTTGGTGATTGGGACGGCCAGTCTCGTGCCGAAATATGGCGTACACAGCCAAAAGCTGTGAGCCAGTTTTGGAGCGATCCAATGCATAGTAGTGCTCCTAATGGTGAAACAGTCTTAGCGCTGCAAGGTCGTGCTATGAATGCCCTCCATGGACATGTTAAAAATGCAGTTGAGCTAAACTGCGAACACATGCTTATTGTCACCCATGGGGGCGTCATCAGAGCCATGCTAGGCTCTATTTTACATATGGGTGCCAAAGGCTTGTTCAATTTCAACTTACCGTATGCAGGCGTGGTGCCTTTGCACGTGGTGTGTTTTGATGATGAAAACGGCCAGGCTGACTACCATATCAGCTTAGATTTTTCGGCTAATTAGGATGTTTGCAATGCTTAAACAACACTACCATGCCTTAGTTTTGGCCTTTCAATTTCTCACTCGCATACCCGTCTATAAAGTGTTTGCCATCGCTAATACCATGCCTTCACCAAAAGTGGCGGCTAAAGCCTTGCTTTATTATCCGGTGGTAGGTGCAGTGATTGGTGGTTGTTTAGTTTTATTGCCTGTCACCTCTAACTACTTTGGCATTTTAGTAAGCCCACAAATGCAGGCCGCCTTGGTGCTGGTAATGTGGGTATGGATTACTGGTGGCCTGCACCTTGATGGCCTAGCTGATAGTGCAGACGCATGGCTTGGTGGCTTTGGAGATAAACAACGAACGTTAGATTTAATGAAAGATCCCACCTGTGGCCCCAGTGCTGTAGTGGTTTTGGTTTTAACCCTATTGATTAAGTGGCTGGCTTTAAGCGAAGTGATAGCCCAGGGGCAAGCGGTGGCATCTTGGTGGTGGATAATGCTGGCTCTAGTGCCGGTGCTTGCAAGGCTACAGGTTATGGTTTTAGTAGTGCACACTCCCTATGTAAGAGGTCAGGGCTTGGGCACTGAGCTTAAAAATCAAGCGCAGGCTAAGTGGGTGTGGTTTTGGCTATTAGCATTAGCTGTCTTCATGCTGTATCAAGCCATTGGCTTGTCATTAGCGATGTTATTTATTGCAGGCATTGGCTATGGCTTAATGCGCCGTTTGATGATGCTGCGAATAGATGGCTGGACAGGAGACACAGCTGGTGCCAGCATTGAGGTAACGGAGATGCTTCTGCTTTTAGTGATGTCGATGCTGATGCCTATTATTGTATAAGCAACGAATAACTCAATAACGTGAATGCCATTCACCTTTGACGTAAAGCTTTCACCCAGTGACCCTCTTCAAACTGACATAATAGCTGCTCTTTAATGTGTAATGTCCACACGGAGCATGGTTTGATCAGTCGTTATTCCTTTGAGTTTTTCCCCCCTAAATCTAATGAGAGTAGCCAAAATTTAGACAACTGTCTAAATGCGCTAGCGTCTTGGCAACCTGAATTTTGTTCAATGACATATGGCGCTGGTGGTTCAAGCCAGAACGAAAGTTATAGCGCTATCCAGCGGCTACAACAACGGGACCATCGTGTGGCAGCGCACATCACAGGCGTAGGTGCTAGCAAAGCACAAGTGAACAAAACAGCCCAGGCATTTGCCGATGCAGGTGTAGACCACTTAGTGGCTCTTCGAGGTGACAGTCCAGGGGGGGCGTTCATTCCCCATCCACAAGGCTATCCCTATGCAGTAAATCTGGTGGCAGGCCTGCGGCATTGGTTTGATGGTACTATATCAGTGGCAGGCTATCCAGAAACACACCCAGAAGCCACTAGTGCCAATGCAGACATTGACCACCTAAAAGCTAAGGTGGATGCAGGCGCTAACCAAATAATGACTCAGTATTGTTACAACACAGACGCCTTGCTTCGCTTTAGTGAGCGCACACAAGCCAAGGCTGCACAGGTGCCTATTATTGTTGGCATAATGCCTATCCATGACCTACAAGCAGTGCAGCGTTTTTCAGCCCGGTGCGGTGCTACGGTTCCTGCTAAAATAGTGGCTCAGTTTGAGCAGCTAAGTGACCCTGATGACCTATTTAAACTTGCCATTGATATCACCCTAAACCAAATAGAACAGCTAAAAAACCATGGTCTTAACCAAGTGCACTTATACACCTTAAATCGCCCCCAATGGGTGCACTCAATTTTGCAGGCAATAACTCAGCCCAAGCTTGCTAAAAGTGCGTAAATACTAAGCTTAAGGTATAATGCGCGGCTTAATAATTTGGATTGCAGAACAGCTCCATCATGACCTTGAAAGCCAGCCTACAAAAGAAACCAAAAGCCGTCGTCATTTACTCTGGTGGCATGGATTCCTACACTGTATTACACCTAGCCCTGCAGCAAGGTTACGACGTACACGCCGTGTCGTTTAACTATGGTCAACGTCATAGTAAAGAACTAGATGTGGCCGCCAAAGTATGTGTAGACACAGGCGTGTCTCATAAGCTGGTGGACATTACCGCAATCAACCAGCTTTTGCAGGGCTCATCGCTCACCTCAACAGACATCGACATTCCCACTGGTGAATACGAAGAAGACAATATGAAGTCTACCGTGGTGCCTAATCGTAATATGATTTTATTGTCTTTGGCCATTGGCTACGCGGTGTCAATTGGGTCTACCGAAGTGTTTTATGGGGCGCATTCTGGTGACCATGACATTTATCCAGATTGCCGTCCAGAATTTGTAGACGCCATGAACGTAGTATCTGCCATTGCTAACTATGATGACGTACAAATCATTAGCCCGTTTTTACACCAAAGTAAGCTTGCTATCCTAGAGGCTGGTTTAAACATGGGCTTAGACTACGGCCAAACATGGACCTGCTACCTAGGCCAAGAAAAGGCCTGTGGCAAATGTGGCTCTTGCGTAGAGCGTTTAGAAGCCTTTGCTAAAGCGGGCCTCATCGACCCCGTGTCATACGTGTCTGTATAACTATGTATTCCGTTAAAGAAATTTTCTACACACTCCAAGGTGAAGGGCGTCAAGCTGGAAGACCAGCAGTATTTTGTCGGTTTGCAGGCTGTAACCTTTGGACCGGAAGTGAAGCGCGCCGTGGCGTAAGCATTTGCGACTTTTGCGACACAGATTTTGTGGGCGTGGATGGCACCTTAGGAGGCCGCTATACGGCACAAGATTTATCCCAGCTCATAGCGGGCTGCTGGCCAGAAGGCATGCCAGGGCATCCTCTTGTGGTGCTTACAGGCGGCGAACCTATGTTGCAAGTAGATGAAGAGTTAGTCAGCCAGGTACACGAGCAAGGTTTTGAAATAGCCATAGAAACCAATGGCACACTGCCCGTGCCTGCGACTATCGATTGGATCTGTGTTAGCCCCAAGGGCACTGCCCAAATCGTCCAAATGACAGGCCATGAACTGAAATTAGTGTATCCACAGCGCCACGCAATGCCAGAAAAATTTATTGGCTTAGATTTTGAAAATCACTACCTACAGCCCTTAGATAAGTCGTATATTGCTACCTCTAGCGATGACGACAACTACGTGCAACAAACCATAGACTATTGCATGAAGCACCCACAATGGCGCTTAAGCTTGCAAACTCACAAAATTACAGGCATCCGGTAATGGAAATATACAAAGACTTTAGCTTTGACTCAGCTCACTTTTTACCCAATGTGCCAGCAGGGCATAAGTGCGGGCGCCTGCACGGGCACACCTTTTCCTTGCGCATTGTAGTGAGTGGCCCAGTGGGTGAAACCACAGGTTGGATCATGGACTTTGGCGACATTAAGAAGGTGTTTAAGCCTCTTTATGAGCAGCTAGATCACAACTACCTAAATGACATCAAAGGCCTAGAAAACCCTACTAGTGAAGTGATGGTGAAGTGGATTTGGCAGCAGCTAAAGCCTGTGTTACCTCAGCTTTCACGTTTAGAACTAAAAGAAACCTGCACCTCTGGCTGTGTTTACAGCGGTGAGTGACACATGGCGATAGACGGCTTAAACAATGACGACATTAAACGCATACGCGATCAGGTAAAAACTATCGCCGTGGTGGGCTTGTCTCCCAAGCCTCATCGTGCAAGTCATCAAGTAGCTGTGTATTTGCAGAAGCTAGGATACCAAGTGGTGCCAGTGCACCCCAAGCACAAAGAGATTTTAGGCCTCACCTGCTACCAAAACCTAGCAGCCATTCCCTTTGCTATAGATATGGTCGATTGCTTTCGCACAAGCGAAGCTATGCCTGCCTTGATTGATGAAACCATCGCCAAAGGTGCTAAAGTCGTGTGGATGCAGCTAGGTATCTATCACGCAGATGCCGCAACCACTGCTAGGGCTGCAGGCATTACTGTGGTGATGGATCGTTGTCCTAAGATAGAGTTCCCCAAGCTAAGTTAAGCCAATCTCTAATAATTGTTAATTCAAGGATACACAATGACTAATCAATACGTGCCACCCAAAGTGTGGGTTAATGATGTAAAGGGCGGCAACCGGTGGGCCAGTATTAATAGTCCAGAATCTGGCGCAAGGATTGAGCAAGAGCTACCTATTGGAGACCATGGGTTCCAGCTTTATTCACTTGGTACCCCCAATGGCCAAAAAGTAACCATCTTGCTAGAAGAGCTTCTTGCCCTAGGAATAAAAGAAGCTGAGTATGATGCTTTTTTGATCAATATAGGCACAGGAGAGCAATTTTCCTCAGGGTTTGTGGCGATTAACTCAAATTCAAAAATACCTGCATTACTTGATAAAACCACCGATGAACACATTAATGTATTTGAATCGGCATCCATTCTTGTGCACCTTGCAGAAAAGTTTGGTGAGTTTCTTCCCAAAGCTTCCGCTAAGCGCACACAGGTTTTCAACTGGTTGTTTTGGGCGCAAGGCTCTGCACCTTTTTTAGGTGGTGGTTTTGGCCATTTTTACGCCTATGCAGACACAAACCAAGAGTATCCTATTAACCGTTTTGCTATGGAAACCAAGCGTCAGCTAGACGTGTTAGACAAGCAACTGGCGACCAATAGCTTTGTTGCCGGTGAAGACTACACCATTGCTGACATGGCTATCTGGCCTTGGTATGGCAACTTAGTGCTAGGCAACTTATATGATGCGGCGCAATTTCTCCAAGTGGAAACCTACACCCACGTAATGTGCTGGGCCAAAAAACTAGAGCTACGTGAAGGCGTACAGCGTGGACGCATAGTAAACAGCTATTCAGGTGAAAAGTGGGAGCTGCTTCCGGAGCGCCATAGTGCAAAAGATATTGATGATGTTTTGGCGTTGAGGCCTTAGCCTCTAAGCTAATTTAGGTGGCAAACACAACTACAGGAAATCTACATTTGACAAAGGCCTAGGCTAAAATCCAAATAATAGGCTAAACCAAAGGCATCATAATGAGCATTACCAACGGAATGAATCACCTAGGCTTGTCAGTATCTAACCTAGATCAATCAGTCTCATTTTTTGTTGACCACTTAGGTGGACGGAAGCAGGAAGAGATGAATCTTACCCCCGATCAGCAGTCACAGATGGGTTTGTGCGGCTTACTCTATGGCAGGTAGATCATGATCTTGATGTGCAAGCATTTCACCGCAGGAAGAACATAGGGCTTCATCATATTGCTTTGGAAGTGTGTTCTGAAATGCAATTGAATGAGCTACATGAAAAGCTGTGTGGCAACTCAGATGTAGAAATAGAGTTTGCGCCAGAGCTTGTAGGCGCAGGCCCAAGAAAGCACATGATGTGTAATGAGCCTGGTGGCATAAGAGTGGAGTTTATTTGGCCTGGTCACTGATAAAGACGTTTTATTCACCAGCAATAGTTATGGTGTTATTGGGGATTACAGTCCCACTGGCTAACTATTGTTGGGGAATATGGGTCAAACCTAGCCAAATAAAGTCACGCTTACACTGGCAACAGGCATAATATTTTCACAGTGTGGTAATGATTGGTTTTTGAGAGGACAGGCCCAGCTAAAAAATGTCACTATGGAATGTGGCTAAATTTGCTATTACTTTAAATATTAATGATCACGCAGCCAGATGCAATCCATAAACGATTGATATGGGTATTAAGTTCACACACTAAATAGGAAAAAATGATGACTGTTGCATATTGGTGTATTTTTTTAGCATGCCTATTACCCTGGTTCTCTATTGGTTATGCTAAGTTTTTAGCGCCTAAGGCTACCTTTAAAGAATTTGATAATAAAGCCCCAAGAGACTACTTATCGCAGCTTGAAAATGACCGTAAGCGGGCAGTTTGGGCTGAAAAAAACACCTATGAAGCCCTTCCATTATTTATTGCGTCAGTTTTGGTGGCTCATCAAGTTGGGGCTGATCAATATTTAATTAATGTGTTATCGGTTCTGTTTGTGGTGCTTCGAGTAGCTTATATAGGCCTTTATATAGCCAATTTAGCTACGTTAAGAACGGTAGCTTGGACTGCTGGAGTAGGGTGTTGTTTGGGAATGTTCTTAATCAGCATGTAAGGTTTTACGGGAGCTAGGCTTAATTAAGAGTGCTACTAAAGGGAAGTGATTGTAGCTGTTTATTCGGCCGAATCAGCTTCCCTGATGCGCTCCAGTCTGTTTTGTTCTTCAATAAACGCCTGCTTTATTTCTTCTAGCACCATATCCACATCTGCAGATTCTGTGTCGTCTTCAAATAAGCCTGTCAGCTTTGTGGTGGGATACAGGTCTCCAGCTTCAAATAAGGCCCACATTTCTGGGGCATAGCGAGTGTGGTGAAGTGACGGTGCATATTGTGCGTAGTAATTGGTGATGTTTTCTACATCGCGCTGGTGCATGCTTTGAGCGTTGTTATTAGCTGCAGCATCCACTGCTTGTGGGAGGTCTATAATGACTGGGCCATGATCATCTAAGAGTACATTAAAAGGCGAAAGGTCGCCATGCACCAAGCCTGCACAAAGCATGCGCATAATGTCGTGCATCAAGGTTTCATGGTCTGCTAGGGCTTGTTCTTGGGTCATGGAAACATCGTTAAGGCGCGGTGCTACATCACCATCTCCATAGGTGATTAGCTCCATTAACAGCACTCCATCAAAGCAACCGTAGGGTTTGGGTACGCGCACGCCAATTTCTGCTAGTTTGTATAGCGCAGACACCTCTGCAGTTTGCCACACTTCTTCTTGCTGCTCGCGGCCAAATTTGGAGCCTTTGCCCATGGCGCGGCCTCTGCGGCTGTTGCGAACTTTACGACCTTCTTGGTAGGTGACCGCTTGTTTAAAGGCGCGTTTTTCTGGGGCTTTGTAGATTTTTGCACAACGGATCTCAGACCCACAGCGCACCACGAAGACATCAGCTTCTTTACCACTCATTAGAGCGTGGATCACTTCGTCGACCAAACCATTTTCGACCAGCGGTAGTATGCGTTTTGGGATTTTCATAAGGCTATTATACATCAGTTACATAGGGATGGAACGCCACATCTAGACTGGTTTTATGCTTAATTTTCTCAGCTGTTTTTGATCTGTGTCAAAGTTATCTAATGCCAGCCAGCGCTGGTATTCTGCCTTTAGGGTGGGCCAATCTTTATCAAGAATAGAGAACCACGCCGTGTCTCGGTTACGGTTTTTATACATGGAGGCTTGTTTAAATAGCCCATCGTAGCTAAAGCCTAAGCGTTTGGATGCCTTTTTTGAACCTTGATTTTGGTTGTCACACTTCCATTCATAACGGCGATAGCCTAGCTCAAAAACATGCTTCATCATTAAGTACATAGCTTCTGTGGCGGCGGTGGTTTGTTGCAGTGCTGGGGAGTAGTTGATATGGCCTACTTCCACCACGCCTACTTCTGGTTGTATGCGGAGGTAGCTGGCTATGCCTAAGGCTTGGTTGCTGGTGGTTTCAATAATGGCATAAAACACAGGGTCGGCACTTTTTTTGTGGCTGTCTATCCACTTCAAAAGCTGAGCTTTTTCGGTGAAAGGGCCATAAGGTAGATAGGTCCAAATACGACCCTCTTTGTCGACGCTAAAGGCTTGCCATAAATCCTCACCATGCTTCGCGCTGCATAGCTGCTCTATGCGGCAGTAGTGGCCTACCATGGTGGTTGTGGAGGGCTTTTGGCATGGGCGCCAATTAGGTAAAGGAAACCCTATGGGTTGGCCTAAAGTGTTTACATGGTTAGACATAGAAACTTTTGTGTATGGGCTGATGAATCAATAGTAGACGATGTTGGCATTAAAACATATTTTTTTAACCTACATTAAATCAGGCCTAACTTTGGATTAATGTAGGTTTACACTTAATTGTACCTTAAGCTCATCTGGAGCCAAAAAGCCCATCGTTAAACACGCTGAAATCCACCCAATAAAGGCTTGGTGAAACGGTGCCAAAAAACGCTGCTATCGGGTATAATGTTTCCATCATTTCATACTCACATGCACCACCGCTTTTCGGTAACCCCTAATGTTTGAAATCAATCCCTACATCCTAGCCATGAAAGACCTAGCCGAGCGCACCCATGTGCTTAGGGGGTATCTTTGACTATGTTGGCAAACAAGAGCGTTTAGTAGAAGTAGAGCGTGAGCTAGAACAACCAGATGTATGGAATGATGCAGACCGCGCACAAGCCTTAGGAAAAGAGCGCTCTATGCTTGAGGGTGTGGTCAATACCATTGATATTATGGACACGGGGCTAGTAGATGCCCGCGAGCTGCTAGATTTAGCGGTAGAAGAAAATGACGAAGACACTTTAAACGAAGTGCAGCTAGAGCTTGATGTACTGACTGCTAGTTTAGAAAAGCTAGAGTTTAGACGCATGTTCTCTGGTGAAATGGACCCAAACGCGGCATTTTTAGACATCCAATCTGGCTCTGGTGGCACCGAAGCTCAAGACTGGGCGAGCATTATTTTGCGCATGTACTTGCGTTGGGGTGAGCAAAAAGGGTTTAAAGTGGAGCTGATGGAAGTAAGTGATGGCGACGTAGCAGGCATCAAAAGTGCCACCATCCGCTTTGAAGGTGACTATGCCTTTGGCTGGTTGCGCACAGAAACAGGGGTTCACCGTTTGGTGCGCAAATCCCCCTTTGATTCTAGTAGTCGCCGCCACACCTCGTTCGCCTCTGTGTTTGTGTCACCAGAAATTGATGATGATATAGACATCGAAATCAACCCCTCAGACGTGCGGGTAGACACCTATCGAGCTAGTGGTGCTGGTGGTCAGCACGTTAACAAAACAGACTCTGCTGTGCGCCTAACTCATGGCCCATCAGGTATTGTGGTGCAGTGTCAAAACCAGCGCTCGCAACATCAAAACCGAGATTCTGCCATGAAGCAGCTACGCGCTAAGCTATATGAGCAAGAAATACATAAACGCCAAGAAGCCTCGCAAGCACTAGAAGATACTAAGTCTGACATTGGTTGGGGCAGTCAAATTCGCTCTTATGTGTTAGATGATCAGCGCATTAAAGACCTTCGTACTAATGTGCAAACTGGTGGTTGTGATAAGGTGCTAGACGGCGATTTAGACCAATTTATTGTAGCTAGCTTAAAAGCTGGTTTGTAAGCAAAAAAATACTCTATAGTAGAACCAAGACCTATGAATAATACTAACGAAAGTTTAATCCAAGACGACAACAAACTTATTGCTGAGCGGCGTGCCAAATTAGCCAAGCGCCGGGAAGCAGGCAATGCTTTTCCTAATGATTTTCGTCGTGACAGCTACGCCCAAGACCTACAAGATGCTCACGGCGAAAAAGATAAACCCCAGTTAGAAGCATTGGCTCTGCCTGTAAAGGTTGCTGGTCGTATTATTCGTAATCGTGGTGCGTTTATGGAGCTCCAGGATGTGTCTGGCCGTATCCAGCTTTATGTAAACCGTAAAGCCTTAACCCCAGAGCAGCTAGCGCAGCTTAAAACCTGGGACCTAGGTGATATTGTGGGTGTGGTTGGTGTGTTACAAAAATCGGGTAAAGGTGATTTGTTTGTGGATATGTCTGATCCACAGCTGCTTACCAAAGCCTTGCGTCCATTGCCAGACAAACATCATGGCCTTGCCGATCAAGAAATGCGTTATCGACAGCGCTACGTAGATCTAATTGTTAATGAAGAGTCTCGTAAAACCTTCGTTATTAGAACTCGTGTGGTAGAAGCGATTCGCCAGTATTTAATTACCCGCGAGTTTATGGAAGTAGAAACACCCATGATGCAAGTGATCCCCGGCGGCGCATCAGCCCGCCCCTTCATCACCCATCATAATGCCCTAGATCGCGATATGTATTTGCGGGTTGCCCCAGAGCTTTACCTCAAGCGTTTGGTCGTGGGTGGTTTTGAGAAAGTGTTTGAAATTAACCGTAACTTTCGGAATGAAGGTTTGTCTACGCGCCATAACCCAGAATTCACTATGCTAGAATTTTACTGGTCTTATGCAGATTTTCGCGACCTAATGGACCTCACAGAAGGCATGTTGCGCCACATTGCAGAAACCGTTTTAGGCAACAGCAAAGTGACTTACCAGGGCAGTGAATATGATTTTGCCCAGCCGTTTAAGCGTATTTCTGTGTTTGATTCTATCTTGCATTACAACCCCACCATCAACGCACAAGAACTAGCAGATGAAGCAGGTGCGCGTGCTATCGCAAAAGGCCTTGGTATTCCGCTGAAGCCATACTATGGTTTGGGTAAAGTACAGATTGAGATTTTTGAAAAGACCGTAGAAGATCGCTTAGATCAGCCTACGTTTATCACTCAATACCCGGCAGAAGTGTCACCTTTGGCGCGACGTAATGACCTTGACCCATTTGTTACAGATCGTTTTGAATTTTTTGTGGGTGGCCGTGAAATTGCTAATGGGTTCTCAGAGCTTAACGATGCTGAAGACCAAGCTGAGCGATTCTTGGCTCAGGTAGCAGAGAAAGATGCAGGTGACGATGAAGCTATGCATTACGATGCAGACTACATTGCCGCGTTAGAATATGGCATGCCTCCCACTGCAGGTGAAGGCATTGGTATAGATCGTTTGGTGATGTTGTTCACTGATGCGCCATCTATTCGAGATGTACTGTTGTTTCCACACATGCGCCCTGAAGCGAAATAGTAGCCTTATCACATAATGGATAAGTCCATTTGGCAAGATGCACACCTAGATCAGCTTGATGAAAGCTGGCTTAAGGTGCTGCAACCTTGTTTACAGCACCCACAGCTTGAAGCTTTAGCATCATTTCTCCAAGGTCGACTTGATCAAAACATTGATCTGTTGCCTGCCCAAAGTGATTGGTTTAACGCCTTTAAGCTAACCCCATTGCAGCAAGTTAAAGTGGTTATTTTAGGACAAGACCCTTATCACGGTTTTGAGCAAGGGCAGGCCCAAGCCCACGGATTAAGTTTTTCTGTCAATAACGGCATCAAAGCGCCGCCATCTTTGCGCAATATCCTTAAAGAGCTTGCTTCTGATTTATCAGTGCAACCAGCCTCTCATGGCAATTTAACGCAGTGGGCACAGCAGGGGGTATTATTGCTTAACACGGTGCTCACTGTAGAACAAAGCCAGGCAGGTGTTCATCAGGGCAAAGGTTGGGAACATCTAACAGACCATGTGATTCGAGCCATAAGTGCCCAGTGCGTTGGGGTGGTGTTTATGCTGTGGGGAAAGCCAGCTCAAACTAAGTCTGGCCTTATCGATGCCAGTAAGCATTGTGTGCTAGAAACAGTACATCCATCGCCATTATCGGCCTACAGGGGCTTTTTTGGGTGCAAGCACTTCTCTATGGCGAATGCCTACATAACACAACAAAGCCGAAGCGCTATAGACTGGCAACGCACACCAGTATTAGAAGAGCCTAGGCAGTTTACGTTGCTATAAATTCTAAGCTCTAAATAGATCAAAACGCGTTAAGTGCCAGTGATAGTTACAGCTTAATGCGCTCAAATACCTGTGGGTCAATTTCATAGGGCAATGGAATTAAGGAGATAGTAGCGTCTGCTTGCTCGTGCAAGTGCAGCTGGTCTTCTTGCGCTTCTGTGCGATTAATCACCGCAGTAAACCGATACGTGTTTTCGCCATGAACAGCAACGCTGGTGATGCGGCCCACATTTTTGCGTTTGGTCGCGTCAATTTGCTGGCCCACTTCTAGGGTTTGTAAGCTGGTCACCTGGCCGATCAATAAATGTCGCTTTAGTTTGCCCAAATACTGCATGCGAGCCACAATTTCTTGACCTGTATAGCAGCCCTTTTTAAAGTTGATGGCACCTGTGGCTTGTAAATTAAGCATTTGTGGCACATAGCTATCACTGATTTCAGAGGTGACATAAACCAGCCCATGGTCTATTTGCTTAGTTTCCCACGCACTCACATCGGTTAAGCTTGCTTGTTGTTCTAGCTGTGCTAAAACCTGAGCCTTGGTATCAGGGCTGCAATACACAACAAATTCGCTCTGGGTGGTGCTGTTACACCACACTAGGTGGTCTTGACTTTGTGTGCTGTTAATCTGGCTGTCTGGTAGGTGTTGTGGAGCCGCTCCAAATGTGCGGGCAATGCAAGCCTCAGCCCCATCACCCCACACAGCAAAACGACACCAATCACCACTAGCATCGGCAAGCTTTGCTTTAGAGAATACAATGTATTTGGCCATGGCCTTGTGTATAGTTTCTACCATGCTACAAGGCATGTGCATTAGCAAAGTGTCGGCATGTGCGACTAGGTCAAAGTTGGCAATTACATTACCTTTTGGGGTGCAATAAGCACCGGCTTGGCCTGTGCTTTGTGTCACTTTGTTAACATCACAAGTGATTTGGCCTTGTAAAAATTTCTGTGCATCTGGGCCGGTTAAGCTTAGGCTACCAAATTGATCCAATGGGCAAAAATAGGTCTGTTTCATGGTGTTAAATCATCTAATATTGATGCCTAGCAGGCATATGTTGACAGTTTGCGCTAATATTAACGCTGTGTGCATATGGTATGGGTTAAGGCGGAGGAATTCAATGTTGAATGAAACAGAATTAAAGCGACAGATTTGGCATAGTCGCCGCGGAATGCTGGAATTAGATGTTTTACTAGGGCCTTTTGCTGTTAAGGTTTTACCATCGATCAGTGCAGCTGAGCAAAAAACCTATGTGCGTTTATTGGGTCAGCAAGACCCAGATCTTTTCACTTGGTTTATGGGGCATGGCTCCAGTGATGATAAAGACCTAGATGCCATGGTTAAGTTAGTTAAAGACTATGCTAAGTCGAGCCAAGTTTCAGCTTAAGGAGTCATCGCGCCTTGCGCTTGTAGTGAGCATCGTTTGGCTGGCGTTAAGTCTTTGTGGCTTGGGTATCTTTGGAAGGTCTTGGCTTGCCCTAGCTTATGTATCATTTGCAGGGCTTATTACCGGGCACTGGATTTGGCGCTTTGCCTTACTTAGGTCTAGCACCAGTGTAGTGGCGATGAGTTGGACTCCAGAAGAGTTTTGCTGTTATCTAAAAAATGGGGACCAAGTGACTGGGCAAATTATGTCTAAGTCTGCTTTTAACCCTCACTTTATTACTTTATATATTGCAGCTGATGATGGACGAAAGTTTTGGTGGCCACTTTTGGCTGATAGTGGCCAATCAGATATGCTGCGTAAATTAAGAGTGTTTGGCCGCTGGCGCAGACAAACCTCTACTGCCAATCAAAATTAGCTGGTGTGATAATAGTGTTGCGCGCTATTTTTAGAGCATCAGGATAGTCTAATGTGTAGTGCAATCCTCGGCTTTCTTTGCGTTGTTGTGCACTGTGAATAATAAGAGAGGCTACCAGAGCTAAATTACGCAGCTCTATGAGGTCTGCACTCACACGGTAGTTACTATAAAACTCATCAATTTCACTCAACAAAAGCTCCACTCGGTGCTTTGCTCTGGTTAAACGCTTATCTGTGCGTACAATACCCACGTAATCCCACATAAAGCGGCGCAACTCGTCCCAGTTGTGGGAAATAATGACGTCTTCGTCAGAATCCTTCACCTGGCTCTCATCCCATGTTGGAATAATGCTAGCTTGTGGATTGTCTTGCCAATGGGTTTCAATGTGTTTAGCTGCAGCGTGGCCATATACAAAGCATTCTAATAATGAATTACTAGCCAAGCGGTTAGCGCCGTGCAAACCCGTGAAAGCTGTTTCACCCACCGCATATAAGCCTTCTATATCAGTCATTCCGTCCTGGTTGGTCATAATGCCACCACAGGTATAGTGGGCTGCGGGAACGACAGGGATAGGCTCTTTCGCAATGTCTATGCCAAGATCCATGCAACGTTGGTATATGTTGGGGAAGTGGGATTGAATAAACTCACGGCCACGATGGCTGATGTCTAAATAGACACAATCATCACCAAGGCGTTTCATTTCGTGGTCTATGGCACGGGCCACAATATCTCTTGGAGCTAGCTCTAAGCGTTCATCAAAACGCTGCATAAAAGGCTCACCATTGGCTAATATAAGCTTACCACCCTCACCACGGATGGCTTCAGTAATTAAAAACGACTTGGCTTCTGAGTGATAAAGGCAAGTAGGATGAAATTGATTAAACTCCATGTTGGCTACTCGGCAGCCTGCACGCCACGCCATGGCAATGCCGTCTCCAGAAGAACCATCTGGATTGCTAGTGTAAAGGTATACCTTACTGGCGCCACCAGTAGCCAAAATCACACACTGAGCCTTAAAAGCATTCACATGGCCTGTTTCTTGGTCTAGTACATAAGCACCTACGCAGCGATTACCTGGTAAGCCCAGTTTTGCGTTGGTAATCAGGTCTACTGCCACTTGATGGCGTAATAAGTGCAGGTTTGGGGCTTCTGTAGCACGTTCAAGTAAGGTGGTGGTGACTGCAAGGCCAGTCCAGTCAGAGGCGTGAATAATGCGCCTATGGCTGTGACCACCTTCTTTAGTAAGGTGGTAGCCGGTGGGATCTTCTTCATCTTGGGTGAAGGGCACTCGCTTTTCAATAAGCCAGTCTACGCTAGTCTTAGCTTGCTCTACAGTAAACTGTATGGCCTCTGGGCTGCCTAGGTGAGCACCAGCAACAAGAGTGTCTTGGATGTGATTGTCGAGGCGATCTTGCTGATCAAGCACGGCGGCAATACCGCCCTGCGCCCAAGCTGATGAGCCTGCGTTCATTTCGTCTTTGCTAATCACTGCTACTTTTCGGGTGGTAGCCAGCTTTAAGCCTAAGCTGAGCCCAGCAGCACCTGAGCCTATAATAAGCACATCGTATTGAAAGTCTTGTTGCATAGGGAGCTTTTAAGAAAACACTATAGTCATTTATTATAGCTTGGACAGGCATAAGGTGAAATGCCCTTTACGGTTAGTTATGTGTTTTAACTGGCTAGATTTGGTCTGAACATAGTGCCAGCGACGCTAATCTAATGTACTCTTATTAGGTTGTTTAATAATCGGGGTGTTTATCATTCTGTATCTGCCGCTTGCTTACTACAATCTTGATAAGGAAATCTAAGTGCCTATTGAAAAGGCCTTGCCTACACTGCCCCCGTCAGACCAACAGCTTGTTGAGCGAGTGCAAGCTGGGGATAAACGTGCCTTTGATTTGCTCGTGCTTAAATATCAACACAAAATTATCAGCTTAGTAGGCCGTTATGTTAAAGATCACCATGAGGCTATGGATGTAAGCCAAGAGGCATTCATTAAAGCCTACCGAGCGCTACCTAATTTCAGGGGTGATAGCCAGTTTTACACTTGGCTGTATCGCATTGCCATTAATACAGCAAAAAACTATTTAGTATCCCGCAGTCGCAGACCACCTGATGTTGATGTAGAAGCCAATGAGTATGGTGACTACGGTAGCGCAGATGTCATGGCAGATGTAGATACCCCTGAAAATCTTATGGCTCGTGACCAACTGCAAGATAAGGTGTTTTCCACCTTGGATAAATTGCCTGATGACCTTAAAACTGCGCTTACTTTGAGAGAGTTTGAAGGCATGAGCTACGAAGAAATTGCACAAGTAATGGACTGCCCTGTAGGTACTGTGCGCTCGCGTATATTTCGAGCACGTGAAGCAATTGATAAGGAAGTGGCTAAGCTTATGGATCGTGATTAGGATCTTCTAAACCGCAGTGAAAATAAGATTGAACCAAATTAGCCTTTTGACGTCCAAACTCTGTAAGCTAAATTTAGGAAACGATATTTTGGTATCTACATATACTACAAAAACCAAGCACAGCGCTCAAGCTGAGTCTCAGTCAGTGTCCGTGCGTGAATCATTATCTGCAGTCATGGATGACGCTGCTCAGCCACTAGAGCTTCAACGCATGCTCAAAGCTAGCGAAAATGATGAGCAGGTAAGGCTGCAGTGGGCGCGTTATCAGCTTGCTAGTGCAGCCCTAAAGCGTGAGGCAAGCCTTGCGTCCATCTCGCTAGATGCACCACTTGATTTATCAAACCGTGTGCGTCAAGCGATTGATAAAGAGCCTGCGTATACTCAAAAATCTTCTGTATTGCCTGTTAACAAGGCACCTAAAGTAAATAGATTTGACCGTTTTTGGCAGCCTGCTGCTGGTTTGGCAGTAGCTGCAAGTGTCACCATGGTGATGGTGATCGGCGCCCAGCGCATGGGTGTTTCTGCAGTGCCTCAAGTGATTCCTGCTCAGCAAGGTGTCGTGTTGTTAGAGCCAGGCAACAGCAATAATAGTATTGCACTATTGAGTACGGGTACAGTTAACTCTAGTGTGGGAAATGCCAATGATATTATGCGCTTACCTGCGCCTATGGAAGCTGCCAATGCTGCAGATGCAGGTTGGTTAGCAGGCCATCTGCCAGCGGGCTTTGTGCTCACCCAGTACAGTCTAGATACAACAAGTGTAGGGTCCAGAGAAGTGCTTAATTATAGTGATGGCATGGACAGTTTTACCCTTTATGTTGAGGCGTTAAATGGCCGCATTATTGCTGAAGGCCATGCCTTTGCAGGCTCTAATTTAGTGTTGGGTCAGTCTATGATTCATAATGGCCAGCCGATGTTTATCACCTTGGTAGGTCAATTAAGTTTAGCTCAAGGTGAGCAAGTAGCTGGCTCTGTGGTATCCTTGAGCACCCAATAAGCGCCTTTTAGGCAGTAGGGCTGCATCATGTCTAGTGCACAAGATTCTATGATTGAGCAAGTTGCTCACGTCCATGCGATTGATCAAGCTACTGTTTGGCTTGATACTATCCGTCTAAGTACCTGCAACTCTTGCAGCATGAAAAGTGGTTGTGGCCAAAGGCTTATGAACCAAGCCACAGACTGCAAGCGTTCGCGCATTCAACTGCCAGTACCTCACAAAATGACGCTAAGTGTGGGTGATGAAGTGGTGCTTGGCATCCCTCAAAACGCCTTTATAAAGGCGAGCTTACTCACCTTTGCCATGCCCTTGGCCACTATGCTGCTGTGTGCTTTGTTGGCGCAGTGGTTTCGTTTTTCAGAGCTGGCTACGGTTCTTATCGCCATACTTGGGCTGGGTCTTGGGTTGTTGCTGTTGCGTTTGTACAGTCAAAGTGATGCAGTTTTAAACTCAAATCAGTGGCAGCCAGTTATCCTGCGTCAACAAAACGGTGTTCAGGTAGAAGATCTAAATTTTACGTCAAACTAATTTTTCTATGGGATACCCCTCAATATGCCCCGTGCACCACAATGCTCTGCAAAGCTTTGCAAACTTTTTGTAAATGTAGTGGATTATGACAGTGAATCTTAAAAACTGACGTATGCTTCTTAATAAATGTATTTAATGCAAAGGAAGCCACAAATGATTGCAAGAATCACGTTACACTTTAAGCTAACCTCTACGGTGTTATTTCTCATGCTGTGGTCTGGCTTGTCACAGGCCGCTCAGTTTCCAGATTTTACAGTCATTGTTGAGAAGGCATCCCCAGCTGTAGTCAATATCAGCACCACCCGCGGTGCCCGCCAGCAGTCTCAGACTCCAGGCCAAGGCCCGTTGCCCGATATGTTTAAAGATTTTTTTGGTCGCCAGCCTCCACAGCAAGAGCCTTCGCAGCCGACTCCAAAACAACCTAGCCAAAAAAGGCGTGCACCTAAAGCACGGTCCTCTGGCTCAGGTTTTTTAATCAGTGAAGATGGCTATATACTCACCAATCATCATGTTGTTAAAGGTGCCAGCAAGATTGTGGTGGCCTTAAACGATCGCCGCGAAATGGAAGCTGAGCTTGTGGGCAGCGATCCACGCTCTGACCTGGCTTTATTGAAAATTAAAGGCCAAGGATTGCCTTACCTTACAATGGCAGACTCAGACAAGTTAAAGGTAGGTGAGTGGGTGCTTGCCATAGGTTCTCCATTTGGGTTTGATCATTCTGTAACTGCAGGAATTGTTAGTGCGAAGGGGCGTGGCCTTCGTTCAGAAACCTATGTGCCATTTATCCAAACTGATGTGGCTATAAACCCTGGTAATTCAGGTGGACCTTTGTTTAATTTGAATGGTGAAGTAGTAGGTATCAACTCTCAAATATATACCAGATCAGGTGGTTTTATGGGTGTGAGTTTTGCTATTCCCAGTAATACAGCCATTACTGTAGCTGCTCAGCTAAGAGATACAGGTCAGGTAGCACGAGGTTGGTTGGGGGTGCAAATCCAAGAAGTAAGCCAGGATCTGGCTGAGTCTTTTGGTCTAAAAAAAGCCGCTGGTGCGTTAATTTCCCAAGTGCTGGAAAATAGTCCAGCCCAAGCAGCGGGTCTGCAGGCAGGTGATGTGATTACTCAAATAGATGGACACGAGATTATAATGTCAGCGCAAGTAGCTCATTTTATAGGTGCCATCGTGCCTGAGCGTACTGCGGTAATAAAGCTGGTGCGAGACGGAGAATCCATTGATGTGGATGTGGTTATTGGGCACTTGCCTAAAAGCATAGCCAGCACCTTAGATGGAGGAAAGAAAGGCAAGTATGTTGAGCGCATTGGTGTACGGGTAGGAATACTAGCGTCTGAAAAAGCACAAGAGTGGAGCGTTCGTAATGGTGTAGAGATTTTGGAGGTGGATGAAGGCGTTGCCCAGGAGCTTGGGTTGCAGGTGGGTGATGTGATCACTAGTATGGCCAACGAGCTCATCTTTAGCATTGTTCAGTTTGCTGAGCTAGCAACCACTTTGCCCAAGCAGCAGTCTATATCTTTACGCATTGTGCGCGAGGGTAGTCCATTGTTTGTGGCATTTCGGTTAAACGAATAAGCGCTTTAGTGGTGGGATAGGCACTTAGCATATGTTAAGTGCCTATCGGGGTGTTAGCCGTTTAGTTACTGAATCAAATCGCCTACACGTACTACCTTGAGCGTATTAGTGCCGCCATGGGCTTTCACATAGTCACCCTTAGAAATAAGCACGATGTCGCCATCTTGCACTATACCTAGTGCCCTTAGTTGCTCTACAGCCACATGGTTTACCTGGTCATTGTTAATAATGCTTGAGTCAAATGGGTGAGTGATTACTCCTCGGTACAGGCATACACGGCGCTGAGTTTCTGCGTGAGAGGTAAAAGCAAAAATAGGTATGCCTGAGCTAATGCGTGACATAAGTAGGGGTGTCTTTCCTCTTTGTGTCATGCAAATAATAGCTTTTACACCGTCCAAGTGGTTTGCGGCATACATGGCGCTTAGAGCTACACTTTCATAAATACTGTGCACTGCAATATCTAGCCTGTGAGAAGATTTATGGGCATTTTTATGTTGCTCTGCACCAAGGCAGACGCGAGCCATGGCTTCTACTGTTTGAGCAGGGTAATCCCCTACTGCTGTTTCGGCTGACAACATCACAGCGTCAGTGCCATCCATAACTGCATTGGCTACATCGGACACTTCAGCACGAGTAGGCATTGGGCTTGTGATCATGGATTCCATCATTTGTGTTGCTGTAATCACAATGCGGTTTAGTTTTCTGGTTTGTTTAATAATGTCTTTTTGTACACCAACCAACATAGCATCGCCAATTTCGACCGCTAAATCACCACGAGCTACCATTATGCCTTCTGAGGCTTGGATGATGCCTTTAAGTGTCTCTGTTTCAATAGCCTCTGCTCGTTCGATTTTGGCGATCAGGCCAGCATTGCTGCCGGCTTGCTCTAGGAGGGCACGTGCTTCGTGCATGTCACCCGCATTTCGAACAAATGAAATGGCAATGTAGTCTGCGCCAATTTCTGCAGCTGTAATAAGGTCTGCGCGGTCTTTATCTGTTAGGGCGGGTGCTGACAGGCCGCCACCTTGCAGGTTGATGCCTTTGTTATTAGAAAGAGGCCCACCCACTTCTACCAGAGTGTGTACTTTGTTTTGCTCTACATGAACCACTTTTAGCACTATGCGGCCATCGTCTAGTAATAAAATATCACCTTTATGTAAGTCTTTTCCTAGCTCTGGAAAATCTAACCCAACAGCTTGTTCGGTGCCAGACTCTAGGTCCATACTTGGGTCAAGGATAAAGTCTTGGCCATTGGTGAGCTGTACTTTGTTATTTATAAAACGTGCAATACGTACTTTGGGGCCTTGTAAGTCTGCTAAAATGGCTACGTGGCGACCTACCTTTGATGCAGCTTTAAGTACTGTTTCTGCACGTTGCTTATGATCCTGCGCACTGCCGTGTGAAAAGTTAAGGCGCACAACGTCGGTGCCTGCAGCAATGATTCTTTCAAGTGCTTCTTGGCTGCTAGTTGCAGGCCCTAATGTGGCGACAATTTTTGTGCGTCTTAAGTTCATGGTGGTTTTTTCTTTCTTTAGTGTTGGTTAGCGGTGCGTATTATTTTTCAAAGCGCAAAATTTAACGTGCCATTAGCGCTAAGCTGGTGTCTAGCATTCTGTTACAGAAGCCCCACTCATTATCATACCACGACATCACCTTAACTAAGTGGCCCTGCACGAAGGTTTGATTGCTATCAAAAGAAGAAGATTTGGGGCTATGGTTAAAATCTACAGAGACTAGTGGTTTGTCTACATACTCCATAATATGAGCCAAATGTGGGTTGTTAGTAATGGCGTGATGCATGGCTTGGTTAATGGCCTGTGCATTGGTTTGTGCTTTGGTAATAAAGGTAAGGTCAACCACAGAAACGTTAATTGTTGGCACTCTCATTGCCATTCCATTTAGGCGTCCTGCTAACTCTGGCAGCACTAAGCCAACTGCAGTAGCAGCGCCGGTTTTGGTGGGAATCATTGACTGAGTGGCAGAGCGCGCGCGATAAAGGTCTGAATGCATGCCGTCAGTGAGTAACTGGTCATTAGTATAGGCATGAATGGTAGTCATTTGTCCCTGTTCAATGCCAAAAGTGTCGTTGAGAATTTTGGCCATGGGCGCTAAGCAGTTGGTGGTGCAAGAGGCATTTGAAATAATACGCTCGTTGCCACTCAAGATTTCGTGATTGACCCCATAAACGATAGTGGCGTCTAAGTTTGTGCCAGGTGCTGAAACTATGACCTTGCCTGCGCCGGCATCTATATGTGCCTGGCATTGCTCACGTTTAGTAAATAAGCCTGTACACTCAAGCACTAAATCAATGTTTAACTTAGCCCAGGGTAGCTTGCTTGGATCACGCTGCTGAAAAAGTTTGATGCTATCCTCATTAATAAAAAGATGATCGTCATCGTGGGCTACTGTGCCGTTAAAGCGGCCATGCACGCTGTCAAACTCGAGTAGATGAGCATTGGTTTTAGCTGGGCCTAAATCGTTGATCGCTACAATCTCCAGCGCTGAATATGGGTTTGATTGTTGGTGTTGATATAAAGCACGAACAACGTTGCGCCCGATGCGGCCGAATCCGTTTATAGCAATACGAATAGACATTGTGGTTTTCCTATGAAATCAATTATGTTAGTAATATTACATACATATTGTTGGTATATCAAATATTAATACCCTTAATAGGTTTTAAAATAAGCATAAATTTGTTAATATTACTGAAATGTATGCACAAAGGTGTTGTTATGAAGCAGGTTGTCAATCAGGTTACGCAAAGCATTATTGAGCGCAGCAAGAAGTCCAGGGGAGACTACCTTGCTAATATGAATGCAGCCCAAGGTGGCAGGGTAAGTCGCTCAACTTTGTCTTGTGGTAATTTAGCCCATGGATTTGCGGCATGTTCACAGGATGACAAAGATCGTTTGACCATGATGGACAGTGCTGATGTGGCGATTGTGTCGTCTTATAACGACATGCTTTCAGCTCATCAACCGTTTGAAAACTATCCGCAGCTGATTAAAAAAGCAGTGAGGGATATGGGCAGTGTTGCACAATTTGCTGGCGGCGTACCAGCCATGTGTGATGGTGTTACTCAGGGTCAGCCAGGTATGGAATTAAGCCTGTTTAGCCGTGATGTGATCTCCATGTCTACAGCAGTGGCCCTGTCACATAATATGTTTGATGCAGTGCTCTGCTTAGGTGTGTGTGACAAAATCGTTCCTGGTCTGCTCATTGGTGCTTTGAGTTTTGGCCATTTGCCGGTGGTGTTTGTGCCAGCAGGGCCAATGCCATCAGGGTTGCCAAATCTAGAAAAAGCCCGTATTCGCCAGCTATATGCCGAAGGTAAGGTGGGTCGTGATGAATTATTAGCCTGTGAGTCTGCCTCTTATCATAGTGCTGGCACCTGCACTTTTTATGGCACGGCCAATAGCAACCAGTTACTTATGGAAGTGATGGGGTTACACTTGCCGGGCTCGTCGTTTGTAGCGCCAGATGGCACCATGAGAGACACGCTTACAACAGCAGCTGCGCAGCAAGCGGTAAAGCTTACCCACCCTTCAGCAAAGCAAAATTTGGCTCAAATAGTGTCAGAAAAAACCATAGTGAATGCCATTGTGGCTTTGCTAACTACTGGTGGCTCTACCAACCACACCATCCACTTGATCGCCATTGCTAGGGCTGCAGGCATTATTATCAATTGGGACGACTTTGCTGAATTATCCACAGTAGTGCCAAGCTTAACCCGCATCTACCCTAATGGAGAAGCAGATATTAATGTATTCCATGCCGCAGGTGGTGTGCCCTTTTTGGTGCAAACTTTGTTACAGCACGGATTACTTCATGAAGATGTTGAAACTGTTATGGGCCATGGTCTTAGTCGCTACTGCCACGAACCTAAGCTGCAAGACGGTAAGTTGGTATGGCAGCCTGCGCCAGAAGTGAGCGCTGACACTAAGGTGCTTAGACCGGCAAATGAACCTTTCTCTTCGACAGGTGGTTTAGTGACATTGCAAGGTAATCTAGGTCGAGGCGTAGCTAAAGTGTCAGCAGTTAAAACACAGCATTGGCTGGTGGAGGCTCCCGCAAAGGTATTTGACAGTCAGGTTGAATTTGAAGAGGCGTTTAAGCACGGCTTGCTAGAAGAAGACTTTATCGCCGTACTGCGCTTTCAGGGCCCACAAGCGTGTGGTATGCCAGAGCTACATAAACTAACCCCCTATTTGGGTGTGCTGCAAGACCGTGGCTTTAAAGTGGCCTTAGTGACTGATGGGCGCATGTCTGGTGCGTCAGGCAAAGTGCCGGCAGCTATCCACGTGTACCCAGAAGCTAAAGCAGGTGGAGTTATTGGCAAAATAGAAAATGGGGATATATTAAAGCTAGACTGCCATAATGGTAGCCTAGAGCTAATGGTAGAAGCTGTAACCTTAAACCAGCGCACTCAAGCTATGCACAAAGAAGGTGCCACCGTAGGCATGGGCCGAGAACTATTTGCGGGCATGCGCCTGCAAGTAAGCGCTGCTGAATTAGGTGCTAGTACGTGTGTTTAATTGAGTGCTTAAACGGCCGAGTGATATATGCCTGATTATAATTTAGTAGCCGATGTTGGAGCGACCAACGCCCGTTTTGCTTTAACCCAAGGCAGGGCTAAAGACTTACTACACATTAAAGTATTGCCATGTGTGGATTACCCTAGCTTAGAGGCCGCAATGACGGCATACCTTGTGAGTACGGGTGCGCTAGGTTTGATTGTTAAGGCCTGTATTGCCATTGCTGGCACAGTTCATCTAGCACGGTTTTCACTGGCAAATAATCACTGGATTGTGGACAAAACCCAAGTCAATGACGTGCTTAAAGTTGAGGCTTTATGGGTTAATGATTTTGCAGCCCAAGCCTGGGCAATGTCACAAATCACTCCTGTAGATCTATTGCTAGTAAAGCAAGGCCAGGCGATCGAGCGTGGTAACCGATTAGTGATGGGGCCGGGCACTGGTATAGGTGTGGCAGGGCTGGTTGCCCATGATAATGGTTGGTTGCCGGTGATGGGTGAGGGAGGTCATGTAGGTGTTGCACCAACCAATGTGTTTCAGTCACAAATATTGGAATATATGTGGCAAGACTACGACCATGTCTCTACGGAACGTTTGTTATCTGGTTCTGGCATGGTAGACCTTTACAGGGCAGTGGCGCATGTCAATGCTATGCAGGCTAGCCTAAATAGTCCGGAAGATATTTTAAACCAAGCACAGCTGCCATCACCTGATGAGCTAGCCTATAAGACGCTCTGCGTTTTTTGCGACATGCTAGGTAATGCAGTGGCCAACGAGGCCCTAACGTTTGGAGCGGTAGGTGGGGTGTATTTAACTGGTGGTATTTTGCCGCGCATGCAAAAATTTTTACTGGCCAGTAACTTTGGTAGCAGCTTTACGAACAAAGGTCGAAAATCTAATTACCTTCAGCAGATCCCCATTTATTTGTGCATTGCACAGCAGCCAGGCCTAAAAGGCGCAGTTATAGCACTAGATCATGAGTCCAGGAGACACAATGTTACAGCTTGAAAAATCAGTTCACTGGCAAAAATTGCAGCACTTAGCCGTGCAGCATCGCGACACCCACTTGCGTGAGCTATTTGCCAATGAAGGCAATCGTTTTGACACCTACTCCATTGAGTTACCTAATTTATTGTTAGACTATTCTAAAAACTGCCTTACACCTGAAATAATGGAAGCGCTATTTGGTTTAGCGCAAGACATGGATCTAAGTGCCTCCATAGAGCGGATGTATCGTGGTGCAAAAATCAATATTACTGAAGATCGTGCAGTGTTGCATACTGCTTTGCGTAATCGCAGCAATTCACCGGTTTATGTTGACCAAACTAACGTCATGGACATGATCAATGACGAGCTGGATCACATGCGTGAATTTGTTGAAAAGGTGCGCAGTGGCGAGTGGCTTGGGTATTCTGGAAAACGTATTACTGATGTCGTCAATATTGGTATTGGTGGCTCTAACTTAGGACCAAAAATGGTGACCCAAGCGTTGCGATCCTACGCAGGCTCCATCATTCGTGTGCACTTTATATCCAACGTAGATGGAGTGGAAATAGCAGAGATTTTACGCCCCTTAAACGCTGAGCAAGTGTTATTTGTCGTTGCATCTAAAACCTTCACAACAAGCGAAACCATGACCAATGCGCAAACTGCGCGTAATTGGCTGATGGCCTCGGCATTTGACGAGCGCGCGGTACAGCAGCATTTTGTAGCTGTGTCATCCAACACAGAAGCAGTGCAAGAATTTGGTATCGATAAAGGCTCTAGATTCTCAATGTGGGATTGGGTTGGAGGCCGATACTCTATCTGGTCAGCCATTGGCTTACCTATTGCATTATACCTAGGCTTTGACAAATTTGAGCAGCTTTTAACTGGTGCTCATGATATGGATCTCCATTTTAGAGATGCTCCAGCATCACAAAATATGCCTACTATTATGGCATTAGTTAGTATATGGAATGGCTTGTTGCACGGTGCGCAAAGCCACGTAATACTGCCGTATGACCAGCCATTAGAAAGCTTTACAGCATATATCCAGCAAGCTGATATGGAAAGTAATGGTAAGCATGTTGATCGCCAAGGTAACCAAGTGGCTTACCCTACCGCATCGGTTGTGTGGGGGCAGTTGGGCATAGATGGGCAGCATGCCTTTTACCAGTTGTTGCACCAAGGGAATGTGATAGTGCCTGCTGACTTTATAGGCTCGCTAGCCAGTTCTACACCCGTAAAAGGTCATCACGAAAATCTAATGGCCAACTTCTTTGCGCAAACTGAGGCGTTAATGAATGGCATTAGTGCTGAAGAAGTAAGGGCTCAGCTAGAGAGTCAAGGATTAGATTCACAAGAACTTGAAAAACTGTTGCCCCATAAAGTACATCAAGGTAACCGTCCTAGTAATACTTTACTGCTTAAGCAAATAGATCCAAGAAACTTAGGCGCGTTGATTGCTCTTTATGAGCATAAAATATTTGCCCAAGGTGTCATCTGGGACCTTTGCTCTTTTGACCAGTGGGGTGTGGAATTAGGCAAAACACTGGCTAAAGGCATTTTGCAAGAAATCGAAGGAGATGCTGGCCATCAACACGATGACTCTACTAATGCCTTAATAGATTATTTTAAAGGCTCTCGCGCCTAGAGTAGCCTCAAGTTAGTGGGTCTAAGATGAAGATAGGGTGCACGCTTGCTTGGCCAAATTTTCTATGGCTTGCCAATCGCCCTGACGTACAGCGTCAACTGGCGTTAGCCATGTTCCGCCGACACACATGACATTGTTTAGTGCCAAGTAGTCTGCTGCATTGGTAGGCTTTATGCCTCCAGTTGGGCAAAACTTAAGCTCACTAATAGGTCCTCCAATTGCTTTTAAAAAGTCTACTCCACCCACTACGGCTGCAGGAAATAGTTTAAAACGACGGTAACCTAGTGCCATCGCTTGCATGGCTTCGCTTACACTAGCAATGCCTGGTAGCAGTGGCACTGTGCTTTGGCTGCCATGCTGCAACAGCGCTGAGGTAAACCCAGGGCTGACAATAAAATCAGCCCCAGCGTCTACGCAGTCTTCGTATTGTTGGGGGGTTATCACTGTGCCCGCGCCAATAATGGCATTAGGCAAAGCATGTTTAAGCTGTTTAATAGCGGTTAGACCGTAGTCGCTTCGCAAGGTGATTTCTAGCACCAATAGCCCGCCATCTACCAATGCCTTGCCAATGCCAATAGCTTGTTCAGCATTTTCTAAAGTGAGTACTGGAATCACAGGAGCAGATGCGCATATTTGATCTAATCTTTGTGTATTTTGTTGCATTTGGGTGGTAATTGAAGAGCTCATTTAAGGACACCAATGGATGGTAATAGGTTGCTGAAGGAAGGTGGAGATAGGCATCTGCAAAGGATCTTTTAAGTGGATTGCCTGCATTAACACTTGGTATTTTTCTAAGCCTTCAATATGTAAGTGTTTGTTTTTGGCTAGTGCTAATGTGTTTGCCGTTAAGGTGATGCGGTCAGTAGGTTCTGTGGGTGCGCAGCTAGCGATACAAAGCTCTTGCGTTGAAAGTGCTTCATGCAAAGAGGGGCACAAAGGAAATAAAGATGCAGTGTGTCCATCATTACCCATGCCTAGCACTAATACATCAATGGGCCAGTGCATAGCATTAAGTGCTTTTTGACTATGCTCTTGACCTTCCCATGCGCTTTTTTGGCCTGTGTAAAGGGGATAAAAAGTAGCTTGGGCGGCATGGTTTTGAATGAGCCAAGCCTTGATCAATGCGGTGTTGCTAGCGGCATCACTTTCAGGCACCCAGCGTTCATCGGCAAGAGTGATGTCTACTCGGTGCCAGGCAAGCTGTTGCTGGCTCAGATGCTGTAGCATTGCTTTTGGCGTACGCCCCCCAGAGACTGCTAGGCTAGCCCTGGGTCTTAGTGTTAGTGCGGCGCGTAATTGATCTGCTATTGTCGTTGCAAGCGTGGTAGCAAGCTCATCAGGCGTAGTGCTTTGTAACCATTGAGTTTGTCTAGGTAAAGTTTCAGGTCTATTAAGTTTTATCACAGTTTTCATACCAGTGGTGTCCATGCATTTGAATCATATCGATTGCTTCTTTAGGGCCATTACTACCTGCTGCATAGGGCGCTAGAGGCTGGCCTGCGGTTTGCCAGCTACGTCTAAATTCATCACACCACTGCCAAGACATTTCTACTTCGTCGCGCCTTACAAATAAACTTTGATTACCTTTCATTGCTTCCAGTAACAAACGTTCATAAGCGTCTGGAATGCGAGTGTTAGACTCTGTTTGTGCTAGATCTAGCTGCAGTGGGTCCCGCCGAAGTTGCATGCCTTTATCAATGCCTTGTTCTTTGGTGAGCACTTGCAAAGAAATACTTTCAGAAGGTTGTAGGCGAATGACAAGTCTGTTTTTTGCAAGCTTGGCTTGATCTGGGTTGAAAATATAATGACTGTTCGCCTTGTAGTGAATGATGATCTCGGTCACTTTGCTTTCCATGCGTTTGCCAGTGCGAAGGTAAAATGGTGTGCCAGTCCAGCGCCAGTTAGCTATTTCAGTTCGTAAAGCAATAAATGTTTCCGTGTTACTAAGAGCGTTGGCATCAGGTTCATTTAAATAGCCAGGCGCGCTGTGTTGTTTGAACTGACCGTCAGTATACTGTCCTAATACCAAATGATTGCCAATGTCCTCTGGCTTAATCGGCGTTAAGGCACGTAACACCTTAACCTTTTCATCACGAATACTGTTGGCATCAAGCTGTGACGGCGGATCCATAGCGACCAAACATAATAGCTGCATTAGGTGGTTTTGCACCATATCACGCATCTGTCCGGCTTTATCAAAGTATCCCCATCGCCCTTCAATGCCTACATCCTCAGCTACACTAATCTCTACATAGTCGATGTATTGGTTGTTCCACTGATTCTCAAACAATGGGTTGGCAAAACGTAGCGCAATTAAATTTTGTACTGTTTCTTTACCTAGGTAGTGATCTATACGAAAGATCTGACTTTCGTCAAAATATAAAGCCAGGGCGTTGTTGATTACTTTAGATGAAGCAAGGTCGTGCCCAATAGGCTTCTCTACCACAATACGGCTTAAGTGGTTTAGAGCGCCTGCGCCTTGCAAGTGTTGGCAGATGTCTTTATACAAGTGTGGTGGCGTGGCCAAGTAGTAAGTCACTTTTGGGTGCCAAGCGCTCAACACTTTCTGTAGGGCAACATAGTCTTGTGCTTGAGTAAGATCTACTTGGCAATAACTTAGTCGTTGTAATAACGCAGATAAGGATTTAGGGTCTAATTGATCTGCGCCAATGTATTGATTTAGTGTATGCTCAACACGCAGTTTTAGCTCCTTGGTGCTTATAGCGCTGCGGGCTACGGCCATGATCGCAAGCTTTGGGCTTAGCAGCTTTGCATGCTCCAGCTGGTAAAGGGCAGGCATGAGTTTACGAAGTGATAAATCACCTAATGCGCCAAACAAAACAAAACTATGGCTTAATGGGCCTTCAGAGTTTGTTTGCTTAGCTGGTGATAGGCTGTCGGACATGGCTAGTGTGACCTTGTATGTAAGTTAGATGTGTAATAATACTCTTAAATCCACTTAAAAGTCACAAATATATAAAAAATGTAGGTAATATTACTTACATAAATGAAAAAATAAGCTAGATTAAAAGAATAGATGACTATGAACAATAATTTACTACAGCGCCTGTCCACACAACAAGATCAGCTTAACCGATCTGAGCGCAAAGTGGTGCAAGTGATTGTTGCTGATCCCCAATCAGCAACACGTATGAGTATCGCTGCTTTGGCAGAGCTAGCCCAAGTAAGTGAGCCTACAGTGAATCGGATGTGTCGTAGTTTTGGTCTAAAAGGCTATCCAGATTTTAAAATGGAACTGGCCCAAAGTATGGCACGAGGCATGCCCTATGTTAGCCAAACGGTCAATCAAAATGACACGGCTGCACAATACACTGACAAAATATTTACTAGCACTATGGCCAGTTTAGATACTGCAAAGCAGCAGGTTGATAGCAAGGTGATTGAGCGTGCAGTGGACTATTTGAGTCAAGCGCAACAAATTTGTTTTTTTGGCATGGGCGCTTCAGGTGCCGTAGCTCAAGACGCCCTTCATAAGTTCTTCCGTTTTAATATTCCTGTGGTGGCGCATAATGATTCATTAATGATGCGTATGACAGCCGCAGCCTGCAAGCGTGGAGACGTGTTGGTGCTGTTGTCGTTTACAGGCCGCACCAAAGAGATGGTAGAGGTGGCTCGTATTGGCCGCTCAGCTGGCGCTGTGGTTGTTGCTATCACTGCGGTTGGCTCTGCCTTGGCCCAAGAGTCTAGCTTAGTGTTGGGTGTAGAAGCGCCAGAAGACACTGATGTGTATATGCCTATGCAATCTAGAATGATTCAGCTCACTTTAATTGATGTGTTGGCTACTGGGGTGATACTGCGCCGTGGTGAAGATTTCCATGGGCACTTAAAGACGATTAAACAAAGTTTAGCGACCACTCGTTTGGCATTAGATAAGGAGTAAAAGTGAAAGTTTATAAGTGGGTTGTAGCAATGTGCTTGTGTGTGGGTTTAAGTGGCTGTGTGCTGACGAAAATTGTCACAGTGCCAATGCGTGTTGTGGGAGCTGTAGCTTCTGTAGTACCAGTGGTCGGTGATGCTGTGGATGAAAGTATAGAGCACATTGCTGATGCAGTGGATGAGATTCCTTTATAGGAAACTTGAGGCTAGGGCAGAGTTCGAGCTTTGAAGGCTGGTTAAAGCGCTTGATGCTCAAGCAAAAAAACCGCTACTAGGCATGCCTAGAGCGGTTTTTTATAGCCAAAACGTAGGCTTATAATTGTTCGATTTTAGCTCGAATTTCAGCTAATTTTTCAGCCATGATGCGCTCTAAGTGCACTAGATCTTGTGCGATAGATTCTTTGCTATCTACAGCTTTATTTTCTTCGTGGGCTAGCTTGTTTAGCTCAGTAAGGGCGCGCAACAGAAACGGTGAAATTTCACTCACTTCTTGCCATTGCTGTCGACCAGAATCCACCATTACAGTGCGGGTAGCGCGGCCAAAGCGGAATTTTTTACTACGAGGTAAAAAAGAACCCTTTTCGCGCTTGTAGTAAATTTTGAGGATATCAAAATCACCTTCTTGGCGAAGAGTGTACTTGCTAATAGATGCAAAACTTGTGATGCCCATTTCTGTAAGCGTAGGATGTTGAGACATAATTGTTCTCCTTAGAGATTAAAAGTTAGAGTTTTCTTATGAAAATCAATGACTCAACAAATTATTGTCAGGTGGGCTCTGGCGGCCCTGCCTTGCTGGTCTGATGGATTGTGAATAAAAATGTATCAGAGACACAAGCCAACATGGGGTAGTTTTCACTGAGGATAGTATAGCTTACTGGTGGTTAAAAAGTAATCAGAATTTAGACTATATTCCAAGAATTTATAGCATAGACTCCATTCATTCAATAAATAGTTTTGGGATCTTCACCAAAGGGCTTTTTACGGTATACTCTGAACTAAAATTTTGATTTGCCAATGAGTATGACTGCGTTGTGATTGACGTAAGTCTTGCTGAAACAGGGTGTTTTTTCTTATGTCTGGTGTCATCCCTATTGATGAAGGTGTTGAGCGTCTACCCCTCAAAGAATATACCGAGCGTGCGTATTTAGACTACTCCATGTATGTCATTTTAGACCGAGCTTTGCCTCATATTGGTGATGGTCTAAAACCTGTGCAGCGGCGGATTATTTATGCAATGTCTGAACTAGGTCTAAAAACATCGGCCAAGTATAAAAAATCAGCCCGCACCATTGGTGATGTGTTGGGTAAATTTCACCCACATGGCGACAGTGCGTGCTACGAAGCCATGGTGCACATGGCGCAAACTTTCTCCTACCGTTATACCCTGGTAGATGGACAAGGTAACTGGGGCTCGGCAGATGATCCAAAATCCTTCGCGGCCATGCGTTATACCGAAGCCAAGCTTACAGGCTATGCTGACGTTTTATTGGGTGAGCTGGGCCAAGGCACTGTAGATTGGGGTAATAACTTTGACGGCACGCTGCAAGAGCCGCTGGTATTGCCTTCTCGCGTGCCTAACGTACTACTTAATGGCGCCACTGGCATCGCTGTGGGAATGGCGACTGATATTCCACCACATAACTTACGAGAAGTGGTGTCTGCATGTATTCATTTGCTGGACAATCCAGGGGCAACCACACAAGAACTGTTTGAGTTTGTGCAAGGGCCTGACATGCCCACTACTGCAGAAATTATAAGCCCACCTTCTGATTTGCTAGAAATGTATAAAACGGGCCGCGGCAGTATTCGTATGCGTGCAGTGGTAGATCATGAAGATGGTGATATTGTCATCACAGCCTTACCCTACCAAGTATCTGGTGCTCGAATTTTAGAGCAAATTGCTGCTCAAATGCAGGCTAAAAAATTACCCATGGTGGCAGATTTGCGTGATGAATCTGACCATGAAAAACCCACCCGTTTGGTTATCGTGCCCCGCTCAAATAGAGTGGACACACAGCAACTATTAAATCACCTATTTGCTACAACAGATTTAGAACGCTCTTACCGGGTTAACCTAAACCTAATTGGAGTGGATGGGAAGCCTCAAGTTAAAGGCTTGAGTGCTATTTTGAAAGAGTGGCTGTCATTTAGGATGGAGACGGTTACTCGTCGTCTACAGCATCGCTTAGATAAAGTGTTGGAGCGTCTGCATCTCTTAGAAGGCCTGTTAATTGCCTATCTAAATATTGATGAGATTATTGCCATTATTAGAGAAGAGGAAAAGCCTAAGCCGGTATTAATGAAGCGCTTTGACTTATCTGACCGCCAAGCGGATGCTATTTTAGATTTGAAGCTGCGTCACTTAGCGCGCCTAGAGCAACATCGTATTGAAGCAGAACAAGAAGAGCTAGCCTCTGAGCGAGATAAACTAGAGTTGTTGTTAGGCTCTAAAGCGCGTTTAAAAACCCTTATCAAGCGTGAACTAACTGAAGATGCAAAAGCCTTTGGTGATGATCGTCGCTCACCAATCGTAGTGCGCCAAGAAGCCAAGGCACTGTCAGAGCGTGATTTACTCACCACTGAGCCTGTCACTGTTGTGCTTTCTAAGCAGGGCTGGGTGCGAGGTGCTAAAGGGCATGATATAGACCCCTCGAATATGAGCTACAAATCTGGGGATGATTTTTTGTTGATGGTGCAAGCTCGCAGTAACCAAAGTGTTGCTTTTATAGATGAAGGAGGACGTAGCTACTCTTTAGAGGCTCACACATTGCCGTCTGCTCGAGGGCAGGGCGAACCTCTTAGTGGCCGATTCAATGCTCCCAGTGGGGTGCAATTTTCAGCTGCCGTAAGTGCTAAAACTGATCAATTATTACTCATGAGTACTGATGCAGGCTATGGCTTCGTGTCTACTTTTGAAGACCTATTAAGTAAAAATAAGGCGGGTAAAGCCGCTATGACAGTGCCCAAGGGAGCTAAAATCATTGCGCCTGCGCACATCACCAAAATGGATGAAACTTGGTTGGTAGCAGTGAGTAATGAAGGGCGTATGTTAGTCTTTCCATTGCAGGACTTGCCCCAGCTAGCGCGTGGTAAGGGCAATAAGATTATTAGTATATCGCCTACTCGTGTAGCAAGCCGAGAAGAGTTTATGGTGGCTTGTGCCTTAGTGACCAATACCAGTGAGCTGTTAGTGCATTCGGGTAAGCGTTATTTGCGTTTGAAAGCTTCTGACTTAGTGCATTATCGGGGAGAACGCGGACGCAGAGGCAATAAACTACCTAGAGGTTTCCAAAAGGTAGATAGTTTAGCTGTGGAGGGCATTGCTGCTATTGAAACGGATGTAGATTCTACTGACCAAGTCTAAATTAAAGCCCTAAAATTTAGCCCTAAACTTTGGGGCTAAAGTGGCTTATTTGCATGTCTAACAAATCTTGATAATCACTACTTAAGCGAGTTAGGCATACGGCGCCACTGGCTAGTGGGATGCAGTTGTCGGCTTGCAACACCCGTTGCTGTAAGTCAGGGTGATAGGCGACGTTTTCGCTGATCACCATGTGATCCTGGCGTTCACGCCGAGATAATTGTACAGCTTCTTCAGTAAGCGCATTTAGCGCTGCCAAACTGCCTGTATGCACCACAATTTGAATATTCAAGCTAGCTTTTTGACTGGCCGCTCTTTGAGCGTTAAAGGCTTTGTACAAACCAAAGAAAAACTGTGCAGCACATAACGCATTCACACAATGGGTCATGTGTTCTTGAGGCTTGCCAAAGGTGACAAGCGCATCGTGGTTTTCTTCTGTTTCAATAGTACCACCATAAATAGCACACACTTGGTTTACCAAGCGATGGTAAGACTTCAAAAGTAAATGTTTTTCAGCAGCAGCCATAGGCCCTTGGTCGCGGGTGTTCACGTTAATATATAACAAGCTTACTAATGCCTCGTTGTCTTCAGTAGGCAGCGGCTGTGATGCGTGTTGGGCTGTCGTAGTCTGGCCTTGAACAAAGGCTTGTGCCGAATCAGAAGTATCATCCGGTGTGGTCTGTGAGGTGTCTACGGACATAGGTGTGGGCCGTAACGGGGTGGAATTGTCACTGTTGCGAAGATCATCCATGGTGAATATGGGTAAATGGTTTTCGCTATAATCAACAGGCGTTTCTGCATGATTAGGCCGTGCTAGCTTAGGTGCAAATAAAGGATCACCCAGCTCACCCAATTCAGGCTCTGAAGATAATTCACGGGCCAAGCTGTGAAGCTCATGGTTAAACGCTTCTTGCTGGTTAGGTGCTTCTAACTCTGGTTGGTTGTCGCTTTGATCATAATGATCCCCAATCGCTACGCCATTGCCCGTGGGCATCTCTAGTTCGTATTGATGATCTGTCTGAGTGTGTAACAAGCGCTCCTCATTGATCGAATTAAAACCCAGATTGATGATGCCCCACTCATCAAGACGGGAGTCATCTAAGGGTGGAGCTTTGCCATATTCAAGCAATTGTTCTTGGGCTTCGTGTAAGCGATGCAAAGGCTGCACTAATCTGGCGCCAAACCACCACCCAATAACGATGCAGGCCAGCAGAGTTAGGCCTACTGTTGGCCATAATAGTAGTGTCAATTGGCTAAGGCTAGGGTGTAAATCTAAAGTGGCGTGACGTAAGTGAAGGCTGCCAATGACCTGTTCGTTTAGATCTATGGGTATGATCAAGTAATCTGCATTATTGAGAAACCCAGTCTTAGCAAGCATCTGGCCATCTGCATCATATATCGCCGCACCTATTAGCGCTCCTTGCTGTCTTAGCTCGGCCAAAGTCACGTTGAGGCTAATATAGTCTTGTTTTACGATGAGAGGCGCGCTTAAATTAGCCAGTTGTTGGCCCATTTTTTCACCTAAAAAGGTATTTTGTTGACCAGCCACTTGGTCTAATTGTTGGTATGTCATGAGCCCTATAGAACTGCCAGCTAACACAAACGTGGTGATCAGCAAAAGTATCGTCTTTTGAACTAAAGTCAGACGGGAGTGCATTAAGTGTCGAAATGAAAGAATTTTATTAGACATTAGGAGTCAATCAGCGCTTTTTCAAAGATTAAAAATCAGCCCCATTCTAACCCACTAATGGTAAAATGCTAAGCCCACTCAAGGAGTTGTCTATATGTTTCACCGTCTAACCCTATTCGATAAGACTAATACGCCAGATCTTATGGTTATTGACAAGGTGTTTGACTCGTTGCAAATGCAAGTACCTGTTAAAAAGCTAAGTGATGACGTAAACGGTACAGTGCATCAATGGCAATGGAATAGCGATGATGCCCCTAACTCTGCAGCGAAAAGCCAACTAGCCTCCAACTGTGCCAAAAAGCTAGATATGTTGATGCAAAGCCTAGCCAAACAAAAGCAGCTTGATTATGTGCTGCAGTCATCTGCTTTGCCATTGCAAAAAATAAAGCTGGCTGTGTTCGATATGGATTCTACCTTGATCCAAGCTGAAGTGATGGATGAGCTGGCTTATGTAAAAGGAATAGGCCCACAAGTAGCCTTAATTACTGCAAGATCTATGGCTGGTGAGTTAGACTTTGAGCAAAGTTTTAGACAGCGTTTGGCGTTATTAAAAGGCTTTGATACCAGGCAGTTATCAGCGATAAACGACGCTATCCAATTAATGCCTGGCGCACAAAAGCTTATGCAGGGGCTGCAAAACCAAGGCATATATTGCGCTATTTTATCAGGTGGATTCAGCTACTTTGCAAATGATTTAGCCAACAGGCTTGGCATGCAAGAGGCCTTTTCTAACGGATTAGAAGAAGTGGATGGCAAGCTTACTGGTCAAGTATCAGGTTTGATTGTAGATGCTGCTAGAAAGGTAGAGCTGATGGAGCAGCTACGCACCAGGCTTGGTTTATCGTTAGACCAGTGCCTTGCAGTAGGTGATGGTGCTAATGACCTACCTATGCTCAAAAAAGCTGGCATTGGAGTAGCATTTCACGGCAAGCCACTGGTTAGGCAGCAGGCTCCCCATCAAATAAACCACCTACACCTGGATGCTTTGTTGCACATCATCTAACCAGGTGAGTAAAGCGTTTTACTTAGCTTGCCAGGCTCTTCACGCACAAGCTTAGGTACCAAATACCCTGACATGCAAGCCTGCATTTGTGCCACCAAGGCTTGGCATTGTTTTAAACTTACAAAAAAATGTGTGGTGCCTTCCACACGATCTGGTGCATGCAGGTAGTAGGGCATAACACCAATATCAATAAGCCGCTCACTCAGGTTTTTTAAGGCTTTTAGGTTGTCATTAACCTGGGCTAGAAGAACGCTTTGGTTGAGGAGCTGCACCTTATGCTCGCGCAATAATGCGCAGGCTTGAGCTACATCCTGTGCTAGTTCGTTAGCATGATTTGCGTGCACTACCATCACACAGGTCAACCTAGAGCTCTCCAGGCGTTGGCACAGTGATAAAGTGATGCGTTGTGGTAAGACAATGGGCAAGCGGCTGTGAATGCGCAAACGTTTAATATGTGGGATCTTTTCAACAGCGCTTATTAAGTCAAATAACAGTGTGTCTGTTAGTGCTAGTGGATCACCGCCACTTAAAATAATCTCCTCTATATCGGTTTGCTGTTCAATGTAGTGTAGGCTTTCTTGCCATTGACTGCGGGCTCGTTTTTGTTCTGCATAGGGGTAATGACGACGAAAGCAATACCGGCAGTTTATAGCGCAGTGGCTGGCAGCGATTAATAAGGCTCGGCCTTGGTACTTGTGCACAACCCCAGGCACTGGGTTAAAACTAGCTTCTTCTAATGGATCATCATTAAAATCAGGCCGCTGTATTGCTTCTTTAGCCTGAGGTAATACTTGTAATAATAATGGATCTGTTGGGTCTTGTTGGCGCATTTTTTGTACAAAGGCTTTAGGCACTAGTGTCATAAAACCTTGGTCAAAGGCTAACAATGGTATTTGTTGGTCTGGACTAAAACCCAATGCAGAAAGTAATTGGGCAGGTGTACGGTAGGCCTCACGCAGCGCAGTGCGCCAGTCTTCTGGTAAATTTGTGTGCTTAATCAAGCTAAAAGGGTCAACTTGGGCGGTGCTTTGCGGTATCATAAGCGACGAATTTCCCGATATTTATTTCATTAGAGCGATAAAATGGCTAATTATAGCAGTAACGAATTTAAATCTGGCCTTAAAGTGATGCTAGAAGGCGATCCATGTGCCATGGTAGATGTAGAGTTTGTTAAACCAGGTAAAGGCCAGGCATTTACTCGCGTGCGTATGAAAAACTTGAAATCTGGTCGAGTATGGGATCGTACCTTTAAATCTGGTGAATCCATTGAAGCTGCGGATGTGATGGACCGTAACATGGAATACCTTTATACCGATGGTGAATTTTGGCACTTTATGATGGCAGACGGAACCTTTGAGCAATATGGTGCTGATGTTAGTGCACTAGGTGAAAGTATTAAGTGGCTTAAAGAACAAGAAATCTACATAGTGACCTTATGGAACGATGCACCTATCGCGGTGGCATCTCCCAACTTTGTAGACCTTGAAGTGACTGAAACTGACCCAGGCCTTAAAGGTGATACTGCTCAAGGCGGCAGTAAGCCTGCTACCTTGGCAACGGGTGCCACAGTGCGCGTGCCTTTGTTTATTGAACAAGGTGAAATATTAAAAATTGACACCCGCACAGGCGACTACGTAAGTCGCGCATAAACCAAAGGTCTTCATCATGCCATGGCAACCCAGCGCTGACATTAAACAGCTTAAGCAGCGTGCCAAGGTAATGAGCCAAATAAGAGCCTTTTTTGAAGCTCAAAACCTGTTAGAAGTGGATACCCCTGTAATGTCTCATTATGGGGTGTCTGACCCCCATATTGACTCAATCCCAGTAGCCTTTACGCCAGATGGTGCTTTATCAAGCCAATCTATGAGCTTAATGTCGTCCCCAGAATATGCCATGAAGCGTTTGTTAGCTGCGGGCAGTGGTGATATTTATCAAATTGCCAAAGCCTTTCGTAATGGTGAAGTAGGTCGCAAGCATAATCCAGAGTTTACTCTTTTAGAGTGGTATCGGCTCAATTATGACCTAGAACAATTGATGACAGAAGTGGCATGCCTCATCGATACTGTGATGGAAGGTGAAACGCTAAAATGGCATTTTTTGAGCTACCGTGAGGCTTTTGAAAAAATACTTTCTATAAATCCATTAACCGCAAGTGACAAGGCTATTAGAGAAACAGCCATGGCTCATGTGGATGTGACCATGGATGCTTCTACCCCAAGAGATACTTGGCTAGATTTGTTAATGAGCCACTGTATAGAATCACAGCTACCTAAAGCCTGCTTTATCTTTGATTATCCCGCCAGCCAGTGTGCGCTGGCGCGTATTAGCATGGATGAACAAGGCAATAAAGTTGCCCGCCGTTTTGAGGTGTATATCAATGGTATCGAGTTAGCCAATGGCTACCATGAATTGACCGATGCGAAGGAACAAGAGCGGCGCTTTAAATTAGATAACGAGGCCAGAAAAGGCATGGGTAAACCGCCCATGCAAACAGACATTAGGTTGGTTGAGGCGTTAGAAGCGGGGTTGCCAGAGTGCTCTGGTGTGGCTCTAGGTATAGAGCGTTTGTTAATGCTGGCTGCTGGCGAGCAAGACATTAGCAAGGTGATGGCCTTTAGCCACCGCCTTGCTTGAGTCAAATTGACCTGTGTTTGTCTTTAGTCTAGCACTGCAAACATTTGCCCTAGGCGGGTGGTCGTGCCTGCTCTAAGCTCTTTAGGCCAGCTGACTACACCCTGTGGTAAACACATCACCACGGTAGAGCCCAATTTAAAGTGGCCCATTTCTTCACCTTTCTTTAAGCAGATGGGTGCTTGGTTAGCGTAATTAAATTGCGTCACAGACTTGCCTGTGGGGCACACCAATCCCGCCCACACTGTTTCAACACTAGCTACGATCATAGCGCCCACAAGCACCATAGCCATAGGCCCAAACTCAGTGTCAAAAATAGCCACAACCCTTTCGTTACGAGCAAATAACCCTGGCACTTTAGCTGCGGTTGCTTGGTTTACTGAAAACAGCTGGCCAGGCACATGCACCATATGAGTTAAGGTGCCATCACAAGGCATGTGAATGCGGTGATAGTCTTTAGGAGCCAAATAAATAGTAGCAAACTCGCCGTCTACAAATGGGTTAGCAAGTGCACTATTTCCACCTAACAAAGTGATGAGGTCAAATGTGTGGCCTTTAGCTTGAAATAAGTTGTGCCCACTGATCTTTCCTAGCTGGCTGATCGCGCCATCAACAGGGCAAGATAAGTGCTGAGGGTTCATATCTATAGCCCGGGCATCAGCTCTTAGGCTGCGAGTGAAAAAGTCATTGAAACTATCAAATTCACTGGCCTCTTGGCGCTGGGCTTCATCCATGTTCACCTTAAAATGTTTAATAAAGGTGCGGATAAAAGGGTCTTTAATCGCTGGAATAGAGCTATGTGCCAACCAGCCTACTATGCGCGAAATTAAATGTTGTGGTAAAAGGTACTGCATCAATACAAATAGACGATCGCCCATGAAAAATCCTTAATTGTGTGTGGTGAAATCGTCTAATGACGCTTTAATGTGTTGAAAACTAGACATGCGCACGGGGTCGATATGGCCATCTTCCAGAGCCTGCAGTAACGCACACGCAGGCTCATGCTCGTGGCTACAATCACTAAACTTGCAGTAGCCCAAATAGGGCCTAAACTCTACAAAACCTTCAAGCAAGGTAGCTGTGTCCATATGCCAAAGACCAAACTCACGAATGCCAGGAGAGTCTATTAATTGGCCACCATTGGGGATGTGGAATAGTTTGGCCGTAGTCGTAGTGTGTACGCCTTTGTTGGTTTGTTCAGACAAAGCGCTAGTTTTTATGTCTACCCCAGGTAGTAACACATTGACTAAGCTAGATTTACCAACGCCAGACTGGCCCACAAACACGCTAACCTTATTGTTTAGCTGCCCATAGAGAGCTTCAAGGCCAGCTAAGGTTTGAGTAGATGCACGAATAATACGATAACCCAAAGCTTGGTAGCGGGCCAACATAGGCTCTAAGTGCTCTTGGGCCTCTTCATCTAATAGATCGGTTTTATTGAGCAGCAAAATGGGCTCAATGTCACTGGCCTCAGCGGCCACTAAATAACGGTCTATTAGGTTGGCATGGGCGTAGGGTTTGGGTGCAAACGTGACAATGATCTGATCAATGTTAGCAGCCACAGGTTTAAGGTCACCATATTTATTTGGCCGACTTAAAATGCTGGCACGATCATCACGGGCTACAATGACACCACTTTGATCGGCAGCTTGGCGCCAAGACACCTTGTCACCAGTGACTAAAAAGCCTAGGTTAGAGCGAATCTTGCAGCGAAAAACCTCACCTTGGTGTGCGCCATGTAAAGCTTCAACATCAATTAGCGAGCCATAATGGGCAATAATTAGCCCTTGCTGTTCGGCAGACAGGTCTCCATGCTCGATAGCCTGCTCTATAGCGCCGTCTTGTTTGTTGGCCCGCGCGCGGCGTTCCTCTTGTACTTTATCAATTTGCCACTGCTGGTGGCGAGTAAGTTTGCGTTTAGCCATTTAGAATTAATGTACTGGGTTGTCAGTAAAGGCTTCATTCTACCCCGAAGTGAGGCATAATTCAGTCTATCAAACTCACCTAGAGCACTTTTCTTGTGAAACATGTACAAAACTTAATTTGGTTAGACTTAGAAATGACCGGTCTTGACCCAGAACAAGACGTTATTATTGAAATTGCCACCATTGTTACCGATGCACATTTAAATGTTTTGGGCGAAGGCCCATCCATCGTGATTCATCAAACGGATGCAGTGCTTGAGTCTATGAATGCTTGGTGCATCAAGCAGCATGGCCAGTCTGGCCTAACTCAACGGGTGCGAGACAGCCAAGTGAGCTGTGCACAAGCAGAGCAGCAAACTATTGCTTTTTTAAAATCCTTGGTAGACGGTGGCCACTCACCTATGTGTGGTAACACCATTGGTCAAGACAGGCGTTTTTTAGTGAAATATATGCCCACACTTGAAGCCTACTTCCATTACCGCAATTTAGATGTGAGCACACTCAAAGAGCTAGCCCGTCGCTGGCGCCCAGAGCTACTTGATGGCCTCAAAAAAGATGGCAGCCATTTAGCACTAGATGACGTGCGAGATTCAATTGCTGAAATGGCCTATTACCGAGACCATTTTTTGAATATGAAAGATTAAGATTTGCAATTGGCCTACCCATAAATCAAAGTAGCTTGGTCTGCAAAGTGCTTAATTAAGCCTCCAGCCATGATGCCTGATGGCGCTATTTTTTCGGGTAATTGGTCATAACGAAACCAATGGGCTTCGGCGATTTCTATGCCATCCACTTTGATGTCATCAGTGACTGCCTCGGCGATAAAACCAAGCATTAGCTGACCAGGGTAAGGCCAAGATTGGCTGCCGATGTATTGAATATTATCTATTTCAATGCCCACTTCTTCAAACACCTCACGATGCAATGCTTGCTCTGCACTTTCGCCAGCTTCCAAAAACCCCGCCAAAGCACTAAAGCGGCCACTAGCCCAGCTGGCATTGCGCGCTAATAAGCATCGATCACCATGGGTTACTACCACTATCACGCATGGGGATATGCGCGGATAATTGTTGATCTTGCAGCTTGAACAGGCCAGTGCATGCTCTTTTTCAGTGGGTTGGTTAGGTTTACCGCAACGGCCACAAAATTGATGGGTGTCTTGCCAGTTGAGCAGCTGCACAGCTCTACACGCCAAAGAAAACACTTCCTCACCAGCCACTGCAAGCAAATCACGCAAAACCACAATCCCAAAGCCCTTTTTAGTGGCCGCTTCAGGCATTAAATCCCATACCTCACAATCACGGTTAAGCCACTGGCCTAGAGTGATTTTTCTTTGGCATAGGTTGTCTAGTGTGTGGGCTGCATCACTGTCAACAAATGGGTTGCCAGTGATTTTTGCATTGTTGGCCAATAAAATATCTCCTGCAACGACAGCAATAATCCATTTCTTTGATGTATGGGCAGCCACGGGGGTGGCATAAAAGCCTTTTAAACGAGAGGGAATGGTCACAACAAGGGTACCTTTGATGTCATGCTTAAATCTAGCATGAATAAATATTAGCTGATTAGTGATTGCGCTATCTTAGCAGTCGTGCAGTTTTAACCGCATCAAAAAAATTAACACAAGTGCTTCAACTTATGGCCTAAATGATAGGCTAAAGGCACTGGTGTGATGGGGATTTGCTGAGTTTGGCGTCTTTTTAGTTGCTCTAAAGCCCAGTCGATATGCTCGCCAACCATAGGTGTGGCTTTGGCACGCTGGGCTTTTAATGCGCTGATGGTGGTCTGTGTGGCAGGGCCATTGCCTAGCCCAATGGCTAGGTTTCGTTGCCAGCCTTCAAACCCAGCACGCCTTATGGGTGAGCCTTGCGTTCGCTTTAGAAACTCCTCTTCACCCCATTGGAATAATTCAGCCAGTTTGGCTTGGTCTAGGTCATGGCGAGGTTTAAAATCATCTTCTTGGGTGACGCCAGGTGCTCTATTCCATGGGCAGGCAAGTTGGCAATCATCACAACCGAACACCCGGTTACCTATTAAAGGCCTTAGTTCTTTGGCAATGCTGCCTTTGTGTTCAATGGTTAAATAAGCAATGCAGCGATTGGCATCTAATACATAGGGCTGTGGGAAAGCGTTAGTAGGGCAAACCGTCATGCATGATTCGCAGCGGCTACAGTGGTCTTTTTCATAAGGCTGATCGATAGGGAGGGGCAAATCAACAAAAATTTCGCCCAACACAAACCAAGAGCCCTGCTTACGGTTGATGATCAACGTGTGTTTGCCTTGCCAGCCCAGGCCAGCCTTTTGGGCTAAGGGCTTTTCTAGTACAGGTGCACTGTCCACAAATACACGGTGGCCAAAGGGGCCGATTAACGCTTCTATGGCTTTACTAAGCTGGGCCAGTCGTTTGCGCACTAGTTTGTGGTAATCCCTGCCTAGTGCGTAGCGTGCAATATAAGCCTGTTCGCCATCTTCTAGGGTGCTCAGGGTGGTTAAATTTGGGTCTAGGTAATCCATGCGTAAGCAAATAATGCGTTTAGTACCAGGCACTAGCTCATGGGCGCGGTAGCGTTTGCTGCCGTGTTTGTCCATATAGTCCATGCCGGCGTGATAGCCCAGGTCTAACCATTGTTCTAGTTGTGCACCTGCAACTTCGTTATTTGTATCGGTAATGCCACAATCAGCAAAGCCAAACTCGCCCGCGAGTTGCTTAATCTGCACGGCTAAGTGCGCAAGCTCTATTGTCGTTAGATTTTTTGGAGTGATGGCTGCTGGTGAATGTAGTGTAGGCATGGGGCTTATTCTAACCTAGTCGAATCGCTGGAATCTCTAAAAATGAAAAAAACCCATGAAATACCATAAGGTAGGCGGTTTTTATTGCGCTTTTAAGCTATATTGCACCCTATTAAATAATCTTAAGTGCAGGTTTTTGAGTTCATGGTTCTAGAGTACCAACGACAAGCCCACGGTGAAGATGCCATGGTGGCTCTAGGCAAACGGTTTGGACAGGCACTAGATGCTAAAGCCAAGGGAGTGCAAGACGCGCCAGTTGTCAAAGCTGCTACGGTTTTTTTGCAAGGCGATTTGGGCATGGGCAAAACCACTTTTACCCGAGGGGTGATGAACTATTTTGGCCACCAAGGTGCTACCAAAAGCCCCACCTATACCTTGGTAGAGCCGTATCAGTTTGGCCAGCAAAAACTACACCACTTCGACCTATATAGATTGGGTCACCCAGAAGAATTAGACTATCTAGGCATCAGGGATTATTTTGATGGACAAGCTATTAACTTGATAGAGTGGCCGGATAAAGGCTTAGGCTTTTTGCCTGGGGCTGATATTGTGATCACTATCGATCCATTGGATCGTGGGCGTAGTGTATGTTTTGTGGCACACACTAGTATGGGTGAACAGATCATCCACACTTTAGGTCTGGCGCCGTGATGAGAGTCTTTTTACTGCTGTTACTCACCTGGTTTTCAACGATAAGCTTTGGGGCAAAAGTTGAGAATATACGCATTTGGCCTGCGCCAGACAATACACGGGTGGTGCTGGATATTAGCGCTGCCGTCACCTTTGACCAAATTGCTCTAACCAAACCAGATCGGTTAGTCATTGATATAGACGCCAGCATTTTGTCTACCTCTATTGCTAAGCTAGATTTTTCTAACAGCCCTATCCAGAGCATTCGCTCAAGCCAACGCAGCGACAACAAACTGCGCTTAGTGTTTGATTTGGCTTATAAAACTAGCCATAAAATCTTTAGCTTGCCACCTAATGCAAGCTATGGGAACCGTTTGGTAATAGACTTATCCAACTATAAAGTAGCTGCACCCACGCCTACTAAAGGGGCAGTTGCAAAGTTGTCTCAGTCTGGGGGTGCTTCTAAGCCAGTCCTGTCATCACAGCCTAAACGCACTCTCAACAGCTTGGCATTATTGGATAGCCAAAGAGACGTTATTATTGCTATCGATGCAGGCCATGGCGGAGAAGATCCAGGTGCTTTAGGCCCTAAATACGGTGGCAAAAAACTACGTGAAAAAAACGTAGTGCTTGGAATTTCCAAAGAATTAGCACTGCTGATTAAAAAGGAGCCTGGGTTTGAGCCTTTGCTCACTCGCACTGGCGACTACTATATAAGCTTAAGAGGGCGCACTAAAAAAGCCCGTAATGCCAAAGCTGACCTGTTTATTTCTATTCATGCAGATGCATTTAAAAATAGCAAAGCTAAAGGCGCTTCTGTATGGATACTGTCATCTAGTGGCGCCTCTAGTGAAATGGGTCGTTTGTTGGCACAAAAGGAAAACGATGCCGACTTAATAGGGGGTATTGGTGGTATTAGCTTGGAAGACAAAGAAGATGATGTGGCTATGACCCTGATAGACATGTCCATGAATTACAGCCAAAGCACAGGCCGTGGTGTTGCAAAAGAAGTGCTCAATAACATAGGTAAATTTGCCAAGCTCCATAAAAATCACGTTGAAAAAGCGGGCTTTGTTGTGCTTAAATCACCGGATGTGCCTTCGATTTTGGTGGAAACAGGGTTCATTTCTAATCCAGGTGAAGCGGCAAAATTGCGTACTAAAAAATATCAAAAGCAAATGGCTAGAGCCATATTTAAAGGGTTAAAAGACTATTTCTACAGCCATCCCGTTGCCAACACTTATATCGCTTCTGTAGTAGAAGCAAAGCGAAAGGTAATTTCTTATAAAGTGGTGGCTGGAGATACGCTTTCGGGTATTGCTCAGCGATTTGATACGAGTGTTAAACGATTACAAAACGCCAATAAGATGACTACGAAATCTGTATTGAAAGTGGGTAAGACACTTATTATTCCCACAAGCTAAATGGCTTGTTTACTATCGATTGTGAGTATTTAATGACTTCAAAAATCCATCAGCTTAGTCCACGATTAGCCAACCAAATTGCTGCTGGTGAAGTGGTCGAGCGTCCTGCATCAGTAATCAAGGAGTTGCTGGAAAATTGTCTGGATGCACAAGCCAATAAGATTGATGTAGACGTAGAGCAAGGTGGTGTGAAGCTAATGCGTGTACGTGACAATGGCACAGGCATTGGCGAACAAGACTTAGCCTTAGCGTTAAGTCGTCACGCTACCAGTAAAATTGCCAGTTTAGAAGATCTGGAGTCAGTGCAAAGCTTAGGCTTTCGTGGTGAAGCCCTAGCCAGTGTTAGCTCGGTGTCCCGATTAACCCTCACCTCAAACACCCAAGATCAAAACAGCGCATGGCAGGTGATCACAGAAGGTCGCGACATGGCAGCTCAATTGCAGCCTGCTGCTCATCCTGTGGGCACCACTGTTGAAGTGAGGGACTTGTTTTTTAACACCCCCGCAAGACGCAAGTTTTTACGTACAGAAAAAACAGAATTTTCTCATCTAGAAGAAGTGATAAAGCGGCTGGCATTGAGTCGCTTTGATGTGGCCTTTACCCTAAAGCACAATCAAAAAGTGATTCACAACTTACGCCCAGCAGACACTCAAACCGCTCAAGAAAAGCGTGTCGCTAGCGTATGTGGTCCAGCTTTTATGCAGCAAGCTTTGCATATAGAAATGGAAGCGCCAGGGCTGCGGCTATGGGGTTGGGTGGGTTTGCCCACATTCTCTCGTAGCCAAATGGATTTGCAATACTTTTTTGTGAACGGCAGGGTAGTAAAGGACAAGCTAGTAGGGCATGCGGTACGCCAGGCTTATCGTGATGTGTTATTTCATGGTCGGCACCCTGCGTTTGTGCTGTATTTAGAGCTGGAACCTGCCAGTGTGGATGTCAACGTGCACCCCACTAAAAACGAAGTGCGGTTTCGTGATGGACGCTTAGTGCACGACTTTATTTTTCGTAGCCTGCATAAAACCTTGGCTCAAGTGCGCCCAGAAACTCCCACTGGAGGCGGTGCTGAGCAGTTAGGAGTAATGCAGGATCCAGCTCAAATGCAGGCTCAAGGTCTACAAGCAGGTGTGTTTTCTGGCCAAACACAAGTAGATTTAGGCCAGGTTGCTGGCAATCCTACCTCACCATCTATGCAGCAAATGCCCTGGCGTGGTGGCTCATTAAATCAACATTCACCGTTGCAGTTACAAGAGCAAAGCAAGGTGTATGCTAGCTTGCATGGCGGTTCAGAAGCTGGGCTAGCAGGTTCAGGCTCGCTCGCTGGCACTGCAGTGCAGACAGGTGGAGTGCCTCCTTTGGGTTATGCTGTGGCGCAGCTACATGGTGTTTATATTTTATCTGAAAATGCCCAGGGCCTCGTAGTGGTCGACATGCATGCGGCTCATGAACGAATTGTCTATGAAAAAATGAAAACTTCATGGGCCCAGCAAGGGATAAAAGCCCAGCCTTTATTAGTGCCTATATCAATGTCCGTAAGCTCTCGTGAAGCAGATCAAGTGGAAGCGCAGCAAGAGTTATTTGCTGAGTTAGGCTTTGTCATAGACCGCTCAGGCAACGAAAGTTTGGTAGTGAGGCAGGTGCCCAGTTTGTTGCAGCATGCAAACGTAGAACAGCTAGTGCGTGATGTGTTAGCAGATGTCATTACATATGGCAGTAGCGACCGCATTAGAGCCGCCCACAACGAGCTGCTAGGCACTATGGCCTGTCACGGTGCTGTGCGGGCTAATCGGCGGTTAAATCATGTAGAGATGAATGCTTTACTGCGTGACATGGAGATTACTGAGCGCAGTGGGCAATGCAATCACGGGCGGCCTACATGGACCCAGTTGAGCTTGTCTGAGCTAGATAAGCTATTTATGCGGGGTCAGTAGGCTTTGAATGTTAATTTATTAGATGCGCACAAGCTGCCACCTGCTATTTTTTTAATGGGGCCTACTGCTGCAGGAAAAACAGATTTGGCTGTAGAGCTTGTGCAGCAACGAGCTTGCGAAATTATTTCAGTAGACTCAGCGCTAATTTATAAAGAGATGAATATCGGGAGCGCTAAGCCTGATGCCCAGACTTTAGCTGTCGCACCCCATCATTTAATTAACATCTGTGACCCACTTGAAGCCTATTCGGCTGCTCGATTTCGTGCTGATGCCCTAGAGCTTATGGCTCAAATCACTGCCCGAGGTAAGGTTCCATTGTTGGTGGGTGGCACCATGATGTACTACAAAGCCTTAATGGATGGACTGGCACCATTGCCTGCTTCACAGCCTGCGCTGCGTTTGCAGCTAGAACAAGAAATACAAGACAATGGCCTAGCTGCGATGCACAGCCGTTTGTGTAGTATTGACCCCGTGTCAGGCGCACGCATTAACGCTGCTGACCCTCAGCGTATTACCAGGGCTATGGAAGTGTTTTTGCTCAGTGGAGAAACGTTAACCGCTCATTGGGCCAGACAAAAGCAGCAACAGCTACCTTATCAGGTCACTTCGATTGGTGTATGGCCAACAGAAAGAGAGTTGTTGCATCAGCGCATCGAGCACCGTTTTGAACTGATGTTAGCGCAAGGCTTTGTGCACGAAGTCGAGTCCTTAATGGCTCGTGGCGACTTACACTTAGACTTACCCTCTATGCGTTGCGTGGGGTATAGGCAAATGTGGCAGCACTTAAGTGGCGACTACGACTATGCCGCGATGCAATTCAAAGGCATTGTAGCCACTAGGCAATTGGCTAAAAGACAGCTCACTTGGCTGCGCAGTTGGCCACAATTACACATCTTTGATAGTGTAGATACAAAATTAATATTTAAAGCTCTGCAATTATTCGATAGAATAGAAGCTTAGCGTAAAGGCTGCGTAAAACGACTTGCATGTTTTAGCACATTTACGCAAAATCACCCCCTAACTTTGCTTTAAGGTTAGATAAATGACACAAGGAGCCATCATGTCAAAAGGGCAAACCCTACAAGACCCTTACTTAAACGTATTGCGCAAGGAACGAGTGCCAGTTTCAATTTTTTTGGTAAATGGAATCAAACTCCAAGGCCAGATTGAGTCTTTTGACCAATTTGTCATTTTGCTAAAAAACACGGTCTCTCAAATGGTATATAAGCATGCTATATCAACCGTAGTGCCATCACGGCCGGTTAAAATGCCTACTGAAGAAGATGAGTTAGAATAATCTTTTTGTTTTTTGTGAACCCCCAACGAGCACCTTTAGGTGCTCGCTTTGATTTAGGTTACTGCTTTGTTTTTTGAACGTCATGAATCAGGTGAACGCGCAATCCTTGTCCATCTTCAAATGGGCCAAGAAGGAGAGCGTGAAGATGCCAACGAATTAAAAGAGCTGGTTTATTCAGCTGGAGCAGACCCGCTAGAAACAATAGGCGGCTCTCGAGCAACACCCCACCCAAAAACCTACGTAGGCTCTGGTAAAGTACAAGAGATTAAGTTGGCGGTAGAGCAACACGGTGCTGAAATTGTTATCTTTAACCATGCTTTAAGCCCAGGCCAAGAAAGAAATTTAGAGCTCGAGTTGCAGTGCAGAGTGTTAGACCGTACCGGTTTAATTCTAGATATTTTTGCCCAACGTGCCCGCACTCACGAAGGTAAATTGCAAGTTGAGCTAGCTCAGTTAGAGCACATGTCGACGCGCTTGGTCAGGGGTTGGACTCACCTAGAGCGCCAAAAAGGTGGTATTGGACTTCGTGGACCAGGTGAAACTCAGTTAGAAACTGACAGGCGCTTGTTGCGCGTGCGCATCAACACGATCTTGAAGCGTTTAGGTAAGGTCCGTAAGCAAAGAGAGCAAGGTCGCAGAGCTCGCCGAAGAGCAGAAATACCTACTATTTCTTTGGTTGGCTACACCAATGCGGGTAAGTCTAGCTTATTCAATCAGGTGACTGTTGCGCAAGTGTACGCAGCAGACCAATTATTTGCCACTTTGGATCCAACGTTTAGACGTCTTGAAATTAAAGATGTTGGCCCCACTATCTTGGTAGATACAGTAGGCTTCATTCGTCATTTGCCTCATAAGCTTGTAGATGCCTTTCGTGCTACGTTACAAGAAACGGCAGAAGCCACTTTATTGCTTCATTTGGTAGATGCAAATGATGAAAAACGTGATGACAATATAGAAGAAGTCGAGTCGGTTCTTAAAGAAATTGGTGCGGATGACCTACCCTATTTGTTAGTGTATAACAAAATTGATATGTTAGAAGATTGCCCAGCACGTATAGACCGTGATGGGTTTGGTGTACCAAGAAGGGTTTGGTTAAGTGCCTTAACAGGTGACGGTGTAGATCTTTTGGTGCAAGCCATTAGTGAGCGTTTAGGTGGTGAAATATTTGCTCAACAAATTGTGTTAGAGCCACAGTTTGGTAATCTTAGAGCTCAGCTTTACGCCTTAGACGCGGTGGAAAAAGAAGATGTTAACGACCAAGGCCATATGGTTTTGGATGTGCGCTTACAAAAGCGAGATTTTTTACAAGCATTGAGTCGCATAGGAATGGATGCAACGCCTTTTGTAGGCAAGCCAGCCAACCCATGGGACTCTTAACAGTTTAATAATTGCAATAATCAGGAGAAGTTTATGGCCTGGAATGAACCGGGTAATAACGGTAAAGACCAAGATCCATGGGGTGGCAACCGCCGTCCGAACGGACAAGATCAGGGACCACCTGATCTAGATGAAGCGTTAAATAAGATGATTCAGAAGATCAGTGGCTTATTTGGCGGTTCAGGTAATAAAAACACCTCTGGTTCAGGTGGCAGTAATGCCCCAGCACCAACAGGTAAAATTATCCTTTTTGGTGCCGCAATCATTTTAGTGTTATGGGCCGGTATGGGCTTATACACCGTTGACCAACAAGAGCGAGCAGTGGTTTTACGCCTTGGTAAGTACAGTGAAACTGTGCAGCCAGGTTTGCATTGGAATCCACCTTTGTTTGACAGCGTCACTAAAGTTAACGTAACTGCAGTACGTAACGTAGAAAACCGAGCATTAATGCTGACAGAAGACGAAAATATCGTCGAAGTGGGCTTGTCGGTGCAATATGTTGTTTCTAACCCTAAAAACTTTTTACTCGAAGTTAAGAATCCAGAAAATAGTTTATTGCAAGCCACACAAAGCGCTTTGCGCCATGTAGTAGGTGGTTCAGAAATGCACTCTGTATTAACAGAAGGCCGAGCTTTGCTTGCGCTAGATGTTGAGACTCGTTTGCAGAACCTATTGGATGATTACAACACTGGCTTAGAAGTCATTAAGGTTAACATTGAAAATACAGCTGCTCCCTCACAGGTGCAGGATGCATTTGATGACGTTATCAAGGCGCGTGAAGATGAGCAACGAGTGAAGAACGAAGCCCAAGCTTATGCTAACGGTATCGTGCCAGAATCTCGTGGTCGTGCACAGCGTGTTGCTGAAGAAGCGCAAGCCTATCGTGCGCAGGTTGTTGCCCGTGCAGAAGGTGAGGCCACTCGTTTCACTAAGCTACTTACAGAATACCAAAAGGCGCCAGAAGTAACTCGTGAACGTCTTTACATTGTTGCCATGGAAGATGTGCTTTCCAATGCTTCTAAGGTAATGGTAGACGTTGAGGGTGGTAATAACATGATGGTATTGCCTTTAGATCAACTAATGCAGAACCAATCTTTGCGCGCAGCTACGGGTGTGGGTGGTAAAGTGTCTTCCAGTATGGTGGATGAAATTACCAACCGTGTGATCCAACAGCTAACCCAAGATGTTTCAGCTTCAAGGGAGTCTCGTTAACATGGCTACTCGTACTTTAGTGACCTTAATTGGCCTGTTTGTGGCGCTCCTTGTTGCCTCTTCTTCACTTTTTGTAGTGAAGGAAACGGAACGTGCCATTATGCTTAAGTTTGGTGAGGTGGTGTCGTTTGATATTCAGCCTGGCTTGCATGTGAAAATTCCGTTTGTAAACACTGTGCGTATATTTGATGCACGTGTGCTTACCTTGGATGCTCGCCCACAGCGTTACTTAACTTTAGAAAAGAAAGCCCTGATTGTAGATTCATACGTCAAATGGCGTATCTTCAATGTAGCTGATTTCTACACGGCCACGTCAGGCGATGAGTTTACAGCGTCTAAGTTGCTGGCCTCTCGTGTAGACACCGGACTCCGTAATCAGTTTGGCGAGCGCACCCTGACAGAAGTTGTGTCTGGTGAGCGAGACGACTTAATGTCTGAGCTTCTTTTAGAGCTTAACGAAGTGGTTAAGTCAGACATGGGTATTGAAGTGATTGACGTGCGCGTAAAGCGTATTGATTTGCCAGAAAAGGTAAGTGAATCGGTCTATGGGCGTATGCGCACAGAGCGAGAACGTGAAGCTCGTGAGCTGCGCTCACAAGGTAAGGAGCTAGCTGAAGGTATTCGCGCCGATGCAGACCGTCAAGAAACAATCATCGAAGCTAACGCCTACCGTGATTCAGAGCTTGTACGTGGTGATGGTGATGCCATTGCTGCTGCAACCTACGCTGCAGCCTTTAATAAAGACCCAGAGTTCTATAGTTTTTACCGTAGCTTAGATGCTTATCGTAAAACCTTTGGAGCAGGTGGTGACGTGATGCTTTTAGAGCCTGATAGTGAGTTCTTTAAGTATATGAACCAGTCTACTATAAAGTAAACGATTGGTTTCATTGAAGTCATGTACAAAAGGGGCCCTTCAAGGCCCCTTTTTAGTGGCTGGCTTTTAAGCCTGGGCTGTGGTCATCTGTGGCTAAAAGAAGTACAATTGTGTAACCGAGAAGTAGGGTCCAAGACGGGCTGTATGATGCTCGGTTTTTTTGTGTTTGAAGTATTAATAAAAACCATGAATGAATTGACACAACACTTATTAGTGGCTTTTTGCTTAATGCTCATACTGGAAGGTATTGTACCTTTCTTATACCCACAAAAATGGCGTAAATTGGTGGTTCAGTTAGGCCAAATAAGTGACCGCCACATGCGTCTGATAGGCTTGGTAAGTATGCTTTTTGGTCTTGCCTTACTGCTTTTTATACGTTGATTTAATGCAATTTTTTGGGAAACAGGAACTCACATGAGTCGTACGAATCGTTGGTTGTTGCCTGATGGCGTGAAAGAAGTGTTACCGCCAGAAGCTGCCCGTATAGAAGGCCTTCGTCGCACTGTGGTAGACCTATACCAAGCTTGGGGCTACGACCTAGTCATGCCGCCGCTGATTGAATATATCGACTCTTTGCTGATTGGCACGGGTGATGATCTAGATTTAGCCACTTTTAAAGTGATTGACCAAAAAACGGGTCGCACCATGGGCATTAGGGCAGATATTACACCCCAAGTAGCCCGTATCGATGCTCATAGCATTGATTGTGAAGGGATTAACCGCTTGTGCTACTCAAACACAGTGTTACATACTAGTGCAGCAAATCCTTTGGCATCACGCAGTCCCTTACAAGTGGGAGCAGAGCTATATGGTCACGCTGGCATTGACAGCGATCTTGAAGTGATTAGCCTGATGTTAGAGACGCTTACTAGTATCGATATCAAGCATCCCATCACCTTAGATTTGGGCCACGTGAGTATTTACCGAGGCTTGATTAAAGCGCTTGGTTTGGCAGATGATGATGAAACAGAATTATTTAACTTGCTGCAAAGTAAAGCAGTAGCAGATATAGATGCTTTAGTTGCAGCGATGGATTTGACTGACGAGGCAAAAACGATATTTTCACAACTACCCCGCTTATATGGTGAGGCAAGTGTGCTCGATAAAGCAGACCAACTCTTTGGGCATGTGTGCACAGATGTGGCAGATGCCATTAGGTACTTGCGTGACTTGGCAGCGGCAGTCACGGAGCGCTTCCCACAGGTCACCCTATACTTTGATTTGGCTGAGCTGCGCGGTTATGAATACCATACAGGGGTTGTTTTTGCGGCCCTAACACCTGCCTTTGGCCAAGCCATTGCTAAAGGCGGCCGTTACGATGACATTGGCAAGGTGTTCGGCAGGGCTCGCCCTGCAACAGGATTTAGTGCAGACCTCAAAGTGTTGTCAGAGCTTTCTGAAGTGCTTTGTGTACAGGCTGACGCCATTGCGATGCCAGTGGAAACAGGCCTCAGCAATGAACAACGTCAAAGCTTGTGGGACATGCAGTCTAAGTTGCGTGCACAAGGAGAGCGTTTAGTTACGCAGTTAATTGATAGTGCTGCCCCTAAAACGTGTTCTCGCCAGTTGGTTTGGCAAAATAATGCTTGGAAGATCGTCCCAGCAGGCTAAGCTTGAATAGATTTTTTATTTAAACTACGAGTTTTTTAATTTTAGCGTGATTGTACGCACAGCAAAACAAACTAGAGCAAAATATTATGGGTAAGAATGTCGTCGTTTTAGGCACCCAATGGGGTGATGAAGGCAAAGGTAAGATCGTTGATTTACTCACTGATCAGGCCACGGCAGTGGTGCGTTTTCAAGGCGGACACAATGCAGGGCATACATTAGTTATCGAAGGCGAAAAAACAGTTTTGCATTTAATTCCTTCTGGCATACTGCGTGACACAGTAACCTGTTTTATTGGTAACGGTGTAGTAGTGGCTATGGATGCGCTACTAAAGGAAATGAGTGAGCTAGAAGCGCGTGGCATTCCTGTGCGTGATCGTTTGCGTATCAGTACTGCTTGCCCGCTGATTTTGCCTTACCATGTTGCTCTAGACCAAGCGCGCGAGTTAGCGCGCGGTGAAGAAAAAATCGGTACCACAGGGCGTGGTATTGGGCCTGCCTATGAAGATAAGGTAGCCCGTCGAGGATTACGTTTGGGCGATTTATTAGACCCACAGCGATTTGCAGTCAAGCTCAAAGAAGTGATGACCTATCACAACTTTGTGTTACAAAATTTCTACCGTGTTAAGCCATTAGACTATAACCAAGTGTTAGAAACTGCCTTGGCTCAAGCTGAACAAATTAAAGCCATGTTTACAGACGTGACTGCAGAAATCCATGACTTGCGCCGTGCAAGCGAAGATATTTTGTTTGAGGGAGCCCAAGGTACACTGTTAGATATTGACCATGGCACATACCCATATGTGACCTCATCAAACACCACAGCAGGGGGCACAGCTACGGGTTCTGGCTTTGGTCCATTGTACCTAGATTATATTTTAGGTATCACTAAGGCTTATACCACCCGTGTAGGCAGTGGCCCATTCCCAACAGAATTGTTTTGTGATGTGGGTTTAGGTCTAGCTAATCGTGGCCACGAATTAGGTGCCACAACAGGCCGTCCACGTCGTTGTGGTTGGTTTGATGCAGTTGCACTTAAACACGCTATTCAGATCAACAGTGTGTCAGGTATTTGCCTTACTAAGCTGGATGTATTGGATGGCATGGATGAAATTAAATTGTGCGTGGCCTATCACGATGCCAATGGTAATGAAGTATCTTGCCCAAGCGACGCTGAAGGTTTTGCAGCAGTTACCCCTATTTATGAAACGATGCCGGGTTGGACCCAGTCTACCGTAGGTGCGCAGTCAGAAGCGCAATTGCCTGCTGCAGCGATGGCCTATATTGCCCGCATTGAAGTGTTGATCGAAGCACCAGTGGATATTATTTCCACAGGCCCAGATCGAATTGAAACAATTGTTAAACGCCATCCTTTTGGCTCCTAGGTAAAAATGACACAAATCGACGATCCCCACGCTCAGCGTGAGGCGCAAAAGTATGACAATCCTATTCCAAGCCGTGAATTCATTATGGATCACTTGCGTGACCGAAGCGGCCCAGCAACACTAAAGCAGGTGAGCTTTGAGCTTTCCTTGTTTGAGGCAGAGGATGTAGAAGCACTGCGCCGTCGTTTGCGTGCCATGGAACGTGATGGCCAACTTATAAGTGACCGCAAAGGCGCCTATGGTGCCATTCAGAAGATGGACCTTATTCATGGGCGCATTATTGGCCATCGTGATGGCTTTGGTTTTCTAAAGCCTGACGAAGGTGGTGACGATTTATTTCTTAGCCACCGCCAAATGCGCGCTGTTATTGACGGCGATAAAGCCTTAGCTCGTGTGACTGGCATAGACCGCAAAGGCCGTAGCGAAGGTGCTATTGTTGAGGTGACTGAACAAAACACACACCAAGTAGTGGGTCGGTTAACCAAAGAAAATGGTATTTGTTTTGTACGCCCAGATAATCAGCGCATAAGCCAAGATATCCTTATTTCTAATGATAACGTGCTGCAAGCCAAACATGGCCAGTATGTCACTGTGCGTATTACCCACCAACCCAACAAGCGTAATCAAGCTGTGGGAGAAGTTGCGGAGATTTTGGGCGAGCATATGGCTCCAGGAATGGAAATCGATGTTGCCATTCGTACCCACGAAATACCCCATGAGTGGCCTTTAGAGGCCAGCCATGAAGCTGCACAGCTGGCGCCAGAAGTAACAGAAGCTGACAAACATGATCGTATAGATTTACGTGAGATGCCTTTTGTTACCATCGACGGTGAAGACGCACGAGACTTTGACGACGCCGTTTATTGCCGTAAAAGAACTTTAGGTGGCTGGCGTTTATACGTTGCCATTGCAGACGTAAGTCATTACGTACGCACAGGTACAGCCCTAGATACAGAAGCCCATAGACGAGCCACTTCAGTGTATTTTCCTGAGCGTGTTATTCCTATGTTGCCAGAAGCTATTTCCAATGGCTTATGCTCTTTAAATCCCCATGTTGATCGTTTAGTCATGGTGTGTGAAATGACCATAAGCAGCAAGGGAAAGCTTGGCGGTTATGAATTTTATGAAGGCTTAATCCACTCTCACGCCCGTTTAACATACACCAAAGTAGGTGCAATGTTAGACTCGTCAGATGAACAGTGTCAGGCTTTGCGTGAAGAATATCAACACGTTGTAAAGCCAGTAGATCAGCTACATAAATTGTATGCCGCTTTGCGGTTAGCTCGTGACGCCCGCGGTGCTATTGATTTTGAAACCCAAGAAACTCGTATCATTTTTGGTGAAGACCGTAAAATTGATGACATAGTGCCGGTGCACCGCAACGACGCTCATAAACTGATCGAAGAGTGTATGTTGGCAGCCAACGTGAGTACTGCTAAATTTTTAGCAAAGCACAAGTTGGACGGACTGTTTCGAGTACACAAAGGGCCAAAGCCTAGTAAGCTTGAAAACTTGCGTGGATTTTTGGGTGAAATGGGGCTTTCATTACCAGGTGGTGAAGAACCAAAGCCAAAGCACTACCAAGCGTTATTGAGCTCAATTAAAGGCCGTCCAGACGCCCACTTAGTGCAAACTGTGATGCTGCGTTCACTAAGCCAAGCGGTGTACACGCCAGAAAATGAAGGTCACTTTGGTTTGGGTTATGACGCCTACGCCCATTTCACCTCTCCTATTCGTCGCTACCCAGATTTAATGGTGCATCGGGCCATACGCAGCGTTATCCAAAGTAAGCGCTCAAGCCGCTATGTTAAACGCATAAAGGCAACACAAAAGCAGCCTGAAGCACCTTGGTATCCTTACTCTACAGCAGATGTAGTGGTGCTAGGTGAGCATTGCTCTATGGCGGAACGTCGTGCAGATGCTGCTGTTTGGGATGTGGAAGGGTGGTTGAAGTGCGAATATATGCAAGGCCACATTGGTGATTACTTCCATGGCACCATTAACGCGGTGACAAGCTTTGGTTTGTTTGTAGAGCTGGCTAATGTTTATGTAGAAGGCCTAGTGCATATCAGCGCCCTGCCTGGTGATTATTATCACTTTGACGCAGCCAAACACCGTCTCCATGGAGAGCGCAGTGGCAAGAGCTTCCGTTTAGGTGACAGTATTGAAGTACAAGTGGTACGGGTAGACCTAGACGAAAAGAAGATTGACTTTGAGTTGGCAGATGCGCCACCCAAACCTAAATCTAAGCCTAAGGCAAAACCTAAATCTAAAGCAAAGCCAAAGCCCAAAAAGGCAGATGTGGACGCAAAAGCTGATACCCCTTTGTTTGATCAAAAGGGCAAACCAACTGGTACACCACGCAAGCCTCGGACTCCTCGCACTCCTCGTCGTAAAAAGACTGAGCCGTAAATAAGTTATTTGAGACTCGTTAATTATGGCTAACATTGAATACGTTTTTGGTATCCATGCTGTGCAAACTAAGTTGCAACGTAACCCAGAGCGGGTGCAGGAGATTTGGTTTCAAGAAGGACGTGACGATCAGCGTTTAAAGCAAGTTAAGGCGCTTGCAGATGAGCAGGGCATTGAGTGTCAAATCATGCCCCGTCGAGACTTAGACAATAAGGTTAGTGGTCGTCACCAAGGCGTGGTAGCTGGATGTACGCCAAGCCCAGTGAAAGACGAACACTTTTTAACCCAGCTGTTAGAAGGGCTTAATGAGCCGGCATTTTTGTTGATCTTAGATGGTGTTACAGATCCACATAATTTGGGTGCTTGCCTGCGCACTGCAGATGCGGCTGGGGTGCATGCTGTTATTGCACCCAAGGATAAGTCAGCTTCTCTAAACAGCACTGTAAGCAAGGTGGCTTGTGGTGCAGCAGAGACTATTCCTTTTGTACAAGTGACCAACTTGGCGCGTTGCCTCAAAGGCTTGCAGGATGCAGGCATTTGGATTACAGGCACAGCAGGAGACGCCACCGCCCACATTCATCAAGCCGACCTTAAAGGCAATATGGCTTTAGTGATGGGCGCTGAAGGTGAGGGCATGCGTCGCCTAACCCGTGAAGGGTGTGACCAGCTGGTTAAGATCCCTATGGCAGGTGAGGTGAGCAGCCTTAATGTATCAGTGGCTGCTGGCGTGTGTTTGTTTGAAGCTGTGCGCCAGCGCAACTAATCTAGCTTTTGCTCACTAATTGAGTAACACGTCTTTAGCCTGGTTTATTTGGCTAGCCAAATAGGTGCTGCCCCCCTTGTCAGGGTGGTTTTTAGCCATCAAACGCTTATAGGCTAAGATGATGTCCTCATTAGTGGCATCTGTTTGGACTTCCAGAATTTTTCTTGCTTGAGGTTTGTCCATCGCTGACTTACTTTGTGCAGCTTTGTTGTTATCTGCATAGCCATCAGAATTAGCGCCAGAACTATCCTTGGGTTTTCTAAAGCGCTTGATCGTTTGCCATACCCCAAAAGCTCGCAGTATAGGCTTGCCATAGACAGCCAACCCCCCCAACAAGCTCATAGCTACAGGCCACAAACCACTTAATGCTAAGCCAATGGCAGCCATAATGATCACCACCACTGCGACCAAAAGAAGTAATGGCTTGCCTGTTATGGAAGTTCTTTTAAGTAACATTCTTACCAAATAGGCAATGATGGTAATGCCTAAAACCCATAATATTAAGATCATCTTAAGCCTCCAATTGCTCGTTTGGAACTGCTTCATCCGTTTGGCCTTTAGCCTTAGCTGCCAAATTCAACCGGATAAGGTTGCCCCGTTCGCGAAATACAAAATAAATTACCACACTAAAGGCCAGTACATCTGCCACAGGGAAAGAATACCAAATGCCATTGATGCCATAAATCTTTGGCAATATGAGCAGAGCTGGGATAAGGATAAGGTATATTCTTAAGGAAGATAAAAATATAGCCTGGCGCGCTTTGCCCAGGGCCTGGAATAGAGAGCTAATTACACTATGTGCATTAGAGAGTGGAAATAGTAAGAATGACCAAAAAGCGATGCCTGCTGTGGTGGCTAATAACGCTTGGTCTTGGGTGAAAATGCCAATAATTTGGTGAGGTATCAATAACATTAAAGCGCTCACGCCAAGGCCATAACATAGGCTTGCTGTGACGCCTACTTTGATAGTGGCCAGCACACGGTCATAATGTTTGGCACCATAGTTATACCCTGCAATAGTTTGGAAAGAAATAGTCATAGCGATAGCGGGCAAGATGAAAAATATCATCAAGCGTCCGATCAGCCCATATGCACTCACATACAAGTCGCTATCGACGTCTTTAAATTGGGCTACAGTGTAGTTGGTTAAGCCAATAAAGACAGACACCCCTGCATGAGAGATTAAGATAGGCACTCCCAAAACAGTGATGTCTTTCAAAATGCTCCAGTCCATTGGGTAAGCAAAAGGGCGTAACTTAAGCTGTGTTTTGCCACCTAAAATGAAGTAAAGCATCACCGCTGCTGCAAATATTTGAGACAAAATAGTGGCATAAGCCACCCCTTCCACACCCGTCTCCAGCACAAAGATAAACACAGCATCTAATATGATGTTGAGAACAGCAGAGGACACCATACCAATCATCATTAGCATAGCTTTTCCTTCGGCTCTTAGTAAATCACCTGGAATACTGCTCACAAGCACAATAGGAAAGCTGAGCAAAACTAACGGCACTAGATAATCATATGCGTAGGGCCACAAAGCGTCTGACACTCCTAAAAAGTGCAATAAAGAATCGATATTTAAATAGATGCTAAGGGTAATCACTACAGCCAGAGCTAAGCCCAAACGAAAGGCCATATCGATGGTGCTATTGGCCTTATCGTCCTGCTTGGCGCCTAGTTGCCTAGCCACAATGGAAGCCATGCCACTACCCACTAATGTGGCTAAAGCAAAAATAAACATTTGAATGGGGAATACAATAGAAATGCCACCCATGGCATTAATGCCAATTACGCGGGTTACAAAAATGGCATCTACTACATTGTATAGGCCATGCACCATCATCCCCACGGCAATAGGTGCGGCCATACCAAAAAAAAGTCCAAGTATGGGTTTGGTGCCTAAGTGGCTAGTTTTTTTGCTCATTGGTGGAGTGCTCGTGGCTAATGAAAAATTATTGGGTCACGTGTTGTAGCGTGGTGATCACTTGATCAACATCTGTAGCCCATGCCATGGCTGCGGCATTCACTTCTTTTAATGGGTGCACAATGTCTTCACTATGCAAGGTAATAAAAGGCGTGCCCATAGCGGCGCAATAGCCTGCGTCAAAAGCTGCATTCCATTGTTTATATTTGTCACCAAACCTAATAATCGCAATATCTGCCTGGGCGATCAGGTTTTTGGTGCGAATTGCATTCACCTTTGCCGACTGGTTATCACGCCAAAAATTGGTCGCTGTATCGGCCAAATGATCACCGGCTGCATCGCTGGCTTCATGGTTAGTGCAGGCTGATGAAAAGTTCACAGGCAGGTTGAGCTCTTTGCAACGATTGATGATTTGATCACGCCAATCTGTGTGTATTTCGCCAGATAAGTAGATGTTCCACATAGTGTTGTCTCTATTAGTGTTAGTTTGGTTTAGGTGCCCATGAAGACAAACGTCTAGGCTCGCCCAATGACTAACGTAATATAGCAGTCGCCATGGCCCTAGTCTTCAAAAAACAGGCGACGGCACTTATATGTTCTAACATTAGTTCTAACTAAGCCTTCGTGGGAGCAAAATAGCTTGGCTTGTACCTTGCAAGGAGATTACGTATAATGCGCCATCACATTTTTACGTGTGATTTTTCTCCTTGCTTTAAGGTGGTAGTTCAATAACGAATTACTTAATGCTTAAGGCTATTTAACCCATAAGGAGCAGCAATGCGTCATTATGAAATTATCTTTTTGGTCCATCCAGACCAAAGCGAACAAGTACCCTCTATGATCGAGCGTTACACCACGACTATTGAAGCCGATGGTGGTTCTGTTCACCGTTTAGAAGATTGGGGCCGTCGTCACTTGGCATACCCAATAAACAAAATCCACAAAGCTCACTATGTGCTTATGAACGTTGAATGTTCAAACGTTGCATTAGACGAGCTTGACAGCAACTTCCGTTATAACGATGCCGTAATTCGTAGCATGGTTGTACGTATGAAAGCTGCCGAAACTGGTGACTCTCCTGTTAAAGCTGCTGAAAGCCGTGAAGACCGTCGTCGTCAAGAACGCGCCCCTCGTGCCGAAACTCCTGAAGTAGAAGTTAAAGCAGAAGAAGCACCAGCCGCCCCAGCCGCAGCTGAATAATTAACCGGAGATATTGACCATGGCACGTTTTTTTCGTCGTCGTAAGTACTGTCGTTTCACTGCCGAAGGCGTGACTCAAATTGATTATAAAGATATTGAAGTTTTAAAAGGCTACGTATCTGAAACTGGCAAGATTGTACCTAGCCGTATTACCGGTACCAAAGCACGCTACCAGCGTCAGCTTTCTACTGCTATTAAGCGCGCTCGTTACGTTGCACTATTGCCATACACTGACGCTCATCAGTAAGCCGTATTAACATGCGCGGACTAGCTCAATACGCCATGCGTGGCAATAGACAAGCAACTTTGGTTGCAGTGTTGTTTGCCATTATTCCTGTGTTGTTTTGGATAAGCGCGGCAATTATGGCCTTAGTAATCTTGCGAAAAGGTTACCAAGCCGGTGCCAGTGTTTTTATGTGGAGCCTACTACCTGCCATTGCTTGGTGGAGTGGAGGTGACCCAACACCTGCTTTAACCTTAATTGGTGTGGCAGGTTTGGCCAGCGTTTTACGCTACAGTGCCAATTGGGCGTATGTGTTAGTTGCCAGTATTATTGTGGCGCTTGCATCTATGCCTATTTTGGCAAGCTACTTGCAAGATGTTATGGCTGCTTTTGCCGAAGCTGGTGTCCAGTTTCAAGCGCAACAAGATTTGCCAGAAAATGTTGATGAAGTGCTCATCCAATCTCTCATGGAGGGATTGTTAGGCGCTGTGCATATGGCTATATTATTAGCCAGCGTAGTGCTAGCACGTTGGTGGCAGGCGGCTTTGTATAACCCAGGCGGGTTTCAAACCGAATTCCATCAATTGCGTTTGCCGCTATGGCTTACGGGAACACTTGCTTTTGCCGTATTCGGCCTAAGTAGTATCACCGATATGACCCAGTGGCTGTTTGTATTATCAATACCATTATTATTTGCAGGCTTAGCACTAGTGCATGGGCTGGTAGAGCAATTGAAATTAGGCCGTGTTTGGCTGATTGCAACCTACTTAGGGTTTGTAATGACAGGCACAGTGGTCTTTACGCTACTGGCATTGTTAGCGACTTTGGACAGCTTGTTCAATTTAAGGCAACGTTTGCCAGTTAGAGTAAAAAAATAGAATTAGACTCTTCGTGTATACATGTTGAGCAAATTAAGGAATTAAAAATGAATGTAATTCTTCTTGAAAAAGTAGGTAAGTTAGGCTCTTTAGGCGACACTGTTACAGTGAAAGCCGGATACGGACGCAACTTCCTAATCCCAACTGGCAAAGCTGTACCTGCCAACAAAGCGAACATCGAAGCTTTTGAAGCTCGTCGCTCAGAGCTTGAAGCTGCCGCTGCTGAAAAGCTTGGCGCTGCACAAACTCGTGCAGATGCTATTGGCAACCTAACTGTTTCTATCGCCGCTAACGCTGGTGAGGAAGGTAAGTTGTTTGGTTCTATCGGCACTAACGAAATCGTTGCTGCCCTTTTGGCTGCTGGCCATGCTGTTGATAAGACTGAAGTACGTTTGCCTGAAGGTTCATTGCGTGAACTAGGTGAAACTGCTGTTGCTATCCAGCTTCACAGTGACATCACTATTGAAGTGACTGTAGCACTTGTTGCTGAGTAACTTATTTTTGCCCTTATTACGATAGGCCTTAGGCCTATCTAGTGATGCAGATAGTGTGCTGTTTAAACAATCTTAAAAAGCCCCGTTAAAGGGGCTTTTTTGTGCCTGTGGTAAAGGTTATCATGGTGTAGTAATCAGCTTATAAAATAGAAAATTCATGCAGCCAGCTTCACATTTACTTAAGTCAGACCCTCAACTTGATGCGCTTAAAGTGCCCCCTCAGTCGTTAGAAGCTGAGCAGTCTGTGCTGGGTGGTTTAATGCTGGATGAAATGGCATGGGACCGAGTGTCTGAAGCTGTGGCAGAGGTAGACTTTTACCGCCAAGACCATAGGCTCATATTTAGGGTAATGACCAAACTTGTGGGTGATTCTAGACCCATAGATGTGATCACCCTTTCTGAAGAGCTAAGCCGCATAGATGAACTTGCCAATGCCGGTGGCATAAGCTATCTGGGTGAGCTAGCAAAAAACACACCTAGCTCTTCCAACATCACCGCTTACGCTAATATTGTGCGAGAAAGAGCCATCTTGCGCCAGCTCATTGGTGTGGCCAATGACATTGCCGAATCTGCTTTTCATACAGAAGGTCGCTCATCTGATGACGTGTTGGATGAAGCTGAACGTAAAGTATTTGAAATAGCGGAGGCTCGCCCAAAAGAAGGTGGCCCACAATACGTTAACCCTATCCTTAAAGGGGCCGTAGAACGCATTGATCAATTGTTCCGCTCAGACAGCGCTATTACAGGCATTAGCACGGGTTTTACAGACCTAGATAACCGCACTGCAGGCATGCAAAAATCTGACTTAATTATCGTTGCGGGCCGTCCATCTATGGGCAAGACCACCTTTGCTATGAACATAGTAGAGAATGCAGCCATTATTGGTGATGCGCCTATCCTCGTGTTTAGTATGGAAATGCCTGCCGAGCAGCTGATGATGCGTATGTTGTCATCCCTTGGCCGCATTGATGCCACTCGCATGCGTACGGGTAAGTTGGAGCAAGATGATTGGCCCAAGCTCACAGGTGCTGTAAATTTACTTAAAGACAAGCCGCTATATATTGATGACAGTGCAGGCCTAAGCCCTACCGAAATGCGCACCAGAGCAAGACGTATTGCCCGTGAACACGGCAGTGTGGGCATGATCATGATCGACTACCTGCAGCTGATGCAAATCAAAGGCCATACAGAAGGCCGTACTGCTGAAATTTCTGAAATTTCACGTTCATTAAAGGCCCTAGCGAAAGAGCTAAAGTGCCCAGTCATTGCACTATCACAGCTTAATCGTAGCTTAGAAAACCGTCCTAACAAGCGCCCAGTAAACTCAGACTTGCGTGAATCTGGAGCGATCGAGCAAGACGCCGACCTTATTATGTTCATCTATCGTGATGAAGTGTACAACGAAGATAGCGAAGACCAAGGCAAAGCCGAGATCATTATTGGCAAGCAGCGTAACGGCCCTATAGGCACATCTCGCTTAGCCTTTATAGGCAAATACACTCGCTTTGAAGATCTAGTGCATAGCTACGATGGCTACGACGACATAGAATAACGCATAGTGTTAGTAAAGGAGTGCGGTAATGAGCGACTGGTTTGATGATGATGAGGCCCCAATCGACACAGGCATTAGTGCCACCTTGCTCACTCATTTGCCTATTGGCTACGAGCTTATTACTACCGCCAACGACCTGCGCTTGTATGGTGATCATAGCATCGACCTAATGGAATCATTGCACCTAGCTGGTGGTCACTGGGATCCAGATCTATTAGCCTACAGCATTCCACTAGGCCGTGATGCCCAGCTTGAAAATGCCCTCAAACACTACACTCAGCAGCAACAAGGCATGGCTGATACCATGAGTATCTTGGCCAGGCACATGGCTCCTGATCAAAACCAAGTGGAAGAAGATCGCCGCAAAAGAGCCGTAGACCAGCGCATCAAAATTATTGTGGGCCGATACAAGGCAGGAGACTTACTAAAAGGCCATGAAATCCTAAGCTTAGGCAAGCGTTGGCAAGAATTTCCAGGTTTAAAGTGGCAAATGACAGATAAAGCCAAGTGCATAAGCTGTGATAAATTTGCCCGAGTGTCAGCCTCTCAAATATGCCAGCAATGCACTGCCAAGGGCAGTGGTCTTGAGCCTATCACCTACTGCTACGCCTACTTTGATTAGCTTTGTTTTTTAGCAATCAAACTAAAACACAAAGGTGGGCAGTGAGGATTGTTTGCTAAAAATGCACCCTCACCCGAAATGTCATGCCGATACTCTTCAAAATGAGTGATGTTTAAGCCCAGTTTGAT
>Ga0308010_1000002_pt1 | contig 306639 bp, 305 predicted proteins | sample Neamet129_FD_202368 | JGI IMG/M metagenome (GOLD analysis project Ga0308010, IMG submission 202368) | Marine microbial communities from water near the shore, Antarctic Ocean - #129 | ecosystem: Environmental > Aquatic > Marine > Unclassified | place: Southern Ocean | collected 2014-07-24 | reverse complement strand
GGCGCAGAAACTGAAAAGTCGGGCGCGATTGCGAAAAATATCGCGAAATTTGGCGCAGCGCAAACAAAAATATATGCGCTACGCCAACGCCACGTTAAAACTTGATTTGATCCGCGTTTCCCTAGGGGCTAACCCCGAGGGGAGGCACCAGCGCAGTGGGCCCGGCCCTGCGCTCGCCGGGTCATTGCGGCGATAATTGGGCGCAGCCAGGGATTGTTCCTGCGCAGTATCGACATCCCGGCGCACCTTCACATGCCCGGTCACGTCGTCCCCACCACCTCCCGGAGATCCTTTCATGACCACCGTACGCCGCACTTTTCTCAAACATACCGCTGCCGCCGCCCTGGCGAGCGCCTTCCCCGCTGTCAACTTCGCGCAGGCGCCGGCGCGCAGCCACTTTGCGCCGCAAAGCGGTGCCTGGCGCAGCTTCGAGGTCACCACCCGCGTGGACATCCTCAAGCCCCAGGGCGTGACCAAAGTCTGGCTGCCGATTCCCTCGGTCAACAGCGACTACCAGCGTTCGCAGGGCAACAGCTTTTCAAGCAACGGCGCGACCGACCTGATGGACGACGGCGTGGACGGCGCGAAGATGCTTTATGCGGAATTTCCGGCCGGCCTCGCCCAGCCTTTTGTCGAGCTGAGCAGCCGGGTGCAGACCCAGGGCCGTGCCATCGACTGGTCGCAGAAAGTCGCGACGCGTGAAGACGCCGACACGCTGCGCCACTTCACGCGGCCGACGAAGTTTTTGCCCACCGACGGCATCGTGCGCGAGACCGCACAAAAAGCCATCGCCGGCGCCCGGACTGACGTCGAAAAAACCCGGAAGATCTACGACTGGATTGTGGCCAACACCTACCGCGACCCCAAGGTGCGTGGCTGCGGCGAAGGCGACATCAAGACCATGCTGGAAACCGGCAACCTGGGCGGCAAATGCGCGGACCTGAATGCGCTGTTCGTCGGCCTGTGCCGCTCGGTCGGCATTCCGGCGCGCGATGTCTACGGCATCCGCCTTGTGCCTTCGGCCTTCGGCTACAAGGAGCTCAGCGGCAACCCGGCCAGCCTCAAGGGCGCGCAGCACTGCCGCTCGGAAGTTTTCCTCAAGGGTTACGGCTGGGTGGCGATGGACCCGGCCGACGTGGCCAAGGTGATGCGCCTGGAAACCGCGAGCTGGATCAAGAATACGACCGACCCGGTGGTCGCCCCGGTGAACAAGGCCTTGTTCGGCGGTTGGGAAGGCAACTGGATGGCCTACAACACCGCGCACGACATCGCGCTGCCGAACTCCCAACTCGAAAAGCTGGGTTTCTTCATGTACCCGGTGGCCGAAAACGCCGGCGGCCGCTTCGATTCCTACTCGCCGGACGATTTCAGGTACCAGATCACGGCCAAAGAAATCAAAGCCTGAAGAGGGGTTGAACCGTCAAAAAATGCGCCCTGGAGGCGCATTTTTTTGTTCAATGAAACACGGCTTCTGCCGGACAGTCAGCGACCGGCTTGCGGAAACTCCAGCCGCCGCTTGCTGCCGAACTGACGGCGCTCGCCGGTGAAGGGGTCATCGAAGCTGATGGTCTGCGCCAGCAGTTGCAGCGGGAAGTTGTAATCGTCCTCGGGCGTCGGGTCCAGCGGCGGGTAGACGCGGTCGTTCACGATGGGCAGGCCCAGCGCATTCATGTGCACACGCAACTGGTGTTTTTTGCCGGTGACCGGGCGCAGGCGGTAACGCGCCAGCGGCCCGCGGGTTTCCAGCAGTTCGATGACGGTTTCACTGTTGGGCGGCCCGTCCACCTCGACCTGGCGAAAAAACGGCTGGCCTTCAACGATGCGGCTGCGACGAACTTGCGGAAACGGCATGTCGGCACGCCAGGGGGCAATCGCCTCATAGACCTTGTCGACCGTCCGCTGCCGGAACAGGTCCTGGTAGGCGGCGCGTTCCTGCGGCTTGACGGAGAACAGCACGATGCCGGCGGTCTCGCGGTCGATGCGGTGGATCGGGCTCAGGCCGTCCAGGCCGAGACGGTTTTTCAGGCGAACCAGCAGGGTCTCCTGCAGGTAGGAGCCGGAGGGCGTGACCGGTAAAAAGTGCGGCTTGTCGACCACCACCAGGTGCGCGTCCTGGAACAGCAGTTCTTCGTCGAAGGGGATGCGGGTTTCAGGCGGCAGCGCGCGGTAGTAGTACAGCCGCAGGTGGCCGCGGTAGGGGCGCTCTGGCGTGACGGCCTCACCGAATTCGTCCATCACCGCGCCGGCCGCCATGCGCTGCAGCCAGACCTCGCGCGAAATGTCCGGGAAACGCTGGACCAGGAAATCGGTAAAAGTCGGCCAGTCGCCACCGGGAAGGCTGACGCAACTCGGGCTCACACCCTCCAGCGTGGGCAAGCCGCCGAGCGCGATGCGCTGTTTTTTCACATGCGCTCGAACACCACATCCCAGACGCCGTGCCCGAGCTTGATGCCGCGGTTTTCAAACTTGGTCAGCGGCCGGTAATGCGGCTTGGGCGCGTAGCCGCCGTCGCTGCTGCCGGCCGTGTTTTTGAGCAAGGGTTCGGCCGCCAGCACCTCGAGAATCTGCTCGGCATACGGCTGCCAGTCGGTGGCGCAGTGCAGGTAGCCGCCGGGCTTGATCCGTGTCACCAGTTGCGCAATCAGCGGCGGCTGGATCAGCCGGCGCTTGTTGTGTTTTTTCTTGTGCCAGGGATCGGGGAAAAAGATGTGCACGCCGTCCAGGCTGCCGGGTGCCAGCATGTGCTGCAGCACTTCCACGGCGTCGTGCTGGACGATGCGGATGTTGGTCAGGCCCTGCTCGCTGATGCGTTTGAGCAATGCGCCCACGCCCGGTGTGTGCACCTCGCAGCAGAGAAAGTTTTTTTCCGGCATCAGCGCGGCGATGTGTGCGGTGGCTTCGCCCATGCCGAAGCCGATTTCGAGAATCGTCGGCGCCGCGCGTCCGTACACCGCCGCAAGGTCCATGGGCCCAGCCGCATACGGCAGCAGGTAGGCCGGGCCCACGTCCTCGAAGGCCCGGGCCTGGCCCAGCGTGGTGCGGCCGGTGCGGCGCACAAAGCTGCGGATGCTGCGGTGGTGGGCGACGTCCGTCGCAGGAGGGAGATCGTCGCCGGGGGGAGTTGTTTCAGTCACGGGACTGATTTTACGGGCGCATGCAGGCCCGCCCACTGCTGCACCGCCTGCGCCAGCCAGTCGGCCACGCCGCCGGCAGGGGACGGCTGCAGGCCCAGCACCTGGGCAGCGCTGTTCAGGCTGGCCAGCGGCGCACTCGCGTCCAGCGGCTGCGCGCCGTTCTGTTTGGACAGCTTTTCGCCGTCCGCGCCCCGTACCAGCGGCACATGCAGGTAGCGGGGTGTGGGCAAGCCCAGCGCGCGTTGCAGCAGGATTTGCCTGGCGGTGTTGTCGGCCAGGTCCTCGCCGCGCACGATGTCGCTGATGCCCTGGGCGCCATCGTCGACCACCACGGCGAGCTGGTAGGCCCAGAGGCCATCGGCGCGCTTGAGCACGAAGTCGCCCACGGCCTGGGCGACGTCTTGTTGCTGCCGTCCGAGCCGCCGGTCTGTCCATCCGGTGTTTCCGGCTGCTATCAAATCAGTAGCTGCTTGCGCTTGCCGGACAAGGTCTGGAGGTTGATCTTGTTCGAAGTGCTGGGTCAGGAAACGCCAGGCGCGCGCCGGGCGGCCCTGCAGTCCGTGGCGGCAGGTGCCGGGGTAGACCAGCTCGCCGTGGCGGGGTTTGGTCTGTCCGGCCCGGGCCAGCGCCTGTGCGATGTCCTGCCGCGTGCAGCCGCAGGGGTAGGCCAGTTGCCGCGTGATCAGCCCATCGAGGGCGGCCTGGTAAGCCGTGCTGCGCTGCGACTGGTACCAGGGCGGTGCGTCAGGCAGCAGGCCGCAGGCCGCCAGCTGCTGCAGGATCAGCGTATCGGCGCCCGGAACGCAGCGTGGCGTGTCGATATCCTCGATACGCACCAGCCACTGGCCGCCGTGGGCCCGCGCATCCAGCCAGCTCGCCAGCGCCGCGACCAGCGAGCCGGCATGCAGCGGCCCGGTGGGTGAGGGGGCAAAACGCCCGATGTAGGAAACCGGGACACCGCTGGTCGAGGTGGGCATGTGCGGGATTTACCCTTCAAGCAGGGGCCGCAGAACCGGCTTTGGCTAACAGACCGCCAGAGCCATTTCCAGTCCGGACAGGAAACCGTCTTCAACGCGGTGGCCGGTGCACCAGTCGCCGCAGGCGCCGATGCGCGATTTGGCGTCCCACAAAAAGGGCTTGCCCAGCACCTCGGTGGTCTGGGCATAACGCCAGCGGTGCACCGCAGCATGCGGCGGCTGGGCGCGTATGCCGGTGACTTCGGTGAAGGCCTTGAGCAATTTGGCCTTGACACGTTCGTCGTCGTCCTCGAGGTGGCGTTCCGACCATTCGGGGCTGGCTTGCACGGTCCAGCGCTCGATCGCGCTGCGGCCGGGCTTGGACGACTCGCGCGCCAGCCAGGCAATGCGGTGGTGCGTGCTGCGCGCCGCGTTCCACTGCGGGCCCAGGTGGGGCAGGGTCGGTTGCAGCGCCTGCGGAAAGGCCAGCATCAGGGTCCAGCAGGGGGCGATGGTGACGCCGGCCAGCGCCGGCATCAGGGCCTTGCCCTGTTGCGAGCTCAGCAGCAGCGCATGGGCCTGCGGTGAAGGCAGGGCGAGGATCACCGCATCAAAGCCTGAATAGACCAGGCTGCTCGCGCCCGGGCCTTCGGTCTGCAGTTGCCAGCGCTCCGGGTGCAGCTTGTCCGCTTCAATGCGGATCACCTGGGTTTCCAGTACCAGCGCATTGGCGGCCGCCAGCGGCTGAGCCCACTGTTTGACCAGTGCGTTCATGCCCGGCGTTGGTACCCAGTGGGCTTCCTTGGGTGGCAGCGAGGAAGCCACGACGCGGCCGGCCTCGTCCAGAATACGCACGGTGTTGGCGCTCCAGGGGCGCACCAGGCCGGCGCTGGTGGCCAGGGCTTTCTCGAAACGTGCATCGCGCACAGTGAAATACTGCGTGCCGTGGTCGAAATCGCCGAACTCGGTGTGACGTGTTGCCATGCGGCCGCCGGGGCTGCGGCTTTTCTCGAACACCGTGACCCGGTGACCAGCCTGCATCAGGGTGCGGGCGCAACTGATGCCTGCAATGCCGGCGCCCACCACGGCATAGTGCCGGGGGGCGGCCGAAGCCGCGGGAGGTTTGGAGGGTTTTTTGCCGGGTTTTGTTTTTGCTGTCATGACTGCACTCTACACGCTGTGGTGAGGCTCCAGCAATGCCAGTTGCGTCAGCGGGCTGGCCAGCTGCCCCAGCCACCAGCTCAGGGCGCGGCCCGGCGCGCCCGGTGAGGTGCTCGTGGTCGCTGCCTTTCCGCCTTTTTTGACGGCTGCGGCCGTGGCGCCGCGCCAGGCGTAACTCATGGCCACCGGGCTGCGCGGCCGGTCAACCGCCTTGACCACCAGCCGTCCGGCCGCAATGTAGGGCCGGGCCAGGCACTCGGGCAAAAAGCCGCAGCCCATGCCGCGGAGCTGGGCCTCGAGCTTGTGCTGCATGGTCGGCACAGTCAGCACATCCTGGCCACCCAGCAGTCCGATGCTCATTCCGCTGCCGCGCAAGGTGGTGTCGGCCACGGCGACGGCGCGGTGCTGCTGCAGCAGCTCATCGCTGATGCTGCCCTCGACACCGGCCAGCGGGTGGTGGGGTGCCACGACATACACAAAGGCCAGTTGCCCCATGGACCGGTTCAGGATGCCGCGTGACTGGGTGACTTCCACCACGCAGCCGATCGCCAGGTCGGCCTGGCCCGAAACCAGGGTTTCCCAGGTGCCCGACAGCGTCTCGGAGCGGATGCGCAGCCGCGTCGGCGGATCCAGCGCATAAAAGGCCTCGCAGAGTTCAAACAGCGTGGTGCTGGAAATCACACCGTCGGCCGTGATCGTCAGTTGCGGCTCCCAGCCCGTGGCGACGCGGCGCACGCGGTGCGCTACCGCGTCGAGCTCGATCAGCAGGCGGTTGCCTTCGCGCAGCAGTTCGTGGCCGGCTTCGGTCAGCCGGGCCTGGCGCGAGGAGCGGTCAAACAGCAGCACGTCCAGCGCGTCCTCCATCTGGCGCACGCGGTAGGTGAGCGCGCTGGGCACCACGCCGAGCTCGCGCGCCGCAGCGGCCAGGCTGCCGGTGCGGTGCACGGCCGCGATCAGGCCCAGGGCTTCGGGAGTCAGGACATCGCGGACGCTGGACATGGGCAGGGCAATCGGTAGAGGGTGGCTGAATTCAAATAATTTGAATGATGCCATCAAACAGCGACAAGGATCAACAGGCGGGACGCACCTACATTGGAGTCACCGGGAACAAACCAACTCCCTCCCTGAAAGGACTGCCCCATGATCACCCTGAGAAAATCTGCCGAGCGCGGTTATGCCGACCACGGCTGGCTCAAGTCGTACCACTCGTTTTCCTTTGCTGGTTATTACGATCCTGCGCACATGGGTTTCGGCAACCTGCGCGTGATCAACGAAGACCGGATCGCACCGGGCACCGGTTTTGGCACGCACGGCCACCGCGACATGGAAATCATCAGTTATGTCATGAGCGGCGCGATCGGGCACAAGGACAGCATAGGCAATGGCGCCTCCATCCCGCCCGGCGACGTGCAGCGCATGAGCGCAGGCCGCGGCATCCAGCACAGCGAGTTCAACCACGCCCAGGACGCCACCACGCATTTTCTGCAGATCTGGATCGAACCCAATGTCACGGGTATAACACCCGGCTACGAGCAGAAAACCTTTGCGCCCGGCGAAAAACGCGGCAAGCTGCGGCTGGTGGCGTCGAATGACGGCGCGGATGGTTCGGTCACCATTCACGCCGATGCCAGGCTGTATGCCGGGCTGTTCGACGGCGAGGAGCGCGCCGAACTGGTGCTTGATCCGCGGCGCAAGGCCTACGTGCAACTGGTGCGTGGAGAATTGCAAGTCAACGGCCAGACGCTGACGGCAGGGGATGCCGCCAGGGTCGAAGGCGAGGAGCGGCTGCAACTTGCCGGCGGCAAGGACGCGGAAGTGCTGGTGTTCGATCTGGCGCCTTGAGGCGCGGAACTTTAGTCGCGCAGATGGACACTGACTTGCGCGCCAAGGCGTGCAAGCGTAATTTTTTCTTCATTCATAACTTATCAAAGAGGGCTCACCATGCTTAACTCACTGCAAAACCCGTTTTCCCTGCTAGGCCGCGCACTCATCGCGCTGCTGTTCATTCCTGCAGGCTTCGGAAAGATCGCCGGTTTTGCCGGTACGGCCGGCTACATCGCCTCCAAGGGCGTGCCGCTGCCGGAAGTCGCCGCGGCGATTGCCATCGCGGTCGAACTCGGCCTCGGCTTGCTGGTGCTGGTGGGCTTCCAGACACGCTGGGCGGCGCTGGGCATCGCCATCTTCACTGCGGTGATCACCTTCATCTTCCACGCCTACTGGAATGTGCCGGCCGAGTTGGTTATGAAGGAGCAGCAGGCCTTCTTCAAGAACATCGCCGTGGTGGGTGGTTTGCTGACCATCGTGGCCTGGGGCCCCGGCGCCTGGAGCGTTGACGCCAAGCTCAAGGGCTGATGATTCCCGCAGGCCAGCCGTCAGGCTGGCCTGTTTTTTTCAAGCGAGGAGAACACATGACAACAGTTGTGGTGCTTTACCACTCCGGCTACGGCCACACCCAGCGCATGGCGCAGGCGGTGGCCGATGGTGCGGGCGCTGACCTGCTGGCCATCGATGCCGATGGCAATTTGCCTGAAGGCGGCTGGGAGGCTCTGGCCGCGGCCGACGCCATCATCATGGGCTCACCAACCTACATGGGCAGCGTGAGCTGGCAGTTCAAGAAGTTTGCGGATGCCTCGTCCAAGGTCTGGTACACCCAGGGCTGGAAAGACAAGCTGTTTGCGGGCTTCACCCACAGCGCGGCGATGAATGGGGACAAGGCCTCCACACTGAATTACCTGTTCACGCTGGCCATGCAGCATGGCGGCCTGTGGGTCAGCCAGGGCGTGATGCCCAGCAACAGCAAGGCGTCGCAGCGCAACGACCCGAACTACCTCGGCTCCTACAGCGGCGCGATCGGCCAGGCCCCGGCGGATGCGGGTGCCGGCGACATGCCGCCGGGCGACCTGGCGTCGGCGCGTGCCTTCGGCGAGCGGGTCGCCGCAGTCAGTGCCCGGTTCAAAACCTGAGCGACACTACGTCGCTACTGTCCCGCATTCAAAGGAGCCTCCATGCCTGTTGAGTTGATTCGCGACAAGACATACGACCTGGCACAAGGCGTCACGATAGGCCGCCATACGCTGATCGCCGATGCCACGCTTGCGGAAGGTGGCGACGATGCCGGTCCCAGCCCGCACGACCTGTATGACGCCGCACTGGGTGCCTGCAAGGCGATCACGGTGCTGTGGTATGCCCGCAAGAAGGGCATCCCGGTGGAAGACGTCAACACGGTGGTGACGCGCGACGATTCGGGCGAGCGTACCGGCATCTACAAACTGAGCGCCACGCTGCAGATCCGCGGCGCGTTGAGCGACGCCCAGTTGCAGGAACTCGAAGCGGTCGCCAAAAAGTGTCCGGTGCACAAACTCATGGCCACGGTGACCACCGAGATCGCCACCCAGGTGCAGAGGCTGCCATGAGTGTGCTGATGACACTGGGCGGCCATGACAAGGATCTGGGTGGCGGCTTCACCGTGCGGCGCCTGCTGCCTGCGGCGCAGCGGCAGTCGGTCGGCCCCTTCCTGTTTTTCGATCACTTCGGCCCGGTCACGATAGCCACCGGCGGCTCGCACGATGTGCGCCCGCACCCGCATATCGGCCTGGCGACCGTGACCTATCTGTTTGACGGCGCCATCATGCACCGCGACAGCCTCGGCTTCGAGCAGCGCATCGCGCCCGGCGCGATCAACTGGATGACGGCCGGTCGCGGCATTGTGCATTCGGAGCGCGGGCCGCAGGACCTCAAAACCAGCAGTTATGTGAACCACGGCATCCAGCTCTGGGCCGCGCTGCCGCGCGCGTTTGAAGAGGTAGAGCCGGACTTCGAGCACACCCCTGCCGGTGCAATTCCTTCGCTGATGCTGGGCGCTACCCAGGTGCGTGTGCTGATTGGCGAGGCTTTTGGGCAGAAGTCGCCGGTCCGCACCTTTGCACCCACGCTGTATCTGGATGTGCAACTCGCGCCAGGCGAGAGCTTCGAATTGCCGCCGCTGGCTCAGGAACTGGCGGTCTACGCAGTGGACGGCGACATCATGGTCGATACAGAACTATTGCCGGCGCACCGGCTTGCCGTCCTCGCACCGGGCGCCGCGGTGAGCCTGCTGGCCGGCCAGGCGACGCGCCTGATGGTGATAGGCGGCGACGCGCTCGACGGCCATCGCTTCATGTGGTGGAATTTTGTCTCCAGCCGCAAGGAGCGCATTGTGCAGGCCTCGCGCGACTGGGAAGCCCAGGCCATGGGCCGGGTGCCGGGCGATGCGGAGTTGATCCCCTTGCCCGAGCGCCGCTTTACTGCGGACTGAGTTCCAGCCTCAGGCCAGGTCGCGTGCCAGGCGCAGCCCGCTGAATTGCCATCGCGCATCCGGCGGGAAGAAATTGCGGTAACTCGCGCGGATGTGGCTCAGCGGCGTGGCGCAGGAGCCGCCGCGCAGCACAAACTGGTTGCACATGAACTTGCCGTTGTATTCGCCGACCAGGCCTTCCCAGGGCCTGTAGCCGGGGTAGGGGTTGTAGTTGGATTGCGTCCACTCCCAGACATCACCAAACATCTGCGCCGGGTGGCCGGGCTGTTGCTGCTGCAGCGGGATCGGGTGGTACGCCGCAGTTTCGACAAAGTTGCCCTGCACCGCGGCGTTGCGCGCGGCCAGTTCCCATTCGAACTCTGTCGGCAGCCGGGCGCCGGCCCAGCGCGCATGGGCGTCGGCTTCGAAATAGCTGAGATGGCAAACCGGCGTGTGCTCGTCCACCTGCACCAGGCCTTGCAGCGTGAAGTTCTGGAAGCCGCCACCGGCGCACGGCTGCCAGTACAGCGGCATGGCCGCACCAGTCGCCTGCACCCAATCCCAGCCCATGGACAGCCACAACTCGGGCCGCTGGTAGCCGCCGTCCCCGATGAAGGCCATCATCTCGCCGTTGGTGACCGGCCGGCTGCCCATCTCGAAGGGCGCGATGTAGACCTTGTGGCGCGGGCTTTCATTGTCGAAGGCAAAGTCGCCGTCACGACGGGGATCGAAACCATGTTCCAGCAAACCCCCTTCAAAACCGATCCAGCGCAGCGGCTGGGGGCTGATGCCCGCCAGCGGCCACTGGCGCGCATAGGCCGGGCGCGAGGGGTTGAAGGACAAGGCATGTTTGATGTCGGTCAGCAGCAACTCCTGGTGTTGCTGCTCGTGGTGAAGGCCCAGGGTGACCAGTTTTCCGAGTTCTGCATGGTCCGGATGCCTGTCCAGCACGGCCAGCATGCGCTCATCGACTTGCGCGCGGTAGGTGAGCACCTCGTCGAGCGAGGGGCGGCTGACCAGTCCGCGTTGGTGCCGCGGGTATTTGTCACCGACGCCGTTGTAATAGCTGTTGAACAACACCCTGAAGCCGGCGTCGAAGGGCTGGAAGCCGGTTTCGAAACGCTCGAGGATGAAGGTTTCGAAAAACCAGGTCAGATGTGCCAGATGCCACTTGGCCGGACTGGCGTCCGGCATGGACTGCAACTGGCAATCCTCGGCGCTTAGCGTTGCGGTCAGTGCCCCGGTTTGGGCGCGAACCTGCTCGAAGCGGACGGACAGTGTGCTTGCTGGCCTGTCCGCAGGCCGGATGTGTCGAACGGGGCGGACAGAAGGAGAGGGCATGGCGTTCACCGGTCGGAATCAATGGACCTGTCAGCTTTCCATGGTTTGTGGGCGCTGGCTGTCGGACAAGGTCCCGACATCCACTTTGGGCGCCAGTGCGGCGTCCACCGCCCGGCGCTCATCGAAAACAAAACACTCGCCATCGAAGTGGGCATGGCCCTGGTCCTCGAAATATTTGAGGATGCCGCCGTCGAGCTGAAACACGTTGGTGATGCCGGCGTCACGCATGAAAATCGCGGCCTTTTCGCAGCGTATGCCGCCGGTGCAAAAACTCACCACGGTTTTCCCCTGCAATTCATCGCGGTGCGCCAGCAGGGCTTGCGGGAACTCGGTGAACCTGGTGATGCGCCAGTCGATGGCGCCCCGGAAGGTACCGACGTCGGCTTCAAAGTCATTGCGCGTATCCAGGGTGACGACAGGCCGGCCCGCGTCGTCGTGGCCGGCATCGAGCCAGCGCCTCAGGGTTGCCGCGTCCACCGAGGGCGCGCGGCCGGCAGCCGGCCGGATCGCCGGGTGGTTCATGCGGATGATTTCGGGCTTGATCCTGACCAGCAGCTTGCGGAAGGGCTGGGCGGCGGACCAGCTTTCCCTGGTGTCAATATCAGCAAAACGGGTGTCCTGCCTGAGCACCGACACCAGTTCGCGAATCGGGCCGGCGTGACCTGCCAGAAAGAGGTTGAGACCTTCTTCCGAAAGCAGAACGGTTCCTTTTAATCCGCGCGATGAACATGCGTGCAAAAGCCTTTGCTGCAACTCGATCGTGTCCGTGAGTGGCACAAACCGGTAGGCGGAGATATTGAGAATCACCGGTGTTCCGGCGGGTGGGTGTTGGCTTGTGCACATAAAAAAACCGCGTACTGGACGCGGTTTGATTTTACCGGTGTCACCGCTTGCTGCGTGTCACCCGTGAATTGCAGGCAGGGATCAGAAATTCATTTCCTTGTCCACGTCCTGCGTTTTGCGGCGGGCCATGGCGAGGTTGGAGCGTTGTTTGTCCAGAACAAAGTAGATGAATACACCTTCCTTGCGGGCGGACGGGCGAATGATGTGGTAATGCTTGCCCAGCGTGATCAGGATGTCCTCGATCACGTCATTCAAACCCAGCGCGCGCATGGTTTTCATTTTCGAGCGAACCACTTCGGTGTTGCCCGCAGCCGCGACTTCCATGTCGACGCCGGAGCCGATCGAGCCCAGAATCATGCCGCTGGAAGAGTCCACCACGGCGGCGCACATGGCCCCGTCCAGCGTCATCAGTTCGTCGAGGGTGTGTTTGATATCTGCCATAAGGTCTTTCATTGGTTGGTTATGCGTTGAGAAAAAAGACAGTGCGTCACGCATATACGCAGTGCCGTGTAAACCGTTGGTGATCGATGTGTCCAGCCTCCGGCCTTGGGGACATGTCAGAGTGCCGCGACCAGCTGTTTGAGCGCCTGCGTCCTGCTTTGCAGCTGGGCCCAGTCCACCCGGTCCTGTTCGCGTGACAGCGCAATCAGCAGCATGCCCGGGCCGCACGGCAGCATCGTGATCCGTACTTCGTGGTGCATCATGACCTGGGCCCGCAGTTCCCCGAGGTGTTCGAAATGGACCTTTTGCCGCTGGTAAAGCCGCCAGTAATCACTCGAGGCCTCGGCAATCTTCTGCCCGTCCGCGATGCTTCCTGCGGTGTGCCACACCATGCCCGTGTCGATTTCGACCAGCGCGCATCCCTGCAGTCCCGGCATGAGGGCAAGCTGATCCAGCCCGTCCCGCAAGCGCCCGGCATTCATGCGGCGCCCAGGATCAGGTTGGCCGTTGCTGCCGTACGGTAGGCGACCTGGCCCAGCAGGGTGCGCCCGTCGGAAACCACAATCAGGACCAGCTCCGTGTCGGTGCGCGGGATGCTGTAGATCACGGCGAAACCGGCATCGGTTTCAATCGTGACGCGTTCCCCCCGGCCGAGTTTCGCTTCATCGGACACGACATAACCAATCGCGGAAATGGAGCTCGCCATCGCCGCAATGCGGGAAGGGTCCAGGCCTGAACGGATGGCGGAGGCGACGTCGAAGCCGTCAATCGTGGCGATTACCACGGCTGTCACACCTTCGGTTTCGGCCAGGATTTTGTCGGCCTCCTGCTGGGCGAGGTGGCGCGCTGCTTGTGACAGCTTCAGTGCGTTCGTGTCAGTCATCATTTCCTACAGGCAGATCTGCTTCAAGCTGTGCCATCAGGGTGTCGATGAGCAGCGCCACGTCGTCCCGCTGCCTGACATCCACCGCAAGCAGGGGGAAGGTGAAGTTTCTGGCGGCCAGCATGTCCGCATAGGCGTCCAGATCAGGTGTGGGGTGGGCGTCCATGCGGCCGATGCCGATGGCGCAGGGCAGGGTCAGCAACTCCTCCGCAAAGCCGTCGAGGTACACGGCGAGGTCTGCCAGCGGTTGAGGCCGGGAATTGTCAATCAGGATGATCAGTCCCAGCGCGTTCCTGACCAGGATTTTCCAGAGAAAGTCAAAACGTGTCTGCCCCGGCGTGCCAAAAAGCCGGATGCGGTCGCCGTTGTCCAGGGTAATTTGGCCGAAGTCCAGCCCGACCGTGGTGCGCGCCTTGGCCAGCGCGGCATCGGAATTCGCCACGTCGGTGACGACGGGAGCGATTTCGCTGATGCTGCTGATTGCGGTGGTTTTGCCCGCGCCCATGGTTCCCGTAAAGAGGATTTTGTATTCTTTCATGTCGGCCTAAAGTCCAAGTCGCAGGCGTATCCGGCTCATCAGACTGCGTTCAATTTTTTGCCCGGGATGCACGGAGCGCTGCAGGGTGTTTTCCGGTCCTGGCTGCAGCTGCGGTTGGGCATCGCGTGGAGAGTCGAGCAGCGCTGCAGTGCGCAGCGTCGTCAGGAAGGAGCAGGCGCTGTCCAGGGGTTGTTGTGACACCCGTGCGAGCTCACTGGCCGTCACTGGCCGGCGTGACAGGACGGTCGCCATGCGGATCAGGCGGGCGTCGTTTCGGAGCATGGCGGCCGGCGGCCAGCGCAGGAGCTTGTACGAGCCAGCCTCCTTGCAACTGAGCGGAGTGGCAGCGGTTATGGGGGAGGTCTCAGGTGTACCAAGCGCGTCCGCAGGACTGGACTCCGGAAAAAACCGGCGTTGCGCCTGCAGCAGCCACGCCTCCAGCATTTCGGAGCGCAAGGGGCGAGCCAGCGTGTTGGGCAAACTCCCCGGGCTTGCATGTCCCACCGTCAGGATCGCCTTGACAGCCTCATGACCTGGCGTGGCCCCGGCAGCTTGCGCGGTGAAATCAACCAGCAGGGCATCGTAGGGCGGGGTATCGACCAGCACCCACCGGAAGTCGCTTGCGCCGTGTTGGTAGAGCCTGAAAAGTGTACGTACCAGGGAGGCTTCCGCGGCCGGCAGTCCCTGCACGCCGCACCTGAGCACCCGGCTCATGAAGAGACGTGGCCGGCAGGCTCCAAAGGATTTGCAGTGTTCTGCAGCCTCCCGTTGAAGTGTTTGTGCCTTGTCGGGCCTGATGCGGTTAGCATGCAAACACTGTAATAAATTGTTAGAAACACAGGATTTCTGCGGGCTAAAGTACTACAAAAGCACTCAACTTTTCGTCGGAAGCTGAATCAGCGCATTCATTTTTGATAAGGACGGTTTCGGCAACCAATGTCGGGAACGCTGCCTACAATCGACGTGATGTTTGTCCATTTACGCCTTCACACCGAGTTTTCCGTCGTTGACGGCACCAACCGCATCGATGAAATCGTGGCTGCCGCAGCAGCCGACCGCCAGCCTGCGCTGGCCATCACCGATCTGGGCAACCTGTTCGGCACGGTCAAGTTCTACAAGGAAACGCGAGGCGCCGGGGTCAAGCCGCTGATAGGCGCCGACGTCTGGGTGCAGGTGCCGGGCAAAGATGCCACGGCGCCACCGGCGCGCCTGCTGCTGCTGGTGCAGAACCGCCAGGGTTACCTGAACCTGTCAGAGCTGCTGACACGGGCCTGGACCCGCGGCGTGGTGCGCGACCAGGCCGTCATCAGCCTGGAATGGCTGCAGGAACTCGGTGAGGGCCTGATTGCGCTGTCAGGCGCCCAGGGCGGGGCAGTCGGCCAGGCGCTGGTGCAGGGCGACGGCGCGCGCGCGCTCGAATGTGCGTTGTATTTTGCGGGGCTGTTTCCGCACCGTTTTTACATCGAGCTGCACCGCGCCCAGCGGGTGGACGACGAGCAGCATGTGGCGGCGGCGGTGCAGCTCGCCGCCCGGCTCAAGCTGCCGGTGGTGGCGACCCACCCGGTGCAGTTCCTCGGTTACGAGGATTACGAGGCCCACGAAGCGCGCGTCTGTATCGCCGGCGGCGAGATCCTGGGCAATGCGCGGCGCGTGCGCAAGTTCACACGCGAGCAGTATTTCAAGTCATCGGCGCAGATGGCCGAACTGTTCGCCGACCTGCCCTCGGCGCTGGCCAACACCCTGGAGATTGCCAAACGCTGCAACCTCAAGCTCGAGCTCGGCAAGCCCATGCTGCCCGAGTACCCGACGCCCGAGGTCAATGGCGTGCGCATGCCGCCTGACGAGTATTTCCGCTACGCGTCTTTCCAGGGGCTGGAAGAGCGGCTGGCGCATCTGTACCCGAATGAGGCGGTGCGCAACGAAAAACGCCCGCAGTATGTCGAGCGGCTCGAATTCGAGATCAACACCATCCTGAAGATGGGCTTCCCGGGTTACTTCCTGATCGTGGGCGACTTCATCAACTGGGCCAAGAACAACGGCTGCCCGGTCGGGCCCGGCCGCGGTTCCGGCGCCGGTTCGCTGGTGGCTTATTCACTGAAGATCACCGACCTCGATCCGTTGCAGTACAACCTGCTGTTCGAGCGATTCCTCAATCCGGAGCGGGTCTCCATGCCCGACTTCGATATCGACTTCTGCCAGACCAACCGCGACCGCGTGATTGACTACGTCAAGGACAAGTACGGCCACGCGGCGGTCAGCCAGATCGTGACCTTCGGCACCATGGCGGCACGCGCGGCGATCCGCGACGTCGGCCGTGTGCTCGATTTTTCCTATGGCTTTTGCGACGGCATCTCCAAGCTGGTGCCGAACAAGCCGGGCCAGGCCGTGACCCTGCAACTGGTGCCTGCCGAGCGCAAGAAAAACGACAAGATGGTGTATGCGCTGGAAGCCGAACCGGTGCTGGCCGAACGCGAGGCCAAGGAAGAAGACGTGCGAACCTTGCTGGAGCTCGCGCGCAAGCTCGAAGGCCTGACACGCAACGTCGGCATGCATGCCGGCGGTGTGCTGATTGCGCCGGGAAAACTTACCGACTTCTGCCCGCTCTACCTGCAGCCCGGCAGCACCTCGGCCGTGAGCCAGTTCGACAAGAACGACGTCGAGGCGATCGGCCTGGTCAAGTTCGACTTTCTGGGCCTGGCGACGCTGACCATCCTGGAACTGGCGCGCGAGTTCATCGTGCAGCGCCATCCGGCGCAAAAAGATTTCAAGTTCGAAAACCTGCCGCTGGACGACCAGCGGGTGTATGCGCTGTTTGCCGAGGGCAAGACCGAGGCCGTGTTCCAGTTTGAAAGTATCGGCATGCAGCGCATGCTCAGGGATGCGCGGCCGAACCGCCTCGAAGACCTGATCGCGATGAACGCGCTGTACCGGCCGGGCCCGATGGACCTGATCCCGACCTACATCGCGCGCAAGCAGGGCAAGGAAACCCCCGAGTACCCCGACCCGCGCGTCAAGCCCATCCTGGAAGAGACCTACGGCATCATGGTCTACCAGGAGCAGGTGATGCAGACCGCGCAGATCCTGGGCGGTTACTCACTGGGCGGCGCCGACATGTTGCGCCGCGCCATGGGCAAGAAGGACGAAAAGGAGATGGCCTCGCAGCGGGAAATTTTCCGCAAGGGCGCCGGTATCAACGGCTTGAGCCAGGAAAAAGCCGATGAGGTTTTCGACCTGATGGAGAAGTTCGCGGGTTACGGCTTCAACAAGTCGCACTCGGCCGCCTACGCGCTGCTGGCCTACCACACGGCCTGGCTCAAGCGCCACTACACGGCCGAATTTTTCTGCGCCAACATGACTGTCGAGATGGGCGACACCGACAAGCTGAAAATCCTGTTCGGTGATGCGCAGAAGATGGGCATCAGCTTCGAGTCACCTGACGTCAACCGCGGCCACTACCGCTTCGAGCCGATCAGCAATACCAGCATCCGTTACGGCTTGGGCGCCGTCAAGGGCACGGGCCAGCAGGCGATTGCCGCCATCGTGGCAGCGCGCGAGGCCGGCGGTTTGTTCACCTCGCTGTTCGACTTCTGTCTGCGCGTCGACAAAACGAAAATGAACAAACGCACGGTCGAGGCGCTGATCAAGGCCGGCGCCTTCGACAACCTGCAGCTCAACCGCGCCTCGCTGCTGGCGTCGGTGGATCGCGCTTTTGAATTTGCGGCGCAGGCCGAGGCCAATGTGAACCAGGGCGGGCTGTTCGACATGGACTCGCATGCGGCGAGCACGCAGGAGCCGCCGCTGGTCGAAGCAGTGCCTTTCGGCGTGAAGGCGCGGCTGGTGCAGGAAAAAACCGCCATTGGTTTTTACCTGTCCGGTCACCTGTTCGACGAGGTGGAAACCGAGGTGCGGCAGTTCGTCAAGCGCACGATCGACGACCTGATCGACTCGCGCGACCAGACCCTGCTGGCGGCCATCGTCAGCGACTTGCGCGTGATCAACGGCAACCGCGGCAAGCTGATCATCTTCAAGCTCGACGACAAGACCGACACGCTGGAAGCCTCGGTGGATGAAGCCACCTTCAACGCCAACCGCAACCTTCTCAAGGATGACGAACTGGTGATCGTGCAGGGCACCCTGCAGCCGGCGTCCGAGCGTTTTGGCCGCCGTTTCAAGGTGACGCAGGTGTGGAGCCTGGAGTCGGCGCGTTGTCGCTTCGGCAAGTACCTGCGTGTGGCGGTCAACGGCAGCGCGCCGGACGTGCAGCGCATCGTGCGCGACTTTCCGCCGCGCAAGGAAATGTCCGAGCAGGGCGAAGTCAGCCGCGGCCTGCCGGTGCGCCTGAGCCTGAGGCGCAGCAGTGTGGTCGCCGAACTGCAGCTCGGCGAGGCCGCCAGGTTCTTCCCGACCGACGCCGCGCTGGCCAGCTGGATGGCGCAGGCCGACCAGGGGCTGGCACAGATTGTTTATGAGTGAAATCGGGCTCCAGCCCTTAGTGGACGAGCGTAAGCAGCTACTATATTGATAGCGGTCGCCCGCCCCAGGGGTGATGGACGAGGCCTTCCTTGCCTCAATCCTTGGGCCGGAACTCCAGGATCATCGGCGTCGGCACCCGGCCGTCCACGTCTTTCGGCATGGTTTCGGTGCGGATGATGGCCTTGATCACCGCCTCGTCCCAGGCCTTGTTGCCGCTGGACTTGATCAGGCGCTGGCCGAGGATGGTGCCGTCCGGCGAGGTGCGTACCTCGACTTCAGCGGTCGGGTTGCCGGCGATGTCTTCGGTAAAGATGATGTTCGGCTTGACCCTGGCGCGCACCTTGCCGCCGTAGCTGGCTGAGGGGCCGCTGGCCTTGAGCGCCGTGCCTTTGGCATCGGCGCCGCCGGTGGCGCCGGCCAGGCCCAGGGCGCGTTTGATGTTGTCCTGGCGCAGTTTTTCGGCGGCGGCGTCCGCCAGTTTCTTCTTCTCAGCGTCCTTCGCGTCCTGCTTTTTGTCATCGGCTTTTTTGGCTTCGAGCTTCTTCGCTTCCTCGGCCTTGCGTTTGGCGAGGTCTTCCTTGAGCTTCTGCTCTTTTTCCTTTTTGGCCTGCAGCTCTTTGAGTTTTTCCTGCTCGGCTTTGGCTTTGGCCAGTTCAGCCTCTTTTTTCTTGAGCTCCAGCTTGCGCTTCTTTTCCCGCTCGAGCGCAATGTCCACATCCGGCGCGGGCGGCGGTGGCGGCGCCTTGAGCACAGGCTCGGGCGGTGGGGGAGGGGGCGGCGGCGGTGCAGGCGGGGGCTCGATGAGCTTGGGCGCGGCCTCCTGTGGCACGCTGGACCAGAGTTCGGCTTCAAACGACAGGTCCGGGTCGCTGTGTTTCCAGTTGATGCCCCAGGTGAGCGCGCCTATCAGCAGCGCATGGACCAGCAGCGCCAGGCCAAAAGACCTCAGCGCACCCGGATCGGGTTGCGGTGCCAGGTCGAGGCGGTCGGCGGCGCTGGGCATGGAGGGCGTGGGTTTCAGTTGCCGGTTTGCACCGACAGGCCGACACGGGCGACGCCGGCTTTTTGCAGCGCGTCCATGACCTTGACCACGGTTTCGTATTTGATGGATTTGTCGGCACTGATCACCACCGGTGTGGGCTGCTCGCCGGCCGGGACGGCAGGTTGCAAACGCTTGACCGCGGCACCGACCTCTGCCAGCCGTGCCGGGACGGAATTGCCTTCCGACTTGATCTGGATGACTTCGTCCTTGCTGATCTCGATCTGGATCGGTTTGGGCGGCTGGCCCGGCGCCTTGCCGACCTTGGGCAAGGCAATCATGCTGGGCGTGATCAGCGGCGCCGTCACCATGAAGATGATGAGCAGCACCAGCATCACGTCGATGAAGGGCACCATGTTGATTTCACTGATGGTGCGGCGGCCACGGCCGCGGGATGAGACTGCTGGCATGGCTGTCTAGTGTCCGGAAGGAGAGCTCGCGCCGAGGTTGCGTTGCAGGATGTTGGAGAACTCCTCAATGAAGGTCTCCAGCTTGTTGGCCACGCGGTCGATGTCGTGCGCAAATCGGTTGTAGGCGACCACGGCCGGGATGGCGGCGAACAGGCCGATCGCGGTGGCCACCAGCGCTTCGGCGATGCCGGGGGCCACCGAGGACAGCGTCACCTGCTCCAGTGCGGCGAGGCCGGTGAAGGCGTGCATGATGCCCCAGACCGTGCCGAACAGGCCGACGTAGGGCGAGACCGAGCCGACGGTGGCCAGGAAGGACAGGTTGGACTCGACCGCATCGACCTCGCGCTGGTAGCTGGCGCGCATGGCGCGGCGGGCGCCGTCCAGCAGGGTGCTGGGGTCGGCCATGCGGCGCTCGCGCAGCTTCTGGAATTCGCGCATGCCGCTGGCAAAAATGCGTTCCATGGGGCCGCTGGTTTTGGCGTTCTGGGTGGCTGCGGCGTACAGGTCGTTGAGGCTGGTGCCGGACCAGAACTCGCGGTCGAATTCGTCGTTGAGTGACTGCACACGTTTGAGCGAGATGATCTTGCGGAAAATCGCCGCCCAGCTCGCGATCGACACGCCCACCAGCAAAGCCACCACGCCCTGGACCACCCAGCTGGCGTTGAGGAGGAGGTTGACGATGGATAAATCCTGATTCATGTTGTGGTTTCCAGACGGTCAAGAAGGTCAGCGGGAAGGCGTGCAGGTTTCAGGCCAGCGGCATCGACCCAGCCGATGCGTATCGTGCCTTCACACAGCAGGATCGGCCCATGCTCTGATTTTAATAGCGCACTTTGCCCGATTATCATGGACGCGCGGCCTTTTTCGATCAGGGCGGCAGTAACAATCAGTTCATCGTCAAGGCGTGCGGGCCGGTGGTAATGCACGCTGGTCTCGCTGACCACAAACATGCCGCCGGTGCGCTCACGCAGCGCGTGTTGCTCAATCCCCAGGGATCTGAGCCACTCGGTACGTGAACGTTCAAAAAATTTCAGGTAGTTGGCGTAGAACACGATGCCGCCGGCATCGGTGTCTTCCCAGTAGACACGCAGCGGCCACTGGAAGGCCGGCTTAACCAAGTACGGCCTCCAGCCGCGCGACGGCTTCCTTCAACTGCGACATCGAATTGGCCGTGGAAAATCGGATGTAGCGTTCGGGTGCCATGGTTCCGAAGTCCCTTCCCGGTGTTACGGCGAGGTGGGCGCGTTTCATCAGCTCAAAAGAAAAGTCCCAGCTGCCGGTGACGCCCAGGCGTGTGGCGGCGTCGGTGCAGTCGGCATAGGCGTAAAACGCGCCGTCCGGCATCACCGGCACGGTCAGGCCGAGGCGGTTGAGTTCTGGAATGAAGTAGTCGCGCCTGGCCTTGAACTCGGCGCGGCGGCGTTCGTACTCGGCCAGGCCTTCGGGCTCAAAGCAGGCCAGCGCCGCATGCTGCGCCACGGTGCTGGGGCAGATGAACAGGTTCTGCGCAATGCGCTCGATCACCGGCGCGAGTTCCTCGGGCACCACCAGCCAGCCCAGGCGCCAGCCGGTCATGTTGAAGTATTTGCTGAAGCTGTTGATGCTGATGATGCTGTTACCGAGACCGTCGGCCATGGCCAGCGCGGTGTGGCCAAAACGTTCTTCGTAACTCAGGCCGAGGTAGATCTCGTCGATCAGCGTGATGCCGCCGCGGCTGTGTACAAATTCGTGGATGCGGCGCAGCTCGTCGGGCGCGATGGAGGTGCCGGTCGGGTTCGACGGCGAGGCCAGCAGCACGCCGCGGGTTTTGTCTGTCCAGGCGGCCTGGACCTTGGCACTGCTGAGCTGGAAGCGCTCTTCGGCCATGGTCGGTACCAATACCGCATTGCCGTCCGCAGCGCTGACAAAATGCCGGTTGCAGGGATAACTCGGGTCCGGCATCAGGATCTCGTCGCCGGCTTCGATCAGCGCCAGGCAGGCCAGTTGCAGCGCCGCCGATGCGCCGGCGGTGATGATGATGCGGCCGGGCGCCACATCGGCCTGGAAGCGTGTCGCATACCAGGCGCTGATGCGTTCACGCAGTTCCTGCAGGCCGGTGGCCTGGGTGTACTGGGTGTTGCCATCGCGGATGGCGCGTGCGGCCGCTTCCTGCACCAGCGGCGGCGCGGTGAAGTCGGGCTCGCCGATGTTCAGGAAAATCATCGGGTGTGCGGTCTGCGCCACCTCCCGGGCCATCGCCGCGGCCGCTTTGGCAACCTCCATCACATAAAAAGGCTCGATGCGCTGGGCGCGCCGGGCGATCCGCAGGGACGTCATGCCGGGTATCAGGTTTTTTTGTCGGCAGCCACTTCGGCTGCGCGAAAGCCCGGCGCCAGCTTGTGCAGCACGCCATTGACGTATTTGTGGCCGTCGGTGCCGCCAAAAGCCTTGGTCAGCTCGATACATTCGTTGATGACGACGCGGTAGGGCACGTCCAGGCAGTGCTTGAATTCATAGGCACCAATCCACAACACCGCGTGTTCGACCGGCGAGATTTCTGCCATCTTGCGGTCCAGCAGCGGCGTGAAACTTTCGTCGAGTGCAGCGGCTTCGCCGATACAGCCATGCAGCAGGGCGTCGTAGTGGGCCGAGTCGGCCTTGTGAAAGCCGACCAGGTCCCGCGTGAAGGCGTCGATGGAGGCCGCCTCATTGCGGCCCACCAGGTGCTGGTACAGCGCCTGCAGGGCGAACTCGCGTGCGCGCGTGCGGGCCGATTTGTCCGCGGCTTTTTTGACGCCGGTGTCGGTCAGGCCGGTGCGCGTTTGCGGTGGGCGTTTGGGTTTGAGGGGGCTGGGGTCGGACATGCGCGCCTGGTGAATGTGTTGCGGTGTGTTCAAGAGAGTTCGTTGAGCAGGTTGGCCATCTCGACGGCCACCCGCGCCGCATCGCGGCCTTTGTCCACCTGGCGGGCTTCGGCCTGGGCGACGTTTTCCACCGTCAGGATGGCGTTGGCGATAGGCAACTGGTAGTCCAGCGCCAGCCGGCTGACCGAGGCGCCGCTTTCATTCGCGACCAGCTCGAAGTGGTAGGTCTCGCCGCGGATGATGCAGCCCAGCGCAATCAGGGCATCGTACTGGTCACGCTCGGCCAGCGCTTGCAGTGCCGACGGAATCTCCAGCGCGCCCGGTACCTTGACGTGGTGGATGTTTTTTTCCTCGACGCCCAGCGCCAGCAATTCCTGCCAGCAGGCCTGGGCCAGGGCATTCGTGATGCTTTCATTGAAACGCGCCTGGACGATGCCGATAGCGAGTTTTTTGCCGTTCAGGTGGTCGGCTGAGCCTTTTTCTGCACCAAACACTTCTTATTCCTTTTTGTTGGCGATATAGCCGGTGATCTCGAGCCCGTAACCCGTCATGCTGGGCATGCGGCGCGGGTTGCCCATCAGTTCCATCTTGTGGACGCCGCACTCGCGCAGGATTTGCGCGCCCACGCCGTAAGTGCGCAAGTCCATGCGGCCGCGTTCGGGCGCCTGGCTGGCGCGTGCCGTGCCTTCGAACTGTGCCAGCAACTGGGCCGCACTTTCGCCGCAGTTGAGCAGCACCGCCACACCTTTGCCGGCCTTGGCCAGATGCGCCAGGCTCTGGTCCAGGCTCCAGGAATGCATGGAGCGGCCGGTTTCCAGGGCGTCCAGCACCGACAGCGGCTCATGCACGCGCGCTGCCACAGTCTCGTCGGCGCCCCATTGGCCCTTGACCAGCGCCAGGTGCAGGCCCTGGCTGGGCTTGTCCCTGAAGGCATGGACAGCGAACTCGCCGAAAGCCGTCTGGATGGTGCGTTCGCCGATTTTTTCAATCAGCGAGTCATGGCGGCTGCGGTGCTCGATCAGGTCGGCAATCGTGCCGATTTTCAGGCCGTGTTCGGCGGCAAACTGCTGCAGGTCGGGCAGGCGTGCCATGGTGCCGTCGTCCTTCATGATCTCGCAGATCACGGCAGACGGCGAGCAGCCGGCCATGCCAGCCAGGTCGCAGCCGGCTTCGGTGTGGCCGGCACGCATCAGCACGCCGCCGTCCACCGCCTGCAGCGGGAAGATGTGGCCGGGCTGGACCAGGTCGCTGACTTTGGCGTCCCTGGCCACGGCAGCCTGCACCGTGCGCGCCCGGTCGGCCGCAGAAATCCCGGTGGTCACGCCCTCGGCAGCCTCGATGGACACGGTGAAGGCAGTGCCCATCTTGGTTCCATTGCGCGCCACCATGGGCGGCAGCTGCAGCCGTTCGCAGCGCTCGCGCGTCAGCGTCAGGCAGATCAGGCCACGGCCGTAACGCGCCATGAAGTTGATGGCTTCCGGGGTCACGTGATCGGCGGCCAGCACCAGGTCACCTTCGTTTTCGCGGTCTTCTTCGTCGACCAGGATGACCATGCGGCCGGCACGCATGTCGGCCACGATGTCTTCAACAGGGGAGATGGCGATCGTCATGGGTCAGGTGTTCTTTCCGTTGTGGAGCATGCGTTCGACATAACGCGCGATGAGGTCGATTTCGAGGTTGACCTGCGAATGCACGCGCAGATGGCCCAGGGCTGTGTTTTGCACGGTGTGGGTGATGAGGTTGATGCTGATTTCGCAGCCGGCTGTGTCGCCCTCCAGATCGGTCACCCGGTTGACGGTCAGGCTGACCCCGTTGACGGTGATGGAGCCCTTGTAGGCCAGGTATTTGGCCAGCTCACGCGGCGCCAGGATGCGCAGCTCCCAGCTTTCGCCGACCTGTGCAAAATGGGTGACGGTGCCCACGCCGTCCACATGGCCGGCGACGATATGGCCACCGAGGCGATCATGCGCACGCAGGGCTTTTTCGAGGTTGATGGGGCCAGGTTCAGCCAGGCCACTGGTCTTGTCCAGCGACTCGGCTGAAATTTCGATGGAAAACTGCCTGTTGTCGGGGTCCAGTGCCGTGACCGTCATGCAGGCGCCATTCAGCGCGATGCTGTCGCCCAGGCCCACATCGTCGAGGTAAGCCGCCGGTGCCTCGATGTCGAGGCGCCGGCCGTGGTCCAAAGAGCTGCCCAGGCGATGGACAGCGACGATGCGCCCCACGCCGGTAATGATTCCGGTAAACATCGGGGTATTTTCGCAGAGATTGGCGCGGTGCACGGCGCGCCCGCCAATCAGGGCCTAAAACAGGTCGCGCCCGCGCACCCTGGCGACAATCCGCAGGTCGGGGCCGAGCCGGTCGGTGGAGCGGAAGTCGAGTTCCACTGCCTGCGACAGCTCGGTGATCGGCCCAAAGCTGGCCATGCCGGCGCCCTGGCCTATCCATTTGGGCGCCAGGTAGACCACAAACTCGTCCACCAGGGCCTCGCGGACCAGTGAACCATTGAGCTTGTGTCCGGCTTCCACATGCACTTCATTGACCTCGCGCCGTGCCAGATCACGCAGCATGGCCGCCAGGTCCACCTTGCCGTTGGCGCCGGGCTGGTAGATCACGGTGGCGCCGCGCGCTTCCAGCGCGGCCTTCTTCTCGTCGTTTTGCCCGGCTGCATAGATGTACACGGTGCGACCGGGAATGAAGAGCCGGGCGTCGAGGGGCGTTTCCAGCCGGCTGTCCACCACCACCAGGTCTGGCTGGCGCGGCGTGTCCACCAGCCGGACGTCGAGCCGTGGGTCGTCTTCCAGCACCGTGCCTATGCCGGTCAACACCGCAGACGCGCGGGCGCGCCAGGCATGGCCGTCGGCGCGGGCGGCGTCTGCCGTGATCCACTGGCTGGCGCCATTGTCCAGCGCGGTCTTGCCGTCCAGCGACGCAGCGACTTTGAGGCGCACCCAGGGGGTTTTTCTGATCATGCGGCTGAAAAAGCCGATATTGAGCTCCCGCGACTCGGCGGCGCCCGGACCCACCTCGACCTCCATGCCCGCGGCGCGCAAGCGCGCAAAGCCTTGCCCTGCGACCAGGGGGTTGGGGTCCGCGATGGAGGCGACCACCTTTTTGACGCCAGCGGCAATCAGCGCATCGCAGCAGGGACCGGTGCGGCCATGGTGGGAGCAGGGCTCCAGCGTGACCCAGGCGGTGGCACCGGCCACCGAATGGCCTTGTGCTGCCGCGTCGCGCAAGGCCATGATTTCGGCATGCGGGCCGCCGGCGCGCTGGGTATGCCCCTGGCCGATCACCACGCCAGCGGGGGACACGAGCGCGCAGCCGACGCGGGGGTTGGGGGCGCTGATGAACATGGCGTTTTCCGCCAATGCCAGCACGTGCTGCAACGAGCTGCTCCGCGTGATCAGTCGGGGGAGGGTCCGGGGGTCATTTCCAGCACTCATCACGTGGCTTGGTGCCAGTCACACCGCGCACGCCCGTGGAGCTCAGGGTGAAAGAACCGCAGCCATCGCCGGCCATGCTGCTACCGGCGACAGGGGCCATGGTCAGGGTATAGGTGCTGGCCGTGGCGGCAATCGTGAGCGTATAGAGCTGGGTACCTTCGGCAGGGGCGCGCGCCAGCGAGGCCGGAATCTGGGTGGCGACCTGGTTGCTGGCCCGGTCGTTGGCGTACTGGTCATTCGCTGCATAAAAGCGCTGCATGAACTGGGCGGCCTGCATCAGCTGTCCACGCGCGTCGGCCCGGTTGGCCCTGGCGATGTAGCTGGTGTAAGCGGGCAGGGCAACGGCCGCAAGAATGCCGATGATGGCAACCACAATCATCACTTCGATCAGCGTGAACCCGCGCTGCCTCTGTGGACGATCCTGTTTGAGACGTGACTGCTTGACCATCGGAAATCCCCTGTTGTTGCCCAAATATTACCTGAGGAACAGTTGGCGCCATTCCCGGCTTTTTATCTTGCTGGCAGGCGTCGTCAAGCAGGTGCCGAGCAGGGCGCAGGACAGCGAAATTTTCGTCGCGCCCGGCGAGCCGCCGCCCACATTGAAGTAGGTGGTACGGCTGGCATTTTTATCGGCCTGCAGTGTCACGTTGCGACCATCGGCCGATCCTTCCAGGCCGCTGACAATCATGTCGGAGCTGTCCACATTGCCGTCGCCATTGGTATCGAGAATCGCCTCTGTCGGACCCGCGCCGGTGAGTCCGTCCATCAGGTAAAGATAGCCTGTTCCGCCGGATTGATTGGCGCACGGATCCAGGGACACGTTGGACGGCGAGATGGTGTCTGCAGAGACAAACCGGTCTGACAACAGGTCAATGGGGTACACCAGCCGCTGCCCGGAATTGGGCAGGTTGATGAACCAGCCCCGCTTGGGGGTGGTGCCGGTGTAGTCCACCGCGTTGGTCGAAATCGCAAAGTAGGTGTTGCCGTTGGTAGCGGTCTGCGCGGCCCCGATGGTCTGTTCCACCAGCCGTGTTTTGTCCGTCAGCGCGCTTCCCGTCGGAATCGACGCAGCGCCAAAGGCAAGCGGGTCCCAGATGCCATAAAGGGATTGCGTGGAGGTGCTCGTGATGTCGGTGACTTCATAAAACTTGCCGGTACCGGCGATCACCATGTAACCGGTGGACGGGCTGGCAGGGGCAGCGAGCTTGATGACGCCGGGCGCCGCGGTGATGGGTTGTGTCGCGCCCGCGGTGAACAGGGCTGCTCCGCCCAGGTCGACGCCCCAGTTCGCAGAGTTGCTGTCATTCAAATTGAATTTCCAGAGGTTGCCCTGCAGATCGCCGGCGTACACGCCGATGATCTGCTGGTTGGCGTTGCGCACTACCCGGACCCCACCCAGTCCATTTTTCGCGGTGCTGCAGTTGCCCGCGGCGGTGTTGATCTCGCGAATGCGCGCCCCGGTCTGGATATTGACGACATACAGCCTGGCCTGGCACGACTTGCTTTCATAGCCGTTGCCAAAAATGGCGACCCAGTTGCCGTCGAGGGTCGGACCTGCCTGGACATCGGTCAGGACGTAGCCGAGTTCGCTGAAGTCGGTCTGGCTGGAGCTGACTTCCCACAGGACGCTGGACGCGTTCAGTGTGGTCGGGCCCGAGTTCAGGCTGGTGGTATCGATGGCAAACACCGCGCTGCGAGGACTCACCCCGGCACTGGCGGTGACACCGGCACCTGCGCCTGTCGTTCCCAGGACGAGGTTGGCCCACCGCGGTGTGGTGCCGCTGAAGTAGGCATCGGTTTCCGTGTTCGGCCCATCCACATAGTAGCGGTGAACATAGGATTTGTCGGCCAGGTGATGGAGGCTGGGCAACAGGGCGTTGGGCACATAGGCAAAGGTTTCCACGCCGCCGGGTTCCACCACGGCGCCGGTCGCTGGGTCGTAGGTTCCGTCGCGGAAGGCGTGCAACATGCCGTCGTTGGCGCCGACAAACAGGACACCTTCTGCACGCTGCTTTTTACCGCCGGCAAGCGGGGCGCCCGTGCCGTCCACAAAAGCCCGGTAGGAGCTCTGGCCCGGTGTGCTGGTCGGCAGCTTTTCATAGCTGAGGTCGGTGGCGTCCTTCACGAAGACCGGGGTGGAGTTGACGATGTCGCCCAGCCGTGTGGCGCGTCCGCGGTAGATGGCCGTGCTGCTGGTCGTGGTTGCGCTGGAATCCTCGTTGGTGGCATCGCCTCGCAGGTAGTCAATCAGGGACTGGTTGGCGCCTGTGATACCGGTCGGGAAACCCGTGGCGCCGAATTTGAACTCGACCGCACGTGTTCCAGTGGTCGCACCGTTGCCCACATAGATGTTGCGGCTGGCTGCCGAGGGAATGATGGAGGAGTAGGTTTTCGCGCCAGTCACAGGATCTGTCGAGACCAGGGTTTCGACCTGCCAGGCCGTGCCGGTCTGAAAGGCTGACGTGGCATCCAGGGAAAAGGCAGTGACATTGCCGTTCCAGGTGACGGGCGTGTAGCTGGGCGTGTACTTTTTGGTGTCCTTGGTCAGACTCGCGGTGGACACGGCCACGCCGGATTGTGTGCCTTCCTTGCCGCTGATGTCGGACATCATCTGGTTGATCGAATCGTTCAATTCGGACGAGGTCTTGGCATTGAGCAATTTCCCGCGTCCGTTGATCGTGGCATGCCACATGTCGTCAATGGATTTCGGGCTGTCGCTGGCAGGCGTTGGCCAGTCCAGGGTTCGCGGCGGATTGGTCGCTGCGCTGCCGGTCAGGTTTTGCAGCACCTGCGGGTTGGTCGAATCCAGATTGCCTTTGACGCCGAGTCCGATGGCATAGAAGTTCAGGTGCTGCCAGTAGGCTTCGTCGCCTGTGATGGACTTGATGCCATTTTTCAGGTTGGGCCGCAAGTCCGTGACCCAGTATTTCATGGCGACGTCGCCAAAGGTGTTCTCGATCTTGGTGCCGCTCGAGGTGTCGCTGTAGGGGCCGATGGGCGTGTATTGGTAACTGATGGGCTCTGTAATGGTGGGCCCGTTGCTGCTGTCTGCGTCAGCCAGCGTGAAGCTTTCGTTGTAGTAACCGTCGGTCATGAGCATGGCGTACGAGCGCCGGCAGGAGGCGTGGGTCGTGTCTTCGGTTCCGGCTGACGTGACGGCATTGCTTCCCGTGGGGGAGTTGGCCCAGGGGCCATCGTTGTCGCTGCGCTGGAAATACTGCCCCACCTTGTCCAGGGCGGTCCGGTTGGGCGTCGACCCGGTGGCGGTTTGCGCGTACAGCCAGGTCAGGAACTCGCTTTGAACCGTGGCGTTGTAAAGCCTCACGCCCTTGTCGAGCCGGCTGTTGTCCTTCAGGGTGTTGATCGTGCCCCAGCCGAGGCGGAAGGTCGGATTCAGCGGTTGGAACGCCAGGCCAATGCCGGTTTTGGCAAGCTCCAGCCGGGTGCTGTGGTAGGTTTTCCAGTTTGCATAGTTCTGGAGTTCCTCCGTCCAGGTGCACACGTTGGCGCTGCTGGTGCAATCGGTGCGGTTGCGGAACTTGGGATAGTTGGTGGTCGAAGACGATGCCGTGTTGGGGTAGGCAATCACCGTCGCACCGGTCGCCAGCGGGCTTCCCGCATCCGGCGTATAGCCGGGCGTGAAGTAACTGGCCGAGGTGGTCGGTGTTCCCTCGCCATCCCAGGTTTTGTTGATGGATGGGACGTTGGTGGCCGTCGTATTGACGGTCCAGGCCGCACCGCTGCCGGTGCCGGTGTTGTTCAGGGTCAGCGCTGGCGCTCTGGTGTAACCCGACCCGGCATTGGTGACGCTGATGGCAGAGATGACCCGCGTGGCGACGGTATTGACCGTGAAGCTCGCGCCACTGCCACCTCCAGTGCTGGACAATCTCCAACCAGGCGCGCTGGCGTAGCCGGACCCTGCATTTGTAATATTGATGGCACTGATTCTGTTTCCATTGCGGATCACGGTGCCTCTGGCCTGAATCCCACCGCTAGGTGGGGCGTCGAAAGTCACTTCGGTGTTGCGGCCGTAACCACTACCGCCGTTGTTGACGGTGACCGAGCCGACTTTCAGCGTGGACGCTGTGGTAACCGTTGCCGTGGCCTGCACGCCGCCGCTGGGCGGGGCAGCAAAGGTGGCGGTGACGCCGCTGACGGGATAACCGGTTCCCTTGGAGGTCAGCGTGACGCCGGAAGCGCTGTAGGTGTTGGTGACTGTCGGCTTGTAGAAGTACACATTGAACGAACTGATGCTGCCGGTGGCGCCTGCCGCCTGGAAGGTACCGTCGGCATTGATGCGCCGCGAGTACGTCACACGCGGGTCGTAGTAAATGAGGTTCACGTCGGGCGACCGGCCGTGAAAGGTGGTCGGCAGGTTGGTCCACGTGTTGCAGATGCCGTACCAGCAAAAGATGGCGTCGTTGTTGGGCCCCGACATGCCCATGCCGCCGGCCGTGCCGCCATACTGGTAGATGGCCGTGGCTGGCATGGAGCCGGAGTCGTCGAACATGAACACGATGTTGGGCTCGACCGAGGCCGTGCGCGACAGCAGCGGGTCTTGCGCCATCTGCGCGTGCAGCGAAAAGGCCACGCCACATGTCACCAGGACGCCCGCCAGGGCTTTGAATGTCTGTTTCAGCATGGTAGGGCCTCTATTCAAGTTCAATGGTGGACTGCATCCAGACTTCGCTTCCCGTGGGCCTATCCCTGGCCGCGGTGACGGCAGGGACTTCGGGGCCGAAACCTCGTGCTGTGATGGTGTAGGTGGACGTGGTTGAGACAAGACCGGCGGCATCGACAACCGGCGTGTTCACCACCATGCACTCGGGCATGCGCTTGAAAGTGGCGTCGGCGTCAACCTGGTTCACCGACGTGTCGGGAATGACAAACGGCGTGCTGGTGCTTCCATCCCAGCTCGCGGTGTCCAGCCAGAAGGGCTTGGCGGGGGCGACGGGTGCGACATAAGCCAGCACGGTGGGTAGCGAGGTCAGGGAACCGACGCCGGAGTCGATCTGCAATACCGCTTCCTCGCAATAGCGCAGCGCTATTTCAGCGGCCTGGCTGGCCAGCTCGGTGGTCCGCACGTTGGCCGACACCTTCTCGCTGGAAGTGGCATTACGGATGCTCAGCGTGGCAAGGATGGAAATCACCACCAGCATGATCAGCGAAATGATCAGCACCACGCCGGATTGCCGGCCCCGGCCATGACACGGAAGGCGGGGTGAATCTGCGCGGCGGGCGGTAGGAGTGACAGGGCTCATGGCAGGCTCTCAGGAGGGCGCCCGGTTGCGCAGAACAACCACCGTGGAGTAGGCGCGGCGCAGGCGGAGGTCGGGCGGCGCGGTATTGGTCGTACCGTCGCATTGAACGTACCGGGCCGAGGCTGCGTCCGAAACAACCTGCTGCTCGCTGCGCGCCACGACGCAGATGCGGACGGTCAACACCTTGGCCCAGCGTTCGGGTTCCGTGGCCAGCGCGGTGAGGTCGGCATTGGTGACCACTTCGTTGGCAGTCAGATAACCGGCCACGGCCAGCGCATCGGCCGCCGCGGCCGCGGTGGCCGTGCCGTAGGTGAACTGGAGATCCTCGATGTTTTCAACCAGGGGCTGCGGGTTGGCGCCGCCATTGCCCTTGCAGTACAGGGTCGGTGCGGTGATGACGGAGGATGTGGCGATATAAAACCGGTTGTCGGCCACGTAATAGGACACCGCGGTGGGCGTCACCGCCGCGCCGTCCCAGACGTCCTGGGTGCCGTTGATCACCGGGACGCCTTGCCCCAGGCAATCCGTCGGGACGTTGGCGCCGGTCGGTATCGTGTTGTATCTGTCCGCCTCGTAACTGATTCCCACGGAGTCGGGCGCTGTGCCGCCGCCAGCCGCGCAGGTCAGCGTCTGGAGGCTGGCTGCCGTCGTGATGTCACTGAAGGTTCCGTCGCAACCCCGCAGGATGTAGGTGGTCGCGTCGTAAATCGGGTTGCGCGGAGCGGCATTGGTGTAGTTGGGCTGCTTGGGATTGTTGCCCGCCATGCGAAGCTGCTGCACCAGGATGGTCAGGGCGGCCTGGGCATCTTCATTCATGCGCACCTGGGCGTCCGCAACCCGGCTTGCGCCACTGGAGCCCAGGTAGGCCGAAATCACCGCGATCATGAGGATGATGCCGATGGCCAGCGACACCAGCAGTTCGATCAGCGACAAACCCCTGCTGGTGGCACGTTTCATCGGTTGACGAGGCAGTGGTTTCATAGCTTGAACCTGACATGCAGGCAGCGTGGCGCGGGAGACGTGAAAGCGGTGAAGGTGGGCGTTGCCGCCGGGTCAGGGCACTCGTCCGAGTTGGTGGTATTCAGCGCGGAAAAGGTGCTGGGCTCCTGCCAGATGATCCACAGGTCCCCGTCCAGTGCCGTACAGGCGCCGGTGCAGGTGACCCGCATGCCGGCCGTGTTGCCGGGCAACTCGTTGCGTATGGCCTGGTTGGTCGCGTTTTTGTCCAGCGTGGCGATGGTGTCGGGCGTACATGCCGGGTAGACACAGGGCGTGACCGAGGCCAGGCTCGCGCCGTAGGTCATGGTTTCCTTGTAGGCATCGAGGGCGAAGCCCGCGGTATTGGCGCGCATGCGTTCCACATGGCTGGCCGCCAGATTGGCCGCCGTGGCGCGATAGGCCGCGAGCTTGGGCATCTGCACCGCATACGCCAGCATGCTGGCGAGCGACAGCATGCCGAAAGACAGCAGCAGGATGGCGACCAGCACCTCGATGAGCGATGCTCCGGACTGTGGGTTGGCCAGGGTTTTCATCGATCTGTTGAGCAGGACGTGGTGCCGTCGCCGGCGATGCGGGCGCGTCCACTGAGGTTGAGACACAGCACGCGCTGGACGTCATTGGAATAGTTGCCGCCGCCGAACTGGAACTGGGTGGCAGAAGACAGGTTGAACAGGCGCCCGGTCGCGGTGAACCTTATTTTGGTGGATGAGCCCGACCCGCCTTCGACAATCGAGTCCATGGCCGTGATCGGCGCCTGGACGCGAAGCAGCGGGTCGACCGGGCTCGAATTGTCCTTGTTGCCGTCGTTGTCGAGGTCCTGGAAAATAATCCAGCCGCTGACCCATCCGTTGCCGCCCGGTCCGGACCCGCTGCCACAGGTGGGACTGCTGGCCTCCGGGGCGTCGCTGCGACAGAGCACCACGGCACCGCCCAGCCGGATCGCCTCGCTGCGGGCAAAACGCATGTCGGCCAGGAAGAGATTGACGTTGCTGGAGATGGTGTTGGACTGCAGCAGCCGCGTAAAGGATGGCGCGGCCAGCGTGGCAAGGATGGCGGTAACAGCCATGACCACCATCAATTCGATCAAAGTAAAGCCGTGAGCTTGGCGCATGAAGGCAGTTTCCCTTGATTTGGGCGGCATGTGGCGGCATGCGGGACGGACGGTTAATAACGCTAGACCGACGGCGCGGGACGCTCCCGGGGAGGCGGCTGGATTAACGCCGCACCTCGTCAACCAGCGTCTTGAATTCGTCGATGTCCTCGAAGCTGCGGTAAACGCTGGCAAAACGGACATAGGCCACCTTGTCGAGCTTCTTCAGCTCGCGCATCACCAGTTCCCCGAGCCGCGTGGAGGGCACTTCGCGCAGGCCGAGGTTCAGCAGCTTTTCCTCGATGCGCTCGATCGCCGAGTCCACCTGCTCGGTGCTGACCGGGCGCTTGCGCAGCGCGAGGTTCATGGACCCCAGGATCTTGCTGCGTTTGTACTCGATGCGGCGCCCGTCCTTCTTGACAATCGCCGGAAAGTTGACGTCAGGGCGTTCGTAGGTCGTGAAGCGCTTTTCGCACGCGCCGCACTGGCGGCGGCGGCGTATGAAGTCTGCGTCTTCCGACACCCGGGTCTCGACCACCTGGGTTTCGAGGTTGCCGCAGAACGGGCATTTCATGCTGAACAGCCCGGGATTGCAGGCATTATTGGGCTCCAGCCCACAGGCGACGGGCGCAAGCAGCTATCAAAAACGTAGCGTCCGTCTGCGCCATGGTCAGCGGTAAACCGGGAAGCGGCTGGTCAGCGCATTGACCTTGGCGCGCACCGCCTCGATGTTGGCCGCGTCGCGCGGATTGTCGAGCACGTCGGCGATCAGGTTGGCGGTCAGGCGCGCTTCCTCGTCCCTGAAGCCGCGCGTGGTCATCGCCGGCGTGCCGATACGCACGCCGCTGGTGACCATCGGCTTTTCCGGGTCGTTGGGGATGGCGTTCTTGTTGATGGTCATGTGGGCGCTGCCCAGCACCGCTTCGGCTTCCTTGCCGGTGATGCCCTTGGCGCGCAGGTCCACCAGCATCACGTGGCTTTCGGTGCGGCCGCTGACGATGCGCAGGCCGCGCTGTGTCAGGGTCTCCGCCACGATCTGGGCATTTTTGAGCACCTGCTGCTGGTAGGTCTTGAACTCGGGAGCCAGTGCCTCCTTGAACGCGACGGCCTTCGCGGCGATCACGTGCATCAGCGGGCCGCCCTGCAGGCCGGGGAAGATGGCGCTGTTGATGGCCTTTTCGTGTTCGGCCTTCATCAGGATGATGCCGCCGCGCGGGCCGCGCAGGCTTTTGTGGGTGGTCGATGTCACCACGTCGGCATGCGGTACGGGATTCGGGTAGACGCCCGCGGCCACCAGGCCGGCGTAGTGCGCGATGTCCACCATGAAGATCGCGCCGACGGCCTTGGCCACTTTGGCGAAACGCTCGAAGTCAATGCGCAGGCTGTAGGCCGAGGCGCCGGCGATGATCAGCTTGGGTTTGGACTCGTGGGCCTTGCGCTCCATCGCGTCGTAGTCGATTTCTTCCTTGTCGTTCAGGCCGTAGCTGACGACGTTGAACCACTTGCCGCTCATATTAAGAGCCATGCCGTGGGTCAGGTGGCCGCCTTCGGCCAGGCTCATGCCCATGATGGTGTCGCCGGGTTTGAGGAAGGCCAGGAAAACGGCTTCGTTGGCCGAGGCGCCGCAATGTGGCTGCACATTGGCGGCTTCGGCACCAAAGATCTGCTTGATGCGGTCGATCGCCAGTTGTTCGGCCACGTCCACATGTTCGCAGCCACCGTAGTAGCGGCGGCCCGGATAACCTTCGGCGTATTTGTTGGTCAGTTGCGAACCCTGCGCGGCCATCACGGCAGGCGAGGCGTAGTTTTCGCTGGCGATCAGCTCGATGTGGTGCTCCTGGCGCGCGTTTTCAGCGACGATGGCAGCCCACAGTTCGGGATCGGTTTGTTCGACGAGGATGTTTCGGTGGTACACGGCAGTCCTTCAAGACGTGGTCCCTGTCCTGGCACAAGCGTGCATGAAACAAGGGCTGCCCAGGCGAACGGCTGAACGCCGCTGTCACCGATGACAGCCGGCGGTGCGCTTCCCAGTGGTATCCCACGTCAGCCTCGCCCTGTGATCAGGGCAAGCCTATCGCCAGTCGCGCACCCGTCTAGTGTAACGGAGTCGCTGTCCGGACCGGGCTCGGCCCGGCCAAAACCTCAGGACACGGACAGGCTGGCGACCTTCTCGCCGGCTTTGGGGCCCGGCATGTCGGGGCTGTCGCCATTGAGGGGCAGGGACGCCGGAATGGCCAGCGGCGGCCTGACCGGCGCATAGGCCGGGGCCCGGCCGTTGGCGACGGCCTGCAGGCGGGCATGTTCGGCCATGACCTTCGCGGCATAACCACCGTCGCTGTCCAGGTTGGCTGCGCCAACGTAGAACTTCAGGCCGGCTTCGAGGGAACCGGCACGGGCAATACATTCCTGCAGCACCTTGACGCCGACGCGCAAGTTGGTGACCGGGTCGAAGGCGGCCAGCTTGCCGCCGAAGTTTTCATATTTGTCGTGGTGAATCTTGGTCATGACCTGCATCAGGCCCTGCGCGCCGACCGGACTTTGGGCGAAGGGGTTGAAGCCCGACTCGATCGCCATGATGGCCAGGATCAGCGTAGGGTCGAGCTTGGCTTTCTGGCCAATTTCAAACGCTTCGGCCACCAGCACGCTGAGCGGCTCGGGCGCGACGCTGTATTTGCGGCTCAGCCAGAAGGCCACGGCGGCCTGTTGCTTGGGCAGGTCCTTGGGATTGGCGGCGGTGGCGCGGTCGATGGCGTCCGGCTCCGTGTAACCGATGGCGGCTTCCTGGCGCTCCTGCAGCCAGCTCATCAGCCGCGACTCGCCGGCCTGGCGCAGGTCGGGCCGGGCGGTCAGGGTGATCACGGCAAACACCACGGCCAGGCCCACCAGGGCAAAGCTGTTGTGCGTGATTTCGAAAAACCCCTGGGCGATGTCGTCTGCAATGTTGGCCAGACTGGCGCCCACGTTTTTCCGGATCGCCCGCAAGGTGGATGCGGGGCTTGATTGTCCTAGCGCTGTCATAGCACTCCTTTCTACGTGCGGCGGCTGTTTGGAGCCGTCACACTTTGATTGGGTCGCCATCAAACCAAGGCGCTGGCCTTGGGGGTAGGGACCCCTTGTCTGACTTTGCCGGGTTCGGCAGCGGGTTCGGGTTGTCCCTTGGTTTTCTCGGGACGGCGAATTCTATGAGGCGTCTAAATAACTTGTCAATAATATTAAACTGAATTTATATATCAATATCAATCTCAAATCGGCTAATTTCAAGCCAAAGCCGCGGTTTCAGGTACTTCCGGCCGTTTTTGACCAAGCTCCCTAAGCCGGCCGGAATTCCCTCGTGTCCAGGAAATGGGCTGTATGTTTCGCCAGTAAAGTCCAGCTACTTCAAGGCTTTGCAGCGTTTTTGCAGAAAACGCTGGAGCATTCCAGCGAACCCTGAAAAAAGCTGCAGCGCTACGGTTTCCCGTCTGTCTGTAGGACAAAATCCCGACCTGTTGCCAAGATGTAAAGCTGCCAAGAAAACCGCAATCGCCGGGCATTTTTTGATTACAAATATTGGCTTGCATGCCCGGTGCGCGAGGTTTAATCTGCAGTTGCTTGAGTACCTCAAGCATCAGCCGGGTAACCAATCCCGGTCAACCTGAGAGCAATCACTTGCTTTCATCGCACTGGAGACGAACTTCTCTTCTTTGCGAAGCCAGACGGCATGGACATCATGTCCGCCGTCAGCCCCGGTCAGCCCTGCTGCCCGGGGTTTTTCATTGGTGCAGGCGTCTATCTGCGCAGAAAATCATTGACCTTTGCGCGCAGGCCGCCAAGACTCGACGCTTATGACAAGCAAAGAGATGTGGGGGCGCGGGGCCCTGTTCTGGCGTGGCCTGCCGGCCCGCGCCGATTCCGTGATGCGATCCCCGCTCTGGCAGCGCCGCCTGGCGTGGGCAACTGGCAGCCTGCTGCTGGTCTGGGCGCTGGCCTGGGCCGCGGTGCCCGGCCTGCTGAAGTGGCAGCTGGAGAAAACCGGATCGCAGAAGCTGGGCCGCCAGCTGACCGTGGGCAAGGTGGATTTCCAGCCCTGGTCGCTGGAACTCACGCTGCACGACCTCGCTCTTGCGAAGGCCGGCGTTTCCCCGCTGTCGCCCGGGCTTGCCCAGGAAGCGCCCCAGTTCCGCATCAAGCGTCTCTATATAGATGCAGAGCTGCAGTCCCTGCTGCGGCTGGCGCCCGTGGTGGACGCCATCCAGGTCGAGGACCCGGTGCTGTCGCTGACACATCTGGGGCAGGGACGTTACGACATCGACGACATCGTGCAGCGCCTGACACCCGCGCCGGATGAGCCGGCCGGAAAACCGCCGCGTTTTGCGCTCCACAACCTGGTGCTGACGGGGGGGCGCGCCGACTTCAACGACCTGTCGGTGCGCAAGAACCACGAGCTGCGGGAGCTGAGCCTGTCCGTGCCCTTTTTGAGCAACCTGCGTTCGCAGCGCGACATCCGGACAGCGCCGCGCCTGAGCTTCGCGCTCAATGGCAGCCGCTTCGACAGCGCCGCCGAAGGCACGCCCTTTGCCGAGACCCGCAAGACCGACGCCAGCTTCCGGCTCAAGGCGCTGGACCTGCAGCCTTATCTGGGCTACCTGCCGGCCGGCCTGCCGCTGCGGCTGCAGGGCGGCGTCCTGCATGCCGACATCAAGGTCGCCTTTGAACAGGCGCCAGCACCCGTGGTCCGCTTGTCCGGCACGCTGACGGCCGAGCAGGTTCGCCTGCTGGGCGCCGCCGGCGCGCCGGCATCCGCCCCGGAACTGCTGGGCTTCGAGCGCCTGCATCTGGTGATGGACGAGGTCCGGCCGCTGGAGCAGGTGGTCCGGCTGTCGTCGGTGCTGCTCACCTCGCCGGTGCTCAACCTCACGCGTGATCGCAGTGGCCAGTTGAACCTGCTGCCGGCCGGCCCCCCGATTGCTACCAAAACCATAGCTGCAGACGCACGTCCAGCAAGGGCTGAAGGCCAAAAAAATGCACCAGGCCCGGCAGCGTCCGGACCCGCCACCCCCAGCGCCGCGCCTCCCGCGGCGGCCCGCGCGCCGTGGAAAGTGGAGGTCGCCAGCCTGGCCGTGCGTGGTGGCCTCGTCAACTGGCTGGACCAAAGCCTGGCCTCGCCCGCGCAGATCCGCCTGAACGGGCTGGTGCTGGACGCGTCGGCGATCCGCTTTCCGTTTTCGGCCAGCGCGCCCTTGCAGTTCAAGGGCGCCATCGCGCTGGACGCGGCCGCGGTGGCTGCCGCCGCGCCGCCCGCAACCGCCCGCAGGAAAGCGGTCCAGGCCGGGATCGCCGCGCCGGCACCGGCGGCCACGCCCGCGCTGCTGAGCTTCAGCGGCAGCGCCACCGATGCCGCTGCCGATGTCAAGGCGACGCTGGCGGCCTGGCCGCTGGACATGGCGGCCAAGTACATCGGCCAGTTCCTGCTGCCCGCGCTGAACGGTCAGCTCGATGCCGAGCTCGGCATTCGTTGGCAGGCGGCGGCCGGCGGCAAGCCGCAACTGCTGACGATCAGCTCGCCCCAGCTCGCGCTGCAGGGCATCCTGCTGGCCGAAGGCAAAACCTCGCTGGTGTCGGTGCAACGCGTCGATGTCGCCGGCATGGACATCGACGTGGCCGGCCAGACCTTCAAGGCGGCCAGCATGCGCCTGACCCGGCCCAAAGCCCGGGTCGACCGGGATGCCGACAGGCGCTGGATGTACCAGCGCTGGATGGCGGCGCGTGGGCAGGCCGCGCCGCCGCCAGCGTCGGCCGGCGCGCCGGCCTGGGGGGTGGCGATCGGCGAGGTGTCGGTGGACGGCGGTGCCATGTCGTTTTCCGACCGCTCCAACAGCAAGCCGGTAGCCTTCGAGGTGAGTGGCATCAAGGCGCAACTGCAGGGGCTGCTGCTCGATGAGCGGCCGGCGGCGCGAGCGCAGGCCGCCCAACCGATGCCGCTGAGCGCCTCGCTGCAGCTGGCGGCGGGCCGGTTCGAGCCCGGCAAGCTGGATTTCAAGGGCAGCCTGGGGCTGGCACCGCTGCAGGCCCAGGGCCAGCTGGTGTTGCAACGCATGCCGGTGCAGGCCTTCGAGCCCTACTTCGGTGAGCAGCTCAACATCGACCTGCTGCGTGCCGACGCCAGCTTCCGCGGCCGCGTCGGCTGGCGCCAGACACCGGCCGGGGCGCAGGCGCAACTGGCCGGCGACGTGGCGCTGGAAGAATTCCGCTCCAACACGCTGGCGCCCAGCGAGGGCCTGCTGGCCTGGAAGGCGCTGAACCTGCGCGGCCTGAAGCTGGCGCTGGCGCCGGCGACAGCCACGCGGGTGGATGTGCGCGAAACCGTGCTGAGCGACTTTTTTGCGCGGGTGATCGTTACGCCGGAAGGCCGCATCAACCTGCAGGACCTGCTCAAGCCGCCTCCGGCGCAGGCACTGGCTGCTACAAAATCAGGAGCTGCTGACGCACGCCCGGCAAGCGCTGCAGGCCAAATCAATGCAAAAGCCGGGGATGCGGCGGCGCTGGCGCCTGTCATCAATGTCGGCCCGATGACGCTGATCAACGGCCGGGTGCTGTTTTCCGACCGTTTTGTCAAACCCAACTACTCGGCCAACCTCAGCGAACTCAGCGGCAAGCTCAGCGCGTTTTCATCGGCGCCCGCAGCCGGCGCGCCTGCCATGGCCGACCTGGAACTGCGCGGACGCGCCGAAGGCACGGCCTCGCTGGAGATCAGCGGCAAGCTCAATCCGCTGGCGCAGCCGCTGGCGCTCGACGTTCAGGGCAAGGTGCGCGACCTGGAATTGCCGCCGCTGTCGCCGTATGCCATCAAGTACTCGGGTTACGGCATCAACCGCGGCAAGCTCAGTGTCGATGTCAGCTATGTGGTGCAGCCCGACGGGCAGCTCACGGCGAACAACAAGGTGGTGCTGAACCAGCTCAGCTTCGGCGACAAGGTCGAGGGTTCGACGGCCAGCCTGCCGGTCAAGCTGGCCGTGGCGCTGCTGGCCGACCGCAACGGCGTGATCGACATCGACCTGCCGATCAGCGGCTCGCTCAACGACCCGCAGTTCAGCCTCGGCCCGGTCATCGTCAAGGTGATCCTCAACGTCATCGTCAAGGCCATCACCGCGCCCTTCAGCCTGCTGGCCGGTGCCTTCGGCGGCGGTGGGGATGAACTGGCCAGCGTCAGTTTTGCACCCGGCAGCGCGCGGCTGGCGCCTGAGGCCACCGCCGGGCTCGACAAGGTGGCCAAGGCGCTGACGGATCGCCCGGCGCTGCAACTCACCGTGGTCGGTACCGCCAGCCTGGAGGCCGAACGCGAGGGCTACCGGCGCGAACGCCTGAACCAGTTGTTGCGCGCCGAAAAACGCCGCGGCCTGGTGGCCCAGGGCAGCACGGCGCTGGCCGGGCTGAGCGTGAGCCCGGCCGAATATCCCGCGCTGCTCAAGGAAGTCTATAAACGCGCCGACATCACCAAGCCGCGCAACATCGTCGGACTGGCCAAAGACCTGCCGCCCGCCGAGATGGAAAAGCTGTTGCTGGCCGACATCGCGGTGAGCGAAGACGCGATGCGCGAGCTGGCCTTGCGGCGCAGCGTGGCCGTCAAGGACTACCTGGCGGGCCGCGATCTGGCACCGGCCAGGCTCTTTCTCGGCGCCGCCAAAACCGTGCCGCCGGACGGCAAATGGACACCGCGTGCGGAGCTTAATTTGGCGATGCCGTAAAAACAGCGAAAATACCGGTTGTGCCTAATTTTTAAAGTGCGGGCGTGTCCCGGCCTTGAGAGCCTTCTGAGAGTCTTTTTGAGAGCCATGGTCCGTATGTTTCCCGCTCACTGATCCCTTCCCACCCGTCCGGACCGCCATCGCTGGCCGCCCTGCAGCGCCGGGGCCTTACCCGCCCCCGCCGCATTCAGCCCGCAACTTCTTCCCGGCCAGGCCTTTTTAATTTTTACGCTGCGTTCCCCATGTCCAAACCTTCCAAGCCCGATACCTCTGCCGTGAAAACGCCGTCCACCCAACCGGGCGCCAACCATCCGCTGGACGGCCTGACCGGCGGCGCCTTTTCGGCGCCGACCTCCGGCGAGCGCACCGCGCGCATCCGTGAGTGGCTGTCCACCGGGCCCAGCGCCGAGCAGATGGCCGAGGTCTACAAGGATCTCGCGAATCGCGACAAGGGCGCGGCCAAGCCGCTGAAGGAAAAAATCGACGAGGCCAAGCGTGCGAAGAACCAGGAGACGGTGGCCGCCGAGTGGGCTGAAAAAGGCCAGGCCCTGCTGGCCCTGAAAAAACTCAACCTCGCCGATGCCCTGGCCTGGCAGCGCGATGCCGCCAAGGCCGGTGCGCCCCTGTCGCGCGAACCGCTGGCCGGCTTGAAAGGCCAGCTCGCCGACCGCGTCAAGACCATCGAGGACCTGCAACACCGCACCCAGGTGCAGCGCGAAGCCGCCGTGCTGATTGCCCAGCGCATCGAGGTGCTCTCGACCAAACCCTGGCGCGACGCGCAGTCCGCCTGGGACGCACTGCGCGCCGACGTCACGCACTGGCAGGGCCAGGCCGACGAGATCGCGCAGGATGCCAACTGGGCCAGCGTGGACGCGAAGTTTCCGCCGCTGCTCGACGCCTCGCGCGGCCAGCTGCTGGCAGTGTGGGAGGCCTTCCAGGGCGCGCTGTCGCTGGCCGTCGCCGCCGCCGAAGACGCGGCCGCGCCGCTGCCGGCGGTGCCAGTCTGGGCCGACGAGTTGCGCGCTGCGCGCGGCCAGCCGCGTGCGGCCGAGGGTGCCGCCGGCGAACCCGCTGCGCGCGCGCCCAAGGCGAAGATCGATCCGGCCGTGCTCAAGGAGATGCGCGAAAAATCAAGCGCCATCGTGCAGGCCGCGCTGGCCAAACTCGAGCATGAAGTCACCGAAGGCCACGGCAAGTCCACGCCCAAGGTCGCGGCCGAACTGCGCCAGGCGCTCAAGGACAACATCCGCAACATCGACAGCACGCTGGAGGCCGCGGCCCATGCGGCGCTGACTTCCGCCGGCGAACTCGAAGGCTGGCAACGCTGGCGCGCCGACCAGATCCGCGAAGAACTCGTCGCCAAGGCCGAAGCCCTGGTGGCCAAGCCGCTGGGCGGCCGCAAGCAGCAGGAAGCCTTGCGCGCGATGCGCGAGCTCTGGAAAACCAGCGACCAGGGCGGCACGCCCAACCACGCCTTGTGGAAACGTTTTGACGATGCCTGCAACGAAGCCCACAAGGTGGTCGAGGCCTGGCTGGACAAAGTCAAGGAGCAGACCGAGGCGGTCAAGGCCGAGCGCCGCCTGCTGATCGACGAGGTGCTGGCCTGGGCCGAGGCCAACCAGGGCAACACCGACTGGAAACACCAGATTCGAAGCCTCAACGGTTTTGTCGAGAAGTGGACGGCCGCCGGCCACCTGAGCGAAAAAGCCTTTGCCGAAATCCAGCCGCAATGGAAAGCCGCGATGGACAAGGCCGACGCTGCGTTGAAGGCCGCGCGCGCCGACAGCCTGGCGCGCCGCAAGGCCATGATCGAGGAAGCCCAGGTGCTGGGCGCCGAGCCGCAATTGCGCATCGACGCCGTCAAGCACTTGCAGCAGCGCTGGCAGCACGAGGCGCAGGGTGTGCCTATCGAGCGCAAGCAGGAGCAAAAACTCTGGGACGCTTTCCGCAAGCCGATCGACGACGCCTTCCAGCGCAAGACGGCCGAGCGCGAAAAAGCCGCATCGGCGCTGGGTGAACATGACCGCCTGGTGCTGGAGTTGTCGAAAGCGCTGGACGCCGCCAACGCCAGTGGCGACGTGCAGAAAATCCGGGTCGCGATGGCTGATCTGGAAGCCGGACTGCGCGGCCAGTTCAAGCCGGCCGCAGCGCCGGCGCCTGCCGCCCCTGCACCGGCTGCAGCTGCAGCTGCCGCCGCAGCCCCAAATGATGAATCAAATCAGGCCCTGGCGCCCGATACGCCTGCGCAGGCAGCTCCTGAAACCATAGCAGAAGGATCTGAAGCTGCTGATGCTCCTGAGGCGTCGGCCGCATCCGAGCAGCCTGCGGCAGACGAGGGCAGCGAAGCACCGGCCGAGGCCGCGCCAGCTCCCGCTGCACCACCGCCAAAACCGGCCAAGCCGGTGGTCGCCATGCGCGGCGACGACCGCCCCGGCATGCGCAAGGCCGAGGCCGCTCCGGCGGGCCGCGGTGGCAAGTTCGGCGACCGCAAGGACGCGCGCCCCGGTGGCGGCAAGCCCGACGGACGCGGCAACCGTCCCGCCGACAACAAGTTCGAGCCTTACCGCCCCGAGCGCGAGGGCCGTTTCAGCGACAGGCCGGCGTATGAAGAACGCGGCCCGCGTCTGGGCGATGCGGCCTTCCGCGCGCAGCGCGAAGCGTTCGAGCATGCGCAACAGGCTTTGCGCAAGCTGTCGGAACAGGCGCACGGCGAAGTGCTGACCAACCTGCTGACGGCCTGGGAAAAGCGCGACCCGGCGCTGTTGCCGGACGCCCAGGCGCTGGGCAAGCTGGTGACCCCGGCCGCACGCAGCGCGTGGATGAAAGCGCTGTCGTCGCCGCCGAAAGGCGATGCCGCAGAAACCCTGCTGCGCCTGGAAATCGCCGCCGAGCTGCCGACCCCGGCCGAACAGCTGAGCGCGCGCCGCATGCTGCAACTGGTGCTGCTGACCAAACGCAATGAGCCCGCACCGGCGCAGACCTGGGCGGAAGACACCGCCAGGGTGCTGGCCGCGCCGCATGACGCGGCGCATGTGCGGCGCTTGCAGAATGTGTTGAAGGCCTTGCTGAAACGATGAACGCGCTGGCACAGCCTGTGCCTGCCGGGCAGGACAGGGCGCAGGCCCTGGGCGAGGAAATCGCCAACAGCATCAGCCACGGGCTGGCCCTGCTCGCGGTGCTGGTGGCGACACCTTTCCTGCTGGGGGCTGCCGTGCAGCGCGGCGATGCGGGCGCTGTGGTGGGTGCCGGCATTTTTGCCGCGGCGATGGTGCTGCTGTACAGCGCTTCGATGCTGTACCACGCGCTGCCGCCCAACCGTGCCAAGCGGGTGTTCCAGATCCTCGACCACGGCGCGATTTACCTGTTGATTGCCGGTACCTACACACCGTTCACGCTGGGCGTGTTGCGCGGTCCCTGGGGCTGGACGCTGTTCGGCCTGGTCTGGACCATGGCGCTGGCGGGCGTCGCGGTGAAGGCGGTAGCCGGCATCCGTTACCCGCGCCTGTCCACCGCGCTGTATCTCGCGATGGGCTGGATTGCGCTGATCGCGGTCAAGCCGATGTGGGAGCTGATCCCCGGCTGGGGCCTGTTCTGGCTGCTGGCCGGCGGGCTGTCATACACGCTGGGCGTGGTTTTTTTCGTCAGCGACAGCCGCTGGCGCTACGGCCATTTTGTCTGGCACCTGTTTGTGGCGGCCGGCACCGCCTGCCATTTCATCGCGGTGCTTTACTACGCCGGATGATCACGGCGCGTCGGGGGGCGCAGCCGGGCATGCGGGGGGCTGGAGTTGCCTGATCGCCAGCGCCAACTCCACATCCTCGCGCCACATCAGGAACTCTTCCACCGACGGCGCCGGCCCTTCGCCGGCCTGGTACTGAAAGATCTTCTGGGTCAGGGCCTCGTACCTGGCCAGGCGCTGCCTGACGGCTTCGGCTTCGTCGACGGCGGCCAGCCTCAGGCGTTCCAGTGATGCGGCTTTGTCTGTCATGGCCCCGAGTGTGAGGCGTGCGCCGCCATTCGCCTAGAGCTCTGTCGTTTTTTGCCCGCGCATTGCCACACACATGCATTCGAAATACTTACTTTGTCTGGTGGTGGCCAGACTGGGCCGCCTGATGAAGCCGCCTCAGGACCGCGCTTCGATCAGGCGCGCGATGTCGTCGCGCCCCAGCCGCCGCGCGTGCGCCAGTGCATCCAGGCCTTCGCGGTCCACCAGCGCGGGATTGGCGCCCAGCGCCAGCAGGCGCCGGACCAGTTCGCTGTGGCCCTGGATCACCGCCAGCATCAGCGCGGTCCGGCCGGCGCCGTCCGGGGCGTTGATGGCTGCGCCCTGTTGCAGCAGGGCTTCGACGTCGGGAAGCTGTCCGGCGCGGGCGGCCTGGTGCAGGGCTGCGGCCAGCGCGGCTGCGCTGCGTGGCGCCTGGGCGGCCAGGCTTTCCTGTGCTGGCGCAGGCGCCGGCATGCGCAGCGCCGGTACGGCGGCAGACCGCGCCATGGCCTGCGGCGCTGCCGGGGCCATGGCTTTTTCGCTGGCCTGGTCGCGCGCGGCCTCAGCCGCACGCTCGCGTGCTGGCGCGTGCTGCGCAGCCGGCGGTTCCGGATCGGCGGGACGGGGCGGGCTCGCTGCAGCAGGCGCGGCCACACCCACATCGGGCGCAGGCCGAGCCGGCTGAACCGCAGCCTTGGGCAGGGGGGCGGGCGCCGCGGGCCGTGCCGCCGGCGCTTCGCTGCGTGCGGCTTTCGCGTCTGCAACAGCGGGCGGTGGCGGTGGTGCAACCGGCGAGGGAAGGGCAGGCGCTGGGGCAGGCCGTCCCAGCGCGGTTTCCTGCTCGTCCGGTGTGCCGCGGTCGAACTGCAGCACCAGCAGGCCGGTCAGGCTGGCGAGTGCGATGCTGGCGAGCAGGGAGATCTTCCAGCGCGACTGGTTGGCTGCTGGCGCCGAGACCGCGGGACTGGCCAGCTTCGATGCCGAGATCATTGCGGCATGTGCACGCACCGCCTCACGCACCTGGGCCGACGGCCGGCGCTCGTCCTGCGCGCTGGCTTCGCGGTAACGCCAGATCAGCTCGTCGTTCTGGTCGGGCCGGTTCATGCAAACTCCTCTAGCCATTGTTTCAGGCTGCTGCGCGCATACCGCAGCCGGCTTTTGGCGGTCTCGAAAGTCACGCCAGTAGCGCCCGCAATCTCCTCGACACTCATGCCGGCTTCGGCCTGCAACAAAAAGGCTTCACGCTGTTGCGCCGGTAGCCTCTCGATGGCTGCTATCAGCGCTGCCGCCTGTTCGCGCGATTGCAGTTGCCGCACCGGCCCGAAGCCGGAATCGGCCGCCAGCGTGTCGGCCAGGCGGCCATCACCATCGTCGTCCTCCGGATCACCATCCAGGCTGACATGGTTCTTCGCGGTACGGAAGTGGTCGACCAGCCGGTGGTGCGCCATGGTGAACAGCCAGGTCTTGAAACGCGCCTTGACCTCGTAGCTGGCGGCGCTGCGCGCCACTGCAAACCAGACATCCTGCAGCAGGTCGTCGGCCACCGCCTGCACCCGCACGCCGCGCAGCAAATAACGCCAGACGCCCAGTTCATGCCGCACATACAGGGTGTCGAAGGCCGCGATGTCCCCGGCCGCATAACGCAGCATCAAGGCCTCGTCGGCTTCGTTCTCCATGGTGGGGGCAGCGCCTGGCATCGGCCCGATTATGCGGACAGCTGTTGCTCAGTAGTGGCGCGGTGGAGGATCCGGTACATACGAGGCGTTGCCGGAGTGCGGGAAGGGGTTGGGCGTTGGCAAGCGCGGATAGACCACCGGCTCGCGGATCACACCGGCCGCGACCAGGTTCTCGCGGCTGTCGTAACGGATGCGGATGATTTCGTTGGGACTGGCCTGCAGGCGTTCGAAGCGGGTGTGCGTGATCACCGAGGTCTCGCGCTGGCCGTGGCCGGTGCCCAGCCGCGGCGCCGGCAGCGGTGCGGCTTTGGCGACACTGTCGGCTGAACCAGAAGGCGCACGCTGCGCCAGCGCTTCGCCGCTGCTGCGCTCCTGCAGCCCGGCGGCGGGCGAGGCAGGGGCTGGCGCCGGGGCGCCGCGTTGCAGCGACCGGGACTCATCGTGCCGCTCCCGCGCGTCTCTCGCAGCATGGTCGGGCGCCTGCGCCACCGGCTCGGGCAGCCTCTCGCGGAACAGCGCGACACCGATCACCCCCACATGGCCGGGACGGCCGGTGCGCCCGGCGTAGGAGTCGCCGGCGCTGGAGAACTCGAAGGCGGCAATTTCGCTGCTGCTTTTGCGCCAGCCGGTGATCTGGTAGGGCTGCCACGGCGACAGCACATACCCAGTCTGGTCCCAGGCGGCGGTTTCGCCGCTGAGCACATTGACGCCATCCACAGCGGGCACGGCCAGCACCCGTTCGCCGAGGCGGTTGCGCACGCTGATGGCATAACGCGCGCCGGGCCGGCCGGCGACCCAGTACTCGCCGCGGTGGTAATGCAGCGCCAGGGTGGCGCCGGAGTCGCGGTCGGTCACGCTGACGTCGGCGAGCCGGCCGATGGCGTGCGCCGGAACGGCCAGGGTGGCACTGGCCACAAGAAAGGCGAGGGCAAGAAGTCGGGGTGTCATGGGGGGCTCCAGAAATAAAAGGTGGAGCCCACTGAAACGAAGCGGGGGGGCGGATGGGGTTAAAACCGCCAAAAAATAATCCGGGCGGCCTGCTGAAACACCTGGAGAGCTATCAATTTGATAGCTGCCCACGCTTGCCATTAAAGGGCTGGAGGCTTGTTTTGCTTGAAAAAGTGATCGAACAGCGGGGTCAACGCCGGGAATTCGTCGCTGAAGCGCGGCCGGTTCACGAAGTAGGCCTCGCAGGCCACCGCAAAAAACTCGGCCGGCGAGGTGGCGCCGTAAGGGTCCAGCCAGGTCGCTTCGCCGCCGAAGCGTTCGGCAATGGTGACTTTCTCACGGAAACCGTCGTAAGCGGCCTGCATGGTGCCCTGCCAGCGCTGGCGCGCCGCGCGCGAAGGCAGGGGCGGGCAGCCGTCGGGCGTGCCGTCGCGCATGTCGATCTTGTGGACGAACTCGTGGATCACCACGTTGTAGCCCTGGCCGGCCAGCTCGCCGGCGCTGGCCACGTCCTGCCAGCTCAGGGTCACCGGCCCGCCGTCCATGGCTTCGCCGGCCAGCACCTCGCTGTAGCGGTGCACCACGCCGGCTTCGTCAACCTGCTCGCGCCGCGCCAGCATCTGGCCCGGGTGCACCACGATGCCGACAAAGTCGTCGTACCAGTCCAGTCCCAGCTCGAGCACCGGCAGGCAGGCCTGCGCGGCAATCGCCACCGCGATGGCGTCGGTGATGAGCATGCCCTGCGCGCCGTGGAATTCCTTCTGGGCGAGAAAACGCCCGCTCAGTGTGCGCAGCGCGTCGCGCCGCGTGGCGGGCAGCTGCGCCAGGAAAGGGTAGTCAGCCAGCGTGGCCTGCCACAAGGCCTCGGGAATTTCGCGTTCCGCCTGTTTGCCGCGGAACAGGCTGAACAGCCGGTCCAGCATCATCCCAGGGGGAGACGTTGCAGGCCGGTGGCAGCCAGACGCAGCACTTCCAGGCGCGGCGGTGTGGCGGCCGCGTCCCAGTCGCTGAGCACCACGCGCTGCAGGCCGTCGCCGAGTTGATGCACGGCGGGCTGGTGCGTGTGGCCGTGGATCAGTGTGGCTGCGCCCGCCGCCTGCAGCCACTGGCGCGCGGCGCCGGCATTGACGTCGATGTATGTCTCGCCAGACAGCCGGCGCTTCTCATGCTGCGCGCGGCTTTGCCGGCGCAAGCCCTGCGCAATGGCCTGGCGCTCGGCCAGCGGTTTGCCCAGGAAGGCTTGTTGCCAGGCCGCGCTGCGCACCTCGCCGCGAAAACGCATGTAGTCCACGTCATCCAGGCACAACGCATCGCCGTGGCTCAGCAGCCAGCGCTGGCCGGCAAAGTCCAGCAGCGTCGGGTCGTCCAGCAGCGTGCCGCGGCAACGCGCCATCAGGGCCGGTCCCGCCAGGAAGTCGCGGTTGCCGTGCATCACATACAGCGCCAGCCGCTCCCCGGTTTTCTGCAGCACCTGCGCGCAGCTCGCATCGAAGCCGGACGGATCGCCGTCCACGGCGTCGTCACCGACCCAGACATCGAACAGGTCGCCGAGGATGAACACCGCATCGGCGCTGGTGCCGGACATGTAGGCGTGCCAGGCGGCGAAAGTGGCCGGTTCACTGGCCTGCAAATGAATGTCGGAAATGAAATCGACCGTGCGCCAGGCCGCCGGAGCGGACAGCTCGGCGATCCGGGGCACGGCCGTGGCCATGGGCACTGGTTTAAAGCGCGACGGCTTTTTCGATCACCACGTCGGCCTGCGGCACATCGCTGTGGCCGCCCTTGCTGCCGGTCTTGACGGCTTCGATCTTGTCGACCACGTCGGTGCCGGACACCACCTTGCCGAACACCGCATAACCCCAGCCCGAGGGCGTGGGCGAGCTGTGGTTCAGGAAACCGTTGTCCGAGGCGTTGATGAAAAACTGCGCGGTGGCCGAGTCGGGCACGCTGGTGCGGGCCATGGCGACGGTGTACTTGTCGTTCTTCAGGCCGTTGGCGGCTTCATTGGCGATAGGCGCGTCCGACGCTTTTTGTTTCATGCCGGGCGTGAAACCGCCGCCCTGGATCATGAAGCCGGGAATCACGCGGTGGAAGATGGTGTTGTCGTAGTGGCCCTTGGCGACATAACTGAGGAAGTTGGCGACCGACTTGGGCGCTTTGTCCTGGTCGAGTTCGAGGGTGATGACGCCGTGGCCGGCAATGTGGAGTTCGACTTGGGGATTGCTCATGGTGTTCACTTGATGAGGGTTGCGGAATGGATGACGATGGGCGTTTTGGGCACATCGCCGGGGAAGGGGCCGCCCGCAGCTGTCGGGACGGCCTTGATCTTGTTGACGACGTCCATGCCGCTGACCACCTTGCCGAACACGGTGTAGCCGAACAGCTGCGGCGCGTTGACAAGCTGGGCGCGCGGCGTGTTTTCATAGACGCGGCCCTGGTACTCGAACTTCGGCACCGGATCGCCCGGCGGGATCAGCGTCGGGTTGAGGAAGTCGTTGTCCTTGACGTTGATGAAAAACTGCGAGGAAGCGGAGTTCGGGTCGTTGGTGCGCGCCATCGCCAGCGTGCCGACGACGTTTTTGTCGCCACCCCTGGCCAGCGCCTCGCGGCCTTCGTGCGCCACCGGCGGACGCGTCGGCTTTTGGGCATAACTGGCATCGAAGCCGCCGCCCTGCACCATGAAGTTGTTGATCACGCGGTGAAACACCGTGCCGTCGTAATGTTTGTCCTTCACGTACTGCAGGAAGTTCTCGACGGTTTTCGGCGCCTTGTCGGGATAGACCTCGACCACGAAGTCACCGGCGCTGGTGGCAAATTTCACCCGCGGTGCGCTGGTGGCCTGGGCCCAGGCCTGGCCGGCGACCAGGCCCAGGGCGGCCAGGGCCAGGCAGGCCCGGCGTGTGTGTTTGCTCGGTGTCATCCAATCACTCCTTCAAAGAATATCTTCCACTGGCCACCCTGGCGCACCCAGTACTGGCGGCGGGTGGCGCCGGTACGCTGGCCGCTGATCACCTCGCCGAAGGTCACCACCATGGTGTCGTTGGCATCGGTCCAGCGCAGGTAGGACAAGTCCTTGAGTTGCACCGGCCGGCCGGCCCGCTTGTCCAGGTCAGCGCGCAGCACCAGGGTCCAGTCGGCCAGTGTCTTGCCATAGCTGCTGAAGTCGCTGGTGTAGAGGCTGGTCAGCGCAGCCAGATCGTTGCCCGAGCGGGCTTTTTGCCACTTCTGCAAGGCGTCCTCGAAAGCCTTGCCGTCGGCGCGGGCACTGTGCGGCGCCACCCATTTGAGGCTTTGGGCGATCACCACCGGCGTGGTGCGCACTTCCACCGTGCGGATGATGCGTTCAAGGTCGGGATTGGCCAGCACCACGCAGCCGTCGCTGGCCAGTGGCGCGCGCGCAAACTGCGTGGGCGGCGTGCCGTGCAGCCAGATGCCGCTGCCGGTTTTGCCGCGCTTGAGGTCCAGCGCATTGGGATAGTTGATCGGCAGCGCGCCAGCGCCGTAGAAATCCTTCAGGGACCGGGGGTCGAGGTTGCTGGTCACGTAATAAATGCCCAGCGGCGTGCGTGAATCACCTTCGACGGATTTTTCGATGCCGGATTTCCCGACCGAGATGTAGTAGTCGGCCAGCAGCTTGAGGCCGGTCGCGGTGTTTTCAAACAGGTAGAGGCGGGCCCGCGAGGCATCGACCGCAATCGCGTGTTTGTTGCGCGGTGACAGCGCCAGAAACTGCGACGGCACCGTGCCTGGCGCCGGGCGCTCGCGCAGGGCCTTCAGGCGCAGCAGTGACTCCTGGCGCAGGTCGCCCAGCATGCTGGCGCCGGCCCTGGCCGGCCCGTCGGGCACGTCGCCCAGGGTGCGCAGCGGCCGGGCCTGCGCGGCCAGCAGGTCACCGTAGACCAGTTGCGCGAGCTGGAAGTTGGGGTGGTCGGCGACCAGGCGTTCGGCCCTGGTCAGCGCCTCGCGGCTTTTGGCCTGGCCGGCGAGCTTGTAGATTTCGATCAGCCGTGCTTCGGCCTCACCGTCCCGGGACGCGGCCGGCTTGACCGCGCGTTCGCGCTTGTCGGCAGCCCGTGAGGGGTCTTTCCTGCCTGGGGTCGGGTTGCCGCCGGTGGCCGCCGCAGCGGCGGACAGCACCGAGAAAGCAAGCAGGAAAAGTGTGGCGGCCCGCGACATGAAGGTGGCCGGGAGGAAAATTCCGTGAGGCCCTGCAGGGCGCGTGGGCCTGAGGCTGGGCAGACTCCTTGCCATCCGCATCAGCCGCCGGTCGATTCCCTGACGATGAGCCAGCGTTCGCCGGCCTTGGCCATGTCCAGGGTCTTGCGGCTGGAAACATTGAGCGCATCGGCACTGTAGTCCTGCTTGAACTTGGCCGTCGCCTTGCTGCCCTTGACGGCGACCGAGAGATTGCTGAGCTTCACGCTGATGCGTGATTTGCCGACGATGCGGCTGCGCCGCTCTTCTTCCCAGGCCTTGCGCGACTGGTCGCCGGGCGTGTCGAAATCCTTGCCGTAGGCGGCGAGGTAGGCGGCCATGTCCTTGGCGGACCAGGCGCTGGCCCAGGCGCGTACCGCAGCCTCGACTTCCTTTTCTGCGGCGCTGACCGTTGCGGCCGGCGCGGCAGAAGCCGGTGGGGTGGCGGGTGCGGCGGGCGCTGCAGCCGGCGGCGTGGCCGGCACCACAGGCGCCGGACGGGCAGGCGCGGCGGCGGCCGGCACAGGCTGCACCGTCACGGGGCCGGAGGATGAATTGCTGGCGCCGGGTTTCTGGCCTTTCGGGTCGGCGCTGAACAGGGTGCGGATCAGCGCCAGCTTGGGCTGCACGCCGGCGTTGCCGCCATCGAGCTGCAAGGCCTTGCTGTAGGCCTGGCTGGCGAGTTTGGCGTAGACGTCACCCAGGTTCTCGTGGGCGGTGGCGTAGCTCGGGTTGGTGCGGATTGCCATCTCGAGGGCGGCCCTGGCCTTGTCGAACTGGTTCTGCCCGGCGTACAGCACGGCCAGGTTGTTGTAGGGCTCGGGCAGTTCCGGGTAGTCCTGGGTGATTTTGGTGAAGGTGCTGATGGCGTCGGCCGGCTTGCCGGCTTCAGTCTGTATCACGCCCTTGATGAAGCGCATTTGCGGGTCACGCGGCTTGGCGGCGAGGTACTGGTCGGCCTTGGCCATGGCTTCCGCGAGCTTGCCGGAGCGGACCAGGTCGTTCACATCGGTGTAGTCGTCGGCATGCACGGCCGACACCGAGAGCGCGGCGGCCAGGGCCAGCCAGCGCAGGACGGCCGACAGGGGTGTGCTCGAAACGGAAGCGGACTTGGACATATTTCCTCTGGGACGCATTGGGTGGCTGGCGCAACAACATGAGCCTGCGAGCCGGCGTTGCAGCGCGCTGCACGGGCCCAGACCAGCTGGATATACTGGACGATTGTATCTGAGGGGTATAGTTTAAGCTTGGCCCCGCTTCCAGCATTTTCACCGGTCCGGCGACTCCAGCCGGGCTGAAATCCAGACATTCATGAGCTTGCGCATTTACAACACGCTGTCGCGTGCCGTGGAAGATTTTTCGCCTCTGGTGCCGGGGCAGGTCCGCATGTACGTCTGCGGCATGACGATTTACGACCTTTGCCACATCGGCCATGCGCGCATGATGATGGCCTTCGACGTGGTGCAGCGCTGGCTCAGGACCAGCGGGTACGCCGTCACCTATGTGCGCAACATCACCGACATCGACGACAAGATCATCAAGCGCGCGGTCGAGCGCGGCATCAGCATCCGGGCGCTGACCGACGAGATGATCGTGGCGATGAACCAGGACATAGGCGCGCTGGGCATCGAGCCGCCGACGCTGGAGCCGCGTGCCACCGACTACGTGCCGCAGATGCTGTCGCTGATCGCCACGCTGGAGCACAAAGGCCTGGCCTACCGCTCCGGCAACGGCGATGTCAACTACGCGGTGCGCAAGTTCCCCGGTTACGGCAAGCTGTCCGGCAAGTCGCTCGACGAGTTGCGCGCCGGCGAACGTGTGGCCGTGCTGGACGGCAAGGAAGACCCGCTGGACTTCGTGCTCTGGAAGTCGGCCAAACCCGCCGAGCCCGACGATGCCAAATGGGCCAGCGACTACGGGCCGGGGCGGCCCGGCTGGCACATCGAATGCTCGGCCATGAGTTGCCAGACCCTGGGCGAGACCTTTGACATCCACGGCGGCGGCGCCGACCTGCAGTTCCCGCACCACGAAAACGAAATCGCGCAGAGCGAGGGCGCCAACGGCAAGCCGCTGGCCAGGTTCTGGGTGCACAACGGTTTTGTGCGTGTGGACAACGAGAAGATGTCCAAAAGCCTGGGCAACTTCTTCACCATCCGCGAGGTACTGGCCAAGTACGATCCGGAAACCGTCCGGTTTTTCATCGTGCGTGCGCACTACCGCAGCGCCCTCAACTACAGCGACGCGCACCTCGACGACGCCCGCAACTCGCTCAAGCGCCTGTACACCGCGCTCAGCCTGGTCCGGCCTGCAGCCGTGGAGACTGACTGGTCGCAGCCTTTTGCGGCACGTTTCAAGGCCGCCATGGACGAGGACTTCGGCACACCCGAAGCGGTGGCCGTGCTGTTCGAGCTGGCCGGCGAGGTCAACCGGAATGCGTCGGCCGAACTGGCCGGTTTGCTGAAAAACCTGGGCGGTGTGCTGGGCCTGCTGCAGGGTGACCCCGCGGCCTTCCTGCAGGCCGGTGCCGCGCTGGACGCGGCCGCCGTCGAGGCCTTGATCGCCAGCCGCGCCCAGGCCAAGGCTGCCAAAAACTTTGCCGAGGCAGACCGCATCCGCCAGGAGTTGCTCAAGCAGGGCGTGGTGCTCAAGGATGCCGCCGGGGGCACGACATGGGAAGTCCAGTCTTGACGTCATGCCGCTCATCTTCAAGCCATTTCGGGCTAAAGCCCATGACTGGCGGGCATAGGCAGCTATGAAAAAGATAGTGAAAAGCGGCCCGGCCAGCACCGAGCTGGCCGATGTTGCCGAGCCTGCAGTCACCAGCGTGCCCGAGTACTGGGCCGAGGCCTGCAAACACCTGGTCAAAAAGGACCGGGTCATGAAACGCCTGATTCCGCAGTTCGGCGACGCCTGCCTGCAATCGCGCGGCGACGCCTTCAGCACACTGGCGCGCAGCATTGTCGGCCAGCAGATTTCCGTCAAGGCGGCGCAAACCGTCTGGCACCGTTTTGCCGCCCTGCCCAGGAAGATGACACCGGGCCATGTGCTCAAGCTCAAGGTGGACGACATGCGCGCCGCCGGGCTGAGTGCGCGCAAGGTCGAATACCTGGTGGACCTGTCCATCCATTTCGACGCTGGCACGGTGCACGTCAAAGACTGGCAGGCGATGGACGACGAGGCCATCATTGCCGAACTGGTCGCGATCCGCGGCATAGGCCGCTGGACCGCCGAGATGTTCCTGATCTTCTACCTGCGCCGTCCCAATGTGCTGCCGCTGGACGATATCGGTTTGATCAACGGCATCAGCAAGAACTATTTCTCCGGTGAATCCGTGAGCCGCAGCGACGCGCGTGAAGTGGCCGCTGCCTGGGCGCCGTTTTGCAGTGTCGCAACTTGGTATATTTGGCGCTCGCTGGACCCCTTGCCGGTTCTGGGTGCCGAGCCAAACTGAATTTGAAGCAAGCCAGGAGTACGACATGGCCAAAAAGACCTTTCTCGATTTCGAGCAGCCGATTGCGGAGCTCGAGGGAAAAATTGAAGAACTGCGTTATGTGCAGACCGAGTCTGCGGTCGACATCTCCGAAGAGATCGACCAGCTCGCCAAAAAAAGCCAGCAGCTCACCAAGGACATCTACAGCGACCTGACGCCCTGGCAGATCACCAAGATCGCGCGCCACCCCGAGCGCCCCTACACGCTGGACTATGTCAACGAGCTGTTCACCGACTTTGTCGAACTGCACGGTGACCGGCATTTCTCCGACGACCTGAGCATCGTCGGCGGGCTGGCCCGCTTCAACGGCACGGCTTGCATGGTGCTGGGCCACCAGAAGGGCCGCGACACCAAAGAGCGCGGCCTGCGCAACTTCGGCATGAGCAAGCCCGAGGGTTACCGCAAGGCGCTGCGCCTGATGAAAACCGCCGAAAAGTTCAAGCTGCCGGTGTTCACTTTTGTGGATACACCGGGCGCCTATCCCGGCATCGACGCCGAGGAGCGCGGCCAGTCCGAGGCCATAGGCCGCAACATCTATGAGATGGCGCAGCTTGAGGTGCCCATCATCACCACCATCATCGGCGAGGGCGGCTCCGGTGGCGCGCTGGCCATTTCAGTGGCCGACCAGGTCGTGATGCTGCAGTATTCGATTTATTCGGTGATCAGCCCGGAAGGCTGCGCGTCCATTCTCTGGAAGACCTCGGAAAAAGCCGAGGAGGCCGCCGAAGCTCTGGGCATCACCGCGCACCGCCTGAAGGCGCTGGGCGTGATCGACAAGATTGTCAACGAGCCGGTGGGCGGCGCGCACCGCGACCACAAGCAGATGGCGGCCTTCCTCAAGCGTGCGCTCAACGACGCCTTCCGCCAGGTCAGCGACCTCAAGGTCAAGGAGTTGCTGGACCGCCGCTACGAGCGCCTGCAAAGTTATGGCCGCTACACCGACACCAAGGCCGACGCCAAATAAGCGCCTGCCGTCCGGCCCGGTGACCGGCGCCAGTGGCCATCCTCCCAATCCCGCGCTGGCTGCGCTGGAACAGTTGTCCCCCCCGTTGCCGCTGGGCGTGGCCTATAGCGGCGGCGCCGACTCCACTGCGCTGCTGTACGCGGCCGCGCAGCGCTGGCCGGGGCAGGTCAGCGCCCTGCATGTGCATCACGGCCTGCAGGCCGCGGCCGATGGTTTTGTGCGTGTCTGCGAGGAAACCTGCCAAGTCCTCGGTGTGCCACTCCACGTGCTGCGGGTCAGTGCCGGTGCTGCGGCAGGCCAGAGCCCGGAAGACGCCGCTCGGCTGGCGCGTTATGCGGCGCTGGCGCAGGCGGCCACCGCGCAGGGCCTGCAGGCCGTGTTGCTCGCCCAGCATGCCGACGATCAGGTCGAAACCCTGCTGCTGGCGCTGAGCCGCGGCGCCGGTTTGCCGGGCCTGTCGGCGATGGCCACGCAGTTCGAACGCGGCGGCATGCTGTTTCACCGCCCCCTGCTGCAATTGCCGGCGGCCGGCCTGCGCGACTGGCTGGTGTGTGAGGGCAAGGACTTTGTCGATGACCCTACCAACACCGACGAGCGATACACCCGCAACCGCATCCGCGCGCGCCTGCTGCCGGCGCTGCAGGACACCTTCCCGCAGTTTCGCGAGACCTTTGCGCGCAGCGCCCGCCACGCGGCGCAGGCACAGGCCCTGCTGGCCGAAGTCGCCGGCGAGGACCTGGCGCGTGTCGGTGTCCCGCCGCGCATCAAGGCCTTGCAGGGCCTGTCGCGCGCCCGGCAGGCCAATCTGCTGCGCCACTGGCTGGTCACGGCGCACCAGGCCGCGCCAAGCACGGCACAACTCGAGCAACTGCTCGGGCAGATAGCGGCCTGCACCACCCGCGGCCACCGGATCGAGCTCAAGGTGGCGGCCGGACAGGTGAGGCGGGACGGGGAGGCCCTGGCCTACCTCCCCCAGATATAATCGAAGGCTTTGCTGCCAGTCCCGAGGCCGTTCCCGGGTCGCGAGGCCGCCTCAAAAATTTGCCCAACCAACCCCTGACAAACCTCCTGCAATGGCCCTGATCGTTCATAAATACGGCGGCACCTCGATGGGCTCGACCGAGCGCATCCGCAATGTCGCCAAACGTGTTGCCAAGTGGGCGCGCGCCGGCCACCAGATGGTGGTGGTGCCCAGTGCCATGAGCGGCGAAACCAACCGCCTGCTGGGCCTGGCCAAAGAACTGGCCCCCTCGCAGGCCGCCGACGCCTACCACCGCGAACTCGACGCCCTGGCTGCCACCGGCGAGCAGGCGTCCAGCGCCCTGCTGGCGATTGCGCTGCAGGCCGAGGGCATGCCCGCGGTCAGCTACGCCGGCTGGCAGGTCACGATCAAGACCAACAGCGCCTACACCAAGGCGCGCATCGAATCGATCGACGACAAACGCGTGCGCGCCGACCTGGACGCCGGCAAGGTGGTCATCATCACCGGCTTCCAGGGCGTGGACGAAGGCGGCAACATCACCACGCTGGGGCGCGGCGGCTCGGATACCTCGGCCGTGGCGATTGCCGCCGCGCTGAAGGCCCACGAGTGCCTGATTTATACCGACGTCGACGGTGTCTACACCACCGACCCGCGCGTGGTGCCCGAGGCGCGCCGCCTGCAGACCGTGAGCTTTGAGGAGATGCTGGAAATGGCATCCATGGGCTCGAAGGTGCTGCAGATCCGCTCGGTGGAATTCGCCGGCAAGTACAAGGTGCCGCTGCGCGTCTTGTCGAGTTTTACCGACTGGGACATCAACATCGACGAAGAGGCCAAGTCCGGCACCCTGATCAGTTTTGAGGAAGATGAACAAATGGAACAAGCCATCGTATCGGGCATCGCGTTCAACCGCGACGAAGCCAAAATTTCCATCCTCGGTGTGCCCGACAAGCCCGGCATCGCCTACCAGATCCTGGGTGCCGTGGCCGAGGCCAACATCGAGGTCGACGTGATCATCCAGAACGTCAGCAAGGACGGCAAGACCGACTTCAGCTTCACCGTGCACCGCAACGACTACGCGCGCGCCGTCGAACTGCTGCGCTCCAGCGTGCTGGGCCAGCTGGGCGCCGAGGAAATCACCGGCGACGCCAAGATCTGCAAGGTCAGCATCGTCGGGATCGGCATGCGCAGCCATGTCGGCATCGCCAGCAAGATGTTCCGCGTGCTCAGCGAGGAGGGCATCAACATCCAGATGATCTCGACCAGCGAAATCAAGACCTCGGTGGTGATCGACGAAAAGTACATGGAGCTCGCCGTGCGGGCCCTGCACAAGGCCTTTGACCTGGACCAGGCCACAGCCTGAGGGGCTTCTGGCTGGACAAGGGGACAAGTCGTGAGATAATCGCGGCTTGCCAGAAATCAGGAAACGTGACCGAGTGGCCGAAGGTGCTCCCCTGCTAAGGGAGTATGGGGTGTAGAGCCTCATCGAGGGTTCGAATCCCTCCGTTTCCGCCAGGACAGAAATCAAAAAAGCCGCCCCCGGGCGGCTTTTTTGTGGGCGGGAGTTTTCCGTTCAGCCCTTGCTCTTTTGCAGCAGGGCCTCGCCGATGAATTTGGCGCGGTCGCGCGAGAAGGTGAAAAAGATCCAGCCGAAGCCGAGATGGCGCAACCCCAGGCTGACATTGCGCTCGGGCGTCTGGGTCTGGGCGATACCGAAATCCGCGTCGTGCTGCACCAGCACCGGCGTGTCGGCCGTCACTTCGGGCTGCACGGGCGGCTGCATCTGGTTGCGGGCCTGCGCCAGCTGGTGCATCAGGTCTTCCACCTGGCGGGTGTTCAGCTGCTGGCCAAGGACGGTCAGGGTGCCGTCGGTATTCGGTGTCATGGGTGCCCTTTCAGTGGCGATGGATGGGGTGTCAGGGCCGGAAGACCGGCGTCGGGCATGGGCGCGATTTTATCCTGAGCGTCTGGCGCCTGAGGCGACGCAACCAGTCGTAAAAAAGCGGGTGCAACCGGTCTTCACACGGTATGGTGAATGCTTTTTTACGGAGACAACATGGCTTTGAAAATTTTGCTCGGTGGTATGGCTGCATCCTTGCTCGTGGCTTGCACCACCCCCGCGCCACCCCCCGCCACGGGCACGGCGCCCGCCGGGCCTCCGGCGGGCGTGTGTAACTCGCAGGGCGCGCAGTTTGCCGTCGGCAAAACGGCAGGCGCCAGCGTGGTCGAGGAGGCGCGCCAGCGCTCGGGTTCCTACATGGCGCGTGTGCTGCGGCCGGGCCAGATGGTCACCATGGAGTTCAATGCGCAGCGGCTCAACCTGGATGTCAACACTGCGGGCGTCGTGACACGCGTGCGCTGCGGCTAGGCGTCTGCCGGTCTGACGGATGCCGGCTGCCTGTTCCGGTCCGGACACCACGGGCCGCGAGGGCGGGGCGGCGACGCCCCTTTTTTTGCCTGTTGATGAAACGATTGTGTTATTCTTTTATTAGAAAGAAACAATCGTTTCATGCGCAAGCCTTCACCGCCCTCCATCTTCGCCAGCCGTCCCCTGCATGGCCTGAGTCCCGAGTTGCTGCGCGCGGCGCGCTGGATCGAGGCGCATCCGCGCGAGGTGGCGCTGCATTCCATGCGTGAATGTGCGCGCCGGGCCGGGCTGGCCCCGGCGACCCTGAGCCGGCTGTCGCAGGCTTTGGGTTTCCAGGGCTTTGAGGCCATCAAGCATCTCTGCCAGGAGTCTTTTTCAGCGCAGGCCGGTTATGCCGGGCGCGCCGAGGTGCTGCAGGCCAGCGCGCGGCATGACAAGGACTGGCTGGCGCTGCTCAATGAGGCACAACATGCCAACAGCGCCTCGGTCGGCGGGCTGAACCAGGCCGCACAGATCGAAGCCGCCGCCGATGCCATGCTGAAGGCGCGACGGGTTTATTTTCTCGGCCTGCGCGCCAGCCACGGTCTGGCCTTGCACCTGCACTACACCTACGGGCTGCTCGCACCCAACGGCATCCTGGTGCAGGGGCTGGGCGGCACGCTGGAGGACCAGGTCGGTGACATGGGCCCGGGCGACTTGCTGGTGGTGACCGCGTCAGCGTCTTACACCCGCCAGACCGTGGAGGCGGCGGTCCGGGCGCGCGGGCAGGGGGCAAGCGTGGTGGCGCTGACCGACAGTGCCTTGTCGCCGATTGCCCGCCAGGCCACACACACGCTGCTGTTCCGCACCCACAGCCCGTCGTTTTTTCATTCCATGGTCGGCGCGCTGGCGCTGACCGAGGCGTTGGCCGCCGCGGTCGCGGTGCGCGGCGGCCGCAAGGTGCTGGCCCATTTGCAGGCCCGGCAGGAGCGCCTCGACAGTGAAGGCGCGTACTGGGACGAGCGCGGCGACCGGGCCATGGGCAGCCACGCACATTCATCAAGGAAACAGCGTTCATGACAGCAAGTTACACCCATGTCTTTCATCGTCAGCTGCAGCGAAAACCGCCGGTCGCGGTCAGCGGCCAGGGCGTTTACCTGACCGATGCCGAAGGCAAACGTTATATCGACGCCTCCGGCGGTGCTGCAGTGTCCTGCCTGGGCCATGGTCATCCCGATGTGCTGGCCGCCATGCATGCACAGATCGACAGGCTGGCGTATGCCCACACCAGTTTTTTCACCACCGAAGTGGCTGAAGAACTCGCCGGCAAGCTGATCGAACATGCGCCGGCAGGCATGAGCCATGCGTATTTCGTCAGCGGCGGCTCCGAGGCGATGGAGGCCGCGATGAAGATGGCCCGCCAGTATTTTGTCGAGATCGGCCAGCCGCAGCGCACCCATTTCATCGCGCGCAGGCAGAGTTACCACGGCAACACCCTGGGTGCCCTGGCCATTGGCGGCAACCAGTGGCGGCGCGAACCGTTTGCGCCCCTCCTGATTCCGGCCACCCACGTGTCGCCCTGTTATCCCTACCGTGAGCAGCAAGCCGGCGAGACGCCGGAGCAATACGGCCTGCGCCTGGCGAAGGAACTCGAGGACGCGATGGTGGCGCAAGGCGCGGACCGCGTGATCGCGTTTGTCGCCGAAACCGTGGGCGGCGCCACCGCCGGCGTGCTGGCGCCGGTGCCCGGTTATTTCAGGGCGGTGCGCGAGGTCTGCGACCGGTATGGCGTGTTGCTGATCCTCGACGAGGTGATGTGCGGCATGGGCCGCACCGGCACCCTGCATGCGTGCGAGCAGGAGGGTGTGGTGCCCGACCTGCTGGCGGTGGCCAAGGGCCTGGGCGGTGGCTACCAGCCGATAGGCGCGGTGCTGGCACAAAAAAGCATCGTCGATGCGATGCGCGCGGGCTCGGGTTTTTTCCAGCACGGCCACACCTACCTGGGTCATGCGATGGCCTGTGCGGCGGCGCTGGCGGTGCAACAGGTTTTCGAGCGCGATCAACTGTTGCCGCAGGTGCGCGCACGCGGGGATGTTTTGCAGAAGCTGATGCACGCCACCTGGGACGACCATCCCCACATCGGGGACATCCGCGGGCGTGGCCTGTTCTGGGGCATCGAGCTGGTGCAGGACAGGGGCAGCAAGAAGCCGTTTGATCCGGCACGCAACGTGCATGCACGCATCAAGCAGGAAGCCATGGCGCGCGGATTGATGGTTTACCCGATGGGCGGCACCGTTGATGGACGGTATGGTGACCATGTGTTGCTGGCCCCCCCCTTCATCACCAGCGAGTCTGAGCTGGCACAGATCGTCGAGCGGCTCGATGCCGCCATCCGGGCCACACTTTCATCACTTTGATGTAACGTTTTTTCAACGAGGAGTATTGCGATGTCCAGAGCGTTTGTTTTGAAGACCCTTGCCGCAGCGGCAGCCGTTTCCGGTGCGCTGGTCAGCGCGCCTGTGGTCGCGCAGCAGAAATTTGTGACCATAGGCACCGGCGGTGTCACCGGCGTGTATTACGCCGCTGGCGGCGCGATCTGCCGCCTGGTCAACAAGGACCGCGCCAAACACGGCATTCGCTGCTCGGTCGAGTCCACCGGCGGTTCGGTGTTCAACGTCAACACCATCAAGGCCGGCGAGCTCGATTTCGGCTTCACCCAGTCGGACGTGCAGTACAACGCGGTCAAGGGGCTGAACCAGTACAAGGAAGGCGCTTACGGCGACCTGCGCGCGGTGTTTGCCGTGCACCCCGAGCCTTTCACCGTGGTGGCCCGCAAGGAAGCCAACATCACGAAGTTCGATGACTTCAAGGGCAAACGTTTCAACGTCGGCAACCCCGGCTCGGGCACACGCTCTTCCATGGAAGAAATGCTGGCTGGTATGGGCTGGAAACTCAACGACTTCTCGCTGGCGTCCGAGCTGAAGGCCGACGAACATGGCCCGGCGCTGTGTGACGGCAAAATCGACGGTTTCTTCTACGGCGTCGGCCACCCCTCGGCCAATATCCAGGACCCGACCACCTCCTGTGGCGCCAAGCTGGTCTCGCTGACCGGCCCGGTGATCGACAAGCTGGTGGCCGAGAAGCCCTATTACGCCAAGGTCACGATCCCGGCCGGGCTGTATCCGAACAACCCGCAGGCCACGCAGACCTACGGCGTGCTGGCCACGGTGGTGGCGTCGAGCAAGACCCCGGCCGAAACCGTGTACCAGGTGACCAAGGCGCTGTTCGACAATTTCGACGAGTTCAAGAAGCTGCACCCGGCGCTGGCCAACCTGAACCCGCAAAACATGGTCAAGGACGGCCTGAGCGCGCCGCTGCATGAAGGTGCAGCCCGCTACTACAAGGAAAAGGGCTGGATCAAGTAATCTCCAGCCGACCAGAAGAAAAAAGGGCGAAACGGGTTTCGCCCTTTTTTTCGACCCGTGCACAAAAAAATGATGATGAGGAGCTGCGATGGCGTCCGATATTGAGAAAGCACCTTCCAAACTGCAGCAACTGGTGGCCGACACCGACACCGGCGGGCGAAAGCCGGGTGGCGCCACCGGCGCGCTGATTTTCGGGGTGGCGCTGGCCTGGGCGCTGTTTCAGTTCTGGTATGCCTCGCCGCTGCCGTTTGTGCTGCGTTTTGGGGTGCTCAACGACACCGAAGCCCGCGCGGTGCACCTGGCGTTTGCGATGTTCCTGGCTTTTCTGGCCTGGCCGGCCTTCCCGCGTTCGCCGCGTGACCGCGTGCCGGTGCTGGACTGGGTGTTTGCCCTGACGGGCGCCTTTGCCGGGGCCTACCTGCTGCTGTTTTACACCGAGCTGTCGACACGGCCGGGACAGCCGAACCTGATGGATGTGGTCGTTGCGACCGCCGGCATGCTGCTGTTGCTCGAAGCCACCCGGCGCGCCGTGGGCTGGCCGATGGCGGTGCTGGCCGCGCTGTTCATTTTTTACGCGATGGCGGGCCCCTACATGCCCGAGGTGCTGCAACACAAGGGCGCGTCATTGAATCGGCTGGTTTCGCACATGTGGCTCACCACTGAAGGGGTGTACGGCATCGCGCTTGGTGTTTCCACCGGCGCCATTTTTGTGTACGTACTCTTTGGCGCCCTGCTCGACAAGGCTGGCGGCGGCAACTACATGATGCAGGTCAGTTTTGCGGCGCTGGGCCACCTGCGCGGCGGGCCGGCCAAGGTGGCGGTGGTGTCCTCGGCGCTCAACGGCATGATTTCGGGCTCGTCGGTGTCCAACGTGGTCTCGGGCGGCATCTTCACCATACCGCTGATGAAAAAAGCCGGCTACGGCGGCGTCAAGGCCGGCGCGATTGAGACCATGTCCTCGGTCAATGGGCAGATCATGCCGCCGGTCATGGGGGCGGCGGCCTTTCTGATGGTGGAGTACGTGGGCATTCCTTATTCCGACATTGTCAAACACGCGCTGCTGCCGGCCGTGTTGTCCTACATCGGCCTGTTTTACATCGTGCACCTGGAAGCCGTGAAGATGGGAATGAACCCCATCGTCCAGCGCGTGCCCAAGCCCTGGCGTGAACGCCTGGTGCGCAACGGCCTGGGCCTGTCGGGCAGCATCATCGTGGTCGGCGCCCTCTATTACCTGTTTGAAGGCATGAAGCAGTGGCTGGGCGAAGGCGCCGGCTGGGCCATAGGCGCGGCGGTGGCTGCGCTCTACCTGTACGCGATTCGCGAGGCAGCCCGCGCGCCCGATCTGCAGCAGGACATCGACATTGACGATCCCAAACCGCTGGACACCTGGCCGACCGTCAAGGCCGGCCTGCATTTCCTGCTGCCCATAGGCACGCTGATCTGGTGCCTGATGGTCGAGGAAATGTCGCCGTCCCTCTCAGCCTTCTGGGCGATTGCCGTGCTGATCGTACTGATGGTCACACAACACCCGCTGGTGGCGTTTTTCCGCAAGGCGCCGGTTGCGGGTAGCTGGCGCGGTGGCTGGAGCGATGTGGTGGCGGGCTTCCACGACGGTTCGCGCAACATGATAGGCATCGGCATCGCCACGGCGACGGCCGGCATCATCGTCGGCGGCATCACGCTGACCGGGCTGGGCCTGCGCATGACGGAGTTCGTCGAGTTTGTCTCGCAGGGCAATGTGATGGTCATGCTGCTGTTCATCGCCTTTGTCTGCCTGGTGCTGGGCCTGGGCGTGCCGACCACCGCCAACTATGTACTGGTGGCCACGCTGATGGCACCGGTGGTGGTGGAACTGGGCGCGCAGTCGGGCCTCATCATCCCGCTGATTGCGGTGCATCTTTTTGTTTTCTATTACGGCATCATGGGGGACATCACGCCCCCGGTGGGGCTGGCGACCTTTGCGGCCGCCGCGATCTCCGGTGAAGACCCGATCAAGACCGGGGTCCAGGGTGCGCTGTATGCGCTGCGCACCGTCATCCTGCCTTTTATCTGGATCTTCAATTCGCAACTCTTGCTGATCGACGTGGAGGGCGCGGGCGAGCTGGTGCGGGTGGTGGCCGCCTGCACCATCGCCATGCTGGTGTTCACCGCCATCACCATGAACTGGTTCCGCGACAAGTGCCGCTGGTGGGAAATCATCCTGCTGGCGATGGCGGTGACCTTGCTGTTCCGGCCGGGGTTTTTCATGGACCGCATCACGCCCGAGTACCGGGACATGCCGGCGGCCCAGGTGTTTGAAGTGGCCAAAGCCGCAGGGCCGGACGAGCAGATGGTCATGATCATCAAGGGCACCACCATCGAAGGCGAGGACGTTACCAAGACCGTGGCGCTGCGCCTGGGCGCGGCAGGTGCTGAAGGCCGCAAGCGCCTGTCCGACGCCGGCCTGCAACTGGTGCCGCTCGGCGACCAGATGCAGATCGGCGCCCTGAAATTCGGTTCGCGCGCGCACAAGGGCGGGTTTGAGCAGGGCTGGGATGTGGCCATGCTCAAGGTCAAGGCCGAGCGGCCGTCCAAACACTGGTTTTACCTTCCGGGGCTGCTGCTGATCGCCCTGGTCTGGTGGCTGCAGGGGCGGCGCATGCGCCGCGAGGGCCGGCTCTGAGCGGGCCTGGCGCCTGACCGGTTTTGATAAAAAGAGGGCTCTGGCCCTTGCGGGTCAAGCGTGGGCAGCTATCAAAACAGGAGCAAATCAGGAATCGACCGAGGCACTCCAGCGGTCGCCCCAGTTCTTGCCCCCGGCCTTGTCCATGCTGCGCCGGTCGCGTTTGGTGGGGCGGCCGTGTTCGATGCTGGCGGCCGGTTCATTGTTCAGCCGGCGCTGCTCGGCGGCGGCCTCGCGCAGCCGCAGGCTGTCCGCGGTTTCCTCGTAAAGCTGCTGCGCCACCGGCGCGGCGCCACGCTGCTGGCTCAAGGCCCGGATCACCACCGTGCGTATCACCGGCCCCTGGCGCATGGCCACGGTGTCGCCGGCCTTGATGTCGCGGGCCGGTTTGGCTTCCTGGCTGTTGACCTGGACCCGGCCCTTGCCGATCTCCTCGGTGGCCAGTGTTCGCGTTTTGTAGAAGCGCGCGGCCCACAGCCACTTGTCAAGACGCATTCACACACTCCGACGGTCGCTGCCCAGGAAGGATTATTTTCATGTCCCGCCATTGTGAACCAGCGGCAGCCGCACCGTGGCGTCCAGTCCCGCAATACGCCCATGGACTTCACGGTTTTCCAGCGTGATGCTGCCGCCCAGCGCCTGGGTGATTTCGCGGCAGATCGCCAGGCCCAGGCCGGAGCCCTGGCGCACATCGCCGGCGGAGAAGGGTTGGTACAGCCGGGCCGACAGCTCGGCGCTGATGCCGGGGCCGCTGTCGCTGACGGTCAGCGCCGCCCAGGAGCCGTCGCTGGCCAGGCGCACGGTCAGCGCGCCGCCCGGGGGGCTGTGCTTGATGGCGTTGTGCAGCAGGTTGCGCGCCAGTTCGCGCAGCATCCAGTCGTGCGCCTGCACCGTAGCGGGCTGGGTCGCGATCTCAAAATCGATGTCCTTGTCGGCCAGCAGTGGCGACACATCCACCACCACCGAACGCAGCACCTCCGGCCAGTCCTGCGGGCCGGCGCCGGTCTGCTGGCGCAACTGCTCGACCTTGGCCAGCGCCAGCATCTGGTTGGCCAATACAGTGGCGCGTTCGACCGTGTCCTCGATTTCCTGCAGCGCCTGGCGCGGGGCCACATCGCCGCGCAGTGCCGACTGCACCTGCGTCTTCAGCACCGCCAGCGGTGTGCGCAACTGGTGCGAGGCGTCCCGCACAAAACGCTTCTGGTGGTCCGTCAGGTTCTGCAGCCGCTGCATCACCTGGTTGGTGGCATCGATCAGCGGCAGCAGCTCGCGCGGCGCGTCCGGGGCGGCCACCGGGGTCAGGTCGCCTTCGGGCCTGGCCTTGAGTTCCGCGCTGAGCCGGCGCACCGGCCGGGTGGCGCGCTGCACCACCACAATCACCACCAGCGCAATCACGCCGACCAGCAGCGCCTGCCGCCACAGGGTGTCGACGAGGACCTTGCGTGCCAGCGTCTCGCGCAGTTCCAGGGTTTCCGCCACCTGCACCACCGCCATGCCGCGGCCACGGGCGCTGGACACCGGCTGCAGCAGCACCGCCACCCGCACCGCATCGCCGCGAAAACTGTCGTCGTAAAAATCCACCAGGGCCGCATAGGCGCCCTGGTCCGGAATGCGGCCGCGCCAGAACGGCAGCTCGCCAAAACCCGAAATCACCTCGCCCTGCAGGCTGGAAACGCGGTAGACCAGCTGGCTGCGGTTGTCGGCCTCGAAAGCTTCCAGCGCCGAGTAGGGCACGGTGGCGCGCAGCTGGGCCTGCTCGTCGAAGCCCTCGACGTCGAGTTGCTCGCCAATCGTCTTGGCCGAAGCCAGCAGGGTCCGGTCGTAGGCGATGTTGATTGCGCCCAAGGTCTGCCGGTACAGGCTGACGGTGTTGATCACGATGAGCACGCCGATGGGGAGCAGGATGCCGAGCAGCAGGTATCGCCGCAGCGACATCACCCCGGCCAGCGTGGGGGTGCGGGCGGTTCTGCGCCTATACATCGGTTTTCAGCAGGTAGCCGAGACCGCGCAGCGTCATCAGCGTCACGCCGGTGTGCGCCAGCTTTTTGCGCAGGCGGTACACCACCACCTCGATGGCTTCGTAGGCGACCTCGGCCTGGCCCGGAAACACCAGGTCGAACAGCCGCTCCTTGGTCACCGCATGGCCCTGCTTCTCCAGCAGGGCCTTGAGCAGCGCCAGCTCGCGCGGCGCCAGGTCCAGCACCTGGTCCCGGAAGTAGATTGCGCCGCTCTCTTTTTCATAGCTGATGGCGCCTGCCGCATAAGGGCTGGAGGCCGATTCGGGCAGGGAACCGGGGCGGCGCCGGTGCAGGGCGCGCAAACGTGCTTCCAGCTCGTCGAGGTCGAAAGGTTTGGGCAGGTAGTCGTCGGCGCCGGTGTTCAGGCCGATGATGCGGTCGCCGACAGTGCCGCGCGCGGTCAGGATCAGCACCGGTGTGTCCAGCCCGCCGCGCCTGGCTTGCTCCAGCACCTGCAGGCCGTCCAGCCCGGGCAGGGTCAGGTCCAGCAGGATCACGTCGAAGGCCGACGACTGCCACTTGTCCAGCGCCACGCGCCCGTCGCCGCAGGCCTCGATCTGTATGCCGCGGCGCCCCAGCGCGCGGACCAGGGTGGTGCGCATGGCGGCATCGTCTTCGACCAGCAGCAGTTTCATGGGCCGGACCTTAGCACTTTCCGTAACGTTTCAAGACAGCCAGTTGACAGCCAGCGGGGGCATGATGCGCTGGCAAGCACAACACAAGGAGACAATTCATGCGTCGCGATACCTTCCTCAAATCCATGGCCGCCATTGCCGCTGCCGCCACCCTGCCGCTGCCGGCTCTGGCCGCAGCCAATGTCAAGATGATGATCCCCGCCAACCCGGGCGGCGGCTGGGACACCACCGGCCGCGCACTCGGCAAGGCGCTGCAGGACTCCGGTGCGGCGTCCACCGTGACCTACGACAACAAGGGCGGCGCCGCCGGCGCGCTGGGCCTGGCGCAGTTCATCAACGGCAGCAAAAATGACCCGAACGCGCTGATGGTCATGGGCGCCGTGATGCTGGGCGGCATCATCACCGGCAAGCCGCCGGTCAACCTGAGCCAGGCCACGCCGATTGCCCGCATCACCAGCGAATACAACGTCTTCGTGCTGCCGGCCAGCTCGCCGTTCAAGACCATGAAGGATGTGGTCGAGCAACTCAAGAAAGACCCCGGCAGCGTCAAGTGGGGCGGCGGATCGCGCGGCTCCACCGAACACATCGCGGCCGCGATGATCGCCCGTGACGTCGGCGTGGACCCGTCCAAAATCAATTACGTGGCCTTCCGTGGCGGCGGCGAGGCGATTGCCGCCATCCTCGGCGGCAACGTCACCATAGGCGGCAGCGGCTACAGCGAATTTGCCGAATACATCGCCAGCGGCAAGATGCGCGCGCTGGCCGTCACCTCGGACACGCGCCTGAAGGGCGTGAATGTGCCGACGCTGAAGGAGCAGGGCATCAATGTCGTGATCGGCAACTGGCGCGGCGTGTATGGCGCGCCTGGCATCACCCCGCCACAGCGCAAGGACCTGACCGACATGGTGCTGAAAGCGCTGAAGTCCAAAGCCTGGGCCGAGGCCATGGAGAAGAACAACTGGACGCCGGCCGTGCTGACCGGCGCCGAGTTCGAGAAGTTTGTCGATGACGACTTCGCCAGCCTGCGCGCGACCATGGTCAAGTCGGGCATGGTTTAAAGGCCTGCCCTCCGTCCTTTTGTCATGGCGGGCTTGACCCGCAATCCATGCCTCGCTTGCTGCGGCAGTGGTGTGTGCGGCATGATCCCGGATCAGGTCCGGGATGACATCCCTTTTTCAGTGAGGTCACCATGACTCCAACTCCCTTTTCCCCAGCCCAAACCCGCTTGCAGGCCTTGGTCGGTGGCGGCGTGATGCTGCTGGCGACCGGCCTGGCCGTTGGCGCACTCAGCATCCCCTCGGCCGCCGGTTATGCCGGCGCCGGCCCCAACTTCCTGCCCTGGGTGGTGTCCCTCGCCCTCGCGGTGTGCGGCGGCTTCCTGGTGTGGGAGGCGTCAAGCGGCGGCTTCCGCGAGATGGCGCCGCCTGGTGACAGCGCTCCGGCGTACTGGGCCGGTTTTGCCTGGGTTTCCGCCGGCCTGCTGGCCAATGCGGCGCTGATCACCAGCATCGGTTTCATCCTGAGCTGCACCCTGTGTTTTGTGCTGGCGGTGCAAGGCCTGCGCGGCGCCGAAGGAAAGACGGGGATAGAACCCAAAAAGTGGCTCAAGAACATCGCCATCGGCCTGGCGATTTCGGCGCCGGTGTACTGGGTCTTCACGCAGTTCCTGGCGATCAACCTGCCGGGCCTGACTTCCACCGGCTGGCTCTGAGCCGTACCACCGAAGGCGACCCATGGACATCTTCAACCAGCTCCTGCAGGGCTTTGTCACTGCAGCCACGCCGATCAACCTGCTGTGGTGTTTTGTCGGATGCGCGCTCGGCACCGCCGTCGGCGTCTTGCCAGGCATCGGTCCCGCGGTCGCGGTGGCCATGCTGCTGCCGATCACGGTGAAGGTCGAGGCCACCGCTTCGATGATTTTTTTCGCCGGCATTTATTACGGCGCCATGTACGGCGGCTCCACCACCTCCATCCTGCTGAACACGCCGGGAGAAACCGCCAGCATGGTCACGGCGATGGAAGGCAACAAGATGGCCAAGAGCGGTCGCGCCGGCGCGGCGCTGGCCACGGCGGCCATCGGCTCCTTTGTCGCCGGCACCATCGCCACCGTGCTGGTCACGCTGTTTGCGCCTGTGGTCGCCGAGTTCGCGGTGAAGCTGGGACCGCCCGAATACTTCATGCTGATGCTGCTGGCCTTCACCACCGTCAGTGCCGTGCTCGGCAAAAGCGCGGTGCGCGGCCTGACTGCGCTGTTTGTCGGCCTGGCAGCGGGCCTGGTCGGCCTGGACCAGATCACCGGTCAGGCGCGTTACACCGGCGGCGTGCCCGAGATGCTGGACGGCATCGAGATCGTGCTGGTGGCGGTCGGCCTGTTTGCCGTCTCCGAAGCCATGTATGCGGTGCTCTACGAAGGCCGCATTGTCGATTCGCAGAACAAGCTCAGCAAGGTGCACATGACGGCCAAAGACTGGCGCCGATCCTGGCCGGCTTGGCTGCGCGGCACGGCCATAGGCGCGCCCTTTGGCTGCATCCCGGCCGGCGGCACCGAGATCCCGACCTTCCTGAGTTATGCGACCGAGAAAAAGCTGGCGAAGGACAACACCGAGTTTGGAACCCAAGGCGCCATCGAGGGTGTGGCCGGCCCGGAAGCCGCCAACAACGCCACCGTCACGGCCGCCATGATCCCGCTGCTGACGCTCGGCATCCCGACCTCCAACACCACGGCGATTTTGCTCGGCGCTTTCCAGAACTACGGCATCCAGCCCGGCCCGCAGCTGTTCACCAGTTCGTCGGCGCTGGTCTGGGCGCTGATCGCCTCGCTCTATATCGGCAACGTCATGCTGCTGGTGCTGAACCTGCCGCTGGTCGGCCTGTGGGTCAAGCTGCTGAAAATCCCCAAGCCCTACCTGTACGCCGGCATCCTGATTTTTGCGACCGTGGGTGTCTACGGCATGCGGCAAAGCGCTTTCGATTTGTTCCTCCTCTACGGCATCGGCGTGCTGGGTGTCGTGATGCGGCGCTTTGACTTCCCGACCGCACCGGTGGTGGTTGGCATGATCCTGGGCCCGCTGGCCGAAGCCCAGTTCCGCAACGCCATGTCGATCGGCGAGGGCAGTGCCATGGTGTTTTTGCAGCGCCCCATGTCGGTGACCTTGCTGGTGATTGTGGTGGCGGTGCTGGTGTTGCCGCGTTTGTTCCGCGCGTTCAGGACGCCTGCCGCAGCCTGAGCACGCAGCTGCCTGGCGCCTGCGCGTTAACATCGGCGCATGGAGACGCTTGACACCACCACGCATGGCCTGCCGCGCGATGCCCAGAGCATTCTGGAACTGGCGGCGCGGTCCATGTTCCACCTGTTCTCCAGCATCAGCCAGGGCATGTTCCTGGTGGACCGCACCGGCCGCATCGTCTGGGTCAATGACGGCTACAAGCGCTTCCTGCCGGCGCTGGGTTTTTCCTCGGTGGACCAGTTTGTCGGGCACATGGTGGAAGAGGTGATCCCGAACACGCAGATGCGGCGCGTGCTGGAAACCGGTGAAGCCTTCCTGATCGACCTGCTGACGAACCGCGCCGGCACCTTTGTCGTGAGCCGCATCCCGCTGCGCGACGACAGCGGCGACGACATCATCGGTGCCATCGGCATCGTGCTGTTCGACCACCCCGAAACCACCCTGCAGCCGCTGATCAGCAAGTTTGCGCTGCTGCACCGCGACCTCGACGATGCGCGCCGCGAACTGGCCAGCCAGCGGCTGCAGCATACCGGCGGGCAGCGCCAGTCCAAACACACCTTTGCCAGTTTTATCGGCACCAGTCCGGCGGCGGTCGAGGTCAAGCGCCAGGCGCGCCGCGCGGCGCAGACCTCCAGCCCGGTGCTGCTGCTCGGCGAAACCGGCACTGGCAAGGAGTTGCTGGCCCACGCCATTCATGCGGCGTCCAGCCGCGCGCGCGGGCCTTTCATCAGCGTCAACATTGCGGCCGTGCCCGACACCCTGCTGGAGGCCGAATTTTTTGGCGTCGCGCCCGGCGCCTACACCGGCGCCGACCGCAAGGGGCGCGACGGCAAGTTCAAGCTGGCCGACGGCGGCACGCTGTTTCTCGACGAGATCGGCGACATGCCGCAGGCGCTGCAGGCCAAGCTGCTGCGCGCCTTGCAGGAGGGCGAGATCGAGCCGCTGGGTTCGAACAAGCTGATTCCTTTCGACGCGCGCCTGATTGCCGCGACCTCGCGCGACCTGGCTGCACTGGTGCGCGAAGGCAAGTTTCGCGAAGACCTGTTTTACCGCCTCAACGTCCTGCCGGTGCGGGTGCCACCGCTGCGCGAGCGGCGTTCCGACATTCCGGCGCTGCTGGAGGTGCTGGGTGAGGAAATGGCCTTGCGCAGCGGCGACCGCCAGCCCGAGCTGTCGGCCGATGCGCTGGCGCTGCTGTCGGCGCAGACCTGGCGCGGGAATATCCGCGAACTGCGCAACGTACTGGAGCAGGCCGCCATGCGCAGCGACTCGGCCAGCATAGACCGCGCGCAGGTCGAGGAAGTCCTGAAAGACGCCGGCATAAAACGCATCGCGCCCGCGCCCGCCGCGCTGCAGGGCGCGGACCCCTCGCAGTCCGACCCGCTGCGTCCACTGGCCGAGCAGATCGCGCAGGTCGAGCGCCGCGCCATTGCGGCCGCCATGGAGGCCACCGGCGGAAACAAGCTGGCGGCGTCCCGCCTGCTCGGCATCTCGCGCGCCAAACTCTATGAACGTCTGGATAACCCTGATCGAAATTCAGACATATGACTGAAGTAAATACACAAATAATGTATTTATTTCATACATTTTAGCTCAAGATAAAAAAATATCTTTATAAATCAATAGCTTGAAGCTGGCACGACCTGTGCAATCCTGGTGCATAACCCACAACAGGAGACATCCATGCACCGTCGTTCCCTCATCGCACTGGCCGCACTGACCACGGCTTTTGTTTCGCCCCTTGCCCTGAGCCAGGGCAAAGACATCAAGATCGCCATCATCGCCAGCAAGACCGGCCCGCTGGAGGCCTATGCCAAGCAGACCATCGTCGGTTTTCACATGGGACTGAACTACGCCACCGGCGGCACCATGATGGTCGGGGGCAAGAAGCTGGTGGTGATCGAGAAGGACGACCAGGGCAAGCCCGACGTGGGCAAGGCGGCGCTGGCCGCGGCCTATGCCGACGAAAAAGTCGACATCGCCGTCGGTCCCACGGCCTCGCCCGTGGCACTGGCCATGTTGCCGGTGGCCGAGGAATACAAGAAGATTCTGCTGGTCGAGCCTGCTGTGGCCGACAGCATCACCGGCGACAAGTGGAACAAATACATCTTCCGCACCGGCCGCAATTCCAGCCAGGATGCCGCTGCCAACGCGGTGGCCCTGGACCGTCCCGGCAATGTGGTCGCCATGCTCGCCAACGACAACGCCTTCGGCCGTGATGGTGTGAAGGCCGCCAAGTCCTTCATGAAGAACGCCAAGATTGTTCACGAAGAGTACCTGCCGGTCGGCACCACCGACTTCACTGCCGGACTGCAGCGCATTGTGGACAAGCTCAAAGACCAGCCGGGCAACAAATACCTGTCGGTCGGCTGGTCGGGCAGCCCGACGCCGTTTCCGAAGATCGCTGACCTGGACCTGGAAAAGCGTTACGGCATCAAGCTCGCCACCGGCGGCAACATCCTGCCCGCCATGGTCGCCTACAAGAGTTTCCCGGGCATGGAAGGTGCGCTGTACTACTACTTCGGCATCCCCAAGAACCCGGTGAACGAAGCCATGGTGGCCCAGCACTACAAGCAGTTCAAGACACCGCCGGACTTCTTCACCGCGGGCGGCTTCTCGGCAGCGATGGCGGTGGTGACGGCGCTCAACAAAACCAACGGCGACACCAACACCAACAAGCTCATTTCCACCATGGAAGGCATGAGTTTTGACACGCCCAAGGGCAAGATGACTTTCCGCAAGGAAGACCACCAGGCCATGCAGAGCATGTATCACTTCCGCATCAAGGCCGACCCGGCATTTGCCTGGGGCGTGCCGGAGCTGGTCCGCGAGATCAAGCCGGAAGAGATGGCGATCCCGATTTCGAACAAACGGTAATTTCACAAGCCTCCGTTCGGGCTGAGCCTGTCGAAGCCTGCCCGGGCCTGTTGAAGACCCCTTCGACAGGCTCAGGGCGAACGGATCCAACCTGTCGCAGCGACGGGATTCCCCATCAAAGGGGAAAGAAAAACATGCTTCAAACCCACGAACTCACGATCCGCTTCGGTGGCCACGTGGCGGTCAACGCTGTCAGCTGCACTTTTGCGCCTGGCACGCTGACGGCCATCGTCGGCCCGAATGGTGCCGGTAAAACGACCTATTTCAATTTGATCTCGGGTCAGCTCAAGGCCAGCAGTGGCACGGTCACGCTCAACGGCCAGGAGCTTTCGGGGCTGGGCGTGTCGGCGCGCACCCATGCCGGCCTGGGGCGGGCGTTTCAGCTGACCAACCTGTTCCCCAATCTCACCGTGCTGGAAAACGTGCGCCTGGCGGTACAGGCCACGCGCCACGGTGCGCACCGGCACGGGCTGAACCTGTGGAGCATCTGGAGCGACCACAAGGCGCTGCTGGGCCGGGCCGAAGAAATTCTCGAGGCCGTGGCCATGGAAAACAAGGCGCAGATGCCGGTGGCCAGCCTGCCGCATGGCGACCAGCGCAAGCTCGAAGTCGCGCTGCTGATGGCGCTGGAGTCGCAGGTCTTCATGTTCGACGAACCGACGGCCGGCATGAGCACCGACGAGGCGCCGGTGATCCTGAACCTGATCCGCCAGTTGAAGCAGGACAAGACCAAAACAATTTTGCTGGTGGAGCACAAGATGGACGTGGTGCGTGAACTGGCCGACCGCATCATCGTGCTGCACAACGGCGCGCTGGTGGCCGACGGCGAGCCGGCCGAGGTGATTGCCTCGCCGGTGGTGCAAGAGGCCTATCTGGGCGTGGCGCCGGCCACCGCAGGGGAGGCGGCATGAGCACCAATTTGCTGACTCTCGAAGGCGTGCACACCCACATCGGCGCATACCACATCCTGCATGGCGTGGACCTGGCCATACCCAAGGGCCAGCTCACCATGCTGCTGGGCCGCAACGGGGCCGGCAAGACCACCACCTTGCGCACCATCATGGGCTTGTGGCAGGCCTCCCGGGGCAAGGTGACATTTGGCGGGCGCGACATCACGCAGCTGGCCACGCCGCAGATCGCCGAGCTCAAGATCGCCTACGTGCCCGAAAGCATGGGCATTTTTTCCGACCTCACCGTCAAGGAAAACATGCTGCTGGCTGCGCGCAGCGCCCAACGGGCCAGCCAGATGGACGAGACGCGGCTGAAGTGGATCTTCTCGCTGTTTCCGGCGGTGGAAAAATTCTGGAACCACCCGGCCGGCAAGTTGTCGGGCGGCCAAAAGCAGATGCTGGCGGTGGCGCGCGCGATTGTCGAGCCGCGTGAACTGCTGATCGTCGACGAGCCCAGCAAGGGCCTGGCGCCGGCCATCATCAACAACATGATCGACGCCTTTGCCCAGCTCAAGGCCAGCGGCGTGACGATTTTGCTGGTGGAGCAAAACATCAACTTTGCCAAACGCCTGGGCGACAGCGTCGCCGTGATGGACAACGGCGTGGTGGTGCATGCCGGTTCCATGGCGGAACTGGCAGCAGACACCGCGTTGCAGCAATCCCTGCTGGGACTGGCACTATGAAAACTCTAGACTTTGACTGGAAGCCTCTCGCGCTGGTGCCTCTGCTGGCCGTGCTGGTTTTTCCGCTGATCGGCTCCGGCTCGACCTGGATCACCCTGACCGTCGCCGGGCTCGCCATGGGCATGATCATCTTCATCATCGCCTCCGGCCTGACGCTGGTGTTCGGCCTGATGGACGTGCTCAATTTTGGCCACGGCGTGTTCATCGCGCTGGGGGCTTTTGTGGCCACCAGCGTGCTCGGCGCCATGAGTGACTACACCCAAAGCGAGTCGATGTTGCGCAACATGCTGGCCGTGCTGCCGGCCATGCTGGTCGCGATGCTGGTGGCGGGTGCCGTCGGCCTGGTGTTCGAGCGTTTCATCGTTCGGCCGGTCTATGGCCAGCACTTGAAGCAGATCCTGATCACCATGGGCGGCATGATCATCGGCGAGGAGCTGATCAAGGTGATCTGGGGCCCGGCGCAGATTGCCCTGCCCATGCCCGAAGGCATGCGCGGCTCTCTGCTGCTCGGCGACGCGGCGATTGAAAAATACCGTCTCATCGCGGTGACCGTGGGCGTGGTGGTGTTCGCCGTCCTGGCCTGGACACTGGCACGCACCAAGGTCGGCCTGCTGATACGCGCCGGCGTGCAGGACCGCGAGATGGTCGAGTCGCTGGGCTACCGCATCAAGCGCCTGTTTGTCGGGGTGTTCGTGGTCGGCAGCGCGCTGGCCGGCCTGGGCGGCGTGATGTGGGGCATGTACCAGCAGAGCGTGACGCCGCAGATGGGCGCGCAGGTCAATGTGCTGATCTTCATCGTCATCATCATCGGCGGGCTGGGCTCTACCGGCGGTGCGCTGATCGGCGCCTTGCTGGTCGGGCTGATGGCCAACTACACCGGTTTCCTGGCCCCCAAGGTGGCGCTGTTTTCCAATATCGCGTTGATGGCGGCCATCCTGCTCTGGCGGCCCCAGGGCATCTACCCCGTGACCAACCGTTGAGGATGACGCCATGAAAACCGTTTATCCGTTCGGGCTGAGCCTGTCGAAGCCCACGCAGCAAACCACGAATGCCCTTCGACAAGCTCAGGGCGAACGGGAAATCACATGCTAACGCGACTTCTTTCCAACGACTTCCCGCGCAGCCGCGTGCTGGCGGTCATCCTGGTCGGCCTGCTGCTGGCCCTGGCCTTTGCACCGTTCATCTTCCCGGGTGTCAAGGCGCTCAGCGTCGCCGCCAAGATACTCGTGTTTATTGTGCTGGTCGCCAGCTTCGACCTGCTGCTGGGTTACACGGGCATCGTCAGTTTTGCGCACACCATGTTTTTTGGCATTGGCGCTTATGGCATCGCGGTGGCGACCACACGCCTGGGCCCGACCTGGGAGGCCCTGTCCGTCGGGCTGCTGTCGTCACTGGCTCTGTCCTTTGTGCTGTCGCTGCTGGTGGGGCTGTTTTCATTGCGCGTCAAGGCCATCTTTTTTGCCATGATCACGCTGGCGGTGGCCTCGGCCTTCCAGACCCTGGCCTCGCAACTGTCGGAAATCACCGGCGGCGAAGACGGCCTGAGCTTCAAGGTGCCTGAGCTGTTGTCGCCCAGCATGGAGTTTTTCGAGCAGCCCTTTCTCGGTGTCTCCATCGACGGGCGCCTGCTGACCTACTACCTGCTGTTTGTGGTCACGCTGGTGCTGCTGCTCAGCCTGCTGCGCATCGTCAACTCGCCTTTCGGCCGCGTGCTGCAGGCGATCCGCGAAAACGAGTTCCGCGCCGAGGCCATCGGTTACCGCGTGGTGGTTTACCGCACCACCTCCAGCGTGTTGTCGGCGCTGTTTGCCACAATGGCCGGCGCCATGCTGGCACTCTGGCTGCGCTACAACGGACCGGACACCTCGCTGTCCTTCGAAATCATGATCGACGTGTTGCTGATCGTCGTGATCGGCGGCATGGGCACGATTTACGGCGCAGCCATAGGCGCGGCGCTATTCCTGGTGGCGCAGAGCTACCTGCAGGACTTGCTGCGGCTTGCCAGCGAGGCCGCCGCCGGCCTGCCCTGGCTGGCGGCACTGCTTTCCCCGGATCGCTGGCTGCTCTGGCTGGGCCTGCTGTTTGTGTTGTCGGTTTATTACTTTCCCACCGGTGTGGTGGGGCGGCTGCGCGCCGCGCGCCTATCGAGTCGGTCGTAGACAAAAGCCTGAATCCAGGCAACAACAAGCAGGAGACAAACCATGACGAAGAAAACTTTGGGACATTGGGCGCGACAGACGCGGGCCGCGCTGCTCGCACTGAGCTTGAGCGCGGCAGGCGGGCTGGTGTCGGCCGCCGACCTGGTGATCGGCCAGGTGGCGCCGCTGTCGGGCGTGCTGGCGAGCACTGGCCACCAGATGGTGGTTGGCGGAAAAATCTACTTCGAGCACATCAATGCGACCGGCGGCATCCATGGCGCGAAGATCCGCCACGAAGTGGTGGACGACGGCTACAAGGTGGCCGAGACCGTGCGCCTGACGCGCGAGATGCTGGCCAAGCCCGAGGTGGTGGCGCTGTTCGGTTTTGCCGGCACCGCCAATGTCACCCAGTTGCTGACCGACGGTGTGCTCGATGTCGGGGGCGCCGCGCTGGTCGCGCCCTACACCGGCGGCGAGTCGCTGCGCAACCCCTTCAATCCGTGGATCTTCCATGTGCGCGCCGGTTATGCCGACGAGACCGAACACATGGTGCAGCAGGTCACGACGCTGGGCATGAGCCGCATCGCCGTGATGTACCAGGACGATGGCTTCGGCAAGGCCGGCTTGCTCGGCGTCGAGAAGGCGCTGGCCAAACGCAACCTGAAACTCTCGGTGGCCGCGGGTTACGAGCGCAACACCGACAAGGTCGAAGAGGCGGTGAAGAAAATCAAGGCCTCGGACGCGCAGGCCGTCATCATGATTTCGGTCAACAAATCCACGGCGGCGTTTGTGAAGCTGTACCGCGAAACCGGCGGCGGCGCGCAGCTCTACAACATCTCGGTGGTGGACCCGGCCGAGCTGGTGAAACTGGCCGGCCTGAAAAACGCGCACGGCCTTGGCATCAGCCAGGTGGTGCCTTACCCCTACATGCCCAACACACCGGTGGTGCGCGAGTACCAGGCGCTGCTGAAGAAATATGCGCCCAAGGAGCTCGTCAACTACACCAGCTTCGAGGAGTTCGTCGGCGCCAAGGTGCTGGTCGAAGCCCTGCGCCGCGCCGGCCCGAACCCGACGCGGGCCAGGGTTGTCAAGGCCTTGGAAGGCATGAACAGTTATGACACCGGGGGCGTCACTGTCAATTATTCGCCCGTCAACCGCATCGGCTCGCGTTATGTCGAGGTGACGGTGATCGGCAGCACCGGCAAGCTGCTGAAGTAGCGCCGCCGCGGTACTCAAAACCACAGATCACAGAGAGTCCATTCCATGTCCTTCACGTCGCATTACATCAACTGCGCCGGCCGCGAAATCCATTACACCGAATGGGGTTCGCAGCACGCCGACACCGTGATCGCCTGGCATGGCCTGGCGCGCACCGGGCGCGACATGGACGAACTGGCCGCTTACCTGAGCACGCGCTACCGGGTGATCTGCCCAGACACGATTGGCCGCGGCCTGAGCCAGTGGAGCCCGGACCCGGCCAGGGAGTACCAGCTGTCGTTTTACGCGCGCATTGCTGCGTCGCTGTTCGACCAGTTGGGCATCCACAGTGCGCACTGGGTCGGCACCTCCATGGGCGGCGCCATCGGCATGGTCTGCGCGTCGGGCCTGTTCGAGCCCAGCCTGAAGCCGCGCATCCGCAGCCTGGTGCTCAATGACACAGCGCCGCGGATTTCCGACGCCGCGGTCGCGCGCATACGCTCCTACGCCGGCAACCCGCCGTCCTTCGACACCGTGCGTGAACTCGAAGCCTTTTTGCGCCAGGTCTACAAGCCCTACGGCTGGCTCAGCGACGCGCAGTGGCGGCGCCTGACCGAGACCTCCACGCGCCGCCTGCCGAATGGCCAGGTCACCACACATTACGACCCGGCCATGGTGCAGCAGTTCACGCATCACCCCGACGACTACCTGATCTGGGACCACTACGACGCGCTGTCCATTCCTGTCTTGTGCCTGCGCGGCGCCGACTCCGACCTGGTGCTGCGCGAAACCACGGCCGAAATGCTGACGCGCGGACCAGGCGCGCAGCGGCTCACGGAAGTGGTTGAAATCGAAGGCTGCGGCCATGCCCCGGCGCTCAATGTGCCCGATCAGCTCGAGCGCGTGGCGGCGTTTGTGATGGCGGCCAGCCGGGCCGCGCTTGCTACTGAATAGATAGCTGCTCACGCTTGTTCGACAAGCGCTGCAGGCTGATTTGATGCATCGAGCCGGAGCCGGACCGGCGGCTCACGACCCCGGTTTCGGGTCCGGCGTGACGCGTGCCAGCCGCAGGCTCACCGGCGGGTTGGCGATCATCGCCACCAACAGATAGCCCCGGAAAAGCGCATTCGCCTTCAGCGAATAGCCGCAGAAGGCGAACGCCAGGTTGTGGACGCAGTCCGGCGTGATCTGGGCCAGGGTAGCGGCCGGAAAGAAACGCTGGATGTCGGCTTCGCTGGAGTCCCGCAAGACGCATTCTGTCTCGCAGGTGACGCTGGCCCAGGAACCATCGGGCTTGCGCTCTTCCAGCGACCACTGGTTGGCGCCTTGCACCATGCGAAAGGCTTTGGGCGTGATCTGCCCCTGGACGTTGACGACAAGGTAGGTGCCTGCGTCACCAGGCTGGAGCGCCAGCGCCGGCAGCGACGCCAGCAAAACAAGGGTTGCGACAACCAGAGTCCGTATGCGCATGATGTTCCCCCAGGCAAGTTGAGATGACCGAGTCTAGGCCGGCGGGGCAGGGTGGCGCATCGCCCGAACGGGCTAGCGGCGGCGTATTTCCAGCTGGAAACCGGCGGCGTGGCTGAGGGCATCACTTGCCAGTCAGCTGCGAACGCTATCGAATCAATAGCTACTTACGCTTGTGAACAAAGGGCTGATGGCCGATTTGATACTCAAACTGCGCTGTGTGGTCTGTCATGGCGGGCCTGACCCGCCATCCATCCCTCAGGTCTCGCTGGATGTAACCCCGCGCCAGCGCCCCGGCCTGGTCATCAAAGATTGCCATGGCCGTCGTCATGCGTTTGAAACCCAGCTTGCGGTAAAAACCTTCCTTGCCCGGCACTGCATAAAGAATGATCTTGCGGTGGCCACGCGACGGGTCCACCAGATGGCTCACGATCTGCTTGCCCAGCCCCGTGCCCTGGTGGCTGGGCAGGACGGCGATGTCGCAGATATAAGCGCAGTCCACGCCGTCAGCCAGCACGCGTCCCACGCCGACAAGCTGGCCGTTTTCGCGGACGAAGCAGCGGAACATGCTGTTGGTGAAGACGGTTTGCAGGCTGGCGGGGCTCTTGTTGCCCAAGGGCGCCGCGGCATACAGCGCAGAGAGTTCGTGCCAGTCGATGTCGGTTAGCTGGTCGGTCCAAGTAATAGGCATGTTTTCTTTGGGGAAACTAATACTCAAGGTAATCGCCGGGTCGAACGCACGTCCGCTCAAGGACGTGGTTGGGCACCGGCCTGCTGGGCGAACACTTGGCGGTACGCCAGTGCAACGGCTCGTTGTGCCTCATGCTCAAGAGCTTCATGACATGCGGAAAGATCCGTTGCCGGCAGCTTCCACAACCCAGAGGGGCTTCCCGGAGGAGAGACATGAACAATTTCATTTCGCAGCGTTCGTAGCCAGTCAAGGTCGGGGTTCGATCCGTACAAATCCGCGGCTTTGCTCTTGTAGTCGCCCGTAGCTACATCGCGAAGCGTTGCGTCCACAACCGCGTATGCCAAGACGACAACCGACAGCCATGCGCCGGCGCAGAAAGCCCTCTCAATGTCACGAAGAAGGAGAAGACCTTGCGTGCTCAGCATCCTGCCATTGCGCACGCAACCCTCCTGGCTTATTGCTCGATCCAGCCAGGTCATTCGCTGACGAGAAATATCAGTGCTGCAGCTGTCTGTTTGCATGGCAAAGGATGTAAGACGCCTAAGTCTCAAAAATGCGGCGGCAAGTCATCGCGCAAACTGCGCACCGCACTGACGCCGCCATCCATCGGCGCCTGCTGCTTCAAATCGGCGATCTCGCGGATCAGGGCGTCGATTTGTTGCTGCTGGCGCACGATGACAGCGTCCAATTTGTCGAGCAGGTCTTCGGTGAACGAGGCCTTGATCTCGAGTTCGGTCAGGCGCTGGTCTGTGGTGCTGTTGGGTTCCATGGCGCTATTGGACAGGATTTTTACGGTGAGGTCAGCGCTGCATTGACCAGCGCTTCATCGGGCGCCGCCAACACGGTGTTGTGGCGGTCGGTCAGCGGCCCGCCGCCGGGAACCACTTCAGCGCCGGGGCCGTAACCGATGGCCTTGAACTTCCAGACGCCGCCAATCAATTTGAGGTTGCCGACATGGCCATGCCCGCTGTGGATCACGCGCCAGACACCCTGATTGAGCGGTTCGAGGTGCAGCTCAGACATCGATGCGCTCCGCTTCAGCAAGCACCGCAGGCTCGCTGGCAAGCAGCGGCAACTCGCGCGGCGCGCCGGGCCGCTCGCCGATCTGCTGGCGCCACATCGCGTAGTACAGGCCCTTGACTTCGAGCAGCGCGGCATGCGAGCCGCTTTCGACAATGCGGCCTTTTTCCAGCACGAAGATGGTGTCGGCATGCATGATGGTCGAGAGCCGGTGCGCGATCAGGATGGTGATGCGGGTGCTGACGGCTGAAACCTGGCGCACGGTGGCGGTGATCTGTTCTTCGGTCAGCGAGTCCAGCGCCGAGGTGGCCTCGTCAAAAATCAGCAAACGCGGCTGGCGCAGCAGGGCGCGTGCAATCGACAGGCGCTGGCGCTCGCCGCCCGAGAGTTTGACGCCGCTTTCCCCAATCGGTGTGTTCAGGCCCTCGGGCGATTTGTCCAGCAGGTAGGCGCAGGAGGCCTGCTGCATGGCGGTGACGATCTCGGCATCTGTCGCATCGGGTTTGACCAGCAGCATGTTCTCGCGCAGCGTCCCGGAGAACAGATGTGTTTCCTGTGTCACAAAGCCGATCTGCCGGCGCGCCTCGTTGTAACGCAGGTCGCCAGTCGAGATGTCGTTGTAAAACACCTCGCCGCTGGCGGGGGTGTAAAGCCCGACCAGCAGTTTGACGAGGGTCGATTTGCCGGAACCCGAGGGGCCGACAAAGGCAATCGTGTCGCCGAGGCCGGCATCGAAGGACACGCCGTCCAGGGCCTTGTCGGCTGCGCCCTTGTGGCTGAAACTCACATCGGCAAAACGCACGGCCGTGAGCGGGCCGACGGCGACCGGGGAATCCGGCCTTCGCTCCACCGGCTTGGCCATCAGCGCCGCGAAGTTCAGCAGCGAGGCATCGGCCTCGCGCCAGGCGATGATGATGTTGCCCAGCTCCTGCAGCGGCGCAAAAATCGCCACCGAGATGAACTGCATGGCGATCAGCTCGCCGGTGCTCAGCACGTCGCGAAAAATCAGCCACAGCAGCGCAAACAGCACCGCCAGCTTGAGCAGGCTCAGGGTCGTGCCCTGCAGGAAGGACAACAGGCGGATGCGTTTGACCTTCTGCATCTCGAGCCCGAAGATCTTGGTGGTCTGCGCCTGCAACCGGCGGATCTCCGGGAAGGTCAGGCCCAGGCTTTTGATCAACTCGATGTTGCGCAGCGACTCCGAGATAAAGCCCGAGTTGCGGTTGGTCTCGCGCACGATGGAGCGCTGCTGCGTCTTGATCTCGCGGCTCAGCAAGCCGGTCAGCCCGCCCAGCACCAGCACGCCGATCAGGAACACCGGTATCAGCATCCAGTGTCGCGTGAGCGCATACCAGCACAGGAAAGTGATGCCCACCAGCGACGCAAACACGGTGTTGATGAAGGCATTGATGAAACGTTCGCTGTCGGCGCGCACCTTCTGCAGCAGCGACAGGGTCTCGCCGCTGCGCAGGTCCTCGAACTCCTGGTAGCGCAGGCGCATGACCTGGCGCAGGCCGTCGTTGAAGATCTGTGTGCCCAGCTTCTGCACGATCAGGCGCGTCACGTATTCCTGCAGCGCCTTGGCCAGGCGCGACAACACCGCCACGCACACCGCCAGCCCGAGCAGCTGCAGAACACCGGAGACCCGTTCCTCATCGGTCTTGTCGCCACGGTTGATGGCGTAACCGTCGATGATCTTGCCGAAGATGATGGGGTCGATCAGCGCCAGCACCTGGCTGGCCGCGGCCAGCACCAGTGCCAGCAGGGCCAGTTTTCGGTGCGGTTGCAGGTAGGTCCAGAGGATGTGCATGGGCGCTTTCGGGAGGTGCGGTGCCGCGTGGCGGGGCCGGGCTTCATTGTCGGGCAAACCCCATCCCATATTTATGGGGGGCTGATGGGCCGTGGCCAGCGCTTTTTGCCAAACGGCACGTCCATAATTCGAAGGTCCGGGGTGGCCGCAAGCTCTGCGGGACCTGGCATATTTCCATTCCTGAAAATACTTCTCCAACAAGGGAACAACCATGATTTCCATCATCAAGACGGCCGCAGCCAGACTCGCTTTTGCGCTGCTGATCGCTTTGGGCGGCGGCCAGGCGATGGCCGCCGGCTCGCTCGCCATCGACACCCTGCAGGGTGAAAAGTACGGCTTTTCCTTCAACCACCCCAGCGTCGACCAGGCCGACGCGCGCGCGATGCGCGAATGCGGTGCGGATTGCAGCGTGGTGATGCGCTTCCGCGCCGAATGCGCTGCTTATGCGGCCGACCAGGCCAGGGGGTCCAACGCCTATGGATGGGGCACCGGCGCGACCAGCGGGGCGGTGCAGCAGCGCGCCATGTCGGAATGCCGGGCCAAGGGCGGCTCGAGTTGCAAGGTGCGCGCCTGGGGCTGTGATGCGGCAGCGTCCTCTTCGGCGCAGGATGCGCCTTCGCGTGACAACAACAATGCCAACAGCAGCAGCAACAGCCGGTCACGTGATGCGGCGCCGGCAGAGTTCCAGATGCAGGGCGAGTGGCTGGTGGACTATGCGGGATCGGCGGGATTCCCCTACAACGGCATTCTGCGCATGCAGTCGGGCAGCCGGGGTGTGATGGTGCTGGAGTTCACCAACAACCAGGGCATTTCCAAAAAGGTCAGGCAGGACGTGTCGGTCAGTATTCGTGGCAACACCGTGGTGATCCAGGGCAGCAACCCGGTCTATCTGCAGGGCACGGGCAATTACAGCCCGGATACCTACACCCTGACCATCGCCAGCAACAACCTGCTGCGCGGCACCAACAATGACAGCTCGGGCGCGGGCGGTGGTGTGGTGATCAGCCGGCGCTAAGCCGCAGGCCTGCTGGCTTACTGCGTCGCGCCCATGGCCAGGGCTGCGGCGCGTGATGCGGCGAGTGCCTGAAGATCGGGCGCGGCCTGCGTCGGCCAGCCGGCCAGGTGTTGCTGGGCGATGTCGCCCAGCGCTTCCAGCCATTCCGGACTGTTGTTCAGGCAGGGGATGTAGCTGAAGTTCTTGCCGCCGGCGTGGATGAAAGCTTCGCGCGCTTCCATGCTGATTTCTTCCAGTGTTTCCAGGCAGTCGCCGGTGAAGCCGGGGCACATCAGGTCGACGCTGTGGGTGCCGGCCTGTGCCAGCGCCACCAGCGTCGGCTCGGTGTAGGGCTCCAGCCACTTGGCCTTGCCGAAGCGCGACTGGAAGGTCACCACATACTGGTCTTTCGCCAGTCCCAGCGTTTGCGCCAGCAGGCGCGCGGTCTTGTGGCATTCGCAGTGGTAGGGATCGCCCAGGTGCAGCGTGCGTTCCGGCACGCCGTGAAAACTCATCACCAGCTTGTCGGCGCGGCCCTGCGCCGCCCAGTGCGCGCGCACGCGCGCCGCCAGCGCGGCGATGTAGCCGGGGTGGTCGTGGTAGCTGTTGACAAACCGCAGCTCGGGAATGCGCCGCACTTTGGCGGCCCAACTGTAGACCGCGTCGAACACGCTGGCCGTGCTGGTGCCGCTGTACTGCGGATAGGCGGGCAGGATCAGGATGCGCGTGACACCTTCGGCCTTGAGCGCGTCCAGCTGGGAGGCGATCGACGGATTGCCGTAGCGCATGGCATAACGCGCCGCCACCTGGTGCCCGCGGGCGCCCAGCGTGCCGGCGAGCGCAGCCGCCTGCGCCGCTGTCCAGACCTTGAGCGGTGAGCCCTCCGCGGTCCAGATGCTGGCGTATTTGGCCGCCGATTTTTTGGGCCGCACGCGCAGGATGATGCCGTGCAGGATCAGCCACCAGACGGCTTTCGGGATTTCGATCACGCGGTGATCGCTGAGAAATTGCGCCAGGTAAGGGCGCAGGGCTGCGGCCGTGGGTGCGTCTGGCGTGCCAAGGTTGCAATACAACACGGCAGTGGCCGACGCGGTTTTTGCCGGCTGGCCGTGTATGAAGGTGGGTTCCGGGGCGAAAGTCATGGGTTATTCTCCCCTACCTATGCTTGACCTGACAATTATTAAAGCCATAACCCTTGACCTTGACGATACCCTCTGGCCCGTGTGGCCCGCGATAGAGCGGGCCGAGGCCGCACTCGATGCCTGGCTGGGCCGCCACGCGCCCATGACCGCTGCCATGTTTGCCAACCCGACGGCCAGGCATGACATTCGCGAGCAAATCCTGCGCACCCGTCCCGAACTCAAACACAACCTCAGCGCGATACGGCGCGAGGCGATCCGCCTGGCGCTGTACCGGTCCAAGGAAAACCCGCTGCTGGCCGACGATGCCTTCGAGGTTTTTTTTGCGGCGCGTCACGAAGTCACGCTGTTTGACGATGCGCTGCTGGCGCTGGAGTTCCTGTCCTCGCGCTACCCGGTGGTGGCGCTGTCCAACGGCAATGCCGACGTCGCGCGTGTGGGCCTGGGCAAGTATTTCCGCGCCGCCATCAGCGCCCAGCAGTTTGGCGTGGGCAAGCCGGACCCGCGGATTTTTCACGCGGCGGCCGGCGCCGTCGATGTGCCCGCGCACAATGTGCTGCATGTGGGCGACGACGCCACGCTGGACGTGCTGGGCGCGCTCAATGCCGGCATGCAGACGGCCTGGGTCAACCGTTCCGACCATTTGTGGACGCATGATGCCTCGCCGCATGAAACCGTGACCAGCCTGACCGAATTGTGCGACCTGTTCAAGGCCGCGGAGACGCCGACATGACACTGAAAATTTACGGCATCGCCGCTTCGCGCACATCGCGCCCGCTGTGGGTCGCGCAGGAGCTGGGCCTGGACTACGAACACATCGCCCAGGTCTACGAAGGCGGCGCCACCCACACGCCGGAATTCCTGGCGATCAATCCCAATGGCCACATCCCGGTGATAGACGATGACGGCATCATCGTCTGGGAGTCCATGGCCTGCGCGCTCTACCTGGCAGAACGTTTCCAGGCGGCCGACGGTTCGTCGCTGGCGGCGCACAACCATGCTGAACGCGCCGAGATCCTGCGCTGGACCTTCTGGGCGGTGACCGAGTGCGAAAAGGACGCGCTGAGTTTCCTGATGCACCGCGTGGCCATGCCCGAGGAGCGCCGCAAGCCCGAACTCGCGCTGCAGGCCGACCGGCGGCTGGCGCCGGTGCTGCAGGTGCTGGAGCAACACCTGCAGGGCCGCAGCTACATCGCCGGCGAGCGTTTCACCGTGGCCGACATCTGCGTGGCCTCGGTACTGGCCTGGGTCCAGCGTGCCGATGCGATGGCGGCCTGCCCGCGCCTGGCCGACTGGCTGCAGCGCTGCACCGCGCGCCCCGCGCAACTGCAGGTGCGCGTGATGGCGCGTAACCGCGTCAAAAGCTGACCGCCCCGCTTCATAAGTAAAACAGGCCTCCGGCCTTGAACGGCGGGCGTAGGCAGCTATCTATTCAATAGCAAGCCGGGCCGCTTCCAGGCCGGAGCGCAGCGCGCCCTCCAGCGTTGCCGGGTAGGGGCCTTCCACATAATCGCCGCAGGCGAGCAAGCCGGGCGCGAGCTGCGCGGCGGGCCGCGACAGTCCCGGCAGGCAGGCGAAGGTGGCGCGTTTTTCCACAATCGTCTGCACGATCTGCGGCGCGGCCAGGCCCAGTTGCCGGGTGGCCTGCAGCAACACGCGCCGCGCCACGTCCGCGTTGTCGCCCTGGCTGGCGCTCACCACAAACGCCAGCAGGCCGTGCGGGCCGCCGAGCTGGCCGCGGTCGAACACAAACTGTGCCGGTGCCTCAGCTTCCGGTTCGCTGGCGTGCAAGGCCAGCATGGGTTGCGCCAGGCCTGTGCCAGGTGACGAGACATACACCGTGGTGATGGCTTCGAACTGCAGCGCCCGCGCCTGGTCGATCCAGCGCTGGCAGGGCAGGCCTGTTGCCTGCACCAGGCGAGCCGCTTCGCCCGGCGGGCAGGCCAGGATCACGCGCTCAAAATTTTCACCATCGACCTGCCAGCCGGTGCCCGCGGGTGACAGCGCCTGCACACGGGTGCCCAGGCGCACATCGCCGCCGCGCTGCGCCAGCCAGGCCAATGCGGCGTCCGGCAGCAGCGCGCTGAGGTCGGTACGCGGCAGCAGCAGGTTGGAGCCGCCGGACTGCGAAAACAGCGCATCGCGCAACACGCGCAGAAACACCTGGCCGCTGGCGCGATCGGCCGGCGTGTTGAGTGCGGCCACACAAAGCGGCTCGATCAGCGTGGCCATCACCGCAGGCGTCAGGCGCTCGCACAGCTGCGCCACCGAAAGGGTCGGGAGGCAGCGGAAACCGGCGAGTTGCCAGCGTGTGGCAGCCGACAGCAGCGACCACTTGTCGCGCCAGGACCAGCCGCGCGCGCGCAGGATGCCCGCAAAGGCGTCCAGCGGTGTCGGCAGCGCGGGAAACGCCAGGCCGGTCCCATCGGGAAACTGCAGGGTCAGCGGCAGGCGCTGCAGCAGTGTTTTGGCATCCAGTCCCAGATCGCCCATCAGCTTCAGTGTCTCGCTGTAGGCGCCGATCAGGATGTGCTGGCCGTTGTCCAGCGGCAGCGCTGTGCCATCGGGCCACTGGCCATCGACGCGCCGCGCGCGGCCGCCGGCAATGCGGCCGGCTTCGAACAGCGTGACCTGCTGGCCCAGCCGCGTGGCTTCGACCGCCGCCGCACAACCGGCCCAGCCGGCGCCGATGACGGCCACCTTCATGGTGGGGATTTTTCCGACGGGCCGCCCCCAGGAAAAATAGCCCCTCTTCTTTGTGCATGGGGCAGCGTACCGCCGAAGGCACGCGAAGCGACAAGCGTGGGGGCCAAGACCTTCACTGGATTTTTCCGAAGGCCTGGGTTTTCCACGCCAGCCAGAACTTGCGCAGCGGCGTCAGGCTCACGCGCTGGTGCAGCACCTGGTAGTTGTCGGCGGCGATTTCGCGCAGCAGCGTGCGGTAGATGCTGGCCATCATCAGGCCGGGTTTTTGCGCGCGGCGGTCGGCCTCGGGCAGCAGCGCCAGCGCTTCGTCGTACAGCGCGAGCGCGCGGTCGGTCTGGAACTTCATCAACGCGGTGAAACGCTCCGAGTACTGGCGCTTCAAAATCTCGTGCGCCTTGACGTCGAACTGCTGCAACTCGTTGACCGGCAGGTAGATGCGGCCGCGCAGCGCGTCTTCACCGACGTCGCGGATGATGTTGGTCATCTGGAAGGCCAGGCCGAGCTTGTGGGCGTAGGCCGTGGTGGCTTCGTCGGTCTGGCCGAAGATGCGCGCGGCGACCTCGCCGACGATGCCGGCCACCAGGTGGCAGTAGGTCTTGAGATTCGGGAAGTCGAGATAACGGTTTTGTGCCAGGTCCATCTGGCAGCCCTCGATCACCGCCTGCAGGTGCCGCGCCTCGATGCGGTAGGTGGGCGCCAGCGGCATCAGCGCCTTCATCACCGGGTGGGTCGGCTCGCCGGCATACGACTTCAGCACCTCGGTTTGCCACCAGGCCAGCTTGGTATAAGCCACGCCGGGGTCTGTCACTTCATCGACCACATCGTCGATCTCGCGGCAAAAGGCATAAAAAGCCGTGATCGCCGCACGCCGTTCCTTCGGCAAAAACAGGAACGCGTAATAAAAACTGCTGCCGGACGCGGCGGCTTTCTGCTGGACGTATTCCTCAGGGCTCATGCGGGGGATTGTCGCAGGCCGGCGACCGTTGCCGGCGCGCGGCGCAGCAGGGCCGGCGCGATGATCTTGTGCGCCGGCCCGACGAACAGCATGTAGGCCCGGCCCAGCCGGTTGTGGATGTGGACCACGGTGCTCAGCGTCAGTTTGTCGTGCGACGCGTCATGGCCTTGCTTGAGCACCGACAACCGGACCACCAGGTGTTTGTCGTCGTCCTGGAGGACCAGCTCGTGGGGCGCAACGCTCACCACCTCGAACAGGCCCATGCGCTGGCCGGGCACCGCTTCGCCGGAAGGAACAGCCGACAACGCGCCCAGGTCCTTCAGGCCCAGCGGCTGGACCAGCTGGTTGCGCAGGCGCATCAGGCGGTTGATCCAGCCCGGCGTCTGCCGGCTCAGGGCGCGGTAAATCTCGGTGGCTGTCAGGCTGGAAGCCGGCACCAGCACCTCCCAGGCGTCGGCAAAATCGGCGTCGTGCCGGGTGGCGGCCAGCGCGCAGGCGGCGGGGATGGGGACGGCGCGGGTGCTCATGGCAGCAGGGCCTTGAAAAAAATCACCAGGGCATCCCACGCGCCGAGTTTGGGCCGCTGCGCCAGCGTGTGGTGATCCATGGCTTCCATCTTGTCCAGGATGCGCAAGCCTCCCTGGATCACGCAGCGCAACTCGAGCGCGGCACGCCAGCCGTCGAAGCCGCCGAGACGGCGCGCCACCGTGGCCGGAAGTTCGGCGCCCTGCAGCATCCGGGCCCTTGCGGAACGGGCGCAGGCAGCTATCAATTTTGTAGTGGCCGGATGGATCTCGCGGGCCATCAGCTGGGCCTCGTCGACGCCGTGCGCCGCCCACAACTCGCGCGGGAGGTAGATGCGGCCGCGCGGGATGTCCACGCTGAGGTCCTGCCAGAAGTTGATCAGCTGCAGCGCGCTGCAGATGTGGTCGCTTTGGTCCAGCGAGGCGCCATCGTGAACTCCATAAAGATGAAGCAGCAGGCGCCCGACCGGGTCGGCCGAGCGGCGGCAATAGTCCAGCAGTTCGGCCTCGGTGGCATACCGCTGCTTGACCACGTCCTGCTCGAAGGCGCTGAGCAGATCGGCCAGCAGGTCCACGGGCAGGTCGAATTCGGCGATCACCGGCTGCAGCGCGCCGAAAACATCGGGCCAGCGCCCCGAGCCGGGCCGGCCTTCGGCTGCCGCGACCAGGTCGTCGCGGATGGCGGCCAGGTCCTGCAGGCGTTGCGCCGGACGGGCGTCGCCCTCGTCGGCGATGTCGTCGGCGGTACGCGCAAACCAGTAAATGGCGGTGATGGCCGGCCGCAGGCGCGGCGGGCACAGCAAGGAGGCCACCGGGAAATTTTCGTAGTGCTGGGAGGCGGGTTTGATCGCCGGGGGCGGGCCGGAAGGGGAGGCGGGACGCATGGCCGGATTGTCGCTTGACAGCGCTGGGGAATTCCCATAGATTACTAACCAGTCAGTCAGTAGTGCGGATGTTACCCGCATTTTTGCTGATTTTCGCCACTGCTTTGCCTCTTCACATCATGCACAAAACCGCCTTTGTCCTCCTCAGCAGCGCCCTGGTGCTGGCCGCCTGTTCCAAGCCTGCGCCACCCGAGGAGCCGGTGCGCGCAGTCAAGGTGATCACCGTGGGCACCGATTCCTTCACCGCCAATTATGAATTTGCCGGCGAGGTGAAAGCCCAGGTCGAATCCCGGCTGGGCTTCCGGATCGGCGGGAAAATCATCCGGCGCCAGGCTGAACTCGGCCAGCAGGTCAAGGCCGGGCAGGTGCTGGCCCAGCTGGACCCGCAGGACTACAAGCTGGCGGCCGATGCGGCGCGCGCCCAGGTGGCCGCGGCAGCCACCCAGCGTGACCTGGCAGCGGCCGACTTCAGGCGCTACAAGGAACTGAAAGACCAGAACTTCATCAGCGGCGCCGAACTCGAGCGCCGCGACACCACCCTGAAGGCCGCCCAGGCCCAGCTCGAGCAGGCGCAGTCGCAACTGGCGGTGCAGGGTAACCAGGCCAACTATGCCGCGCTGGTCGCCGATGTGTCGGGGGTGGTCACCGCGGTCGAGGCAGAAGCCGGCCAGGTGGTGGCAGCCGGCACGCCGGTGCTGCGTATTGCCGCCGACGGCCCGCGCGACGTGGTGTTTTCGGTGCCCGAAGACAAGGTCGCTGCGGTCAAGGTCGGCACGCCGGTCAAGGTACGGGTCTGGTCGCAGGCCGGTGAGTTGAGCGGCCGCGTGCGCGAGGTGTCGGCCAGCGCCGACCCGGCCACACGCACTTATCCGGTCAAGGTGGCGCTGGACACCAAAGAGCCGCCGGTGCTGGGTGCCACGGTCTATGTGCAGCCTCAGGGCCTGGGCGCGACCAACCTGCAGGTCATCAAGCTGCCGACCAGTGCGCTGCGCCAGGATGGACAAAACAGCGCGGTCTGGGTGCTCGACAAGGCCAGCATGACGGTCAGGTCGCAAACCATACAGATCGCCACCGCCGACGGTAACGAGGCGGTGATCGCTTCCGGTCTGCAGCCCGGCATGCTGGTGGTCAGCGCCGGGGTGCATGTGCTTTCGCCCGGCCAGAAGGTCACAATTTATCAGCCAAAAGTGGCTGTAGCCACCGTCCCGCCTGCGCAGACAGCTATCAATCCGATAGCGTCCGCGGCCGCTGCCACCCCCGCCGCAGCGCCTGCGAAGTGAGGCAGGCATGAACCAGGAACAACCCAAAGACGGCTTCAACCTGTCCAAATGGGCGCTGGATCATCCGGCGCTGACCCGCTACCTGATGGTGGTGCTGATGCTGCTGGGCTTTGCGGCCTACTTCCAGCTCGGCCAGGACGAGGACCCGCCATTCACCTTCCGCGCCATGGTGGTGCGCACTTACTGGCCGGGCGCGACAGCGCAGCAGGTGGCCGAGCAGGTGACCGACAAGCTCGAGCGCACGCTGCAGGAAGTGCCTTACGCCGACAAGATACGCAGCTACTCCAAGCCGGGCGAGTCGCAGATCATTTTCCAGATCAAGGATTCGTCGAAAGCCGCCGACGTGGCCGGGGTCTGGTACGCGGTGCGCAAGAAGATCGGCGACATGCGCTACACCCTGCCGGCCGGGGTGCAGGGGCCGTTTTTCAACGACGATTTCGGTGATGTCTACGGCGTGATCTACGCGCTGCAGGCCGACGGCTTCAGTTATGCCGAACTCAAGACCTTTGCCGACGACGTGCGCCAGCGCCTGCTGCGTGTGCCCGATGTCGCCAAGGTCGAACAGTTTGGCGTGCAGGATGAAAAGCTGTTCATCGAAATTTCGCAAAAACGCCTGGCCCAGCTCGGGCTGGACTTCAACCAGGTGTTGACCCAGCTCGGCCAGCAAAATGCCGTCGAGTCGGCCGGCGCCGTCCAGACCCCGCTGGACATCGTGCAGGTCCGCGTCGCGGGGCAGTTCGAGGCGATCGAGCAGTTGCGCGCCATGCCGATACGCGGCAATTCGGGCAGCCAGTTGCGCCTGGGCGACATTGCCGAGGTCAAACGCGGCTATGTGGACCCTCCTGCCGTCAAGGTGCGGCACCAGGGCCGGGAAGTGATCGCGCTGGGCGTGTCCATGGCCAAGGGCGGCGACATCATTGCGCTCGGCAAGGCGCTGAAAACCGCCACCGCAGGCATCAGCGCCAACCTGCCGGCGGGCATCGAACTGGTGCAGATCCAGGACCAGCCGACTGCCGTGGCGAGCTCGGTCAACGAGTTTGTCAAGGTGCTGATCGAGGCGGTGGTGATCGTGCTGGCCGTGAGTTTCATCGCGCTGGGTTTTCACCGGCGCCCCGGCCAGCACCCGCTGTGGAAACGTTATTACATCGACATGCGGCCCGGGCTGGTGGTGGGCATCACCATCCCGCTGGTGCTGGCGGTGACCTTTCTGGCCATGAGTTACTTCGGCATCGGACTGCACAAGATCTCACTGGGCTCGCTGATCATTGCGCTGGGCCTGCTGGTGGACGACGCCATCATTGCGGTCGAGATGATGGTGCGCAAGATGGAAGAGGGTTACGACAAGGTGCGCGCCGCGACCTTTGCCTACGAAATCACCGCCATGCCCATGCTGACAGGAACGCTGATCACAGCCGTGGGCTTCTTGCCGATTGGCCTGGCCCAATCCACCGTGGGCGAATACACCTTCGCGATTTTTGCGGTCACGGTGATTGCGCTGGTGCTGAGCTGGATCGTGTCGGTGTATTTTGTGCCCTACCTCGGCACCTTGCTGCTGAAAGCCAAGCCGCTGCCTGAAGGCGCCGCGGCCGGCCACCAGGAGCACTTCGACACACCGTTCTACAAGACTTTCCGACGCGCGGTGAACTGGTGCGTCGAATACCGCTGGATCACCATAGGCGCAACCGTGCTGTTTTTTGCGCTGGGCATTTTCGGCATGGGCAAGGTGCAGCAGCAGTTCTTCCCGGATTCGAGCCGACCCGAGATCATGGTGGACATCTGGTTCCCCGAAGGAGCCTCGTTTGCCGCCAACGAACTGACCGCCAAACGCGTCGAAGAACGGCTGCTCAAGGAAGAGGGCGTGCGCTCGGTCAGCACCTGGGTCGGTTCCGGCGTGCCGCGCTTTTACCTGCCGCTGGACCAGGTCTTCCCCCAGACCAACGTGTCGCAGTTCATCGTGTTGCCCAAAGACCTGAAAGTGCGCGAGTCGCTGCGCATCAAGCTGCCGGCCCTGCTGGCCCAGGAATTCCCGGAGGTGCGTGGCCGCATCAAGCTGCTGCCCAACGGCCCGCCGGTGCCTTACCCGGTGCAGTTCCGCGTGGTCGGCACCGATCCGCTGGTATTGCGTGACCGCGCCGATGAAGTCAAGGCCGCGATGCGTGAAAGCCCCAACACGCGGGGCGTCAACGACAACTGGAACGAGTCGGTCAAGGTGCTGCGCCTGGAAGTCGACCAGTCCAAGGCGCGTGCCCTGGGCGTGACCAGCCAGTCGATTGCCCAGGCGTCCAGAACCATCCTGGCCGGCAGCACCGTGGGCCAGTTCCGCGAGGGCGACAAACTCATCGACATCGTGCTGCGCCAGCCGCTGGACGAGCGCAACGCCATCACCGACATCGCCAACGCCTACCTGCCGACGGCCTCGGGCAAGTCGATCCCGCTGACGCAAATCGCCAAGCCGGTGTTCACCTGGGAGCCGGGCGTGATGTGGCGGGAAAACCGCGACTACGCGATCACGGTGCAGGGCGACATCGTCGAGGGCCTGCAGGGTGCAACCGTGACCGCCGAATTGCTGCCGGGCCTGAAAGCCATCGAAGCCAAATGGCAGCAAAACGGCATGAGTGGCTACCGCATCGAAGTGGCGGGCGCGGTGGAGGAAAGCAGCAAGGGTTCCAGTTCCATTGTGGCCGGCGTGCCCATCATGCTGTTCCTGACCTTTACCCTGCTGATGCTGCAACTGCACAGTTTCAGCCGCGCCATGCTGGTGTTCCTGACCGGGCCGCTGGGTATTGCCGGCGTGGCTGGGGCCTTGCTGCTGCTCGGCCGGCCTTTCGGCTTTGTGGCGCTGCTCGGCGTGATCGCCCTGATGGGCATGATCCAGCGCAACTCGGTGATCCTGATCGACCAGATCGAGCAGGACCGCGCGGCCGGTGTCCCGGCCTGGGATGCGATTGTCGAGTCGGCCGTGCGGCGCCTGCGTCCCATCGTGCTGACGGCCGCCGCCGCCGTGCTGGCCATGATCCCGCTGTCGCGCAGCGTGTTCTGGGGCCCGATGGCGGTCGCCATCATGGGCGGCCTGATTGTGGCCACCGTGCTGACCTTGCTGGCGCTGCCGGCCATGTACGCGGCATGGTTCAGGGTCAAACGCGAAACACCCGGCGTGGTGCCGGCGTAAACCGGGGCCGGGTTAACCGGCAGGCGGCGACAGCGCCGATACAGGCTAAAATAGAAAGTTGACCGATTTCAGGCGGGGGTCCGTAGGCTGAAAGCTGAGGATTCCCGTTTTTGTTTCCGGCGCGCGGGTGGCGAAATTGGTAGACGCACCAGGTTTAGGTCCTGACGTCCGCAAGGATGTGGGGGTTCGAGTCCCCCCCCGCGCACCACCAGTGAGATTTTTCAGGACGTTTGCCGCGGGGCCCTGCCGCCGCAGGCAGGCGTCTTTTACACATCCTCGATATTAGGAGTAGATCATGGCCGTGACTGTTGAAACCCTTGAAAAGCTGGAACGCAAGATGACCCTGACCCTGCCGGTCAGTGCCATCCAGTCTGAAGTTGACTCACGCCTGAAGCGCATGGCCCGCACCGTCAAGATGGACGGTTTCCGTCCGGGCAAGGTCCCGATGAATGTGGTGGCCCAGCGTTACGGCTACTCGGTGCATTACGAAGTCATGAACGACAAGGTCGGCGAAGCCTTCTCCCAGGCCGCCAACGAAGCCAAGCTGCGTGTGGCCGGCCAGCCGCGCATCAGCGAAAAGGAAGGCGCGCCCGAGGGCGAGCTGGCTTTTGATGCGGTCTTCGAGGTGTACCCCGAAGTCAAGATCGGTGACCTGGCCAATGCCGAAGTCGAAAAACTGACTTCTGAAGTCAGCGATGAAGCCATCGACAAGACCCTGGACATCCTGCGCAAGCAGCGCCGTACCTTTGCCCAGCGCGCCATGGACGCCGCTGCGCAGGACGGCGACCGCGCCACCATCGACTTCGAAGGCAAGATCGACGGCGAAACCTTTGCCGGCGGCAAGGCCGAAGACTTCCAGTTCCTGGTCGGCGAAGGCCAGATGCTCAAGGAGTTCGAGGACGCCGTGCGTGGCATGAAAAGCGGTGAATGCAAGACCTTCCCGCTGAGCTTTCCCGCCGATTACCATGGCAAGGACGTCGCAGGCAAACAGGCCGATTTCCTGGTCACCGTCAAGAAAATCGAGGCTGCGCACCTGCCCGAAGTCAACGAGGCCCTGGCCAAGTCGCTCGGCATCGCCGACGCCACGGTCGAAGGCCTGCGCGCCGATATCAAGAAAAACCTGGAGCGTGAAGTCAAGTTCCGCCTGCTGGCCCGCAACAAGAACGCGGTGATGGACGCCCTGGTGGCCCATGCCGAACTCGACGTGCCGCAGGCGATTGTCCAGGCCGAACTGGAACGCATGGTGGAAGGCGCCCGCGCCGACCTCAAGCAACGCGGCATCAAGGACGCCGACAAGGCGCCGATTCCTGACGACATCTTCCGCCCGCAAGCCGAAAAACGCGTCCGCCTGGGCCTGGTCGTGGCAGAACTGACCCGCACCCACAACCTGTTCCCCACCACCGAGCAGGTCAAGGCCCACGTGCAGGAACTCGCTTCCAGCTACGAGAAGCCTGAAGACGTGGTGCGCTGGTATTTCGGCGACGAAAAACGCATGGCCGAAGTCGAGTCCGTGGTGATCGAAAACAACGTCACCGACTTTGTCATGGGCAAGGCCAAAGTGGTGGAAAAAGCCGTGGCCTTCGACGAGTTGATGGCGCAGAACTAAATCTTCCGGCTGGCCGGCGCGCAGGCGGGGGTCAAATTTTCGGAACAGGGGCTTGCGGCTACGGCTTCAAGCCCCATTTATTTTGGGTAAAGTAGCCCCACAAATCGGAGAACACATGATTTACAACAGCGCACAGGAAATTCAGGGCCTCGGCATGGTGCCGATGGTGATCGAGCAGTCCGGCCGCGGTGAGCGGTCGTATGACATCTATTCGCGCCTTTTGAAAGAACGCGTGATTTTCCTGGTGGGCCCGGTCAACGACCAGACCGCCAACCTGGTGGTGGCGCAGCTGCTTTTCCTCGAGAGCGAGAACCCCGACAAGGACATCTCCTTCTACATCAATTCCCCGGGCGGCTCGGTGACCGCCGGCATGGCGATTTACGACACCATGCAGTTCATCAAGCCGGATGTGTCCACGCTGTGCACCGGCATGGCAGCCAGCATGGGCGCGTTCCTGCTGGCTGCCGGCACCAAGGGCAAACGCTTTTCGCTGCCCAACTCGCGTGTGATGATTCACCAGCCCTCGGGCGGCGCCCAGGGCCAGGCCACGGACATCGAAATCCATGCCCGCGACATCCTCAAGACGCGCGAACAGCTCAACCGCATCCTGGCCAACAATACCGGCCAGACGGTGGAAAAAATCGAGCGTGATACCGAACGCGATTACTTCATGTTTGCCGACGAGGCCAAGGCCTATGGTGTGGTGGACGAGGTCATCAGCAAGCGCCCCTGAGTTTCAGGCGTAAAAACCGGTCAGTTGCGATACGGCAACGGCGTTTTCTGTAACAGGAAACGCCGTTTTTTTATCGCCGGGCCGCCCCAAGATAAAAAGCTCCCCCTCGGGGGCAGCGAAGCGTGGGGGCTGAATTTATTTGGTTATCATTAGACAAAGCCCCTTTCGGGGACCCACAAAGGCACTCCATCAATGGCCGAGAAAAAAGGCTCTTCCAGCGAAAAGACCCTGTATTGCTCCTTCTGCGGCAAAAGCCAGCATGAAGTCAAAAAGCTGATCGCCGGGCCGTCGGTCTTCATCTGTGATGAATGCATCGATTTGTGCAACGAAATCATCCGTGATGAGCTGCCCGCCGGGGAAGATGTGCGCGAAACGCGCGGTGACCTGCCGACACCGCTGGAAATCAAGACAACGCTGGACGGTTATGTGATCGGCCAGGAACCGGCCAAGCGCACGCTGGCCGTGGCGGTGTACAACCATTACAAGCGTTTGCGCCACAAGGACAAGGCCAAAAAGGACGAAGTCGAGCTGACCAAGAGCAACATCCTGCTGATCGGCCCGACCGGTTCCGGCAAGACCCTGCTGGCCCAGACCCTGGCGCGCACGCTCAACGTGCCTTTCGTGATGGCCGACGCCACCACGCTGACCGAAGCCGGCTACGTCGGTGAAGACGTCGAGAACATCATCCAGAAGCTGCTGCAAAGCTGCAACTACGAAGTCGAGCGCGCGCAGCAGGGCATTGTGTACATCGACGAAATCGACAAGATTTCGCGCAAGTCCGACAACCCGTCGATCACCCGTGACGTGTCGGGCGAGGGCGTGCAACAGGCGCTGCTCAAACTGATCGAGGGCACCATGGCGTCGGTGCCGCCGCAGGGCGGCCGCAAACACCCGAACCAGGATTTCCTGCAGGTGGACACCACCAACATCCTGTTCATCTGCGGCGGGGCGTTCTCGGGGCTGGAAAAAGTCATTGAAAACCGCACCGAGGCCTCGGGCATAGGCTTCGGCGCCGCCGTCAAGAGCAAGAAGGCGCGCAGCCTGACCGAATCCTTCAAGGATGTGGAGCCGGAAGACCTGATCAAGTTCGGCCTGATTCCCGAACTGGTGGGCCGCATGCCGGTGGTTGCGACCCTGGCCGAACTGACGGAAGACGCGCTGGTGCAGATCCTGACCGAGCCGAAAAACGCGGTGGTCAAGCAGTTCAGCAAGCTCCTGTCCATGGAAGGGGTGGATCTCGAGATTCGCCCGTCCGCGCTCAAGGCGATTGCCCGCAAGGCACTGGCCCGCAAGACCGGTGCGCGGGGCCTGCGGTCCATCCTCGAGCAGTCGCTGATCGACACCATGTTTGACCTGCCCAACACCAGCAATGTCGAAAAAGTGGTGGTCGATGAATCGACCATCGAGGAAAACAAGCCGCCGCTGCTGGTTTACCGTGAGTCTGCCAAACAGGCCTGATGCCGCAGCTGGCCGGCTTGAAAACCGGCCAGCGTCCCCCACGTTCGAGGTTATTGTTGTTGCCGAACATGAAAGCCTGATACCCGTCACGATGCCAGGGCTTTCGTTCAAGGCTTACCTTTAAGGTCATATGTCCGCACAAACCACACTGCCCTCCAGCCCGATCGATCTGCCGCTGCTTCCGCTTCGCGATGTGGTGGTGTTTCCCCACATGGTGATACCTCTGTTCGTGGGCCGGCCCAAAAGCATCAAGGCGCTCGAGTCGGCCATGGAAGCCGAACGCCGCATCATGCTGGTGGCCCAGAAAACCGCAGCCAAGGACGAACCGTCGGTCGAAGACATGTTCGAGGTCGGTTGTGTGGCGACCATCCTGCAGATGCTCAAGCTGCCCGACGGCACGGTCAAGGTGCTGGTCGAGGGCCAGCAGCGCGCCAAGGTCAACAAGATCGAGGAAGGCGAGCTGCATTTCAGCGCCAATGTGACCCCGGTCGAGCCGGAAGTCGCGCTGCCCGGCGACAAGACCAGCGAGATCGAGGCGCTGCGCCGCGCGGTGATGCAGCAGTTCGACCATTACGTCAAGCTGAACAAGAAAATCCCGCCCGAAATCCTGACCTCGATTTCCAGCATCGACGATGCCGGGCGCCTGGCAGACACCATCGCCGCGCACCTTCCGCTCAAGCTGGATGCCAAGCAGGTCATCCTGGACCTGGACGCCGTCAAGGCGCGCCTCGAAAACCTCTACGAGCAGCTCGAGCGCGAGGTCGACATCCTCAACGTCGACAAGAAAATCCGCGGCCGCGTCAAGCGCCAGATGGAAAAGAACCAGCGCGACTTCTACCTGAACGAGCAGGTCAAGGCGATCCAGAAGGAACTCGGTGAAGGCGAAGAGGGTGCCGACATCGAGGAGATCGAGAAAAAAATCAAGACCGCCAAGATGCCGCAGGAGGCCCGCAAGAAGGCCGAAAGCGAGCTGAAGAAGCTCAAGCTGATGTCGCCGATGTCGGCAGAAGCCACGGTGGTGCGTACCTACATCGATGTGCTGACCGGCTTGCCGTGGAGCAAGAAGACCAAGATCAAGCATGACCTGGCCAACGCCGAAGCCGTGCTCGACGAAGACCACTACGGGCTGGAAAAGGTTAAGGACCGCATCGTGGAATACCTCGCGGTGCAGCAGCGTGTGGACAAGCTCAAGGCGCCCATCCTGTGCCTGGTCGGCCCTCCCGGCGTCGGCAAGACCTCGCTGGGACAGTCGATTGCCAAGGCGACGGGGCGCAAGTATGTGCGCATGGCGCTGGGCGGCATGCGCGACGAGGCCGAGATCCGCGGCCACCGCCGGACCTATATCGGAGCGCTGCCGGGCAAGGTGCTGCAGAGCCTGACCAAGGCCGGCACGCGCAACCCGCTGTTCCTGCTCGACGAGATCGACAAGCTGGGCACGGACTTCCGCGGCGATCCTTCGAGCGCCCTGCTCGAGGTGCTGGATCCCGAACAGAACCACACCTTTGGCGACCACTACGTCGAAGTCGATTTCGACCTGAGCGACGTGATGTTTGTGGCGACTTCCAATTCCATGAACATCCCGCCAGCCTTGCTGGACCGCATGGAAGTGATTCGCCTGTCGGGGTATACCGAGGACGAAAAAACCAGCATCGCCATGCGTTACCTGCTGCCCAAACAGCTCAAGAACAATGGGGTGAAGGACGGCGAGCTCGAGATCCAGGAGCAGGCGGTGCGCGACATCGTGCGTTATTACACGCGTGAAGCCGGTGTGCGCTCGCTGGAGCGTGAACTCTCCAAGATCTGCCGCAAGGTGGTCAAGGGCATCCAGCTCAAGAAAATGGAGCCCAAGGTCATCGTGACCGCGGACAACCTCAACGATTACCTGGGCGTGCGCAAGTTCGACTATGGCCGCGCCGAGAACCACAACCAGGTCGGCCAGGTGGTTGGCCTGGCCTGGACCGAGGTCGGTGGCGACCTGCTGACCATCGAGGCCGCCATGATGCCGGGCAAGGGTGTGATCACCCGCACCGGCTCGCTCGGCGACGTGATGAAGGAGTCGGTAGAGGCCGCACGCACGGTGGTGCGCAGCCGCGCCCGGGTGCTGGGCATCAAGGACGAGATGTTCGAGAAGCGCGACATCCATATCCACGTGCCCGATGGCGCCACCCCCAAGGACGGCCCGAGCGCCGGTGCCGCCATGACCACGGCCTTTGTATCGGCGATCACCGGCATCCCGGTGCGCGGCGATGTCGCCATGACCGGCGAGATCACCCTGCGTGGTGAGGTCACGGCCATCGGCGGGCTGAAGGAAAAGTTGCTGGCCGCTTTGCGCGGCGGCATCAAGACCGTGATCATTCCCGAAGAGAACGCCAAGGACCTGCAGGAGATTCCCGAGAACGTGAAAAACGGCCTGGAAATCGTGCCGGTCAAATGGATTGACCAGGTGCTGCAGATTGCACTGGTGCACCAGCCGGTGCCTTTGCCTGAGGAGGATCCGGCGGTGGCGGCCGCTGCCGCCCCGGCCCCGGCCGCTGAAGTGGCCGGCAGCGTCAAGCATTGATCGCGCTAATTTTCAGACTATCTTCAAACGCGCAAAAAAATACGCTATAATTTGAGGCTGTAATCGCGGGAGTAGCTCAGTTGGTAGAGCGCAACCTTGCCAAGGTTGAGGTCGAGAGTTCGAGACTCTTCTCCCGCTCCAATTCAAAAGGGCAGCACGTTAAAATGCTGTCCTTTTTCTTTGGTGCGACGGTGGTCACGCATGTGGCATGCATGGAAGACACGACAGGGCGCGGTAGCAAAGCGGTTATGCAGTGGATTGCAAATCCATCCAGGGCGGTTCGACTCCGCCCCGCGCCTCCAGATCATGCGTATTGAATTCTGGTCAACCGGGCCTCGTCAGTCGATGTGACGGGGCCTTTTTGTTTCACAATGGCAAACCCTGCCCGGGTGGTGAAATTGGTAGACACATCGGACTTAAAATCCGCCGCTTTCCTGCATAAGGGGCGTACCGGTTCGATTCCGGTCCCGGGCACCACATTTTCCCTGGCCTTCAGTTTCGTCGGCGCCTGCGCGCGAGCTCTTGCGCTGTGCAGATGTTCACCGTGTGCACCCAACTGGTTAAGATAGATTCCATGGCCCGCTACAACACCCCTCCCTTTGAAATCCACGTGCACGGCGACGTGCCCCTGCGCGACGATGTTGGCTTCGGGCAGTTGCAGGACGCGCTCAAGCCGCTGTGGGCCTATGCCGGCGCCAAGTCGCTGGCGGACGGCGCGGCCAGCGTGTACGAGGAGGAGCCCGGCATACGTTTCGACGCGCAGCAGCACCTGTTGCAGCTGTGCTGGACGGTTGCGGGTGACGAGGACTTCCGGCAGGTGCTCGATGAAGTCTGCATGGCCCTCAACGAGATGGCCGTCAGTGGCGCGCCGATTGAAGTGACTTTTTACGATGCCGACTTCGATGAAGACGAAGAGCGTGACGGTGCGGAAGCCCGGGACGACTTTGCGATGTATTTTGTCGGCCCCACGCCGGCAGCCATCATGCAGGTCCAGCGCGACCTGCTGGTGCAGGACATGATTGGCCTGATGGAGCGGCATTTCGACGCCACCGAACTCGGCGACGTTGTCGCGGCGGTGGACAAGCTGTTCGAGCAGCGCTTTGAAACCCTGGTCAACTCCATGCAGCTCGGCAGGCCGCCCCGTGGCATGGGCGGACCGCAGGGCGGTTCCGGCCATGGGGGCGGCGGGCGCAAGCCGCGTCATCTGCACTGATACCGATGCCGGCGAGCCTGCCGGCCTTATTTTTCCGGCTTCAGGCCCAGCCCGGCCAGGTAGATGTCCATCACGTCCTGACCCACGGCGACCAGGTCGAAGGCGTCGCGGTCGAGCAGCCAGTTCTGGATCAGGCCGTCGATGATGGCATGCAGGCCTTCGGCGCAGGTGGCGACCGGCGCCGCCAGTGTGATGGACCGGTGCCGGGCCGCGGCGCCGAGGCCATGCTGCACCCTGGACAGGAAATTGCTGCGTACGGCAAGGTGGCGCGCGCGCACTGCCTGAAGCTCATCGACGTATTCAACCTTCTGGGTGGCCACTTCCAGCACGCGCCGTGTCTGTGGATCGCTAGCAATCCGCATCAGCGCACCGCGCACGCCAAGGCAAAGCTGGGTCAGCGGATCGATACCGCTGTCATCGCCGACATCCTCGAGGGATTGTTCCAGCGGCAGCGTGACACGCTCCATCATCGCGTTGAACAGGTCGGCTTTGTCCTTGAAATGCCAGTAAATCGCGCCCCGGCTGGTGCCGGCCTGCCGGGCGATGTCGTTGAGCGAGGTCCGTGACACCCCTTGAGCCTGAAACAACAGCTCGGCTGCATCCAGCAGGCTGTGGCGGGTGGCGAGGGCGTCTTCCTTGGTGCGGCGAGCCAAAATTCTTGTCCTGTGATTTAATTTTGTAAGGATCCCGAATATACATTCATAAATGTATGTAAAATTCGATCCTCGTGAAAACCCTTGGTTTTGGGCAAGAGTTCCTCGCTGAACAGCTTTCCATTCCTTTTTTTCTCATTCCTGCACCCGCCATTCTTCAAGGAAGCAGCATGCCGACGTTGAGCCTGATCAAGCCTTATTCATCCACTCAACAAGCGCTGGGACATGGCCGCGTGCAGAAAATCGTGCTGGCAGCCGCGCTGGGCCTGAGCCTCGTGGCGTGTGGCAAGGGCGGTAACGGCAGTGGTCCCGGTGCCGGCGCGGCGCCGCCGCCCGCCGAAGTCGGTGTGGTGACGGTCAGCCAGGGCGATGTGGGGCTGGTGACGGAGCTGCCGGGCCGGCTCGAAGCCTCGCGCGTCGCGCAGGTGCGCGCGCGCGCTGCCGGCATCCTGCAGAAGCGCCTGTTTCGCGAAGGCAGCGACGTCAAGGCCGGCCAGCCGCTGTTCACCATCGATTCCGCACCTTACGCAGCCCAGGTGGCCAGCGCCAAGGCCGGCCAGGCGCGTGCCGAGGCCAACCTGGCCCAGGCGAGCGCGCTGGCCGAACGCTACAAGCCGCTGGTGGCAGCCAATGCAATCAGCAAGCAGGAATATGCCAATGCGGTGGCGGCGCAGAAACAGGCCGAGGCCGATGTTGCGGTTGGCCGTGCCAATGTGCAGACAGCCAGCATCAACCTCGGTTATGCCGCGGTGACGGCGCCGATCTCGGGACGTATCGGCCGCGCGCTGGTCACCGAAGGCGCGCTGGTGGGCCAGGGCGAAGCCACCCAACTCGCCGTGATCCAGCAGATCAACCCCATGTATGTGAACTTCACCCAGTCCGCGTCGGAAGTCATGAAGTTGCGCAGCGGTCTGGAAAGCGGCCAGTTCAAGCGTGCCGGAAGCGGCCAGGCCGCCAGTGTGCGCATCGTTCTGGAAGACGGTACTGAATACGACAAGACCGGCCGCCTGCTGTTTTCAGACCTCACGGTCGATGCCACCACCGGCCAGATCACCCTGCGCGCCGAGGTGCCCAACCCCACCGGCAACCTGTTGCCCGGCCTGTATGTGCGTGTGCGGCTGGAGCAGGCGCAAGCCACCAATGCCATCACCCTGCCGCAGCAGGCCGTCACCCGCAGCGCCCAGGGCGACACCGTGATGGTGGTGGGTGAGGACGGCAAGGTCAGCCCGCGCACCATCAAGATCGGTTCTGCCAAGGGCAACCAGTGGGTGGTGCTGGACGGCCTGAAGACCGGCGAGAAGGTCATGGTCGACGGCTTCCAGAAACTGCAACCCGGCGCCACCGTGAAACCGGTGCCCTGGCAGCCGGCAGGGACGGCTCCGGCCCCCGCAGCTTCTGCTTCTGCGCCAGCCGCTGCTGCTTCGGCAGCCGCGAAATAAGGAGGCCGCCGCATGGCCAGGTTTTTTATCGACAGGCCCATTTTTGCCTGGGTGATCGCGCTGTTCATCAGCGTCATGGGCGGCGTGGCCATCACGCAGCTGCCGATTTCGCAGTACCCGCCGGTGGCACCGCCCGCCATCGTCATCAGCGTCGCCTACCCGGGTGCCTCGGCCCAGACGCTGGAAGACAGCGTGTTGTCCGTGATCGAGCGCGAGATGAACGGCTCGCCCGGCCTGATCTACATGGAGTCGGTGGCGCAGGCCAACGGCACCGGCACCATCACCGTCAGCTTCCAGCCGGGCACCAACGCGGATCTGGCGCAGGTCGATGTGCAGAACCGCCTGTCGCGCGCCACGCCGCGCCTGCCGCAGGCCGTGACGCAGCAGGGCGTGCGCGTGGACAAGTCGCGCTCGAACTTCCTGCTGTTCACCATGCTGTCGTCGAGCAACCCGGCGATCGACCCGATTGCGCTGGGCGACTACGCGTCGCGTACGGTGGTGCCCGAGCTGCAGCGCCTGCCCGGCATCGGCCAGGCCCAGCTGTTCGGCTCCGAGCGCGCCATGCGTGTCTGGATCGATCCGGCCAAGCTGGCGGGCTTCAACCTGTCCTCGTCCGACGTCACCAGCGCCATTCGGGCGCAGAACGCGCAGGTGGCCTCGGGCACGATTGGCGACCTGCCCAATATCGGCGGCCAGGGGATTTCCGCCACCGTGGTGGTCAACGGCCAGCTGGCCAACGTCGAGCAGTTCGGCAACATCGTGCTGCGTGCCAACAGCGACGGCTCGACGGTGCGGCTCAAGGACGTGGCCCGCCTCGAACTCGGCGGCCAGGCTTATGCGACCTCGGCACGGCTGAACGGCCAGCCCGCCGTGGGTATTGGTGTCCAGCTGTCGCCCAGCGGCAATGCCCTGGCCTCGGCCAAGGCGGTACGCCAGAAGATGGCCGAGCTGGAGCGCTATTTCCCGCAGGGCGTGAGCTGGAGCATTCCCTACGACAGCTCGCGTTTTGTGCAGATCTCGATCTCGCAGGTGGCCGTGACGCTGCTGGAAGCGGTGGCACTGGTGTTCCTGGTGATGTTCCTGTTCCTGCAGAACTGGCGCTACACCGTGATCCCGACCATCGTGGTGCCCATCGCCCTGCTGGGGACCTTCGGCACCCTGCTGGCCCTCGGCTTTTCGATCAACGTGCTGACCATGTTCGGCATGGTGCTGGTGATCGGTATCGTGGTCGATGATGCGATCGTGGTGGTCGAGAACGTCGAGCGCATCATGAGCGAAGAGGGCCTGTCCCCGCTGGAAGCCACGCGCAAGGCCATGAAGCAGATCTCGGGCGCCATCGTCGGCGTGACCGTGGTACTGATCTCGGTGTTTGTGCCGCTGGCCTTTTTTACCGGATCCACCGGCAACATCTACCGCCAGTTCTCGGCGGTGATGGTGGCTTCGATCGGCTTCTCGGCCTTTCTGGCGCTGTCGCTCACGCCGGCCCTGTGCGCGACGCTGCTCAAGCCGGTCGAGGCCGGCCACCATCATGAAAAGCGCGGCTTCTTCGGCTGGTTCAACCGCGCTTTCTCGCGAACCGCCAAGGGTTACGAAAGCGTGGTCGCGCGCATCCTCAAACGCGCCGCACGTTACCTCGTGATTTACGTTGCGATCATTGCGGCCGTGGCGGTGGTTTACATGCGCCTGCCGACCTCTTTCCTGCCCGGTGAGGACCAGGGCAACATCCTGGTCAACGTGCAACTGCCGCCCGGCGCGACGCAGGAGCGCACGCTGTCGGTGATGAAACAGGTGGAGGGCTACCTGCTCAAGCAACCCGAAGTGCAAAGCATGGTCAGCGTGCTGGGCTTCAGCTTTTCGGGCCAGGGCCAGAATGCGGCGCTCGCCTTTGTGACGCTAAAGGACTGGGGCGAACGCGAGGGGCAGGGCCAGTCGGCCGCTGGGCTGGCGGGCCGTGCTTTCGGCGCGCTCTCGGGCATCCGGGATGCCTTCATCTTCCCGCTGAGCCCGCCGCCGATTCCCGAACTCGGTACCGCCAGCGGTTTCACCTTCCGCCTGCAGGATCGCGGCGGTGCCGGGCATGACGCGCTGCTGGCGGCGCGCAACCAGTTGCTGGGCATGGCCGGCAAAAGCCCGGTGCTGACGCAGGTCCGGCCCGATGGCCTGGAAGACGGGCCGCAACTGCAGATCGACATCGACCGGGACAAGGCCAACGCGCTGGGGGTTTCGTTTGATGCGATCAACGCCACGCTGTCCACCGCGCTGGGTTCGTCTTACGTGAACGATTTCCCCAACCAGGGACGGCTGCAGCGGGTGGTGGTGCAGGCCGATGCGCCTGCGCGCATGCAGCCGGACGATCTGCTGCGACTTTATGCGAGCAACGCCCAGGGCCGGCCGGTGCCGTTGTCGGCCTTTGCATCCACGCGCTGGGTCACCGGCGCGCAGCAGACCATACGCTACAACGGTTATCCCGCGATGCGCATCTCGGGCTCGGCGGCGCCGGGCTACAGCTCGGGGGCGGCGATGGCCGAGATGGAAACCCTCGCAGCCAGACTGCCGGCAGGTTTTGGTTTCGAATGGACCGGCCAGTCGCGTGAGGAAAAACTGGCCGGCTCGCAGGCGCTGATCCTCTACGGTTTCGCCATCCTCGCGGTGTTCCTGTGCCTGGCGGCACTTTACGAAAGCTGGAGCATCCCGCTGGCGGTGATCCTGGTGGTGCCGCTGGGTGTGCTGGGCGTGCTGCTGGCGACGCTGCTGCGTGCCTACTCGAACGACGTGTACTTCCAGGTCGGGCTGATCACCATCATCGGGCTGTCGGCGAAAAACGCGATCCTGATCATCGAGTTTGCGAAAGACCTCGAGGCCCAGGGCAAAAGCGCCATCGAATCGGCACTGGCCGCGGCGCACATGCGCTTCCGGCCCATCGTGATGACCTCGCTGGCCTTCATGATGGGTGTGCTGCCGCTGGCGATCGCCACCGGCGCCGGCTCGGCCAGCCAGCGCGCCATCGGCACCGGCGTGATAGGCGGCATGGTCACGGGTACCGCGCTGGCGGTGATTTTTGTGCCGGTGTTTTTTGTGGTGGTTCGCGGCCTGTTCAAGAGCAGCGAACGCCAGAAGAGGATGTATGCCGAGCATGCCCACGCGGCCGGTATCGACGGAGACGACAACCATGAAGCCAAACCCCATGCGTAAGATCCCGCTGGCCCGCCTGCTGTCGCTGGGTGCCGCCGCCTTGCTGGCCGGCTGCTCGATGGCGCCCACCTATGAACGGCCCGCTGCGCCGATTGCCACCGACTGGCCCGGCCTGCGCCTGTCGACCTCGCTGGCCAGTGTGCCCCCGGCCGCGTCGGCGGCGGTGCGGACGGTGTCGGCTGCTGACATCGAGTGGCAGAGTTTTTTCAGCGACACCAGGCTGCGCCTGCTGATTGATGCAGCGCTGCGCAACAACCGCGACCTGCGCATCGCCGCGCTCAACATCGAGCAGGCGCGGGCGCAGTTCCAGATCCGGCGTGCCGACCAGTTCCCGACGGTGGGCGCTTCGGCGACCGGCACGCGCCAGCCCGCCGCCAGCGGAAATGGGAGCATCTCCAGCGTGTACACCGCCGGCCTGGCCATGACCTCCTACGAGATCGATTTTTTCGGCCGTGTCGCCAGCCTCAAGGACGCCGCGCTGGCGCAGTACCTGGCCACCGAGGAGGGCCGCAAGACCACGCAAATCAGCCTGATTGCGACGGTGGCCAACACGTATTTGAGCCTGCTGGCCGACGAAGAGCTGCTGGCCATCACCGAGCAGACGCTGGCCACCCGCGAGGAGTCCTTCAAGCTGAGCCAGCTGCGTTTTGACAACGGTATCACTTCCGAACTCGACCTGCGCCAGGCCGAGTCGCTGGCCGAGGCCGCGCGCATCAGCCGCGCGCAGCTGCAGCGCCAGCGCGCGCAGGACGAGAACCTGCTGACCCTGCTGGTGGGCCAGCCGCTGAGCGGCGAACTGGCAGCGGCCTTGCCGCGCGGCCAGGCGCTGGCCGATGCGCCGCTGATGGTGGACGTGCCTGCCGGACTGCCGTCGGACCTGCTGACCAAGCGGCCCGACATTCGCCAGGCCGAGCAGCAATTGCTGGCGGCCAACGCCAACATCGGCGCCGCGCGCGCCGCGTTTTTCCCGCGCATTTCACTGACGGCTTCGGCCGGCAGCGTCAGCACCCACCTGTCGGGCCTGTTCGAGAGCGGCAGCTACGGCTGGACGCTGGCGCCGCAGCTGTTTTTGCCCCTGTTCGATGCTGGCCGCAACCGCGCCGGCCTGGACTCGGCCAATGTGAACCGCGACATCGCGGTGGCGCAGTACGAAAAAGCCATCCAGACGGCGTTTCGCGAGGTGGCCGATGCGCTGGCCGGCCGCGCCACCCTGGGCGAGCAGTTGCGCGCGCAACAGGCGCAGGCCGATGCCGAAGGTGTGCGCTTCAAGCTGTCGGACCTGCGTTACCAGAACGGCATCGCCAGCCAGCTCGACCTGCTGGATGCGCAGCGCTCGGTGTTTGCGGCGCGCCAGGCGGTGGTGCAGACCCGGCTGCTGCAACTGCAGAACCAGGTCACCCTGTACAAGACCCTGGGCGGCGGCTGGAAGGAACCCGCAGCAACGCCCTAGGCTAAGCGGCCTGCGCCTCTGCCGTGAGCTGGTCGGCAAAGGCGTGGTTGACGTCGCGGTGGCCGGCTTCGTCGTCGCGCACCACCAGGATCACGTCGCGCAGGCGCGCATCGGGCGCCAGCTTCCAGTAGGCGATGGCGATCTGCGGCGCCGGCACATTCTCGTAGACGCCGCTGTCGATGCCGGCCAGGTACTCGGTGTAGCTGTAGACCGCTTCTTCCTCGAAGTAGCCGACCAGCCGGTGCGCGGTGCGCGGCGACACCAGGTAGAGCAGAAAAAACAGGTTGTAGAAAACGCCCTGGGCCAGCATCACCATCCAGCGTTCCAGCCGGCTGGGGTTCGCGATGTGCACAAAGGTCATCAGGTGCATGCGTTCGTTTTCGGCCTCGTCGAGCAACTGGCGTATCCAGCCCTCGTCGTCCTTCATGCTGCGCAGCGATTTCAGGTGGATCAGCGCGCCGCCGACCATGCCGGGGACGGCCGCGACGGTCTCCAGCACCACCGCGCGGTTGCCGTAACGCCCGGCAAAAAAAGTGTCCGCCAGGAAACGCAGAAAGCGCGTGGTGCGCCAGGCAAAACGGTCTGAAAAATCCGATTGCGGGTGGTGGGGGGCTGGGGATGGCGTGCTGCCGGGCATGGGGGAGTCTCCTGAAACGAAGGTGGGCAGCTTGCTTTCAGATCGCGGAGCGACTGCGTCACGCCGAGGAATGCGAGGAGATGCAAATCCGGAACTGCGCGCGCCCGTCGGCGGGCACGTTTTTTCATTGGAACACGGATAGGGCGGAAAAGCTTTTACCGCACTGAAGCAAAGGACTTTTGGGCCTCCCGCCCAATATTGGCGTGCGTAAGCAGCTATCAAAAGCGTAGCGATCAGACCGGCAAGCCGCAGGGTCTTGCACGCAACGCCGGCTGACATCTGCATGCTTTATGCTGCGCTTTATTTCCAGGAGCGGTGCCATGGCCCTTTTTTCGCAGGATGCCCTGAATCCCGGCGTGCGCAAGCGCGAGGTGTTCGGCTGGGCCATGTACGACTTTGCCAACTCGGGCTACACCACGGTGGTGATCACCGCCGTGTTCGCCGCCTATTTCGTGGGCGGTATTGCACAAAAGGCCGAGTGGGCCACGTTCGCCTGGACCGCGGCGCTCAGCGTGTCCTATGCGATTGTCATGCTGACCATGCCCAGCCTGGGCGCTTATGCCGACCTGCGTGCCGCCAAAAAGCGGCTGCTGATGATCACGACGACGGGCTGCGTGGTGAGCACCGCCGCATTGGCACTGGCCGGCCCCAGCAGTGTGGCCTTTGCGATCCTGCTGATCATTGTGTCGAACACCTTTTTTGCCTGGGGCGAGTCACTGACGGCCGCCTTCCTGCCGGAGCTGGCGCGCACCGACGCCCTGGGCAAGGTCAGCGGCTGGGGCTGGGCGTTTGGCTACTTCGGCGGCATGCTGGCACTCGGCATCTGCCTGGGCTATGTCTTGTGGGCCCAGGCGCGCGGCATCCCGGCCGATCAGTTTGTTCCCGTCACCATGCTGATCACCGCCGTTATCTACGGGCTGGCGTCGCTGGTGACCTTTCGCCTGCTCAAGGAAAGGGCCCAACCCAACCCGGCGGCATTGCAGCAGGGCGGCTTGAAGGCCTCCCTGGCGCAGTTGCACCGGACCTTTGGCCAGGCCAGGCGCTACCAGGACTTCATGTGGCTGCTGGCCTGTGCGGTGTTCTACCAGGGCGGCGTCGCCGTGGCGATTGCGCTGGCCGCGATTTACGCCGAACAGGTGATCGGGTTTCAGCCGCAGGAAACCATGGTGCTGATCTTCGTCCTCAACTTTGCCGCCGCCGGCGGCGCTTTCGCTTTCGGCTACTTCCAGGACCGCATCGGCCACAAGCTGGCGCTGGGCATCACGCTGGTCGGCTGGATCGCCACCTGTGTGATTGCCGCCATCACCACCACCAAGGGCGGCTTCTGGTATGCGGCGGCCATCGCCGGTGTGTGCATGGGGTCCAGCCAGTCCGCCGGCCGGGCCATGGCCGGCATGTTTTCACCCAGGCGGCAACTGGCCGAGTTTTACGGCCTGTGGACGTTCGCCATCCGGCTGGCCAGCATCATCGGCCCGCTGAGTTACGGCGCCATCACCTGGATGACCGGGGGCGACCAGCGTATCGCCATCCTGTCGACGGCCGTGCTGTTTGCCGTGGGCCTGGTGCTGCTGGTGCCGGTCAACATGCAACGCGGACGCCAGGCCGCCCAGGCGGCGGACGAGCAGGGCTGAGCGTCAGCGTACGGCGTCACAGCGCCAGCTGCGCTGACGGGAGATCCAGCGCCAGCCAGCGCTGCACCGCGGTTTGCAGGGCCAGCGGCTGGCCCGTGCTGAATAGCCTGAGCTGGCCCGGTCCCCCCGGCGTGCCGCCAGGCAAGTCGGCAGGCAAACGCGCACGGGTCTGGCGCGCGACCGGCGCGCCGGTGTCCACGAAGTGCACGTCCGGCCCGAGCAGCTTGCGCAGGACCTCACCGGCAAACGGATAGTGGGTACACCCCAGCACCAGCGTGTCGATCTCGCCCGGTTTCAAGCCAAATCGGCCCATGGCGCCCGTGTGGCGTGCGCAGGCAGCTATCAATTCAGGAGCACTTGGGGCCCCGGCAGCGGCCTGTTCGATGGCCTCCGCCAGGCCGTCGCAGGGCCTGAGCACAAACTCGGCCTGGGTGGACAGGCTGGCCAGCAAGGCCTGGAAGCGGGGGCTGCCCAAGGTGCCGCGGGTCGCCATCACGCCGATGCGCCCGGTTTTGCTGAGCGCGACGGCCGGTTTGAGCGCCGGCTCCACCCCGATGATGGGCAGATGCGGGTGCTCTGCGCGCAACACATCGATGGCCGCGGCGGTGGCGGTGTTGCAGGCGACCACCAGCGCCTGCACGCCCTGGCCCAGCAGCCAGGCGGTGAGGGCGCGTGAACGCGCGATCACATGCTCCGCATCACGCTCACCATACGGCGCGTGACCGCTGTCGGCGATGTAGATGAAGTCCTGCTGCGGCAGTTCGGCGCGCAACGCCTGCAGCACGCTCAGGCCGCCCAGGCCGCTGTCGAAGACGCCGATGGGCCCTGCGCGCACAGTTCAGGCCGCGGCGACCGCGATGCCCTTGAACTCGCCGGTGGCGATTTTCTTTTGCCATTCGGCCGGGCCGGTGATGTGGGCGCTGGTACCGCCGGCGTCCACCGCCACGGTCACCGGCATGTCGACCACGTCGAACTCGTAAATCGCTTCCATCCCCATGTCGGCAAAACCGACGACCTCGGCGTGTTTGATCGCCTTGGAGACCAGGTAGGCGGCGCCGCCCACGGCCATCAGGTAGGCGCTTTTGTGTTTCTTGATCGCCTCGATGGCGACCGGGCCGCGTTCGGCCTTGCCTATCATGGCGATCAGTCCGGTCTCGGCCAGCATCATCTCGGTGAAACCATCCATGCGGGTGGCTGTGGTCGGGCCGGCCGGGCCGACCGCTTCGCCGGCCACCGGGTCGACCGGACCCACGTAATAAATCACGCGGTTGGCAAAGTCCACCGGCAGTTTTTCGCCCTTGGCCAGCATGCCCTGGATGCGTTTGTGGGCAGCGTCGCGGCCGGTCAGCATCTTGCCGCTGAGCAGCAGGGTATCGCCGGGCTTCCAGCTGGCAACTTCCGCCTTGGTCAGGGTGTTGAGGTCGACCTTTTTGCTCTTCTGGTAGTCGGGCGCCCACTCGACTTTGGGCCACAGGTCCAGCGAGGGCGGGTCGAGGTAGACCGGGCCGCTGCCGTCCATCACGAAGTGGGCATGGCGCGTCGCGGCGCAGTTCGGGATCATGGCTACCGGCTTGCTCGCCGCATGCGTCGGGTACATCTGGATCTTCACGTCCAGCACCGTGGTCAGGCCGCCCAGGCCCTGCGCGCCTATGCCCAGCGCGTTGACCTTGTCGAACAGCTCCAGCCGCAGTGCCTCGACCTTGCTGAGTTCGGCGCCGGACGCCGCCTTGGCCTGCAGTTCATACATGTCGAGGTCGTCCATCAGCGACTCCTTGGCCATCAGCACGGCTTTTTCGGCGGTGCCGCCTATGCCTATGCCCAGCATGCCGGGCGGGCACCAGCCGGCGCCCATGGTCGGCACGGTCTTGAGCACCCAGTCGACGATGGAGTCGCCCGGGTTGAGCATGGCCATCTTGCTTTTGTTCTCGCTGCCGCCGCCCTTGGCCGCCACGGTGACTTCGACGGTATTGCCCGGAACGATCTCGGTGAAGATCACCGCCGGCGTGTTGTCCTTGGTGTTCTTGCGGTCGAAATGCGGGTCGGCCACCACCGAGGCGCGCAGGGTGTTGTCGGGGTGGTTGTAGCCGCGCCGCACACCTTCGTTGACCGCGTCGTCGATGCTGCCGCTGAAGCCTTCCCAGCGCACATCCATGCCGACCTTGAGGAAGACGTTGACGATGCCGGTGTCCTGGCAAATCGGCCGGTGGCCGGTGGCGCTCATCCGGCTGTTGGTCAGGATCTGCGCAATTGCGTCTTTCGCCGCCGGGCTCTGCTCGCGCTCGTAGGCGCGCGCCAGGTGCGCGATGTAGTCGGCCGGGTGGTAATAACTGATGAACTGCAGCGCGGCGGCGACGGATTCGATGAGGTCGGCTTGTTTGATCGTGGTCATGGTCTGGTGATGTGTGGGGATGGCTGTTCAGGAGCGGGTCCCTGTGCTAGGGTGGGCGCCCAATCCCGTATTTTGACAGGTCAGCCCAGCCCATGACGACACGCACCGAACGCGACACTTTTGGCCCCATCGAGGTACCCGCCGACCGGCTGTGGGGTGCGCAGACCCAGCGCTCGCTGCAGAATTTCGACATCTCCGGCGAGTTGCAGCCGCGCGAGATCATCCGGGCGCTGGTCCAGGTCAAGCGCTCGTCGGCCGCGGTGAACCACGCGCTGGGTTTGCAGGATGAACACAAGACAAAAGCCATCATCGCCGCCGCCGACGAAGTGATGGCCGGCCAGCATGCGCAGGAGTTCCCGCTGGTGGTGTGGCAGACCGGCTCCGGCACCCAGACCAACATGAACGTCAACGAGGTGCTGGCCAATCGCGCCAGCGAGCTCCTCGGTGGCGAGCGCGGCGAAAGCCGGCGTGTGCATCCCAACGACGACGTGAACCGCAGCCAGTCGTCGAACGACGTGTTCCCGACCGCCATGCATGTGGCGGCGGTCGATGCCATCACCCACAAGCTGCTGCCGGCGATGGCGAAGCTGCGCGGCACGCTGGCCCAAAAAGCGCAGGACTTCGACAGCATCGTCAAGATTGGCCGCACCCATTTGCAGGACGCGACGCCGCTGACCCTGGGCCAGGAGTTTTCCGGCTACGTGGCGCAGCTGGCGCACTGCGACAAACATGTACGCGCCGCCTTGCCGCACCTGTGCGAACTGGCCCTGGGCGGCACCGCCGTCGGCACCGGCCTGAATGCGCCCCGGGGTTATGCCGAACAGGTGGCGGCCGAGCTGGCGCGTTTGACCGGTTTGCCGTTTGTGACCGCACCGAACAAGTTCGAAGCCATGGCTTCCTGCGACGCGCTGGTCCATGCCCACGGCGCGCTGAAAACCCTGGCCGCCAGCCTGATGAAAATCGCCAACGACGTGCGCTGGCTGGCCAGCGGGCCGCGCAGTGGCATCGGTGAATTGTCGATTCCGGAGAACGAACCGGGCTCGTCCATCATGCCCGGCAAGGTGAATCCGACCCAGAGCGAGGCGGTCACCATGTTGTGCTGCCAGGTCTTCGGCAACGACGTCGCCATCAACTTCGGCGGCGCCTCGGGCAACTTCGAGCTCAATGTGTTCCGGCCCATGATCGCCCACAACTTTTTGCAGAGCGTGCGCCTGCTGGCCGATGGCATGGTCAGTTTCAACGAGCACTGTGCCGTCGGGATCACGCCCAACCGTGAGCGCATCGCCGAACTGGTGGACCGCTCGCTGATGCTGGTGACCGCGCTGAACCCGCACATCGGTTACGACAAGGCGGCGTTCATCGCCAAGAAGGCGCACCAGGAGGGCAGCAGCCTGCGCGATGCGGCCATTGCATCCGGCCACGTGACGGCGGATCAGTTCGATGCCTGGGTGGTGCCGAAAAACATGACCGGACGCCGGTGAGATGCCCCGGGGCCGCTATTGAATTTATAGCTGCTTACGCTGGTCGGATAAGGGCTGGATGCCAATTTGGCATGAAAAAAGGGCCGCGAGGCCCTTTTTTGACACCAGCCGTTTCTGGCGGCTCAGTGTTTTTGCGAGGCTGCCGCAATGCCCGACATGATCTTGTCGGTGTAGGCAATGGCCAGGGCCGACAGCAGGAAGGTGATGTGGATCACGGTTTGCGCGATCAGGACCTGTTCGCTGTAGTTTGCCGCGTTGATGAAGGTTTTCAGCAGGTGGATGGAGCTGATGCCGATGATGGCGGTTGCCAGCTTGACTTTCAGCACCGAGGCGTTGACATGGCTCAGCCACTCCGGCTGGTCGCGGTGACCCTGCAGGTTCATCCGGCTCACAAAGGTCTCGTAGCCGCCGACGATCACCATGATCAGCAGGTTGGAGATCATGACCACGTCGATCAGCGCCAGCACCACCAGCATGATTACCGTCTCGTTGAGCGAGGTGATGGGCGCATCGGTCTTGTAGCCTATGCTGGTTACCAGCGCCTGCAGCGCGGTCTGGCTGCCGAAAACCGCTTCGATCAGGTGCAGAAGTTCAACCAGGAAGTGAAACACGTACACGCCCTGGGCGGCGATCAGCCCGATGTACAGCGGCAACTGCAGCCAGCGGCTGGCAAAAATGAAGTTTGGAATCGGGCGCAGCGGTGAGGCTTTGGGGAGGTCGGGCTTGGGATCGGACATGGTTTTATGAGGGTTTGTACGGACTGTGCGGATTGTAGGGCCGCCGCCCATCCGGGCCCGCTTGGGGTTAAATCAGCCAGTCAGTGGACTGTAAGTGCTGAATATGACATTAGCACGCATCAACAACGACCTGAGGAGACAAGCCACCATGAACGCGCCTTCATCCGCCATCGAGTCCACACTGGTTGAAAACCGGGTCTTCTTCCCCAACCCCGAACTGGCGAAATCCGCCCGCATTTCCGGCATGGACGCCTACCAGGCGCTGTGCGCCGAGGCTGAACAAGACTTCGAGGGATTCTGGGCCCGGCTGGCGCGCGAGAACCTCAGCTGGAAAAAACCCTTCACCCAGATCCTGGACGAGTCCAACGCGCCCTTCTACAAATGGTTTGCAGACGGCGAACTCAATGCCTCGTACAACTGCCTGGACCGGCATCTCGGCACCGCCACCGAGAACAAGAAGGCCATCATTTTCGAGAGCGACGACGGCAAGGTCACCAACGTCACTTACAAAGAGCTGCACGGCAAGGTCTGCCAGTTCGCCAACGCGCTCAAGGCCATGGGCATCAAAAAGGGCGACCGCGTCATCATCTACATGCCGATGACGGTGGAGGGCGTGGTGGCCATGCAGGCCTGCGCGCGCATAGGCGCGACCCACTCGGTGGTGTTCGGCGGCTTTTCCGCCAAGAGCCTGCAGGAGCGCATCCAGGACGCGGGCGCGGTGGCCGTCATCACCGCCAACTTCCAGCTGCGCGGCGGCAAGGAGCTGCCCCTCAAGGCCATCGTCGATGAAGGCATCGCCATGGGCGGCTGCGAGTCCATCAAGAACGTGATCGTCTACCAGCGCACGGCCACCGCCTGCAACATGGTCGCCGGGCGCGACAGCCTGATGCACGAGGTCACGGCGAAACAGCCGGCCACCTGCGAGCCCGAGTTCGTCGGCGCCGAACACCCGCTGTTCATCCTCTACACCTCCGGCTCCACCGGCAAGCCCAAGGGCGTGCAGCACAGCACCGGCGGCTACCTGCTGTGGGCCAAGCTGACCATGGACTGGGCTTTCGACATCCAGCCCTCCGACGTGTTCTGGTGCACCGCCGACATCGGCTGGATCACCGGCCACACCTATGTGGCCTACGGTCCGCTGGCCGCTGGCGCGACCCAGGTCATTTTCGAAGGCATCCCGACCTTCCCGAACGCCGGACGCTTCTGGCAGATGATCGAAAAACACAAGGTCACGATTTTCTACACGGCGCCGACCGCGATCCGTTCGCTGATCAAGGCCGCAGAGGGTGATGAGAAGGTGCACCCGGCGCGCTCCGACCTCAGCAGCCTGCGCATCCTCGGCTCGGTCGGCGAGCCCATCAATCCCGAAGCCTGGATGTGGTACTACAAAAACGTCGGCGGTGAGCGCTGCCCGGTGGTCGACACCTTCTGGCAGACCGAGACCGGCGGCCACATGATCACGCCGCTGCCCGGCGCCACGCCGCTGGTGCCCGGCAGTTGCACCTTGCCGCTGCCCGGCATCATGGCGGCGATTGTGGATGAACTCGGCAAGGACGTGCCCAATGGTTCCGGCGGCATGCTGGTCGTCAAGCGCCCCTGGCCTTCGATGATCCGCACCATCTGGAACGACCCCGAGCGCTTCAGGAAAAGTTATTTCCCCGAGGAGATGGGCGGCACCTATTACCTGGCCGGCGACGGCGCGGTGCGCAGCACGGACCGCGGTTATTTCCGCATCACCGGCCGCATCGACGATGTGCTCAATGTGTCCGGTCACCGCATGGGCACCATGGAGATCGAGTCCGCGCTGGTCTCGCATTCGGCGCTGGTCGCCGAAGCGGCGGTGGTGGGCCGTCCCGACGACCTGACCGGCGAGGCCATCGTGGCCTTCGTGGTGCTCAAGCGCTCGCGCCCGACAGGTGACGAGGCCAAGGCGATTGCGAAAGAACTGCGCGACTGGGTCGGCAAGGAAATCGGCCCGATCGCGAAGCCGAAGGACATCCGCTTCGGCGACAACCTGCCCAAGACCCGCAGCGGAAAAATCATGCGCCGCCTGCTGCGCGGAATCGCCAAAGGTGAAACCGCCCCCCAGGACACCTCGACTTTGGAAAACCCCGCCATCCTCGATCAGCTGTCTGAAAACCTGTGAACCTTGGGTCCGCCATGAAAAAAGCCCGCTGACAGCGGGCTTTTTTGTGTGCCGGAGGTCCGGGCTTATTTCTGCGTCATCACCCAGGCAGCCAGTTTTTTGGCGTCGTCGGCATTGACCTGCGCATTGGCGGGCATGGGCACCGGGCCCCAGACGCCGGAGCCACCCTTGATGATCTTGCTGGCCAGCTTGTCCACAGCGTCTTTTTGGCCGGCGTATTTGGCTGCCACGTCCTTGTAGGAAGGACCGACCAGCTTGGTCGCCACGGCATGGCAGGCCATGCAGTTTTTGGCTGTGGCAAGCTGCAGGTCGGCCAGCGCTGGCGTGGACACCACCGCACCAGCGGCCAGGGTAGCAATCACCAAAAATACACGTTTCATCGTTGACCTCGTGGGAAGAGTTTTGAGTTTGGATTCGGTTACAGTCAATTAACGCAATTGTAGTGGTGTGGGTTGACCTTGCTGGCGAAGGGTTTCCACCCGGTTTAAGGAGTTCTCCATGTTTTTCCTGTTCATCGGTGTCATTGGCATCCTGCTGAAATACCTCGAAATCGGCCCGGTCGCCACGCTGGACTGGTGGATCGTCCTGACGCCGTTTGCCCTGGCAGTGGCCTGGTGGTGGTGGGCTGATTCCAGCGGTTACACCAAAAAGAAGGAAATGGAAAAAATGGACAAGCGCAAGCAGGAGCGCATCGACAAGCAGCGCGATGCGATGGGCATGCTCAAGAAAAGGAAATAGAGCCCCACGTTCGCGCACTGCGCCCGCGGCCCCTGCCTGAACAAGAGCCGATCGCTGCGCTCCGGCAAAAAAGAAAAAAAGCCCCTGCAGAACTGCAGGGGCTTTTTTCATGGGGCCGAGGCCGCTCAATAGTCGTCGAGCACGGCGCCCTTGCTGGCGCTGGAGGCGTTGAAGGCGAACTTGGCCTGCACGCCGCGCATGTAACGCGGCAGCGGGGCTTTCCAGCCCTCCTTGCGTTTGGCGAGTTCGGCGTCGCTGATGTTCAGCTGCAGCAGCAGCTGTTTGGCGTCGATGGTGATGGAATCGCCTTCCTTGATGAAGGCGATGTTGCCGCCGGCGGCGGCTTCCGGCGCGACATGGCCGACCACCATGCCCCAGGTGCCGCCGGAGAAGCGGCCATCGGTGATCAGGCCGACGCTTTCGCCCAGGCCGGCGCCTATCAGCGCACCGGTGGGCGCCAGCATCTCGGGCATGCCGGGGCCGCCCTTGGGGCCGAGGTAACGCAGCACCATCACATCACCGGCCACAATCTTGCCGGCCAGGATGGCGGCCAGTGCCGACTGCTCGTCGTCGAAAACACGGGCCGGACCGGTCATCACCGGGTTTTTCAGGCCGGTGATCTTGGCAACGCAGCCCTCGGGCGAGAGGTTGCCCTTGAGGATGGCCAGGTGGCCCTGCGCGTACATGGGATTGTCGATCGGGCGGATCACGTCCTGGTCGGCACGCGGGGCGTCCGGCACGTCCTTCAACACCTCGGCAATCGTTTTGCCTTCGATGGTCAGGCAATCGCCGTGCAGCAGGCCCGCGGCAAGCAGGGTTTTCATGACCTGCGGGATGCCGCCGGCCTTGTGCAGGTCGACCGCCAGGTATTTGCCCGAGGGCTTGAGGTCGCACAGCACCGGTGTCTTCACGCGCACGCGCTCGAAATCGTCAATCGTCCAGTCCACCCCGGCCGCGTGTGCGATCGCCAGGAAGTGCAGCACGGCATTGGTGGAGCCGCCGGTGGCCATGATGACGGCCACGGCGTTTTCAATCGACTTCTTCGTGACGATGTCGCGCGGCTTGATGTTTTTGCGGATGGCCTCCACCAGCACCCTGGCCGACTCTTTCGCCGAGTTGGCTTTTTCGTCGTGCGGATTGGCCATGGTCGAGGAGTAGGGCAGGGAGATGCCCAGCGCCTCGAAGGCCGAGGACATGGTGTTGGCGGTGTACATGCCGCCGCAGCTGCCGGTGCCGGGAATCGCGCGGCGCTCGATCTGCAGCAGGTCCTCGTCGCTCATGCGGCCGGCCGAATGTTCACCGACGGCTTCGAACACGCTGACGATGTTCAGGTCCTTGCCCTTGTAGTGGCCGGGCAGGATGGTGCCGCCATAGACGTAGATCGCCGGCACGTTGGCGCGCAGCATGCCCATCAGGCCGCCGGGCATGTTCTTGTCGCAGCCGCCGACCACCAGCACGCCGTCCATCCATTGGCCCTGCACGCAGGTCTCGATGCAGTCCGAGATCACTTCGCGGCTGACCAGCGAATACTTCATGCCTTCGGTGCCCATGGCCATGCCGTCGGAAATCGTCGGCGTGCCGAACACCTGCGCATTGCCGCCGGCTTCCTCGATGCCGGCAATCGCTGCATCGGCGAGTTTCTGCAGGCCGCTGTTGCAGGGGGTGATGGTGCTGTGGCCGTTGGCCACGCCGACCATGGGTTTCTTGAAGTCGCCGGCTTCGTAGCCCATGGCGTAATACATCGAGCGGTTGGGTGCGCGCGAAGTGCCTTCGGTGATGTTTTTGCTGCGGCGGTTGATCGCGTCGCCGGCGCCGTCCTTGTCCTGCTGGTTCATGGGGGGTCTCTTCTTTGGTGGGGAGTCGAAGGCCAAAGTATGCCCGGCCTTGTTTTGTGCTTCCAATATATTTTTGGGTATCCATTAATATGCCAGGCATATGAGTAGCCCGACCATCGAACTCCGGCTCTGGCGCCAGTTTGCCGCTGTGGCCGAAGAGCTGCACTTCGGCCGCGCCGCCGCGCGCCTGCACATGACCCAGCCGCCGCTGACGCAGGCGATTGCCCACCTGGAAACGCTGCTGGGTGTTCGCCTGTTTGACCGCAGCAAACGCAGCGTGAAGATGACGGCGGCCGGCGCGGCGCTGCTGCCGCAGGTGCTGGACCTGCTGGCGCGGGCGCAGGCGCTGCCCGGGCAGGCCAGGGCGGCAGATGCCGGGGAGTTGGGGCGGCTGCGGCTGGCGTTTGTGTCGACCGCCGGGTTTTCGCTGCTGCCCGAGTGGGTGCGGGTGTTCCGTGAGCGCAACCCCCGGGTCCGGCTCGAACTGCTGGAGGCCACCGGCGACATGCAGTTGCAGGCCTTCGAGCGCAACGATATCGATGCTGGCGTGATCCTGCATTCACCGGGCTTTGCGCCGCCCGGCCTGCACAGCCGGCGCGTGGGGCGTGAGCCGCTGGTGCTGGCGCTGCCGGAACAGCACCCGCTGGCAGCCCGGGCCGCGCTGGCGCTCGATCAGGTGCTGACCCAGCCGCTGGTGATTTTCCCGCGCCGCATCCTGCCGTCGGTCTACGACGCGATATTCGGCATGTACCACGCCGCCGCGCGATCGCCTGAGGTGGCCCAGGAGGCGATCCAGATGCAGACCATCGTCAACCTGGTGTCTGCCGGTCTTGGCGTGGCCTGGGTGCCTGACAGCGTGCGGCAGTTCCAGCGCCCGGGTGTGGTCTATCGCAGCGTGGCCGGCAAGCGGGGCCGGCAGGTGCCGGTGTGCGAAACCAGCCTGGTCTGGCCCGAGGGCGCTGCACCCGCCTGCGTGGCGCGTTTTATTGACTGCGCACCGGCCGGGCCCGGCTGAACGCCGGGACGCTGGCCGCTTTCCGCGCCTGCGAGCCCACCACCTACAAGGCGGTGCAGCGCGTCCGTGCAAAATACCCTCCATGCTGATTCACCCCACCATCGACCCCGTCGCCCTGCAGTTGGGCCCGCTGGCCATCCACTGGTACGGCCTGACCTATCTCGCGGCCTTCGGCCTGTTCCTGTTCCTGGGCATGCGCCGCCTGCGCCACGAGCCGTACGCCTCGATGACCGGGCCGGCTGCCTGGAGCCGCAAGGACATCGAGGACATCCTGTTCCTCGGCGTGATGGGGGTGGTGCTGGGCGGGCGTATCGGGTACTGCCTGTTTTACAAGCCGGCTTATTACCTGGCGCATCCGCTGGAGATCCTGTACGTCTGGCAGGGCGGCATGAGTTTCCACGGCGGCATGCTGGGTGTGCTGGTGTCGCAGATCTGGTTCGCGCGCACCCGGCAAAAGCCCTGGCTGCAGGTGATGGATTTCATTGCGCCCTGCGTGCCGACCGGGCTGGCAGCCGGACGGGTGGGCAACTTCATCAACGGCGAGTTGTGGGGACGCCTGAGCAGCCCGGACCTGCCCTGGGGCATGGTGTTCCGGAACAGCGGAACGCTGGCGCCGCGCCATCCCTCGCAGGTCTACCAGTTCCTGCTGGAAGGCCTGCTGCTGTTTGTGCTGCTCTGGCTGTATGCGCGCAAGCCGCGCAAAACCGGGCAGGTGTCGGCGGCTTTCCTGGTCGGCTACGGCGTGTTCCGTTTTATCGCCGAGTTTTTCCGCGAGCCCGACGACTACCTCGGCATCCTAGCGCTGGGCATGAGCATGGGGCAGTGGTTGTGCCTGCCCATGATCGCAGCCGGGGTCTGGCTCTGGTTGTGGGCTGAAAAGCGGCCTTAGCCCTCGTTGGCTGGGCGTAATCAGCTATTTTATTGATAGCAAAATAGCCGCCCGGCGGCTCATGGCAGGCAGGCTTGCGGCGCGTCGTCCAGGCCCCGTCCCCGGGTTTTTACCGGTGTTTTTGTGCGTCAACCCCCTTGTCAGGGACAAGGGGTCAGACTAATAATTACGCGTAATTACACAAAATTATGAACAACCAGGCACCTCAACGCGACCATTTCCCTGCCGGCAGGTGCCGGCGGGGTCTTTGTCCTGGCGTGCCCGGCCCGGGGCATCGAGCCGGCAGGGCGGGCTGACACCATGCGCCTCGTCCAGAACTCACTGCACCAGGAAGTCGCCGCGACCTTGCGCGAGCAGATTTTTGCCGGCCTGTATGCGCCTGGCACATTTCTCGACGAGCTGGTCCTGTGCGAGCGCCTGCAGATCTCGCGCACCCCGCTGCGCGAGGCGCTCAAGGTGCTGACGGCCGAAGGCTTGTTGCGCCACGAGCCCCGGCGCGGCTGCTTCATCAGCGAGGTCACCGAAAAAGACCTGGACGACATCTTTCCGGTGATCGCGCTGCTGGAAGGGCGCTGCGCCTTCGAGGCGGCGCGCAACGCCAGCGACGCCGACCTGGCCGCGCTGACGACGCTGCACGAGCGCCTGAACAGCCACGCCGCCGCCGGCCGCATCAACGATTATTACGACACCAATTTCGCGATCCACGAAGCCATCATCGCGCTGGCCGACAACCGCTGGCTGGCGATGGCGATCGCCGACCTGCGCAAGATCCTCAAGCTGGCCCGTTCGCAGCAGCTGCACGCGCCCGGCCGCCTGGCGCAAAGCCTGTCCGAACACATGGCGGTGTTTGCCGCACTCAAAGCCAGGGACAGCGAAGGCGCCGATGCCGCCATGCGCACCCACCTGACCCGCCAGCGAGAAGCCCTCAGGGACCTCGCCAGGAGTCAGAGAACGAAGGTGCTGGCATGAGCTACCTGGCGAGGGGCCCCGGCGGAACGCCGGGGATCGACAGTAAAGCTCATGCCAGCAATGAGCCGACACCGCAGTGCGTGCAAATCGCCAGCGCTTCAGGAGGCGAAGGCATGAGCTATCTGGCGAGGGGCCCCGGCGGAACGCCGGGGATCGACAGTAAAGCTCATGCCAGCAATGAGCCGACGCCTTTCCGTGAGCAAATCGTTGACGCATCAGGAGGCGACAGCATGAGCCAATGTTCACGCGCCGCAACGGCAACTTCCGGTTTTTTCATTTCTTCACAGGCCGCCCCATGAACACGCCCGACTGGATCACTCGCAGCGTGTCGATTCTGCGCAGCCCTGAAAAGGCAGCGTCAAAAAAGGCGCCAGCCCCTGCAGAGCGTGCGCAAGCTGCTACCAAATCAGGAGCGGGTGCGGGCGCCGTGCGCAGTACGCGGGAGCGCCTCGCCGCCACGCTGCGGCAAAAGGAAGAAGCCCTGTCGCCGCGGGTGTTGCGACGCACGCTGGAAGAACTCAAGGCGATTGTCGATCCGCAGGTCAGCGAGGTCGAGGGCGGTCGCCGCGCCATGGGGGTGGCCGGCTGGTATGCCCATGCCTCGCTCGATGAGCGCCGCGACATGTGGCTGCTGATGAGCGAGCAGTTTGTCGCCGACGCCGCCAAGGTCAAGCTCGCGCAGACGCAGTTTGCCGCCGCGGTGGGTACGCCCGATGAAGCGGTGGCCGAGGTGCGTTACCGCCGCGCCACGGTGTCGCCGCGCCGGCGTCTGCTGCAGCGCTTCAGCGCCTTCCCGGAAGGCTTTCGTTTCCTGGTGAACCTGCGCGCCGACCTGTTGCCCCACCTCAAGGCGGACAAACGCCTGCAGGCACTGGACGTCGAGATGGAATACATGTTCTCGACCTGGTTCGACGTCGGTTTCCTGGACCTGCGCCGCATCAGCTGGGACTCACCCGCCTCGCTGATCGAAAAACTGATCAAGTACGAGGCGGTGCACGACATCAAGAGCTGGGCCGATGTGAAAAACCGGCTCGACAGCGACCGCCGCTGCTATGGTTTTTTCCACCCGCGCATGCCCGACGAGCCGCTGATTTTTGTCGAGGTGGCGCTGATCGACGACATGGCCGCCAGCATCGAGCCGCTGCTCGACGAGTCGGCGGCGCCGGCCGATCTCAAGAAAGCCACGACCGCGATTTTTTATTCGATCAGCAACACCCAGACCGGCTTGCGCGGCGTGAGTTTCGGGGACTCGCTGATCAAGCGTGTGGTCGAAACCCTGCATGAAGAGTTTCCGCGCCTGAAGAACTTCGCGACGCTGTCGCCGATTCCGGGCTTTCGCTCCTGGCTCGGCAAAAACGCCGCCCACCTGCTGGCACAGCTCGACGAGAAGGAACTCACCCTGCTGGGCCGGGCCGTCGGCTTCGAGCCGCCCACGGCACAGCATTTCCTCACCGCCGCCGACAATGCGCTGGCCCTGAGCGAGAAGTCGGCGGTGCGCCGCGTGTTGCTGCATTGCGCGGCGCAGTACCTGGGCCGCGAGCTCGACGATGGCAAGCCGCTGGACCCGGTCGCGCGTTTCCATCTCGGCAACGGCGCGCGCGTGGAGCGCATCAACTGGGCCGGCGATCCTTCACCGAAAGGCCTGAAGCAGTCCTGCGGCCTGATGGTCAATTACCTGTACGACCTCAAGCGCCTGGACAAGCACCGCGCGCTGCTTGCGCAGGGGAAAATCCCCGTATCCGGGGCCATCGAAGATTTGTATATTTGAGTTTTGCTTTTGAACCGTTTTTATTGATCCACAACGACAGGAGACAGCATGACATCGAGTTTTGACATCCAGGCATCCCGGCGGGATGTGCTGCGCGCCGCTGCGGCGGGCGCGGCGGCATTTTCAATGGGCAGCTACGCGCAATCGACCTGGCCGGCCAAACCGGTCACCATGATCGTGCCTTTCCCGGCAGGCGGCGGCACCGATGCGTTTGCGCGTCCGATGTCGGCACAGTTTGCGCGCCTGACCGGCAAGCAGCTGATCATCGACAACCGCGGCGGCGCCGGCGGCACGCTGGGCGCCAGCATTGCGGCCAAGGCCTCGCCCGATGGTTACACCCTGTTCATGGGCGCCGTGCACCACACGATTGCGCCCAGCATGTATCCCAAGCTGGACTACGACATCGAAAAAGACCTGGTGCCGCTGATACTGGTGGCCAGCGTGCCGCAGGTGGTGGTGGTGAATCCGCAAAAACTGCCGGTGGCCAACTTCAGGGAGTTCCTGGACAACGCGCGCAAGAACCCGGGCAAGCTCAACTACGGCTCGGCCGGTGCCGGCACCTCGCACCACCTCGCGGGCGAATTGTTCAAGCAGCAGACCAAAACCTTCATCACCCACATTCCCTACCGCGGTGCCGGGCCGGCGCTGCAGGGCCTGATCGCCGGTGATGTCGAGATGATGTTCGACGGTCTCGGTTCCTCGGCGGCCCACATTGCCGGTGGCCGCATCAAGGCGCTGATGGTGTCCGGCAACAAGCGCAACCCGGCGATCCCTGACGTGCCGAGCGCCACCGAGATGGGCCTGCCAGATTACAACGTGACGACCTGGTACGGCGTCTGGGGCCCCAAGGGCATGCCCGCCGATGCCCAGGCTCGCGCCATCGAGGAGATCCGCAAGGCCTGCACCACCGACGAGGCCAAGGCGGTCTGGGCGCGCCAGGGCGCAGAATTTGTCGGCATCAGCGGCCCGCAGTTCGGCAGCTTCATCAGCGCGGAAGTCAAGAAGTGGACCCAGGTGGTCAAGGCTTCCGGCGCCAAGCTCGACTGAGCAATGGCCCCCACGTTTGTCACTTCGTGTACTGCACTGCCCCCCGGGGGGGCTGTTCCACCTTGGGGCGGCCCGGCGGTGGAACGTATCTTTGCCTCTGCCGGCGTGAGTGCATGAAGGGACAGGTCAGGCTGACCATAGCGGATTCGGTCGCGCACGTCACCCTGTCCCATCCCGGCAAGCTCAATGCCATGTCGCGGGTGATGTGGCAGGAGCTGCGGGAGGTTTTTGAAGCCATCCAGCAGGACGCGGCCCTGCGCTGCGTGCTGCTGGCGGGCGAGGGGGGCAACTTCTGTGCCGGCGGCGACATCTCCGAATACGCGGCTTTCCGTTTCGAGGAAAGCAGCCTGCGCCAGTTTCACGACGAACTGGTTTGGGGTGGCCTGCAGGCCGTGCTGGACTGCGACGTTCCCATCGTCGCGCAGATCGAGGGCGCATGCATGGGCGCGGGCCTGGAAATCGCGAGTTGCTGCGACCTGCGGCTGGCCGGCGCTTCGGCGAAGTTCGGTGCACCGATTGCGAAGCTGGGCTTCCCGATGGCGCCGCGCGAGCTGGCGCTGGTGATGTGTGCGGCCGGTGAACTCACTGCGCGCGAGATGCTGCTGTCGGCGGCGGTGCTGGATGCGCAGGCGGTGGCGCAGCGCGGCTTCCTCCATCGCGTGCTGCCCGATCAGGACGTGGCCGATGAAGCTGTCATGATGGCCAGCCGGGTCAAGCGCCTGGCGCCGCAGGCTGCACGCTTGAACAAACAGGCTTTTCGGGCCCTGGCCCATACACAGCGAGCGCTGGCAGCTACTGATTCGATAACAAATCCCTACGCCTACGCGGCTTCTGCCGAACACCGCGAAGGGGTCACGGCTTTTGTCGACAAACGTTCACCCCAATTCTGAGTTCCTGCCTTGCTTGTTTCTTCCATTCTTTTCGATGCCGTCTGCCAGGTGATCCATCCATGAACAACAACAATCTGTTTGCCGCCCTGCGTGCGGCTTTTCCCGAGGACCTCGATACCATCGCGGTGGAAACCGACAACGGCCTGTACTACTCCTGGCGCGACCTCGAGCGCGGCACCGCGATGCTGGCCAACCTGCTGAAGTCGCTGCAACTGCCCGAAGGCGCGCGCATTGCGGTACAGGTCGAAAAATCGGTCGAGGCCATGATGCTGTACCTGGCCACGCTGCGCGCCGGTTATGTGTTTTTGCCGCTGAACACCGCCTACCAGAGCGCAGAGATGGAGTACTTCATCGGCAATGCCGAGCCCTCGGTGGTGGTGTGTAGCCGCAAGAACTTCGGCTGGGTCAGCAAGATCGCTTTCCAGCAGGGCACCTACAACGTCTTCAGCCTGGACGACAACCGCACCGGTTCGCTGCTGGACCGCGCCGCGCAGTGCAGCGACCGCCATGAGGTGGTGCAGCGCAAGGCCGACGACCTGGCCGCCATCCTCTACACCAGCGGCACCACCGGGCGCAGCAAGGGCGCCATGCTGTCGCACGGCAACATGCTGAGCAATGCGCTGGTGCTCAAGGACTACTGGGGCTGGAAGCGTGGCGACGTGCTGATCCACGCGCTGCCGATTTTCCATGTGCACGGCCTGTTTGTCGCCATCCACGGCGCGCTGATCAACGGCAGCAAGATGATCTGGCTGGCCAAGTTCGATCCGAAGCTGGTGGTCGAGAAGCTGCCCGAGGCCACGGTCTTCATGGGGGTGCCCACGCTGTATGTGCGCCTGCTGGCCGAGCCCGGGCTCACGCGCGAGGCCTGCCGCAACATGCGTCTCTTCGTCGCCGGTTCGGCGCCGCTGCTGATCGAAACCTTCAAGGCCTGGCAGGAGCGCACCGGCCACACCATCCTCGAGCGTTACGGCATGTCCGAGACCGCCATGCTGACGTCCAATCCCTACGACGGCGAGCGCCGCGGCGGCACGGTCGGTTTTGCGCTGCCGGGCGTCAGCCTGCGCGTGCAGGGCGAGGGTGGCCAGGCGCTGCCGGCCGGCGAGGTCGGTGGCATCGAGGTCAAGGGGCCGAATGTGTTCCAGGGCTACTGGCGCATGCCGGAAAAAACGAAAGAAGAGTTCACCGCTGACGGCTACTTCAAGACCGGGGATGTCGGCAAGATCGACGAGCGCGGCTACATCCACATCGTCGGGCGCAGCAAGGACCTGATCATCAGCGGTGGCTACAACGTCTACCCGGCCGAGATCGAGGGCTACATCAATGACATGCCGGGCGTGGCCGAAAGCGCCGTGGTCGGTGTGCCGCATCCCGATTTCGGCGAGGTCGGCGTGGCCATCGTGATCGCCAAACCCGGCAGCACGCTGGACGGCGACGCCATCATCGCGGCGCTGAAGGCGAGTCTTGCCAACTTCAAGATTCCCAAGCGCTGTTTTGTGGTGAAGGAACTGCCGCGCAACACCATGGGCAAGGTGCAGAAAAATCTGCTGCGCGAGCAGCACAAGGCGCTATTTGCGGGCTGAAGCGGGCGGCTGGGTGTTGGCGCGTTCGGGCAGCGTGGCCAGCAACACGCCGGCCAGCGCCAGCGCAAACGCCGTGAGTTGCGCTGCGCCCATGCTCTCGCCCAGCACCAGCACACCGACCAGCGCTGCGCTGATGGGCAGCATCACGGTGAAGACACCGGCGCGGCTGGCCGGCACACCCTGGAGGCCGGTCATCCACAGCCAGACCGTCCAGACACTGGCGGCCAGCGCATAAAACAGCAGCAGCAGCCAGTGGCCGGCCGCCACCGCGGCGAAGTCGAAACGCCAGGCCAGCCACAGGCCCATGGGCGTGACCAGTGCAAAACCCCAGAGGTTGATCAGCGCGGTGATGCGTTTGGCGCCCAGCACACCCGTGAGTTTCTTGCCGATCACCGCATAAGCGGCTTCGCAGAACACCGCGCCCAGCAGCAGCAGATTCCCCAGCCACGCATTGTTTGAAGACAAATCGGGCTGTAGCCCTTGCGGGGCGTGCGTAGACAGCTCTGTTTTTGATAGCGACACCAGCGCGATGCCAAGCACGGCGCAGGCCACCGCCAGGCCCACGCGCAGGCTGATGCGTTCGCGCAGGAAGAGCCAGCTCAGCAGCGCCACCACCGCGGGAATCGCCGCCATGATGACCCCGGCAGCGACCGCGCTGGACAGGCTGACGCCGTACAACATGCAGATCGAAAACAGGAAGTTGCCCAGAAAGGACTCGAGGAACACCAGTTGCCGCGTCTGCCGCGTCATCGGTGCCTCGCCCGCGGGTTTTTTCAGCCAGTGCAACATCGCCGCGCCGCCGATACCGAAGCGCAGCCAGGCCAGCAGGAACACCGGGAAAATCGCCACCAGCGGTTTGGACAGCGCCACATAACTGCCGACCAGCGACATGCTGAGCGCGAGGCAGGCGTAGGCCAGGATGCGGTTCATGAAAACGGGCTTCTTTGTGGAGGTTGATGCTCTGCCGCTGCCGGGGCTGCAACAATGAGCGGAAATCATGCCTCAATTCCAGACCCGACCCGGCCCATGACTGCTGAAGCTTCCCGCCATGTGTTCGTTTACGGCACCCTGCGCCGTGGCGATGTGCGCGACATCACCTGCCTGCGGCCGGCGCCGCAGTTCATCGGCATGGGCAGCGTGGCCGGCGTGCTGTACGACCTCGGCCCCTATCCCGGCGCGGTGCTGGGCGGCGCGGGCAGGGTGGCCGGCGAGGTGTATGCCATCAGCGCCGGCCTCGAGCGCCTGCTCGACGAGATCGAGGAGGTCTGGCCGCAGCAGAGCGGTGAATACAGCAAACGCGAAGTCGCGGTGCAGATGGACGATGCAGCCGCCGGCGACGTCCGCTGGTGCCTGGTGTATGAAATCAATCCTGAGCGGCTTGCAGGCTGTCCGGTCATCACCGGCGGCGACTGGCGGCGAAGGTCCCCGCCCTGAGGCGCCAGGCGCCGCCGGGCCACGCTGCCTGAGGCGGCCACGCGGGTGGGGCGGGCATGGTCTCAGAATTTCATGATCCGGTAAATGAATTCCGTATCGTGATATCAAAAAATGCTGCGCTGCGCCAAAATTTCTCAATACGAGAAAATGTTTTCCGCATCACAAAATGTTAGTCATAGATCGTTGATTTCATTGAGAAAGATTATTGTCTTATATAAGACATAAGAGCTTCACAAAGTCTTGTAGAAGACTTAAAGTGGAGCCCAGAACAAACAGCGACAGGCAAAACAAGGTGCGACGCGGTTTGTCCCCTTTTTCTTTCTTCAACTCCGGAGTGACCTCATGCCACAGACCCTCACCGAACAACTGAGCCGCGAACAGCAAATTGCCGCCCTCGAAAAAGACTGGGCGACCAACCCCCGCTGGAAGGGCATCAAGCGCGGCTACAGCGCGGCCGACGTCGTGCGTCTGCGCGGCTCCTTCCCGATCGAGCACACGCTGGCACGCCGCGGCGCCGAGAAGCTGTGGGACCTGCTGCACAACGAGCCTTATGTGAACTGCCTGGGTGCGCTGACCGGTGGTCAGGCCATGCAACAGGTCAAGGCAGGTGTCAAGGCGATTTACCTGTCGGGCTGGCAAGTGGCTGCCGACAACAACAGCTACTCGGCCATGTACCCGGACCAGTCGCTGTACCCGGTGGACTCGGTGCCCAAGGTCGTGGAGACCATCAACAACACCTTCCGCCGCGCCGACGAGATCCAGCACTCCAAGGGCATCGATGCCGGTGACAAGGATTACATCGACTACTTCGCGCCCATCGTGGCCGACGCTGAAGCCGGTTTCGGCGGCGTGCTCAATGCCTTCGAACTGATGAAGGCCATGATCAAGTCGGGCGCCGGTGGCGTGCACTGGGAAGACCAGCTGGCTTCGGTCAAGAAATGCGGCCACATGGGTGGCAAGGTGCTGCTGCCGACCCGCGAGTCCTGCCAGAAGCTGATCGCCGCGCGTATGGCGGCCGACGTCTGCGGCGTGCCGACGCTGGTGATTGCCCGCACCGATGCGGAAGCCGCCGACCTGCTGACCTCCGACTACGACGAGATCGACAAGCCTTTCCTGACCGGTGAACGCACCGCCGAAGGTTTCTACAAGACCCGCAAGGGCCTGGACCAGGCCGTGGCCCGCGCCAACGCCTACGCCGACTACGCCGACCTGGTGTGGTGTGAGACCGGCACGCCCGACCTCGACTTCGCCAGGCAGTTCGCCGATGCCGTGCACAAGGTGCACCCCGGCAAGATGCTGGCCTACAACTGCTCGCCGTCGTTCAACTGGAAGAAAAACCTGGACGACGCAACGATTGCCAAGTTCCAGCGCGAACTCGGCGCCATGGGTTACAAGTACCAGTTCATCACGCTCGCCGGTATCCACTCCATGTGGTACAACATGTACGACCTGTCGCAGGACTACGTCAAGCGCGGCATGACGGCATACATCGAGAAGGTGCAGGAGCCCGAATTCGCAGCGCGCGACCGCGGCTACACCTTTGTGTCGCACCAGCAGGAAGTCGGCACCGGTTACTTCGACGAAGTCACCACCGCCATCCAGGGCGGCAAGTCCAGCGTGACCGCGCTGACCGGCTCGACCGAAGAAGAGCAGTTCCACTGAGCTGAAGCTTCCTGAAGACGCCGCCTCAGGGCGGCTGAGGCCCGACCCACGCGACACGCGTTGGCCGGGCCTTTTTCTTGGGTTTGTTGCGGTTTTCGCGTAGAGTGCGGCTGATCAATTCAAGCCAGCCTGGCGGGAGAACATCATGTCTGACGATGCCACGATGGGATTCAAGCGCACACCCTGCCCGGACTGCCAGGGCACCGGCGAACTGCGCATCGACAGCGAAAACATCAACGAGGATTTCGAGGTCGAAAAACAGGTCGTGATCACCGAATGCCCGCGCTGCCTGGGGCTGGCGTTTCTGGTGCCTGGCGCATCCTGAGCCGGCCGGCCAAAGCTGCCGTAAAATAGCACCATGCAATCAATCAAGCTGGAAACAGGAAGGATAGTCCGGGTTATGACACCGCGAACTACGACCGTGTCCGCAGTTGGGATTCGCCCGGGCGCAGGCCGCATGTCCAGGTGATTTAAAGCTACTGAAAACAGAGCACTCCACCCCTTTTCCCAAATTCAAGCGCGGCAATTTCCGCGCTTTTTTATTGTCCGAGCCCCACCACCATGATCAAAATTACGCTGCCAGACGCCTCGATCCGTGAATTCCCAGAACCCGTGACGGTGGCCCAGGTGGCTGCGTCCATAGGCGCCGGCCTGGCCAAGGCGGCGCTGGGCGGCAAGGTGGCCGGCAAGGTGGTGGACACCAGTTACCTGATCACCGCCGACAGTCCGCTGGCCATCATCACGGCCAAGGACCCGGAAGGCCTGGACATGATCCGCCATTCGGCCGCCCACCTGCTGGCCTACGCGGTCAAGGAACTGTTCCCGGATGCGCAGGTCACCATCGGCCCGGTGATCGAAAACGGCTTTTTCTACGACTTCTCGTACAAGCGGCCCTTCACGCCGGATGACCTGGTCGCCATCGAAAAGAAGATGACCGAGCTGGCGGCCAAAGACGAGCCCGTGACGCGCCGCGTGTTGCCGCGCGACGAAGCCGTCGCCCACTTCAAGGAAATCGGCGAGTTGTACAAGGCCGAGATCATCGCCAGCATCCCGGCCAATGAAGATGTCTCGCTGTACCGTGAAGGCCAGTTCGAGGACCTGTGCCGTGGCCCGCACGTGCCCAGCACCGGCAAGCTCAAGTTCTTCAAGCTGATGAAGCTGGCCGGCGCCTACTGGCGCGGTGACCACAACAACGAGATGCTGCAGCGCATCTACGGCACGGCCTGGGCCACCAAGGACGAGCTGCAGCAGTACCTGAGCATGCTGGAGGAAGCGGAAAAACGCGACCACCGCAAGCTGGGCCGCGAGCTCGACCTGTTCCACATCGACGACCATGCACCGGGCCTGGTGTTCTGGCACCCCAAGGGCTGGACTGTCTGGCAGGGCGTCGAGCAGTACATGCGCAAGGTCTACCAGGACAACGGTTACCAGGAGGTCAAGGGCCCGCAGGTGATCGACAAGACCCTGTGGGAAAAAACCGGCCACTGGGACAAGTACCGCGACAACATGTTCACCACCGAGAGCGAAAAACGCGAGTACGCACTCAAGCCGATGAACTGCCCCGGCCACATCCTGATTTTCAAGCAGGGCATCAAGAGTTACCGCGACCTGCCGCTGCGTTACGGCGAGTTCGGCCAGTGCCACCGCAACGAGCCTTCGGGCGGCCTGCACGGCATCATGCGGGTGCGCGGCTTCACCCAGGACGATGGCCACATCTTCTGCACCGAAGAGCAGATCCTCAAGGAATGTGTGGACTACACGACCCTGCTGCAGAAGGTTTACACCGACTTCGGCTTCAAGAACATCATCTACAAGGTGGCCACGCGGCCTGAAGCGCGCATCGGTTCCGACGAAAGCTGGGACAAGGCCGAACACGCGCTGATGGAAAGCCTGCGCGCCTCGGGCTGCGAGTTCGAGATCGCGCCGGGCGACGGCGCGTTCTACGGCCCCAAGATCGAATACACGCTGAAAGACGCGATTGGCCGGCAGTGGCAGTGCGGCACCATGCAGGTCGATTTCTCGATGCCGGAGCGGCTGGACGCCGAATATGTCGGCGAAGACGGTGCCCGCCACCGCCCCGTCATGCTGCACCGGGCCATCGTCGGCAGCCTGGAGCGTTTCATCGGGATCCTGATAGAGGAACATGCCGGCGCGCTGCCGACCTGGCTGGCGCCGGTGCAGGTTTCCGTGCTCAATATCACCGATGCGCAGGCTGATTACTGTCGCGAAATAGCTAAAAGGCTTCAAAATCAAGGGCTTAGGGTCAACCTGGACCTGCGCAACGAGAAAATAACGTATAAAATACGGGAGCACTCAATGCAAAAGCTGCCTTACATCCTGGTCGTGGGCGACAAGGAGAAGGAAGCTGGCGCGGTTGCCGTGCGCGCCCGGGGTAACAAAGACCTTGGCGTCATGTCACTCGAAGCCTTCGTCCAGACGATTGCCTCTGACATTACCCAAAAAGCCTGACTGTTGACTTCTTTGTGAGTCAAATCGGCTATTCGTCCTTGCAGGACGGGCGCAGGCCGCTATAGCTTTTATAGCAATGTTTACAGGATTACAACCATCGCTACTGAATTTCGTGACCGCCGTCACCGTGAAGAACGCAAGCACCGCTTGAACCGTGAAATCATGGCCCCTGAAGTACGCCTGACAGGGCCGGACAATGAGCCTTTGGGCGTTGTCAGCATCATGGAAGCCCTGCGCCTGGCAGGTGAGGCGGACGTTGATCTTGTTGAAATCTCCCCCACGGCGGTTCCGCCGGTGTGCAGGCTGATGGATTACGGCAAGTTCAAGTACGCCGAGCAGAAAAAGGCGGCGGAAGCGAAGTCCAAGCAAAAGGTCATCGAGGTCAAGGAAATCAAGTTCCGGCCCGGTACCGACGATGGTGACTACAACATCAAATTGCGCAATATCAAGCGCTTTTTGGAAGAGGGCGACAAATGCAAGATCACCTTGCGTTTTCGCGGTCGCGAGATCACGCACCAGGAACTGGGTCTGGCCCTGCTGGCGCGTATCCGAGACGAGTTGGCTGATTTGATTGTGGTGGAGCAGTTTCCCAAGCTCGAAGGCCGGCAGATGGTCATGATGATCGCGCCGGGCAAGAAGAAGGTGGCTGCCAAGCCCGCAGCGGCGCCCGCGGAAGCGGCACTGGCTGCATCGACCAACGCCTGAGGGCGCTGTCGCAAGGAAGAATTTGAACCTGCAGGTGTGGTTACCGGCAGGTTCTTCAGGGGGATGCGAAAGCATGTCCCGCGGAGGCAGGTCACACTGCTTTCCAAAGGTGGTGATGTGAAAGTCGCCACAACCAGTGGAGAGCTAACAACTCGCCACACAAGTGGCTCGGGGCCATCAAGTCTGCGTAAAGGTTCGCAGCGCCTCACGAGCACAAATGAAAAGGAGCATTCAATGCCCAAAATGAAGACCAAAAGCGGCGCCAAAAAGCGTTTCCGCGTTCGTCCTGGTGGCACCGTCAAGCGCGGTCAAGCCTTCAAGCGTCACATCCTGACCAAGAAGACCACCAAAAACAAACGTCACCTGCGTGGTGCAGTTGCAGTTCATGAGACCAACATGGGTCACATGGCGCAAATGCTGCCGGGCATGGGCATTTAATTAACGACGAACAAGGAGTACTCACATGCCTCGCGTCAAACGTGGTGTAACGGCTCGCGCCCGCCACAAAAAAGTTCTCGCCCTTGCAAAAGGTTTCCGCGGCCGCCGCGGCAATGTCTTCCGGGTCGCCAAAGAAGCGGTGATGAAGGCCGGGCAATATGCCTACCGTGACCGCCGCACCAAAAAGCGCGTGTTCCGTCGCCTCTGGATTGCGCGTATCAACGCCGCCAGCCGTTCGTTCGGCATGACCTACAGCCAGTTCGCCAACGGCCTGAAAAAAGCCGGCATCGAGATCGACCGCAAGGTGCTCTCGGACATGGCGATTCATGACAGCGCCGCTTTCGGCGCGATTGTGGAACAGGTCAAGGCCAAGCTGGCTGCTTGATTTTGAGGGGTAGCCAGCTATTGATTTGATAGCTGGATACGCACAAAAGACGGGGGCTGGAGCTTGAAAAGGCTCTGGCCCTTTTTCTTTGACCGGGTTGCGTGCAAAAGCCGCAGGCCGGTGGGCCTGCTACTGACAAGAAATTTATGAACGAACTCGATGCCCTGGTGGATTCGGCCCAAGCCGGTTTTGCGCAAGCCGTCACTCCCGCCGACCTGGAAAACGCGAAAGCCCAGTTCCTGGGCAAGGCCGGGCGCATCACCGAGCTGATGAAAGGCCTGGCGGCCTTGCCGGTGGATGAAAAGAAATCCCGCGGCGCCGCCATCAACCTCGCCAAGCAGGCCATCGAGGCTGCGCTGACTGCGCGCCGCCAGGCGCTGGCCGACGCCGAGCTCCAGCTCCAGCTCAAGGCCGAGGCGCTGGATGTGAGCCTGCCGGGCCGCCAGCGGCCCCAGGGCGGCCTGCATCCGGTGTCGCTGACACTGGAGCGCATCGAGGCGATCTTCGGCTCCATGGGCTTCGACGTGGCGCAGGGTCCCGAGATCGAGACCGACTGGTTCAACTTCACCGCACTGAACACGCCCGAAGACCACCCGGCGCGTTCCATGCACGACACTTTTTATGTCGAGGGCGGTACCGAGACCGCCCCCAACCTGCTGCGCACCCACACCAGCCCGATGCAGATCCGCTATGCGGTGCAACATGTCAAGAAGCACCGCGCGTTGATTGACGGCGGTGGCGTGATGCCGGAGATCCGCGTTATTGCGCCGGGGCGCACCTACCGCGTCGACAGCGATGCCACCCATTCGCCGATGTTCCACCAGTGCGAAGGCCTGTGGATAGGCGAGAACGTGAGTTTCAAGGACCTGAAGGTGGTGTTCACCGACTTCTGCCGGAGCTTTTTCGAAAGCGACGACCTGGTGCTGCGTTTCCGGCCCAGCTTTTTTCCGTTCACCGAACCCAGCGCCGAGATCGATATCCAGTTCCAGACCGGGCCGCTGGCCGGCCGCTGGCTGGAAGTGGCCGGCTCCGGCCAGGTGCACCCGAACGTGGTGCGCAACATGGGGCTGGACCCCGAGCACTACATCGGTTTTGCCTTCGGCATGGGGCCGGACCGGCTGACCATGCTGCGGTATGGCGTCAATGACTTGCGGCTGTTCTTCGACGGCGACCTGCGTTTTCTGTCGCAGTTCCAGTAACCCACCAGGCTTGATCCCAACATGCAATTCCCCGAATCCTGGTTGCGCGAATTCTGCAACCCTCCGCTGAGTACCGAGGCCCTGGCCGAGACCCTGACCATGGCCGGTCTTGAGGTCGAAGACCTCAAACCGGTGGCACCGCCGTTCAGCAAAATTGTCGTCGGCGAAATCCGCGAAGCGGTGCAGCACCCCGATGCTGACCGCCTGCGTGTCTGCCAGGTGGATGTGGGGCAGGGCGCCCTGCTCAACATCGTTTGCGGCGCACCGAACGCGCGTGTTGGCATCAAGGTGCCGTGCGCGCTGGTGGGCGCAGAACTGCCGCCGGGTGACGACGGCAAGCCTTTCCTGATCAAGGTCGGCAAGCTGCGTGGTGTGGAGAGCCAGGGCATGTTGTGCTCTGCGCGTGAGCTCAAGCTGTCCGAAGACCATGCCGGCCTGCTGGAACTCGCTGCCGATGCGCCGCTTGGCCAGGACATCCGTGTTCACCTGAATCTCGATGACACGCTGTTCACCCTCAAGCTCACGCCCAATCTCGCGCATTGCCTGAGTGTGTATGGCGTTGCCCGTGAGGTGGCCGCGCTGACCGGTGCGCCACTCAAAACACCGGCGTTCCCGCCGGCCACGGTGGCGGGCACGGACAAGCTGGCCGTGGCCATCAGCGCGCCGGACCTGTGCGGCCGCTTTTCCGGCCGCATCGTGCGCAAGGTCAATACAAAAGCCGCCACGCCGTCCTGGATGGTGGACCGGCTGGCGCGTTGCGGCCAGCGCAGCGTCACCGCGCTGGTGGATATTTCGAACTACGTGATGTTCGAGCTGGGCCGGCCCTCGCACATTTTCGACCTCGACAAGATTCACGGCGGCCTGGATGTGCGCTGGGGCAAGGCGGGCGAATCGCTCAAGCTGCTCAACGGCAACACCGTGACGGTCGATGAAAAGGTCGGCGTGATTGCCGACGCACAGCAGGTCGAGTCCCTGGCCGGCATCATGGGCGGCGATGCCACCGCCGTGTCGGACGCGACGGAAAACATCTATGTTGAGGCCGCCTTCTGGTGGCCCAAGGCGATTGCCGGGCGTTCGCGCCGCTACAACTTTTCGACCGATGCCGGGCATCGCTTCGAGCGCGGTGTGGATCCCGGCCAGACGGTCGAGCACATCGAGCGCATCACGCAACTGATTCTCGAAATTTGCGGCACGCCGGACACGGTCTGCGGACCGGTGGACGATGTGCGCGTCAACATGCCTGTGGCCGCCCCCGTGAGCTTGCGGGTGGCGCGCGCCGTCAAGGTCATCGGCATGCCCTTGACGCAGGCGCAGTGCGCTGACGCGCTGCGGCGCCTCGGCCTGACGGTGACGGAGGGCGAGGGCACGCTGACGGTCACGCCACCGAGCTACCGCTTCGACCTGCAGATCGAGGAAGACCTGATCGAGGAAGTGGTGCGCCTGGTCGGCTACCAGCAGTTGCCGGCCACACCGCCGCTGGCGCCCATCACCGCGCGTGTGCGCCCGGAGGCGCAGCGCAGCGCATTTGCCGTGCGCCGCGCGCTGGCCGGCCTGGGCTACCAGGAAACCATCAACTTCAGCTTTGTCGAGGAACGCTGGGAGCATGAACTCGCCGGCAACCCCAACCCGATCAAGCTGCTGAACCCGATTGCCAGCCAGATGAGCGTGATGCGTTCGTCGCTGCTGGGCTCGCTGCTGCAGGTGCTGAAATTCAACCTGGACCGCAAGGCCGCGCGTATCAACGTGTTCGAACTGGGGCGTGTGTTCTTGCGCGACCCGTCCAGCCGGAATACCGACACCACGGTGGCCGGCTTCGACCAGCCGATGCGGGTGGCGGGCCTGGCGTATGGCCCGCGCGAGAGTCTGCAATGGAGCCTGTCCGACAAGGGCGTGGACTTTTTCGACCTCAAGGGCGACGTGCAGGCGCTGCTGGCGCCGCTGCAGCCGGTGTTCACGCCGGCCAGCCATCCGGCCATGCACCCTGGGCGCTGTGCCGGCGTGAGCATTGACGGGCGGGACATCGGCTTCATTGGCGAGTTGCACCCGCAGTGGCGCCAGGCCTATGAACTGGCGCAGGCGCCCATGCTCTTCGAACTCGATCTCGATGCCCTGTTGCAACGTCCGGTTCCCGTGTTCCAGCCGGTGAGCAAGCTGCAGCCGGTCGAACGCGATATCGCGGTGATCGTGGACGAAGCGGTGACACACGCCGCCCTGATGGCGGCCATCCATGGCGCCGGCACCGCCGGCCTGCTGAAGTCGGCCACGCTGTTTGATGTCTACCGTCCGCAACAAGGCAACACCGCCATGCAAGCCGGCGAAAAAAGCCTCGCGGTGCGCTTGGTCCTTGGCGGCGGCGACGCTACACTGACCGAGGAACAAATCGAGGCGGTCACCCAGGCCGTGTTGTCCAGTCTCCAGGCCCGGGTGCAGGCGCGTTTGCGTGCCTGAGGTTTTCAACAACAACAGTTATCAGCGAGGAGCGTAGCGTGGAATTTTCCGTTGAAAGTCTTGAAAGCCCCGCGCTCACCAAAGCTCATCTCGCCGAGTTGCTGTTTGAACAAATCGGGTTGAACAAGCGCGAATCCAAGGACATGATCGACGCGTTTTTTGACCTGATTTCCGACAGTCTGGTCGACGGCAACGATGTGAAAATTTCCGGCTTCGGCAATTTCCAGATCCGCACCAAGGCGCCGCGACCCGGGCGCAACCCCCGCACCGGGGAATCCATCCCCATCCGGGCACGCCGTGTCGTCACCTTCCATGCCAGCCACAAGCTCAAGGAACATATCCAGGGCCAGCCCGCCGGTGCGGGCGATGCCCTGATGGTGCCGGGCGAGTAAGCACTGCAGCTTGTCTGGCCTGTAGAAAGCCTGCCGGACCTGACATTCCCTGTCCATGCCGGGACCTCCGGCATGTGTCCTAAACAACACATCTCGGCGATTTGTTTGTAACTATTTGCACTAAGTTTGGACTTAGAGTAGATTTGTAGCTTTACCGCTTAGCGCATTGATTTAATTGGAGAAAACTCTCCCCCCCATTCCCGCCAAACGTTACTTCACCATCGGCGAAGTCAGCGATTTGTGTGGCGTCAAACCTCACGTGCTCCGTTATTGGGAGCAAGAGTTCACGCAGTTGCGCCCGATGAAGAGGCGTGGCAACCGGCGCTACTACCAGCACCATGAGGTGCTGATGATCCGCAGGATACGGGATTTGCTCTACGACCAGGGCTTTACCATCAGCGGCGCGCGCAACAAGCTCCAAGAAATTGTGCAAACCGAGCGCGACAAGCGCCGCAACGGCGAAGTCATGCTCGAAGGTGTGGATGTGATGGAGGGCGGCGACTCGATCCTGGACGACTTCGGCGATTCGGCAGATTTCGAGGACAGCGCCATGGACAGCGTGATGGACATCGCCCATTTGCCTGACAGCAGCGCGGCGCAGCAGCGGCTGCAACTGGTCCGCCGGGAATTGTTTGAAATCCGTGATCTGCTGAGTTCCACCTACTGAAGGCCTGGCGAAGCACGTTATAATTTGAGGCTCGAGACGGTGTGTGGCGCAGCCTGGTAGCGCACTTGCATGGGGTGCAAGGGGTCGAAGGTTCGAATCCTTTCACACCGACCAAATTGAATGATAGAGGCCTCTAGGTAGCGATACTTAGAGGCCTTTTTCATTGGGAAATCAAGGTCCAGTCGCCTTAAAAAGCGATTGACCAGAAGATAGCAGTGCCGCCGTCAAAAAAATACAGCTTTATGTCATATGCTCTACCGCGTCAGAACGTGAGGGTGATGAGTTCCGGATCCTTCCCTCTGCGCTATTCAAAAGGCTGAGTGATGAAATTGCCGAAGATTGACATCCTGGATGTGGCGTCAGGAAGATATATGACCTTTTGCACGGATGTGGGCATTGGTCAGGAGCTGCGCACCGAAGGTGCCTTCGAACCGCATCTGGCCAAAATTGCGTCCATGGTGTATCGCCTGCGGGGCGGCGGCATGCTGATCGACATTGGCGCGAATATGGGCACGTTTTGCATTCCCATTGCCCGAGCGACAGGCTGCGAGGTGCATGCTTTTGACGCCCAGCGGATCGTGAGCCAATTGCTTGCCGGCAACTTTGCATTGAATGGCATCGCATCGGGGCATGTCCATCACGTAGCTCTGGGCGCGCCGGGCCACCCGGAGCGTTTGCGTATCGCACTTCCCGACTACGCGAGCGATGGCAACTTTGGAGCGTTTTCCGCGCAAGAGGAAATCTACCGCTCAGTGTCCGCGACGAGAATGAGGGACTCGGGCGAAACAGAAGAAGTCCAGATGCGTACGCTGGACTCGTATGCGCTCGAGGATGTTTTCCTCGTCAAGGTGGATGTTGAAGGCGCCGAACTCGAGGTGTTGCAGGGCGCCCTGGAAACGCTGCGCGAGTCGAACTTTCCGCCGCTGATATTCGAGGCCTGGCGGGACGACTGGTGGTCTGAGAAACGCGAGGAACTCCTCTCCTACGTACGCGATCTGGGGCACGAGATAACCCATATGGACGAGAACTATTTTGCGCAACACGAAAGCACCCCGGCTGAAGAGCGGGCGGTTTTCAGCGTCAGGTTCGAATAAACCCCTGTTTGAACAGGAATCAAAAAATCAGCGAATGATCCGGGGGTATCAAAGGCAAAACCGGGGAACAAATCGGGGAAAAAATTGATTTCGAAATTTTGACGGTCTGGTATCCATACGGGTTGCGGACCATCTTTAGAGAGTTTTCACAGCAAGGGTTAGCCGGTAAGTACTGGCTAACCCTTTTGTTTTTCTGCCTCCCGGCCGACGGTTTTTCCCCCACCGTGCGAGCTGCCGGATTGACCCCTCGTGCAGCTCACATCCTGTACGAAGCGTGACTTTTTCGGACAGGTTGGTACTTCATGGTCAAATCGATTCAGAACCACACTGTCGAGGAACTCCATGCTGACCGAAAGAATTTCTCAGGCCCTCGCGTTGGCTGTCGAGGCGCACGACAAGCAGGTGCGCAAGGGCACGCGGGTTCCCTATGTGGCGCATCCCATGGGGGTTGCCTCCCTCGCCCTGGACTTCGGGGCTGATGAGGATCAGGCCATTGCCGCGCTCTTGCATGATGTTCTGGAAGACGGCGGGCCGCAGTTCGCCCCGGTGATCGAGGAACGGTTCGGCCGCCGTGTTCTGGCCCTGGTCGAGGGATGCACGGACGGTGTACCCGACGCTGCCGGTGAGAAGGCCCCCTGGGCTGAGCGGAAGAAGGCTTATCTGGCTCACCTTGCGGAAGCGGACGCCGATGTCTTGCTGGTGTCGGGGTCGGACAAGCTTCACAACGCGCGCGCCATCCTGGGTGACCTGCTCACTGTCGGGCCTTCCGTGTTTGACCGCTTCACCGCAAAGAAGGAAGGCACGCTCTGGTACTACCGCGCGCTGGCAGACATCTTTGCCCATCGCCAGGCGCCCATGCATGCCGCCTTGTCCAATGCCGTGTCTGAAATGGAACGACTCGCCGCCTAGGTCCGGGTAAGCTGGCGTCTGGCTGAGGGAGTGTGCGGGCTCCCTGAGGAACTGCACAGCGCGGAAGTTTTCTGCTTTGCTGCACAGCCGCGTTGAAAAACGGCGGCATCCTTTGTCCGGCTTATTTCATGGCCGTGCTGCGGGATTTCTCAACGCTTTATGCCGCGCCGGCCAGCTCTGGCGTTGGGCGTTTTGGGGCTGTTTCAGTGTTCAGCTCACCCCCCAGCGCCTCGAGAATGTCCGGGATCATGGCCGACAGTTCACCGGTCAGGATGGCTGCATCGGTATCGAAACCGTCGTCGTCCTTGCCCTTGTCGCCGATGCCGTCGAGCACCACGTCGAGCAGCTTGAGCTTTTTGATCTGCCCGGCATCGCTCAGCACAAAAGAGACGCGGTCGTTCCAGGTCATGGCCAGTTGGGTCGGCACCTTGCCAGCCGCGATGTGGTCTGCCACTTCGTCGATTTCCAGCGTGTGGCGCGAATAACGAACCGTCGACTTTTCGTCGTCGGGCATCTTGAGTTCGCAATCGCGGTCCACCGTGAAGCCGACCGGGGCCTCGCGGCTGGACAACCAGTGCGCCATGGACACAGCGGCCGACTGGGTGGTTTGCACGGGCTGGGCTTTCAGGCCCGCGGCACCGGGAATGCCGGAGAGGGCTTCGACCAGGAAACTCACCACCTTGTCGGCGCCGGTCAGGCTGCCGGAATCCACCACGATAAATTTGTTGACGGGATCCAGCCACAAAGTGGTGGACGATTGTTTGGTGAAGGCGCGCGGCATCAGGTCCACCAGCGCTTCTTCCCTGAACTCCTTCTTGATCTTGGCGCCCACACGTTCGCGGCCGGTCTCCTGCTTGTATTTTTCGATGCGCTCCTCGACCGCCGCCTTGATCGCAGAAGCGGGCACCGGGCGCCGCTCGGTGCACAGGCGAACAATGATCTGGCGGTTGACGTTTTCCGCCAGCGCGGTGCTTTTGTTGCCGCGCGGGGCGACCCATCCACTGGACTCGGCCTGGGTGGCGGCACAGGGCAGAAAGCGTGCGGCCTGCAGGGCTTCCTCGAGCGCTTCGAGGGGCGGGAGGATAAAGTCATCGGCGATGCGGAAAAAGGACGCGCTTTTGAACATGAAATTCCGGGGAGTGTGAAAGGAACGGGGGGAGGAAGAAAAGACGGCCGCGCGGGGCGGCGCCGACAGCGAAGTTTAAGGCACGTATGCCGCGTGGTGTGCGAACCTGCAGGCGCTAGCTGATGTCCAGCACATGGATGCCGTAGCTGCCCTTGCGCCTGTCGGCAAAGTAACACTCCAGCGTGGTCTTCACTGTCTTGAAGGCGATTTCTTCCCATGGAATTTCTGCCTCGGTGAACAGGCGCGCTTCAATCGTTTCATGCCCGGGCCTGAACTGGTCGCTGAGCAGCCTGGCCCGGTAAAACAGGTGCACCTGCCCGACGCGTTCGACATTGAGCATGCTGAACAGCGGCTCCATTTCAAACTGCGCACCGGCTTCCTCATCGGTCTCCCGTGCTGCGCCCTGGGCGGTGGTTTCGTTCAGTTCCATGAAGCCGGCAGGCAATGTCCACTTGCCCCAGCGGGGTTCGATATTGCGTTTGCACAGCAGCACACGATCGCCCCAGTGGGGCACGGTGCCGACCACGTTGAGCGGGTTCTCGTAGTGGATGGTGCTGCAGGCCGGGCAGACGGCGCGCTCCTTCACGTCCCCGTCGTCGGGTACCCGATACACCACGGCGTTGCCGCAGTTTTTGCAATGTTTGATCGGGCTTCGGTACATGCGGTCAAGTGTAAATTGAACTGGGGAAGCGCTGAACAAGCCCTCCTGCGGCGTGCGATCAGCCGGACTCGGGCGGTCTGCTGCGTTGGCTTTCTTGCCGAGCCGGCTATTGCCTGCGAAATCCGCCTTGCAGCCCATCCCGATCCGGCTGCCGTCCATCCGCAAGGACTTATTCAGCGCTTCCCAAAAAAAGGCTCCTTGCGGAGCCCTTTGTTTCACGGCGGCCCGGATCAGGCTTTGGTGGTTTTGGTGTGTTTTTCGATCAGGCTGCGTGCCGTCTCCAGCAGCTTCTTGCCATCGAAGCCGCGCTTGTTCATGTCTTCGACCCATTCGACTTCTACCGTGCGCGACTTGCGGCGGAATTCCTGCGCTTCGACCGGGCTGACGGTGTAAATCGTGTTGCCGCGGTCGCTGGCCGTCTTGCGGCCGCTGGCGTCGTTGCCCTGCTGGACCTTGCCGAGCCAGGCAGAGGTGGCCATGCCGGAGTTGTTGTCGATGACTTTTTTCAGGTCGGGCGCGAGCGAGTTGTACTTGGCCTTGTTCATCGCCATGACAAAGGTGGTGGTGTACAGGCTGCCTCCCGCCGGATCAAATTCGGCGTGGAACTTGGTGAGTTCATTGACCTTTACAGAAGGCACCACTTCCCAGGGAATCACGCAGCCGGTGATGGTGCCCTTGCTCAGCGCATCGGTGATGGCGGGCAGGGGCATGCCGACGGGGGTGGCCCCGAGGATGCCCATCAACTTGGTCACCTGGCGAGTGGGTGCGCGCATTTTCTGGCCACGCATGTCGGCGATCGAGCGGACCGGTTTGTCCATGGTGTGGATGACCCCCGGGCCGTGCACGTGAAGGGCCAGGACCTGTGTGTCCTTGAACTCGTCCGGCGCCATGGTCTGCACGTATTCCCAGTAAGCCTTGGAGGTCGCCTCGGCATTGGACATCATGAATGGCAGCTCGAAGGCCTCGATGCGCGGGAAACGCCCGGCGGTGTTGCCCGGCAGGGTCCACACCACGTCAACCACACCGTCCCTGGCCTGGTCGTAAAGCTGCACCGGCGTGCCGCCGAGCTGCATGGCGGGGTAGGCCTCGAACTTGATGCGGCCGCCGGATTCCTTCTCGATCTTGTCCATCCAGGGCTTGTGCATGCCCAGCCAGACATTGGATGCCGGCGACATGAAGGTGTGAAACTTCAGGGTCACAGCCTGCTGCGCCAGGCCTGACAGGGCCGGTGCGCCCAGCGCTGCGGCCGCGCCGGTTTTGAGAAGGGTACGTCGTTGAATCATGAAAGGTCTCCGGTAAGTGTTTCCTGAAATTAATGGAAGAAGGGCAGCTTGAGAACCCGTGCTTGCCCTGATGAAGGGGACTCGGGCAGGGGCTTTACACACCCTGCGTGCCTGCAGGGCGCCACCCGCACAGGCTTTACGCCACCTTCACCGTCAAGGTGCCCAGGCCTTTCACCTCGCCGACCATGGTGTCGCCCGACACGACAGCGGCCACACCTTCGGGCGTGCCCGTGTAGATCAGGTCGCCGGGCTGCAGCTCCCAGGCCACGGACAGGTGTTCGATGGTTTCTGCCAGGTTCCAGATCAGCTTGCTGACGGTGCTGCGCTGGCGGTCCTTGCCGTTGACCTGCAGCCAGATCTCGGCATTGGCCACATCACCGGCCTTGTCGGCCGGTGTAATCGGCCCGATAGGCGCCGAGTGGTCGTAGGCCTTGCCGATGCACCAGGGGCGGCCCTGCTTTTTCATCTCTCCCTGCAGGTCGCGGCGCGTCATGTCGAGGCCGACCGCATAACCGAAGATGTGCTTGAGTGCGTCGGCGGCCTTGATGTTCTTGCCGCCGGTGCCTATGGCTGCCACCAGTTCGATCTCGTGGTGCAGGTTGCTGGTCAGGGACGGGTAGGGAATCACACCGGTCTGGCCGGCTTCGACGACCACCACCGCATCTGCCGGCTTCAGGAAGAAAAACGGCGGCTCGCGGCCGGTGAAGCCCATCTCCTTGGCGTGCTCCTCGTAGTTGCGGCCCACGCAGTACACGCGGTGTACCGGAAAACGGTCCTGGGTGCCCACCACGGGGACCGACACCAGCGGCGGCGGGGTAAATACAAAGCTCATGACAACCTCTCTTCTCTGTGTATGCCCAGGGCCTGATGCACCGGGCGGTCTGAAAAACTGAACAGCACGCAGCCGGGCGCCGAGCGCAGGCTGGCCGCGTGCCAGGATGGAATCACAAAATGGTCACGCGGGCCGAAGTCGAACACCTGCTGTCCGTCGCCGTGCGAGATGCTCACGCTGCCGTGCCCCTCGACCACGCTGAAAACGGCGCCGTCGGTCTGGCGCCAGGGCTTGCCCTCGAAACCGGCCGGCAGGCGCTGCATGAAGGTGGCCATGGTCGGCATGGGCGAGCCGCCGGTGGCCGGGTTCACGTAGCGCAGCTTGATGCCGTCCCAGTCGTCCACCGGCGCCTGGCGCTCCAGCGTGTGCAGCGCCTCGCGGGTGCGCGCGTAGGGGTAGCTGAAGATCGGCGAGGTCTGGCCGAACGGCGCGTCGTAACGAACCGGCAGCATGTTGGCGCCGTAGCGCTGGTAGCTGGTGCCTTCGGCTTTGGTTACCGGTTGCGAGCGCTCGCTGTGGTTTTCCGCGAAGCCCGCATCAAAAAACCGCAGCATGGGAATGTCCAGGCCGTCGAGCCAGACCACCGGCCCGGCACTGTCCAGCGGGGCCTCGTGGCCATGGTCGTGCCAGGTCCAGCTCGGTGTGATGATGAAGTCGCCCGGCGCCATGGTGGCGCGCTCGCCATCGACGGCGGTGTAGGCGCCTTTGCCCTCGACCACAAAACGCAGCGCGCTCTGGGTGTGACGGTGGCTGGGGGCCACCTCGCCGGGAAGAATCAGCTGCAGGCCGGCATACAGCGACTGGGTGATGGCCGATTGCCCCTGCAGCCCGGGGTTCTCCAGGATCAGCACGCGGCGCACGGCTTCCTCGGCGGTGATCAGCCGGCCGGCCTCCATCAGGTAAGGGCGCACCGTCTCATAGGCCCAGAAAGCCGGCAGACACGGTGTGGCAGGCTGCTGCGGCACCAGCGCATGCAGCACTTCCCACAGCGGGGTCAGGTGCTGCGCGCGGATGGCGTCGTAAAACGCCTTGCGTGCACTGCCGGGAGGTGGGGTCATGTCCATGGGAGTCTCCGTGGGTTCAGCGGTCCAGGAAAACGCCGTCCTGCAACAGTTGCTGCTGCAGCAAGGCGATGTCGATATCGGGGAAAGCCTGGCCGGTCGCCAGCATGGCAGCGGCCGTGCCCGCCGCCTGGCCCATCACAAAACAGCCACCGCTGGCGCGTGCGGCCGACTGGCCTTCATGGGTCATGGACGCACAGCGCCCGGCGACTAGCAGGTTGGACACGGCGCTGTTGGTCAGCATGCGCCAGGGCAGGTCGTTGTAGGCGCGTTGTTCATCGCGCGGAAAGCCCCAGCTGATGGCGCCGTCCACGTGCATTTCCATGGGCCAGGCATTGATGCCGATGACGTCGTCAAAACGCGCGGACGACAGGATGTCCTCGCCGGTGAGGGCATAGTCACCGAGCACGCGCCGCGTCTCGCGGATGCCCACCTGGGGCGCGATGTCGACAATCGCCGACTGCTCAAAACCGGGCACCTCGTTTTTCAGGAAGCGGAAGTATTCCGAGATCTGGCGGCGGCCTTCGAGTTCGCCCTCGCTGAGCTGGCGTGCATCGGTGGCGTCCATGGCCAGGCCGGCCGCGTTGCGTATTTGTGTGACATTGGCACGCCATTCGGCCGGATTCTTGTTGGGCCGCAGGATCGCGCCCTTGCGCGGAAATTTGTAGCGGCCGGGCGCGCGCGACTCGCTCTCTTCCATCAGGGTGTTGATGGCGCTGAACTCGCCCACCGCGGCCAGCGCGCGCGGGGCGTCGACATGGCCGACGCGGAACATGGTGGTCGGGAACAGGGCGCTGCCATGGCCGTCACCCAGTTCGAAGGGCACACCGGCAAAATGCGCCACGTCAGCGTCGCCGGAACAGTCAATGAAACGCTGGGCGCGAATCGCCTGGCGGCCGGACTTGGTCTCCACCACCAGTGCAGCAATCGACGAACCGTCCATCACCACGGCCGCTGCCCAGGCATGAAACAGCAGTTGCACGCCGGCCGACAGCAGCAACTGGTCGGCGGCGCACTTGTAGGCCGACACATCGTAGGAGCGCACGCGAATGCGGCCCAGCATGCCGTCTTGCGGCTGGTTCAGCCCGCCCAGCGCAGCTATGCGTTCCAGCAGGTCGTCGACCACGCCATGCACCAGCTGCTGCATCTCGCCGTTCCTGCGGCCATACAGGCCGGCAAAGTTGGTGACACCACCTGCCGTGCCCATGCCGCCCAGAAAACCATAACGCTCCACCAGCAGCGTGCGTGCGCCGCGCCTGGCTGCACTCACGCTGGCCGCGAGCCCGGCCGGTCCGCCGCCGATCACGACGACATCGAATTCGCCGTACACCGGCAGCGTGCGGGCCGGCTCGGTGATGGCGTTCAGGCTGGACAAGGCAGGCAAGGCGCTGGTCTCAATTCAAGCAGGGGCCGCAGGCACCGGAAGCGAAGCCTCTGGCGAGCGGCGGCCTGCAAGGTGGGGGAAGTTCATTCAATTTTTATTCCGCGCACCGCGATGATGCCGCCCATGATGGCGGTTTCATTGCGGATGCGGCTGGTCAGGCCTTCGGGCGAGGTGCCCACGGCCTGCCAGCCCTGGTTGAACAGTTTCTGGCGGGTGTCGTTGTCGCGGATGATGCGCGGCACTTCCTGGGCCAGGCGAGTCTGTGCGGCCTTGGATAATTTGGCCGGGCCGACCAGTGCAGTCCAGACTTCGAGGTTGAAGTTGCGCACTTCAGCATCGGCCAGCGACGGAATCTCCGAGGCCAGGGCACTGCGTCCGCTGGTCAGGCCGATGGCCTTGAGTTTGCCGGCCTTGATCTGCGGCAGCGCAATGCCAGGGGGCACCAGCGCCATCTGGATCTGGCCGCCCAGCAGCGCGGTGACCACTTGCGGGTTGCCCTGGTAAGGCACATGCACGGCGGCGAGGTTGCCGGCGGTGGACTTGAGCAGTTCCATGCCCAGATGCCCGACCGAGCCGTTGCCGACCGAGCCGTAATTCCATTTGTCGCCGCCGTTGCGTGCCGCCAGGAAGAAGGCGCTGCCCGAGGGCTGGTTCATCGGTGCCACCAGCACCAGCGGTGCGGTGGTCAGCAGGGAGATGGGCGTGAAATCTTTCGCCGGGTCGTAAGGCAGCTTGCTGTACAACATCTTGGCCGAGGTCAGGTTGCCGTTGATCACGACGGCCAGCGTGTGGTCGTCCGTCGCCTTGGCGGCCAGATCGGCAGCGATGTTGCCCGAGGCGCCGGGCCGGTTTTCGACGATGACCGGTTGGCCCAGGGCGCGCGACAGCGGCTCGGCCAGCGTGCGTGCAGCCATGTCAGGTGTGGAGCCGCCGGGGAAGCCCACCAGCAGTTTCACCGGACGCGTCGGCCAGGCGGCGGCTGCGGAAGCGGCCTCTTTGGCCGCTGGTTTTTTGGGGGCATTCTGGGCTGCAGCCAGCATTGGCAGAGCGAGTGCCGCTATCAAAAGCGTAGTGCGTTTGGACAAATTCATGCGATCCTCCAGTTTTGAAAGGGCTCTATTTGAACAGCTTTGAGGGCTCGATCCCGTCGTACATCCACTGCAAACCTGCAAAACCGGCGCTTTCTTTTCCACTCTGAAACAACTGGTTACGCAGCTCGCGCTGCACGCCCGCCGCATGGTAGATATCGCCGTAAAAGCGGGCGGTCAATTGCACCCGCCCGGTGCGCAAGTAACGCGCTTGCTGATATTTCTGGAAGGCGGGCGCTACATCGCCGTGCGTGGAGCGCAGCGCCTCGCGCAAGACCACCGCATCCTCGATCGCCTGGCCCGCGCCCTGCGCCAGGTACTGCAGCATGGGGTGGGCGGCATCGCCCAGCAGCGTGACGCGCCGGTCGGTCCAGTTCTTCACAGGCTCCCGGTCGCACAGCACCCACATCTTCCAGGTCTCGATTTTCCCCAGCAACTCCTGCACCTGCGGGCAGGCCCTGGAAAATCGCTCGGTCAACTCGGCCGTGTCGCCGAAGGTGTTCCAGCCTTCGTCGTACTTGTTGCTGTGAAACACCGCCACCAGGTTGAACAGCTCGCCGCGGCGCAGCGGGTAGTGCACCAGGTGGGTTTTTTCGCCGCCCCAGAGCAGGACGTCGTCGCTCCACAAATGCGCCGGCACGTCCTCCCGTTTGAGCACGGCACGGTAGGCGATGTGGCCGGACACCCGGGGCTTGCCGTCGCCCACCACGGCCTCGCGCACCTTGCTCCAGATGCCGTCGGCGCCTATCAGGGCCGCGCCCTCGACCACTTCGCCGCCACTGAGGTGGACCTGGACGCTGTTGCCGGACTGGGCAAAGGACTCGAGCTTCGCGCTGGTGCGCAGGGTCACGTTCTCCTGGGCTGCACAGGCGTCGAGAAACACCTGGTGCAAATCGGCCCGGTAGATCACGCCATACGGAAAGCCATAGGTGGCGCGCGCGACGTCGCCCAGCGGAACGCGGACGATTTTTTCACCGGTGCAGACATCGTTCATGCCCAGGCCTGGCGGGAAGAAGGACACCTTGCTGACCACGTCGGTCAGGCCCAGCCAGGCGAACATGCGGAAGATGTTGGGGCCGAGCTGGATGCCGGCGCCGATCTCGCCGAAGCTGGCTGCCTGCTCCAGCACGGTCACCGGGTGGCCGTCACGCGCGAGCACCAGTGCGGTGGCCAGGCCGCCTATGCCGCCGCCGGCGATGAGGATGGGAAGGGGGGATGTCACGTGAGAGGACTGTGGGAGTGATCTGAAGCTTGATGATAAGTATACTTACTATTGAGACGCATGGTACATACCCTGAGCCGGGGAGCGCCGGGCAGGCCGGCTGCGGCGCGCGATCCGCCGGGCTCGGGCGGTCGGCCGCCTGGAGGGCCGGGCCCCTCACCCGCCATGGCCTGCACCCTCCGGCTTGCACCGCGTCCCGATCCGGCAGCCGCAGTTCCGCGGGGACCTGTTCAGCGCTCCCTTAAACTCTGCCCATGGCATCCAGTTTTAACTTCGGCGAAGCGCCCGGGCACCAGATCCGGCGTGCCCACCAGTTGTCGATTGCGCTCTTCATGGAAGAGACCGCCGGTTTCGACGTCACGCCGGTGCAGTTCGCCATCCTGAACGCCCTGATGGACGACCCGGGTGAGGACCAGATCACCCTGGCCGGCCGGGTGGCGTTTGATGCCGCCACCTCGGGCTCGGTAATCGGGCGGCTGGAGGCCAAGGGCTGGGTGCGGCGCGAGGCTGATCCGGCCGACAGGCGGCGCAAGCTGCTGTGGGTCACGCCGGAAGGCCAGAAAGTGGCGTTACAGATGAAGCGTGCCGTCAGCAAGGTCCAGACGCGCCTGCTGGGCCCGCTCAGCGCCGCCGAACGCAAGCAGTTCGGCGCACTGCTGGGCAAGCTGATTGCCGGCCACGAAGACATGGCCTGAACCCTGGCTTGTCCTCAGGCCGATTTGGCCAGCAGCGTGAAGTGCTCGACCACCGGCGGCGCCGCGAAAAACGGGCCGACGATGGCACGCCAGTCGGCAAAGGCCGGTGATTCGCGGAAACCCACGGTATGGTCTTCCAGTTTTTCCCAGAAGATCTGCAGGATGTAGCGTTCCGGGTTTTCAATGCCCTTGTTGACCTTGAAGCCCTGGAAACCTTTGGCGCCGCTGATCACGGTGGCGAGGCCGTGCTGGATGGCCTCGTCAAAAGCGGCCTGCTGGCCGGGAGCGATGCGGATGTCGGCGAGTTCGAGAATCATGGGTGTCCTTGCTTGTGGTTGACGCCATCAATACTGGCTGGCTGGTAACTCTACCGTCAAACCGTCCAGCGCCTCGTTCAGCATGATCTGGCAACTCAGCCGGCTGGCCGGCGTGGCCGGCGTCGCGGTGAAGGCCAGCATGGCGCGTTCCTCGCCGTCGGCGGGTGGCAGCAGCGCAACAAACGGCGCGGCCACCATCACATGGCAGGTGGCGCATGTCAGCATGCCGCCGCAATCGGCGGCAATGCCGTCCACACAGGCGGCCACGGCCGCTTCCATCAGACTTTGGCCAATTCTGCCTTTGACGCTGATGGGATCTGCGTGAGCAGCTATGAAATTGATAGTGATCATGAAAGCCTTGCGACTCAAATGCGGCTGAAATATTCGCGGCGCTGCCAGTCCTCGCGGTCCACCGCCTGTTCGTGGCGGCTGATCTCCGACTGCTTGATGCGCGTGAAGTAGTTGATGAAGCTGCTGCCGAAGGCCGCAACCAGCGCCGCGTCGCCCTGCAGCGCGTCCAGCGCCGCGCCGAGGCTGGTGGGCAGCTTGACCGCGGTGTCGCCGTACGGTGCATCGGTGGCCGCCGGCGCCTTCAGCTCGCGCGTGATGCCGTCCAGCCCCGCGTGGATCTGCGAGGCCAGGTAGAGATAGGGATTGGCCGCCGGTTCGCCGATGCGGTTTTCGATGCGTGTGGCGCCGTCGCCCGGCTGCCCGACCACCCGCAGCATGGCGCCGCGGTTGTCACGCCCCCACAGCACCGACTGCGGCGCCAGCGCGTTCGGGCGGAAGCGGCCGAAGCCGTTGATGGTCGGCGTGCAGAACGCCGTCATGCCGCGCGCGTGCTCGAGCAGGCCGGCCAGGTAGTGTTCGCCCGGCGCCGACAGCGTGTACTGCGCGTCGGTCGGCTGCGTGCCCGGCGCCGGTGCCTCGCGCTGGAACAGGTTGGCGCCGCTGTGGATGTCCACCAGCGACTGGTGCAGATGCCAGCCGCTGGACATGATATTGGGAAAAGGCGGGCGGCACATGAAGGTGGCGTGGTAACCGGCGCGGCGCAGCGCCTGCTTGACCGCGCTGCGGAACAGCACCATGTTGTCGGCCGCGGTCAGCGCGTCGGTGGCGTCGAACACGGCTTCGACCTGGCTGGGGCCGAGTTCGATTTCCAGCGACTGCAGCGGCAAACCCAGCGCCTGCGCCGTGTGCTGGACGATGCGCAGCGGCTCCTCGGCCATGTCGAACCACTGCTCGGACAGCAGGTTGTAGCCGGGGTGGATCATTGCAATTTTGGGTGGCAGCCCGGGCCAGGCGGCCTGCTCCGGATCCAGCTGGCCATCAGCGCCGTCGCCGGTGATGCGGTAGATATGGAACTCGATCTCCAGCCCGCACTTCATGCCGTAACCGGCGTCCGCCAGGCGCGCCAGCGCGCGCTGCAGGATGCGCCGCGTGTCCAGCTCGACCGCGCTGCCGTCCTGCATCCAGGGCTGGCCCTGGACCCAGGCGGTGGCCGGCGTCCACGGCAGGTGTTTGAAACTCGCCGGGTCGGCCAGCAGCAGCAGGTTGCTCGCAAATTCAAATCCGGGGAGGTCGGCTGCGCCGCCGGTTTCGAACACCTTGAAGGCGGTGCGGTCGGAGCTGTCCTTGAGCAATAGCGTGCTGACCAGCCCGACACCGTCCAGCATGGCTTTGGCCGCCGCCGCAGCGACGAGTGTCTTGCCGCGCAGCGTGCCATGCAGGTCGCACCAGGCAAAACGCACCAGCTCGATGCCGCCGGCCTGGATCAGCGCCCGGGTCTGCTCGAGCGCGTGCTGCCGCGGGGCATCGTGGATGCCGCAGTGTTCGGCGAAGCTGCTCATTCGGCGGCTTCGACAGGCTCGGCCCGAACCGATGATGCCCACGGCGCATTGGCCTGTTTGGCACTTGCCTGTTCCTGCCACCAGGTCGACCATTCGCCGGCCGGTGCGATGCCGTCCACCGTGTCCGGCCCGCGCATCAGCCCGGCCTGGCTGGCATCGGCAATGCCGGGCGCGACGCCGCCTTGCTGCACCGTCGCAATCGCCTTGAGCAGGGCGCGCCGATTCGCCATGATCACTTTGTCCGAAGTGCCCAGGTGCTCACGCGTGCGGTCCTGGATCGCACCCATGCTTTCCACCGCCCACTGGTCGTGCACATTGATGTCTTCTTCGCCCATGCCCAGGTAGGTCTGGGTGCGCTGCTCCTCGGCGTTGAAGCCCCAGTTGTTGTGGCGCCCGGCGTTCGGGATGTAATCGGGCAGCGAGATGAACTGCTGGCGCTGGGCGCGCATGCTTTCCTTGTCCAGCGGTCCGGCAAAACTGGTGAAGAAGGAATACCAGTAGGTGTGGGTGTCGTCCACCGGCACATGCATCTGCGTGATGGTCATGGTCTCGGACAGCGGGATCACAAAAGTCGCCGGGAAAATCGCGTGGGTCACGCGCACATGCGTGAGCTTCTCATTCATGGGCCGCAGCGTGGTGAGCTGCATGCCCCAGGGCGTGGTGTCCACGCTGATCTCGGGCTGGGCGAACTCCCGCATGATGCGTGTCATCGGCCACTGCTCGCCGGCTATGGCGCCTGCGCTGGCGCTGCGGAACTGTTTGCCCGCCGCGTTGTCACCGATGTCTTCCAGCGCCTCGTCCTGCAGGAAGCGGTGCAAAAAGGACGGGTGCGCCGGGTCGATGCCGACCTCGAAGGCCTGCAGCCAGTTGGCGTTCCACAGGCCCTTGAAGGCGAAGCTGTGGGTGGCCGGCGCGCTGAAGCAGTCGAAGGCCGGCAGCGGTGGCGGAGTGGAGCCTTCCGGCCCCAGCCAGGCGAAAATCACGCCGCTTTTTTCCAGCACCGGGTAGCTGCGCTGCTTCACGCGGTCACACAGCTTGCTGCCGGCCGGTTCTGCCGGGGTTTCCAGGCAGTGGCCGCTCACGTCGAACTTCCAGCCGTGGAAGGGGCAGCGCAGACCGTCGCCCTCGGCGCGGCCGAAGGACAGGTCGGCGCCGCGGTGCGGGCAGTCACGGTCCAGCAGGCCGTAGTGGCCCTGGTCGTCGCGGAACAGCACGAAGTCCTGGCCCATCAGCCGTACCGCCTTGACCGGACGCTTGTCCATGCGGGGATCGAGCGCCGGGTTGAATTCATCGACCAGCGCGGCCGGCTGCCAGTAGCTGCGCAGCAGGGCGCCGCAGGGTGTGCCAGGCCCGACCCGGGTGATCAATTCGTTCTGTTCTGCATTCATGGCGCGGCCTTCTGGAAACGGTATACCGAAATTAAAATTCAGTGTACAGTTCGCGCCATGAACTTGCAAGAGACCGTGTTGATCCAGTTGCGCGACCTGATCCTGCGCGGCGAGTTCGAGCCGGGCCAGCGCCTGGCCGAGCAGCAGCTCGCCGAACGCCTGGGCGCCTCGCGCACCCCCGTGCGCGCCGCGCTGGTGACGCTGGAGCAGGAGGGCCTGGTCGAGGCCAACGACACGGGCAAGTACCTGGTGCGCCAGTTCACGCCGCGCGAAGTCGCCGACGCCATCGCCGTTCGCGGCCACCTCGAGGGCATGGCGGCGCGGCTGGTGGCCGAACACGGTGTCTCGCGCCAGTTGCAGGCCGAACTGCAGGCCTGCCTGGACGAAGGCGACCTGGCCCTGGCCGCCAACCCGCTGAGCTACGAAAGTTATGCGGCCTACGCCGTGGTCAACGACCGCTTCCACGCGCTGGTGCTGGCAGCCAGCGGCAACCGGGCGCTGCAGCGCGCGGTGGCGCTCAACGACAAGCTGCCGTTTGCACCGGCCTCGGCCATGTTGCCTATGCAGGGCACGGTCACGCTGGACCGCGACTGGATGTTGTATGCGCACCGCCAGCACCACATGCTGTTTGCCGCGCTCAAGGCCGGCGAGGGCGCACGCGCGCAGGCGCTGGCGATTGAACACACCGAAGTGGCGCAGATGAACATGCGCATGGCGCTGGAACGCCGGGCCGAAACCGAACGCGTGTTGCCGGCCATCCGCCTGGTGGTGGGGCGTTGACGCGGGCCGCCGTCAGTTTCACGGCCGCCGGCATTCGCCGGGGTTTTTTCACCGCGCAGGTGATGGCCCCTGGCATCACCCTGTATGCCATGGTGTTCGGCGTGCTGGCCAGCGAGCGCGGCATGAGCTGGCTGCAGGCCATGCTGATGAGCGCTGCCGTGTATTCAGGCAGCGCGCAACTCGCGGCGCTGCAGGGCTGGACCGCCACGGCCGCGGTCACGCCGGTCATCGTCACCATCCTCGTCATGAACGCGCGTTACGTGCTCTATGGCGCAGCGCTCCAGCCCTGGCTGGCCGGCCTGCCGCGGCACCAGAGCTGGGGCTCGCTGTTTTTCCTCGGCGACGGCAACTGGGCCATGGCCATGCGCGAGTACGAGGCCGGTTACCGCGACGCCGGTTATGTGCTGGGCTCCGGCGTGGCGATGTTTGTGCCCTGGCTGGGCGGCACGCTGGCGGGCCATTTGCTGGCCGGCAGTGTGCCCAACCCTGCAGCCTTTGGCTTGGACTTCATGCTGGTGGCGTTTGCCGCAGCCATCGGCATGGTGCTCTGGCGCGGCAAGTCTGACCTGTGGCCGGTGGCCGCGGCGGGCTTGGTGGCCTGGCTGCTGCACCGGACGCTGCCGGGCGCGTGGTACATCGTCGGCGCCGGTATCGCGGGCGGGCTGATGGGGGCATGGCGCCATGGCCGTTGAACCGACTTTTCTGCTGGCGCTGCTGGGCATGGCCGTGGCATCGTTTGCCTGCCGCATCAGCGGTTTCCTGCTGATGGGTTATGTACGCATCACGCCGCGCGTCGAGGCTGCGCTCAAGGCCATACCGATCTCGGTGATGGTCGGCATCGTGACACCGGCTGCCACTTCGGGCAAGCTGCCGGAACTGCTGGGCTTGCTGGCCGTGGGGCTGGCGATGAAGCTGGTGCGCAACGACCTGGCGGCTGCGGTGGCCGGCGCGGCCACCGTGGCTGTGGCGCGCTGGGCGCTGGGCTGACTCCCGCTGCGCGGACTTGTCATTGCGGCCTTGAGCCGCAATCCATGCCCGCACACCAGCAGCCGTGGTTCATGGCGCATGGATCCCGGATCAAGTCCGGGATGACATCCACGGACGGACCTATTCCTTCGCGACCCGCAGCACCAGCTTGCCGAAGTTCTCGCCGTTGAAGAGCTTGAGCAGGGTCTCGGGGAAGTTCTCCAGCCCGTCCACCACGTCTTCCTTGCTTTTCATCCTGCCGTCCTTGAGGTAGCCGGCCATTTCGGCGATCGCCTGCGGGTAGCGGTCGGCATAGTCGAACACCACGATGCCTTCCATGCGCGCGCGATTGACCAGCAGCGACAGGTAGTTGGCCGGGCCCTTGACCGGTGTGGTGTTGTTGTACTGGCTGATGGCGCCGCAGATGATGATGCGGGCGCCGCGCGTGATGCGGGTCAGCACCGCATCGAGGATGTCGCCGCCGACGTTGTCGAAATAAATGTCCACGCCTTTCGGGCAGTGTTCCTTGAGTCCAGCCTTGACGTCGCCGGCCTTGTAGTCGATGCAGGCGTCGAAGCCCAGTTCCTTCACCACCCAGTCGCATTTGGCCTTGCCGCCGGCGATGCCGACCACGCGGCAGCCCTTGAGTTTGGCGATCTGGCCGACGGTCTGTCCGACGGCACCGGCCGCGCCCGACACCACCACGGTCTCGCCGGCCTTGGGCTGGCCCACGTCCATCAGGCCGAAGTAGCCGGTCATGCCCGGCATACCCAGCACATTGAGCCAGGAGGTCAGACCCAAACGCGCATCGATCTTGAACATGCCGCTACGCTTGATCTGCTCCTCGGGGATCAGGCAGTATTCCTGCACGTCCAGACCGGCATTGACGTAATCGCCCACGGCAAAGGCGCTGTTGTTGGAGGCGATCACCTGGCCGACGCCGCCGGCGCGCATGACCGCGCCGATCTCGACCGGCGGGATGTAGCTCTTGCCCTCGTTCATCCAGCCGCGCATGGCCGGGTCCAGCGACAGGCACAGGGTCTTGACCAGCACACCGCCGGGGCCGGGCTCGGCCACCGGCTCGCTGGTGAATTTCCAGTTGTCACGTGTCGGCAGGCCGACCGGGCGGCTGGCCAGGCGGACCTGGTGGTTGGTCAGGGATGTGATGGCGCTCATGGTGTCTCCGGGAAAGTGTCTGGGGGCAAAAAGGCGATGGTAGGGGCGAGTTGTCCGGACGCCAGTCGCGCAGGCGATTCGCGCCGTAGGCGGAAAACGCTGAACAGATCCTTGCGGATGTGCGGCGCCCGGATCGGGATGGGATGCAAGGCGGATTTCGCAGCCAATAGTCGCCTATTGGCAAGAAGTTCAACGCAGCAGGCCGCCCGAGCCCGGGTGATCGCACGCCGCAGGGGATTTGTTCGGCGTTTCCGATATCCTTTGGGGATGAAACTCTACAACTACTTCCGTTCCTCCGCGTCGTATCGCGTGCGTATTGCGCTGCAGCTCAAGGGCCTGCCTTACGACTACCTGCCGGTCCACATCGCCAAGGGTGATCATCGCAAGGAAGCCTATTCCGCGGTGTCGGCCGACATGCTGGTGCCCATGCTGGAAACCGATGACGGCGAGCGCCTGTCGCAGTCCATGGCCATCATCGAGTACATCGACGAAACCCACCCGGCCGTGCCGCTGCTGCCGGCCGACGCGCTGGGCCGCGCCAGGGTGCGCGCGCTGGCCCAGTCGATTGCCTGCGAGATCCACCCGCTGAACAACCTGCGCGTGCTCAAGTACCTGGTGCGCGAACTCAAGGTCGATGAGGAGGCCAAAAACACCTGGTACCGGCACTGGGTGCGCGAAGGACTGGAAGCCTTCGAGCGCCAGCTGAACCAGTTGCCGCCCTCGACCTACTGTTATGGCGAGACGCCGACGCTGGCCGACTGCTGCCTGGTGCCGCAGATCTTCAACGCCCAGCGCTTCAAGGTGAGTTTCGACGGCCTGCCGCGCACCATGGCCGCCTACGAGGCCTGCATGGCGCTGGAGGCGTTTCAGAAAGCCCAGCCCTCGGCCTGCCCGGACAACGAAGCTTGACCCTTGTGAATCCCCACTGGCTGATTCCCGACTGGCCGGCACCGCCTGGCGTGCGCGCGGTGTTCACGACCCGGCAGGGCGGGGTGTCGGCCGCACCCTGGGGCAGCATGAACCTGGGTGACCACGTCGGTGATGCGCCCGCGCAGGTGGCGGCCAACCGGGCCCTGCTGGCGCAGGCAACCGGCGCCAGGCCGGTGTTTCTGCAGCAGGTGCACGGCTCAGCCGTTTTACGGCTGGATGAGGCCACGCCGCAGGGCCAGCCGGCTGATGCAGCCACGACCTCGCAGCGCGGCATCGCATGCACCATCATGGTGGCTGACTGCCTGCCGGTGCTGTTGACCGACGTTGACGGCTCGGCCGTAGCCGCCGCCCATGCTGGCTGGCGCGGCCTGGCCGGGCAGCAGGGGCGCGGTGTGCTGGAGCAGCTTTGTGAGCATTTTTGGGCTCCAGCCCAGCAGGGCCGTGCGCAGGCAGCTATCAATACCATAGCGTGGCTGGGGCCGTGTATCGGCCCGGCAGCCTTTGAAGTGGGCGCCGAGGTGAGGGCGGTTTTTGTGGAGAGTCATCCCGGCGCCGCCGCCTGTTTCACGGCCGGCGCGCCGGGCAAGTACTTCGCCGACCTGGCCGGCCTGGCCCGGCTGCGGCTTCAGGCGCTGGGCATCACGCAGATTTTCGGCAATGACGGCAGCGCAGCCTGGTGTACCGTGGGCAATGCCTCACGGTTTTTTTCGCACCGGCGCGACGCCGGTGTCAGTGGCAACGGCTTTGCTACCACCGGCCGCATGGCGGCCTGCATCTGGCTCGAATGAGGATGGCATCAGCGTGGTCGCTTCGGCGGCCTCGGCCGCTTCACGGGCCTTGATGGCCTTGCGCCGCGATGGTGCACCCATCAGGTAAACCACCAATGCCACAGGACCCACGCCATAGAGTACAAAGGTCATGAGCGCACCCAGCAGCGTTCCGGTGGAATGGGTGGCTTCCGCGACGCTCATCATGAGGACCACATACATCCAGGCAATGACAATCAAATACATAAATCTTTGCGCTGCCTCATGAGTTGGGAAAGAAATTCCACGATACTAGAGTTGACCTGCCGCGGCTATCCAGGCTCGACACAGACAGCCCTTCCAGTGCCTGCAGATATCCCCGGAGACAAGCATGAATTCTGACGCAAACCTGGCGCAAGCGGCCCAACAGATGCAAGAGACCTTTGCACAGGGCCTGAAACAGGTCATGGGGGCGATGGCCGGCGGCGGGCCCGGCATGCCGGCCGGTTTTGCGCAGCTCGGCATGGCGGCACCACCGGCCGCACTGCCGCCGCTGCAGATCGACCCGCTCAAGCTGCTGGAGATCCAGAAACAATACCTCGCCGACATCAGCACACTCTGGAACAGCGGCCTGCAGTCCGGCAACCAGGCCGCCACCGACAGGCGTTTTGCCGCAGAAGCCTGGCAGCAGAACCCGGTCGCCCAGTTTGCAGCCTCGGCTTACCTGCTCAATGCCCGCGCGCTGATGGGCCTGGCCGACGCGATCGAGGGCGACGAGAAGACCAAGGCCCGGGTGCGGTTTGCGATCGAGCAGGCCATGGCGGCCGCCGCCCCCAGCAACTTCCTGGCGCTCAATGCCGAGGCGCAGAAAAAAGCCATAGACACCCAGGGCGAAAGCATCGCCCAGGGCCTGACCAACCTGTTGCACGACATGAAGCAGGGCCATGTGTCCATGACCGACGAACGTGTCTTCGAGGTCGGCAAAAACGTCGCCACCACCGAAGGCGCGGTGGTGTTCGAGAATGAGTTTTTCCAGCTCATCGAATACAAGCCGCTGACCGCGAAGGTTTACGAGAGGCCCTTTTTGCTGGTGCCGCCCTGCATCAACAAGTTCTACATCCTGGACCTGCAGCCCGACAACTCGTTGATCCGTTATGCGGTCGCGCAGGGTCACCGCACCTTTGTGGTGAGCTGGCGCAACCCCGACGAGTCCATGGCCGACAAGACCTGGGACGACTACATCGAAAACGCCGCCATCAAGGCGATTGAAGTCACGCAGGAGATCACCGGCGCCAAAACCATCAACGCCCTCGGTTTCTGCGTGGGCGGCACCATCCTCGGCACGGCGCTGGCCGTGCTCGCGGCACGCGGTGCGAAACCGGTGGCCAGCGCGACCTTTCTCACCTCGCTGCTGGAGTTCAGCGACACCGGCATCCTCGACATCTTCATCGACGAGCAGTCGGTCCAGTATCGCGAGATGCAGATGGGCAAGGGCGGCCTGCTCAAGGGCCAGGACCTGGCGTCCACCTTCAGCTTCCTGCGTCCCAATGACCTGGTCTGGAACTACGTGGTCGGCAACTACCTCAAGGGTGAAACCCCGCCGCCGTTTGACCTGCTCTACTGGAACAGCGATTCGACCAACCTGCCGGGCCCGTTTTACGCCTGGTACCTGCGCAACACCTACTTCGAGAACAACCTGGCCAAGCCCGGCAAGCTCACGGTATGCGGCCAGAAAGTCGATCTCGGCAAGCTCGACATGCCCGCCTATATCTACGGCTCGCGCGAAGACCACATCGTGCCGGTAGGCGGCGCCTACGCCTCCACCCAGTTGCTGCCCGGCAAAAAGCGCTTTGTCATGGGCGCCTCGGGCCATATCGCCGGCGTGATCAACCCGCCCGCCAAAAAGAAACGCAGCTACTGGACGAATGACAAACTGCCTCAGGGCAAGTTTCCGGCGACGCAGGCCGAGTGGCTCCAGGATGCGATCGAACACCCCGGCAGCTGGTGGACCGACTGGTCGGACTGGCTCAAGGGCCATGCCGGCAAGCAGGTCGCCGCACCCAAAACTTACGGCAGCCGCAAGTACAAGGCCATCGAGCCGGCGCCCGGCCGCTATGTCAAGGCCAGGGCCTGAGCCTTTCAAAAGCATTTAACGGAGAAGCACCATGGAAGACATCGTCATCGTTTCAGCAGCCCGCACCGCCGTCGGCAAGTTCGGCGGCAGCCTGGCCAAAGTCCCCGCGACCGAACTCGGCGCGGCCGTCATCAAGGCGGTGGCCGAGCGCGCGGGCGTCTCGCCCGAGCTGCTCGGTGAAGTCATCATGGGCCAGGTGCTGGCTGCAGGCGTGGGCCAGAACCCGGCCCGCCAGAGCGTGGTCAAGGCCGGCTTTCCGCACGGCGTTCCGGGCCTGACCATCAACGCCGTCTGCGGCTCGGGCCTGAAGGCCGTGATGCTGGCGGCGCAGGCTGTCGCCACCGGCGACAGTGAGATCGTGATCGCCGGCGGCCAGGAGAACATGAGCGCCGCGCCGCACGTGCTCAACGGTTCGCGCGACGGCCAGCGCATGGGCGACTGGAAGATGGTCGACACCATGATCGTCGACGGCCTGTGGGACGTCTACAACCAGTACCACATGGGCATCACCGCCGAAAACGTCGCCAAAAAGTACAGCATCAGCCGCGACATGCAGGACGAGCTGGCCCTGGCCAGCCAGACCAAGGCCATGGCCGCGCAGGACGCCGGCAAGTTCAAGGACGAGATCATTCCCTTTTCCATCCCGCAGAAAAAGGGCGACCCGCTGGTGTTTTCCGCCGACGAGTTCATCAACCGCAAGACCAGCGCCGAAGGCCTGGCCGGCCTGCGCCCCGCGTTCGACAAGGCTGGCGGCGTGACGGCGGGCAATGCCTCCGGCATCAACGACGGGGCCGCCGCCGTGATGGTCATGACCGCAAAGAAAGCCGCCGCGCTGGGCTTGACGCCGCTGGCGCGCATCGCCAGTTACGCCACCACCGGCCTGGACCCGGCCTACATGGGCATGGGCCCGGTGCCCGCATCGACCAAGGCGCTGGCCCGCGCCGGCTGGAAGGCGCAGGACCTGGACCTGCTCGAGATCAACGAAGCTTTTGCCGCGCAGGCCTGCGCCGTCAACACGGAGATGGGCTGGGACACCAGCAAGGTCAACGTCAACGGCGGCGCGATTGCCATCGGCCACCCGATTGGCGCGTCCGGCTGCCGCATCCTGGTCACGCTGATCCACGAGATGGTGCGCCGCGATGCCAAAAAAGGCATTGCCAGCCTGTGTATCGGCGGCGGCATGGGGGTTGCCCTCACACTGGAACGCTAAATTTGGGTTAAAACAGTCTCCAACCCATGTCCAGCAAGCGCAGGCAGCTATTTATTTGATAGCACAGCGGTTTCCGGCATGGCACGGCTTTTGCAGACACCATCGACAACTACAACTCAAGGAGCAAACACATGGCGAAACGAATTGCATACGTGACAGGCGGCATGGGCGGCATCGGAACCGCGATCTGCCAGCGCCTGCACAAGGACGGCTTCACCGTCATTGCCGGCTGCGGCCCGACGCGTGACTTCACCAAATGGCTGGACGAGCAGAAGGCGCTGGGCTACACCTTTTACGCTTCGGTCGGCAATGTCGGCGACTGGGATTCCACCGTCGCCGCCTTCGACAAGGTCAAGGCCGAACACGGCCCGGTCAGCGTGCTGGTCAACAACGCCGGCATCACGCGCGACGGCCAGTTCCGCAAGATGAGCAAGGCCGACTGGGACGCCGTGATCTCCACCAACCTCGACAGCATGTTCAACGTCACCAAGCAGGTGATCGAAGGCATGATCGAAGGCGGCTACGGGCGCATCGTCAACATCTCCTCGGTCAACGGCCAGAAGGGCCAGTTCGGCCAGGTCAACTACTCCACCGCCAAGGCTGGCCTGCACGGCTTCACCATGGCGCTGGCGCAAGAAGTGGCCAGCAAGGGCGTGACCGTCAACACCGTGAGCCCGGGCTACATTGGCACCGACATGGTGAAAGCCATCCGCCCCGACGTGCTCGAAAAAATCGTCGCTGGTGTACCCGCCAAACGCCTGGGCACTCCGGAAGAAATCGCCTCCATCATTTCGTGGATCGCCTCCGACGAAGGCGGTTATGCGACGGGTGCAGACTTCTCGCTCAATGGTGGTTTGCACATGGGTTGAGGCTGCCGCTTCCCGCCGTCCAGATGAAACCCGCTTCGGCGGGTTTTTTATTCTTTGGTTCTAACTCGAAGCGGCGCAATAGTCCCTTACGCCTAGTCCCCGTGAATTCAGCTTCCATCCTGCGACACAGATCGCCTACCATGACGAAAAAACTCAAGGGGAGGTCGTCATCATGCGGTTTTTCTTCACGCTGCTGCTGGCGGCGGCTTGTGCGTCTTCTTCAGCTTGGGCCGCACCCTACGGCAACTACGACGCCCGCCGGATTCTCAGCGTCACCGACACGCCGACCGGCAAACGGCATGGCATCGACCTGCAATACCTCGACAGCATGCTGGCCGACATCGCGAGCCATGCCAGAAATTACCCGCCGGTCTTCGACTCCGACGCCGACCGGCAACGCGCCACCCGCGACACTGCCACGCTGGCCGGCATGCTGGGCCTGCTGACCCAGGACGCCGGCGCGCACCCGGAGATCCTGTTGCGTGCGGCCACGGTCAACAGTTACGGCCATAACCTGCACATCAACGGCGCTGCCGAAAAAGCCAATGCGCTGTTTCAGCGTTTGCTGGCCGCCGCGCCCGATCACCCGCGCAGCAACCACGCCTACGGCGTCTTTCTCGCGGGTGTGGCCAGGTCGGCGGAAAGCCTTCCCTATCTGGAAAAAGCGCTGGCGGCAGGTATCGCCGATGCGGGGTATGCGCTGGGCCTGGTGCACCTGGGCCTGGGCGACCAGGCCAGGGCGTTGCAATACCTGGAAAGCTACAAGGCGCGCGCGCCGGCAGACCCGCAGGTCGCTGCCCTCATCGAGGCGATACGCAGCGGCAAGGTCACGGTGAGGCGGGAGAGCAAGTAGCAGTGACGCCGGGGAGTCCAGCAAGCTACACCGGCTTGCACAACGAGAGCCCTCCAGAGAAACCCGCGCCGGCGGGCTTTTTGCTTTCTGTTTTTATAATGAATCGGGCTGGAAAGCCTTCAACACCCATTCGTTCTGCGGCAGGCGCTGTTTCGGCAAGTGCTCACGCAGGGTCCCTCACCATCTCACTGAAGGAACCCCTCCCGCATGCCGCACAGCGTCTCCCTCATCAGCACCATTGCCGCCGGCCTGGGCCTGGCCCTGATCTTCGGCTTTATCGCCGCGCGCATGAAGCTGCCCTCGCTGGTGGGCTATTTGCTGGCCGGGGTGGTGATCGGCCCGTTCACGCCCGGCTTTGTGGCCGACGCCGCGATTGCCAGCCAGCTGGCCGAGATCGGCGTGATGCTGCTGATGTTCGGCGTGGGCCTGCATTTCTCGCTCGACGACCTGCTGGCGGTGCGCAAGATCGCCGTGCCCGGCGCAGTGGTGCAGATGACGGTGGCGACCGCGCTGGGCATGGGTCTGGCGCACTGGTGGGGCTGGAACCTGGGCGGGGCGCTGGTGTTCGGCCTCTCACTGTCGGTCGCCAGCACCGTGGTGCTGCTGCGCGCACTGGAAACACGCGGCGTGCTGGACTCGGCCAACGGCCGCATCGCCGTCGGCTGGCTGATCGTTGAAGACCTGGCCATGGTGCTGGTGCTGGTACTGCTGCCGCCTCTGGCCGAATGGCTGTCGGGCCGGGGCGCTGCCGACGTCGATTCGCTGGGCAGGACGCTGGGCGTGACCCTGCTGCAGGCCGGCGGTTTTGTGGCGCTGATGCTGGTGGTGGGCCGGCGCTTTTTCCCCTGGGTGTTGTGGCAGGTGCAGCGCACCGGCTCGCGCGAGCTGTTCACCCTGTGCGTGGTCGCCGCCGCCGTGGGCATTGCGTTTGGCGCCACCGCGCTTTTCGGGGTGTCGTTTGCGCTGGGCGCCTTCTTTGCCGGCATGGTGATGCGCGAGTCCGAGTTCAGCCACCGCGCAGCGCAGGAAACATTGCCGCTGCGCGACGCTTTTGCCGTGCTGTTTTTTGTGTCGGTCGGCATGTTGTTCGACCCCTGGGTCATCGTCGAGCGGCCGCTGCAGGTGCTGGCGGTGGTCGCCATCATCGTCGTTGGCAAGTCGCTGGCGGCAGCCGCGCTGGTGCTGGCCTTCCGTTACCCGCTCAACACTGCGCTGACGGTCTCGGCCAGCCTCGCGCAGATCGGCGAGTTTTCCTTCATCCTGGTGGCCATGGGTGTGTCGCTGCAGCTGCTGCCGCCCGAGGGCCAAAGCCTGGTGCTGGCGGGTGCGCTGATTTCCATCGCGCTGAACCAGCTGGTGTTCAGGACGGTCGAGCCGCTGCAGCAGTGGATTCTTGCCAAATCGCCGCTGGCCCGCAAGCTGGAGGCGCGCGACGACCCCATGGCCGAGCTGCCCGCCAGCACCGAAGAAAAATATTTGTCGCGCCAAGTGGTGCTGGTCGGTTACGGCCGGGTCGGGCGGCGCATCGCCGATGCGCTGGCGGCGCAGCACCTGCCCTTTGTGGTGGTCGAGCAGAACCGCGAAGTCGTCGAAAGGCTGCGCGGGGAGGGCCTGATGGCGGTGTCAGGCGACGCGGCCGAGCCGGTGGTGCTGGTGCAGGCCCACATCGCCAACGCCCGCATGCTGGTGATCGCCACGCCCGACACGCTGAACGTGCGGCAGATGGTCAACACCGCCCGCACCTTGAACCCCGATATCGAAATCGTGGTCCGCACCCACAACGAGGCCGAGGCCAGGCTGCTGGAAAGCGAAAATGCCGGCAGGATCTTCCTGGGTGAAGAAGAGCTGGCGCAATCGATGACGCGTTATGTGCTGGAGCGGTCGGTGGCCGGGCCTGCACACGGGTGAGTCGACGCCCACTGCCTGGATCGCCCCCTGGCGCTTCGGGCCAGGGTCCCGCTCGACGCAGGACCGGCGCTCAGAACGGGGGCGCACTCTGGAATTGCAGCAGTTCCCCGCTGACGGGATGCGCGAAGTCCAGCTGGCTGGCGTGCAGCAGCAGCCGCGGCGCGCGGGCCTGAATGGCAGCATCGCCGTAAAGCGGGTCGCCCAGCAGGGGGTGGCCAATGGCCTGCAGGTGCACGCGCAGCTGGTGCGAGCGTCCGGTCAGCGGCGCCAGCTCCAGGCGCGTGTGGTGGGCCACCGCATCGTGCGCCAGCACACGCCAGCGCGTCTGGCTGGGTTTGCCATGCGCCGCGTCGATGATGCGCAGCGGGCGGCGCGGCCAGTCCACCGCTATCGGCAGGTCGATCAGGCCCCAGCCCGCGTCATCCGGCGCCGCAGAAAGATCGCCATCGACCACCGCGACGTAACGCTTGCCGACGGCGCGGCGTTCGAACAGCGCACCGAGGGCCCGCTGGATGGTGATGCTGCGCGCCATCAGCAGCAGGCCCGAGGTGGCCATGTCGAGCCGGTGCACCACCAGCGCATCGGGATATTGCTGCTGCACGCGTGTGCTCAGGCAGTCCTGCTTGTCCGCGCCGCGGCCGGGCACCGACAGCAGGCCGGCGGCCTTGTTGAGTACCAGCAGGCTGGCGTCGGCATGAACCAGTTCAAAGCCGGGCGGCACCTGCGCATGACCTCCGGGGTAATTGTTTTGCGGCAAGCCGGGCAGCATCATTGGGGCCATCAGCAAGTGTTTACCCAAGGAGAAAAACCATGACAGACGCAGGTGCTATTTCCATTGCAGCCGGGCTTTTGATCGGACTGGGCGCCATCGGCGCCTGCCTGGGCATAGGCGTGATGGGCGGGCGGTTCATAGAGGGGGCGGTGCGCCAGCCCGAGCTGATGGAGCCGCTGCAGGTCAAGATGTTCCTGCTGGCCGGACTGATCGATGCCAACTTCCTGATCGGTGTGGGTGTGGCCATGATGCTGCTGTTCGCCAACCCGCTGGGTGGCTGATTCAGCCCTTACGGGGTGGGGGGAAGTTGTGCACGGTGGGGGCGGCGCGCCGCTGTTCGCGCAGCATGAACAGGTAGAGGCTTTCGACTTTCTCGCGCGCCCAGGGCGTTTTGCGCAAAAACTTCAGGCTGGACGGCACGCTGGGCTCGAAGGTGAAACAGCGGATCGCAATGCGCTGGCCGAGTTCTTCCCAGCCGTAATGGTCTGACAGTGCCGTGACAATCGCTTCCAGGGTCAGCCCATGCAAGGGATTGCCGGGCTGATCGGGCGTTGCGGGCATGTCAGCCATGCTGCGGGCCGCTTATTTGTTCTTGAGTTTGCCGCGCACGGGGACTTGCGTGACGATGGTCGGGCGCACCGCGTCGGGCGACACCGACTTGGGCGGCGAGGTGTCCTTCTTCGGTTTCTTGACCATCTTGTTGTTGTGCGTCTGTCCTTTGGCCATGGTGTTTCTCCGTTGGGTTGATGGGGATGCCGCTGATTATCAGTGCAACTTGATGCGCGGGCGGTAAGTCCGGTCAATCATTTCGGACAGGGTGATCAGCGCGGTTTTCTTCCAGCCGCCCAGGGCCAGCTGGTGCTGCTTGTGCAAGGCCCAGTACATCACTTTGGCGAGCTGGCCTTCGATGAAAAAACTGCCCTTGGTCAGGCTGCCCATCAGGCTGCCGACTGAGGAATACTCGGACAGGGAGACCAGCGAGCCCTGGTCCCGGAACACAAACGGCGACACGGCCTCGCCGCGCTGCAGGCGCGGCAGCGCCTTCAGCAGGTACATGGCCTGCTGGTAGGCGGCCTGCGCACGCGGCGGCACCCAGGTGCCGTCGGGTTGCTGGCAGGCGGCGCAGTCACCAAATGCGTAAATGCTGGCGTCCTCGGTCTGCAGGTTGCCGTTGACGACCAGCTGGTTGAGCCGGTTGGTCTCCAGCGGCTGCTCGCCGCCCAGCGTTTTCAGGAAATCGCCGGCCTTGACGCCGGCCGCCCAGACCGTCAGGCTGGACGAGATTACCTTGCCGCTGGCCATCTTCAGGCTGCCTTCGGTGACCTCGATGACCTTCTCGTTGGTGTGTACCTCGATGGCCAGCTTGCGCAGCTCGCGCAGCGCCGATTCGCTCAGGCGCTCGGGCAGTTGCGCCAGCAGGCGCGGCGCGGCTTCCACCAGCACGATCTGCAAATCCTTTTCGGGGTGAATGTGGTCAAAGCCGTAGTTGGCCAGCACACGCGCCGAGGCATGCAGCTCGGCCGCCAGTTCCACGCCGGTGGCGCCGCCGCCGACGATGGCCACGGTCAGGCGGCCGCTGCCGGCGCTGCGCGGCACGGTCTGCGCGCGTATGCAGGCGTTGATCAGCCGGTCGTTGAAACGTTTGGCGGCCTGCGGGCTGTCCAGCTTGATGGTGTGTTCGGCCGCGCCCAGGGTGCCGAAGTCATTGGTCTGGCTGCCGACGGCGATCACCAGCGTGTCGTAGCCCAGTTCCTGCGCCGGCGTGATCTCGCGCCCGGCCTCGTCATGGCTGGCTGCCAGTTGCAGGGTCTTGCTGGCGCGGTCCACGCCCTCGAGCCGGCCCAGCCGGAACTTGAAATGGTTCCAGCGCGCCTGCGCCAGGTACTCGATTTCCTCGGCATGGGTGTCGAAGCTGCCGGCGGCCAGCTGGTGCAGCAGCGGTTTCCACACATGGGTGCGCGCGGCGTCGACCAGCGTGATCTCGGCCAGCCCCTTTTTGCCCAGGCGCTTGCCCAGCTGGGTGGCCAGCGCCAGCCCGCCTGCGCCCCCTCCGACGATGACGATGCGTTGCATTTGATTTTTCCTCTCCGGCCCTGGGTGGCCGGTGGTGATGTTGTTGTGGCTACATGGTAACTGGCAGGGAGGGGGATGGCGTTGTGGGATTGGGGTAATGAGTCTATGCGCCGGTGGCGGCTTGGCCCTGCTGTGAGGTTCGCCAGCAAGCCGGGTCTCGCCCCGGCGGGCGACTCACTTTCTCTTGCTTCGCCAAGAGAAAGTAAGCAAAGAGAAGGCGACCCGATGGTCTGGGTCCCTCTGCTTCGCTGCGGGCAACCTGCGGTGCTCGCCGAAAACGGGGTCGAGCTCGACTCGCTTCGCTCAGAATCGCTCGCCCTGATCCGTTTTCGGCTGCGCTCCTCGGCCCAGCCCGACGGGCGGGCTGCACAAATACAAATACCAATTCGGGGAGGCAAGGACGCGCTTTGCGCGTCCTTGCCGGAGCCCGATCCCGTACCCGAATCCGCTCCCGATTCCATCCCCCACCCTTCTGTATGCGCCGAGGAGCGCAGGGCCAGACGGATCAGGGATCGCGATTGTCTGAGCCGAAGGCGAGTTCGAGCGAGACCCCGGCTGGACCGAGCACCGCAGGTTGCCCTCCGAAGCGTCAGCGGAGGAGGGACGCAGACAGCAGGGTCGCCTTTTCTTTGGTGACTTTCTTTTGGCGAGACAAAAGAAAGTTACTTGCCGCCGGGCAACCCCCGGCTAGTTTGCAGACCACACCGGTTACGAGAGGCTGAGAACGCAAGGGCTAGCGCACAGATGCCGCCCGCATCCGGTTGACTTCCAGCGGTGTCACCACACCGGCCTGGTTACCCCATGACTGGCGGATGTGGGTCAGCACCGCCGCGATGTCGCTGTCGGAGAGTTCCAGCACAAAAGGCGGCATGCCGAAGGGCCGCGGGTTGCCTGCCGTGGCCGGTGCGTAACCGCCGTTGAGGACGATTTGTACCAGGTTGGCGGTTTCCGGCATGGTCACGGCGCGGTTGCCGGCCAGCGCCGGGTAGGCCCTAGGCACGCCGCGGCCCTGCTCGCCGTGGCACTGGGCGCAATGCTGCTCATACAGTTTGGCGCCCCGGGTCAGCATGGCAGCCGGGGCCGCTGGCGCGGCGGGGGCCGCGACAGGGGCGGGCGGCGCCAGCTCCTTGAGGAATTGCGCCATCGCGCCCAGGTCGGTCTCGCTCAGGTACTGGGTGCTGCGCAGCACCACCTCGGCCATCGGCCCGGTGGCTGAGGCGCGCGGCGACACGCCGGTTTTCAGCAGGTCCACGATGTGCTGGCGGTCCCAGTCGCCGACGCCGGCTTCCAGCGGGGAGCTCAGCGAAGGCGCGTACCAGTTCTGCATGGGGATCAGCCCGCCGGCCAGGTCCAGCGCCTCGCTGCTGGCGCCCAGTGCGTTGCGCGCGCTGTGGCAGGCGGCGCAATGGCCCAGGCCCCTGACCAGGTAGGCGCCGCGGTTCCATTCGGCGCTGCGTTGCGGGTCAGGCTCGTAGACACCGGGCTTGAAGTACAGCGCGCGCCAGACTGCCAGCGCCGCCTGCGAATCGTAGGGGAAACGCAGCGCATGGGGTGTGGCGGCGCGCTCCACCGCCGGCAGGCTGCCGAGGTAAGCGAACAGCGCGTCCGAATCCTCGCGCGTGACCTGGGTGTAGTTCGGGTAAGGGAAGGCCGGATACAGCAGGCGGCCGTCTTTCGAACGGCCGTTGTGCATGGCGCGCCAGAAATGCGCAGGCGTCCAGCGGCCGATGCCGGTTTTTTCGTCGGGCGTGAGGTTGGAACTGAACACCGTGCCAAAGGGCGTGGCTATGCCGCGCCCGCCCGCATAGGCCGCACCGCCGCGCTCGGTGTGGCAGGCCGCGCAGTTGCCGCCGCGCGCCAGGTAGGCGCCGCGCGCCAGCAGGCTGTCGCTGGCAGCAAGGGCCGCCACCGGGGCATCGACATCGACCTCGTCGCGCAGGTTGAGCCAGGCCACCAGCGCCGCGGCCGCCACCAGCACGCCGGCGGCCCCGGCCAGCAGGGTCAGTAACTTTTTCATGGCCCGACCTTCGCGACGCCGGCGCAGCTCAGGGTGATGGCGCCGGGAGCCGGCACCGGCCCTGCCGCCGCGGGTTGGCTGCTGGCCGGCAGGGGTTGCGCGGCCAGCCAGCCGGCGACGGCGTTGAGATCGTCCAGGCTCAGGCGGTCGACGACCTGTTTCATGCAGTCGGGCGCGTGGGCGCGGCGCTGGCCGGTTTTCCAGGCGCCGAGCTGGGCGTTGAGGTAGTCGCGCGGCAGGCCCAGCAGGCCCGGGACGGCGGGCAGCACGCCGGTCATGGCCTGTCCATGGCAGCTCACGCAGGCCGGCACGCGGCGGTCGGCATCGCCTTGCAGCACCAGTTGCCGGCCGCGTTGCAACGCGCTGGCCGATGCCGTGGCCGCTGCGGGCGGCGGGTAGGGCAGGTCGAGCGCCGAAAAGTAGCGGGCGATCTCCATCAGGTAGGCATCGCTGAGCGGCTCCACCAGTTGCGTCATCAGCCCATAGTGGCGCCGCCCGTCGCGGAAGTTGAGCAACTGGCTGTACAAATAAGCGGCGGGTTTGCCGGCCAGGCGCGGGTAATAACCGTCGGGACCGGCACGGCCCTGGGCGCCATGGCAGGCGGTACAGGCCAGGGTGCGCTGGGCGATGCTGTCTTCAAACGGCGCGGCGGCCATGGCCGCGCTGGCCAGGCCGGCCGCGGCCAGCGCCAGGGCCGCCAGCTGGCGTAGCTGCGGCTGGGAAAAAAGGGTGGAAAGCGTCAGGGGCATACCCGCATCATCGGCCATCCGGGCGCCGGGCGTAAGACTCAGATGCCGTCCCAAAAACCATATCAGATGAAAAATCTGGAAAAAATACAATATCAGATTTGACCCTCCCCCTCGCGGAAGTTATTCCGGGCCAGGCCATGAAACGTTACGAACAACTGGTCGAACTGCTGGCCACCGACATCCGCAATGGCCGGCTGGCACCCGGCGCGCGCCTGCCTTCGATCCGCACCATCACGCGGCAACATGGCCTGAGCGCTTCCACGGCCTTCAAGGCCTATGAGCGGCTGGAGGAAAAAGGCCTGGTGCGGGCCCGCCCGCGCTCCGGCTATTACGTCATCGGTGCGCCGCTGCAGGCGCCGGTTTCGGGCGCGCAGCCGGGCCGCGAAAAAAGGAAACCGGCGCTGGTGTCGTCCCGGCTCGATGTCAGCGAGCTGGTGTTTTCGGTGCTGGACGCGGCGCAGCAGGCGGAAATCGTGCCGCTGGGCTCGGCTTTTCCCAGTCCCGACCTGTTTCCCTTGCAGCGCCTGGGCAAGTCGCTGTCGCGCATCGCGCCCCGCCTGCATGGGCACGAGATGGTCGCGCACCTGTCACAAGGCCATCCCGCGCTGCGCCAGCAGATCGCGCTGCGTTACCTGGCGATGGGCATGGCGCAGCCCATGGACGAACTGGTCATCACCAACGGCGCGCTCGAGGGGCTGAACCTCTGCCTGAGCGCCGTGGCGCGGCCGGGCGACCTGGTGGCGGTCGAATCGCCCGGTTTTTACGGCAGCCTGCAGGCGCTGGAGCGTCTCAACATGAAGGCCCTGGAAATTCCGGTGCACCCGCAGGACGGGCTGGACCTGGCCGCGCTGGCCAGGGCGCTGGAGCGCCACCCGGTCAAGGCCTGCTGGTTCATGACCTCGTTCCAGAACCCGACCGGCGCCAGCCTGTCGCCCGAAAAAAAGCAGGCGCTGGTGGCCTTGCTGGCGCAGCGCGCCATCCCGCTGATCGAGGACGATGTGTATGGCGAGCTGTATGCTGGCGAACGTGCGCCCTGGCCGGCCAAGGCCTGGGACCGCGAGGGCCTGGTGATGCACTGCAGCTCCTTCAGCAAGACGCTGGCGCCCGGCTACCGCGTGGGCTGGGTCTCGCCCGGGCGTTTCGGCGAGCAGGTCGCGCGCCTCAAGCTCATGACCAACCTGTCGGCCAGCCTGCCGGCGCAACTGGCGCTGGCCGACTACCTGCAGCACGGCGGCTACGACAAACACCTGCGCAAGCTGCGCCATGCCATGGAGACGCGGCTGGCCGGCTTGCTGGCGGCGATCGCGCGGCATTTTCCGCCCGGTGTGCGCGTCACGCGCCCGCCCGGCGGCTACTTTGTGTGGGTCGCGTTCGACGCCGGCTTCGATGCGCTGGCCCTGCATGCGGCGGCGCTGGCGCGCGGCATCAGCGTGGCGCCGGGGCCGGTTTTTTCAGCACGGCGGGATTTTCGCCATTGCCTGCGGCTCAACGGCGGCCATGCCTGGGACGACAGGCTGGAGGACGCCGTGCGCACGCTGGGCGCGCTGGCCCGGCTGCAGCCCCCCTACGCCCACGCGCCCTAGGGCGGGGTGCTGGAGCGCAGGCAGGCCAGCAGGTCATCCCAGCTGCTTTGCAGTTCGCGCATGCGGGCCCCCTTGTTGAGGACGGCGCCGCCGGCCGCCTCGCTGCGCCTGACCACCTTGGCGAGCGCGCTGGCCGGCAAGGGCGCCATCTGGCGGCGCAATTGCGCGGCTTTGCGGCGCATCTCGGCGATGGCGCCGCGGGCCATGGCCTTGTTGTTCGACAGGGCGACGCCGCCCACCAGCTCGGCCATTTCGGCCAGTGCCGGCTCCAGGTACCAGACCGCAGCCGTGCCCAGCGCCAGCGCCCAGGCGGGTTGGGACGGCGGGCTTGCGGCAGGGCGGCCTTGGGTTGGGGGCGGGGAGGCTGGAGGCGGTGACATGGCAGGCGGCGGGCTGGTCCAAGGCTAAGCGGGGAAGGCTGAATTCTGGCTGACAATGCCGCCGCGGCGCCAGCGGACCCACAACCGCGGCCCCGGCGGCCGGCCTGGGAAGGCATTGAAAAGGCCTGCAGCCCTTGTCCTGCAAGCGTGAGCAGCTATCAAAAAGTGAGTGCGTCAGCGTCCCGGCGGCCAGTTCGCCACACGCTGGCAGACCCAGCCGGGGTCGTCATGCGGCAGGTCGTGGCCGGCCCAGGGGTGGATCAGATGCTCGGCCTGCCAGGCCAGCGACAGCGCCGCCGAGCAGCGCGGATGCACCAGGCCGTCGCCTGCCGAGGACAGCAGCAACACCGGGCAGGCCGGCGCCGTGGCTGCGGCGGAAAACCGCGCCGCCGCCCACAACTGGCGCCAGGCGTTGCCGGCGCTCACCGGCGCGCTGTGGCGGATCTGCCGCCAGGCGGCCAGGTCCTGTTCCAGCGTGTCGCTGCGGCGGCAGGTCAGGCCGTGAATGATCTTTTCCGCAGCGCCTGCATCGTCCCAGCACGCCGCCAGCCGCAGCAGGGCTGGCCAGTTGCGTGGGCGCAGGCGGTCGGTGGCCGGGCTGAAGGGCCGCATGCTGGTGTTGATCAGCACCAGCGAAGCCACCTCGCCCGGAAATTGCTGCGCCCAGTCGGCCGCGACCATGCCGCCCAGCGACATCGCCAGCAAGCGGTAAGGCGGCGCCACGCCTTGTTGCCGCAACTGCGCGCGCGCGGCCAGCACCATGGCGCGCACCGTGGCCGGCGAGCGCTGGCCGCAGAAGGCGCCGTTGCCCGGCAGGTCCAGCGTCAGCACGGTGTCACCGGCGGCCGCCAGTTGCCCGGGCAGCCCGCCCCAGTGCCGGGCTTCGCGCGTGAGGCCACGCAGCAGCACCCGGCTCATGCGGCGCGCCTCGGCCGCCAGTGCGCGCTGGCCTGCTGGTACAGGGCGGGCCGCTGCTCCGGCCGCGGCAGCCAGCCCGGCGCGGCATGGGCGGCGCGTGTCAGGAAATCCAGCAGGTCGACATGACGGCGCAACACACGCTTGATGCGGTGCGCCTTGATCGGGTTGAAGATGCCGTGCCGCGAGAACAGCTGGCGCGGGTTCTTGCGTATCCACAGCCAGGAGCCGAGCTCCAGCGTCATCGGCAAAAACACGTGGCCGGGCGGCGCCTGGTCATAGGCGTGGTCCCACAGGTCGCCGTGCAGCAAATACTGGTTGCTTTGCGGCTCGAAGCTGTAGTCATGGTGCGGCATCGACTGCTCCAGCATGGCCTTGAGCGTAAACATCTCGGGCAGGTGCGCCATCAGCCGGCGTGTGCGGGCATAGGGAAACCACAGGCTGTCGTCGAAGCCGTAGCCCGAGTGGCAGTCCAGCGCCAGGCTGAAGGGCCGGCTCGCCAGCTGCTCGCGCACCACCTGCAGCAGGGCGGTGCTTTCGGTTTCCATGGCTGCGCCGGGCCGGCCGCAGTACCAGGGCAGCAGCGGGCTCCAGCTTTGCCCGCCGGCCAGGAAGGGCACCCGCTCGTCGGCGCGCTGCGGCGCGTTGCGCATCAGGTCCACGCCGCGCGGGTTGGCGCGTTTGTGCGCCCACATGCCGCCGGGGTTGACGATGGGCATGAAGACCAGCCGGACCTGGCGCAACTGCTGCACCAGCAGGCTGTCCCATTCCAGCCGGAACAGCAGCGCACGCATGTAGTTCAGGATCAGTTGCGAGCCGATCCGCTCCAGCCCGTGGATGCCGCCGAAAAAACCGATGGCCGGCGCGCGCGGGTCGGCCGAGCCGATGGCGGCGGTGAAAATTTCAAAGGACGGCCCGGCGGTGTGGGCCTCGGCCACGGACTGCACCTCGAAACGCGCGCCGCCGTCGCGCAGCAGGGCCTTCAGGTCTTCGTGTTCGGCAAAGGTGGCGGCGGGGTCGGGCGTGCGGGCAAAACGGTGGGCGGGGGCAGGGGGGCGCAGACAATCCATCTCTCCATCCTTGCAGACTTGTGTGACAAATCGCTGCATGCTGTGGTGGGGCGCCGGGTTGCTATCAAAAAAAGAGCTGCTCACGCTTGCCGGACAAGGGCTGCAGGCCTGTTTTGCTTGACATCAGGGGCTGGGCGGCAGCAGCACCAGGTCCGACGCCGGGTAGGCCACGCAGGGCAGGATGTAGCCGTCGGCCTTTTCCTCGGCGCTCAAACCCGGCCAGGCTATGCGGTAGCTGACCCGGCCGCTGGCCAGCCGCTGGATGCAGCTGCGGCAGGTGCCGTTGCGGCAGGAACTGTCGAGAAGCATGCCGGCCTGCAGCGCCGACAGCAGCAGCGGTGTGCCGGCCGGCGCGTCGAAGGGCAGGCCGTCGGGCAGCAGGCGCGCGCTGTAAACCGGACCGGAAGCATCGGAAGAAGGCTGGGACATGCCGGCAGTTTACGGAAGGCCGGCCCTGGCCAGCGTGCGTTTTTCAATTGCTGCGACAATCCGGGTCCCCCAGCAACGATGCCCATAGCCTCTTTTCATGTCCAGTTACCAAGTTCGCCCCGCCACCGTGCGCGATGCCAAAGTCATTGCCGAAATCAACGCCGCCGCCTCCCGTGCCGCCTACCAGGGCCTGGTGCCCGACGACCAGCTGGGCACCCTGTCCATCGACAAGCGCCAGCAGTTCTGGCGTGATGCCATCGAGTACATGGAGCCGCAAGTGCAGGTGGCCACCGAAGGTGACAAGGTCATCGGCTTTGTCGGTTTCGACCGTTCACGCGATGCGGGTACGCCCTCGACCTGTGGCGAAATCTGGGCGATTTACGTCGAGCCCGCGCACTGGGGCAAGGGAGCGGGCACCGCGCTCTGGGATGCTGCCAATGACGGCCTGAAGGAAGAGGGCTGCACCAAGGTCACGGTCTGGGTGCCGGTGCGCAACGAACGCGCGCTGCGTTTCCACGAACATGCCGGTTTCAAGCGCGAAATGAGTTCGCTCAAAACCGTGCTGGTGGGCGGCGTCAAGCTCGAGGAACTTCGCCTCAAGCGCGACGTCGGCTGAGCCAGCGCTGGTTCAGGACGGCACGTCCAGCACGCGTTCCTCGTCGGGAATCACCGACATGTCTTCGTCCGGGGACAGCGGCAGGTCCTCGGTGTCTTCGCCGAGGCCGGTTTCCTCCGTGTTGACTTCGCGCGGGCGTCCGGCAGGGGTGCGTGCGGAAAATGAGGTCATGGTGATGCTCCAGTTGGACACCCATCTTGCGCGCTGTGCCGGCTGGCCGCCCTAGGAAAACCATGCCAGTTGCTGTCGGTGCCCACTGACAGTTGTTTGTACGGTGTTTTATGCCACCAGCGCCCGCCAGGAAAGCGTGGGCAGCTATGGATTCGATAGCGTGTGCAAGCCGGTTCCGGCCTGCTTTAGGATCAGGGCCATGATGCGTGTTTCCACTCCCCCGACCCGGTTTTTTGCGCTGTTCGACACCGCCGTGGGTGCCTGCGGCATCGCTTGGGGCGAGGCGGGTATCTGCGGGCTGCAACTGCCCGAGGCGGACGCCGCGCAGACACGTGCCCGCATGCAGCAGCGTTTTGCCGGGGCCTGCGAAGCCTTGCCGGATCAGGCGCTGCAGGCGGCGGTCCGCCACATCAGCGCCATGTTGCGCGGCGAGCCGAACGGGGTCGATGGGCTGGCGCTGGACATGCGCGGCGTGCCGGCCTTCCACCAGCGGGTCTACGGCGTGGCGCGCGCCATCCCGCCGGGCCAGACCCTGACCTATGGCGAGGTCGCGGCGCGGCTGGGCGAGCCCGGTGCTGCGCGTGCGGTCGGCCAGGCGCTGGGGCGCAACCCGTTTGCGCCGGTGGTGCCCTGCCACCGGGTGCTGGCCGCCGGCGACAAGCCGGGCGGCTTTTCCGCCAGCGGCGGCATACGCACCAAGCTGCGCCTGCTGATCATCGAGGGCGCGATGCGCGGCACCCCCGGCCTGTTCGACTGACTGGCTGCCTTGTCCTACAGGCGCGCCATCCCCTTGCGCACAGGGATGGTCAGGCGCTTGTTACACAGTGGCTTGTGCGCCCGCCACCCGGCTTTCAGCCGTCCCGGCGGGCACCCTGCACTCACCACTCTTGAAGGAAACACCATGGACGACAAAACCTACGCATCCTCAGGCGCCAGCCTCGCATCCGCTGCCGACAACGCGGTCCAGCGCGGCGTCAGCCAGGCCGGCAGTTCGCTGCATGACACCATCGACAAGGTGGCCCAGCCGGCCCACAGCACGGTGGACCGCGCCGCCGCCGCCGCCCACAACACCGTGGACAAGCTCGCCAGCGGCGCTTCCAGCGTGGCCGGCAAGGTCAGCGACCAGGCGCACCGCTTCACCGACGCACCGCTGCAGGCGGTGGACTATTCCAAGGCCTACATCAAGGACCATCCGCTGCAGGCCGTGGGCGCTGCACTGCTGGTGGGCTGGATGGTCGGCCGCCTGACCGCCAGCCGCTATTGAGCGAGAACCTCAGGCTGCGGTCAACAGCCGCAGGTAAGTGATTTCCGAAGGCGCGCCGAAACGTTTCGGCGGGCCCCAATAGCCCGTTCCCCGGCTGGTATAGACCCACAGGCTTTCCAGCCTGTGCAGGCCGGCCGTGAAGGGCTGCTGGAAACGCACGAAAAAATTCCAGGGCCAGAACTGGCCGCCATGCGTGTGCCCGGACAGCTGCAGGTCGAAACCGGCCTGGTGCGCCGCCACCGCAGTGCGCGGCTGGTGCGCCAGCAGCAGTTTCACCGGCGCGTCCGCGGGGGCGCCAGCCAGCGCGGCATGCGGATCGCTGCGATGGCTGCGGTCGAAGTGCCCGGCGCTCCAGTCGGCCACGCCGGCCAGCACCAAGCCGTGGCTGAGCACCACATGTTCGTTCATCAGTACCCGCACACCGAGGCGGTTCAACTCGTCTATCCAGGCGTGCGCGCCCGAATAATATTCATGGTTACCGGTGACGAAATAAGTGCCATGCACCGACTTCAGGCCGGACAGCGGCGCCACATGCGGCGCCAGATCGGCCACCGTGCCGTCCACCAGGTCGCCGGTCACCGCCACCATGTCGGCTTCCAGCCGGTTCACCACATCCACGATGGCCTGCAGGTAGCCGCGCTTGATGGTGGGCCCCACATGCACATCGCTGATCTGGGCAATCGAAAAACCGTGGAGTTCGGCCGGCAGCCCGCTGATGGGCACATCGACGCGCACCACCGCGGCGGTGCGCCTGGCGTTGAAAAAACCGGCAACTGTGAACAGCAAACCCAGCAACACGACCGCGGCGGCAGAGCCTGCGCCGGCGGCGGCCATCGAAAACGCGCCGGGTGCCAGCGCCAGCCCGCCCCAGGCCAGCAGCAAACCGGCGTCGCGCAACAGGGTCAGTACAAACAGCGAGGAGAACAGCCCCATGAACAGCATGCCGGTCCAGGCCAAACGGTCGGCCAGCAGCGGCGACTTGAAACGCCGCGCCGTCAGGCCCAGCGGCAGCATCACGGTGGAGGCCAGCAGGGTCAGTCCCGCCACGCCCTGGGCGATGGGCCAGGCAGACAGGTCGGGAATCAGGCGCAGCGCGAGATACGCGTGCAACAGCAGCGAAAAGAGAAACAGGGGCATGAAGGGTGTCCGGAGTCACGCCGGGAGGCGTTCCATCGATGTGGCTGCGAAATCGCGGATTGCAAGTTCTGCTCAAGCTGGCTGACGGGAACCCCAGCTGCGGGCAGCAGCGTAACCCGCCAGCGCGCTGCCGCAGGACAGCGCTGCGCCCCAGACCATGTCGACCAGCGTGAGTTGCAGGGGCCAGTCCTTCAGCGTGGCCAGGTTGCTGAGGTCGTAGGTGCCGTAGGCCAGCAGGCCGAAAAACGCCCCCAGGGCCGCGGCGCGTCTCCAGCCCGGCCGCTCCAGCGCCGGGCGGATGGCAAACACCACCAGTCCGGCAGGGTAGAGCAGGTAAAACACCGCCGCCGGCAGCAGCAGCGGCTGCTCGCGCATCAGCGGGCCTATCCAGGCCTGGTACTGGCCGGGCATCAGCAGACCCAGCCAGAACATGTCGGCCGCCAGGAAAAAGACCAGGGCGGCGGCGTAGGCGATCAGTGCGGTTTTGAGCATTGTTTCATTGTGTACCCGCGCGTCGAACGCTGCAAAGACCCCGCGCCTGCTGCGACAATGGCCTGATCATCATTTCGGGAATCCCCATGGCCAGCAGCCTTTTTGCCCTGCTCGACGATATCGCCACCGTGCTCGACGACGTGGCCCTGCTGACCAAGGTCGCAGCCAAGAAAAGCGCCGGTGTGCTCGGCGACGATCTCGCGCTCAACGCGCAGCAGGTGGCCGGCGTCAAGGCCGAGCGCGAGTTGCCGGTGGTCTGGGCGGTCGCCAGGGGCTCGATGATCAACAAGGCCATCCTGGTGCCGGCGGCGCTGGCGATCAGCGCGTTTGCGCCCTGGGCCGTCACGCCCCTGTTGATGATAGGCGGCGCTTTTCTCTGCTACGAAGGTTTCGAAAAACTCGCGCACAAGTTCCTGCACAGCAAGGAGGAAGATGCGGCGCGTGAAAAGGCCTTGCTGGAAGCCCTGGCCGACCCCACCGTGGACCTGGTCGCGGTCGAAAAAGACAAGATCAAGGGCGCGGTGCGCACCGACTTCATCCTGTCGGCCGAGATCATTGCGATCACGCTGGGCACGGTGCAGGACAGCGCCTTCATCACCCAGCTCAGTGTGCTCAGCGGCATTGCCATCCTGATGACGGTGGGTGTCTACGGCCTGGTGGCCGGCATCGTCAAGCTCGACGACGGCGGGCTTTACCTGAGCAAAAAGACCGGTGTCCTGCGCAGCCTGGGCCTGGCCATCCTGGCCACCGCGCCCTGGCTCATGAAAGGCCTGTCGATCGCCGGCACCGCCGCCATGTTCCTGGTCGGCGGCGGCATCCTGACCCACGGTTTCGGTTTTCTGCACCATGCGATCGAGGCACTCACCGCGCGAGCCGGCAGTGTGCTGGGTGCGGTCACGCCCTTGCTGGCCGATGCGGTGGTCGGTATCGTCGCCGGCGCGCTGGTGCTGGCGGCGGTCACGCTGGTCAAAAAACTGCTGCCCAAGCGCGCGCCATAATGCGGTCGGGCGGCGGGCCGGGAAAGGCTTGCCACACCGCATAAAAAATACGCGCGCGCCGCGGGGGAGAGGTCCGTGATGAAGAAGCCCTTCAGCTTGTCGCTGCGCCTGCGGCCCAGCATTGTGGCGCTGTTCCTGATCCTGTCGCTGCCGCTGTTCGTGGCGACGGTCTGGTTCAACTACGCGACCAACAACAGCATTGCGCGCGACACGGCGCACCAGCTGATCGACAAGGCGCGCTTCGAGACCATCACCAGTTCCAGCGAGTTGCTGGACCCGATCAAGTCGCTGGTCAAGGTCGCCGCCAGCCTGGGCGAGGCCGAGCCCGGCTTCTTCCGGCAGCAGCGTTCGGCCGCCTACATGACCGAGATGCTGGCGCACAGCAGCAATATCAGCAGTGTCTATGCGGCCTTCGAGGACGGCTCCTTCCGCATGAGCCTGGTGATTCCGCCGGGCGGCAAGATCCAGGAGCGCGTGCCGCCAGAAGGCACCCGGCTGGCGACGCGCTGGCTGGACCGCCAGGCCCCGGGTGCGGCGATGGACCGGTATGTGTTCTTCGATGCGACAGGCCAGGCCACGGGCCGTTCGGAAGCACCGGCGTCGTATGACCCGCGCGTGCGCCCCTGGTTCAAGGACTCGGTCGCGGCGGGGCGGCGGCTGTCGGTGTCCGATCCCTATATTTTTGCGACCACCGGCCTGCCGGGCATCACCATCGCCATGCCGTTTTTCGCGGACGGCAAGCTCGCCGGTGTGGTGGCGGCCGACATCACGCTGGACAGCCTGTCGAAGTTTCTGGCCACGCGCCCGGTCAGCGCCAACTCGCTGAGCCTGATCGTCGATGACGACGACCGCATCATCGCGCACCCCGACCCGGCCCAGGCGGTGCGGCGCGAGGGCGGCAAGCTGCTGCAGAACAGCCTGTCGCGCCTGTCGAGTCCCTTGCCGGCGCTGGCCGTGGCCTCCCGGCCGGACAAGGCCAGCGAGCGTTTCACCTTTGTCGATGCGCGCAGCGGGCAGGAATACGTGGCCATGTTCGCCAGTTTCCCGCCGACGGTGGGCAAGGCCTGGCGCGTGATGATCATTGCGCCGCTGGCCGACTTCTCGAAGAAGTGGACCGAAAACAACCGCAAGGTGCTGCTGTTCGGCGCCATCGCCGTGCTGCTGCAGATCCTGCTGATTTATTTCCTGTCCAAGCTGATCGCCCGGCCCATCGAGCAGCTCGAGGCCAAGGTGATTGCGGTGCAGAACTTCGTGTCGGCGCCGGCCGGCCGCATCCAGTCCGGCATCCCCGAGATCGCCTCGCTGATACGTGCGGTCGACACGCTGGACAGCACGGTCCATGCGTTTTCCGCCTTTGTGCCGCGCGGCCTGGTGCAGCAGTTGCTGAACTCGAACCAGCGCCTGGCGCTGGGCGGCAGCAGCCGCTTCCTGACGATTTTCTTTTCCGACATCGAGGCCTTCTCAACCCTGGCGGAGACCAGCCCGGCCCAGGAACTGCTGATCCGCGTCTCGGCCTACCTGGAGGCCGTGACCCGCGCGGTGAACCAGGAGCAGGGCACCATCGACAAGTTCATCGGCGACGGCGTGATGGCTTTCTGGGGCGCGCCGGCCTTGCTCAAGGAGCACGCCTGGCATGCCTGCGTGGCCGCGCTGCGCGCGCAGAAAACCCTGGACGGGCTGAACCGGCAGTGGGTGCAGGAGGGCCTCAGGCCGCTGAATGTGCGCATCGGCATCCACAGCGATTCGGTGCTGGTCGGCAATATCGGCTCGAGCGAACGCATGAGTTACACCGTGATGGGCGACGGCGTGAACCTGGCCGCGCGGCTGGAGGGTGCCAACAAGGAGTACGGCACACGTGTCTGCATCAGCCAGACCGTGTTCAAGGAAGCCGGCGAGCACCTGTGGCTGCGGCCCATCAACGTGGTGACGGTCAAGGGCCGGCGCTCGGACATGGAAATTTACGAGCTGGTCGGCATCCGCGGCGGGGACCCGGAGCTCGAAGCCACGCCGGCGCAGATCCGCCTGTGCCAGCTCACCCGGCATGCCTATGAGGCCTTCAGCCAAGGCGACACGGCGACGGCCCTGCATCGCTATACTGAAATCCAGGCTGAGTTTCCCGGCGACCCGCTGTGCCGCGCGATGATCGCCCTGTGCCGCGAACCGGCGCCGCCGGCGCACTGAGCGGCGCCTTCTTTTTTATTCAATTGCCAGGATGACCATGACTGTGTCGATGTACCCGATTTCCGTTCCCGTGTTCAAGCAGATGCTGGGCGCGCTCAGCGCCGTGCTGGCGAAAGCCGAAGCCCACGCCGAGGCCAAAAAGATTGCGCCGGAGGCGCTGCTGCAAGCCCGCCTTTACCCGGACATGTTCCCCTTGCTGCGCCAGGTGCAGATTGCCTGCGATTTCGCCAAAAGTGTGTCGGCGCGTATCGCCGGCGTGGAGGTGCCCGCTTACGAGGACAGCGAAGCCTCGTTTGCCGACCTGCAGGCGCGGATTGAAAAAACCCTGGCCTTCATCGGCAGCCTGGAGGCATCGCAGATCGACGGCAGCGAGGAGCGCCGCATCGTGACGCAGGCCGGCACGCCCAAGGAAAAGATCTTCAGCGGCCAGTCCTACCTGCTCAACTACGGCCTGCCGCATTTTTTCTTCCACACCACCACGGCGTATGCCATCCTGCGCCACAACGGCGTGGAAGTGGGCAAGAAGGATTACATCGGTACTTACTGATCCGGCTTGTTGCCGCCCCAGGGTTTGCCGGAGGTCAGGCGCGAGGGCCGGGGCCAGGGGGCCGAGGTTTCATCGAGGTGGTTTTGGGAACCTTCGACGAACGGCCAGCCCTTGGGCTGCGCAACCGGCTGTCCGTCCTGCGCGGGTACACCTTGCAGGCCGGGTCGTCGGGCATCAGCGAATCGGGGGGCGGTTTGCCGTGGCATGGTGTCTCCTTCAATGAAAGCACCAATCTATGCGCCGCGGCGGTGTGCCGCTGTAAGACGTCCCTGCCATCTCTGTAGGACGGGAAGGGCAATCCGGCCTGCTATCAAAAGCGGAGCTTGCCACGCAGGTCCGGCAAGGGCCGGCGTCCGGTTTGATTCTCAAGGTAGCATAGGCGCATGACCATCCTGCTGGCGCCCATGGAGGGGCTTCTGGACTTCGTTCTGCGCGACATCCTGACGCGCGCCGGCGGCGTGGACCGCTGCGTTTCGGAATTCATCCGCATCACCGACCAGTTGCTGCCCGAACGCGTCTTCACGCGCATCGTGCCCGAATTGCACCACGGCGGCCGCACGCTGGCCGGCGTGCCGGTGCGGGCGCAGCTGCTCGGCTCCGACCCGGTGTGCATGGCTGAAAACGCCGCCCGGCTGGCTGCGCTCGGGCCCGCCGGCATCGACCTGAACTTCGGCTGCCCCGCCAATGTCGTGAACCGGCACGGCGGCGGCGCCGCCCTGCTCAGGGAGCCCGAAACGATTGCTGCCATCGTGGCGGCGGTGCGGCGCGCGGTGCCGGCCCACATGCCGGTGTCGGCCAAGATGCGGCTGGGTTACCACGACGATGCGCTGGCGATAGCCTGCGCCCAGGCGATCGCCGGCAGCGGCGCCGGCGAGCTGGTGGTGCACGCGCGCACCAAGGCCCAGGCCTACCGGCCGCCCGCCTACTGGGAACGTGTCGCCGATATCCGCGCGGCCGTCGCCATCCCGGTGGTGGCCAATGGCGAGATCTGGACGGTGGACGATGCCCGCCGCTGCCGCGCGGCCTCGGGTTGCGACATGTTGATGATTGGCCGCGGCGCGGTGGCCGACCCGGGCCTGGGGCGGGCGATCAAGGCATCCATGGGCACGGCCGGCGGCCCTGCGATGGGCTGGCCGGAACTGGTGCCGCTGCTGGCCGAATTCTGGCAACTGGTCTGCAGCCGGCTGGACGCCCGCTCGCGCCCGGGGCGGCTCAAGCAATGGCTCAACTTTTTGCGCCGGCGTTTCCCGGAAGCCGAGACCGCCTACCAGTCGCTCAAGACCATCAATGATCCGGCGCTGATAGACCGCTGGCTGGCCGGCCTGCTGCAGGCGCGGGCCGCCGACGCAGGACGGCTGCAGGCGGCTTGAGGTTCAGGAAAACAGGCCTTCGAAACCGCAAAGCGGCTCGAAGCGCTTGTTGCGGTAGAACAGCCGAGTCGGTCCCGGCAGGGCCGGCTCGCGCACCGTGTGCCGCTCGTCGCCGGGGTAACAGATCATGCGTTCACCGTTGTCGTCGAAGGATTCGGGCTGGATCACCGGCGGCCGGCGTTCGCGGGCTGCGGCCAGCACGCTGTCCACCGCGCTGTGCCGCGCCAGGTGCGCCAGGCTCATGATCTGCGGCGGCGCCAGCTCGATCTGTCCGGTCCAGTACTGCAGCAGCGCCTCGCGCGGGCTGAGCCAGAGGCTGTCGGTGGTTTCAAAGTCGTCGTGGCGCGCGACCTGGCCCCCAGGCACGGCCGCGACAAAAAACCGCGTGTCGAAGCGCTTGTTCATGACCGAAGGCCGGACCGGCGTGATCCAGCGCGACCAGGGCAGGATGGCCCGCGTCTGCAAGCGCAGCCCCATCTGCGCCAGCACGGCGTTGAAGCCGCGGCCCTCGCGCAGCAGCGCCGCGGCCTGGGCGGCCGGCTGCGCTGGCCCATGGCCCTGCGCAAACAGCACGCCCGACTCCTCGAAGGCTTCGCGCAAGGCCGCCACATGCAAGGCGGCGGCGGTGGTCTCGCTGATGCCAGGCTCGCCGAGTGCGGCTTGCAGCACGGCGGCCGGCTGGTCCCCGTGGAGCGCCATGTCGAGTTCGGCGTCGGCCGGATCGACCTTGCCGCCCGGAAAGACATAGGCCCCGCCCAGCACGTCGGACAGGCTGTGGCGCTTCATCAAAAACACCTCCAGGCCGGCCGGCGCATCGCGCAGCAGCACCACGGTGGCGGCCGGGCGCGGCGGTGTCGAGACGGTGTCGAGGTTCAGTTCCATGGGGGGCAGTCCTTCATCGGTCGCCTTGCGCCGTCCATTACAGTACAGGCTTCCTGTGCGCCTAGCCTAGCAGCCTGGCGGCGCACACCCGATCACCCACACGACAGGGACAGCAGAAATGAGTATGGATTTCACGGGCCGTGTGGCCATCGTCACAGGCGCCGGCGGCGGTCTGGGCAAGCAGCATGCGCTGGCACTGGCCGCGCGCGGCGCGAAAGTGGTGGTCAACGACCTGGGCAGCGCCAGTGACGGCTCCGGCGGCTCGGCCAGTGCCGCCGAAGCGGTGGTGGCTGAAATCCGCGCGGCCGGCGGCGAGGCGATCGCCAACGGCGCGTCGGTGACCGATGCCGCGGCGGTGGAGGCCATGGTGAAGCAGGCGATGGACGCCTGGGGCCGCGTGGACATCCTGGTCAACAACGCCGGCATCCTGCGCGACAAGAGTTTTGCCAAGATGGATTTGGCCGATTTTGCGCTCGTGATGAATGTGCACCTGATGGGCGCTGTGCACTGCTGCAAGGCGGTATGGCCCATCATGGCCGCGCAAAAATACGGCCGCATCGTGATGACCACGTCCTCGTCGGGCCTCTACGGCAACTTCGGCCAGGCCAACTACGGCGCGGCAAAGATGGCGCTGGTCGGGCTGATGCAGACCCTGTCCATCGAGGGCGCCAAAAACGACATCCGTGTCAATTGCCTGGCGCCGACCGCGGCCACCCGAATGACCGAAGGCCTGATGCCCGAGGAAGTGCTGCGTGCCCTGCGGCCGGAGGCGGTGGTGCCGGCCATGCTGGTGCTGGCCGCGCAGGACGCGCCCACCCGCGCCATCCTGTGTGCCGGCGCCGGCAGCTTCGAGGCCGCCAACATTACCCTCACGCGGGGCGTGTGGCTGGGCAGCGGTGAGCAGGTACCCGAGGCGCTGGCGGCGCGGCTGGACGAAGTGCGCGAGCGCAGCGGCGAGATGGTGCCGCAAAGCGGTGCGGCGCAGGGCAGCCACGAAGTCGGCCAGGCCATGGCGCACGCCGCAAAAACCTCCGCATCCGCCTGAGGCGCTGCGCCGGCAGGCAAAAAAAATGCAGCCGGGTTCGCTGGACAATGTTCCGACGTTTCGCCCGGGGGCGGAGGTCGGATACCTGTCGTTGTAGCGCGGAACCCGGCTGGCACACACGCAGTGTGGCGCCACTCGCCGGGATGCGCTTGCAGTCCGCTGTGCCTGCGTGGTGTAGGCCAAGTCCCGCGTACACAGCTTCGCGCGCCGCTGGCGCCTGTCGCTGTCACAGCAAAAAAGTGGCTGCACGCCTTTGTTGAAAAGCGTGGGCAGCTACTGAAAACATAGCAAAAGCTTCCAGGCCGGGCTGCAAAAAACACGCAGCCGGGCGCCGGCGTAACCAAGTGCAAGCGCGGCGGGCAGGGCGGAGCTGTCCTACAGGCGCATGCGGACCATGCCGACCCGCGGCACAAAATTGCGGTTCTAGATTGAACTCAGTCGATCACCGATCGGCGTTTTTTCATCAACCGCCCCTCGGGGTTTTATTCAGGAGCTAGCCATGAAACTCAATCAATCCCTCACCGCTGCCATCACCGCTGCTGCACTGGTTGCAGGCGCCGGTTTTGCCTATGCACAAACTGCCGCCCCCCAGGTGACCAACACGCCTGATGCTTCCACGGCACAAGGCCCCACGGTCCAGAACCAGGGCACCAGCGGCGCTGCCGGTTCCATGAACAGCAACAGCACCATGCAGGCCCAGCCTTCGACCAGCACCGGCACCACCAGCATGGACACCAGCGCCACGCCTTCCGTGGACACCACTCTGGAGCCACGCGCTGACCGTAATTGATACGGCTGACCATGTCGCACAGGTCGCGGGGAAGACGGGTGATCCATCCGTCTTCCCTGCCTCCGTTTGAAACCACGGATTCTGTCCACCATGTCTTCCAGAGAACCTTCGCAACTCGATGCCATCCTCAAGGGGCTGGGCATGGGCTGCGCCGCGATCGCGCTGATCCTTCCGGGACAGGTCACCTCGCGCCAGGCCAGGCCGCTGCTTGCGGCGCCCGCTGCCGTCACCGTGCCCTCGCTGGAGCACCTGCCGCGCGTGGCCGATTTTGCGCAGGAAGCCCCGTCGGACGAAGCGCGCGAGATGGCCAACTGGGTCATGCACAGCCGCGATCACCTTGGCATGCCGTTTGTCATCGTCGACAAACCGCATGTGAGGGTGTTTGTCTTCAAGCCTGACGGCAGCCTCGACGGCGCCACCCCGGCGCTGATGGGGTCTGCCGTCGGCGACGATTCGGTGGAGGGCATCGGCGAGCGTGAAATGTCCGCCATCGCACCGCACGAACGCACCACGCCGGCCGGGCGTTTTGTGTCGCAACCCGGCATCAACTCCTTTGGCGAAGACATCGTCTGGGTCGACTACGAGGCCGCGGTTTCCATGCACCGCGTGCGCGCCAAGGAACCGCGCGAGCGACGCCTCGAGCGCCTGGCCTCTGCCACGCCCGAGGACAACCGCATCTCTTTCGGTTGCATCAACCTGCCGGTGGCCTTTTACGAGGAGGTGGTCAAACCAGCCCTCGGGTCGCGCCGCGGCGTGATTTACGTGCTTCCCGAAACCCGTCCCCTGCAGGCGGTGTTCCAGGGCTTCAGGCCGGCGCCCCGCAGCTAAGCCCCGCCTCGGGCCTGTGGGATAAAGCCTACAGCCGCCCTGATTTGCTGGCCTTCCCGGGTCTGAGGTAGAAAACGCGGTTTTCCCTTGCAGCGCTTGCGTAAGCTGCTATCAAAATAAAAGTGCCCGGCGCTGTTACAAGCCTGGCGCTTGCCAAATCCCTGTTGCTGTCGGTAGGATATGTCCTACACACCTCAAGCACAGGCAGCGGATGATTTTTTCTCGCAGGACTTTTTACGCGGCGGCTGCCCTGGCCGCCCTGGTCCTGTCGCCGACGCCGGCCGCAGCGCTGGACGGTCCGCCTGCCGCCGCATCCGCCCGGGCGCTTCTGGCCGACTTTGGCGCCGAAGCCGCGTCCGCCGACGCCCGTTATGCGGCCGCTTCGGTGCTGGCCTCGGCCGACAACCACGGCCTGCCCTTTGTGATCGTCGACAAGAAACACGCGAAGCTGTTCGTGTTCGATGCCGGCGGCCGCCTGCGCGGTGCCTCGGCTGCGCTGCTGGGCCTGGCCGGCGGCGACGGCTCGGTACCCGGCATCGGCCAGCGGCCGGTGTCGCAGATCGCGCCGGCGGAACGCACCACGCCGGCCGGGCGTTTCCTGTCGCAGCCGGGCCGCAACCTCCAGGGTGAACCGGTCATCTGGGTAAATTACAGCGAAGGCCTGGCGATTCACCGGCTGCGCCCGGGCAACAGCCAGGAACGGCGGCACGAGCGCCTGGCGTCGGCCACGCCGCTGGACAACCGGGTGTCACTCGGGTGTGTGGTGGTACCGGTGGCGTTCTACGAAACGGTGGTCGGCCCCCTGCTGGGCAGCAGCCGCAGTGTGGTGTATGTCCTGCCTGAGGATTCCAGCGTCTACACACTGTTCGGCGCGTTCGCGTCCTGAGCGCCGGTCAGCGCGGCTTCAGTTGCGGGGCGTTCTGTAAGGCCGGGTCCGCCCAGGCCCCCGGTCAACCACATACACCACCTTGCCGCCGGCCGAATCACGGATATTGCTGCGGGTCTGGTTGACCGCCGGGCAGTCGGTGTCGGTGATGGAAAACACCATGTGCCCGTCGTTGAACACCGCCGGCAGGGTCTGGTGTAGCTGGTATTGCATGTCCACCGGCGCTTGCCTGGCGTGGTAAATCACCTGGTTGGCACGGTTGTAGACGGTGTAGCAGGCCAGCGCCTGGCCGCTGAAGACGGTGGTGAGCAGGGCGCCAAGGGCGACTTTGAGAGCGGTTTTCATGCGCAGGCCTTTCGGAAAACCCATGATCGCCCCGGCTGAGGCGCCGGCGCGAAGGCGCGCACGCGTAGATGCTGTCAGAAAAACGCCCTCCTGGCAGCCCGGATTGTGAGTGAAATCAGGCTTTCGGCCTTACCAGACAAGCGCAGCCAGCTATCAAAAAAGGAGCGAACGCCGGCCTCAGGCCATGCGCCCCTTGTTGGCCACCACCACGCAGCCGGTGATCAGCCAGCCCTTGCCGCCGCGTTGCAGCGAATAGGTCGCCAGCCAGGCCTCGCCGGCCGCGTCCAGCATCTGCACCCGCTGGAACACCTGGCCGTCCCTGGTCTCGGGCTTGAGGAAGGCGACCGAGGCAGGCCGGTACACCACCGGATAGGCTTCGCGCACCATGGCCATGAAACCGGCGGCTGTGCCCAGGGCTTCGCGCACATTCGGTGCGGCGTAGGAAAAAGCCAGTGGCGCATCGTCGGCCGCGAAGGCGGCAAGTTGCGCCTGTACCGTGCTGCGCACCGCGCGCTCGTCGGCAGCACTCAGTGGTGCCGCATGGGCCGCCGGCCACAGCGCCAGCGCGCACACGGCCCAGACCAGACCGCGGCAGAACTGCAGAAAACGGGCGGATGCGGCGGGCAGGGCGGGCGAGTCGGTCATGGCAATCTCCGTGGCGGCGTGCGGCGATTGTCCTCGCAGGGCGCCTGAAAGTCAGCAGCAGCGCGCACGCGCCGCTTCAGGCGGGATACGCAGGCCAGGCCTGACCGGATGCAGGCCGCGAGTTTTTGCGGTGACGTCCTACCCTGCTATCAGTGGCTGGGCTGCGTGCCGGCCAGCGCGCAGCCGGAACAATCAGGTCCATGGCCGCCCCGCGGCAATCCCGTCACCCCCACGAGAAATCATCGCATGGACAGCAACAGCAGCGCCGCCTGGTACGCGCAACTCGCCAAACCTTTTTTTGCCCCGCCGGCCACGGTGTTCGGCCCGGTGTGGACCGTGCTGTACATCATCATCGCGATCAGCTTCGGCTACGTGCTGCTGCAATACCTGAAGCGCCGCCTGCCCTTCAGCGTGCTTTTGCCCTTCATCCTGAACCTGGTGGCCAACCTGGCCTACACGCCGATCCAGTTCGGCCTGAAGAACAACCTGCTGGCCAGCATCGACATCCTGCTGGTGCTGGGCACCCTGGTCTGGGCGCTGGCCGTGATCTGGCGGCGCGTGCGCTGGGTCGCGCTGGTGAATCTTCCCTACCTGGCGTGGGTCGGCTTTGCCACGGTCCTGCAGCTGTCCATCACCTGGCTGAACCGGTCATGAACATCCGCCGTCCGTCCGTACTGGGTACCGTGTCGCTGCTGGCCGCACTGGCGGTGCTGACCACCTCGGGCTGCGCCGCCTGGCGCATCAAACAATCGGTGGAGCTGGCGCGGCAAAGCCAGCCCTTCCAGGCCTCGCCGCAAAACGCCGGCGCCAGCCTGCTGGTGGTCGGCGACAGCACCGCGGTCGGCACCGGCGCCTCCTCGCCGGCGGCCAGCCTGGCCGGGCTGATCGCGCGCGAGCATCCGCGGCTGAAAATCGTGAACCGCGCTGCCGACGGCGCCAAATACGAAGACATCGTGCGCCAGCTCGAAGGTGCGGCCGGCGAGCGCTTCGACGCCATCCTGGTGCTGGGTGGCGGCAACGACGTGATCCGCCTCACGCCGTATGCGCCACTGGAGGAGCACATCGCGCGTGTCGGCACGCTGGCGCGCACCCAGGCCCGGCTGGTGGTTTTCATGCCCTCGGGCAATGTGGGCAGCGCACCTTTCTTTTTTCCGCCCTGGTCCTGGCTGATGACGCAGCGCTCGCGTGCGCTGCACGCAGTGGTGCGGCAGGTCGCCGCCGACAACGGGGCGCTGTATGTGAACCTGTTCAAGGAAAAGCGGGACGACCCGTTCGCCCAGCGTCCCGACGAGCTCAATGCAAAGGACGGTCTGCATCCCAGCGATGAAGGTTACCGGCTCTGGCTGGCCGAGCTGAACAGCCAGGCAGACCTGGGCCGGCGCCTGGCCGCCTTGCAGCGTTAGGCTGGAAAAGCGCCTCAGGAGCGCTGGGAAGGCTCGGTGTTCTGGAAGTCCACCGGAGTGTCGGGCGCGCCCTGCTGCCGGATGTTGGCGTCGCGGATGGCAAACATGCGCTCCAGGTCAGCCAGCACGTCCGCATCTTCCTGGCTGACAGCCGTGATGGGCGCGGGCGCAGGGGCTGCCGCTGGCGGGGCGGGCGCGGTGACCGGCACCGGCGTGAATTCAGGTGGTGGCACGGGTTTGGCCGCAGCCGGCGCTGGGGCAGGGGCAGGCGTCGCGCGCGGCGCGGGCAGGTCCGATGCCAGGATGTCCACCCAGATGGACGGGTCCGGCATGTCCAGATAAGGGCAGGTGTCGCCGACATCGAGTTCCCAGGAAATCCCGTGCAGCCAGACCGAGGCCTGCGGTTCGAACTCGGTGATGGCCGACAGCAACTGCTGCTGGAACGCATGCGCATACGTCAGCAGCAGCATGTCCCAGTGGCGCATCACCAGATTCAGGTACAGGCCCTGGCCGCGGCTGCGGCTGTTGACCACCAGGATGCGGCATTCCACCCAACCCGGCGGGATGCCGTGTTTGCGCAGCCCGTCGCGCAGCATCATCTGCACCAGCTGGCGGCGCGTGGCGTTGTCGGAGTTGTCCTCGATGGTGTGCGGGTTGTCGCGGCCGTCGGCGCGCTCGCTGCGAGCGACCGGAGGCGCTACGGCCGGTTCCGGTGCCTTGGTGCTTTCCGTGGCCTTGCGGCCCAGCAGCCTGTTGATCGCTTGTCTCATGTGATGGGATCCCTTGGCGGCAGCGATGAGTTCCGCCTGCCTCGCGTGTGTGTTGTGCTTTCTTTGATGGATGGTCGTGCAAGTGTGGTGCCAAGTCAAGCCGGCGCCTCCGGGCCCGTGGCGATCAGCGCGTCCTGCGGCCAGCAGGCGGCTGCAGCGTCGTAACTTTCCCACACGCCGCCGGTGCAGCTGCGTCCGACAGGGGTGATGGGCTGCAGGCACAATCCGGCAACCGCCACTTTTCCTGTTTACCGCCATGTCGCTTGCCGTCACTGAAGTAGAAACCGCCGCCAACCCGACCGCCACCGTGCTGCTGATGCACGGCCTGGGCGCCGATGGGGCTGACTTTGTCCCGATCGCCGAACAGCTTGATCTGGCCGCCGTCGGCCCGGTGCGTTTCCTGTTTCCCAACGCGCCGGTGATCCCGGTGACCATCAACGGCGGCTACCAGATGCCGGCCTGGTATGACATCCTGGGCGCCGACCTGACGCAGCGCCAGGACGAGGCCGGCCTGCGCAAGACCCAGGCCAGCATCAATACGCTGATCGCCGCTGAAATCGCGCGCGGCATTCCTGCCCGCCGGATTGTCATCGCGGGTTTTTCACAGGGCTGCGCGATGGCGCTGATGACCGGCCTGCGTTACCCAGAGCGGCTGGCCGGCATCATGGGCCTGTCCGGCTACCTGCCGCTGGCCGACAAGCTGGCGGCCGAACGCAGCGCCGCCAACCACGGCTTGCCGGTGTTCCTGGCTCACGGCCGGCGCGATGGCGTGGTGCCGCTGGCTGCCGCGACCGCCACCCGCGACGCGCTGGCGGCGCTGGCTTACCCGGTTGACTGGCACGAGTACCCCATGGAACATTCGGTCTGCATGGAAGAGATCGCCGACATGAACAGCTGGCTGCTGCGCGTGCTGGCGTAGGGGCTTTCCCCGCCCTTGTTCCGGCAGCAGCGCCCTGGCGATCCCGGTGCCGGCCTGGGTTTATGCATCAAATGGGACGCCGGCCCATAACCGGCAAGCGCAGGCAGCTATTAAAAGCATAGCAATTTGGGGCCGGCCGGCAACTCGCCACAGGGCGGCTACGCGCACCGGCCGGGCCGCTGCGGCGGGCCGCCTGCAAACAAGCCCGGCCTGTGATACCTTGCACGCCACGAAAGATACAGAGGGACGACTTATGAACAGCTTGCATGCGCGCCAGGGCGCGCTGTTGGGCGACCGCCTCCAGGCGCTGAGCCCGGCGCGGCTGAAAGGCATGCGCCGCGGACTGGAGAAGGAAAGCCTGCGCGCCCAGCCCAACGGTGCGCTTGCGCTGACGCCGCATCCCGCCGCGCTGGGTTCGGCACTCACGCACCCCAACATCACCACCGACTTCAGCGAGTCCCAGGTCGAGCTGGTGACCGCCGCCCATCCCGGCCTGGCTGACGGCGCCGACGCGGCGCTGGATGAACTCACGAAAATTCACCAGTTCACCTACCGCGCGATGAAGGCGGTGGGTGACGAGATGCTGTGGGTCTCCAGCATGCCCTGCGGCCTGCCGACCGACGAAACCATTCCGCTGGGCCGTTACGGCTCGTCGAATGTGGGCCGCGCCAAAAGTGTTTACCGCATGGGCCTGGGCCACCGCTACGGCCGGCGCATGCAGACGATTTCGGGCATCCACTACAACTGGTCCTTGCCCGGTGTTTCCAGCGAGGAGTATTTCGGCCTGATCCGCAATTTCCGCCGCCACGCGTTTTTGCTGCTGTACTTGTTCGGCGCCTCGCCGGCAGTCTGCTCGAGTTTTGTCGCCGGCCGCCAGCACGAGCTGCAGCCGCTGGGCAGCGGCACCATGTACATGCCGCACGGCACCTCGCTGCGCATGGGTCGGCTCGGATACCAGAGCGACGCCCAGGCCTCGCTCAAGGTCAGCTACAACAACCTCGACGGCTATGGCGCCTCGCTGCAGGACGCCTTGACCCGGCCCTACCCGGCCTATGAAGCGGTCGGCATCCAGAACCCCGGCGGCGACTACAACCAGCTGGCCACCAGCCTGCTGCAGATCGAAAACGAGTTTTACGGCACGATCCGCCCGAAACGCGTGATTTTCCCGGGCGAGCGCCCGCTGCACGCGCTGCGGGAACGCGGCGTCGAATACGTTGAAGTCCGGCTGATGGACCTGGACCCGTTTGTGCCGGTCGGCATCGCCGCCGACACCATGCGTTTTCTCGACGTGTTTTTGCTGCATTGCCTGCTGACCGACAGCCCGCCCGACACGCCGCAGGAAATCGCCGCGCTGGCGCGCAACCAGCACCGCGTGGCCGCGCGTGGGCGCGAGCCGGGCCTGCAACTCGAGCGCGGCGGCCGGGAGTTCAGCTTGACCGAATGGGGTGCCGAGTTGATTGCGCAATGTGCACCGATTGCGGCGGCGCTGGATGCGGCCCAGGGCGGCAGCGCCTACGCCGACGCCTTGCGCGCTTCGGAAGCTTCGCTGCGCGAGCCAGCCAGCCTGCCGTCGGCCCGCGTGCTGAAGGCCATGGTCGATGAACACGGCAGCTCGTTTGTGGCGTTTGCCCGCGCCCAGTCGCTGGCCACCCGGCAAACCTTGCTGGATCTGCCGTTCTCCGCCGACCAGCAGGCGCGCTTCGAGGAACTGACACGGCAATCGCTGGCCGAGCAGAAGACGATTGAGGCGAGCGACTCCATGCCGTTTGAAATTTACCGCCAGCAGTACGTCTCGGCCGAGCGCCTGGGCATACGCAGCCTGGCGCACGCGGCTTAGGTTCTCAGGCCGGGTCAGCGACAATCGGGGGTGCGCCGGCGAACCGCCTGCGCCCCCCTGTCCCCCACCCAGAAAGAAAGTCCCGATGGCCATCCAGTGGTTTCCCGGTCACATGCACCTGACCAAAAAAGCCATCAGCGAGCGCATCAAGGAAATTGATGTGGTGATCGAGCTGCTGGACGCGCGCCTGCCCGGCTCCAGCGCCAACCCGATGCTGGCCGAGCTGACCGGTGGCAAGCCGGCGCTCAAGGTGCTCAACAAGCAGGACCTGGCGGACCCGGCGCGCACGCCGGCCTGGCTGGACTACTACAACAGCCAGCCCGCCACGCGTGCGATCGAACTCGATGCCAGCGCCACCACCCCGGCGCGCCGCCTGATCGACGCCTGCCATGCGCTGGCGCCGACCCGCGGCAGCATGGTCAAGCCGATGCGGGTGCTGATCTGCGGCATTCCCAACGTCGGCAAATCGACGCTGATCAACACCCTGACCGGCAAACGCGCGGCCAAGACCGGCGACGAGGCCGGCATCACCAAGCTCGAGCAGCGCATTGTGCTGGCCGACGGTTTTTATTTGTGGGACACGCCCGGCATGTTGTGGCCGCGCATCATCGTCGCCAAAAGCGGCTACAACCTGGCGGCCAGCGGCGCCATCGGCCGCAATGCCTTCAATGAAGAAGAAGTTGCGCTGGAACTGCTCGACTACCTGATCAAGCACTACCCGGCCGCGCTGCAGGCGCGTTACAAGGTCGAGCTGCCGACTGGCATCACGGACGAGCAGCTGCTCGAAGCCATAGGCCGCAAGCGCGGCGCGGTGCTGGGCAAGGGGCGCATCAACCTGCAGAAGGCCGCGGAAATCGTGATCCACGAATTTCGCGCCGCAACGCTGGGCCGCATCACGCTGGAAACGCCGCAAGAGTTCAGCGCCTGGCTTGCCGCCGGCCAGTTGCTCGATGCCGAAAGGCAGGTCAAGAAGGATCGCATCGAGACCGACCGCCTGGTGCGCTTCAAGAAAATCCCGCGTCCGCCGCGCGAAGGCTGAGGCTTCTCCGGCACCCGGGCCGGCTGCTGAAAATTTTTACCGGCAGCTCTTGAAAGACCCCGGAGCGGCACTAATTCCCTGCCGTCAGGGCAGCGCCGCTCCCGGCCTCCCCTGAAACATCGCTTCATGATTTTCAGAAAGGAGACCCTCATCATGAACGGTTTGAACCTTTACGGCGATATCTTCGCCGGGCTCAGTCGCCTGCAGCAGGAGGTCGAACGCGCCTTCCAGCCCGGCGGCGCCAGCAGCATACGGGCACTGCCGCGCAGCGCCTTCCCGGTCATCAATGTCGGCACCACGCCGGACGCCATCGAAGTGCTGGCACTGGCTCCCGGCCTGGACCCGGCCGCCCTGCAGCTCACGGTGGACAAGGGCCTGCTGGTGGTGACCGGTGAGCGCAAGGAAGAGCGGCCGGCCGGCGACAAGGTGACGGTGTATGCGCGCGAGCGGTTCCAGGGCAGTTTCCGGCGCGTGATTCCGCTGCCCGAGGACGCCGACCCGGCCCGCATCAGCGCGCACTACCGTGATGGCCTGCTGCGTGTCAGCGTGGCGCGCCGCGAGTCTTCGAAGCCGCGCCAGATCCAGATCCACTGATTTCACCCGTCAAGGAGCATGTGATGAATTCCGACACAGTGTTGACCCAGAAAAACGGCAACAGCGGACTGGCCCGGACCGGCCGCGCCACTGCCGAATCGCCCGAGGCCACCGGCGAAGGCCATACGGCCGTGTTGCCCCCGGTGGATATTTTTGAAGACGATGCCGGCTTCACCGTGCTGGCGGATCTGCCCGGCGTGTCCAGGGAACGGCTGAATGTGCGCGTAGACGGCGACAGCCTGGTGATCGAGGGTGCCGCCGAGGCGCCGGTGGGCGGCGAGATGGCGATGATTTACGGCGAGGTCCTGAACCCGCTGTACCGCCGCAGTTTCACGCTGAGCCGCGAGCTCGATCCTTCGCGGATCGATGCCAAACTGGACAAGGGTGTGCTGCGGCTGAGCATCCCGAAAGCGGAGGCGGCACGGCCGCGGCGTATCGAGGTGACGGTGGGCTGAAAAAAGCCGCTCAGTGGCTCGCCGAGCAGTAGGTGATGAACTGGTCCAGTTCGGTGGACTTGTCAAAAATCGCATCCGCCCCGCAGGCCAGGCAGCGGTTGCGGATGTCGTCCGTCGCATAGTTGGACAGGACCACCACCTTCTGCACGGCGGTGCGTTGCCGGCATTTCCTCAGCACCCCCAGGCCGTTGCCCTGCTGCAGGAACAGGTCGACCACCAGCAGGTCCCACTCGCCGGGGTGTCCCGCCAGCCAGGCACAGGCATCGACTTCGGTGCTGGCGTGGCCGATGGTGTGGATGCCTGCGAGTTCGGTCAGGGTCTCTACCAGGTTGTCACGGATCAAGTCATTGTCTTCAACAATATATGCGTTGACTGCCATACGGTATTGAATTTTTGGGGAGAGGGCTGATCCGTAAAGGGGATCACCGGAAAGGTTCATCGGGTTCACCGGACCAGTCTCCCGCGCCCTCTCTGCGCTTGCCGCAAGGGATTGCACTGCACAGCTGTAGGACAGCATGCCAGATGCCCGGATGAAAAAATAATCCTCGCGCCCCGCCGTCGATCCTGGCCGGAGCAGCCGATAACCCTTTACCGGAAAGGGCAGGACGCTATTTATTTGCTAGCAGATGATGCTTACTGCGGCCCTGCCGGACCGTGGCTGCGGGCGAGCTTGCGGCGCAGCCAGAGGCCACCGAAAGCCAGGCCGAGCACCAGCGCAAACCAGCCGACCAGCGATGCGCCGGCGACGATGCCCTGCATGCCGGGTGACTTGATGAAGTACGGAGAAACCAGCACGGCCAGTCCGATCAGGATGCACAGGCCGCTCTTGATCAGCAATTCGTTGTTGGCCTTGTTGCTGTGGCGGCGCATGGGAGGGGCAGGTAGGGGCATGCGCCTATTGTCGGTGATCGTCCATCCCGGGTGGCGCGCCGGGCTATTCGGGCCGGAGCGCGGGGGTGTCCGGGCGGCTGCACAGATGGCGGGATGCCTTTATAGTGGCATCCACCAGTCCGGGCCCGCGCCCTTGCCATTCCTCCGGCCGCGTGCTTCCTGCAACAACAAAGGGCATTTTCTTGACGACATCCACCCACGCCAGCACCGGCCAGCCCGCACGTTTCGGCAGCGGCCAGGCCGTGCGCCGCCTTGAAGACGACGCCCTGCTGGCAGGCGCCGGCCAGTTCACCGATGACGTGACGCTGCAGGAGCAGAGCCACCTGTTTTTTGTACGTTCGCCCTATCCCCATGCACGGCTTGTTTCGGTGGACATCGACGCGGCACTGGCCATGCCCGGCGTGCTGGCCATCGTCACCGGTGCCGACCTGGTGGCGGCCGGCGTGAAGCCGATTCCCGGCATAGGCGGTTTCAAACGCGCCGACGGCACGCCCTGCGCCACACCGCCGCGGCGCGCGCTGGCCCATGAGCGTGTGCGCTTTGTCGGCGAGCCGGTGGCCGCGGTGGTGGCGCTGAGCCTGCGCCAGGCGCGCGATGCGGCCGAGGCCGTGATGGTGGACTATGACGAACTGCCCATGGTGGTCGACATCGGCGACGCGATGGCTGCCGGTGCGCCGGCACTCTGCCCCGAGGCGCCGGACAACATCGCGGCCGAGACGCGTTACGGCGATGCCGCGGCGACCGCGGCGGCGTTTGCCTCGGCGCGCCACGTCGTCACCCTCGACATCGTGAACCAGCGCCTCGCGGCCCTGAGCCTGGAGCCGCGCTCGGTGCTGGCCGGTTTCGACAAGCCCTCGCAACGCCTGACCATCCGCATGAGCACGCAAATGCCATCGGGGGTGCGCAATTCGGTGTGTGACGCGCTGGGCATCGCCAAAGAAGCGGTGCGTGTCATCGTCGGCGATGTGGGGGGCGGCTTCGGCATGAAAACCGGCGTCTACCCCGAGGACGTGGCGGTGGCCTTCTGCGCGCGCAAGCTGCAGCGCGCGGTCAAGTGGGTGGCCGACCGCAGCGAGGAGTTCGTGTCCAGCACCCATGGCCGTGACCTGCAAAGCCATGCCGAACTGGCGCTCGACGAGAACGGGAAAATCCTGGCCTTGCGGCTGGCTTCGCTGGCCAACGTCGGTGCCTACCCCACGGGTGCCGGTGCGGCCATCCAGTTGCTGATCGGCCCCTGGGTGCAGACCAGTGTGTACGACATCCAGACCATCCACTTTCATTTCCGCGCGGTGCTGACCAACACCGCGCCGACCAGCGCCTACCGCGGCGCCGGCCGCCCCGAAGCCATCTTCATCATGGAGCGGCTGATGGACGAAGCCGCGCGCCAGACCGGCATCGACCGGATTGAACTGCGCCGGCGCAACTTCATCACGCCGGCGCAGATGCCCTACACAAATCCCATGGGCCAGGTCTATGACAGCGGCCGCTTCGAGGCGGTGATGGACCAGGCGCTGGCGTTGGCCGACTGGACCGGGTTCGAGGCGCGTGCCGCTGCATCGAAACAGCGCGGCCTGCTGCGCGGCCTCGGCATCTCGACCTTTCTCGAGTGGACCGGCGGCAATGCGCTGGAAGAACGCGTGACCGTGTCGATCAAGGCCCCCACGCCCGGTGCGGACGACGGCGTGATCGAGGTGTTTTCCGCCGTCAACGCCATGGGCCAGGGCATCCTGACCTCGCTGACGCAACTGGTGGTGGATGCCTTCGGCGTGCCGCCCGGAAAAGTGCGCATCGTGCTCGGCGACACCGACCGCGGCGACGGTTTTGGCAGTGCCGGCTCACGCTCGCTGTTCACCGGAGGCTCGGCCGTGCGTGTGGGTGCCGAACGCGCCATAGACAAAGCCCGGCAGCTTGCGGCGAAGGAGTTTGAAGCCGCAGCAGAGGACATCACTTACGCCGACGGCCGCTTCAGCGTGGCCGGCACCGACCTGGCCATCGACATTTTTGCGCTGGCGGCGCGCCAGGGCGAGCAGCGCATCTTCATGGACTCGACCACCGCAGCGTCGGGACCGTCCTGGCCCAATGGCTGCCACATCAGCGAGGTCGAGATCGACCCGCAGACCGGCCAGGTGGCCGTGGTGGCTTATGCCTCGGTCAACGACGTGGGGCGGGTGGTCAATCCGATGATTGTGCGCGGCCAGCTCGACGGCGGCGCGGTGCAGGGCATCGGCCAGGCGCTCTACGAACACCTGGTGTACGACCGCGAGACCGGCCAGCCGGTGACCGGCAGCCTGATGGATTACACCGCGCCACGCGCGGCAGACACGCCGCCGTTCCGCACCGAGATGGACGAGTCCACGCCCTGCCTGACGAATACGCTGGGCGTCAAGGGCGTGGGTGAACTCGGCACGATTGGCGCCGGGCCCAGCGTGGTGAATGCCGTGGCCGACGCGCTGGCGCGGGCCGGGTTGGCAGCGCGGGCGCCGCTCCTGCAAATGCCGCTGACGCCGTCGCGGCTCTGGCTGCTGATGCAAGCGTCCGCATAAGTTCGCCCTGTCCCATCCTCTGCAAGGACCATAGATGCCCCGACTCGCACCCTTACCCCCGGAAACCACACCCGAGCTGAAGCCGCACTTTGATTTTTTTCTCGGCACCCTGGGCTTCACACCCAATAGCGTGCTGACCATGCAGCGCAAGCCCAGGCTGGTGCAGGCGCTGGCGCAGCTCAATGCGGCGGTGATGGACCCGGGCGGCGAGGTCGACCTGGGTTTTCGTCGCCTGATCGGCCATGTGGTCAGCAAAGTGGCGGGCTGCCTTTACTGCCAGGCGCATACGCTGCTGGGCGCCAAAAATTTCGGCATCAGCGAGGCCAAGCTTGCAGACGTCTGGACCTACAGCACCAGCCCGCTGTACAGCCAGAAAGAACGCCTGGCGCTGGACTTTGCGCTCGCGGCCGCAAGCCAGCCCAACGCGGTGACTGACACGCAGTTTGCACAACTCCAGCAGCACTGGAGCGATGGCGAAATCACCGAGATGCTTGGTGTGGTGGCGATGTTTGCTTTTCTGAACCGCTGGAACGACACCATGGGGACGCCGCTGGAGGCCAGTCCGGAGGCCGTGGCGCTGCAGGCGCTGGGCAGCCAGGGCTGGTCGGCTGGCAAACATCAGGCGCTTTGACGTGGGCTTCGGCCTTGACCGCGCCCGGCCGCACAAGCGTTTGCGTGGGTTCAGGGCAACTGGGTGACGCGCCACCAGGACCGATTGGCCAGCAGCAGGCAGCCGCCGCCCGCCAAAGGTGTCAGCCGCTCCACTCTCGCCGGTAACGGCTGTGGGTCGGCGAGTTCCTGCCATTTTCCTGGGGCGACCCAGCGCAATGCATGCAAGGCGCGCAGCTGCATGTCCGGCAGCACGATGGTGGGTCGGTGGCCCGTTTGCTCAACAATCACGGCGAGTTGCTGCTCCAGCATGCCCATGCGGTGATTGGAGACGTCCATTGCTCTGGCATAAGGCTCCAGCCGGGGCGGGCGGTAGTGGTGCAAGGTCAGGACGCCCCCGACATGGGGCGTGACCACGCTGGCAATGTCGAGTTGCCCGTCACCATCGAAGTCTGCCACGCCCACCGGGTTGAGCCAGCGAAAGGCGGAGCCTGCGCTGGGTCCGCGTGCCAACTCGGTCAGCTGCAGGGCGGCGGTCGCCCCGCCGGCAGCCGCACCCGTACCGTCGGCGCGCAGGCCAAACACCACCAGGGCAGCGCCCTGGAAGGCGTCAGCCTCCACCAGGATGATTTCGTCGCGGCCGTCGCCGTCCATGTCGACCAGCCGCGGCACCCGATCTTCGAACACCCGGCGCAGGGGCAGGGTGTAGACCCGCTCCTGCAGGCCTGCTTCAGGCGTGCGCGCCAGCACATGCAGGCTGGCCGCATGGATGGGCGAACCCAGGGCGCCATGCGGGTAACGCTGCGTGGGCGATCCCAGCCAGGCCCAGGCAATATCGCGCTGTCCGCGCACGGCCTGGCTCTGCGCCAGGCGCTCGCGGGCTGCCTCGGGTGGCGCGGGAGCAACAAGCGCTGGCACGCCGCACCCGGCCGGTGCTGGCTCCACCTGCAGGCCCATCGCAGAACACGTGCCGGCGAGCCACAGCGTCGCCAGCCACGGCAGTCGCCCGCGGGAGCTTGTCAGGTGGGTTCGGACGCGCTTGCCGATACTTGAAGAGTGGGTCATGAAGGAGTAGGTCGGTGGTGGGTGCGGTTTCTTACAGGTGCGGGGTCATCGAGCGCTTAAAAATTCGATAAAACGGCACCCAGCCCATAGACCGCGAGCGTAAGGAGCTATCAATTTAATAGCGGTTGGAGGTTTGTCCGTGGTGTGGGTGGCAGTTGCTGGTCTTCCGGAAACTGCGTAGGACAGCACCGAAAACGCGGTTTGGCGGATAGGGGCCTGCCTACACTGGCTGGATGACCGATATCCGCAAGGGCCAGGCGCCGGCCCCTTTGTCGCGCAACAGCTTCCACCAACGATTCATGCAGTCCTTCATGGACCCGGCCTTCCGGGCCGAGGAGGCAGCGATCTCGCGGGTCGAGCAGATTGCGTGGGAAGCCTACCAGGAAGGCCGCAAGGCGCCGGTCACGCGCAAGGCCGGGCGCGGGTATGCCGATCCTGCTTACGATTTGTCGGTGGAATGGCTGGAGGCCAAAAAGCGCATCCAGCTGGCTGCCGCGGCCTGGAAAAAACCAGCCACCCCTTCCCGCGTTCTGCTGATCTGCGGCTCCTCGCGCAACGACGGTACCTGTCCCGGAGAAATCTCCAAGACCTTCCGCATGGTCGAGTGGGCGCAGAAGGTGTTCAGGAAGGAGAAGATGGAGACCGACGTGCTGGACCTGAGCCTGCTCACGTCGAGTTATCACCTGAACATTCATCCATGCAAGGGCTGTGTGTCCACCGCGATGCCGCTGTGCCACTGGCCCTGCAGTTGTTACCCGAATCATTCGCTGGGGCAGACCAGCGACTGGATGAACGAGATCTACGAACGCTGGACGGCAGCCCACGCGGTCATCATCCTGACGCCGGTTTACTGGTACCAGTCGCCGGGGCCGCTCAAGCAGATGATCGATCGCCTGGTTTGCGCCGACGGCGGCAACCCGGACCCGACCTCCACCCATGGCAAGAAGGCGGCCGAGGCCAAGGCACTCGAGCTCAAGGGCTGGGACTACCCGAAACACCTGGCCGGCCGGGTCTATGGCCTGGTGGTGCACGGCGACGTGGCGGGCATCGAAGGCGCGCGGCGCAGCCTGTCCGACTGGCTGGACTGGATGGGCCTGATAGCCGCCGGCAGCCAGGCGCGGCTGGACCGTTACGTTGGGTATTACGAACCCTACGCGACCAGCCACCAGACGCTGGATGCCGACAAGGCGATGCAGGCCGAGGTGCGCAATGTGGCGGCCGCGGTGGCCAAAGCCGTGAAGGAACTGCGCGCCGGCAGGCTGTCGCAGCCGGACAAGGGCCTGGAGCGGCCGCGGCCCAAATAAGGGCTCAGGCAGAAGCCGCGGCTTCCTTGGCGCGCATCTTGGCGGCGATGTACTCGCCATGCGTGACATACAGCAGGCCGGCGACCTTGCTGATCAGATGGTTTTCATGCGCGCCCAGGTGCGCGTCGGCATACGCCACCTCCCACATGTTTTCGATGATGTGGATTTTTTGCGGGTGTGTGAACTGGTCGTTGAGGCTGGAAGTGAAGCGGTGGTAGTCGTAGGCCGTCTGGGCGGTCTCGGCGGCGAGCTCCATCAGCCGCGCCAGCTCGTCATCGGCCAGCGCAAACTTGTCACGCAGGGTGGCGAAAACGGTTTTTTGTTCCTCGGCCTTGATGTCGGCATCGGCGCGCATGACCTCGACCAGCAACACGGCGGTTGCCAGTTGCAGGGCGTGGCCGTGCTGTTGCGGCGATTGCTGCCCGGCCGGGGCGGTGAAGCTGTCGAACAGGTCCTTGAGGGTTTTGAGCATGGGGTGGTCCGGGTTGCCGGGGGCGGGCGCCTGCCGGTGATGGCTGATGGAGCGCTGCGCCGGCGATTGGTTCCGCAGACGCGCTTTTTGCAGCGGCCGCGCGCGCGACAATGGGCGCCATGAAAACCATTCTTCCCCTGTCGCTGCTGGTGGCGCCGCACAAAGACGATCCCTTGCCGCTGATCCTGTACCACGGCCGCCGCTGCCCGGATGGTTTTGCCGCGGCGCTGGCCGCCTGGCTGTATTACGGCGGCCGCGCCGAATTCCGCGGGCTGGACCACGGCGAGATCAGTGCCGTCGAACAGCTGCCGGCGCTGGACGGCCGCGCCGTGTACATCCTTGATTTTTCCTTTCCGGCCGCCATCCTGCGCGGCATCGAGCAACGTGCCGCCAAACTGGTGATGCTGGACCACCATCAAAGCGCGGCGGAAAAACTCAGCGGCTTTGCCTGCCGCTGCGGCGTGGTGCATTTCGACATGGACAAGTCGGGCGCGCGGCTGGCCTGGGAATTTTTTCATCCCGACGCGCCGCTTCCCGCGCTGGTGCGTTTTGTCGAAGACCGCGACATCTGGGTCTGGCAGTACCCCGAGAGCGCCGGCTTCCTGGCAGCGCTGGACATGGAAGATTTCGACTTTGCACGCTGGGCCGCCATCGCCTCCTTCAGTCCTGAGGAGCTGGCGGCCTTCACGGCGCGCGGCCGGGCCATGGACGAGAAATTCAGCAAGCTCGCGGCCGACATGGCCGAGGACGCCCGGCCGCTGAGCTTCAACGGACAGAACGGCCTGATGGTGAATGCGCCCGGCGCCTTTCACAGCCTGCTGGGCGACCTGTTGTCCCGCAAGAGCGGGACGTTTGCGCTGATGTGGACGCTGGGTAAGGATGGTGGGGTCAAGGCCGGCTTGCGTTCGCAGCGCGGCTTCAACTGCATCGCGCTGGCCGAAAGCATGGGTGGCGGGGGGCACGCGCAGGCCTGCGGATTCAGGATGGGCAGCGAGCGCCTGCCCGAGTTGCTCAGCGGCGTCTTCGATGCTGCGGGTGGCCCCGGCGCCTGAGCTGCGGTCTCAGGCCTTGCGCAGCAGGTTGTCCAGCCGCGTGTCCCAGCCCGCACCCGGCAGCACGGTGGCCAGCGCGGAGTCGGACAGCGCGAAACTGCCGCGCAGCACCTGCGCCAGCACCGCGCGGTAGTCGTGGTGGGCGGGCAGGTCGCGCCCGTCGTTGAGGTTGCCCGGCGCCAGGCCGGTCCACTCGCCGTGCCAGCGTCCGCCGTGGATGCGGTTGCCGATCAGCCACATCGTGTTGCCAAAGCCGTGGTCGGTGCCGCGGCTGCCGTTTTCGCCGGCGGTGCGGCCGAACTCGCTCAGCATCACGATCACGTCACCGGGCTCTGAAAAATCCCGGCGCAGCTGCGTGATGCCGGTGGCCAGGTTGCCCAGCCGGCCGGCGAGCTGGCCGGTGGCATGGCCCTGGTTCGCGTGGGTGTCCCAGCCGCCGGCCGACAAAAAACCGATGCGCAGCCGGCGGTCGTTGCGCATCAGCGTGCCCAGGTGCTGCGCGTCGAGTTGCAGGCCGACCGGGTCGGCCGCGCCGTTGCTGGCAGCCAGCATCTGCGCGTTCTGCGCCTGCGTGCCGGGCAGGGCGCCATCGACCTTTGCCGCGGCGGCTTCCGGCATCGCCGCCATGCGCCGGCTGTCGGCCGCCATCTTTTCGGTGCTGAGTTCCTGCGCGCTCTGCATGCGGCTGCCGGCGCCAATGCGGAAGGCCTCGCCGAGTTTGTCGTTGCCGGCGTACAGGTCCAGCAGGGCCTGCCGGGTTTTCTCGTTGGCCAGCACGCCGGTGCGCTGCGCCGCTTGCCCGCGCGGGATCAGCTTCACCGCTGCGTCGCCAGCCAGGATGGCGGGGTTGGCTTCACCCACGCCCAGCGCTGAGGTGGCATGGCCACTGACACCTGCCAGCTTGTTGAGCCAGCCCGGCGCGGCGCTGGTCTTGCCGCTTTGCGCAATCTCCATCTGGTACTGCGCGTCGAAGTGCGAGCGGTTCGGTGCGGGCAGGCCGGCCGCCGGCACAAAGCCCAGCACGCCTTGCTGCCACAGTGGCAGCAGGGGTGACAAGGCGGGGTGCAGCGCAAAGCTGTTGTCGAGCCTGAGCGCGGTCAGCGCGCTGCCGTCAGGCGCCGCGATCGCGATGTTGGGCCGCAGCCGGTAGTAGTCGCTATCGGTGTAAGGCACCAGCGCGGACAGGCCGTCATACGCGCCGCGCAAAAACACCACGACCAGGCGGCCGGCGCCGGGGCCGGTGCCGGCTGGGGCGGCCTGGGCCCAGGCCTGCGGGGCGTGGGCGGTGGCCAGCAGGCTGGCGGTGCCGGCAAGGAACTGCCTGCGGGAAAAAACCGGGTATTGCATGTCGTGTCCCTGATGCCCTATTTGCGCATGAAGTCGGGGCTGGCCAGCATGAGCCCGGTGCGGATGGCCGGTGCCTCACGGGCGATGCGTTCGCGGCTGGCGCTGCTCAAATACGGCTGCAGGTACAGCGGCTCGGCCATCCGGCCACCGAGCGCCATCGCGTAGTCGGCGCGTCGCGTCAGGGCCTCGGGTGCCAGCCAGGTGGCGGCATCGGTCTTGTAGCCGTCGGGCGTCTGCCAGCCGTGCATGGGCTGGCCGGCCTGCGCCAGGAAGCCCAGTGTGAGCGGGATGTCGCGCCTGTCCTGCACGCCGCCGCCGGCCGTCAGTGCCGAGCAGGCGAAGTCCAGCGGCGTCTTGAACAGGATGTTTTCCGCGCGCCAGAATTCGGGCGAGTCCAGCAGGGTGTGCATCACCGCGCGGATGTCGCCCTGCGTGCGGGTGAAGCTTGCGGCCAGCCGGTCGGTCAGTGCGCGGGGCGGGCTGTCGGCGACAAAGGTTTCGGCCAGGCGCTGCGCGATGCGCTGCGCGGTGGCCGGATGCCGCGCCAGCATGCGGATGGCTTCCTCGCCTTCGCGCTGACCGTCTGCCGTGAAGGTCCGGTCCAGCAGCAGCTTGTCGCCCTGGTCGTGCAGGCGTTCGGCAAACCGGAAGGCCTGACCCTGCGGCAGGCCGACGGTCCAGCCGGTCAGGATGCGTGCCAGTTCGCGCACGTCGTTCTGGCTGTAGCCGGCGTTCACACCCAGGGTGTGCAGTTCCATCAGTTCGCGCGCATAGTTTTCATTGAGGCCACGCGCGTTGCTTTGCGCCTGGTCCAGGTAAAGCAGCATGGCCGGGTGGCGCGCGCTGGCCAGCAGCATGTCCTCGAAGCGGCCCAGCGCGTGGGCCCGGATCACGTTGACCGCATAGTGGCCGACAAAAGGCCGCACCGCGCCCTTGCCGGCAAACACATTGAGGTGGTTGAACCAGAACTCCGTCAAACGCGCCAGCAGTGGCGGCTCCAGCGCCGGGTCGCTGCAGGCCATCAGCCGCCAGGCAGCCGCGCTTTGCTGCATCTCCCGGCTGAAGTTGTCCGCCTTCGGGGCCCGGTCGTCGGCACGCGCCATGCGGCGGGCCTGTCGCTCCGCGTGGTAGCCAGCAGCAAGCTGGTTGGCCGGCTGGTTGAAATCCGCCAGCACCGCCGGGATGGACGGAGCCCGCTGGCTGGTGTCAAACGCCGCATCGAGCTGCTGCAGCGCCCAGGCCTGCGCATCGGCCTGGGCGGCTGCTGCGGTGGTGGCGCTGGGCCCGTAACCCAGGCGCGAGGTGGCGCGCCAGGCGGCGGCGCTGGCCTCTGCGTCACCGGCCTGCGCGGGGCCGCCGGCGAGCAGGGCGCAGGCCAGAAGGGCGGTGGCAGTGCACGGGTGGGAATACATCAGGCATCTCCTGATACCTATCGTGACATGCCTGACACCAGATCGGTGGCCGGGATGGTCAGCTTTACAGAGCTTTACGGCGGGTCTGCGCGCAGGCGGCAGCTTGTTCCCGCGCTCAGGTGGATATACCAGGGTGCCAGTGACCCTGGCTGCCCAAGGCGAAGTTGCTCCTGAAAACCATGGCCAGCGGACGGTCCGGAGGAGGGCTTTGGCGGTCGTTTGACCTGCATCAACCGTCACCGGCGCCGGGCCCTCTAAAGTCCCGCCTTGTTCCAGCCAGCCCCAACAAATCCTTCATGCCCATCGAGCTTTACCGCGACGCGCACCATGCCTGCCTGATGTTCACCGACCTCATCGAGGAGGACGAACAGGCGGTCCAGGCCAACCAGTTCCTCATTGTCGACAACGGCACCGGCGCCATCATCGACCCCGGCGGCAACCTGGCCTTCAATGAGTTGTTCCTCGGCATGTCCAAGCACTTCAGCCCGCAAAAGCTGTCCTACCTGGTCGCTTCGCATGCCGACCCCGACATCATCGCCTCACTGGACCGCTGGCTCACGTCCACGCCAGCGAAGCTGGTGATCTCGCGCGTGTGGGAGCGGTTTGTGCCGCACTTCACCAAGGTGGGCAAGACGGACCAGCGCCTGATTGGCGTGCCCGACGCGGGCGGGCGGCTGCCGCTGGGCCAGAGCGAGCTCTGGCTGCTGCCCGCGCACTTCCTGCACTCGGAGGGCAACTTCCACTTCTACGATCCGGTCAGCCGCATCCTGTTCACCGGCGACCTCGGCGTGTCGCTGACCTCGGGCAAGCTCGCGCAGGTGCCGGTCACCGATCTGCGCGGCCACATCCCGAAGATGGAGGGTTTTCACAAGCGCTACATGGTGTCCGGCAAGGTGCTGCGCCTGTGGGCGCGCATGGCGAGGCAACTGGACATTTCCATGCTGGTGCCGCAACACGGCGCACCGATGTCCGGCGCTGCGATCGGGCAGTTTTTCGACTGGGTCGAGTCGCTCCAGTGCGGCATCGACCTGTTCGACGAGCGTGATTACCAGTTGCCCACGGCAGCCATCAAGCTGCAGCCTGTCGCGAAGCGGGGCTAGCTGGTGGAGAGGAGGAGGATCGAACTCCCGACCTCCGCATTGCGAACGCGGCGCTCTCCCAGCTGAGCTACCCCCCCACTGTCACGCATGGTAAGGCGGCGCCGCCGGACGGCCACCCGGGCTTTCCCGATGCCGGCCAGAGGCCTCAACGCGCAGCGGGCAGAAGCTTTTGCACCAGCGGGTGCAGCAGCTTTTTATGCGCGGCAATCGCATAAAAGTGCTGCTCCACGCCTTCGCAGGGCCCGACACGCCGCACCTTGTAGCGAGTCATCATTTCCTCCTGCACCAGTTCGGCTGCCGGGAATACACCCATGCCGGCTGCCCCGAAGGTCTTGAGCAGCGCGCTGTCCTCAAATTCGCCAACCAGATTCGGCGTGATGCCCAGGCGGTCGAACCACTGGTCGATCGTCATCCGCACCGCCCCGTGGGCCGTGGGCAGCAGCACCGGCACACTGGCCAGCGATTGCGGAAAGCCCTTGCGCGCCGCCGCGTACAGCGAGGCGGGCGCATACCAGGCCAGCGGCGAGGCGGCGAGCGGATGGCTGTACAGCCTGACGTTGGGATTGGGCGGCGCGGGACGGTCGGCCAGGACCACGTCGAGCCGGTGCAGCGCCAGTTCGCCAAGCAGGCCTTCGAACTCGTCCTCATGACAGACCAGCTTGAGCCGGGGCTGGCGCATGACAGGTTGCATCAGGTGCCGCACCGCGAGCTTGGGCAGCCCGTCGGAGATGCCCACTGCCAGGCGCACGGCGGGCGCGCTGCCCGCGTCGCGCACCAGCGCGGGAAGTTGTTCACCCAGCTGGAAGATCTGCTCGGCCTGCTGCAGTGCCGCCGTACCGGCATCCGTCAGTACCAGGCCGCGGCCCTCGGGCTTGAGCAGGGCGTAGCCGAGCGAACGCTCGAGTTCGCGCACCTGCGTACTCACGGTCTGCACCGCCATGCCCAGGCGGTCAGCCGCGCGGGTCATCCCGCCCTCCTTGGCGACAACCCAGAAGTAATACAGGTGGTGGTAGCTGAAGTCCTTGCTCATTGTTCTGTTTTTTAGAAGTATATTTTCTTGATTATCTGCTTTTAAAGAAGCTTGTGCCGCGTTAAGGTTGGTGCTTCCAACAGCGAAGGAGATCCACATGCAGGTCATTTTTGAATCCCGCCAGCCCTGGCTGGAGCAGCTTCGCGGGTTTGCCATGCGTCGGGTACGCCAGGCCACACGCCCGCTCGGCTGGCTGGCACCGCGCGCCAGGGTGAGGGTGTCGCATGTGCAGGGTGCGAACAACGGCATCGACAAGCGCTGCGAGGTCGAACTGACGGCCGAGGGTGCCGGAACCGTGGTGGTCGCGTCGATCACGCGTGACTGGGGCTCGGCCCTGCAAAGCGCGCTGTCGCGCGCTGTCCGGGCGTTGCTGCGCAAGCTGCAGCCCGCACGCACCCGCCATCCGGCCATCGCGCACCAGCGCTGAGGTACAGCGTCCCCCTGATTTTTACGGAGAACCCTTGATGAAATGTCCCCATTGCCCCGATGCGACCCTGCTGATGTCCGAACGCCAGGGTGTCGAGATCGACTACTGTCCCCAGTGCCGCGGCGTCTGGCTGGACCGCGGTGAACTCGACAAGCTGATCGCCCTGTCCGCCACGTCACCCGCGTCGGTGCCGCCTCAGGTCCGGCAGGCGCCTCAGCAGGTGCATCCCGATTTCGTGGATTCCGACTACCGGCACCGCCAGCGCGGCTATCCGCGCAAACAGAAGTCCTGGCTCAGCGAAATTTTCGACTGAGTCCCGGCCGCACGGGCCTTTTCCCTTTTGCTGAACTGATCCGCCGCCGGCTGTCCGGCGGCGCTGGCTGCCTGCGCCCGGCTTTTCCGGTGGCGGGGTCGCCGGCACCCCCCACAAGCTATTTCTGGAGCGACGATCTTGGATGTTCTGATGCAATTCATGCACCTGCCGGTGCTTGGCAAGCCCGCCTGGGTGTGGCTGCTGTTTGCCGGTATCGTGGTCACGTTACTGGCACTGGACCTGGGCGTGTTGCACAAGGACGACCGGGAAATCGGCGTTCGCGAAAGCCTGGTCCTCTCGGCCGGCTACATCAGCATGGCCTTGCTGTTCGGGGTCTGGGTCTGGTGGTATCTTGGCGCCCAGAGCGGCACCGAGTATTTCACCGGCTTTCTGATTGAAAAATCGCTGTCCATGGACAACGTGTTTGTGATCGCGATGATCTTCAGTTATCTGGCGATCCCCCGCCAGTACCAGCACCGGGTGCTGTTCTGGGGAATCATGGGGGTGATCGTCTTGCGCGCCATCATGATCGGCGTGGGTGCTGCGCTGGTCAGCCAGTTCAGCTGGATACTGTATGTGTTCGGTGTGTTCCTCGTGGTGACTGGCATCAAGATGTGGCTGGTGGCCGACCACATGCCCGACATGGCGGCCAATCCGGTCCTGAAGTTCCTGCGCCGGCGCCTGCGGGTCACGCCGGATGTGCGCGGCAACGCCTTCTTTGTGCGGCAGCCCGACCCGGTGACCGGCCAGCCAGTGCGCTGGGCAACGCCTTTGTTCCTGGCGCTGTGTATGGTCGAGTTGATCGACCTGGTGTTTGCCGTGGATTCGGTCCCGGCGATTTTTGCCATCACCGACGACCCCTTCATCGTCTACACCAGCAATATTTTCGCGATCCTCGGACTGCGCGCGCTCTACTTCGCGTTGGCCGCCATGGTCCACCGTTTCAAGTACCTCAAGTACGCCCTGGCGCTGGTGCTGGTGTTCATCGGCAGCAAGATTTTCCTGGTCGGCATCATCGGCAAGATTCCGGCCGTGGTGTCGCTCGGCGTGACCTTCGGACTGATCGCCGGCGGCGTGATGATTTCCCTCTGGAAAACACGGGGCGAATCGATGGCCCCCGACAGGGCATGAGTGCCGCGTCGGGACCGGGGGAAGCGGTGTGATGCAGGGCTTTCTCGATCCGGCCATCCTGTTCTTCGTGTTTGGCATGCTGGCCGGCGCGCTGAAGTCCAACCTGGAGATTCCGCCGCAGATCTCGCGTTTTCTGTCGCTGTACCTGTTGATGGCGCTCGGGCTCAAGGGGGGCTTTGCGCTGGCTCGTTCAGGGCTGACGGTGGAAGTGGCCGTCACGCTTGCCTGTGCCCTGCTGCTGGCGGTGATGGTACCCCTCATGGGTTATGCGCTGCTGCGGCGTTTTCTGAACGGTTACGACGCGGCAGCGGTGGCGGCCACCTATGGATCGGTGAGTGCGGTGACCTTCATCACCGCCGTGCAGTACCTTGACACGCACGGCATCGCTTTCGGCGGCCACATGGCCGCAGCGATGGCACTGATGGAGTCCCCCGCCATCGTGCTGGCTGTGCTGCTGGCCAACCGGGCACGTGTGCAGGACCGGTCAGCCACCGTGATGGCCGTGCCAGTTCGTCCGTCCACTGCACGCCTGGTGCACGAGTCGCTGACCGACGGCACGCAGTTGCTGCTGCTCGGCGCCATGGCCATCGGCATGCTGAGCGGCGCCAGGGGCGAGGCTGCCATGCAGCCGTTTGCCGGGGATTTATTCAAGGGCATGCTGGCGTTTTTCCTGCTGGACATGGGCCTGCTGGCTGCGCGCAACGCCGGCAGCCTGCGGGGCAAGCCTGCCTGGCTGTTGGGGTATGCGCTGCTTGCGCCGCTTGTGCATGCGGGCCTGGCGCTTCTCATGGGCGTGGGCCTGGGCCTTTCCGCTGGCAACACCGCGCTCCTGATGGTGCTGGCAGCGAGCGCATCCTATATCGCCGTGCCGGCCGTCGTCCGCCACGCCATTCCTGAAGCCAACCCTTCGCTGTACCTCGGCATGTCACTGGGGCTGACTTTCCCCTTCAACATCCTCTTCGGTATCCCGCTTTACGCCAGCGTGGCGCAGTGGCTGCTGGTGTGACGCCAGCCTACTGCACCAGCAGCGTATTGATCAGCAGCAGGTCTTCCGGTGTCAGCGTTCCATTGGCCTGGCGCAGGCGCAGGCCGCCCAGCAACACGTTGTAGCGGGCCACGGCCAGATCGCGTTTGGTCTGGAACAACTGGCTTTGGGCGTTGAGCACGTCGATGTTGATGCGCACCCCCACCTGGTAGCCGAGCTTGTTGGCGTCGAGTGCGCTCTGGCTGGAGGCTTCGGCGGCTTCCAGCGCCTTGACCTGGCCCTGGCCTGACAACACGCCGAAGAAGGCGGTGCGGGTGCTGAGCGCAACGCCGCGTTTGGCGCCTTCGAGGTCGGTGCGGGCTTTTTCTTCGAGCGACAGGGTTTCGCGGATGCGGTTTTGCGTGGAAAAACCTGCAAACAGTGGCAGGTTCAGTGCCAGGCCGACGGTCGTGGTGCGTGAGTTGAGGGCATTTGGCGAGATGGCGCTGCCTTGCGGGTTGCGCTGCGCGCCATAACTGGCGGTCAGGTCCACCGTGGGTTTGTGGCCGGCTTCGGCCTTGTTGATTTCGAGTTTGGCGGTTTCCAGGTTGGCCTGGGCCTGGCGGATGGTGGGGTGCAGCGCTTCAGATTGCTGCACCCAGGTGTTCACGTCGGCCGGCACCAGCGGCGGCAGATTGGTTGGGGCAAGCAGTGGACGGGGCTGCGCGTCCATGCGGCCGACGAGTTGGTCGAGCGCAATTTTTTTGACGCGTAAATCGTTTTCGGCGGCTATCTCTTGCGCAATCACCAGGTCGAAACGCGCCTGGGCTTCACGCGAGTCGGTGATGGTGGAGGTGCCGACCTCGAAATTGCGCTTGGCTGAGGCGAGCTGCTCGGCGACGGCGGCCTTTTGCGCGCGCACAAAGGCCAGCGTGTCCTGCGCTGCCAGCACATCGAAATAGAGCTGGCTGGTGCGCACGATCAAATCCTGCTCGGCCGCCTCCAACTGGGCCTTGGAAAGCTCCACCTGCTGCTTGCCCTGCTCGTAAGTGGCCCAGTTGCCGGGGCGGTACAGGGGCTGCGAGGCGCTCAGCGTTGCGCTTTGCTGGGGGATGTTGCGGTCTACCACCGGGTTGTTGTTTTTAAAGTTGGCGCGCGACACACCCATGGATAAGCCCGCCTGCGGCAGGATGCCGGCCTTGGCCTGTTCGGCGCGGTAGAGGTTGGCGTCATACAGCGAACGCGCTGACTGGTAGGCCGCGTCGTAGTCGCGCGCCGACCGGTACAGCTCCACCAGGTTTTGTGCCTGAACTGAAGGTGCCAGCGCCGCCAGCACGGCGCCGAGTGCGAGAGCCAGCGGCAGCAAGGCCGGTTTTTTCAGTAGCGTCGTCATGGGTGTCCTGGTGAAATGAAGAGGTCGGGCGTACGGGGCGGCAATTCAATAAAGCGGTACGGCGGTGTCTCGCTGCCGGGACCAGGCATCGATGCCGCCTTGCAGGTTGACGACGGCGGTGAAGCCGTTTTGCGCGAGAAAATTCGCCACCTGCAGGCTGCGCATGCCGTGGTGGCACAGGCAGGCTACCGGGTGATCGGCACCGAACTGTTGCCTGATTTCTTCGACGCGGGCCGGCACCTCGCGCATGGGAATACGCAGCAAGGTGAAACCGTCTTCGGTCACCGAGGCGGTTTGTAGTTCCCAGGGCTCACGGACATCCAGCACCAGCGGCGCGCGCTCGTCCGCGTCCACGCTGTCGCGCCAGGCGCTGAAGTCGGCGGGGGAGAGCTGGGCAATCATGGGCGGTGTTTCCTGCAGGCCATCAAAAGGTGAACTTCGAGGGTTCGCGGAAATTGAGCAGGCGCGGCGCCACCGTGTCCCACGCTTGCGCGGTGCGGAAGGCGGCCTCGCCGACGCGTGTTACCAGCGTGGCGCGCATCATGGGCTCAAAGCCGACGATGGCGCTGAGCCTTCCGCCGGTCTTGAGCATGGCCAGCAGGGCCGGCGGCACTTCGGCGACCGAGCCGCTGAGCACGATCACGTCGAAAGGGCCGCTCAGCGGGTCGTTGCCGGAAACCGCCTGGCCGAGCCTGGCCGCGCCGTCGCCGGTGCGCACTTCGGCGTTGTAGACACCGGCTTTCTTGAGGTTGTCGCGTGCGAGCTGGGCCAGGTCGGCGTCGATCTCGAGGCTGATCACCTGCTGCGCACGATGCGCCAGCAGGGCCGCCATGTAACCGGAGCCGGCGCCGATTTCCAGCACCTTTTCATGTTTTTGCACCCCCAGGTCCTGCAGGATGCGGGCCTCGACCTTGGGCGCCAGCATGCACTGACCGGGTTTGGAGCCCAGCGGGATTTCCATGTCGGCAAAGGCCAGCGCCCGTTTGGCGGGCGGCACAAAGTCCTCGCGTTTGACCACGGCCAGCAGCGAAAGCACCTGGCTGTCCAGCACTTCCCAGGGGCGGATTTGCTGCTCGATCATGTTGAAGCGGGCTTGTTCGTAGTTCATGGTGGGGCCTGTGAATATCGGGGGTGGGGGAGTGCGGGTAAACCAGTGATTTTAACGAGGGGCCACTGCGGCTTCGGGCAGGGCGCGCCGACCGGTGAAGCGGCGTTTAAGCCATTGCGCCAGGTCGTCGAGGTAGCAATAAGTGACCGGCACCACCACCAGCGTCAGCAGCGACGACGTGATGACACCGCCGATCACAGCCTGGCCCATGGGCGCGCGCTGCTCGGAGCCTTCGGTCAGCGCAAAGGCCAGCGGAACCATGCCGAAAATCATGGCCAGCGTGGTCATCAGGATGGGCCGCAAGCGCACACGCGCCGCCATCAGCAGGGCTTCGCTGCGCTCCATGCCTTCATCACGCATGCGTATCGCGAAGTCCACCAGCAAGATGGCATTCTTGGTGACCAGGCCCATCAGCATCACCACGCCGATGATGGAGAACATCGACAGTGTCGAGCGGAACAGCAGCAGGGCCAGCACCACACCGATCAAGGTCAGCGGCAGCGAGGTCATCAGCGCCAGCGGCTGCAAAAAGCTCTTGAACTGGCTGGCCAGGATCATGTAGATGAACAAAATGGCCAGCACCAGTGCTGAGATCGCGTAGCCAAAAGACTCGGCCATGTTTTTGGTGGATCCGCCGAACTGGTAGCGGTAGCCGGGCGGGAAGCTGATGCCGTCGAGCGCTTTGCGGATGTCACTGGACACCTCGCCGGCCGACCGGTTGTAGACATTGGCGTTGACCGCGACCTCACGGGTCAGGTCGCGACGGTTGATCTGGTTGGGACCGGTCGCTTCCCGGATGGTGGCCAGTTGGCCCAGGCGAACGGTACGCGCCGATCCGTCGGCATTGCTGCCGATGGCGCTGCTCAGGAAGGGCAGGCGTTCCAGGTCCTGCGCTGCGTTGCGGGCGTCGGGCGAAAGCCGCACATTCACGTCATAGGTCTGGTCATCCGGCGCGCGCCAGTTGCCCACGGTCTGGCCGGCCACCAGGGTGCGCAGCGGTCCGGCGATCTGCGACACGCTGAGACCCAGGTCCGAGGCGGCGTCGCGCTTGACGTCGATTTCGATGGTCGGCTTGTCGGGCTTGAGGCTGGAGTCCAGGTCCACCAGGCCGGGGATGGCAACAATGCGTTCAGTCGCCAGCCGGGTCAGCCGCTCCAGCTCCTTGAGGTCGGGGCCCTGCAGTGAAAATTCCACCTGCTTGTTGCCGCCGACGGAATCGAGCAGGCCGACGTGGGTCACGGTGATGCCGGCGACCTGTTTGAGCCGCTCGCGCAGCACGCCGGACAGCTCGTCCACGCTGCGGCTGCGCTCTTTGCGGTCCACCAGCCGCACATACATGCTGGCGTACATCTTGCCCTGGGCATTGCCGCTGTTGATGGTGGACAGGGTGTATCTCACCTCCGGAAACTCGCGCACGATGGATTCCACCTGGGCGGCCTTGGCCTCGGTCGCTTCGAGTGACGAACCCACAGGCGTGTAAAAGGTCAGCGAGGTTTCCGAGAAGTCGGCCTTGGGCACAAACTCCGTGCCGAGCAGGGGCACCATGAAGATGCTGGTGACAAAGATGGCCAGCGCCAGGCCCAGCGTGGCCAGCTTGTGGATCAGCGACCAGCGCAGGATGCGCTGGTAGGTTTCGGCCAGGGAGTCGGTGGCGCGCTCGAACCAGGCCGTGACCCGGCCTATGGTCTTGTCGTACCAGCTCACCGGTGCGTGGTGTTTGCCATGCGCCTCAATGCTGGGGTCATGCCAGATGCTCGAGAGCATGGGGTCCAGCGTGAAGCTGACGAACATCGAGATCAGCACCGCCGCCACGATGGTGATGCCGAACTCGTGGAAGAACTTGCCGATGATGCCACCCATGAAACCGATGGGCAGGAACACCGCAACGATGGAGAAGGTGGTGGCCAGCACCGCGAGGCCGATTTCCTGCGTGCCGTCCAGCGAGGCCTGGTAGGGCAGCTTGCCCATCTGCACATGGCGCACGATGTTCTCGCGCACCACAATCGCATCGTCGATCAGCAGGCCCACACACAGGCTCAGCGCCATCAGCGTGATCATGTTGATGGTGAAGCCGAAGATGTTCATGAACAAAAACGTGCCGATGATGGAGATCGGCAGGGTCAGGCCGGTGATGACCGTCGAGCGCCAGGAGTTCAGGAACAAAAACACGATCAGCACGGTCAGCAGCGCACCTTCGATCAGCGTGCGGCGCACGTTTTCGACAGCGACGCGGATCGGGCGGGAACCGTCGGAAATCAGCTCCAGCCGCGTGCCCGCAGGAAGCTGCGCCTGGATGTCCTTGATGGCCTGGTTCAGGCCGTCCACCACCGCGATGGTGTTTTCGTCCTGGGCTTTCTGCACCGTCAACAGCAGCGTGCGCTGGCCGTTGTAAAGCGCCAGGCTCTCGACCTCCTGCGAACCGTCACGCACGGTCGCGACCTGGCCGACCGTGATGGCGGTGGCCGCGCCGCTGCCCGAGGCCTTGCGCGCCACGATGATGCCGGCGAAGTCTTCCGGCCGTTTCATGCGGGCGTCGATCTTGACGACACGCTCCTGGGCCAGCGAGCGGATGGCACCGACCGGCAGGTCCTGGTTTTCGCTGCGCACCGCATTGGCGACCTGGTCGGCGGTGATGCCCAGCGCTTCCATGGCCTGCGGGTTCAGGTAGATGTTGATTTCGCGCTTGCTGCCGCCGACCAGGTTGACGGCGCCCACACCGCGCACGTTTTCCAGGCGTTTTTTCAGCACCTGGTCGGCCCAGTTGGTCAGCTCGACTGCGGTCGGGACGGCCGTCGCAGTGCCGGCCGCCACCGGGAGCACCGCGACCGACCAGATGGCCCGGCTGGCCGGGTCAAAACGCAGGACACGCGGCTCCTTGACTTCATCGCGCAGCAAGGGGCGCAAGGAGGCAATCTTTTCGCGCACGTCTTCCGCCGCCTTGCGACCGTCGATGTGCAGCTGGAACTCGATGATGACCACCGACATGCCTTCATAACTGCGTGAAGTCAGGGTATTGATGCCGGCAATCGAGTTGACGCCTTCCTCGATTTTTTTGGTGACTTCACTCTCGACGATCTCGGGCGAGGCGCCGGGATATTCGGTGGTGACGACAACCACCGGAAAGTCGATGTTCGGGAACTGGTCGACCTGCAGCCGCTGGTAGGAAAACAGGCCCAGCACCACGATGGCCAGCATGACCATGGTGGCAAACACCGGGTTTTGCAGGCTGACGCGGGTGAACCACATGCTGTTTAAAGGGCTTTGGGCGACGAAGCTGCGGCGCTGGCCGGCGCGGCCCAGGCGGGTGCCTGCGTGAACTTCACCGCCGTGCCTTCGCGCAGGCTGCCGACGGCGCCTTGCAGCACCACCGCGTTTTCGGCCAGGCCCTTGACCGCCACCATGGGTTCACCCCCCGCCGTGTCGTTGCCGCGCACGCCGGGCTCGACCGGCTTGTGGACGACCTGGTTGTTCTCCACCACCTGCACATACGGCGTGGGTTTGTCGGTGCGCACCGCGCTGACCGGCACGGCCAGCAGCGCCGCGCGCGCCGTGCCCAGGGTGCCCTGTGCAAACAGACCCTGGCGCAGCCCGGACGTCCCCGCGCTGTTGTCGATGGACAGGTAGACCAGAACGCTGCGGCTGCCCGCCTGCGCGCTGGGGTTGATGCGGGCCACGGTGGCGTTGACGGTTTGTGCTGTGCCCTCGATCTGCAGCGTGGCGGTCTGGCCCGGTCGCACGGTCAGGGCGTCGGCTGCGCTGAGGCTGGCTTCGAGTTCGAGCCGGCTCAGGTCCACGATCTCCAGCACCCGGGCTTCCACACCCACGCGTTCGCCGGGTTGCGCCAGCCGCTGCGCGACCTGGCCTGACAGGGGGGCACGCAGTACCGTGTCGTCCAGCGATTTTTTCGCCACGGCCACGGCGGCCAGCGCCGCGGCGTGATTGGCCTTGCCGGCGTTGAGATTGGCCTGCGAGACGTCCAGCGCGGTTTTGGAAATGAAGCCCTGATTGACCAGCGCCTGGTTGTTGTCGAACTGGCGCTGCACGATGTCGACCTGCGCCCTGGCCGAATCGGCCTGCTGCTGCGCCTGCTGCACCCGCGACTGGTACTCGCTGGCATCGACCCGCGCCAGTACCTGCCCGGCCTTGACGAAGTCGCCTTCACGCACGGTCAGGCCCTGCAACTCGCCGGCCACGCGCGCCTTGACGAAGGCCGAATTGATGGCCTTGAGCGGGCCGGACAGCGCCAGTCCCTGGCTGAGTTCGCGGGTTTTGGCCTGCACCACGTCGCTGGCGGCCAGCTCGACCACGGTCTGCTCCCTGGCTGCGCTGGCCGTCGCCAGCGCCTGCTGCTGCGTCCTGCGCGCCGACAACGCGCCCACCACGGCTGCTGCCAGCAGCAACACGATCAGGCCGGTGAGGCTCCATTTGATCCAGGGTTTCATGCCTTGCCTTTTGCGGGTTTGCCGCAGTTCGGGACCGACAGGCCGTGCAGGATGGTGTCCACCTGGGCGGCGATGTATTTTTCGGCGTTGCCCGGCAGCGTGGGATCGCCGCAGGTGCCGGCCGAGTGTTTGCTGAGCACCAGGAAGACCATGGGGGCAATCACGCTGTAGATCGCGTAGTCGAGGTCCATGGGGCGGAACTCACCGCGGTCGATGCCGCGCTGCATGATGCGGCGGATCAGGGTCTGTCCGGGCTGTATCACTTCCTGCTGGTAGAAGGCATTGATGTCGGGGAAGTTGCCAGCTTCGCTCATCATGAGTTTGGTGATGCCCGAGGCGCGGGTCGCGCCGACGCGGTCCCACCATGTATGCATGCAATAACTCAGCATCTCGGCCGCTGTGCCTTCGAAGGTTTCGAACTCCTCGTTCCATTCCTTGAAGCGGCCCGAGATGTTTTCGCGAATCACCGCCTTGAAGAGTTCTTCCTTGCTCTGGAAGTAGAGGAACAGCGTGCCCTTGGAGACGCCGGCGCGGGCGGCCACTTCCTCGGCGCGCGTGGCGGTGAAGCCTTTTTCAACAAACAGGTCCAGCGCGGCGTCCAGCAGTTCGCCGGGACGCGCTTCCTTGCGCCGCTCGCGTTTGACGGACAGCGCGCTGGTTTTTTCGCAGAGGAATTTGGAGATGGACATAAATTACTGACTGACTGGTTAGTAATGTAGCGATTCGCGCTATGTCCGTCAAGCTGACACTATGCCGCCGCTCCCTGACACGGGGCGGTGGTCCGGGTAAAGCTCAGGTAAAGCGCTGCACCAGCAAGCCCAGCCACTCCTTGAGGACCACGCGCGAGCTGTCCAGCCCGTCGCTGGAGGGCAGCCATTCCAGCACCCCGTTGCGGCTGGGCAGGACAAAACCGGTCGGGGCCGGCGTGACGGTGAAGCCGGCGCGTTCGAAGGCACTGACCGAGCGGCCCATGTGCCAGGCATGGGTAACCAGGGCGATCCGCTGGACCTTGTCCTTTTGCATCAGGGGTCTGAGGAATTGTGCGTTTTCGGCGGTGTCGCGTGACTGGCTGTCGATCCAGCGCAGGGCCAGGCCGTAGTCCTGCAGCGCGGCGCGGCGTGCCACTTCGCCCTCGGACAGCGCCTGGCTGTCCGCCGCGCCCCAGCCCATCCCGCCAGCGAAAGCCACCGGCAAGCCGGTTTGCCGCGCCAGCCAGGCGCCGTAACGAAGGCGTGCTGCCGCCGGCAATGACGCTTGCGCCTCGCCGTATTCAGGCGCCACCGGGTGCACACCCCCGCCCAGCACCACAATGGCCTGCACCGGGCTGGCCTTGAGCGTGGCGACCGACAGCGGCGGGTGTTGCGGCAGCAGGCTCAGCGCCAGCCATACCGCGACCGCGTGGCAACTCAGCAGCCAGAGCAGGGCGGTGCCCAGAAAAGCCAGTACCAGCCCGGCTGCCTTTTTTCGCGCTGCCAGCAGCAGGCCCAGGCCGATCAGCAGCAGCGGTGAGGCCGGCGGGAGGACCAGCGTGGTGAGCAGGGGTTTGAGTGATCCGAATTCCATGGGGTGGCGGGTTTCTGGGGGATGAGCGCCGATTGTCGCCCTGCGCGCCGTGGCCGGAACCGGGCCGTGGCAAGAAATAACGTACAGGATGGCGGAAAGCTGTCAGCATCGGCATTCAACAGCTTTCAGGGAGAACGGCATCAACCCGTACATCTGGTGTGTGGTGGGCGGCCTCCTTGGGGGTGCCGCCGGCCTTCTTTTCAAGTCCGGTGACCGCATTGTCATCATCGAAAACGTGGCGGTTGGCATCTTCGGCGCCTACATCGGCGGCGACTTCATCGCCTCCATGCTCAATGGCGGTGTCGTGAACGACACCGACTTCAGCATGCGTTCACTGGGCCTGGCCATCGCGGGTGCGGTGGCCTGCCTGGCCTTGCTGCGGCTGATGCGCCGCACGGTGGGCCCCATGCAGGCCGGCAAAAGCAAGCGACGCCCCTGATCCTTCCGTGGTCAGGCCAGAGCCATGGGTCCGGGCCGCGCAGCGCGACGTAAGATTGTTGCTCGTCTTGCGACCAAGCTTTGCAGGCCCCAAGCAAATGGCCTGCGCAAGCTTGCCAGTCATTTATTAGCGGAGATTTTCATGCCTGATTCCCACCCAACCATCACCCTGGGCGGCGGCTGCTTCTGGTGCACTGAAGCGGTGTTTGTGCAGGTGCGCGGCATTGTGGATGTCGAGTCGGGCTACAGCAACGGCCACGTCAACCAGCCGACCTACGAGCAGGTCTGCACCGGCACCACCGGCCATAACGAGGTGGTGAAGCTGGTGTATGACCCCGAGCAGATCAGCCTGCGCGCCATCCTCGAGATTTTTTTCGTGATCCACGACCCGACCACGCTGAACCGCCAGGGCAACGATAGCGGCACGCAGTACCGCAGCGGCATCTATTACTCGACGCAGGAGCAAAAGCAGGTGGCCGAGGACATGGTCGCTGCGCTGAACCGCGACAATCTTTTCGGCAAGCCGGTGGTCACCGAGGTGCTGCCGCTCAGCAACTACTCGGCTGCCGAGGAGTACCACCAGGACTTTTTCGAGAAGAACCCGAACCAGGGTTATTGCATGGCGGTGGCCGGACCCAAGGTGGCCAAGTTCCGCAAGACATTCTCGGAATACGCGAAGGCCTGAGCGTCCCGCGCCGAGCGCATCCTCCGCCCCGACGTCATGCCCATCCCCGCCGAATACCAGCGCGCCTCCGTCGAGTTCGAGAAGTTCATGGTTGACGCCCGCGACCTGTCCGGGCTAAGCACTACCAACATGGCTTACAACATGGTGGTCGGCGTGCTGCATGTGTTTCGCCGCCGCCTCAGCGTGCAGGAGGCACTCCGGTTTGCAAGTGTTCTTCCGGCAGTGCTGCGCGCCATTTTTGTATCCGACTGGGACACCGAACAGCCCCGGTTGGCCTTTGGCGATCTCGCGTCCCTGACCGGGGAAGTCAAGCAACTGCGCAAGGCGCACAACTTCTCGCCCGACACGGCCATTCACGACGTGGCCCTGGCTCTTCGCCGACATGTCGACCCGCAGGAACTGGAACGTGTGCTTGCATCGCTCCCACCGGAAGCGCAGGCGTATTGGCGAGTCTAGTGCCGCGTGGTGCTGTCGCCTGTCTGCCTGAGGAAGAGCCGGCGCTGCGTCTGATGGCGTGCTTTGGCTCCTGATCTCATAGCTGTTGGCGCCCGTGTTGATTGGGCTACAGGCACTTTTTACTCGAAATCAGCGCCTGCGCTGCGCCATATAAAACCACTCCTGGCCCGGCTCCGCGCGCGGGTTGGGAAACACCACAAAGCCGTCGTGCGGCGCTTTGACTTCCACGCCGCTGTGGCGTGTGCCGATCACCTCACCGGCCTTGACCGCATCGAAACTGCGCCATTCGCGCGCAAAGTGGTCGTCCGCATGGCCGCGGTCCGTGACATCCACCAGGCGCAGGATCTCGCGCTCGGCCGGCATGACTTCCAGCGGCAGCGCCACCATCTTCAACAGGGCCAGCGTTTGCACAATCGCGCGGCGCGCCACCTCGATGGCCTGCGGGTCCTCATGCTGGCCGCATTCCAGCGTTACGCCGTAACCGCCGCGTGAACGCATGTACTCGGTGGTGCCCACGCCGTAGTTCGGATTCGTCACCAGCGTCTGGGCGCGCGCCGATCCCGCGGCCACCGGCGCGGCCGCGCGCCGCGACACACCACGCGCATAGGTGTCCAGCCAGCCTTCGACAATACGCGGCGCGCCGGTGCACAACGCGAGCTGCATCTCGGCTTCGGCCTGGCTGAACGGCTCCAGCGTGCCGCTGTTGTTCTGCGGGCCGATCATCACAAACGGTGCGCCGCCGGTGTGGAAGGAGTGCAGGTCCAGCAGCACATCGTGTGCATCCAGCAGCGGGCACAGCACATTGGCGATGCGGTCCTCGAAATCCTGCGGAATCGCACTCGGCGCCATGTTGCGGTTCAGGTTGCGGTCGCCGGTGCGCTGCTTGAGCTGGTGGGCCAGCGGGTTGGTGATGGGGACAAAGGTCACTGTGCCGCGTTCGATGGCGAGTTGCCCGTTGGCTATGTCCTGCAGTAACTGCGTGATGGCTTTCGCGCCGCAGACTTCGTTGCCGTGAACGGCGCCCAGCACCAGCAGCCTGGGGCCGGGGGCCAGGCCGTGGAAGGTATGGGTGGTGAGGTGGGTGGGGCGGGACGGGGAGAGCGCATCGCGCTGAAGCTTGTTGGTCATGATGCCTTGTTATACGATGTTTTGCATACCACACTTGCGGCGTGCGATGCGTGTAGACCAGTTTTTCTTACTTCAGATGGGATCGCAATGATCAATGAACTTCTTCTCGCTTCCCAAAGCGTTCAAGCTCTTGCGAGTCTTGTCAAAGCCGCGAATGGCCTGGCGAACTACGGCGAGATCGTAGAAAAGGTTGCTGAAGTCAACGCAAAGCTTATGCAGGCCAATTCGGTAGCGCTGGCCTCTCAAGAGAAGCAATCTAGTTTGGTTTCCCAAGTGCATGACCTACAGAGTGAAATCAGAGTGTTAAGGGATTGGAGCGCTGAAGCCCAAAACTATGAACTGCGGGAAGTCGCCGCAGGTGTATTTGCTTGCTTGGCAAAGGGCTTCAATGGGCAGCTTCAATCTGCCCAAAAACTTTGCGTTAACTGTTTCAATCAGGGCAACAAGTCTCTCCTTCAGCAGCAGCATGTGGAGGTCGGTCGCCAGCTAAGTCTTGTTTGTCACAGGTGCAAAGCTGATGTCATCTTTCGGCACTATCTCCAGCAGAGCTGACTAGCGCTCATTGACACGGCCCGTTGATTCATAAATGGCAACTTTTGCCGTATGACTTGGCGCTCCGGGCGGATGCGGGTCAGCGCCACTGAGTTCGGTCATAATGCAACTCCATTGCGTTAGTCCGACTTCATGCCCACCCCCTCCGACCCCATAGCCACCCTGCTCACCGCCCACGGCCTGCGCCGCACCGCGGCGGCGCGCCGGGTGCTGGGCTGGTTGCTGGCGCATCCGGACACGAGTTACACCCATGCGCAGTTGCAGGCCGCGCTGGCGGGTGAGGATGATCCGGCCGACGGCGCGCTGCTGGACCGCGTCACCTTGTACCGCCTGATCGACCGGCTGACCCAGGTCGGCTTGCTGCTGTGCCGGGTCGATGCCAGCCGGGTGCGGCGTTACCAGGCGATGCCGGCCGGGGTGCATGCCATGCCGCACTTCGAGTGCCAGAGCTGCCACCGCGACAGCCCGCTGGAAAGCGCCTTGCAGGCCAGCGCCGGCGACCTGGACCGGGCCGCCCAATCGGCGCTGGAGGCCCTGAAGGCGCTGGGTTACCAGGGCATGAGCCTGGACTTTGCGGTGCGCGGCGTGTGCGCCGACTGCGCCAATGGCGCGAGCACCAGCCGCAAGGGTGTGTCCGCGTGATCCGTACGCAGCAACTGGCTTACCGTTACGGCGGCGGCGCAGAACTTCGCTTCGACGACGTGGAGGTGCCGCAGGGCGGGGTGTTGTTGCTGCGCGGCGCGTCGGGCTCAGGGAAATCGACCTGGCTGGCAATGGCGGCGGCGCTGCTGGCGCCCGGCGCGGGCGAGATCACGGTGGCCGGCCAGTCCATGCGCTCGCTGGGCAAGGTGGCCGGCGACGCCTGGCGCGCCCGGACCATCGGCTTTTTGCCGCAAAAACTGCATCTGAGCGCCGCGCTGACGGTGCATGGCAACCTCGCGATGGCGCAGTGGGCGGCGGGGCAGTCGCAGGACGATGGACGCATCCGTGAAGCGCTTGCGGCGCTCGGTATCGGTGAACTGGCGGCGCGCAAGCCGGCGCAACTGTCCGGTGGCCAGGCCCAGCGTGTGGCGCTGGCGCGCGCGGTGCTGCTGCAGCCCAAGGTGATCCTGGCCGACGAACCGACCGCCAGCCTGGACGATGCGGCCGCGCGGCAGGCGCTGGCCTTGCTGCAGGCGGCGGCGCAGCGCCACGGCGCCACGCTGGTGATCGCCACCCACGATGCCCGCGTCGAGGCCAACCTTGACAGCCAAATCGGCTTCCAGACCGTGGTCATCAAGCGTAAGCAGCTATGAAAACAATAGCATTTGCCTGGCGTTTTCTGTGGTCGCGGCCGCTGTCGGCGGGGCTGAACCTGCTGCTGCTGAGCCTGGGGCTGGGGTCCCTGAGTTTTGTGCTGCTGGCCGGCCACCAGATCGACAGGGCTTTCGAGCGCGACCTGGCCGGCATCGACGTGGTGGTGGGCGCCAAGGGCAGCCCGATGCAACTGATTCTGTCGGGCGTGTTCCATATCGACGCGCCGACCGGCAATGTGCCGCTGGCCGCGGTGAAGCAACTCGAACAGCACCCGCAGGTGGCGCAGCTGATCCCGCTCAGCCTGGGCGACAGCTACCGCGGCTTTCGCATCGTCGGCAGCACCCCGGACTACCTCACGCACTACAGCGCTGCCTTTGCCCAGGGCGGGGTCTGGAGCGCGCCCATGCAGGCGGTGATCGGTGCGCAGGTGGCGGCGCAGACCGGCCTGAAAGTCGGCGACCGCTTCGCCGGCAGCCACGGTCTGGCCGGCGGCGGTGACAGCCATGGCCAGACGCCGTATGTGGTCAGCGGCGTGCTGGCGCCCGGCGGCTCGGTGCTGGACCGTCTGGTGCTGACGGCACTCGATTCGGTCTGGCAGGTCCATGAAGGCCACAGCGCACTCGACGCCGACGACCGCAAGCTGATGGAGGACGAACGCGAAGTCACGCTGGCGCTGATCCGTTACCGCACGCCGCTCGCGGCTGTGACCTTTCCGCGTTTTGTCAACGCCACGACCGAGATGCAGGCGGCCGCGCCGGCGCTGGAGATCACGCGTCTGCTAAAGCTGATAGGCGTCGGCACCGATGTGCTGCGTGCGCTGGCCGGCGTGTTGCTGCTGACGGCCGGACTGAGTGTCTTCATCGCGCTGTGGAGCGCCGTGCGCGAACGCCGCGCCGATCTCGCGCTGCTGCGTATGCTGGGCGCGCCGCCGCGCAAGGTGGCGGCGTTGCTGCTGTGCGAGGCGCTGTGGCTGGCCCTGCTGGCGACGCTGATCGGTGTGCTGGCGGGGCAGGAGCTGATGGCGGCGCTGGCCTGGTTTCTGCAGCTCGACAAATCGGTGCTGATCAGCGGGCTGGCCTGGCCGGCCGAGCTGTGGAGTGTGCCGGCGCTGGCGGTGGCCGTGGCGCTGTTGTCGGCGCTGTTGCCCGCGTACGAGGCCTACCGGGCCAATGTCTTCGAACTTCTTCAATCAAGGTAAACCATGAAAAAATTTGTGAGAAAAGTGCCTGTCGTCCTTGCCGGACTTGCGTGCGCAGCTACGTTTTCGATAGCAAACGCGCAGCACAGCGACAAACAGACCAAGGAAGACGTTCAGCGGCACCGGGCCATGGCGGCTGCCCATGAAGCCGCGGCCAAGTGCCTGGAGTCGGGCAAAAAGGAAGATATCTGCATGAAAGACCTGCAGGCTTCCTGCAAAGGCCTGGCAGTGGGAAAATACTGCGGAATGAAACACGCTCACTGATCGCGCCCCTAGCAACCCTGGCGGAGAACCCCATGCAGCGCATTACTTCCCTCGCTTTCAAACCCCAGTCCCTGTTGCTGGGCCTGCTGCTGGCCGGCGCCTGCGCGCACGGCCAGCTGAGTTCGCCGCTGCCGCCGGGCGCCAGCCAGCCGCCGGCGCCGGGCACGTCCATCCTGCCGGGCAGCATCGACGGCGTGGCCGGCAAGGGCGCCGGCGTGCATGGCGCCAACAGCCCGTTCGCGCCACTGGTGCCGCGCGAGGATGTGCTGGCCTGGTCGGTGCTGACCGACGTCAAGACCAAAAACGAGAAGAACCGCATCCTGCCGGTGTTCAACGCCGGCCAGCTCGGCATGAACGGCAAGACCCAGCGCATCCAGGGTTTCATGATGCCGCTCGAGCCGGGCAAGAAGCAGCGCCACTTCCTGCTGTCCTCGGTGCCGCTGAGCTGCTCCTTCTGCCTGCCCGGCGGTCCCGAGAGCATGGTCGAGGTCAAGACCAAAACCCCGGTCGCCTACAGCATGGAAGCCGTGGTGGTCGAGGGCCGGCTGCAGGTGCTGCATGACGACCCCTACGGCCTCTACTACCGCATCAACGATGCGGTCATGGTGAAGTAAACCCGCATGAGGCTCGGTCGCATGGCACGGCACGCGGCCTGGGGCTTGCTGGCCCTGGCGCTGCTGCTCGCGCCGCTGCTGGGCCTGATGCACGGCGTGGTGCATGGCGCGGACGGCCCGCTGCCTGGCCAGCACGCGCATGTCCACGATGGTCACGATCACGCGCAGGAGCATGCGCATGAACACGCCGAGGGCCATGGCTGGCTGGCCGACGTGTTTTCGGTGCACGCCGACGCGGCCGACTGCCGTGTGTACGACCAGTTGTGCCACAGCGATGCGGTGGCGTCGCCCCCCGCGCTGCTGCTGCCCGTGGTTCTTTCTTCCTTTGTTTTTCACTTTCTCGAAGGCGAAGTTCTCGCCCGCCGGGCTGCGCTGTTCGAAGCGCGCGGCCCTCCACTGACTCGCTGAATCTCCCCCGAAATTCCTTGGGCATGGCTGGTCCTGCCCGAGGTTTCCTTTCCTGATTCAACGAGTTCCCATGAAAAAAAACTTTCCCCGCAGCGCCGTCGGCGCGGCCACGCTGACCCTGCTCGCGTTCGGCGGCCCGCTGGCGCAGGCCCAGACCGCTGCGCCTTCCCTGACAGAAATCACCGTCACCGGCAACCCGCTGGGCGCGGCCGAACTGATCGCCCCGGCCACGCAGTATTCCGGCCAGGGCCTGCTGCTGCGCTCCAAAACCACGCTGGGTGAGACGCTGGACGGCACGCCCGGTGTCAGCAGCACCTACTTCGGCCCCAATGCCAGCCGGCCCATCATCCGCGGGCTGGACGGCGACCGCATCCGCATCCTGGCCAACGGCGGCGGCTCGCTCGACGCGTCCAGCCTCAGCTACGACCATTCGGTGACCAGCGACCCGCTGAGCATCGAACGCATCGAGGTGTTGCGCGGACCCGGCGCGCTGCTCTACGGTGGCAGCGCCGTCGGCGGCGTGGTCAACGTCATCGACAACCGCATCCCGCGCGAGCCGCAGTTCGATGAGAAGGGCGGCATCAGCGGCAAGGCCGATATCCATGCCGCCACCGGCAACTCGGAGCGCGGCGCGGGCGTGCTGCTGGAGGGCGGCAACCAGCGTTACAGCCTGCATGTGGACGCCTTCGACCGGCGCACCCACGACGTGAAGGTGCCGCGCGCGCTGGCCTGCACCAAGGCCGGCGTGACGACCACCGCGCAGCGCATCTGCAACTCGGCCAGCGATGTCAGCGGCGGCGCGGTCGGCGGCTCGGTGTTTTTCGACCACGGCTACCTGGGCGCGTCGGCCAGCAGCTATCGCAGCAACTACGGCACGGTGGCCGAAGACGAGGTCACCATCGGCATGAAGTCCAACCGGTATGCGCTGGAGGGTGAGGTTCGCAACCTGGGCGGGCCGCTGCAAAGCATCAAGGGCCAATACAGCCAGACCGATTACCAGCACACCGAATTCGAAGGCGCAACACCCGGCACCGTGTTCAGGAACAAGGGCAGCGATTTCCGGCTGGAGGCGCGTCACGCGAAAGTCGGCGCTCTCGACGGTGTGCTGGGTTTCCAGACCGAGTCCAACCGTTTCTCCGCCGACGGCAGCGAGGCCTTTGCGCCCTACAGCAAGACCTCGCAGTCGGCGGTCTTCGCCTATGAAGAACTCGCCACGGGCTGGGGCAAGCTGAGCCTGGGCGGGCGGCTGGAGTCGGTGAAGGTCGAGTCTTTCGGCAATCCGCAGGTGGCGCGTTTCACGCCGGCCAGCCGTGACTTCAAGCCCGGCAGTTATGCCTTCGGCGCCTTGTGGAACGCCGCACCGGGATGGCAACTCACCGGCAACGTCGCCTACACCGAACGCGCGCCCAAGGACTACGAACTGTTTGCCGACGGCCCGCACATCGCGACCGCAGCCTATGAGGTGGGCAATGCCAATCTGGCGAAAGAGCAGTCGAACAACCTCGACGTCGGCGCGGCCTGGAAGTCGGGCGGCCACAGTTTCAAAGTCAACAGCTATGTCAGCCGCTTCAAAAACTACATCGCGCTGAACCAGACCTCAGGCGTGAGGCGCAATGCGGAAGATGGCGAAGTCAATCCGGTGGAAGACGCGGGCAACCCGGGCTTCACCGCGTCGGGCGCCGAGTTCAAGCCGCTGGCGCAGTTCCGCTACGAACAGGTGCGGGCGCGTTTCACCGGTGTCGAGGCCAGCGGCAACATCCGCCTGCTGGAAGGCGCTTCGCAGCTGGACCTGGCCTTGCGCGGTGACATCGTGCGCGCCACCAACCTGACGAGCGGCCGGCCGCTGCCGCGCATCGCGCCCTGGCGCGTCGGTGCGTCGCTGCTCTGGGCCCGCGGTCCCTGGGGCGCAAGTGCCGGATTCGACCACAACGCCGCGCAAAAACGCGTGCCTGCCGCGCCGACCGGCGAAACCGGCGCCTACACGCTGTGGAACGCAGCGGCGACCTGGCGCGTGAAAGCCGGCGCGGCCAGCCTGCTCTGGTATGCCCGCCTCGACAACCTCACCGACAAGCTGGCCTACAGCGCCACCTCGGTGCTGACCAGCACCGCTTTCCCGAAAGCGCCTTTGCCGGGGCGCAGCCTGAAAGTGGGGGTGCAGGCAAGCTTCTAGGGCATGCTGTTTTGGCAAGCTGCCTCGCCAAAGCGGGGTCTGGCAAAAAAAAGGCGATGTCCGCGGACATCGCCTTTTTTGATGGCGGACCAGGCCTGATCAGGGGTACAGGCCGCGCAGCTCGCGCGTGTGCAGGATGCGCTTGCAGGCCACGATGAAGGTGGCCGTGCGCAAACTGACCTTGTGGTCCTGCGAGACCTGCCAGACTGCGGCGAAGGCTTCTTTCATGATGCGCACCAGGCGGGCGTTGATTTCGGCCTCGTCCCAGAAGAAGCTCGAGAAGTCCTGCACCCATTCGAAATAACTGACGGTCACGCCGCCGGCATTGGCAATCACGTCGGGCAGCACCAGGATGTTGCGCTCCTGCAGGATGTCGTCGGCCTCGGGCGTGGTCGGGCCGTTCGCGCCCTCGATCACCATGCGGGCCTTGATGCGGCCGGCGTTGGCTTTGGTGATCTGCTGCTCCAGCGCGGCGGGGATCAGGATTTCGCAATCGACGTCCCAGAACTTGTCGTCGGCCAGGGTTTCGGCCTGCGCAAAGCCACCGACGCTGCCGGTCTCGGCCACGTGTTTGAGCAGCGAGGGCACGTCCAGGCCGGCCTCGCGGTAAATCGTGCCGCCGTGGTCCTGCACCGCGACGATGCGCGCGCCGGCTTCGGCGAACAGCTTGCCGGCGACGCCGCCCACATTGCCGAAACCCTGCACGGCCACGCGGGCCTTGCTGATGTCCAGGCCAATGTGTTTGGCCGCTTCAGCACCCACGGTGAAGACGCCGCGGCCGGTGGCTTCGCGCCGGCCCAGCGAGCCGCCCAGGTCCACCGGCTTGCCGGTGACCACGCCGGTCGAGGTCGAGCCGGTGTTCATCGAGTAGGTGTCCATCATCCAGGCCATGATCTGCTCGTTGGTGTTGACGTCGGGCGCCGGGATGTCCTTGTTGGGGCCGATGATGATGCCGATCTCGCTGGTGTAGCGGCGCGTCATGCGTTCGAGCTCGCCGCGCGAGAGCTTTTTCGGGTCGACGCGTATGCCGCCCTTGGCGCCGCCGTAAGGCACGTTGACGGCGGCGTTCTTGATCGACATCCAGGCCGACAGCGCCATCACTTCGGACAGGGTCACGTCCTGGTGGAAACGCACGCCACCCTTGCCGGGGCCGCGCGAGACATTGTGCTGAACCCGGTAACCCTCGAAATGCGCCACCGTGCCGTCGTCCATGTGGATGGGCACATCGACGATCAGGATGCGTTTCGGGCGCTTGAGCGTTTCGGCCCAGCGCGCCAGATTGCCCAGGTGCGGAATCACCCGGTCCACCTGCTGCAGGTAGTTGCCCCAGGGGCCGAGCTGGTCGGCTTGCAGGTAGGAGGGCAGGGGATGGGTGCTCGGCGCGGCGGCGGGGCTGGAAGCTGAGGACATGGAAATACTCCTGGTGAAGATTCGATGTGCGACAGCTTAGGACGATGGCCTCAAACTGTCCAAGGCCAGCTTGCTGCAATGATATGCAATAAATGCATAACCGTGGCTTCAGGGTTTCGCCTTGATGTAGCGGTATTCCTGGGTCAGGCCGCCGAAACCGTAGGCCTCGGCCCGCACGTCCTGCACGTGGATGTAACTTTCCTCGTGCAGCGGCGCCAGCAGTTGGCCGAAGGCGGCGAAACATTCGGCGATGTACTGGGCTTTTTCGTCCTTGGTGTTGGTGCCGTCCACCACCTTGATGTCGAAGTAAAAGCTGTTCTTGCCTTGGGCCGCGAGCGTGCTGCCGCCGACCACCCACTGTTCCGGTGGTACATGGGTCAGCGTCATGGCGGTGAGCTCGCGCTTTTTGCGCAGGATGCGCGTGGTGAGTTCCAGCAAGGTTTCTGAAATCGCCTGGGTGAGGGCGGCGCTGGCGGGCTGGCTGATCTTGACGTTGAGGATGGGCATGATGGCTCCTTGTTAAACAGGTAAAGGCTTAGATGGTTAGCTATGCAACTATCTGGGTTAAAAAAAAAGACAAGCTCATTTGAGGGCAGAGCAGACGCCGCGGACTTTGCTGACGGTTTCGGTGAAGTTCTCCTTTCCGATCTGGCGCTGGATGCGCTGGGTGACCTGGCCGCTGGCGGCGTTGAGCTCGGCGTGAATCTTTTGCGCTGCCGGTGTGGGGAACACCGCCCAGTGGCGCGCGTCGTGTTCTGCGTCGCGCCGCTCGACCAGGCCCAGCGCCTGCAGGCCGTCCAGCAGGCGCGTGGCGGTGGGGCGCGCGATCGTGAGTTCCGAGGCCAGCTCGTGTTGCGACAGGCCGGGCCGCGCCAGCACCAGGCGCAGCAAAAACCCTTGCGGCGGCGTCAGGCCGAAGGGCTTGAAGGCGGCGGACCACTCGCGCTCGACCACACGCGCCAGCGCGGTGGTGTTGAAGTACAGGCAATGGTCGAACATGGCGCCATGATACGGGTAATTGGTTAGCTATGCAACTAATACCTGAAGCCCCGGGTGCGTTGGGGCGGGAAAGCTCAGTCCATGAACTGCAGCGCCGCCAGCCGGGCGTACACGCCGTTGGCCGCGACCAGCGAGTCGTGCGTGCCCTGCTCGACGAGTTTGCCGTGGTCCAGCACCACGATGCGGTCGGCCTGCTGCACCGTCGCCAGCCGGTGCGCAATGACCAGCGTGGTGCGGCCCTTCATGGCCGACTCGAGCGCGGCCTGCACCATGCGTTCGCTTTCCGCGTCGAGCGCGCTGGTGGCTTCGTCGAGCAGCAGCAGCGGCGAATTTTTCAGCATGGCGCGCGCAATCGCGATGCGCTGGCGCTGCCCGCCGGACAGTCGCACGCCGCGCTCGCCCAGGAAGGTGTCGTAGCCCTCGGGCAGGTTCATGATGAAGTCATGCGCAAACGCGGCCTGGGCGGCGGCTTTGGTTTCCTCGTCGCTGGCGCCGGGTTTGCCGTAGCGGATGTTTTCCAGCGCGCTGGTCGAAAAAATCACCGCGTCCTGCGGCACGATGCCGATGCGCTGGCGCAGGTCTTGCAGCGCCAGTTCGCGCGTAGCGACGCCGTCCAGCGTGATGCGGCCCGAGGCCGGGTCGTAAAAACGCAGCAGCAGCTGGAACACCGTGCTTTTGCCGGCGCCGCTGGGCCCGACGATGGCCACGGTTTCGCCCGGCGCCACCGCCAGCGAGAAATCACTGAGCGCCGCCTGCAGCGGGCGCGACGGGTAATGAAAATTCACTGCTTCGAATTTGATAGCGCTTCCCGCACGCAGGACGGGCGCTGCAGCCGGATTTGCAGGTGAACCCACGGGGGAGCGCGTCTCCAGCAGTTCCATCAGGCGTTCGGTGGCGCCGGCGGCGCGCAGCAGGTCGCCATACACCTCGCCGAGCACCGCGGTGGCGCCGGCCAGGATGATCACATACACCACGGTCTGGCCCAGGTGGCCCGCCGTGATGTCTCCGCGCAAAACCGCCTGCGTTCCCTGGTACAGGCCCCAGAGCAGCGCGCCCGAGGTGGCGATGATGATGAAGGCAATCAGCACCGAGCGCGCCCGCGTGCGGCGCACCGCCGTGTCGAAGGCTTCCTGGGTCGAGGTGTCGAAACGCGCCGACTCGCGCGTCTCGGCGGTGTAGCTTTGCACCACCGGGATGGCGTTGAGCACCTCGGCGGCGATCGCGCTGGAGTCGGCCACCCGGTCCTGGCTGGCGCGCGAGAGCTTGCGCACGCGCCGGCCGAACCACACCGAGGGCAGCACGATCAGCACCAGCACGCCCAGCACCTGCACCATCAGGCGCGGATTGGTATAGACCAGCATGCCCAGCGCGCCCACGCCCATGACCGCATTGCGCAGGCCCATGCTCAGCGACGAGCCGACCACGGTCTGGACCAGCGTGGTGTCGCCGGTCAGGCGCGACAGCACCTCGCCGGTCTGGGTGGTTTCGAAAAACTCCGGGCTTTGCCGCAGCACATGGCCGTAGACCGCGTTGCGCAGGTCGGCCGTCACACGTTCGCCCAGCCAGCTCACCATGTAGAAGCGGCCGGCCGAAAAAAGGCCCAGCGCGGCGGCCACGCCGAACAGCTCGAAGAAGTGGGTGCGCAGCGCCATCAGGGCCTGGCCCTTGTCGGCGGCGTCCAGGCCGCCGTCGATCAGGCTGCGCAGCGCCAGCGGAAACACCAGCGTCGCCACCGCCGCCATCACCAGGAAAAACACCGCCAGCAGGATGCGGCCGCGGTAGGGGCGCAGAAACGGCAGCAGGCCCGACAGCGAACGGGGTTGGCCCTTGACGGCCTGTGCGGTGGAAGATGAAGTAGCCATGGGCTGAGTTTAGCGATGCAGGGGTGGGCCGTTGCGCGGGCGCCGGCCGCTGCTTGCGCCAGCGCAAGGCGCGCGCCCGGCTCAGCCCTTGGGGGGCCGGCCAGTCTTCACGGTCTTGACGGTCTGGCCCTGGGCCTTGCCCGAGGCCGACTGGCGCAGCCCGGCCAGCGCCGGCGTCAGCACCGCCATGTCGGCATCGGCCGCATACACCGCATAAGCCGGGTATAAAAATTCGGGCGCGCCGGCCACGCGGTGCAGGCGGCCCTGCTGGATGTGGGGGCGCACCACGTTCTGCCGGAAGTAACCGGCGCCGCCCACGGCCAGCAAATACTCCAGGCCCAGCGGCCCCAGGCTGGACGACAGGCCGACGCTGGAGAGTTCGGGAAAGGCCAGGCTGTGCTGCGCGGCGAACTCGCTGCCCCAGTCCACATACACATAGTCGGCGGCCCGCGGCGCCTCGCGCGCCGCCCGGGTGCTGACCAGCACCAGTTTTTCCTCGATCAGCAGTTCGATGCGCAGGCCAGGCCGCTGGCGCGGCGCGTAGGCAATCACGATGTCCAGCGTGCCGTGTGCCACGCGTTCGAGCAGGTCCTCGGCCACGCCGACCTCGGTGCGCAGCGCCAGGTCGGGCGCCTTTGCGCGCATCCAGAGCAGCCAGTCCAGCAGCAGCGGTTGCCACAGGCTGATCTCGCAGCCCACCGTGACCAGCGCGCGCCTGTCGGGCGGCACGGCCATCTGCTGGCGCGCGCGTTCCCAGACCTGCACCAGCGTCATCGCATGCCGCACGAACTGCTCACCAGCCGGCGTCAGCGAGGCGCCGGCCTTGTTGCGCACAAACAGCTGCCGCCCCAGCAGGTCTTCCAGCGTCTTGACACGCGCGCTGACCGCGGTCTGCGTGACATGCAGGCGTTCGGCCGCCTGCACAAAGCTGTGGCAGGCCACGATCTCGAGGAAGGTGCGGGCGAGGTTGATGTCCACAGCGGGTCTCCGATCTTTTTTTAGGTGCAGCTATCCAGCACTTTTTATGCACTCAAACGCAATATAAGTCGTTTTACTTTTATACTGGTTAACCCTAAGATTGCGCCATGACCCCTGATCGGCAGCCTTCTTCTGCCGTCATGTCAGTTCAAGGAAACACCATGACCACTGCTACTTTTTTCCCCGGCTCTCCCTCTTCTTCCGGCACGACCGGCAAGCGTGCTGCGTCGCCAATGGTCAACAAGGCCCAGGCCGGCGCCCAGGCGGCTTTCAAGGCGCCGCGTGCCGTTGTCAGCGCCGTCACGGCCTACCCGTGGATGACGCCGGCCATGCTGGCTGCCATGAGCCCGCGCGCCCGCCGCCTGCTGCGCGCCGACTACTGAGCCACTGGCCGGACGCTGCGTGGCCCATGCGCCGCCGCGCCTCCTGTCTTTCTTCATGTTCCAGATCAATGGCCGGTGATCCGGGGTCGCACACAATGCCCCTGTAGCGCCTGAGGCGTCCGTTCCGGGCGGTCCTGCAGGCTGCAGGCAGGCGGCGCCAGGCCGTCCGGATCACAGGAAGAACGACATGCTGAAAAACAAGGTGGCCCTGGTCACAGGCGCCTCATCGGGCATAGGCCGCGCTGTGGCGCTGGCCTGGGCACGCGAAGGCGCCAAAGTCGTGGTGTCGGACGTCAACCTCGCCGGCGGCGAGGAAACCGCCGCCATGGTGCGTGCCCAGGGCGGTGACGCGCTGTTCGTCGCTGCCGATGTCGGCAAGCCCGAAGACGGTGAGGCCCTGGTGGCGCAGACGCTGGCGCGTTATGGCCGCCTCGACATCGCCTGCAACAACGCCGGCATAGGCGGCCCGCAGGCGGCCACCGCCGATTACCCGCTGGACGGCTGGGCCCAGGTGATCAACATCAACCTGTCGGGCGTGTTTTACGGCATGAAATACCAGATCCCGGCGATGCTCAAGAGCGGCGGCGGCAGCATCATCAACATGGCCTCCATCCTCGGTGCCGTCGCCTTTGCCGGTGCGCCGGCCTATACCGCCGCCAAACATGGCGTGCTGGGCCTGAGCCAGGCTGCCGCGCTCGAATACAGCGCGCACGGTGTGCGCATCAACGCCGTCGGTCCCGGCTTCATCCACACCCCCATGATCAGCGGCCTGGAGCAGGACCCGGCCACCACGGCCATGCTGGTCGGCGCCCACCCGATAGGCCGGCTCGGCCGCCCGGAAGAGGTCGCTGAACTGGTGGTCTGGCTGTCCTCGGACAAGGCGTCTTTCGTGACCGGGGGCTACTACCCGGTGGACGGCGGCTACCTCGCGCGCTGAACCCGCGCCACGCCGGCGAACATGCGCCGGCCGGCGTTCACGCCGGTGCCGGCCTGCCGCGGTGGTGGGGGCGCTCACTATTTGATAGCTGCTCACGCACGTCTGGCAAGGGCTGGAGGCCGAAACGGCTGTTGAGCTGGAACGTCGTGGGGCCAGCGGCGGGGTATTCGGGTGTGCTGGATGACTGGCACGCGGTTTGCTCCTACGATGAAGCCTTGGCGCGCAGGCCGGCGTGGTTGCCGGCATTGTTTGCGCCTTCATCCGGAACCCAGCAATGTACCGAATGGCGGTCGGCCAGGAAACCCATGTCTTCGAGGACCTCGCGACCCTGATGGCGCGGGCCTCGCCACTGCGCAGCGGCGACGTGCTGGCCGGGCTGGCGGCCACATCGGCGGCGCAGCGGGTGGCGGCGCAGTGTGCGCTGGCCGATGTGCCGCTCAAGCACTTCCTGAACCACGCCGTCGTGCCCTACGAGGCCGATGAAGTCACGCGCCTGATTTTCGACACGCATGACGCGGCCGCCTTCGCGCCAGTCGCGCACCTGACGGTCGGCGGCCTGCGCGACTGGCTGCTGGACGACAGCACCGACACCGCCACACTGGCTTCGCTGGCGCCCGGCCTGACGCCCGAGATGGCCGCCGCCGTCAGCAAGATCATGCGGCTGCAGGACCTGATGATCGTGGCGGCCAAATGCAGCGTGGTCACGCGCTTTCGCAACACCGTCGGTTTGCCGGGGCGCTTTTCGGTGCGCCTGCAGCCGAACCACCCGACCGATGACTTGCGCGGCATCGCAGCCAGCATCCTCGACGGCCTGTTGCTGGGCGCCGGCGACGCAATGATTGGCATCAACCCGGCCACCGACAGCCCGGACAGCGCCCATGCGCTGCTGTGCCTGCTCGACGAGGTGCGCAGCAAGCTGGCGATACCGACGCAGAGCTGCGTTCTGGCGCATGTGACCACGACGCTGGCGCTGATGGCGCGCGGCACGCCGGTGGACCTGGTGTTCCAGTCCATCGCCGGCACCGAGGGCGCCAACCGCAGCTTCGGCATCGACCTGGCGCTGCTGCAGGAGGCGCATGCGGCCGCGCAGTCGCTGGGGCGCGGTACGGTCGGCAACAACGTGATGTATTTCGAGACCGGGCAGGGCAGCGCGCTGTCGGCCGGGCAGCACCACGGCGTGGACCAGCAGACCCTGGAGGCGCGCGCTTATGCGGTGGCGCGGCACTTCAAGCCTTTCCTGGTGAACACCGTGGTTGGCTTCATCGGTCCCGAGTACCTGTACGACGGCAAACAGATCACGCGCGCCGCGCTGGAAGACCAGTTCTGCGGCAAGCTGCTGGGCCTGCCCATGGGCTGCGATGTTTGCTACACCAACCATGCCGAAGCCGACCAGGACGACATGGACGCGCTGCTGGCGCTGCTGGTGGCTTCCGGCATCAACTTCGTCATGGGCGTGCCCGGCGCCGACGACATCATGCTGGGTTACCAGAGCACCTCGTTTCATGATGCGCTGGCCATGCGCGACCTGTTCGGCAAACGGCCCGCGCCCGAGTTCGAGGCATGGCTGGCCGCGCAGGGCATCAGCGATGCGCAGGGCAGGGTGCGGCCGGGTGCGGTGCCCGGGGCGATGCGGCAACTGCTGGGCAGGCCGTCATGAGCACGCCCAAGCCTTCCGGGCTAGCCCTTGACGCCTCTGCCGAGGTGGACGCGATGTGGGCGGCGCTGCGCCCGCTGACCGCGGCGCGCATCGGCCTGCCGCGCACTGGCGCATCGCTCGCCACGCCGGCCTTGCTGGATTTCCGGCTGGCCCATGCACGCGCGCGCGACGCGGTCGGTGCGGCGCTGGACAGCGATGCCCTGCAGGCGGGCTTGACAGCGCTCAATCAGCCCGCGCTGGTGTGCCGCAGCGCGGCCGGCGACAGGCGCACTTACCTGATGCGGCCCGATCTTGGGCGACAGCTCGATGCCGAATCGCTGGCGCTGCTGCAGTCCAGCCCGACCCCGGGCGGGCTGGCCATCGTGCTGGCCGACGGCCTGTCGGCGCAGGCCACGCAAAGCCACGCTGTGCCCTTGCTGCGCGCCTTGCTGCCCGCGCTGGCGGCGCAGGGCTGGACCATCGCGCCCATCGTGCTGCTGCACAACGGCCGTGTCGCCGCCGGCGACCACGCAGCGCGTGCCCTGCAGGCCGATGCCGTGCTGGTGCTGATTGGCGAGCGCCCCGGGCTGTCTTCGCCCGACAGCCTGGGCGCCTACATGACCTGGGCGCCCGGCGCCGGGACCAGCGACGCCGACCGCAACTGTGTCTCCAACATCCGGCCGCAAGGCCTGGCGCCGGAAGCAGCCGCCGCCAAAATCGCCTGGCTGCTGGCGCAGATGCGTGCGCAACAACGATCCGGGGTGGCGCTCAAAGACCTGACGGGGCAGGCGCCACCGGCGCTGGATTAGCTGGCGGCCCCTTCATGCGGTTTCGCAGTTCGCGTCCACCAGCGCATCGATGCGGCGCAGCGCCTGCGCGGTCGATTGCGCCAGCGCCTCGCCGCCTTCTTCCTCGTGTTCGATCGCGACCAGGTGAACATCGGTGATGCCGATAAACCCCAGTACATCGCGCAACGCGGTGTCGGCATGGTTCATCGCCGCCTGGTTGCCACCGGCATCGAAGCCGTGTGCCCCGCGTGCAGTCAGGATCACGGCGCGGCGCGGCCTGTCGGCCAGCAGGCCGATATAGGGATCGGGGCGCGCCGGGTCCACGTCGAAGGTCAGGGCGATACGCACGATGCCGTCCACCCAGGCCTTGAGCGTCGAAGGCATGCCGAAGTTGTACATGGGCATGCCGATCACCAGCAGGTCGGCGTCCTGCAGTTCGCGCACCAGCGTGTCGCTTTCCGCCAGCGCCGCCTGTTGCGCGGGCGATCGATGCGCCGCCGGCGTGAAGGCGGCCGGAATCCATTCGTGCCGCACCGGCGTGGGCGGCGTGGCGGCCAGATCACGGTAAACCACCGCGTCGCCGGGATGGGCTTGCAGCCAGCGGGTGACGAAGGCGTGGCTCAGGCGGCGGCTGTGCGACCCATGGGGGTGTTCGCCGGCGCGGCCCGGCCGTGCGCTGGAATCGATGTGCAACAGACGGTTCATGGAAGTCTTTCAGGTGAGTTGAAGTCATGTAAAGGGAAGACCGGTCGACAGCAAATTTAATTGCTGATACGCTTGGCGACAACTGATCATTCTTTGCTGTCTGCGGAAAGTTTTTCTCATCCATGACCGCCCGCGCCCTGCCACCGCTTTCCGCACTGCGCGCCTTCGAGGCCGCGGCCCGGCATCGCAGCGCCCGCCGCGCCGCCGATGAGCTGTCGGTCACCGCCACTGCCATCAGCCACCAGTTGCGCACGCTGGAAGACTGGCTCGGGGTGCCGCTGTTCCTGCGCAAACCGCGGCAGCTCGAACTCACCGCCGCCGGGCGCGAACTGCTGGGCGATGTGGGCAATGCCTTCGATGTCATGGCAGGCGCGGTGGCCCGCCTGCGCGCCGTGCCGCAGCGCCGGCATGTGACGCTGTCCACCACCCCCGCGGTGGCTTCGCGCTGGTTGCTGCCGCATGTGGGTCGCCTGCGCGAGTCGCACCCCGGGCTGGACCTGCACATTCACGTGACGCACGAGCCGGTGGCGCTGGACGGCCACAGCGCCGACATCGCCATCCGTTACGGCAGCGGGCGCTGGCCGGGGCTGGTGGCGCACAAGCTGTTCGACAACGACTTCATTCCCGCCTGCAGTCCTGCGCTCAGGCTCAAGCGGGTGCAGGATCTGCCGCGCCACGGCCTGCTGCATTTTTTGTCATGCAACGCGAAAAGCGCGCCGATTGGCTGGGTGGACTGGCAAAAGCTGGCCAAGGTGCGCGGGCTGGATGCCAGTGTCGGCCCGGTGTTTTCGGACGAAACACACACCGTGTCTGCCGCGCTGGCCGGCCAGGGCGTGGCGCTGATGAGCCGCGCGCTGATCGCCGATGAACTGCAGCAGGGCACGCTGGTCAACCCCTTTGGCCCCGAGCTCAAGGGCGAGCCGTTTCACCTGGTCTACCCCGAGGCCCAACGCCAGCAGCCCGCCATCGTCGCGGTGCGGGACTGGGTGTTGCAGTTGCTGCCCTTGTTGCCCGCTGCGTGAGTGGTACGGGGGTACCGGCGCTACTGATTTGATAGCTGCTTGCGCTTGCTGTCCGTGGGCTGGGAGGCGAAAACATCGTCAAAGCGCGGCTGTCGTTGCTGGCGCGCACCGGCCGCCGTCCACCGTGCAGGTATAAGCTCCTCATCATGACGTCCTTCCCAACTGCTTCCGCTTCCCCCGCCGCGCGCATCGCCATCCTCGGCCTGGGCGCCATCGGCCGCAAGCTGCTGGCCGGCATCCAGTCGTCCATCCTGCCCGGCGTGCAGGTGGCGGCGCTGGTGCGCGCTGGCTCTGCCGTAGCCACTGAAGCTGTGCCGGGTGTGGACATCTTCACCGACACCGACGCGTTGCTGCAGTGGCGGCCGGACCTGGTCATCGAGTGCGCCGGTCATGAAGTTGTTAGCGCGGTCGTTCCGCACATACTGCAGGCCGGCGTGGACGTGATCCTCGTGTCCTTGGGCGCACTGGGCGACGCGTCGCTGCGCGAGTCGCTCGCGGCCGCGGCGCGCGCCGGCCGCGCAAGGCTGATCAACGTGTCTGGCGCCATCGGCGGCCTGGATGCACTGGCCGCCGCATCCGGCGCCGGCATCACCTCGGTCCGTTACACCGGGCGCAAGCCACCGCAGGCCTGGCGGGGCACACCGGCCGAACAGGTCTGCGACCTCGACGCCATTCGCGAAGCCACGCTGCTGTTCGAGGGCTCGGCCGCCGACTCGGCGCGCCTGTACCCGAAAAACGCCAATGTCACCGCCGCGGTGGCGCTGGCCGGGGTGGGCTTCGAAAAGACGGCAGTCCGAATGCTGGCTGATCCGACCGTCACCAACAATGTGCACGAACTGGAAGTCGAGGGCGACTTCGGGCGGTTCGCCATCCGCCTCGAAAACAGCGCCCTGCCGGACAACCCCCGAACCTCCTGGCTGGCCGCGCTGAGCATCGAGGCCGAGCTGCGCAAGTACCTGGCCTTGCCGAGGCGCTAGCGCCGGCGCTTAAACTGGTGGCTGTTTCGCCACCCGCCAGGAGGCCGCATGACCCTGACCCAGCCCGCTTTTTCCGCCGTGATGGTGCTCAACATTGTCTGGTTCGGCCTGGCGTTTTATTTTTTCTCGATCCGGCCCGTGATCGTCGCCAAGTTGCTGGTGCCGCGCACGGAGCGCGACTCCGTGCTCTTCGGCACGGTCATGTATTCGCTGCGCTTCCTCGGCGGCATGAACTTCGCGCTGGCTTTGCTGTCGCTGGTGCTGCTCGCCAACCCGGTCGGCTTCACGCCGGTGCAGCAGGGCTGGCTGGCGCTGGTGCTGGCGGTGGCGCATGCGAGCCAGTGCAGCCTCAACATGCCGCTGGTGCTGAAGCAGCGCGGCATGCCGGGTGCCAGCCAGCTCGGCCTGTCCCGGCCCATGCGCATGATCTTCGCCATCGACTGCGTGATGACAGTCGCCAACACCGCGCTGTGGCTGATGCTGTGGCGCGTCGCCGCCAGCTGAGACGGCTGCGCGACTGAAAGTCAACACCATGCAGATACCCGGTCAAGCAGCCATCGCCATGTGGTGGAACATGGCGCCCGAACACCGTGAGGAGTTCGAGCACTGGCATTCGCATGAGCACTTTCCCGAACGCCTGGGCATTCCGGGTTTTCTGCGCGGCTCGCGCTGGTCGGCCGTGGACGGAGGTGAGGGCTTTTTCATCATGTACGAGCTGGACCGGTATGAAACGCTGTCGTCCGAAGCCTATCTGTCGCGCCTGAACCGCCCGACCTCCTGGTCCACGAAGTTGATGCCGCACCACCGCGACATGGTCCGGAGCCAGTGCCGGGTGATCGACCGCTTGGGTGGCGGAACGGCGCGTTACGCCCTGACACTGCGTGTATCTCCTGCGGAAGGACGCGAAGACGTACTGCGCGCGTACTTCGCCAGGGTCGCACAGGAGTTTGCGGCATCTCCCGGCGGCGTGGCCTGCCACCTGCTGCGCACCGAAACACCGAAGATCGCCGCCACCACCGAGCAGCAGATCCGCGGCGGCAAGGACGCCGTGGCGGACTGGATAGTCGTCGCCATCGGCTACGACATCGCGGCGCTACAAGCCCTGCAACAGGGCAAGCTGCATCAGCAGGCCATTGCGGACGCCGGTGCGCGCCCCGGCGCGCTTGCCGGGCTGTACCAGCTTTCCTACACGGCGGTGGCCGGTGATTTGACGCCCTAGGCCGAGTCGGACCACAGCGAAAACGCTATTGAATTGATAGCTGCCTGCGCTTGCCCGACGTGGGCTGGAGGCCGATTTGCCTTGTAACGGATTCAGTGCCGGGTGGGCAACTCGATCGGCGAACCAGCTGATCGTTGACGTGCTAAAACGGGTGGGCGCGCGGAAGAACGCAACACCGGCTCAGGTGTCCCTTGCTTGGCTGCTTGCACAAAAGGCGTTCATCGTGACGATTCCCGGCACCCGCAACCCCAAACACCTGCGCGAGAATCTCGCCTCGAGTGACCTGCAGTTGCTCACCGCCGATTTGACCGAGATCGACACGGCATTTTCGCGGATGAAGGTGCAGGGCAGCCGCATGAATGCGGGTCAGATGCGCTTCGTTGACGAGACGGGGTAACAGCATGGCCGTCGCCAGTTTCATTGCGGCAGACTGGCACATAACCGAAGGCCGCAACGGGCTAATGGTGACCTCGCCAGCTTTGCTGGCCGGAGTGTCCGCTCTGGCCGCCAAGGCCTTCGCCGGCAATGTCAACAGGAGTCGAATACGTCATAGTGGTCGAATAGCACTAGCTATCGATAATCGAACATTGTCGATAGTTAGCTATTCAGCAGCCATCAACCCATAGCCCCCACCACCACCCGCGTCGCCTCAGCCAACACCTCATTCTTCGGCTTGGCATCCTTCTCCCGCTGCGTCATGTACAGCGCCAGCACGACAGGGGGTTTGCCTGGCGGCCACAGCACCGCGACGTCGTTGTTGGCGCCGTAGTCACCGCCGCCGGTCTTGTCACCCACGATCCAGCCTGCGGGCACTCCGGCGCGTATGCGCGTGGCACCCGTGGTATTGCCGCGCAGCCAGACCTGCAGTTGTTCGCGCTGCGGCGGGGCCAGGGTGTTGCCGAGCACCAGCTTTTGTACGGTCGCGGCCATCGCGGCGGGGGTGGTGGTGTCGCGGGCATCGCCGGGAATGGCGGAGTTGAGTTCGGTTTCCCAGCGGTCCAGGCGGAGTGACTGGTCACCGATGCTGCGCGCAAAGGCGGTCACGGCCGGCGGGCCGCCGAGGATCTTGATCAGCATGTTGCCGGCGGTGTTGTCGCTGTACTGGATGGCGGCGGCGCAGAGTTCGGCGACTGTCATGCCGTCGGCGATGTGCTTTTCGGTGATGGGCGAGTAGGTCACGACCTCGACCGGCGTGTACTTGATGCGCTGGCTCAGCAGGCCGGGCTCGCGCATGTGTCGCGCAAGAATCGCCGCCGACGCCACCAGCTTGAAGGTGCTGCACAGCGGGAAACGTTCGTCACCGCGGTGCGAAATGATGCTGCCGTCTGCGGTGTTGAGCGCATACACGCCGAGCCGGCCACCCGAAGCGGTTTCCAGAGCGGCCAGGCGCCCCCGGGCAGCGGCGGTTTTGTGGTCAAGTGCCGTTGTCGCGCAGGCGCCCAGCAGGGGTGACGAGGCGAGGGCGAGCAGCAGGCTGCGGCGGAGGGCAGAAGCAGGTTGAGTCAATTCATTCATTGGTTTAGGCGCTGCGGAGTTCGTTGCGTCGGTTGGTAGTTGAGGATATGAGGTGCAGCCGGATGCCAGTTTCCCCTGGCTATCAAGGCCTCTACCCTGCGTTTGTAGGTGTTGGCATCGGGCGCGTTGTGCGGACGGCGATGATGCCGATGCTTGTTGCACCACAGGCAGGCCGCGACGACATTTTCGGCGGTGTCAGCACCGCCATCCTGCCTGGCGACCAGATGTTCCGCCGTGCATTTCAGATAGGCGGCACGTTTGACGGGAAGTTGGTAGCAGCGTGCAAATTTTTTACCTTTTTTGACCCACACGGGAAGGCCGCAATAGAAACATTTGCAGTTCTGCTTTTGGAAGGCTTGGAAACGTAATGGAACAATTGAGCTCATAGGGACCTCACTAATTAACGTAGTTAAAAAGCAAATCCCCGAGTTGTTGTTCACGTGTCGGGCGCCGGCCTCTTGAGCTCGGCTGTGCGTAAGTGTTTCTTACGCGGTCATGTGTTGCGGAAACATGAGCAAAGTCACTTTATCCAAGCATCTGTTTTTCTGCAACCGGAAAAGCGCTGACGGTTCGCTTTTTTGTGGCGGCCGTGTAACAAGATAGACACCCGCCACGTCTGTTGGACATTGCCAGACCATGCTTGCTGCGCCATGAATCTTTCCGTCTTACTCGTCCACCCCTACACCGTCCCGTTTTGCGGCGCTGCGACCGCGCCTGTTCGGGATTGCGTGCCGAAAGGCCCTGATCTGACGGCGAAGCGGTCTGCGGCGGTGCGGCGTGCCCAGCTGTCTGCCATCCTGATGCGATCCTGATGCGCCCGGTGGTACGCTGGCCGCATCATGAGCACACCGCTGCCGCCCACCCCCAGCGCGCCTTCAGCCAGAAGCTGGCTGATCGTGGCCGGCCTGCTGCTGGCGGCCACGCTGGCCGGGCTGCTGCTGGACCCTTATGTGTCGCTGACCAGCCTGGCCATGTTGTATGTGCTGACGGTGGTGGTCGCCGCCTACCGCCTGGGCTGGATCGAGTCCAGTGTGTGTGCCGCCGGTGCGGTGACCGCGCTGAACTTCTTTTTTGTGCCGCCGCGCTGGACTTTCGAGGTGGACACCCGCGAAAACCTGATCGCGCTGGTGACCCTGCTGGTGGTGGCGCTGGTGGTCAGCCGCCTCGCGACGGGCCTGCGCCGCGAGACCGAACTGGCCCGCCTGAACGAAAACCGCGCGCGCCAGTTGCAGGCGCTTGCGACCGAACTGGCCGACGCCAGCGTGGACACACAGGTCATAACTGCAGGCCGGGCCGCGCTGGCGGCAGCCTTTGCCGGGCCCTGCGCGCTGGCCCTGGCGGATGGCGCCGGGACATTGCAGGATGCCGGCGCACTGGACTCCGCCGTGCAGGACGGCATCTACTGCTGCATGAAGGAGGCCGCGGTGCTGGGCCCGGGCACCGGCCGCTGGCCGGGGTTGAACGCCTGGTATCTGCCACTGGGTGACAAAGGCCAGGTCCTGGGCGCGGCCTGCGTGCAACCGGCGCTGTCAGGCGACGAGGCGGGCAGGCAGCATGCGCAGGCCCTGTGCGCCTTGCTGGCCCAGGCGCTGTGGCGCCTGCGGCTGGCGCGCTCGCTGCAGGCGGCGCAAAACGAGGCGCAACAGCAGCAACTGCACAGCACCTTCCTGGCGGCGATTTCGCACGACCTGCGCACGCCGCTGGCGGCGATTGTGGGCGCGGCTTCGTCGCTGCAGACGCAGCGTGACAAGCTGGGCCTGGCCGAGCAGGACCGCCTGCTGGGCAGCATTGCCAGCGAGGCGGCCTATTTGTCCAGCGTGACCGAAAACACCCTGCAACTGGTGCGCCTGTCGGGCGCCCACCAGGAGTTGCGGCGCGACTGGGAGTCCATGGAGGAAATTGTCGGCGCGGTGCTCGCGCGGGTGCGCCAGCGTGACCCCGCCCGCCGCATCCGCTCCAGCGTGCCCGATGGCCTGCCGCTGGTGAAGGCCGATCCGGTGCTGCTGGCCCAGCTGATCGCCAACCTGCTGGAGAACGCGCTGAAGTACAGCGAGGGCGCGGTGGAACTCGTGGTGCAGGTGCAGGCCGGGGAGATGCGGGTGATGGTGAAGGACCGGGGCGAAGGCATCCCCGACGCTGAACAGGACACGATTTTCGAGCCCTATGCGCGCGGCGACCGTGCCGGCCCGCGTGGGGCCGGCCTGGGGCTGGCGGTGTGCCGCGCGATCGCCCGGGCGCACGGCGGGCGGCTGGTGCTGCGCCGGCGCCAGCGCGGCGGCAGCAGCTTTGTGCTGAGCCTGCCGCTGGAAGTGCAACCGATCGAAGGGAGCGCGCCATGACGCTGCGGGTGCTGGTGGTCGAGGACGACCGCGAGATCCGCGCGCTGGTGCAGGCGTCGCTGTCGGTGGAAGGTTTCGAGGTGCAGACCGCGGCCTCGCTGAGCGAAGCCGCCGCTATGCTGCGCCACAGCCCGCCGGACGTCATTGTGCTCGACCTCGGCCTGCCCGACGGCGACGGCGTGTCGCTGGTGCAGGCGGTCCGCAAAAACCAGTCCACGCCCATCATCGTGGTGTCGGCCCGGCACCAGGAAGCGCAAAAAATCCGCCTGCTCGACGCCGGCGCCGATGATTACCTGACCAAACCCTTCAGCGTGGGCGAGTTGCTGGCGCGCATCCGCGTGGCCTTGCGGCACCGCGGCACCACGCTGTCGCCGGCGGTGACGGTGCATGCGCTGGACGATCTGCAGATCGACCTCGGCACGCGCCGGGTGCTGCGGGACGGCGAGCCTGTCCACCTGACGCCGACAGAATACAAGCTGCTGGCACGGCTGGTGCGCAGCGCCGGCCGGGTGGTCACGCACCGCCAGTTGCTGGTCGACGTGTGGGGCCCGGAGTTCATGGCGCACACCCACTACCTGCGGCTCTACATGGGCCAGTTGCGCGCCAAAATCGAGCGCGACCCGGCCGAGCCGCGCCACCTGCTGACGGAGACCGGCGTCGGTTACCGGCTGGCCGATACCTGAGGCGGCGGCTCCTTATGCGATCCTGATGCGCACAGCGCGACAGTGGAGGCTTCTTCATTGTTGATGGATCGTTATGAGCAAAATTTCAAGCCGCCAGGGCACGGCGGCCCTGACCCTGGGTGCGATGGGGGTGGTGTACGGCGATATCGGCACCAGCCCGCTGTACACCATGAAAGAAATTTTCGGCCCGCACACCGGGATCCCGCTGGACGCCGCGCACCTCATTGGCGCGACCTCGGTGATCTTCTGGGGCCTGATGATGGTGGTGACGCTCAAATACGTGTTGCTGATCCTGCGCGCCGACAACCGCGGCGAAGGCGGCATCATGGCCCTGACCGCGCTGGCGGCCAAGGCCGCAGGCAGCACGCCGCGGCGGCGCGTGATGCTGCTGCTGGCCGGCGTGTTCGGCGCGGCCATGTTTTACGGCGACAGCGTCATCACGCCGGCGATTTCCGTGCTCAGTGCGGTGGAGGGGCTGGAGGTCGTCACGCCGGTGCTCAAGCCCTATGTGTTGCCGGTGTCGGTGACGGTGCTGATCAGCCTGTTTGCGATGCAGCGTTACGGCACCGGCGCGGTGGGCAAGCTCTTCGGGCCGGTGATCGTTCTCTGGTTCAGCGTGCTGGCCTTCACCGGCGTGTTGCAAATCGTGCAGCAGCCGGCCATCCTGGCGGCGCTGAATCCGCTGCATGCCTTTTACTTTTTGCAGGCGCAAGGCTGGCACATGTTCGTGGCCTTCGGCGCCATCGTGCTGGCCTTCACCGGCGCAGAAGCGCTCTATGCCGACATGGGCCACTTCGGCAAACGGCCCATCCAGTTCGCCTGGATGGGGCTGGTGCTGCCGGCGCTGACGCTCAACTACATGGGCCAGGGCGCGCTGCTGATGCGCGATCCGGCTGCGCTGGCGAACCCGTTTTATGGGCTGTTCCCCCAGAGCTGGCTGATTCCCGCCGTGGTGCTGGCGACGCTGGCGACGGTGATCGCGTCGCAGGCCGTGATTTCCGGCGCCTACTCGATGACCAAACAGGCGATGCAGCTCGGGCTGCTGCCGCGCATGCAGGTGCTGCACACCTCCGCCCGCGAGGCCGGCCAGATCTACATGCCCGGCGTCAACTGGCTGCTGCTGGCGGCGGTGCTGCTGGCGGTGCTGGGCTTCGGCAGTTCCTCGGCGCTGGCCTCGGCCTATGGCATTGCGGTGACGGTGACCATGCTGGTGACCACGGTGCTGACCTTTTTTGTGGTGCGCCATGCCTGGAAGTACCCCTTGCCGGTGGCCCTGGCCGCGACCGGCGTCTTCCTGGCGCTGGACCTGCTGCTGGTGATCTCCTGCGCGCTCAAGTTCTGGCAGGGCGGCTGGTTCCCGCTGGTGCTGGGCGCCTTCATCTTTGTGGCGATGGCGACCTGGCGGCGCGGCCGCGAGCTGCTGATGGACAGCATGCGGCGCGACGACCCGGAACTGCTGCCCTTCATCACGGCGCTGTCCGCCGACAATGCGCACCGCATCGCCCGCACCGCCGTCTATGCTGTCGCCAACCCCGACACCGTGCCGCAGGCGCTGATGCACAACCTCAAGCACAACCAGGTGCTGCATGAGCGCAACCTGATCCTCACGGTGGTGTTTCACGACGTGCCGTGGATTCCTTTCGAGGAGCGCGTGCAGGTCACTTCCCTGGTGCCCGGCTTCTGGCGCGTGCAGGTCAACTACGGCTTCATCAACAGCCCCGACATCCCGAAGGCGCTGGAACTGTGCCGCGCGCAGGGCTTGCCGATCAACCTGTTCGAGACATCCTACTTCCTGAGCCGCGAGATCGTGGTGCCCACACGCGGCGCCGGCATGGCGCACTGGCGCGAGGCGCTGTTTGCGGTGATGTCGCGCAACGCCGGCAGCGTGGCCGCCTTTTTCCGGCTACCGAACAACTGCGTGATCGAGCTCGGCACGCGGGTGCAGATTTAGGGCAGGGCGGTGCGGCTCACAGCCGCAGAAGTCAGTTCTTTTCCCAGAACTGTTGCGCGTAAGACCGGTCAAAGGCGGGGAGAATCGCCTTCTTGATGGGCACACCCGTCAGAGCGGGAAACCTGGCCCTGAATGCAGGCTCGGCCACCGCCTGCCGGTCCGAGATCGTGATGTCGAATGTTCCCCCGGAGGCCCCGACCACCGCCTGGTCAATCAGGGGAAGGGACGGTCCGGCCTTGAATTCATTTCCCCGGCGTTCACGCAAGCTTGCATCGACGTGACCCAGGTAGAAGACCCCCGGCTCACTCGCCCGCAGGGGCAGGTGCAAGGGCGCGATCACATGACCCATGATGGGGAAAACGCCGGCTCTGCCGCTCACGCTCACCAATCGGTATTGTCCAGGGGCGAGCTGCATGCGAAGCAGGTAATGGTTGCCCTTCTCCACGGAATCGGTTTCGTTCCTGGCTTTCTCGTCCAGCACAAAGCCAAACAAGGGGATTTTTTCAGTGGCGGTTGACCGGTCGAAACTGACAAGCTCCAGTTTCGGTTGAAGGCTGGGCTTGTAGATGTTTTTAATCGTGACCGTCATCAAAAACACCGGATCGCTGGTGGCGGTCAGCTTTTCGGCGTCGTTCCCCAAAGCCATGGTCCTCGACGGGGCTGCGCAGGCCACCATCATCAGGCCGAACAGCAGGACAGCAAACAAGCGCGCAAGACGATGGATCAATTGCATGGAGATACCTTCCCGGTGAATGCACCGCGTCGAGCGCGATGTTTTTTTTGGCAGTACGCCGGTCCGCCATCCGGACATGTGGCGTGCAAAGTGTAGCCTTGTCAGGCGCTGAGTTTCGACGGGGTGTTACAGCCGCAGCGGCGAAGCGTAACCCGTCATCTCGAGGTAGCCGCGCCCGACGATCTTGCCTTTGCTGTCCACCAGCTCGCTCAGGCCCTCCCAGTAGATCGCGCCGGTGGAGGAGCGGCTGTCGAGCTCCTGGTTGTCGATGACGGCGCGCACGGTGTAGAAGTCGGCCGGCGTGCGCACCAGCCATTCGACCGGGTAGCTGGCCTGGCTCAGCGGGCTTTTCCAGCGGCGCAGCGGCTGGAAGATCACCTCGCCGCGGCTGAAGCTGTAGAGCGCCCCTCCGGCGGAGCGGAACGAGCCGCCGTCCCACAGCGCCCGGCCCTGTTTGTCGCGCAGGCGGAAAGCCGTGAGCGCGCTGCCGTCGTCGAGATTCATGCCAATCCAGTCCCAGCCGGCGGCATCGGGGTGCAGGATCTCCTCGCTCCATTCGTGGTCCAGCCAGGCCTTGCCCGTGACCTCGAACTTCTGGCCCTTGATCGTCAGTGCGCCGCGCGTCGCCAGTTGCGGCAGGCTGTAGTAATAACTCGCCTGCCGGGGCTCGGGCCCCTTGCGGGACAGTCCCTTGTCGCCCTGCAAAAGCAGCGGCTGGGTTTCGCTGAACTGCAGGTCCAGGCTGAAGTCGGTGGCAGGAAGTCGGGCGGTGTGGGTGCTGCCCTGGCTTTGCAAGGCCCAGTCACGCAGCTTGAGGGCCATGTCCTGGGTGCTGGCGCTGGCGATGTCGAAGCCCTCGCGCGCGATGCGCTGGTCGTGCCAGAGCTTGTTGCCCTGGACATCGGTGATGGCCGCGTGCGCAAAGATCAGTTGTCTGGCGGCGAATTTCGAGGCCATGGCCTGGGTGCCGTCCACACGCGAGCGGAAAAAGGTCAGCTGGAAACCGAAGCGGCGGGTGCCGGCACTCGCGGCACCAGTGATGTACCACCACTCGGTGCGGAAGTCCGGGTGTGCACCAAAGTCGCGCGGGAACTGCAGCACTTTGGCCGGCAGCCCCCATGCGGGTGCGCTGACCGCCAGGCCACCGGCCAGCAATATGCGGCGGCGAGTGAAGGGGGGCCATGCGTTCATGAAGCGATTCTCGCAGCTAGGGGGGACGAGGACTATCCCGCCTTGCACACCGGCCATGGAGCGTCTATCCTTTGAAGCATCTTTTCATCTCAGCCTTCTGGAGATACCACCATGTACAAAAACATATTGCTGGCTTACGACGGTTCCAAATCCGGCCAGAAGGCCCTGCTGGACTGCCGCGACCTGGCGCAGTGGAGCCAGGCCGCGCTGACGCTGATCGCCGTGACGCCGCTGTACATGGACCTGATCGGTGTGGAAGGCGGCGTGTATGACCGCAGCCTGGCCGAGGCCGAGAAGGAAAAATACAAAAACATCCTCGACGAAGGCCTGAGCCAGCTTGCTGCGGCCGGCCACCAGGCCACAGGCGAGGTGCTGCTGGGTGAAACCGTGGACGAAATTGCCAAATACGCCAGCAAGATGTCGGCTGACCTGATTGTGGTCGGCCACCGCCACCTGGACGGCTGGGCGGCGCGCTGGTGGCGCGGCTCGGTGTCCAAGTCACTGATTGAACACGCGCCCTGCAGCGTGCTGGTGGTCATCACCCACTGAGTTTTGCGGCGCCCCCCGGCCTTGCCGCGGGCAGTCGCCCCCGCTGCGCCTGGATCGTGGACTTTTCACCGCCCCCGGAAAAAAGTACACCGGGCCCCGCCTTGCGGGCAGGCGTCGCCCGCCGTTGATCCGTTTTGAATCCGATCCTCAAACCCGCACGTATCAAGCCTGCCCGTCTATAAAACTTCTCTGAAAGGCCTGATATGAACACCTCCTCCCTTCCGCTTGCAAGCCTTGCCGCGCTCGCCCTGGCCAGCCTGACCGCCTGTAGCACCATGGCGCCTGAGCCTGAAGGCGCAGACCGCGCTGAAAAAGCGGTGGCTGTCACCGCCTCGAACAAGCTGCTCAAGTTCAATGCGGGCCGCCCCGGCCGCATTCTGGCAACCCTCAATGTTTCTGGTTTGCAAGCCGGCGAAACCCTGCTGGGCATCGATTACCGCGTCTCCAAGGACCAGCTGTATGCGCTGGGCAGCAGCGGCCGGCTTTACACCCTCAATGAAGACACGGGTGTGGCCAGCGTGGTGGGCATGCCGTTTGCCGTCAAGCTCGAAGGCACGCAGTTCGGCTTTGACTTCAACCCGACGGTGGACCGTATTCGCGTGGTCAGCAACACCGGGCAAAACCTGCGTTTGCACCCCGACACCGGCGCAGTCGTGGACAGCAACGCAACCTCGGAAGGCGTGCAAACCGACGGCAAATTGAGTTATGCAGCGGGCGACGTGAATTTTGGCAAGCCGGCGATGACCGTTGGCGCGGCCTATTCCTACAACAAGGCCGACACCAAGATCACCACCAATTTTGCGCTTGACGCGGCCACGGGTGCGCTGGTGACGCAGGGGACGCGCGAGGGCGTGATGCCGGCTGTCTCCCCCAACACCGGACAGTTTTTCACGGTCGGCGCCATCGGCATGCCGTTCACAACGGCCTCGTTCGACATTCAGGCCCTGAGCGACGTGGCCTTTGCGGCCTTGAACAGCGATGGCGCCCCAAGCAGCCGCTGGGTGACGATTGACCTGAAAACCGGCGCAGCCCGGTCGCTCGGCACGGTCGGCGGCGGCGAGCGTGTGGTCGGTATCGCGCTGGAGCCTTGAGAAACCTGCCCGCCGTGGCTGCCATGACAGGCGGCCGGGGCGGGCTGTCCACGCCGGTGGCCTTCGGCCACCGGGCTGCCTGCGCCTGGCCTAGCGCCTGTCCCTGCGCCAGGCTTGCGGATCTTCAAACAGGGCCGGGATGTCGCTGCGGCTGATGCCGAGGTCCTTGAGTTCATGCGCGCTCATTTGCAGCAGGTCCTGCCGGCTCTGCCGCCAGCCTTTGTCGCCCGCCTTGCCGCGAGGCAGCCGTTGCGCCAGCCCGCGCGCCAGGCCTTGAAAGGGCAGGAAAATCCTGAACACCATGAACGTCTCCTGAAGTGGAAGACCGATGGTGCAGTTTTTCAGGATATTGTGAAAGTTGAGTTTTCTGATCGAAAGTATCAGAATACCTGATGCGTGAACTGAACCTGGACCAACTCCGCACCCTGGTGGCGATCACCGACCTGGGCACTTTCTCAGCGGCGGCGCGCGCGCTGCATCTGGCCCAGCCCACGGTGAGCCTGCATGTCAGCGAGCTGGAAAGCCGGCTGGGTGCGCCGCTGGTGTTGCGCGGTGGCAGAAAGGTCGAACCCACCGCCGCCGGCGCCGTGCTGGTCCGGCGCGCGCGCCAATTGCTGCGTGATGCGGACGATGCGGTGGACGCCGTGCAGCGCCATGTCGAGGGCCGCACCGGCCGCGTGCGGCTGGGCAGTTCGACCGGCGTGCTGGTGTACCTGCTGCCCGAAGTGCTCAAGGCCATGGAGCGTGCCCACCCCAACATCGACGTGGAGGTCAACATCCTCGGCTCCGGGGAGGCGATGGAGCGGCTGGCCCAGGGCACGCTGGACGTCGGGCTGGTGGCGTCGCCCCAGCTGCCCCGTCCCGGCCTGGTCATGACCCCCTGGCGCAGCGATCCGATGATGGCTTATGTGCCCCAGCACTGGCCGGTGCCCAAGCGCATCACGCCGCAATGGCTGGCTGCGCGGCCGCTGATTTTCAACGACGCCACCACCCACATGTACCACCTCACCATGGCGTGGTTTGCCAATGCCGGCCTGAGCCCGCGCACGCGCATCGAGCTCAATTACAACGAAGCCATGAAAAGTCTGGTGGCCGCCGGTTACGGTGCGGCGGTGCTGCCGCTGGAGCACCCGGGCGAGCCGCTGGTGCACCAGGGCATCCAGGTCGTCCCGCTCAAACCCCTGCTGACGCGCCACACCCTGGTGGCACACAGGGCGCTGGAAGCCGTGGACGGCGCGACGCGCAACCTGCTCAAGACACTGATGGAATTTCGCCAGGGGCCGGGTGCCGGCAAATGAAGCTGCGGGAAGCGCCCGAGCCCGGATGATCGCGCGCCGCAGGCGACTTGTTCAGCGCTTCCCTAGTGTGTGGAGGTCTGGAAAACTATTTCGCCGGTGGGAATATGCACGACCCGAATCTGTTGCCGCGTGGGGTCGGCCAGGCTTTTGACGGCGACGGCCACCGCGAGCGAGCGGTCGGCGTACAGCGACTTGAAGTTGGAGGCGGGAGGCAGCAGGCTGCCGCGCAGAGGGTCCCTGCATTCAATGCGAAATTGAGCGGATGCCATGGTGAAAATCTCCTCGGGTGAGGCATTCATGATGCGCGTGTGGTGCGACGAAGTCATGACAATTCACAAACTTTCACGGGTCAAAATCCGGCATTTGGTAAGCAAACGAAAACGTCCATGGCGGCCCCGCGAGCCATAGCGTTTGGCGACTACCAGTCCTCCTTGACCGCCAGCACCGCATCCCGGCCCGCCGCCGCGCGCCCGGCCAGCCAGGCGGTCACGGTGCCGGCCAGCACCACCGCGGCGCACAGGCCCAGCAGCCGGTCCCAGGGCAGGGCCAGGTCCATGGTCCAGTGAAAGCTCTGCGGGTTCACCACATGCACCAGCACCAGCGACACCGCCAGGCCCAGGCCCAGGCCGGCCAGCGCACCGGCCAGCGTCCAGGCCGCGCCCTCGCCTGCGACCAGCGCGAGGATTTGCCGGCGCGTCAGGCCCAGGTGCGCCAGCAGGCCGAACTCCTTGCGCCGTGCCAGCACCTGCGCGCTGAAGCTCGCCGCCACGCCGAACAGGCCGATGGCAATCGCCACCGCCTGCAGCCAGTAAGTCACGGCGAAGCTGCGGTCGAAGATGCGCAACGAGGTCGCGCGGATCTGGCTGCTGGAAGCAAACTCGACCAGTTCGCCCGCGCCCGCTGCCTGGGCCTGCGCCAGGGCGCGCACCGCCTGTTGCACCTGCGGCGCGTCGGCCCCGGGCGCCAGCCACAGCGCCAGGTCGTTGACACGCCGGTCGCCGGTCAGGCGCTCGAAGTCGCGCTGGTCCATGGCGATGGCGCCGAACTGGCGCGCATAGTCGCGCCAGACGCCGGCCACAAAAAACTGTGGGCTTTCCAGCTTGCCTCTCGCTCCTGAATTGATAGCGGCTTGCGCTTGTCCGGTGGGCGTCAGGGCCCGAAAAGGCTCGGAAAGCGGGGCAAACACCCGGCCCGGCCTGGCGCCGTACAAATCGACCATGGGTTCGCTCACGTAAATCGCCACCTGACCCGTCGGTACCGGCAGCGGCTCGCCGACCAGCGGCAGGCTTCCGGCCGGGTCCTGCAGGTCGCGGGCAATCAGCGCCACCGCGGGCTGGCCGGGGTCGAGCAGCAAGGGCGTCACGCGCAGACTGCCGCTGCGTTCCACGCCGGGGATCTGCGACAGCGCCCGCACGAAGTCGGGCGAGAAATACACCGTGTCGCTGGCCGCCGTGTTGCTGGCAGTGCGCACATACAGGTCGGCCGGCAGCACCACGTCCAGCCAGTGGGTGACCGAGTCGCGGAAGCTCGCAACCATCACCGTCAGCGCGACCGCCAGGCTCAGCGAGGCGACCACGCCGCTGACGGCCACCGCCGCGCTGCCGCGCACCCGGCGTGCGCGCTCGACCGCCAGCAGCGGCAGCAGGCGCCGGCCGACGCGTGGCGCGATGCGGTCATACAGCAGCGCGATCAGCCAGGGCAGGGCGCTGATGCCGCCGACCAGCAACAGGCCGACCGAGACGTAGGCGCCCAGGGCGATGCCGGCGACCGGCGGCGTGAAGGCCAGCAGGCCGGCGGCGGCGATCAGCCCCAGGCTGAGCCGCCAGGGTGTGCCGCCGGCCGGTGGCGCGCCCAGGCCCTTGAGGGTTTGCGCCGGCGGCAGCTTCTGCGCGGCGCGTGCCGGCCACCAGCCGCCCACCAGCGCGGCAAGCACACCGAGCAGGCCGTAGATGACCGCGGCGCCCGCGTCCCATTGCAGTGTGGGCGCCACGCCCGAGAAATAGCCGCCGCCCAGGTCGCCGCCCAGCAGCCGCAGGGCCAGCGCCGCCAGCGCCGTGCCCAGCGCGATGCCGGCGGCGCTGCCGACGCCACCCAGCAGCGCCGACTCCCACAACACCAGGCGCAGGCGCTCGCGTCCCGTCAGGCCCAGCACGCCCAGCAGCGCAAACTGCTGCGCACGTTTGGCCACGCTCAGCGACAGCACCGAAAACACCAGGAAGGCGCCGGTGAACAGCGCCACCAGCGCCAGCACCGTGAGGTTGACGCGGTAGGCGCGCGACAGGTTGCTGACGCGCTGCGCATCGTCGCCGGGCTCGGTGGCGGTGATGCCGGCCGGCAGTTGCAGCGCGGCGATGAAGGCGCTGCGGTCGCTGCCCGGCACGAGGCGCAGGTCGATGCGCGAGAGCTCGCCGAGCCGGCCGAACAGTTCCTGCGCAGCACCTATGTCCATCACCGCCAGCGGGGCGCCACCGGCCGCGACGCTGCCCGCCACCTGCACGTCCAGCAGTTGCAGGCCGCTTTGCAGCCGCAGGCGTTCGCCCGCCAGTGCCTGCCGCGCGGCCGGGTTCAGGAACACCGTGCCCGGTGTGAACAGCGCCGAACGCGCGGCGTCGGTGGCCGGCACCGGCATCAGGGCCGGGGCCAGACGGGCCACCACCAGCGCATCGATACCCACCACCCGCAGCGCCACCCGCTTGCCGTCGGCGCCGACGGCATAGCTGGCCAGCTCCAGCACCGGGCTGGCCGTGGCGACTTGCGGGTGGGCCGCCACGCGGGCATACAGGGTTTCGTCAAAACCGCCGCGCAGCGCACGCAGCTCGAGGTCGGGCTGGCCATTGACCGAACGCACCGCCTGTGAAAACTCGCTGAGCGCCGAATTGTTGATGAGCTGCACCGAAAACGCCAGTGCCACACCCAGCATCACCGCCACCACCGCTGCTGCGTTGCGCCACTTGTGGTGCAGCAGTTCCTGCCAGGAAAAGGTGGAGAGCAAGGCGCGCATGGCCTGATTGTGCCCGCACCACCGTTCGGGCTGAGCCTGTCGAAGCCTCCCCTGCGCCTGATGAACTGCCCTTCGACAAGCTCAGGGCGAACGGTCTGGGTGTCCTGTCATGATTGACGGAAGTTTCCGTGGAATATGGTCAGTCTCCAACTCCTGAATGAAAGCCCCGCACCATGCACTTGCCCACTTACGACGATGTTGTTGCCGCCGCCGCCCGGCTGGCCGGTCAGGCGCATCAAACGCCGGTGCTGCGCTCGGCCACGGCCGACGCGCGCTGGGGCGCGAATTTTTTCTTCAAGTGCGAAAACTTCCAGCGCATGGGTGCCTTCAAGTTCCGCGGCGCTTTTAATGCGCTGTCGAAGTTCGATGCTGCACAGCGTCGGGCCGGCGCCATCGCTTTTTCATCGGGCAACCATGCGCAGGCGGTGGCGCTGTCGGCCCGCCTGCTGGGCATGCCGGCGCTGATCGTGATGCCGCAGGACGCACCGGCTGCCAAGCTGGCCGCCACCCGCGGTTACGGCGCCGAGGTGGTGCTGTATGACCGCTTCAGCGAAGACCGGGAGGCCTTGACGCAGCGGCTGGCGGCGGAGCGCGGCATGACCCTGATCCCGCCCTACGACCACCCGACGTGATCGCCGGCCAGGGCACGACGGCGAAGGAGTTGATCGAGGAGGCCGGCCCGCTGGACCGCCTGTATGTCTGCCTGGGCGGCGGCGGGCTGACCAGCGGTTCGGCACTGGCCGCCCGCGCGCTGTCCCCTGCGTGCCAGGTCTATGGCGTGGAACCCGAAGCCGGCGACGATGGCCGGCAGTCGCTGCGCGCCGGGCATATCGTGCAGATTCCGGTGCCGGTCACCATTGCCGACGGTGCGCAGACCCAGCACCTGGGCCACTACACCTTCGGCATCATCCGGCGCGATGTGACCGACATCCTGACCGTGAGCGATGCGCAACTGGTAGCGGCGATGCGTTTTTTTGCCGAGCGCATGAAGATGGTGGTCGAGCCGACCGGCTGCCTGGCGTTTGCCGGCGCCTGCGCCGATGCCGCGGCGATCAAGGGGCAGCGCGTCGGCATCATCATCAGCGGCGGCAATGTGGATCTGGCGCGTTACGCTGCGCTGCTCGCGACCTAAGCCGAGCGCCAGAAGCGCAGCGGCACGCAGGTCAGCAGGCGCTGCACCGCCTGGTCCATGAGCGCAGGATGCAATTCGTGCCCCAGGCTGGAAGCGATGTCGCAGGTGGCGTCGGCGCCCAGCTCCATCAGGCGCGCATAGACCTGCTGCGTCAGTTGCGCCGGCACCACCTCGTCGCGCCGGCCATGCAGCAGGTGCAGGGTGGTCAGGGCCGGTGCCTTGTCGGGCAGGGCCGCGTAGCTGCCTGAAAACGCCAGCACCCGGCCGGCCAGGCCGTCGTGGGCATCGCTGAGTGCCAGCGCCAGCGTCGCGCCCTGGCCGAAGCCGGCGATGGCCGTGTCGGACTGCAGGATGCCGAAACGCGCTTGCTGTTCGCGCACAAACGATGCGAGCGAGCCCACGGCTTTGGCCACACAGGCGGTACGCTTGCCAGCGTCGAGTTCGAAGGCGGGGAACCAGTGACGCTCGGTTTTGCCGAGATGGATGGACTCGGCGCCCTCCGGCAGCACCATGGCGGCGTCGGGGAAGGCATCACCGAGCCGGTTGGCGAAATCCAGCATGTCCAGCGCAGCGCCGCCGGCGTCGTGCAGCAGCACAAACAGCTGGCGCGGCGTGCTGGCCGGCAGCAGTTCCAGGGTCTCGAAGGCAACAGCAGTCATGGCGGGTCTCAGGCGCGTATGCCTTCGCTGCTCAGGTGCAGCACGCGGTCGGCGCGCGCGGCGGCGGTTTCCGAATGGGTCACCAGCACCAGCGAGGCGCCGTGTTCTCGGGTCTGCGCCACCAGCGCGTCCATGACCCTGGCCGCAGTGGCCGGGTCCAGGTTGCCGGTCGGTTCGTCGGCCAGCAGCAGGCTGGGGCGATGGATCAGCGCGCGGGCAATCGCCACCCGCTGCAACTGCCCGCCCGAGAGCTGCTGCGGCAGGCGCGCGCCCAGCCCGTCAAGACCGACCGAGGCCAGCATGGCCGCCACCCGGGCGTCGTAGTGCTGGCCCAGCAGCAACAGCGGGAGGGCGACGTTTTGCGCCACATCGAGGTGCGGCAGCACATGGAAAGCCTGGAACACAAAACCGACCTTTTCGCGGCGCAGCAGCGCGCGCTGGTCGTCGCTGAGCGCGCCGATGTCGACGCCGTCGAGCTCGACCGTGCCGCTGTCCCAGCTGTCCAGCCCGGCCATGCAGTTGAGCAGGGTCGATTTGCCGACGCCCGATTCACCGACGATGGCGACAAATTCGCCGGGCGCGACCTCCAGCGACACGTTGGTGAACACCGCGACCTCGCCGTAGTGTTTGCCGAGTTGCGTGATACGCAGGCTCATGGCAGCACACTCACAAGTTTGAGCACCTGCTGCAGCGCATCCGGCGCATCACAGGCGACGATGTGGCGGTTCGGCATGGAGCGCAGCCAGGTGATCTGGCGCTTGGCGAGCTGGCGGGTGGCGGCGACGCCGCGCTCGCGGAGTTCCGCCATCGGCCCCTCGCCATCCAGCCCGCGCGCCTCGTGCGCGTCCAAAAATTCCCAAGCCTGGCGGTAACCGACGCAGCGCATGGACGGCAGGTCGGGATGCAGGTCGCCGCGCGCGCGCAGGGTCCGCACCTCGTCGAGAAAACCGGCGGCGAGCATGGCGTCAAAGCGCTGGGCGATGCGTTCATGCAGCCAGGCCCGGTCCTGCGGTTCCAGGGAAATCAGGGTTCCAGCCCTTTTCGGACGGGCGTGGACAGCTCCTTTTTCGATAGCATTCTGCTTCTGAAAAAACGACAGCGGCTGGCCCGACACACGAAACACCTCGAGCGCTCGGGAGATGCGCTGCGAGTCATTCGGCGCCAGCCGCGCGGCTGTCACGGCATCCACCGCGGCCAGCTCCGCGTGCAGCGCGGGCCAGCCTTTTTCGCGCGCTTCGGCCAGCAGGGCGGCGCGAATTGCCGGGTCGGCCTTGGGCATGTCATCGAGCCCGTCGAACAGGGCCTTGAAATAAAGCATGGTGCCGCCCACCAGCAGCGGCAGCCTGCCGCGCGCGCTGATCTCGCCGATCAGGCGCGTGGCATCGACCACAAACTCGGCGGCGCTGTAGGCGTGCAAGGGATCGCGGATATCGATCAGGTGGTGCGGAACAAGGGCGCGCTCAGCCGCCGTGGGTTTGGCTGTGCCGATGTCCATGCCGCGGTAGACCAGGGCGGAATCCACGCTGATGATCTCCACCGGATAGCGCCCGGCAATGGCCAAAGCCGCGGCGGTTTTGCCCGATGCAGTCGGCCCGGCCAGTGCTATCCAGCGCGGGGCGGTCATGGGCGCACGGGCGCGGCCAGCACGGGCGGCTCGCCATGTTTCTGGACCAGCGTCCAGGCAATCAGGGAAATGCAGATACTCCAGAACAGCACGCCATAGGCCAGCGGAAACACCGTGCCGTCCATGTGGCTGCCCAGCCAGCCGCCCATGGCGAAGGCGGCAATCATCATCAGGAAGCCGTTGAGCGCCGAGGCCGCGCCCGCCGCGCCGGGAAAGGGGCTGACGGCGCCGCTCTGGCTGCAGGGCTGGTGCACGCCGTGCGCAAAAACAAACAGGTAATAGGGCAGCAGCAGGGCCCAGACGTTGTGGATGCCGGCCCAGGCGAGCGTGCTGATCAGCAGCCCGCCGCTGAGCGTCAGGACGCCGGCCATCGCGACCGATCGGCGCACGCCAAAACGCGGCAGCAGGCGGCGGCACCAGAAGGTGCCCAGCACATACACAAAAGACATGGAAAACATCACCAGGCCGTACTCGGTCTTGGACAGGCCCAGCACCTTGATAAAGACAAACGACGAGGCTGCCAGAAAGGTGAACAACCCGCCGTAGGATGCGGTCGACAGCGCGGAGAAAGCGACAAAGGTCGGGTTGCGCACAATCGTCCACCAGGTGCTCACCAGGGTGCGTGGTTCCAGCGCGCGCGGGTTTTTCAGCCTCAGGGTTTCCTCAAAACGCAGCGCAACCATGGCCAGCGCCACCGCGCCAAACACCGCCAGTGCCAGCAGCGCCGCCCGCCAATTGAAGATGTCCGACAGCAGGCCGCCCAGCGGCGCGCTCAGGCAGGCGATCACGCCCAGCCCGGTCAGGCCTTTGGACATGGCGCGCGCAGCCGCCACCGGTGCGTAGAGGTCGCGCACAATGGCCCGGGCACACATGACGGCCGCCCCCATGGCCGCACCCTGCACGATGCGCCAGATGATCAGCAGCGCCATGGACGGCGCCAGCGCCGCGCCTATGGCCGCGAGTACGTAGGCCCCCAGGCCCCACAGCAGGATGGGCCGGCGGCCAAAACGGTCGGACAGCGGACCCCAGAAAAGCTGGGAAATGCCGAACGCCAGCAGCAGGCCGGTGAGCGTGAGCTGGGCCTGCGCCATAGCCGCGCCGAAGCCCTCGGTGAGGGCAGGCAGCGCGGGCAGGTAGAGGTCGGTCGTGACGGGCTGGATGCCCAGTAGCAGGGTGAGCACCAGCACCACCAGGTGCGGCGGCATGGCGGAAGCGGCGGCGGGGGACGACAGGGCGGCGGGCGGGGTGACAGACATTGATCTGAGCGTATCAGATGGGGAAAGCGCTGAACAAGTCGCTGCGACGCGTGCCGCGCGTCCGCAAGAACTGTTCAGCGCTTCCCGAGGCGCTTATTTCAGGCTGAACAGCTCCGCCAGCGCCTGCCGGTACTGGGCCTGGCCGACCGAATTGGTGTTGTGGTGCGAGCCACCTTCGACCAGCACAAAACGTTTGGGCTGGGCTGCGGCTTCATACAGCTTGCGGCCGAGGTCGGGCGCTATCAGCCGGTCTTCGCCGCCATGCACCACCAGCAGCGGCGAGCCGATCCGGTCCACCTTGCGCACCGCCTCGAAACGCTGGGTGATCAGCAGCGACACCGGCACCCAGCCCCATTTGGAGGTGCTGATCACGTCGGCGATCGAGGTGAAAGTGCCTTCGACAATCGTGCCGCTTTCGTCCTGGACCTCGGTGGCCAGGTGGATGGCGATCGGTCCGCCCAGCGAGTGGCCGAATACATAACGCGGCCGGTCGGGGTATTTCTGCGCCAGCCAGTCCCAGGCGGCGCGGGCGTCCTGGTAGGCGCTTTCTTCCGAGGGCAGGGCCTGCGTGCTTTTGCCGAAACCGCGGTAATCCACGCCCAGCACCGAAAAACCCAGCTCCTGCATGCGGCGCATGCGCGGGGCCGAGCCGGTGACGTTGAAACGCGCGCCGTGCAGGTACAGCAGGACCGGGGCATTGGGCTGCCGGGCGGGCAGCCACAGGCCGTGCAATTGGGCCGGCGCTTCACCGCTGGCCCCGGCCGGCAGGCTGATCCAGACATCGTCCATGCCTTCAGCGGCTGCCAGGCCGCCGCCCCAGGTCCGGTCGCTGGGCTGGAAGATCCAGGCGCGCTGGCGTTCGTCGAGCGTGCTGCAGCCGGCAAGGACGGCAAAACCGAGGGCCAGGGCGAGGGAGGCGAAGAGGGTCCAGCGTTTCATAGGCATGACTGAGTGGCCATGGACATAAAAGTTCGCACTGCAGCGGATTTTCCCTGGCAAGCACGTTTCCTGCCATGTCTGCCTTGTGAACTAATTAAAAGCTGGTGGTTCGCACCAGGTCTGCGTCGCGACGCGGTGACTCAGACCACTCCCTGCGCCAGCATGGCGTCGGCCACCTTGACGAAACCCGCTACGTTGGCGCCGTCCACATAACTGATGCGGCCGTCGGCCCGGCGTCCGTGCCGCACGCAGGCCTCATGGATGCTTTGCATGATCTGCAGCAGCCGGGCATCGACTTCTTCGCGCGGCCAGGACAGGCGCGCCGCGTTTTGGCTCATTTCCAGGCCCGAGGTCGCCACGCCACCGGCGTTGCTGGCCTTGCCCGGCGCGTAGAGCACGCCAGCCGCCTCGAAAGCCTTGGCGGCCTCCATGGTCGAGGGCATGTTGGCGCCTTCGGCCACGCAAACCACGCCATTTTTGATCAGGGTGGCGGCATCGCCGGCGTCGAGTTCGTTTTGTGTGGCGCAGGGCAGGGCCACGTCCACCGGAACATGCCAGGGACGCACGCCGGCCTGGAAGTCCGCGCCCACACGCCTCGCATAGTCGTCCACGCGGCCATACAGATGGTTCTTGACCTCCATCAACACGGCGAGTTTTTCAGGGGTGAAACCGTCTTCATCGACCACGGTGCCGCTGGAGTCGGACACGGTCACGACCTTGGCGCCCAGTGCCATGGCTTTTTCAACGCTGTACTGGGCGACATTGCCCGAGCCCGAAACGCTGACGCGCAGGCCGTCGAAGGAGTGGCCGGCGGTCTTGAGCATTTCCTGCGCGAAGTAGACCGTGCCGTAGCCGGTGGCCTCTGGGCGGATCAGCGAGCCACCGAAGGCCAGGCCCTTGCCGGTGAATACACAATCGGCGCGGTTGGTGAGCTTTTTGTACATGCCGGCCATGAAGCCGACTTCGCGGCCGCCCACGCCAATGTCGCCGGCCGGCACGTCAGTGTCAGCTCCAAGGTGGCGGTACAGTTCGCTGATGAAGGCCTGGCAAAAACGCATGACTTCGGCCTGGCTTTTGCCCTTGGGGTCGAAATCCGAGCCGCCCTTGCCGCCGCCCATGGGCAGGGTGGTCAGTGCATTTTTCAGGGTTTGCTCAAACGCCAGGAATTTCAGCACCGAGAGGTTGACCGAGGGATGGAAGCGCAAGCCGCCCTTGTACGGGCCGATGGCCATGCTGTGCTGGATGCGGAAACCCCGGTTGACCTGAACCGTGCCATGGTCGTCCATCCAGGACACGCGGAAGATGAGGATGCGCTCCGGCTCCACCAGCCGCTCCAGCAGGCTCAAGGTGGCGTATTTGGGGTGTTGCGCGATGTAGGGCCACAGGCTTTCCATGACTTCGGTCACCGCCTGAAGGTACTCCGGCTGGCCCGGGTTGCGTTGCGCGACGTAGTCCAGAAAACCGTGGACGTTCTGATGTTTCATTCAAATCCCATTTTGGTGCGTTAGTGATGCGAAAAACGTATTTTGCAATACACGCATGAACATAACGGTGCATTCGAGCACCGATATAGGGTCAATCGCACCGAAACGGGACTTTTCAGCGCCCGCGCAGGAACAGGTTGTCGAGCTCTTTGACCGTGACCTGGCGCCAGGTCGGCCGGCCATGGTTGCACTGGTCGGAGCGCTCGGTAGCTTCCATCTGGCGCAGCAGGCCATTCATCTCGTCGATGGTCAGCTTGCGGTTGGCGCGCACCGCGCCGTGGCAGGCCATGGTCGATAGCAACTCGTTCTGCGCGCGCTGGATCACGGTGCTGGCCTCGTGCTGCGCCAGTTCGGCCAGTACGCTGCGCGCAAGTTCGACCGCATCCCCCAGCGCCAGGCTGGTCGGCACCGCCCGCACCGCCAGGGTGCGCGGCGAAAACGGCGTGATCTCCAGGCCCAGCGCCTTCAAGGTCTGCTCGCTGGCCTCGGCCGTCGCCACTTCCTGCGGCGTGGCCGCGAAGGTGGCGGGAATCAGCAGCGGCTGGCTGCTGAGGGACGCGGTGGTGTCGAGCTGGCTTTTGAGGCGCTCGTAGACGATGCGTTCATGCGCCGCATGCATGTCCACGATCACCAGGCCCTGGGTGTTTTCCGCGAGCACGTAAATGCCCTGCAGCTGCGCGATGGCGCGGCCCAGCGGCCAGTCGCCGGGGGGCAGCTCGGTGGGGTCCGTGGCCGCTGGCACCGCGTCAGCCTCGTGAAGCCCTTCGACAAGCTCAGGGCGAACGGTGGAATCGGATGCAGAAGGCCACATCGCCTCGAAGTCGGAGACACGGCCATCCTGCCGGAAGGGCTGGTTTGCTCCGAAATTGATAGCTGGCTGCGCCCATCCGGATTGGGCTGGCACCCGATTTGGCTCAAAACTGCCGGGCACGATGCCGTTAGGCGCTGCCAGCGCGGCGGCAGCGGCGCGCGGTGCCGCCAGCGCGTTTTCGACCGCGTGGCGCACCGCCTGGTGCACCTCGCGGCTGTCGCGGAAGCGCACCTCGATCTTGGTCGGGTGTACATTGACGTCCACGCGCGCCGGGTCCATCGCCACATACAGCGCATACACCGGCTGGCGGTGGCCGTGCAACACATCCTCGTAGGCGCTGCGCGCGGCGTGGGTCAGCACCTTGTCGCGCACATAACGCCCGTTGACATAGGCAAACTGCTGGTCGGCGCGCGACCGCGCCGCGTCCGGGATGCCGGCCCGCCCGGTGATGTGCAGCGCGCCCGAGCGGTAGTCGACGGCCACGCTCTGCGCCAGCAGTTCGCTTCCCAGCACATCGGCCAGGCGCTGGTCGTGGGCGCTCTGGCCGGCGCCAGCCTCACTGGCGCGCCACTGCTCGACCAGCTTGCCGTCGTGCCAGATCGCAAAACCGACGTCGGGCCGCACCAGCGCATGGCGGCGCACCGCCTCGATGCAGTGGGCCAACTCGGTGGCGTCGGTTTTCAGAAACTTGCGGCGCGCCGGCGTCGCGTAAAACAGCTCGCGCACCTCGACCGTGGTGCCGCGGCTGCGTGCCACTGGCCTGAGTTCGCCGGAGCGGCCGTCGAGCTGCCAGGCGTGGCTGTCGTCCCCGGTGCGCGACAGCAGGCTCATGTCGGCGATCGAGTTGATGGCCGCCAGCGCTTCGCCCCGGAAGCCCATGGTGCCGACGGCTTCGAGGTCCTGCAGTGACGAAATCTTGCTGGTCGCATGCCGCTTGAGCGCCACCGCCAGTTCGCCCTGCGGGATGCCGCAGCCGTCGTCCTCGACACAGATCAGCCGCACCCCGCCGGCCTGCAGCCGCACCGTGACCTGGGTGGCGCCGGCGTCCAGCGCGTTGTCCACCAGTTCACGCACGACCGACGCCGGCCGCTCGACCACCTCGCCGGCCGCAATCTGGCTGATCAGCTCGTCGGGCAGTTCGCGGATGGGGCGGCGGGGAGGGGGGGCAAGGGTCACCTTGTGATTCTAGAGGGAAGATTTTTTTGCGGGCTTTCCCGGGGCTTGAGGATGCGTGAGCTTGCCAGCACCTGTTGGCCGGGGGTTGCCCGGCGGCAACTCACTTTTCTTTGTCTCGCCAAAGAAAAGTAAGCAAAAGAAAGGCGACCCGATGGTCTGGGTCCCTCCGCTTCGCTACGGGCAACCTGCGGTGCTCGGCAAAAGCGAGGTCGAGCTCGAACTCGCCTTCGGCTCAGACAATCGCTCGCCCTGATCCGCTTTTGCCTGCGCTCCTCGGCCCAGCCCGACGGGTGGATAAACCAAAGTCGGGGACAAACATCCGGAGCAGAAGAAGCGCGCAGCGCTTCTTCTGCGGGAATCCCAACAGACTGTCATGTTTGCACGCGAGCGCAGCGCACGCGGCCAAATGAAGCTCCCCGCCATCGCCCAGCGGGGCGAGGGAGGGGTGGGGGGAGGGAGTGGGGAGTTCGGTCCCGCTGAAGCCGACGGACCACCGGTGCGGCGCGATGCAAGGCCAGCGGTAAAGCCTTCTGTTGGGGCGGGGCTTCATCGCCCCATGTCAAAATCACCGCATGGAAATTTTTGCCTTTCTGATGGACTTCATCCTCCACGTGGACAAACACCTGGAAGCCTTCACCCGCACTTACGGCATGTGGGTCTACGCGCTGTTGTTCCTGATTGTGTTTGTCGAAACCGGCGTGGTCGTCATGCCCTTTCTGCCGGGTGACTCGCTGCTGTTCGTGGTTGGCGCGCTGTGCGGCGTGGGGCTGCTGAGCTTGCCGCTGGCCATGGGCCTGCTGGTGGTTGCCGCCATCCTGGGCGACCAGTGCAATTATTCGGTAGGCCGTTATTTCGGGCCCAAGGTGTTCCAGTGGGAGCAGTCGAAGTTTTTCAACAAGCGAGCTTTCAACCAGGCGCACGAGTTTTACGAGCGATATGGCGGCATCACCATCATCATCGCCCGCTTCATGCCTTTTATCCGCACCTTCGCGCCTTTTGTGGCGGGTGTGGCCGAGATGAGCCGGGGCAAGTTCAGCGCCTACAACGTGATTGGCGCGCTGATCTGGGTGGTGGGCCTCACCGGCGCCGGTTACCTGTTCGGCAACCTGCCCTGGGTGCAGGCCAACCTCAGCAAGATCATCTGGGCCATGATCCTGATCCCCGGCCTGATCGTGCTGTACGGGGCGTGGAAGGCCAGCCGCAAAAAAACCGCGGCGGTGTGACGCTCCGGCGGCCGGCGCTGGCCGAAATTAATAAGTAAGCGTATTATTTATGCTGTACGGAGACGCAGCACATGAACGCACCCACCACCCTGTCACGCTGGAGCCAGCCGGGCTCGAGCCGGGTCCCTTTCTGGGCCTATACCGACGGCCAGTTATACCAGCGCGAGCTGGAAAAAATCTTTTACGGCCCGCACTGGTGTTACGTGGGGCTGGCGGTCGAGATCCCGAACGTCGGCGACTTCAAGCTGAGCCATGTCGGCGAGCGCCAGGTGGTGATGGTGCGCGATCGCGTGGCGCCTAAGGACCGTGACACCGACCACGGCATCCGCGTCGTGGAAAACCGCTGTGCGCACCGCGGCGTGCGTTTCTGCCAGAACCCGCAGGGCAATACGCGCAGCTTTGTCTGCCCCTACCACCAGTGGACCTACAAGCTCAACGGCGACCTGGCCGGCTTGCCTTTCAAGGACGGTGTGAAGGACGGCGAGTGTGTCAACGGCGGCATGCCTGCGGGTTTTGACCTCAAGGACCACGGCCTGACCAAGCTGCGCGTCGCCGTGTTGCATGGCCTGGTGTTCGCCACTTTCAGCGAGGCGGCCGAGCCGCTGGAGGACTACCTGGGCGCCAACGTGTTGCCCTGGCTGGACCGCATCTTCAAGGGCCGGCAACTGACGCTGCTGGGCTACAACCGCCAGCGCATTCCGGGCAACTGGAAGCTGATGATGGAAAACATCAAGGACCCGTACCACCCGGGCCTGTTGCACACCTGGTTCGTGACCTTCGGCCTGTGGCGCGCCGACCAGAAAAGCCGCATGGTGATGGATGGCCACGGACGCCATGCGGTGATGATCTCGCGGCGCAACGAGGGCGGGCAGAATGCCGCGGTCACCGAAGGCGTGACCTCCTTCAAGGCCAACATGGCGCTGCAGGACGACCGGCTGCTGGACGTGGTGCCCGAAGCCTGGTGGACGATTGATGACCCTTCCCATCCCGGCACGGCCATCACGCCGACAGTGACCATGATCACGCTGTTTCCCAGTTTGATCATCCAGCAGCAGGTCAATTCCCTGAGCACGCGCCACATCGTGCCGCGTGGCCAGGGCGAGTTTGATTTCGTCTGGACGCACTTCGGATTTGCCGACGACACGCCAGAGATGACGCGGCGCCGCCTGCGCCAGGCCAACCTGTTCGGGCCGGCCGGTTTTGTCAGCGCCGACGACGGCGAGGTGATCGAGTTCAGCCAGGCCGGCTTTGCGCAGTGGGGCGAGTCCGGCGAGACGCTGTGTGAACTGGGCGGCACCGGCACCGAGATGACCGAACACATGGTGACCGAAACCCTGATCCGCAGCATGTACGCCTACTGGAAGAAAGTGATGGCGGTATGAGCGCACTTGGCGAGGGGCCCCACACAGTGGGGATCGACACAGCGCGAAGGCCGCCAGCCGCCGACGCCCGGGTGTTGACAGACAGTGTGATGACGGAGGCGGCGCCATGACTGAAGATCCCGTTCGCCTTGAGCCTGTCGAAAGGCTGCAGTTGCAGTTTGATATTGACCAGCTGAACGCGGCCTATGCCGCGGCGCTGGATGAAAAACGTTTTGAGGCCTGGCCGGAATTTTTTGTCGAGGACGGGCGCTACACCGTGCAGGCGCGCGAGAACTTCGACCGCAGCCTGCCGCTGGCGCTGATGGACCTCGAAAGCCGCGGCATGATGAAAGACCGGGTTTACGGCATCACCCAGACGATTTACCACGGGCCGTATTACACGCGGCACGTCGTCAGCCCGGCGCAGGTGCTGGGCGTCGAGGGCGAACTGGTGAAGGCACAGGCCAACTACGCGGTATTCCGCACCAAACCTGCGGGGGGCAGCGAGGTCTACAACGTCGGGCGTTATGTCGACGAACTGGTGCGCACCGCAGAAGGGTTGCGTTTCAAGTCGCGGCTGTGTGTGTATGACAGCGAGATGATTCTCAACTCGCTGATTTATCCGGTTTGATCTCCACTGTGTAGTTGGCCAACAAGCCGGGGGTTGCCCGGCGGCAACTCACTTTTCTTTTGCGTCGCCAAAAGAAAAGTAAGCAAAAGAAAAGGCGACCCGATGGTCCGGGTCCCCTGCGCTGCGCTCCGGGGCAACCTGCGGTGCTCGCCGAAAGTGGGGCCGGGCTCGAACTCGCTTCGCTCAGACAATCGCCCGTCCTGATCCACTTTCGGCTGCGCTCCTCGGCCCAGCCCGACGGGCGGGCTAGAAAACCAAAGCGGGGACGAAATCCGGAGTCCTTGAAGCGCAGAGCGCTTCAAGGACGGGAATCCCAACGAACGGTCATGTTTGCACGCGAGCGCAGCGCACGCGGCCAAATGAGGCTCCCTTCTCTCGCCCAGCGGGGCGAGGGAAGGGCGGGGGGCTGGGAGTGGGGAGTCCAAGCTGCTGTCAGAAGCGAATTGCCAGCGTAGCGTGACGCTCCCAAGGGAGTCGGGCTTCCCGCATCGATTTACCTCTTCTGGTCCTGACGTTTGCCAATCTCATTGCCGATCACCGCACCGGCAGCAGCGCCCCCCACCGTCCCCAGCGTTCCGCCGCCGAGTGCGCTACCTGCCGCGCCGCCCAGCACGGCGCCGGTTGCGGTGCCTATCTGTGCGTTGGTCGGGTTGGTGCCGCAAGCGGTCAGGGAAATCAGCGAGGCCGCAGCGGCTGCCATCAAAAGTTTTGTCTTCATGTGCTTCACCTTCATTGCGTTGCAGGCACTGGTTTCAAGCCTGGATTCAAGCTGTCTGCCTGTGACTCGACTGTAGGATTGGGTGAGTTTTCGGACTGTAGGAAACCGGCTACGCGGGATGTCGGCTCGCTGCGGGATCACCGGGCAGCCAGAACCGCACGCCGCCCGCGGGCTTTTACATGGGGCGGTTGCGCGCCAGCGGCGGGTTTTTTGCGAAGTAACGCGTGATGCCGCGCATCAGCGCATCGGCCAGTTGCACCTGGTAGGCCTCGCTGCGCAGCTTGGCCTCTTCGTCGGGGTTGCTGATGAAGGCGGTTTCGACCAGCACGCTGGGTATGTCCGGCGCCTTGAGCACCGCAAAGCCGGCCTGCTCGACGCGCGGCTTGTGCAGCTTGCCGACGCTGCCGATCTCGCCGAGCATGGCGCCGCCCAGCTTGAGGCTGTCGTTGATCTGCGCGGTGGTGCTCATGTCGAGCAGCGCTTTTTGTACCTGCGCATCCTTGGCCTTGACATTGACACCACCGACCAGGTCGGCGGAATTTTCCTTGTCGGCGATCCAGCGCGCGGCGCTGCTCGACGCGCCTTTTTCGCTGAGCGCAAACACGCTGGCGCCCTGCGGCCTCGGCGTGAAAAACGCATCGGCGTGGATGCTGATGAACAGGTCGGCCTGCACGCGCCTGGCTTTTTGCACACGGATGTGCAGCGGCACAAAAAAGTCTGCGTCGCGCGTGAGGTAGGCGCGCATGTTGGGAATGGCATTGATGCGGTCGCGCAGGCGCAGCGCGATCTGCAGCACCACGTCCTTTTCGCGCGTGCCGCCCGGGCCGATGGCGCCCGGGTCTTCACCGCCATGGCCGGGGTCCAGCGCCACGATGATCAGGCGGTCGGTCTTGTTGCGGCTGCCCGCGCCCACGGTTTCGGTCGGCGCCTGGGGAGCGGCAGGGACGGGCGCCTTGTCTGCCACCGCGGCGGGCGGCGGGCTGGCCGGTGCCGGCCGGTCCGTCTGTTTGGCGATCAGTTCGCCCAACGGGTCAGCCGCAGGCGCGGGGGGCGCTGCCGGCTTGTCCTTCAGGCGCTCGGCAATCAGCGCCTCGAGCGGGTCCGCGACCCTGGTCGGGTACAGGTCGAACACCAGCCGGTGCTGGTAGGCCGCGACCGGTTGCAGGCTGAATACCTGCGGCATCATGGGCTGCTTGAGTTCGACCACCAGGCGCACCACGCCCGGCGCGTTCTGCCCGACGCGTATGCCCGAGATGTTCGGGTCGTCCGGCTTGACCTTGGCCACCAGCTCGCGCAGCGCGGGGATCAGGTCGATGCCCTCGATGTCCACCGCCAGGCGCGGCGGCTCGGCGATGAAGTAATACTTGGTCTTGAGCCCGGCATCGGACTCGATGGTGACGCGGCTGTAGTCCTTGGCCGGCCACACCCGCACCGCCAGAATGGTCAGGCCGCGCGCGATTTGCTGCACACCCAGCAGCAGCACCAGGCTGCCCATCTGCAGCGCGCTGCGCCGGCTCAGTCCGGTGTGGCGGCCATTCATGACAGCAGCGCCTTGCCGGCGTCGCTGCGGGCGGTGAGGGTGACGGCGCGTGCGTCCCCGTCCTGCAGTTCCAGTGCGATGTCGAGATCGGCTGCGGGCAGGTGTTCGCCGGCTTTTTCCGGCCACTCGACCAGCTTCAGGCCGGGGCTGGCGAAGATGTCCCGAAAGCCGGCTTCTTCCCACTCGTCCGGATCGTTGAAGCGGTAGAAGTCGAAATGCCAGATGTCCAGCGGACCGCCGGGTGCGCCGTCGACCGAGTAGGGCTCGACCACTGCATAGGTCGGGCTCTTGATGCGGCCGGTGACCCCGAGGGCGGTGAGCAGGTGCCGCGCAAAGGTGGTCTTGCCGCTGCCGAGGTCGCCGTGCAATTCGATCAACACATGTGTGGCAGCGCTGCCTTGCAGCTTCGCGGCGAGCGCCGCGGCAAAGGCCCGGGTATCGCCTTCGGTCGCCCAGGCAATCCTTTTTACAATGAGCGGGTGATCGTTACTGGCCATCAATTCGTTTCTCAAATTCAAACTTGGGGGCGCGAGCTTGGATTTTCGCAAATCGGCATCACAGGCGTTGATCTCTCATCGGCGGAACCGGGATTATCGGCCTGGCTCGCGGCCGGCTTCCATGGTGGCATGAACTACATGGCGGCGCACGGCCTCAAGCGCGCGCGCCCGGCCGAGCTGGTGCCCGGCACCGTCAGCGTGATCACCGCGCGCATGGACTACCTGCCCGCATCCACGCCGCAGGCGCCCGGCCAGTGGCAGGCCGTGGAACTGGCGCGCCTGGCGCGGCCGGGCGAAGCCATCGTATCGGTCTATGCGCGGGGCCGCGACTACCACAAGGTCATGCGCACCCGCCTGCAGAAACTCGCCGAACAGATCGCCGGCCATGTGCAGCCGCTGGGCCACCGCGTGTTTACCGACTCGGCGCCGGTGCTGGAGGCCGAACTCGCCTCGCGCAGTGGCCAGGGCTGGCGCGGCAAACACACGCTGCTGCTCAATCGCGAAGCCGGTTCCATGTTTTTTCTCGGCGAAATTTATGTCGATGTGGCGCTGCCGCCCAGCGAGCCGGTCACGCCGCACTGCGGCAGCTGCAGCGCCTGTATCGACATTTGCCCGACCCGGGCCATCGTCGCGCCGCATCGGCTCGATGCGCGCCGCTGCATCTCCTACCTGACCATCGAACACGCGGGGGCCATCCCGCTGGAGCTGCGGCCGCTGATCGGCAACCGCATCTACGGCTGCGACGACTGCCAGCTGGTCTGTCCCTGGAACAAATTCGCCCAGCGCAGCGCCTTGCCGGATTTCGACGAACGTGAAGGCCTGAGCGGGCAGCAACTGGTGGCGCTGTTTGCGTGGAGTGAAGAAGAGTTCTTGCGCCGCACCGAAGGCAGCCCCATCCGGCGTATCGGCCACGAGCGCTGGTTGCGCAACATCGCCGTCAGCCTGGGCAATGCGATCCGGGCGGGCGCCGATGAAGCGGGCACGCTGCGGGCGGCGCTGCTGACGCGGCGGGATCATGCCAGTGAGGTGGTGCGTGAACATGTGGCGTGGGCCCTTTCCCTGCCATTATGAATTAAATCGGCCTGCAGCCCTTATCTGACGGGCGTAGCTAGCTCCTGATTTTGTAGCATTTTGTGCCGGTCGGTGCAGCTCCCTATAATCACCCGGTGCCGATTTACCCGTCTTCCCGACCGCTCTGGGCCCGCCTCGCCGCGTGGCTGGGGTTTGTGGCCGTGTTCGCCGCGCTGCTCGCGCCGGTGTCCATGCTGGCCGAGGACGTGCGCACCGGCCAGCTCGGCGGGCTGTGCAGCGCAAGCGCTGGAGGACGGGCCGGCAGCGACGATGCCTCGCCGGCCACGGGCCACTGCGACCTGTGCGGCTCGGCCGGACTGGCCATGCCGCCGCAGCAGCAGCCGGGCCCTTGCCTGGCCACCGGCACCGCGATGGCGATGCTGTTCGGGGATGCGGTCCGCTCCGCCTCGTCGCCGGGGCTCCCGTTCAGCCGCGGCCCGCCTGCACTTTGAACTGAACCAGCAGCTGTCATTGCGGGCTTGACCCGCAATCCATCCTCGTGGACCCGGACTGTGGTTCATGCGGCATGGATCCCGGATCTGGTCCGGGATGACAAACCGGGCAACAACGCCCCTTCTTCATTTCAAAGTGTGGACTCCATGCGCTTTACCCGCGCCCCTTTTTCCTTTTCCCTCCACGGTATAGCCGCCGCGCTGCTGGCTCCAGCCGCGTTGGCGCAGCACCACCCCCCTGACGGTGCGCCCGTCAAGTCGTTGGGCATGGTCACCGTGACCAGTGGCCAGCCGACCTCGCTGCCGACGCAGATTCCCGCGACCATCGAAGGCGTGACGCGGGAGCAGATCGAGCAAAACATCAACGCCACCGACAGCGAAGACGCGCTCAAGTACCTGCCCAGCCTGCTGGTGCGCAAGCGTTACATCGGCGACTACAACCACGCCATCCTGTCCAGCCGTGCCTCGGGCACCGGCAACAGCGCGCGTTCGGCGGTGTACGCCGACGGCATCCTGCTGTCCAATTACCTGGGCAACGGCATTGCCAACGGCACCAATTACGCCCCGCGCTGGGGCCTGGTGACGCCGGAAGAAATCGAGCGCGTCGATGTGCTCTACGGCCCGTTTTCCGCCGCCTACCCGGGTAACTCGGTGGGCGCGGTGGTCGATTACGTCACCCGCATGCCGACCCGCTTCGAGGCCCACGCCAAGCTCGGTAGCTTCAGCCAGAACTTCAGGCTCTACGGCAGCGACAGCCCTTACGGCGGCAGCCAGGCCAGCGCCTCGCTCGGCAACAGGAGCGGCGACTGGTCCTGGTTCCTCAACCTGAACCGCACCCACAGCTCCGGCCAGCCGCTGACCTTCACCACCCGGCTGCTCAGCACGGCCGCGCCCGCAGCAGGCGCGGTGCCGGTGACCGGCGCCGTGGCGGGGCTGAACACCCGCAACCAGCCCTGGCTGCTGCTCGGCGGCGCGACGCAGTACGAGACGCAGCAGGAGCACGTCAAGCTCAAAGTGGCCTATGACTTGTCGCCGACGGTGCGTGCCAGCTACACCCTGGGCTACTGGGACAACAATTCACAGAACCGTTCGGAAACTTATCTGCGCAATGCAGCCGGTGTGGCGGTGTACAGCGGCAATGTCAGCATCGACGGCCGGGGCTACAACCTGGTGGCCAGCGATTTTGGTGTGAGCAAGGAAGTGCTGACCCATGTGATGCACGGCCTGTCGCTCAAGTCCCACACCAAAGGGGTGTTCGACTGGGAGGTGGCTGCGAGTGTGTACGGCTACCAGGCCGACCAGATCCGCGCATCCACCACGGCCCAGCCAGCCTCGCTGAGCGGGGGCGCCGGCACCTTGCAGGACCAGGATGGCACCGGCTGGAACAACCTGGCGCTCAAGGGCATCTGGCGGCCCCAGGGCGTGTCGGGCGCACACCTCGTCGACTTCGGCTACCAGCAGGACAGCTACAAACTGCGCATCCTCAAGTCCAATACCGTGGGCAGCTGGCTCAGCGGCAGCGCCGGCACGCTGGTCAGCGAGGTCGGCGGCCGCACGCAGTTGCGCAGCGTGTATGCGCAGGACGCCTGGGCTTTTGCGCCGAAGTGGAAAACCGTGCTGGGCATGCGGGTGGAGAACTGGCACGCCTCGAACGGGTTCACGACCTTCGCTCCCGGCAACGCGGCCAACGCCGCCTATGCTGCACGCAGCGAAAGCGCGGTGTCGCCAAAAGCGGCACTGTCCTGGCAGTGGACGGCCGACACCACGCTCAAGGCCTCGACCGGCCGCGCGGTGCGTTTCCCGACCGTCGGCGAGTTGTACGGCGCCACCGCCACCGTCAACGCGCAGTACGTCAACGACCCAAACCTGAGGCCCGAAAAGTCCTGGACCACTGAACTCACGGCGGAGAAGGACTTCGGCAACAGCGTGCTGCGCTTCACGCTGTTCACCGAGGCCACGCGCGACGCGCTGTATTCGCAGCTCAGGTTCGATGCGGCCGCCAACAGCAACATCAGCCGCGTGCAGAACGTGGGGCGCATCAAGACCAACGGGCTGGAAGTGGCCTTCAGCGGCAGCGACCTGCTGAGGGCCACAGTGGGCAAGGGCCTGGGTTTCAGCGGCAGCGTGACGTATGCGGATTCGCGTATCAGGGAAAACAGCGGCTTCGTGACCACGCCCGGCGACACCGTCGGCAAGTACCAGCCGCGCGTGCCGGTCTGGCGTGCCACCGCGCTGGCCAGCTACCGCTTCGATCCGGCCTGGACCGGAACCCTGGCCGCGCGTTACAGCGGCAGGCAGTTCGCCAGCCTGGACAACAGCGACGTCAACGGCTTCGCCTACATGGGCACCAGCAAGTATTTCGTCACCGACGTGCGCTTTCATTACAAGGTGGGCAAGCAGTGGACGGCGGCCTTCGGCATCGACAACCTGAACAACTACCGCTACTGGAACTTCCACCCCTATCCGCAGCGCACCTTCATGGCCGAGCTGAAGGTGGACGTGTGAGACCGGACCTGACCCCTCCTTCCGAAAGACTCTTCATGACTTCCCTGATTGCTATTAAATCCATAGCTGCTTGCGCCTTACTGGCGTGGGCTGCACCCGCTTTTTCCCACATCGTTCTGGAAAACAAAAACGCGCCCGCCGGCAGCCACTACAAGGTGGTGTTTGTGGTCGGTCACGGCTGCCAGGGCTCGCCCACCACCGGGGTGTCGGTGCAGATCCCGGCGGGCTTCCTGGGCAGCAAGCCCTATCCCAAGCCCGGCTGGACGGTGAGTACCCAGCTCGCAAGCTTGCCAAACCCCATGACAGCCACGGCCGCCAGGTCACCGAAGACGTGACCCTGGTGAGCTGGCAGGCAGCCGGCAAGGACGCCGCGCTGCCGGACGCGTTTTCTGACGAATTCGTGTTGCGCGGCAAGACACCCGAAGCCGCAGGGCCGCTCTGGTTCAAGGTGCTGCAGACCTGCGAAAACGGCCGCAACGACTGGTCTGACATTCCCGCGTCGGGCCTGTCCACGCACGGTTTGAAATTCCCGGCTGTGCTGCTGCAGGTCGGGCCGGCAGCGACCGTCCATCCCCACCACTGAACTCTTGCTGTTTTATCCACTCTCACTTTAAAGGACATACCATGAACATCAGAATCATCACCGCGCTGCTGGCGCTCACGAGTGCTGTCGCCCAGGCCCAGACCGTTGAGGTCAAGGACGCCTGGGTCCGCACTGCCGTGCCCGGCCAGTCGGGCACCGGCGCTTTCATGAGCCTCACGGCCAAAGACGGCGCAAAAATCGTGGGTGCGTCTTCGCCGCTGGCCGGCGTGGTTGAAGTCCATGAAATGAAGATGGAAGGCGACGTCATGCGCATGCGCGCCGTCCCGGCGCTGGACCTGCCGGCCGGCAAAACCGTGCAGCTCAAGCCGGGCGGCTACCACGTGATGCTGATGGAACTCAAGCAGGCCTTGCCCAAGGGCAGCACGGTGCCGCTGACACTGACACTGCGGGACGCGAAGGGCCAGGAGAGCAGGCTCGAGCTGGTGCTGCCGGTGGCCGCGACGCCACCTGGGGCCGCCATGCCGGCGCATGGCGCCGGCCACAAGCACTGATTATTTGACCTTGCCGCCCAGCCGGCGGTACACCGTGGCGCGGCTGATGCCCAGCGCGCGCGCGGCTTTCATGACATTGCCCTTGGCTTCGTTGACCGCCTTGCGGATCAAGGCCGTTTCGACATCCTTGAGCGGCAGCGCCGGCGCTGCCGCGCGCTGGCCCAACCGGCCCGGCAAGGCCACCTGACCGCGCAGCAAGGGCAAGGCATGCAGGCGCAGGCCGGACCACAGCGGGACGTCGATGGCCTGGGGCTCACCGAGGGTGCCGCTTTTCGCGGCATCGAACAACATCTCCCAGGGCATGGCAAACAGCTCGCTGCAGTGCACCACGGCCGGGCCGCCGGCCTGCAGCGCAGGCACCATCTGCCGCGCCGCCGGGTTGGCACCCAGCACCCAGCCGTCAGGGTCCAGGCCGATCAGCCCGTCCATGTCGTCGCCCAGGCTGTGGCTGGACCAGTTCAGGCGGATCAGCAGGTCGTGCGGGCGGCTCTGGATCAGCGCGTTTTCGATGCTGCGCGCCGACTGCACCACCAGGTGTTTGAGTTCCGGGCGTTCCACCGTGTCCACGCCGGTCAGGTCCAGCATGCCGGCACAGCGCCCGTCCGGGCCGAACAGCGGGGCGCCGGCGCAACTGTAGGCCGCGTTGGCGTTGAAAAAGTGTTCACCGCGGTGCAGCCAGACCGGCTGCAGCTCGGTCAGCGCCGCACCGATGGCAGTGGTGCCGACGCTGTCCTCGGACAGGTCCACACCGATGCGGGTGATCAGGTCGGCGCGCCGGTCGCGCCTGTCGATGGCGCCGTTGACGTCGACCACCACGCCCTGTGCGTTGGTCAGGATGGCGAAGTAGCGGGTGCTGGCGATCGCGGCGCCCAGCTTTTCCAGTACCGGCCGCGCAGCCTGCACCAGCACATGGTTGGCCTCCTCGGTGCGGCGCAAGGCCTGCGGCGACAGCATGTCGAAGCCGACTTCCTGGTCCGGCGTCTTGCCGCTGGCCAGGCAGCGCTGCCAGGAGCGTTCTATCCAGGGTTCGGCCAGCAGGCCGGACAGGCCCTGGCGGTCCTGCAACACGGCCTGGCGCGCGTGCGCGATTTGCTGCAGGCGCTGGTCGGGGGAGGGTGGGAGGACGGTCAGCATGGGTTCTCGTGCGGTGGACGCAGCCTACCAGAGCCGGCCCGGTTGTGCAGGGCGCCGATAAGGCCCGGGAATGTTCCATTTTGAGAATTTCACCAGGCTTTGGCAAGCTCCTAGGGTTTAACCTAGGCGGGCAGGCGGGGTGCACTTCAACAATGACCGGAGCCAACACCAAAAGCCATCAGGAGACAAGCCCATGCAAGTTCAGTTCAAAGTCAACGGCAAAGCCAAAAGCGTGGAGACGCCGCCCAACACCTTCCTGGTCCAGGTGCTGCGCGAGCAGCTCCAGATGACCGGCACCCACGTCGGTTGCGACACCGCCCAGTGCGGCGCCTGCACCGTGCTGATGAACGGCCGGGCGGTCAAGTCCTGCAACATCCTGGCGGCGCAGGCCGAAGGCGCCGACATCACCACCATCGAGGGCCTGGCCGCGGCCGACGGCACCATGCACCCGATGCAGGCGGCCTTCAAGGAATGCCACGGCCTGCAATGCGGCTTCTGCACCACCGGCATGGTCATGAGCGCGGTGGACCTGTGCAAACACCACCCGAAAGCCGGCGAAGGCGAAATCCGCGAGCTGCTCGAGGGCAACATCTGCCGCTGCACCGGCTACCAGAACATCGTCAAGGCGGTGCAGCAGGGCGCTGCGGCCATGGCGACCTGAGCCGGCGCGCCGACCCCAAGCTTGCGGCACCGCCATCCTGCGGCCGCCGTCCACCGAACTTTCCCATTTCCAGGAGTACACACATGGGTGCATCCGACTTCATCAACCTGCCGAATATCGGCACTTCGGTCCGCCGCAAGGAAGACTACCGTTTCCTGACCGGCGGCGGCCAGTACACCGACGACATCACGCTGGCCAACCAGAGTTATGCGGTGTTCGTGCGCTCGCCGCATGCCCACGCGAAGATCAACAGCATCAACACCGCCGCCGCCAAGGCCGCGCCCGGCGTGCTCGATGTGTTTGTCGGCGAGGACGTGGCGGCCGACAAGATCAACGGCCTGCCGTGCGGCTGGCTGATCACCTCTACGGACGGCAACCCGATGAAGGAGCCGCCGCACCCCATCCTGGCCCAGGGCAAGGTGCGTTATGTCGGCGACCATGTCGCCATGGTCGTGGCCGAGACGCTGGAACAGGCGAAAAACGCGGCCGAGCTGGTCGAGGTCGATTACGAGGTGCTCAGTGCCGTGGTGCGTGTCACCGACGCAGCCAAAGCCACCGCCCTGCATGAGGCCGCGCCGGACAACCATTGCTACAAATGGGCCATCGGCGACAAGGGCCAGGTCGATGCGGTGTTTGCCAATGCCGCGCATGTGACCAAGCTGGACCTGACCAACAACCGTCTGATCCCCAACGCGATGGAGCCGCGCGCGGTGATCGGCTCCTACAGCCGCGCCACCGATGAATACGTGCTGTATGTGTCCAACCAGAACCCGCACGTCGAACGTTTGCTGCTGACGGCTTTTGTGATGGGCCTGCCCGAGCACAAGGTGCGCGTGATCGCCCCCGACGTCGGCGGCGGCTTCGGCTCCAAGATCTACCTGTATGCCGAAGACGTGTGCCTGACCTGGGCCTCGAAAAAACTCAACCGCAACATCAAGTGGACGGCCGATCGCAGCGAGGCTTTTGTCAGCGATGCGCACGGCCGCGACCATTCCAGCCACGCCGAAATGGCGATGGACAAGGACGGCAAGTTCCTGGCGATGCGGGTGCACACCGACGCCAACATGGGCGCTTACCTGTCGACCTTTGCGCCGGCCGTGCCGACCATCCTCTACGCGACCCTGCTGGCCGGCCAGTACACCTGCCCGCAGATTTACGTCGAGGTCGATGCCTGGTTCACCAACACCGCGCCGGTGGATGCCTACCGCGGCGCCGGCCGCCCCGAGGCCACCTACCTGCTCGAGCGCCTGGTGACGCGCTGCGCCTGGGAGCTGGGCCTGGCGCAGGACGAGATCCGCCGCCGCAACTTCGTGAAAGACTTCCCCTACCAGACGCCGGTGGCGCTGCAGTACGACGTCGGCGACTTCCACGCGCTGCTCAAACGCGGCAACGAGCTGGCCGAGGTGGCCGGTTTCGAGCAGCGCAAGACCGCCTCGGCCGCCAGGGGCCTGCTGCGCGGCATCGGTTACTCCTGCTACATCGAGGCTTGCGGCCTGGCGCCCAGCAACATCGCCGGTGCGCTCGGCGCGCGTGCCGGTCTGTTTGAATGCGGCGAGGTGCGCGTGCACCCGACCGGCAGCGTGACGGTGTTCACCGGCTCGCACAGCCACGGCCAGGGCCATGAGACCACGTTTGCGCAGGTGGTGGCGGCGCGCCTGGGCATTTCGGTGGACGCGGTGGACATCGTGCACGGTGACACCGGGCGTGTGCCTTTCGGCATGGGCACCTACGGCTCGCGCTCCATGTCGGTGGGCGGCACGGCCATCATGAAGGCGCTCGACAAGATAGAGACCAAGGCCAAGAAGATTGCGGCCCACCTGATGGAAGCCAGCGACGCCGACGTCGAGTTTGCCAACGGCGAGTTCACCATCAAGGGCACCGACAAGAAGGTGACCTTCGGCCAGGTGGCGCTGACGGCCTATGTGCCGCACAACTACCCGCTGGACAAACTCGAGCCCGGCCTGAACGAGACCGCGTTTTACGACCCGACCAACTTCACCTTCCCGGCGGGCACCTACATCTGCGAGGTCGAGATCGATCCCGCCACCGGTGTAGTGCGTGTGGACAGCTTCACGGCCGTCGATGACTTCGGCAACATCATCAATCCGATGATTGTCGAAGGCCAGGTGCATGGCGGGCTGGTGCAGGGCATCGGCCAGGCCATGCTGGAGAACTGCGTCTACGACCCCGAGTCCGGCCAGTTGCTGACCGGCTCCTTCATGGACTACGCGATGCCGCGCGCCGACGACATGCCGACCTTCAAGCTGGACACGCTGTGCACGCCGTGCAGCCACAACCCGCTGGGCGCCAAGGGCTGCGGTGAGGCCGGCGCCATTGGTTCGCCGCCGGCCGTCATCAATGCCGTGCTGGACGCGCTCAGGCCGCTGGGCGTCACTGATTTCGACATGCCGGCATCGTCCAGCCGTGTCTGGGAAGCCATACAGTCCGCCAAGAAATAAACAGATCCCAAGGAGAAAAGACCATGTATCCCTTCACCCTGGAACGACCCGCCTCGCTGGCCGACGCCGCCAGACTCGCCGCAGCCGGCGCCAAACCGCTGGCCGGCGGGCAGACCCTGCTGGCCTCGATGAAACTGCGCCTGTCCAGCCCCGACCAGCTCGCCGACCTGAGCGGCATCAAGGAGCTGACTGGCATCAAGCGCGAAGGCAACAGCATCGTCATCGGCGCCATGACGCGCCATCTCGACGTCGCCAACAGCGCCGACGTCAAATCGGCGATTCCGGCACTGGCCGACCTGGCCGCCAACATCGGCGACCGCCAGGTGCGCGCCATGGGCACGCTGGGCGGCTCGGTCGCCAACAACGACCCCTCGGCCTGTTACCCGAGCGCGGTGCTGGCGCTGGGCGCCACCATCCACACCACGGGACGCAAGATCGCCGCCGACGATTTTTTCCAGGGCATGTTTGCCACAGCGCTGAACGAGGGCGAACTGATCACGGCGATCAGCTTCCCGATTCCCAAACGCGCGGCCTACATGAAGTTCAAGCAGCCCGCCTCGCGGTTTGCGCTGGTCGGTGTGTTTGTGGCGCAGTTCGACGCCGGCGTGCGGGTAGCCGTCACCGGCGCCTCCAGCGGCGTGTTCCGGCATGCCGGGCTGGAAGCGGCACTCGGCAAGAGCTTCACACCCGAGGCGGCAGCCGGCGTGAAAATAGACGCCAGCGACCTCAACAGCGACATCCACGCGACCGCGGCCTACCGCGCCAACCTGATCAGCGTGCAGACGCAGCGCGGCGTGGCGAAGGCGCTGGCAGGCTGAAGCGCAGCGGTCATGGGGGCAGGGGTGGTATTGAGCAAAAAGTGCTTCCAGCCCTTGCTGGACCAGCGCAAGCAGCTCCTGAATTGATAGCACCTGAGGTGCAGGCTAAACTGATCCGATGACCCCTTTTCCCACCATAGATGCGCTGGCGCAGGCCTTGCAGCAGGCCGGTTATTTTGCCGACCGGCGCCTGGCCACCGCCGTGTTCCTGGCGCTCAGGCTGCAGCGCCCGCTGCTGCTCGAAGGCGAGCCCGGCGTCGGCAAGACCGAACTTGCCAAGGCGCTGTCGCTGGCGCTGCAGCGCCAGCTGATCCGCCTGCAGTGTTACGACGGCCTGGAGCAGCGGGAAGCGCTGTACGAGTGGAACTACGCGGCGCAGTTGCTGCACATGCGTGCCGTGGAGGGTAGAAGTGATAGCGCGGATGTCGAGAGCGAGGTCTACCAGGACCGTTACCTGATCCGCCGGCCGCTGTTGCAGGCCCTGCAGGCGCCAGCGCCAGGCGCGGTGCTGCTGATCGACGAGGTGGACCGCGCCGATGAGCCCTTCGAGGCGTTCCTGCTCGAGTACCTTGGCGAGTACCAGGTCAGCATTCCGGAAATCGGCACCGTCAGTGCGCAGGTGACGCCGGTGACCATCCTCACCAGCAACCGCACGCGCGAGCTCAACGATGCCGTCAAGCGCCGCTGCCTTTACCACTGGCTGGACTACCCGGACCGCGACCGGGAGCTGGCCATCATCCGCGCCCAGGTGCCGGAAGCCGGCGAGCAACTCTCGGCGCAGGTCGCGGCCTTTGTGGACCGGCTGCGCCGCTCACCGTTTGGCAACGCCTTCCAGCGCGCGCCCGGCATCGCCGAAAGTGTCGAGTGGGCCAAGGCCCTGGTGGCGCTGGACACCCTGGTGGTGGACCCGGAAGTGGTGGCCGACACCGCCGGCATTTTGTTCAAGCAGCGCGAAGACGTGGCCGCGCTCACGCACGCGCTGGCGGTGGACCTGCTCAAGCCTGAAGAGGCGGGCGCCGAATGAAACAGCAGGCTTAGCCCATGTTGCTGGGGGACGCACGCAGCGGCAAACTCGCCGACAACATTGCCGGTTTCGGCCGGGCCCTGCGCCGTGCCGGCGTCAAGGTCGACAGCCAGCGGATTGGTCTGGCCAAGGAAGCGGCCCTGGCCGTCGGCATCAGCGAAAAGAACGACCTGAGCGCCGCCTTCGAAGCGGTGATGATCAGCCGGGAACAGGACCGGCTGGTGTTCCGCGAATTGTTCGACGTCTATTTCCAGGACCCGAAAGTCGCCAACAAGCTGCTGGCGCAACTGCTGCCCAGCGCCGAGGGAAAGGCCGAGCCCAGCAAGCGCCGGCCGCGTGTGCGCGAGGCGCTGGCGCCGCAGCAGTCCTTCGGCCAGCAGGCCGCGCCGGCCAAAGAGGACCAGAAGGTCGAGTTCGATGCGGCCATGACCGCCAGCGACATCGAACGCCTGCATCATGCCGACTTCAACGCCTTGTCGGCCACCGAGTACCGGCTGGTCGAGCGGCTGGCGCGCGACATCAAGCTGCCCTTGCCCATGTTCGCCTCACGGCGCAGCCGGCCCGCCGCTGGCGGCAACCGTGTGCACTGGCCCGGCGTGATGCACCAGGCCGCGCGAACCGGTGGCGAGCTGATGCACCTGCCGCGGCTGCAGCGGCGCGAGCAGGCCCTGCCTTTGCTGGTGCTGGTCGATGTTTCGGGTTCCATGGAACGTTATGCACGCCTGTTGCTGGCCTTTTTGCATGCGGCAACCCGGCGGCATCCGCAGCGCGATGTGTTCGCCTTCGGCATGCACCTGACCGACCTCACGCCAGCCTTCCGCCAGGCCGACACCGACGAGATGCTGGCCCACGCCAGCCTGGCGATTGAAGACTTTGCCGGCGGCACCCAGCTCGGCGCTTCGCTGGCCAGCCTGCGCGAGCGCCATGCGCGCCGCCTGGTCGGCCGGCGTACCATCGTGCTGGTGATCACCGACGGGCTGGACACCGGCGAGCCGGCCGAGCTGGCGCGCGAGCTGGTCTGGCTGCGGCGGCGCAGCCGCCGCCTGCTCTGGCTCAACCCGCTGCTGCGTTTTGACGGCTATGCGCCGCTGGCGCGTGGTGCCGCGGTGCTGAATGCCCATGCCCACGGCATGCTGGCGGTACATAACCTGAGCAAGCTGGAGGAACTCGCGGCCAGCCTCGCAGCTCTGATGAAGAAATAAACACGCTCACACAAGCAAATAGCAGGAAAGAGGGAAACCACATGGACATGCAGGGAAGCCGCCAGCTCGCGGTCACACAACAACAGGCCTGGGATGCGCTCAATGACCCGGCCGTGCTCAAGGCCTGCATTCCGGGCTGCGACAAGGTCGAAGCCACCGGCGAGAACCAGTATGCGATCGCGATGGCGCTGAAAATCGGCCCGGTCTCTGCCAAATTCACCGGCAAGATTTCGCTGACCGAGATGAACCCGCCGGCCAGCTACAAGCTGTCCTTCGACGGGCAGGGCGGTGTCGCCGGTTTCGGCAAGGGCAGCGCTGAGGTGACATTGACGCCCAACGACGACGGCTGTGAACTCTCCTACACCGTGCACGCATCGGTGGGCGGCAAGGTCGCCCAGCTCGGCCAGCGCCTGATCGACGGCGCGGCCAAGTCCATGGCGGAAGACTTCTTCAAGCGGTTTGACGAGGAGATGCAACGCCTGCACCCCGAGAGTTATGCGGCCAAAATGGTCATGGGCGAGGTCGAGGCCGACAGCCCGGGCACGGCCGCGGCCGCGGCCGGCCCCTCCGGCATTCCGCTGTGGGTCTGGGTGGCGGGCGCGGCGGCGCTGGCTGTCGCCGTCTGGCTCGGCAGCTGAGCGGCAGCTCACGCACAAGGAGGTCAAGCATGGAAAACCTCGATGTCATGGTGTTGCGCACCCTGCGCGACTGGCGCCAGACGGGCAAACGCGCGCTGCTGGCGACGGTGGTGCGCACCTGGGGTTCGTCGCCGCGTCCGGTCGGCTCCATCATGGCGCTGTGCGAGGACGGCGCCGTGGTCGGGTCGGTCTCGGGCGGCTGTATCGAAGACGACCTGATCTACCAGTACACCCAGGCTTATGCGGCGGCTGGCTCGGTGGGCGCAGGCGCCAAGGTCATTCCGTCCGGGCCGCCCACCTTTGTCAAGTACGGCATCACCGCCGACGAGGCGCACCGCTTCGGCTTGCCTTGCGGCGGCACGCTGGAGTTGCTGCTCGAATACGACCCGGAGGCCGGCGCGCTCGCCGAGCTGGTGCAGGCGCTGGAAGCCGGGCAACTGATGCAGCGTAGCGTCCGCCTCACCGATGGCGCGGTGACACTGGCGCCGGCCACGGCGCCGGCCGAGCTCGGTGTGAGCGCGCTGGTACTGGTCAACACCTTCGGTCCCGAGTACCGCATGCTGCTGATAGGTGCAGGCCAATTGACGGAGTACCTGGCGACCATGGCGCTGTTCAGCGGTTTCGCCGTCACCGTCTGCGACCCGCGCGAGGAGTACCGCAGTGCCTGGTCGGTCCCCGGCGCCAAAGTCCTCAGCGACATGCCCGACGACGTGGTGACGGCCTTCAAGCCGGACCGCCGCAGCTGCGTGATTGCGCTCACACACGACCCCAAACTCGACGACCTGGCGCTGATGGAGGCGCTGACTACCGAAGCGTTTTACATCGGTGCCATCGGTTCGCGCCGCAACAACGAGACACGCCACCAGCGCATGGCCGACCACTTCGGCCTGAATGAGGCCACGCTCGCGCGCCTGCGCGGGCCCATCGGTATCTACATCGGCAGCAAAACCCCGCCCGAAATCGCAGTCAGCGTGATGGCCGAGGTGCTGGCCGTGAAAAACGGCGTGGTACTGCCGCGTGACATGGAAGTGGCCCAGGCCAAGAACGAGCGCGCGGTGCTGGAAAACGATGCGGGCTTGCTGGTGTGTGGCGTGGACCGCTTGCCGTCCTGAGCCGGGCGCGTAGAACTTTCAGGCTGGCGCCGTTCCTCGAGCCCAGGCGCATGAAACCCTCCCCCGTTCCCGGAACCGGCGCACAGGTGGCCATCGCGGCCATCGTGCTTCTCGGGATGGCCGGGGGCTGCCTGATCCTGGCGCAGTCGGGCTTTGCCACATCACCGAAACGCGGCGGACCGTCGGTGTTCGTACCGGCGCCCCAGGCGTATCTGCTCGCCGCGATTCTTTATGCCATGTCCGCGATAGGCCTGCTGGCCCTGCTGCGGGCGTGGCAGGCTTCCGGGCCGGCGCTTGCCGGCGCCGCCGCGAGTTATGTCCTGGCCGCCGTGTGCCTGGTGTGGGTTCTGCGCCCGCACTGACGCCAAGGCCGGCCAGCTCGCCGGAGTTGACCCTGTTTTCGGCCTCCAGCCCTTTCCTACTGTGCGCGAGCAGCTATCAAAAACAGAGCACTCTTGATGCCCACCACGGTCAGCAGCAGCGAGCCTAGCACATGCAGCGCGGCGGTGCCGAGTGCCAGTCCATAACGTTCTTCCATCAAAAAAGTCACCACTTCGGCAGAAAACGATGAGAAGGTCGTGAGTCCGCCCAGGAAGCCGGTCACCAGCATCAAACGCCAGACCGGATCGAGTTGCGGCAGCGACTGGAAGACGGCGATACATACGCCGATCAGGTAGCCGCCTATCAGGTTGGCGGCCAGCGTGCCCCAGGGCAGGAGGCCGCCGGGCGTGAGCCACAGGGCCAGGCCCCAGCGGGCCAGGGCGCCGGCACTGGCACCCAGGCAGATGGCAAGAACAGCGTGCATAGGGGCTTCTCCTAGCGGTCGCGCGGCCCGGCCGGCTGGCCGGTATCGGACGGGGCAGAGGCGGTCGAGAGCGCGGCCGGCGGCACGGCGCCGCCTTTCTGGCGTTCGCGGAACAGGGTCGCGCGCATCAGGAAAATGGTCGTGACGGGCGCTGTCAGCGCCACAAACAGCGTGATCAGCACGGCGTGGAGGAAGAGGTTGTAGCCCTGCACCGAGAAATAGGTGATGGTGGCGATGGTGATGCACCAGACACCGGCCGTGGCACCCAGCGTGGGTGCGTGGATGCGGTCGAAAAATGTCGGCAGCCGCACCAGCCCGAAGGAGCCCACGGCGGCAAACGCCGCGCCCAGTACCGCGAACACCGCGGTGAGAATCTCCGCCCACAGCGGCAGCGCGGTGCTCATTCGATCACCTCGCCGCGCAGCAGGAATTTGGCCACCACCGTGGAGCCGACAAAACCGAACAGGGCAATCAGCATGGCGGCCTCGAAATACACATTGCTGGCGTACACGATGCCCAGCACCAGCGTCATCAGCATGCCGTTGATGTAAAGGCAGTCCAGCGCCATCACCCGGTCCTGCGCGGTGGGTCCGATCAGCAAGCGGGTCACCGCGCACAACATGGCCACGGCCAGCAGGAACAGGGCGAGTTTGAGTCCCCAGAAAAGAATGTCGCTCATGATTCGAAAATCTCCATCAACGGGGCTTCGTAACGCGTCTTGATCATGGTGATGAAAGCGGCCTCGTCTTTCATGTCGAACACATGCAGCAGCAGCCGCGAGCGGTCGAAGGACAGTTCGCCCCAGGCGGTGCCGGGCGTCAGGCAGCAGATCATGGCCAGCATGGCCAGGGCATTCGGGTCACGCACATCCAGCGGGATCTCCACGAACTGGCCGTGGATCTGCGCCGAGCGCCGGGTCAGCAGCAGCTTGCCGACGGTCAGCGCCGAGTGCAGCATGTCGCCCAGCGCGCGAGCCGTCAGGCGCAGGGCGACACCGGGCTTGCGCATGCGCACGGTGGCCGGCCGCAGGCCGCGGGTCAGCAAGGGCACGATCACGGCAAAAATCGCCGCCAGCAGCAGGGTGCCCAGATCCAGCGTCTGGTTCAGCAACAGCCAGATGACAAACAGCGCCAGCGACAGCGGCGGCGACGGCAGCCAGCGCCGCATCATGGCGCCACCCTGCGCACGGGCGGGTTGGGGACCTGCCGTGCGCCCATCACCGCCTTGCGGTAGGCGTTGGCCGTGAACAGGTTGTTCGCCGTGTCACCGGCATGGCGCATGACAGGGCCGGCCTGGATGCTCAGCACGACAGTCGCTGCCAGCAGCGCCGCGACCGGCACAACCTCCAGCGTGCGCAAGGCCGGCATGCTGCTCATGGGTTGCGTCCAGAAATAGCGGATGCCGGCCCGGCTCAGCGCCACCAGCGTCAGGAAACCGGAGAGCAGCAGCAGCGCCACGAAACTCCAGTTCGCCGGTGAGATCACCGGTGTATCCAGCAGCGCCGACAGCATCGCAAACTTGCCGACAAAGCCCGACAGGGGCGGCAGCCCGGCCAGAAGCAGCGTACAGGCCACAAAACCCAGCCCGAGGAAGGCAATCCCGGCAGGTATCGCGCGGCCGTAGAGGGCCTGCTGTTCGTCGTCGAGGTTCACATTGTCAATGGCGGTCAGGTCTTCCGACAGAAACGGCGCGTTGCCGGCCTGTTCGTGGGGCGCGATGCTGGCGCCCGCGTTGCGCCAGCGCTCGATCATGTCGATCAGCAGGAAGAAGGCGCTGGCGGCCAGCGTCGAGCTCAGCAGGTAATACAGGGCGCCGGCCCAGACTGCCGGCTGTCCCAGGCCGATGGCGGTGAGCAGTGTGCCGGCCGAGATCAGCACGGCATAACCGGCCAGGTGCGACAGGCGCTGCGTGCCGGTGATGCCCAGGGCGCTGACAAACAGCGTGGACAGTCCGATGGCCAGCAGCACTTCCTGGCCGAACTGCGCCGACGCGCCGGTGTCCGGCGCGAACAGCACGGTCCACACCCGCAGCACGGTGTAAATGCCCAGCTTGGTCAGCAGGGCAAACACCGCGCTGACCGGCGCCACCGCCGCGCTGTAGGCCGGCACCAGCCAGAAGTTCAGGGGCCAGGCGCCGGCCTTGGCAAAAAAGGCCGTGGCCAGAATAGCCGCCGCCGCATGGACCAGGCCGCGGTCGGCCGGGTCCAGCCGGGCGATGCGCAGACCCAGGTCGGCCATGTTGAGCGTGCCGGTCACGCCGTAGAGCAAGGCCGCACCGACCAGAAACAGCGAGGATGCGACCAGGTTGATCGCGATGTAGTGCAGGCCGGCACCGACCCGCAGGCGCCCTGAGCCGTGCAGCAGCAGGCCATAGGAGGCGGCCAGCATCACTTCGAAAAAGACGAACAGGTTGAACAGGTCGCCGGTCAGGAAGGCGCCATTCAGGCCCATCAGCTGCAGCTGGAGCAGGGGGTGGAAATGCACGCCCGCGCGGTCCCAGCGCGAGGTCGAATAAATCGAGACTGCGAAAGCAATCACGCCGGTCAGCGCCACCATCATCGTGGACAGCCGGTCGGCCACCAGCACGATGCCGAACGGTGCGCGCCAGTTTCCCGCCAGGTACACGCCGATGGAGCCAGGCCCGGTACCCGTGTCCAGGGCATTGACCCAGCGCAGCAGCGCCAGCGCCGCCAGCAGGCCGAGCAGGCCGGACACCACGGTCAGCGCTGCCTTGGTGCGGCGGCGGTGCTCGCCGAGCAGCAGCATCAGTGCGGCGGTCAGCATCGGCACGAGAATGGGCACAGCCACCAGGTGCGGCATGGTGGCCTCCAGCAGGGTGTCCAGCCAGCGCAGGAGTTCGTTCATTCCGGCACGCCCTTCACATGCACGCCGGTGTCGTCCGCCGCGTCGTCCTTGCCGTCGACGTGGTCGGTGCCGGCCAGGCCGCGCGAAGCCAGCATCACCACCAGGAACAGGGCCGTCATCGCGAAGCCGATGACAATGGCCGTCAATGCCAGCGCCTGCGGCATGGGGTCGGCGGTGTTGGCCAGCGTGGCCCGGATGCCGGTCACCAGCACCGGCTCGCTGTCGACCTTGAGGCGGCCCATGCTGAAAATAAAGAGGTTGACCGCGTAGGAGATCAGGGTCAGGCCCATGATCACCTGGAAGGTGCGCGGACGCAGCAGCAGATAGACCCCCGCGCTGGTGAGCACGCCGATGCCGAGGGCGAGAACAATTTCCATCAGGTTTTCCCCACGGTACGCAGAGAACCCTCTTCACCAGGGACATCGCGGGACCGGCTTTGCCGGACCGCAGATGTCGTCCCCCCAGGGGGAGGGGCGGCTACACGCAGTGAGCCCGCCGCAGGGGGAGGCTCATTTTCTTCGGCCCAGCGGTGGCTGCGCACCGACTGGTGCGACAGGGCCGTGAGGATCAGCATGGTGGAGCCGAGCACGATGGAGAAAACGCCCATGTCGAAAAACAGCGCGCTCGGCACATGCATGTCGCCCAGCAGCGGCAGGTGCAGGTGGGCCGTATGTGTGGTCATGAAGGGATAGCCCAGCACCACCGCACCGCCGCCGGTGGCCAGTGCGAGCAACAGGCCGATGGCGATCCAGCGGCGCGGGTAAATGCGCAGGTGTTCCTCGACCCACTCGGTGCCGGAGACGATGTACTGCAGCAGCAGCGCCACCGACATCACCAGCCCGGCCACAAAACCGCCGCCGGGCGCATTGTGGCCGCGCATGAAGAAGTACACCGACACCAGTACCGAAACCGGCAGCAGCAGGCGCACCAGCACGGCCGGCACCATCAGGTAGCCGATAGCCGTGTCCACGGCGCGGCGCGGGTTCAGCAGGTCGCTGCTGCCATCGTCGGCCTGCGCGCGCTGCTGTGCGGGCAGGGCCATGGATTCCAGCGCAGGCCGGAAGCGGCGCAGCAGCGCGTACACGGTCAGCGCCACAATACCGAGCACCGTGATTTCGCCGAAGGTGTCGAATCCGCGGAAGTCCACCAGCATCACGTTGACCACGTTGGTGCCGCCGCCCTCGGTCAGCGCCCGCTCGAGGAAGAAGGGCGAAATGCTTTCGGGGAAGCGGCGCGTCATCACGGTCCACGATAGCGCCGCCATGCCGGCGCCGGCCAGGATGGCGATGCCCAGGTCGCGCCCGCGCCGTCCCCACAGCGGCAGGCGGTCGCGCAGGGGCTGGACAATCACCTTGCGCATGGGCAGCCAGCGCAGGCCCAGCAACACCAGCACGGTCGTCACGGCTTCCACCACCAGCTGCGTCAATGCCAGATCGGGCGCCGAAAACCAGATGTAGGTGATGCAGCACACCAGGCCCGCGCCCGATACCAGCATCAGCGAGGCCAGGCGGTGGAACTTGGCCTGCCAGGCGGCAGCCACCGCACAGACCGCACCGATGACCCAGGTCATGGCAAACATCGGCGAGAAGGCCAGCAGCTCGCGCTTGCCACGTTCGGCAGGCGTCAGCCACAGTGCGGCTGCGGCCCCGGCCAGCGCGATCATCAGCAGGATTAGCAACTGCGACTGCAGGCGCCGCGTGCCCAGCAGGTAGCGGCTGCGCCGGCCGGCCTCGCTGACGCGAGCCAGCACGTTCTCGAAAATTCGCTGGCCGTCAAAGTGGTGCAACAGGGGGGTGTGCGCCAGATGGCCGAGCGCCCGGCCGCGCCGTTGCAGCAGGTAGAGCCCGGCGCCGCCGGCCATGGCGACGAAACTCATGACCAGTGGCAGGTTGAAGCCGTGCCAGACCGCCAGGCTGTAGGCCGGCAAGCTGCCGCCAACCACCGGCCGGGCGGCTTCGGCCAGCAGCGGCCCGACCGACCAGTGCGGCGCAACCCCCACGACCAGGCAGACCAGCACCAGCAGCTCGACCGGCACACGCATCCAGTGCGGCGGCTCGTGCGGTTTTTTCGGGACGCCGCCACCGCCGCCGGGCCGCCCCAGGGCGGTGGCAGCCCCCTTGGGGGGCAGTGAGGACACGTCAGCGCCGAGCGTGGGGGCAGCAACTCTGCACGGCGGCCCGAAAAAAACGTCGAACACAAAACGCGCCGAATAGGCCACGCTGAACATGCCGGCCAGCGTGGCGATGACGGGCAGTCCCCAGTTGAGCCACCCCGTGGACTGGATGTAGACGGTCTCCGCAAAAAACATTTCCTTGGACAGGAAACCGTTGAGCAGCGGCACACCGGCCATCGAGGCGCTGGCAATCACGGCCAGCGTGCCGGTGATGGGCATCAGCCGCATCAGGCCGCTGAGCTTGCGGATGTCGCGCGTGCCGGTTTCGTGGTCGATGATGCCGGCCGCCATGAACAGCGAGGCCTTGAAGGTCGCGTGGTTCATGATGTGGAAGACGGCGGCCACCGCGGCCAGCGGGCTGTTCAGCCCGAGCAGCAGGGTGATGAGACCCAAGTGCGAAATGGTCGAATACGCCAGCAAGGACTTCAGGTCGCGCTGGAACATGGCAATGAAGCCGCCCAGCAGCAGGGTGATGGCGCCGGCGCCGCCGACCAGCCAGAACCATTCGCTGGTGCCCGAGAGCACCGGCCACAGCCGCGCCATCAGGAACACGCCGAGCTTGACCATGGTGGCCGAGTGCAGGTAGGCCGACACCGGCGTAGGCGCGGCCATCGCGCGCGGCAGCCAGAAATGGAAGGGGAACTGCGCGCTTTTGGTGAAGGCGCCGAGCAGCACCAGCACCAGCACCGGGGTGTAGAGCGGATGCGCGCGGATGTCCTCGCCCGAAGCCAGCACCAGGTCCAGGTCGTAGCTGCCGGTGATGCGCCCCAGCAGCAGCACGCCGGCCAGCAGGCACAGGCCGCCGGCGCCGGTCACCGTCAGCGCCATGCGGGCGCCGCGCCGCGCGTCACGCCGGTGGTGCCAGTAGCCGATCAGCAGAAAGGAAAACAGGCTGGTCAGCTCCCAGAACATCACCATCTGCACCAGGTTGCCCGAGAGCACCACGCCGATCATGGAACCCATGAAGGCCAGGAAGAAAGAGAAAAACCGTGGCACTGGATCCGACGCGGACATGTAGTAACGCGCGTACAGCACCACCAGCGCGCCGATGCCAAGCACCAGCATGCAGAACAGCCAGGCAAATCCGTCCATGCGCAGCACGAGGTTCAGGCCCAGCTCCGGCACCCAGGCGATCTCTTCCCGGATCACATTGCCGCCGGCCAGTTGCGGAAACAGCCAAGCCACCTGCAGCGCGCAGCCGAGTGCGACCAGACCTGCCAGCGTCGATTCCCGGTTGCGCGCGTTAGCCGGCAAAGCGGCCGCGATCACGCTGGCAACAAAAGGCAGGACGAGCAGGAGAAGGAGCATGGCTCCTGATTCTATAGTGGGGGCCCCCGCCGACGTGTTTCAAAACCGCAGCGGTGCAGGGCTATCGCCCGATTCGCAGGCTTCTAGCGGCTCATCTGCTGCGGCAGCCAGGTGACGATGCCGGGGAAGGCATAAACCAGAGCTATGGCCAGGCACATCAGGAAAAACATCGGCAGGGTGACCTTGGCAATCCAGGTCAACTCCTTGCCGGTCATGCCCTGCAGCACAAACAGGTTGAAGCCGACCGGCGGCGTGATCTGCGCCATCTCGACCACCAGCACGATAAAAATACCGAACCAGATCGGATCGATGCCGGCTTTCTGGATGGTCGGCATCAGCACGCCCATGGTCAGCACCACCATGGAGATGCCGTCGAGGAAACAGCCGAGCAGGATGAAAAACAGGGCCAGTGCAAAAATCAGCTGGCCCTGGCTCAGGCCGAGCGAGCCTATCCATTCGGCCAGATGGCGCGGCAGGCCGATGTAGCCCATGGACAGCGTCAGAAAAGCCGCACCGGCCAGGATCAGTCCGATCATGCAGTACAGCCGCGTGGCGCCCATCAGGGCTTCGCGGAAGGTGGTCCAGCTCATGGAGCCCTGCAGTGCGGAGATGACCAGTGCACCCACCACGCCGATGGCTGCCGCCTCGGTGGCAGTGGCAATGCCGGAGTAGATGGAGCCCAGCACGGCGGCAATCAGCAGCACCACAGGAATCAGTGCGCGTGATGCCGAGAGTTTTTGCAGAAAAGTCGTTTTGGCGTCCGCCGGGGGGATCTGGCCGGGATGGCGCAGGGCCCAGACCACGATATAGCCCGAAAACAGCAACGCCAGCAGCAGGCCGGGAAACACGCCGGCAATGAACAGGCTGGCAATCGACACCTCCGCGGAGACGCCATACACAATCATGATGATGGACGGCGGGATCAAGAGCCCCAGCGTGCTGGCGCCGGCCAGCGTGCCGACAATCATGTGTTCGGGGTAACCGCGGCGCTTGAGTTCGGGCAAGGTCATCTTGCCGATGGTGGCGCAGGTCGCTGCGCTGGAACCGGACACCGCCGCAAAAATAGTGCAGCCCACCACGTTGGTGTGCAGCAGCCGGCCGGGCAGGGCCTGCATCCAGGGTGCCAGGCCCTTGAACATGTCCTGCGACAGCCGGGTGCGAAACAGGATTTCGCCCATCCAGACAAACAGCGGCAGGGCCGTCAGCGTCCAGCTCGAGGCCGAGCCCCAGATGGTGACGGCCATGGCGTCGCCGGCCATGCGTGTGGTGAACAGCTGCATGCCTATCCAGGCCACGCCCGACAGGGTCAGGCCGATCCAGACACCTGTGCCGAGGATGAAAAACAGCGACAGCACCAGCAGCGCCATGATGCTCAGGTCGTTCATGGCCTGGCGTCCCTTGAAAATGTGAAGGCAGACAACATGAAACTCATTCGTTGCGCAGGGCTTCGGCGCTGGCCGCCGTGACGCGCCGGCCCTGGATCTCCAGCACCAGTTCATCGATGAAGGCGATCAGCAGTATGACCGCGCCGAGCGCCATGGCAATTTGGGGGATCCACAGCGGCGTGGCATCGCTGCCGGTGGAGATGTCGTGGAAGGCACGCGACTGCCAGGCCAGCTTGCAGCTGTAGACCGCAAACAGCAGTGCCAGCAGGGTGGCCACCGCGAGTGACCAGATCTCCATGGCCTTTTTGGACTTGCCCTTGAGGGCATTGAGCAGCAAGGTCACGCGAATATGTTCGCCGCGCTTGAGCGTGTGCGCCAGCGCCAGAAAGCCGCTGGCGGCCATCAGGTAACCGGCGTAGGCATCGGTGCCGGGCACGTGGAAGTGCAACTGGCGACTGACGATGGACAGCAGCACCATGACAAGCAGGCCCACCATGAAAAGCGCCGCCAGGGCGGCGGCGCTGTTGTAGAGGCCGTCGAGCAGCTTGCGCATGCCGCGTGTTTACTTGCGGAAGTTGTCGACAATCACCTGGCCTTCGGGGCCGGCCTTGTCTATCCATTCCTTGAGCATGGTGTCGCCGACCTTTTTAAGGTCTGCCTTGAGCGCGGCCGAGGGCGGCAGCACCTGCATGCCATTGGCCTTCAGGGTTTCCAGCGTTTTGGTGTTGACGCCCTTGCTGGCGGTCCAGCCGCGGACCTCGGCGTCGGCCGCCGCCTTGAGCACCGCCTGTTTGGTCGGTGCGTCCAGCGCGTCAAATGCCGCCTTGTTGACGATGACCGCGTTTTTGGGCAACCAGGCCTGGGTGTCGTAGTAATACTTGAGGTGTTCGTAGAGCTTGCTGTCCACGCCGGTGGCGCCGGAAGTCATGGTGGACTCCACCACACCGGTCGCCAGCGCCTGCGAGAACTCGGCGGCCTGTACCGTCACGGGTTGCGCGCCGACCAGCTCGGCGATGCGCGAGGTGGACGGGCTGTAGGCGCGCCACTTGATGCCCTTGAGGTCGGCGACGGAGTTGATCGGCTTCTTGGAGTAGATGCCCTGCGGCGGCCACGCCACGGCGTAGAGCAGCTGGAGGCCCTGCTCACCCAGCTTCTTTTCGAGGGCCGGCTTTTGCGCCTTGTACAGCTTCATCGAGCTGTCGTAGCTGTCCGCCAGGAAGGGCAGGCCGTCGGTGCCGAAAATCTGCCATTCGTTCTGGAAGTTGGCCAGCAGGATTTCGCCGGCTTGCGCCTGGCCACCCTGCACGGCGCGCTTGATTTCCGGCGCCTTGAACAGCGACGCGTTGGCATGCACCGTGATCTTGAGCTTGCCGCCGCTGGCCTTGTCCACATCGTTGGCGAACTGCACCAGGTTTTCGCTGTGGAAGTTGGTGGCCGGGTAGGCGGCGGGCAGGTCCCACTTGGTCTGGGCAAAGGCTGCGGTGCCGACGCTGAAAACGGCGGCGATCAGGGCAAGTTTGAATTTCATGAAAAGCTCCTGGGCAAATAGGATGGTTGAGGATGCTAAGTATGGATAGGATAGACGCAAATCCCGCGCCAGTTCCCCGGACATACCCCAAAAAAACCCTCACGACACTTCCAGGTCCGCGCCATGAACCTCCGCTTTGTTGAAGCTTTTTACTGGGTGGCCTCGCTGAAAAGCATTTCGCGGGCCGCCGAGAAGCTGTATCTCACGCAGTCGGCCATGTCCAGCCGCATTTCCACGCTGGAAGAAGAGCTGGGCGTGCTGCTGCTGGACCGCCGGGACAAGCAGTTCAAGCTCACCGGCGCCGGCGCGCGTTTCCTGGTGTACGCCGAAAAACTGCTGGAGCTGCAGCGCGAGGTCAAGCAGGAGATGGGTTCGGGCCAGCCCATGGCGGTGTCCATGCGCATAGGCGCGATCGAGTCGGTGCTGCATTCCTGGCTGATTCCCTGGCTCGAGAAGTTGCGCGCCGACCACCCGGGTCTGGAACTGGAGCTGACGGTGGAAACCACGCCCATCCTGGTCGACCTGATCCAGCGCGGCACGCTGGACCTGGTGTTTGCCGTGTTGCCGGCTTCCAGTGAAGGGGTGCGCAACCAGGCCTTGCCGACCATGGAGATGGCTTTTGTGGGGCATCCGGACCTGCATAAAAAAAGAAATTACCGGCTGGAAGACCTTGCTGAAATGGAATTGTTGACCTTCCAGAAAGGCTCGCAACCCCATGTGACCCTGCTCGATCTGTTCCGCGTGCGCCGCCTCGAACCCAAAAAGGTGCATGCCATCTCCTCGATTTCGGCCATGGTGCAACTGGTGCAGGGCGGCTTCGGCGTGGCCTTGTTGCCGCGTGCGGCGGTGGACCGGCTCGCCGGTTTTGCGCGCTTGCGCCCATTGACATGCGACGCGAAACTGCAGTCGCTGCCCATCCATGCGAGTTACCGCACCGATCCCAGTTCCAAGACCGTGGAAACCGTTGTTCAGTCGGCCATGAGTTTTGCGCGCGCACCCAAAAATGCACCAAAACGACGAATCAGGGGAAACCCTTGAGTTGAATTCAGCATCGAAAAAATCGATGGCGTAAGCGAAATATTTTGAATTTGCTGAAGGTAACCGACACTCACACAATTCGCCCATCGTCATGAAAGTGACACAAGCAACGGGGAATTTTTGGTGAGCACATCGTCTGAATCAAGCGCCGCATCGGCCCTCTCGGTCTTCGGTGGCGAAGGCATACGCAACGCGGCACATGTGCGCGGCGTCATCCGCCGGGGCGGCTGGACAGCGCACACCAGCGGCCTGGCCAGCGAACATGTGCAGGGCAACGTGGTCATCCTGCCGGCGGCCGAAGCCAACGACTTCCTGCGCTACTGCCAGCGCAATCCCAAACCCTGTCCCCTGCTCACGGTGTCCGAGCCAGGCCAGGCGCAGTTGCCGGCGCTGGGCGCCGACATCGACATCTGCACCGACGTGCCGCGTTACCGTGTGTGGGAGGGCGGCGAGCTGGTGGACATGCCGACCGACATCAGCGCGCTGTGGCGCAAGGACCTGGTGACTTTTGTGATCGGCTGTTCCTTCTCCTTCGAGGAGGCATTGCTGCAGGCCGGACTGCCGCTGCGCCACGTTGCGCAGCAGCGCAACGTCGCGATGTACCGCAGCAATATCGCCACCGAGCGCGCCGGCATTTTTCATGGCCCCATGGTGGTGTCCATGCGGCCCTTCAAGGCCGCCGACGCCATCCGGGCGATCCAGATCACCTCACGTTTCCCGAATGTGCACGGCGCGCCGGTGCACATCGGTGACCCGGCTCAGATCGGCATCCAGGACCTGGGCCAGCCCGACTACGGTGACGCCGTCGAGGTTTTGCCGGACGAGATTCCGGTGTTCTGGGCCTGCGGCGTCACGCCGCAGGCCGCCGTTGCCCAGGCGCGACCCGCCTTCTGCATCACCCACGCGCCGGGGGCCATGCTGGTCACCGATCTTTTGAACCATCAACTTGCCAGTTTCTAACAAGGAGCCTTTCATGAAGACAGCTATTTTCGGTGTGACCCTGGCCTGCGCCAGCCTGTTCCAGGTCTCCGCCCAGGCCCAGACCAAGTGGGATTTGCCCACCGGCTATTCGGCCAACAGTTTCCAGACGCAAAACGTGCAGCAGTTCGCCAACGAGGTGGACCAGCTCACCGGCGGCAAGCTCAAGCTCACGCTGCACCCGGGCGGTTCGCTGTACAAGGCCAACGAGATCAAGCGCGCGGTGCAAACCGGCCAGGTCCAGGCGGCCGAGTTCATCCTGTCCGGCGCGGCCAACGAGAACCCGCTGTTCGGCGTGGACTCGATTCCCTTCCTGGCCACCAGCTACGCCGATGCCAAACGCCTGTACCTGGCGGCCAAGCCGGCCCAGGACAAGCTGCTCGCGTCGCAAGGCATGAAGGTGCTGTTCACCGTGCCCTGGCCCGGACAGTCGTTGTATTCGCTCAAGCCGGTGAACACGCCCGCTGACTTTGCCGGCACCAAGATGCGCGCCTACAACCCGGCCACCACACGTATCGCGCAACTACTGAAGGCCCAGCCCGTGACCATCCAGCTGGCCGAACTCGGCCAGGCGCTGGCGACAGGCGGCGTGCAGAACTTCCTGACCTCCAGCGCCAGCGGCGTGGAGAGCAAGTTGCATGAGCAGGTCAAGTATTTTTACCCGGTCAGCGCATGGCTGCCGCGCAACGCCACGGTGGTCAGCCAGAAGGCGTTTGATGCGCTGGACAAGCCCACGCAGGATGCCTTGCTCAAGGCCGCGGCCGTCGCCGAGGAACGCGGCTGGGCCACCAGCGAGAGGCTCGATGGCGAATACATCAAGGAACTCGGTGCCAAGGGCATGACCATCGCTGCGCCCTCTGACAGCGTCAAAAAGGAACTCGCCGCGATCGGCGACACCATGACCGCCGAATGGCTCAAGACGGCGGGTCCTGAAGGCCAGGCCGTGGTCGACGCCTACCGCAAGAAGTAAGCATTGGCCGCTGCGTAGCGGCCAGGCGGGCTCGTCAGCGGCAGACGGCCCGCCACCTTTCCACCTTTCCTCCTTTTTTTGCATCCCTGCAGGAGCATGCCATGGGCCAACTCGTCCGGAATTTTTACAAACTGCTGATGGCGCTGTCCTGCCTGGCCATGCTGGCGGCCTTCGGCAGCGTGATGCTGGGGGTGCTGGCGCGCGAGGCCAACTGGGACATCGCCGGCCTCGACGCCTATGCCGGTTATGCGATTGCCGCGGCGCTGTTCCTGGCGCTGCCGGGCACGCTGCAGCATGGCGACCACATCCGCGTGACCTTGTTGCTGGACCGGGTGTCGCCCCGGGTGCGCAACATCCTCGAATGGTGGTCATTGGGCGCCGGCCTGGCCCTGACAGCCTACATGGCCTGGTATGCCGGACGCCTCGCCTGGGTGTCTTACACGACCCACGACATCTCGCCCGGGGCCGACGCGTCGCCGCTGTGGATTCCGCAGGTTGCGATGGTGCTGGGCTGCTTCGGCTTTGCCCTGTCGTTTGTCCAGGCGCTGGTGGAGCGCGGACAGGGCCGGAGTTTTATTGCCGTGTCCAGTGAAGCTGCCCACATCGAATAGCCCCACTCCCGAAAGAAGACCATGGATATTGTCATTGCCTGCGGGCTGATCGTGCTGCTGTTTGCGGCGCTGGGCTCCGGCCTGTGGATAGGCCTGTCGCTGCTTGCGGTGGCCCTGCTCGGCATGGAGCTGCTGACGGCGCGACCGGCCGGCGACAGCATGATGCTGACCATCTGGGGCTCGACCTCGAGCTGGACGCTGACGGCCTTGCCGCTGTTTCTGTGGATGGGTGAAATCCTGTTTCGCAGCAAATTGTCCGACAGCATGTTCAAGGGCCTGGCGCCCTGGCTGGACCGCCTGCCGGGCCGGCTGCTGCACATCAACGTGGTCGGTTGCACCATCTTCGCCGCGATTTCCGGCTCATCGGCCGCCACCTGCGCGACCATCGGCAAGATCACCCTGCCCGAGCTCAAAAAGCGCGGCTACCCGGATGAGATTTCCATCGGCACGCTGGCCGGCGCGGGCACGCTGGGCCTGCTGATCCCGCCGTCCATCATCATGATTGTGTACGGCGTGGCGGCCAATGTGTCGATTGCCAAGCTGTTCCTGGCCGGCGTGATCCCGGGCCTGATGCTGGCCGCGCTGTTCATGGGTTACATCATGGTCTGGGCGTTGCTGAACAAGGAAAAGGTCCCGGCGGCTGACGCGGCCATGAGTTTTGGCCAGAAGGTGTATGCCTCGCGGCACCTGATCCCGGTGGTCTCGCTGATTGTGGTGGTGCTGGGCGGCATTTACAGCGGCATCGCCACGGCGACCGAGGCCGCGGCGCTGGGCGTGGCCGGCTCGCTGGCGCTGGCTGCCATCGAGCGTTCGCTGACCTGGGAGAAGTTTCGTGAAGGCCTGGTGGCTGCCTGCCGCATCTACTGCATGATCGGCCTGATCCTCGCCGGCGCGGCCTTCCTGACCCTGTCCATGGGCTTCATCGGCCTGCCGCGGCACCTGGCCGAGTTCATAGGCGCGCTGCAACTGTCGCCTTTCATGCTGATGCTGGGCCTGATCGCGTTTTTTATCGTGCTGGGCTGCTTTCTCGACGGCATTTCGGTGGTGGTGTTGACGATTGCGGTGCTGCTGCCGACGGTGGAAGCGGCCGGTTTCGACCTGATCTGGTTCGGCATTTTCATCGTGCTGGTGGTCGAGATGGCGCAGATCACGCCGCCGGTGGGTTTCAACCTGTTTGTCATCCAGGGCCTGACGCGGCGGGAAGTCACCTGGATCGCGCGCACCGCGATGCCGCTGTTCTTTCTGATGATAGCTGCGGTGCTGATCACCTACTTCTTCCCCGACGTGGTGCTGTGGCTACCGCGTCATATGTAGTCCAACAGCCAGCGCCACTTCTTTTCAGGAGTTCCCGATGAAAAAGTTCTTGATCTCTGCCTTGTGCGCAGTTTCGCTGGGTCACGCCTCCACCGTGATGGCGCAGACCACCTGGAAGCTGGCCACCGGTTATCGTGCGGAGTCTTTCCACACGCAGAACATCATGCAGTTCTCGCGCGACGTCGAGCAGGCGACGCGCGGGCAGCTGGTGGTCGAGGTGCACCCCAACAATGCGTTTGCCAAGCTCAACGACATCAGCCAGGCCGTGCAGCAGGGCAAGGCCCAGGCTGGTGAGACCATCATGACCAGCATGGTCAAAGACATCCCGATCGCCGGCGCTGACTCCATTCCCTTTGTGGTCGGCAGCTACAGCGATGCCCAGCGCATGTGGAAGCTGCAGCGTCCGGGCATCGAAAAGCACTTTACCCAGCGCGGGCTGAAATTGCTTTATGCGGTTCCGTGGCCGCCGCAAGGCCTGCATTCGGGCAAGCCGATCCGCGGCCTTGGTGATTTCAAGGGCACGCAAATGCGCACCTACAACTCCACGACCCAGCGGATCGCCGAGATGCTGGGCGCCAAACCGGTGGATGTCGCCATGGTGGACGTCGGCAAGGCGCTGGCCGAGGGCCGCATGGACAACATGATCACCTCGGCGCTGACGGGCGTCGAGAACAAGGTCTGGGGCCCCATCAAGTATTACTACGAAATCAACGCCTGGTTCCCGAAAAACGTGGTGTTTGTCAGCAGCAAGGCCTTCGACGCCCTGACGCCCCAGGCGCGCAGCCAAGTTCTGGCGGCCGCCGCATCGGCAGAAACGCGCGGCTGGGCCGCCAGCCAGGCGCTGGCCGTCAGCGCCACCGAGGAGTTGCGCACCAACGGCGTCAAGATCGAGCGTATCCCGGCCGACCTGGAGCAGGAAATCAAGCGCATGGGCGAGCGCTTTTCACGGGAATGGGTACGATCGGTCGGTAACGAAGCCAATGACATTTTTGTGCCCTACTACATTCAGTAAAACCTCACGGATACCTGCCTGCGCTGCTGCTTGCGGCCAGGCGCCCTCACCATGACCAGAGATAACCGACACATGAATCAGGAAACCCCCTCCAACACCGGCGCAGGACGCTGGCAGTTCTGGACTAACAAAACGGTAAAAAAAGTCTTTTAAAAACAACGCTCTAGTCGTATAATTTTGGCTGTGTAAACATTTTGTCAGCAGCCAATTGACAGCAATAAAGCGCATCTCTGACGGTAGCATCAGTGTCTATACAAGGCGCTTGGTGAAGGGCGACATTTACTACGCCCGATACAAGATCACCAACAAGCGCGTGGCCGACGGTCAGCGCTATGTGACCGAGAGCCTGGACACGACCGACGAAGCTACAGCGCTTGATCGTGCGCGGCAGCGATATACGGAAATCAGGAATGCAGAGCGGGAGAACAAGGCGATCAAGAGTGGCAGTGTGAATGCCGAGATCGACGAGTTCATTGAAGCGTATGAAGAGGGCCTAGGCAAGGGGCTGCGACGTCATTCGACCCACATGCTCCGGGGCTTCCGAAAGTCCATTGTCAGGTACTTTAAAGAGTACATCGGACGCAAGAACATTCAGGATGTGACGGCGCAGGACCTGGAGGACTATGAGGCGTGGCGTCACGAATACTGGGGCGCTCAAGAAATGGCGGGCGTCAAAATCCACGGCAATGCCAAAAAGCATCCTGCGGCACGCACGATCGAATGGGAGATCGGCGCTTTCAAACGGTTTCTGCAATGGGCTGTTGATTTCCATCCAATCTTGACCCCAGTTTTTCATTCAAACCTGACCCCACTATTTGCAGTTTAACGCCCTGCAATTGGGCTGTGGATAAGTATCGGTTTTACTCTGTGGGTAGTGATTCTCCTTCTGTCAGCGGCGGCTGTTTGGATTTCGATACCTGCTTGGAAGTTTTGGTTTTCGCACTGGAGTGCTTGAACCGCCAACTCTGATTGCCGGTCTCCACAATATGGCAATGGTGTGTCAGTCGATCCAGCAAAGCAGTCGTCATCTTCACATCACCAAACACCTGCGCCCACTCAGCAAACCCCAGGTTGGTGGTAATCAACACGCTGGTGTGCTCATACAGCTTCGAGAGTAGATGAAACAGCAACGCGCCCCCGGCCTGGCTGAACGGCAAATAGCCCAACTCATCGAGTCGTCCCTGAGAAACCCCCTAACTCCAGTATTGATGAGGGTTAGCGGGGTGGTAGAGCGGCATAGATATTGCAAGAATTGAGGCCATTAAAGCTTCAAACCTTGCAAACTCATGGCACTTCGCGAGACCCGACATTCAACTGAAGTAGACCTGTTCCGCCAAGAACTGGTCAATCTCATCGACCTG